>Ga0209269_1000021_pt1 | contig 417426 bp, 368 predicted proteins | sample MTBAKMMethaMetaG_FD_187455 | JGI IMG/M metagenome (GOLD analysis project Ga0209269, IMG submission 187455) | Enrichment culture microbial communities from Arthur Kill intertidal strait, New Jersey, USA, that are MTBE-degrading - MTBE-AKM (Arthur... | ecosystem: Environmental > Aquatic > Marine...
GTACCTTGCCCGGCTGATCTTTCCGGCATTCGTCCACGACGTGCTGTGGAATCACTCGCTCTGCAAGATGAAGCAACTCGTCGAACTCGGCGAGGATAGCGAGGAAGACTCACCGGGCGAGTAGTCCCGCGCATTGGAGTTTGCGTAGCGCACGCCGCCAGTCAGGAATCGCTTTTATGGCCAGCACCATTACCCGTTAGTGTTCGTTCCCGAGTGTGAAGCATGACGGGGGAGGCGCCCGGTCGGTCGATGCTCACTCCCTTCTTCTCGGGCTCGCTTAGGACCGAACCGTTTTCGGGGTGTGCTGGGAAGATGGTCGGAGGATCGTCGGAATAGTAGGCTTCATCTCGAACGGCAATTGACGGAATTGCGCCGTGCGAGTAGGTTTGTGCTGGCTGATTGGGCGAAAGACTGACGTAGTGGATAGGAGGGTAGTGCGGTGAAGATGAAGTACGGGGTGCCGCTTCTCTTGGGCCTGGTTCTGCTGCTTCTGCTGGCACTAGCGGTTCCGGTCCTTGCCGGCTCAGAGGTGGTGCCGGCATCAGATGTGGGGAAGGTGACATTCGTTCATTATCCTGCCGGCAAGGTGCTCGCCAAACCGGCGGCAAAGCCAACACCCTCATCAAGCGATGACTACTACAAGCTGCTTCGGCTGAAGTGGAATGTTCCTGCCAACGGAGTTGAATTTACTCTGGCAACGACGGGCTGGCCCAGCTCGGATGTGGCTCCCGGGTACGAGGCGGTCCTGGCTGAGATGCAGGCGGCTCTCGACGTCTGGGACGACGCCACGTCGACCGAGCTCTTCAAGAACAGCATCAGCCTTGGCGGGGTAGTTGGTCCGTCCCGCGATTTCACAAATACGATCAGCTTCGGCCCGGTGGCCTACGCTGGAGCTCTGGCGGTGACAACGTATTGGTATGACCGCCGCAAGGGCGAGATTCTTGAGGCCGACATTGAATTCAGTACTGGGTACAAGTGGGGCGTAGACCCGGATGGTGAGGACGGCCCCCAGCTACTGGATTCAGCAACCTTCGATGTGCGGAACGTCGGCACGCACGAGGTGGGTCACGTAGTTGGCTTGGCGGACCTCTATCAGGACAAGTACTCCGCGCTGACCATGTACGGATACGCCGCTCCGACTGAGACGCTGAAGCGCAGCCTTGCCCCTGGTGATCGTCTGGGCGTTCAGAATCTCTACGGAAGCTAGTCTCTTTGCGGGCAAGAGAACGGAAGGAGAGGCCCGGGCATTCCGGGCCTCTCTGCTATCACATGCCGTTCATGCTTATGGCAAGCGGCTGTGGCGCAACTGTGAACAGCCGAGTACCATTGCCTGATAGTGTTTGTTCCCGAAAGGAAAGCAAGCCGTGGCTCCGTCACCGCGATACGATGTGCTCGTTCACGGACCGCTGCCTGGTGGCAAGCTGTTTGATGAATGGCTTCCCGGCGACATTGAGCGAGGGGCCCAGTGATTGGTGAGCCCGACGACCGGGGCTATGTGCCGAATGACCAGCCGCCGGTTCAAGACGGAGAGTTGAACCATCTGTACGCACTCCTCCCTGCCGAGGACCGCGACGAGTTACTTCAGTGTCTTCTCATCGCCGCTCCGCGCGGGGGAGAGGCGATGATCGAAGTACTGGAGGACCTGTTCCTCGTGCAGGCTGCTCAAGAGCTTATCGACGGGCTACCGGCCGAGAAGCAGGCGCCTTCTCCGTGATGCCAGGCGAGCTTACCGTGTGACAAAGCGCCGACTGGGTCTTGATCAGCGAGCCCATCGTGATTCTGAGGTGCCCACACCTAGATCCGCATCGCAGAAGTCAGTGTCGCAAACCCAAGCTCAGCAAATGACCATAGTCCGTCGATAATCCCGGTATGGACGCCACTTTGCCGATGCGAGCGTAGACGATGAGCCTCGATCAACTTTTCGACGGTTGGTCTGTCGCCGTAGCCCCGTACGCGCTGGGGCTCGTGGCGGCCGTGCTGCTCTGTGCTTCCCTGGCCGCCGTGGGTTGGCGGTGGCGCGCGAAGCCGGGGGGACCGCAGTTTGTCGCGATGATGATCGCGGCTGCGATCTGGGCGCTCCTGTACGCCCTTGAGCTGACCGCACCCAGCCTCGCTGGGAAGATCGTGTGGGCAAAGGCCGAGTATCTCGGCATCGTTGCGCTACCTCTCACGTGGTTCCTATTCGCCCGCAGTCACACCGGAGGCCCAAAGAGGTGGGGCCGCTGGCTTGTGGTCTTGGTCAGTCTCATTCCGGTTGTCACGGTCGCACTTGCCGGGACCAACGAGTTCCACGGCTTGTTGTGGAGCGAGGTGTCGCTGAGCACCTCAGGGTCATTCCCCGCACTCGCCTTGGAGTACGGCCCCTGGTTCTGGGTTCATATGGTCTACTCCTATGCACTGCTTGCCCTGGGGAGCTTCCTGCTGCTCAGGGCGGTATATCGCTTTCCCCAGGTCTACCGCCGGCAAGCGGGGATGTTGATGATCGCGGCGCTTGCACCATGGGTGGGGAACGTACTGTTCATCTTCGGCGCGGTGCCCGCGGGGAACCTCGACCTCACCCCGTTTGCCTTCACCATCACCGGAGCGGCCCTGGCCCTCAGCATGTCGCGGTTCCGCCTGTTCAGCCTCCTGCCGGCTTTGCTTCCGACGGCGCGAAATCAAGTGCTCCAAACGATGAAGGACGGCGTCCTGATACTGGATGTCGACGGGCGAGTGGTGAGCGTCAATCCTGCCGCCAGCAACATGATCGGCGAGCGAGCCTCCGATGTCATCGGCCAGCCGGTGTCGGGAATCCTGGGCGACCAGCTGGCTACCCACCTTGCGACTGACGACGGGCTCGATTCGCAGTTTGAGATATCCCTGGGCGAGAAAGCATTCCCGCGGAGCTACGATGTGATCTCCTCGCCTGTTGGCCTTGGCGGTGGTATCGGCGTCGGTCGGCTCCTGGTTCTACGGGACATCACTGCTCGCGCGCAGGCCGAGGAAGCGTTGCGGGAGAGCGAAGAGCGTTACAGAGAGCTGTTCGAACTCGAATCGGATGCGATCGTGCTCGTGGACAACGAATCCGGCCAGATTCTTGAGGTCAACGCCGCGGCGATGGTGCTCTACGGCTACAGTCGGGAGGAATGGCTTTCTATGAATCACACCGATGTGTCCGTAGAACCCGACAAGACCCGCCAAGCGGCGACGGGCCAGCTGACGCGCATACCTCTCAGACGGCACAGGAAGAAAGACGGCACGGTCTTCCCGGTAGAGATCACGGGCCGGCACTTCGATTGGAGGGGGCGTTCCGTCCACATCGCCGCCATTCGTGACATCACCGAGCGCGTCGAAGCGGAGCAGGCTCTCCGCGAGCGCGACGACCAGCTTCGCCAAGGGCAGAAGATGGAGGCCGTCGGCCGACTCGCCGGCGGTATCGCCCACGACTTCAACAATCTGCTCACGGCCATCATCGGCTACAGCGACCTCATCCTCGCTTCAAGCGAAGGCGTGGGTGACCCACTGCGCGCCGACGTGCAGGAGATCAAAGTCGCCGCCGATCGGGCCAGTGCCTTGACCCGCCAGATTCTAGCCTTCTCTCGTCGCCAAGCCCTACAGCCCGAGGTGGTATCTCTGAACGAGATCGTAGCCAGCACCCAACGGTTGCTGTGTCGCACCCTCGGGGAAGACATCGACCTGGTCACGCTGCTCAGCCGTGATTTGGAGCTGGTGGAAGTGGACGCGTCTCAATTTGAGCAGGTGCTCATGAATCTGGCCCTCAACTCTCGTGACGCCATGCCCAACGGGGGGAAGCTGACCATAGAAACCGCGAATATCGAGTTGAGCGACGAGTACTGTGGTTCGCACTTGGGGGCCAGAGCAGGCCCCTACGTCATGATGGCCGTCTCCGATACCGGAGACGGCATGGACGAAGAGACGAGTTCGCGCGTCTTTGAGCCTTTCTTCACCACTAAGGAGCCGGGAAGAGGGACCGGGCTCGGGCTGTCCACTGTTTACGGCACCGTCAAGCAAAGTGGCGGCAGCATCTTTCTCTACAGCGAGCCGGGGAAGGGTACTACCTTCAAGATCTACCTACCCCGGGTCGATGCCCCGATCAAGAACCGGCCCACCGCCGCGGCCAGGTCAGGCCTGACGGGCGGCCGGGAGACGATCCTGGTGGTGGAAGACGAATCCGCGGTCCGAGAGCTTGTCACGCGGATTCTCAAAGGTCTTGGTTACGAGGTGATCGGCGCAGCGAACGGTGACGATGCCCTGGTTAGTCTGGAAGACGGAAAGTGTTCGGTCGATATGTTGCTGACCGACGTGGTCTTGCCCGGAACCATGCAGGGTAACGAGCTCGCACAGGCAGTCGCCCTACTCTACCCGCACTTGCCGATTCTCTATATGTCGGGGTACACCCGTGATGCCATCGTCCACGCGGGCCGGCTGGATGAAGGGGTGAACTACCTCGAGAAGCCCTTCACGCCCGATGGTATGGCCCGCCGCGTGCGCGAGGTCTTGGACTACCAGGGTGCTGCTCTATAGCGGACCCCCGGTTCCTTGAGTCGACGAGGATGACGACCAGGGCGCAGGGAGGGGCGCTGAGGGCTCACAGGGCCGCCAGCGCATACGTTCGACGGAGATTCCGCCAATCTATTGCGGTGAGTGTCGACAAACCCACACGACGCGTTCTTAGTGTTCGTTTCTGATTATGAAGTGTGGATTGAGGACGAAGACGATCGGGGCAGGGCCCTCGATTCGTGATCCTGCCCGCGATCTGGTGGCCTTTCGAGCCTGTTCCTTGTCCTTGGACTGGACGTAGAATAGTTGCAGCAGGTCACGGCCGGCCGGCTCCCGCACGACGGGCGGCGGCAGGACACGGGAGGGTCGATCATGGAGTTCGCTGGCAAGAGAGTGTTTGTCACAGGCGCCACCGGCCTTCTTGGAGGTGGCCTGTGTCGCCGTCTCCTGGAGGAAGGGGTCCAGGTAGTAGGGCTGGCCCGCTCGGCCGAACGGGCGGCAGACCTTGTCGCGCGCGGAGTCACCATCGTGGAAGGGGACCTCAGCCAGCCGGACAACGCGGTGGAGGCAGCCATGCGCGGCTGCAGTGCCGTGTTTCACTGCTACTTTCGTACCGTCAACGTGGAAGGCACGAGGCGGATGGCCGAGGCGGCTTTGGCGGCGAAGGTGGAACGATTCGTGTACGTGAGTACCGCCTGGGTGTATGGGTTTGATGCAAGCCCCGAGACGAACGAGTTCTCCCGCCGGCATCCCAGCGGAGACTCGTATTGTGATACGAAGCTCGAGGCGGAGAACCTCATCCGCGACTTCGCGGCGAACCGAGGACTTCCAGCCGTAATCGTGCAGCCCACCGAGGTATACGGCCCGGGAGACCGGAGCTGGACCCTCATGCCGCTGCGAATGATCAAGAGCGGGTGGATGATGCTACCCGGCGGCGGTAGGGGAGTAATTCAGCCGGTATATGTAGACGATGTCGTCGAGGGCATCCTGGCAGCGGCCAAGCGAGGAGCCGTGGGTGAGGCGTACATCCTGTGCGGGGCGGCGACGGTGAGCTGTTCGGAGTTCTTCGATCACCACGCGAAGATGGTCGGTAGGAGCAGGATGCGGTCGGTGCCTTCCTGGTTGGGTGAGGCGATGGCACTGTTTATGACCGGTGTCAGCCGTATCTCCGGGAAACCGGCGCCTCTCACCCGCACAGCCGTTCGCGGACTCTGCCTGCGGGCCACCTATGACGGGGGAAAAGCCAGACGGGAATTGGACTTCAAACCCAAGACCGATCTCGCGACGGGCATGCAGGCAGTGAAGCAGTGGCTCAAGCAGACAGGCGAACTGGCATAGGCCCAGAACGGGGCAGTGCTGCTCCCGCAGGAAGAAGTGGACGAAGGGTTCGAAGCCCTGACACCCGAGGGAGAACCGACGAGGGTCGTCGAGGCTGGGGAGACACCAACGTGTCACCGGCGGCTACCTATGACAGCTATAGAAGTGCGAACTCGGCCGAGGCGGGACTTTGCACTTCTGCGACATGGAGTAAGACGCCGTCGCCGGGTTCCTCTCAGGGCGGTCCTCGTCGGGGCTTGGCCAGCTGTGTTGCCCGGTTTACCCGTGAGTACCTATTTACGCCTAAGAGAAGTCAGAGTAGGCTAGGGTGAACCGGCACGCGAGCGGACGCTGAATCGCTGCACAAGACCCAGGGGGTATGGCGATGAACCCAGGCCGTTACGATTGTGTTGTGGTCGGTTCGGGCATGGGCGGAGGGACTGTCGCCCGGGAGCTTTCCAGACGGGGCAAGCGAGTCCTGGTCCTGGAAAAGGGCCGTCGCGAGCAGAAGGTCGGCACCTTCAGAGATGACCTCCGCTACTACGATGGCAACGCCGTGACGCAGACTCCCCACAAGTCCAAAGAAGGCACCATCCTGTGGCGTACCTTCATGGCCGGCGGCTCGACGGTAGTGTCGTGCGCGAACGGCGTTCGTTCCTTGGAGGGCGAACTTGCTTCTTTGGGCATCCCACTTGAGAACGAGCTACAGGAGATCGAAGAGGAGCTCGGCGTCAGCCCCATCGATGAGCGACTCCTTTCCGAGGGTTCGCGGGCTTTGGCGGCGGCGGCGACGGGCCTCGGCTACGACATGCAGCTTATGCCCAAGTTCATCTGCTCGGAGAAATGCCACAAGTGCGGCAACTGCGTGCACGGCTGCCTGCGCGGCGCCAAATGGACGGCCGTGGCTCAGCTCGATCATCTACAGGAGCAGGGAGGCGAGATCTGGTACGGAGCGGACGCAGAGCGGGTGGTCGTGGAGAACGGCAGAGCGACGGGTGTGGAGGGCCGCAGGGAGAAAGAGACGTTCCGAGCCATGGCCGACACGGTGATAGTGGCCGCCGGGGGACTCGGGACACCTGCGATCCTACAACAGTCCGGCCTGGAGGCGGGCCGGGGCCTCTTCATCGATCTGTTCGTCAATACCTACGGCACCACTACCGGCCTCAATCAGATACACGAGCCCACCATGGCCATGGTGGGGCTACAATCGCATGAGGATGAGGGCTTCCTCATCTCTCCCTACGTGCAGCACTCAAAGCCGGTGTTCCTGATCGAGGTGGGGAGACAGGGCCTGCTCATGTCCGACAAGAAGCTGATCGGCATGATGACCAAGGTGAGAGACGAGCGGGCCGGCGGGGTGTGCGCAGACGGAAGCGTCTCGAAGCCGGTCACCAGATCCGATCAGGAGAAGCTCGACCGGGGCTCCGATCGGTGTCGGGAGATCATGGTTAAGGCTGGGGCCAACCCCAAGTCCATCGTCGTCTCGAAGGTGCAAGGAGCCCATCCCGGCGGAACAGCGGCCATCGGGGAGGTGGTCGATCAGAACCTGGAGACGAAAATCTCGGGACTCTTCGTCTGTGATGCAAGTGTCCTACCCACTGCTCCCGGACTTCCTCCCATGCTGACCATAGGCGCTCTTGGGAAGTATCTCGCCAAGAAGCTGGTCGCCTAAAACCGCGATCGAAGTGTTGGTTCATCGGAGTCGAGACTCGTTGTACGTGCGCATCTGGGGGTCGGGACATGCCTCGTCTCCTGTACCTGAGCGGCTCGATGGGATTGGGACACGTCACCCGCGACGTGGCGATAGCGGGCGAGATCCGAAAGCTCCGTCCGGACCTGGAGATCGATTGGATCGCCACGTCTCCCGCCCGCGAGTATCTGGAAGAACGAGGGGAACAGGTGCTCCCGGTCTCCGACTGGTGGGGAGACCCTACGGGGCAGGCGGAGATTATCGCGGACGGAGGCCAAGAGCTGAACCTCGTCAAATGGGCGCTCGGCCTGCGCAAGGGCTGGGGCCAGACGGGCCGGCTTGCCTTCGACCTGCTGCAGAGCGGCACGTACGATGTCGCCATCGGGGACGAAACATACGATCTCGCGATAGTTCTCGTCGACCAGCCATCACCGCCCGCTTGTCCCTGCTTCCTTCTCTTTGACTTCCTGGGCCTGGACGCCATGACGCGGAGCCCCATCGAACTACTGGCGGTCATGAAGCTCAACCGCATATGGTCCAGCGAACCTCGGGGCCGGTACCACCCGGTGTTCCTCGGCGAACTGGAGGACATACCCCCGCGGAGTTTCGCTCCGTTCCGGCCCGACCGCCGGACCTGGGCCGAGCGATACGCGCTGATCGCCGGACACGTTCTGACCTTCGATCCGAGCGAATACCGCGACAGAGCAGCGGTGCGGGCGCGGCTGGGCTACGGACCGGAGCCGCTGGTCCTGGCCTCGACCGGCGGGACGGCAGTCGGGGCCGATCTGCTCCGTCTTTGCGTGGGAGCATTCCCGCATGCACGCGAGCGGATCCCCAATCTGCGGATGGTCGTGGTCTGCGGGCCGCGCCTCTCATTGACGGTCAGCGATCTTTCCGAAGGGATCGAAGTGAAAGGATACGTGCCGAGGCTGTACGAGCACTTCGCCGTCTGCGACCTGACCATTGCCCAGGGTGGGGGGACCAGTCTACTCGAACTGACGGCGCTGGGGCGGCCCTTCCTGTACTTTCCCCTGGCCGGCCACTCCGAACAGACCATCCACGTCGCCTGGCGTCAGGAGCGCTTGGGAGCAGGGGTCAGGGTCGTGCAGAGCCAAACGTCCGCGGCGCAACTGGGGTCACTGATCGCGACCGAGATCGGGCGAGAGGTGCACTACCCGCCCTTGCGGTTAGAGGGAGCAAAGAGACTCGCCGAGGCCGTTAACGAACGTTTGTGCTGACGGCAAGACGGGTTCGACCATGACGGGATGCCGCCGACCCAGGACAGCTCTGGGCACTTGTCGACCTCCGACTATTGTGAGTTGACCACGCGCTCGACTCCGCACTCAGCGTGCGTTCAACAGCTTCAGAGAATACTGCGCTTTGCAGCCGGCTTTGGCCATCTCAGTAGAAGATGCGCCGAGAGAGGCGAACTTCTTCCGAGTCGAAGTCGGATGATCTACCATCCGTTCTTAGTGATCGTTCCCGATCGGTAAGAAACGGGCCGAGTGGCCGCGCTGGATACGAGCGACGAGCACGCGTGCTAGGGGCGTGCCGAGGTGGGGCTTGACAATAAACCGTACAAAAGTTACGATTCGTACATAACCAAGGTGAAGCACAATAGGATGGGAGATGTGAGCCCATGACCAGTATGCCAATTACCGCTGCGCGCGACGACCTGTCAGAGGTCGTCAACCGTGTGGCCTACAGCAAGGAACGGATTTGCCTGACTCGCCATGGCAAAGATGTTGCCTGCGTGGTCTCAGTTGAGGAAGCAAGACTACTTGATCTCATCGAAGACCGCTTGGATCTCTCTGACGCGTTGGAGGCTCTCAAGGAGTTGCATGAGCAGGGTTCTGTCTCCTGGGATGACCTCAAAGCGGATCTTGGCGTCTAGCCGCCGTCTATGGCTCATCGGATTGAGGTCAGCCCGGCGGCAGCACGGCAACTGAAGAAGATTGATCGGCGCGCTCTCCCTCAGATAGCCCAGAAGATCGACTCGCTGGCAACCGAACCGCGGCCGCATGACTGCAAGAAACTGAGCGGGTACGAGGGTCTCTACCGGGTCAGAGTTGGGGACTATCGGATTGTCTATGGGGTGGAAGACCGACTCGTGCTGGTGGTCCTTCTCAAAGTGGGGAATCGAGCAGATGTCTATCAGCGCATCCATGAGAGCGATCTCGACTTCCTGCGCAGCCTGACATGCAGGCGACCCGACGGAGAGTAGTAGGCGTCTCGGGTCGGCCGCGTGGGTCCGATACCCATGTGCTCATAGTGTGCGTTCCAGAACGGGAACCCATGGGCTAGGGAGGAACTAGCGAATCACCGATGGCCGCGCACGACACCAGCGGATCGGCATTGACAAGCGCCAGACGATGGACCAGTTGTCGCGCAGCCCCCATCGCCCAATCGTCAGGATGGCCCGCTAGGTCGAGGAGGGTCTGAGAACAAGAACCAACACGATCACGGCAATGTTGATGAGGACGGCAATTAGCCCCTTCTGCACAAACAGTCCTGACTTGCCGTCCCAGAAGAGGAGGATGACAATGGTAGAGAAGACGGCCGAGGCGAGGAGGGCCCACCGCGACCAATGAGCACCAGCAATGAGACCAGCGCCACTCACGACAAATGCGGCAGCAGCGATGGAATACAGGATGCTCGCAAGTAGCCGCACACGGTTGTCGCTCATGAGGTTGGAGAAGGCCCATGACTCGCCGGTCCAGCCCATTTGCGGCTGGAACGCCACGACCTTCTGAGCAAGGACCACGTACCAGACGTGGACAAGACCGTGCAGAACCAGGAACGTACCAGCGATACTCCTCAACATGTTTCCCTCCTCTGGGTCTAGGCGAGCGAACCCCCACGGGCCCGCATGAGATCGGAGAGGAAGCCTGAATGCAGTGAGCTCCTCGGATCCGCCGCCCACTGGCTGAGTTGCTCGAACATGAGTTTGGTCGCAGTGAAAGCAAGCATGCAGGGTTCCAGATGCTTGCGCATGGCATGATCGGTGGCCCCGATCAATGCCTGCGGCTTCTCCAGGTCGTCGAAGAGGGCAGCCAGGAGCATGCAGCCCGCGCCATAGGGGACTATGACCGGTGGGCCGTTGTCCGGGCGGCTGAGATACGATGCACCGGCACACAGTACCGAGAGCTGGTCAGGATTCACGTAGAAAGTGGCCGTGCGCAGATACTGGTACTGGCTGGGACGGAGTGGACCTATCAGGAGATGGTCATGGACCGGCTCAAAGCGACCGAGCGAGTCCAGCCACAGGTTCATAAGAGTGGGAGTGGCTCTCAGCCCCTCTTGGCCACAGAGAAAATCCACCGTTTGTTCGCGGGAACGGGCCTCGGCTCCCACCAGGTGGCTCCCGCCGCACTGCGGGTTGTTGTCGCGGGTGAGGTGGAGCGTCCTGCCCTTCCGCCATGACCCAAGCGAGGCAAAGACGCAGTGACGGCCTCCGGTCTTCATTAGTGGTTCGAAGGGGGCTGGATCAGGAGCATCATAGAGACCTATCACGGGCTCGGTTATGGCGAGACGGTCGGTGATTGTCGAATAGTCCGGCTGCACACACTTTCCTCTTGTCGTAGTAGTCGGCCGTTCGGTGAGCATGGCATGACACGAGCCAGAGGGATTCCTTTCGCCCCCATGCTGGGTAATTGCCCCATGAGGCGCAGCCAACAAACCTCTGGAGGGCCGCCCGGCCTTCTTGGGGCCTGACCAACGGGGAGACCATTATGCGTTTCGCGCGTGGCATCGAACTACTTGGCGGGGCCGCACTCGCGGTTGCAGCCTACCTGCTATGGGTTCGACCCTGGGCACTGCACTGGGGAGCGACTGAAGACGAAGTCAAGATGCATTTGCCTGAGGACGGACTAGTGGAACGGGCCAACTTTGAGGCGACCCGGGCCGTGACCATCGAGGCGCCGCCGGAGACGGTGTGGCCCTGGCTCGTGCAGATCGGGCGAGGACGGGCGGGCTGGTACAGCTACGACCGTCTGGACAACGAGGGCGTGCCGAGTGCCCGCGAGATACTTCCGGAATACCAGCACATGGAGGTGGGGGATACAGTCGTCATGAGCGAGACTGGCGGCCAGCCGCAAGGGCCCACAGTGCTAGCTCTGGAGCGGCCTCACATGATGCTCTGGGGAGATCCGGACGAACCCCACGATTTTACCTGGCTCTGGTTGCTGAACCGGGGCGATGGAGAACGGACCCGTATTGTCACCAGGGTGCGTTGCCGGTTCTCCCTTCGCCGGCCCATGGCGGGCATGCCCGGATGGCTGTTCATGCTAATGATGGAGTTGGCGGATCCGATCATGATGCGTAAGCAGCTTCTAAACCTGAAGTCTCGCGTGGAGGCAGCCAAGGTGGGCGAGCTTCTTGAACCAGCGCTCTTCGCAAGCAGCAAGAAAGGAGACCGAGCGGCCAATTGACTTGTTGGGATGACGTTGCACCGCCTTGGGGCGCTCCCGTCCGTTCTTGTCCAGGGCGAGCTAACATCAGCAGAGAGGAAAACCCACGGACTGGGCCCTGCGTCCTCTCCAGTCAGGATGAGGAGAAACAGGAGGGGCTCGTGAAGGTCGGATCCTTAGCTCGGACGGCCGCCGTTCTCTGTACACACCTCGTCGGGATCAGTCTCGCCCCCTGTGGCTGCGACGCGGAGTTCTCTTCTGCGACTGCGGGTCTCGAGCCGCACTTGTTTCGAGTCAAAGTCGGACGATCCACCATCTTCACATAGTGTTTGTTCGTGGCAGGAGACATTAGAGGCCTGGTGACTCGGATGTCGTCTGCTGGTCAGGCACCCCGCACCTTGGACAGGATGATCGGGACTGAAGAGCGAGACGGGGCCTAACGAGTCGAGCCCGGTTCGCAGAATTCAAGAAGATGCTCTGATGGGATACTCTGACGAGACTTGACCGGCTCTTGCCGCCCGTTGTAGGCTGACAAGCGTACGATTTTGCGGGCGTGGATGACAAGGACGCTGATGGCCAAGTGCCAGTAGCTACCCGATAGTTCAAGCTTGTCTTGTCGGATGGGGCCCAGGGCTGAGAGTGAATGGTTCTGGTGGGGGGGAACACTAGGGCGAGGGAACTCGAATCTCCCCTGCCTCCTTTCCCCGGCAAATTCGTGGACAGTCGCCTACGTATGCATCGACGGGGGAGGGATAGGGTCATGAAGAAGCGGGGCCTGCTATCGCTGAGCGTGACCACGGTCGCGTTGGTCTTGCTGCTAGCTGGCACCGCCTCCGCGGCCAGCACTTTGTACGTGAACGATGACGCCCCTGGGCCCATCAAGCTGGACCAACGCCTACACCGACCTCCAGAGCGCGCTCGCAAGCGCGTACAGCGGAGACGAGGTCTGGGTGGCGGCCGGCGTTTACAAGCCGACCAGCGGCACCGACCGGACCAAGGCCTTCTTCCTTCCCGTAGGCGTAGCTCTCTATGGCGGGTTCGCCGGCACCGAGACTTCCCGCGACCAGCGCGACTGGGAGACTAACCTCGCCACGTTGAGCGGCGAGATAGGCGACCCGAGCGCCACCACCGACAACAGCTACCACGTGGTGTATTGCGCAGGCCACATCTATTGGCCCGACCCGGCCGCTGTCCTCGACGGCTTTATTGTCACCGCAGGAAGGGCCGACGTCGGTTCGTACATCGTGGCGTCCGCCTCGGGTGGGGGCATGTACAATGACCGGAGCTCCCCAAAGGTCGAGAACGTGGTCTTCATCGGCAACTACGCCATGTTTGGCGGGGGCATGGCCAACAGCGATAGGAGCTCCCCGGCTCTCGCCGATGTCACCTTCACCGGCAACAACGCGCACCTTGGCGGCGGGGGCCTGTACAACTACAACCTGAGCTCGCCCACGCTTACCGATGTGGTCTTCACCGGCAACGAGACCCTCTCGGACGCTGGAAGTGGCGGGGCGGGGATGGGCAACTTCTATCTATGCTCTCCGACCCTTACCCGGGTCAGCTTCACCAACAACGCTGTCCCAGGCAATATCAGCGGCGGTGGGCTATGCGCTGAGAACCAGTGCTCGCTCACCCTGAGCGACGTGGTCTTCACCGGCAACTCGGCCGGCGGTGGTGGGGCCATGAGGCTCCACGATCATGTCCAAGCGGAGCTTCAAAGGGTCACCTTCACGGAGAACACCTCCTCTTGGAACGGTGGCGCCCTCTACGTTTCTAATAGCTCCAGCGTCAATATTTTCGGTACCGTCTTTGAAGCCAATACCAGCACGGGTAGTGATGGCGGCGCTATGTACCTCGAGTGGGGCTCCGCCACGATCACCAACACCGTTTTCAGTAACAACACGGTGGCGGCCTCCCCGGACTGGGAATCGCACGGGGGCGCGGTCTCCAGCATGGGCGCGAGTTCCCTTGCGTTCACCAATGTCTCCTTCTCGGGTAATGAGGCTGGCGGGTCCGGGGGAGCTCTCTACAACTTCAATACCGATCCCTCTCTCCTCAACTGCATCCTGTGGGATAACTGGGCGCCCGGGGCGGGGTCTCAGATTGATGACGGGTACCTGGCCTCCTCCTCCGTGTCCTACAGCATCATTCAAGGCGGGTGGACGGAACTGGGGTCCGACAATCTGGACGAATACCCTCTGTTCGTCGACGCCGCCAGCGGCGACTTGCGCCTTAATGCGGGCTCTCCGGCCATCGACTCGGGCACCAGTGCGGGAGCACCGGATACCGACCTGGATGGTACCGTTCGGCCGCAGGGTGATGGTTACGACATGGGTGCTTTTGAGGGTGTCGCCAACACCTGGCCCACCGACATCACCCTCTCCAACTGGAGCGTAGCGGAGAACGAGCCCACTGGCACGGGGGTGGGCGTCCTGGCCCCCGTCGACCCCGACGACCCCGACAGCCACAGCTTTGCCCTAGCCCCCGGGGCAGGTGATACCGACAACGCTTCCTTCAACATCTCTGGCAGCGAGCTACAGACCGCAGAGTCCTTCGACTACGAGACCAAGAGCTCCTACAGCATCCGAGTAGAGGTCACTGACCGGGGCGGTCTCACCTACCAGAAGCAATTCACCATCACCGTGACCGACGTCAACGACGCGCCTGTCATCAGCAGCAACGGCGGTGGCTCGGCCGCCAGAGTCAGCGTGGACGAGGGCGAGACCGAGGTCACCGACGTCCAGGCCACCGACCGGGACGGCGACGCGCTCACCTACCAGATCGCCGGCGGGGATGACGCTTCCTTCTTCACCATCAATGCCGTCACCGGGCTTCTTTCCTTCATCGAGGCCCCCAGCTACAGACATCCACTGGATGCCGACGCCAACAACGTCTATGAAGTCGTGGTGCAGGTGGTCGACGACGGTTCGCCTGCGCTTACTGACACGCAGAGCATGGACGTCAGGGTCAGGAATGTGCAGTACTTCCTGCTCCGATATCGGGCCGGTGAAGGAGGCTCAATTTCCGGCAGGAGTGCCCAGCCGGTCCGCTCCGGGCAGGATGGTACCGAAGTTGTGGCTGTGCCTGATACCGGCTACCGTTTCCTGCAGTGGAGCGACGGCCTGAGCACGGCTGCGCGCACGGACACCGACGTCCGGGCCAGTGTGTCCGTGAGGGCTGAGTTCGAGCTCATCCCTATGCCACCGCCACACGTGGACCGCTGGACCGACATCACCGATGCGGAGTGGGTCTCCTCCTACGGCGTGACTGCTGACCAAATGTGGACCGTCGCCCAGGGCTTCCCCGACCGCACCTATAGACCCACCCTTGCGGTGACGCGGGGCCAGTTCGCCAAGATGGTCGTCGACGGCTTCGGTTTAGGAATGTTCACCCCACCTGAGCCCACCTTCCTCGACGTGCGTGCGACCCACGCGCTCTTCGACTGGATCGAGGGCGCAGCGAAGGCCAGCGTGGTGCGCGGATACGCCGACGGCTACTTCCATCCACAGCGGAACATCAGCCGGGAGCACGTGAATACCATCCTCGGCCGCTACCTGTCCGTGCAGGAGTTGATGGCAGAAGGACATATCCGCGGTGATCTGAGTGAGTATGGCTCTGTGGAGGACTGGTTTGCCAGTGAAGGGGCAGACGTACTGGCTTCTTTCGCCGACGCAGGCAGTGTCTCGCCCGACCATCGGGTCTTCACAGCCTATCTCGTGTATCGGGGAGTGGTGAAGGGTACCGCCCAGGCAGGCGGCACCTATCTCCTGCCCTTATTTGGAGTGACCCGGGCCCAGGCTGCCGTGCTCGTGCTGAGAGTGGCAGGCGAGCTCTAGAGCGGTATCCAAAGAGCGAGCTTAGCGAGCGGCGCCGCACCGGGCGGATATGATGAGGCCCACCGCGTCCACGCACGCGCCATCAAGATAATGCCCGGAGACGCCATCTCGTCCGGAGCTTGCGCCAAGCCGGTTCGGTAGTGGGGGACTTGTCCGGTAGCACTACTCGGATAAGAGGAAGGAAGCGCTCGAGCACCTAAACTTCACCCTCCGGGGGTTTCGGGAGATGAAGATACAGCCCTCGCCGGAGAAGACGCCGAGGAGCAGGGGAAGCTGTCTCAGCGCAGTGACTCTGGACTTCGTTGCACCCAGCGGCAGCCGGTGGCGGTTACCATCCTTGCATAGTGTTCGTTCCCAACCGTGAAGCTTCGGCGATTGCAGAACCTGGCAGATGGGGCCAAGACTCGCATTCGGCGGGGATTGGCCGCCCCAGAACGCGCCGGGACATAGGGGGCATAGTGATCTGGCCAGATGCTTTGCAGCCGGGGTTGACCACAGAAATGCTGAGCGTAGACTGGGTCTATGCGGGGAGTATGGGAAATCTCCCCGCTCATAGCTCGGAAAGGCCGCCGGAGAGGGGCCTTGCACGAGGCTCCGACCCGCGCATCGCCCTTGATCGGACAGGTCGGCCCGAGAAGGAGGTGCGCGGTTATGCGCAAAGTCCTGATTGGTTCCATTCTGGCGGGCGTGCTCGTCCTGGCACTATCCGTGCCGGCTCTGGCAGACTCCGCGAAAGACTACGGGCAGGGCCATCGGGATGGGAATTGGTCTGGTGGCACATTGCCCTCGACGGATATCCCCCCGTCGCAGAGTGTGGAGTATCCCGCTCCGGGCCTCCGTGTAACTTACGACTACACAGACCCCTATACGGGAACGGTAGTCCACATTGTGGGCAACCCGGGTCAATGGGTCTCCTCCTGTGTCGAAGCAATAAACGGGTACCTTGGCCCAATGCTCGATGTTAAGAACTTCGGCCAGTGGATTATGGAGGGGCTCGCCATGGTGCGGTCCGCAAACTGATCCCTCGACCAACTGCGGCTCGGCCCAACCAGAAGAACGGAGGTCCCGGGGGACCTCCGTTCTTCTGGTCTCAGTTCCCGAATCAGTCCCTCGCCTGACTGCTAGGGGCTCTAGCGGTCGTTCGGCCGACTTTCGTCTACCGCTCTTGTCCCTCCTTGGACCGCAACCACTGTTGCACCAGCCTGACCCCGGCCTCGTTCTCGCCAAGATCATCAACCGCCTCAGCCCGGGCGATGAGCACCGTGGTTCTTGCGAGCTCGTGGGCGGCTCTTGTGATATCGGGTCGCATCTGTCGGCGGTCATCGCTCCAGTGAGTGGGAGCGGTGACATTGGGCTCCAGCGAATCATTCTGAACCGGGGGGAGAGAGGTCGATGAGCCGACACTACCTTGTCCACAGCGCCAGAGACGCTGCAACTGGCTTGCCCCTTTTTCTTGTCGCCCCTTTCGTTGGACATTGGCATTTGCGCTGGGGGGCCACCAAGGACGAGGTTGAGGCACCGATGCCCGGCGACGACGCCGTGAAGATCAAGTCGTTCAACGCCACCCGTGCCATAACCATCAACGCTCCACCTCAGTCCGTGTGGCCGTGGATCGCGCAGATCGGCCACGGACGGGCCGGCTTCTACAGCTATGACATCTTCGACAACGGGGGGAAGCCGAGCGCCGACCGCATCCTCCCCGAGTATCAGAACATCCGACCGGGTGATTGGGTGCCGATGGCCTCCGAGGTCAATGAGAGGACAGCCTTCAAGATCGCGGGCTTCGCGCCCGGGGAATGGATGCTGTGGGAGAAACCGGACAGCACCTGGGCCTGGAGACTCATACCCCGAGAAGGCGGCAGGACGAGAGTGGTGACCAGGTTCATCGCCACCTATGACTGGAGGGCACCCGCATCCGCCGTCCTCTCGCTAGTCTTGCTCGAGTGGGGGGATTTCCCCATGATGCGGAAGCTCCTGCTCGGGGTAAGGGAACGCGCGGAGCGGTTGGCGGGGAACACGTGAAGACAGCGCTTCGGTGGAGCGGGTGCCTGGGCATTTCGGCGGCACTGCTCTACATACTGGCGACCGGCCTCGGCAGCGCGCTCGACCCGCAGTACTCGCAGCTCGACCAGCACGTGAGCGATCTGACCGCCGCAGGCGCACCGACCCGCGGCACTCTGGGCCCTGTGTACATCGCCTACAACGTGCTCGCCTTCGCGTTCGCCGTGGCCCTCTACCGGGCCTCGGACCGGACGCGTCTCTACAAGATCGGGTTGGCGCTGCTGTCGCTGAACGCCCTTGCAGGCGTGATGATGGTCGTACCTTTCCGCGAGGACCTTCGGGGAGCGGTTTCCACCGCCCTTGGCAGCGGGCACATCGCCTGGGCAGGGGTCTCATCCCTTGTCATCGTGGTGGGATCGTTTGTTTACGGATTCGCTTTCCGACGATCCCCGGTCTGGCGGCCGCTCTGGGTGTTCTCGATCGTTGTGGGGATCGCGTTCCTGATCGTCGGACCGCTGACCATCGTGGCGACGAACCGCAACCATCTTGCCGGTCTCGCCGAGCGCGGGTCCATCGGGCTGTTCATCCTCTGGGTGCTCGTGGTCGGTATCTACTCGCTGGTGCGGGGCCGACGCTCGTAGGACCGGCGATCTCTCGGCACTTCTCGTGGTTCAGGGCTCTACCAAACGCCCGCAAATTCCGCGATTCCGTCTCCCATTAGTAGGAACGGGGCCCCGCCACCTACCGGACGATTTGCCTCCTAGGCCGTCACCAATCAGAAGGGAATGTCGGCAGACCATACAAGTCCGGGCCTCGCCACCTCTTGTTGTCGAAGCGACAACCTTCTTGCTACAGATTGCTGCTTTGTTCTGTCCGGTCGCCTACCCGATCGCCAGAGAGCTGGCTATTGAGAATTCCCAATATGGGTATTACTATTCCCAATATGGGAATCGAAGAACCAGAACACGTTCGACTTGCCGACGCCTTGTTCACGAAGGTGCAGCAGAGGGTGCTCGGCATCTTGTTTGGCCAGCCGGACAGAAGCTTCCTCTCGAAGGAGGTCATCGTGCTTGCAGGCTCAGGCACAGGGGCCGTTCACCGTGAACTGAGACGCCTGACCGCAAGTGGTCTCCTTACCGTTCGCAGTGTCGGCTGGGAAAAGCACTACCAGGCGAACCCACAGTCGCCCGTGTTCGAGGAGTTGCGGGGTCTGGTGCGGAAGACGGTGGGACTGGTTGAGCCCATACAAGAGGCGTTGGATCCGCTCGCGGGCAGGATTCGAGTGGCCTTTGTGTACGGCTCGCAAGCCAAGGGAGTGGATAGCGCGTCCAGCGACGTGGACCTGATGATCGTGAGCGAGGACCTCCTGCATGCTGAGGCGTACGCGGCGCTCACCAACGCGGAGCAGATGCTGGCGAGGCCCATCAATCCAACCATAGTCTCATTGGCTGAATGGCAACGGCGGCGAGAAGACCACAATCATTTTCTGGAAAACGTGGCGACGCACCCGAAACTCTTCGTCCTAGGGTCGGAAGATGACCTTGCCTGATCTCGAAGACCTCGTGAGGGCTGGAAAGCTCAAGAGTGAGCCTCCAAACCAGGATGAGTTCGATGGGTTGGTGAAGCTCGGAGAAGCCAAGTTCAAGGATGCCCAAGTCGCCTCGCTCTCCCTGGAAAGTCGGTTCGAGCTTGCCTACGGTGCCTCGCACGCCTTCGCCCTAGCCGCTCTTCGCCGGCACGGCTACCGATCGGACCTTCGGTACATCGTGTTCCAGTCTCTGGAACACACGGTGGGCGTGGCGCGAGATATCTGGCGTGTGCTTGACAAGGCTCACGGGGCGCGCAATGCGGCGGACTACGGTGGCAACTTCCAGGTCAACGAGCGCTTGTTACAGGACATGCTGGCCGCGACCACGATCGTGCGACAACGAGTGCTGAGTCTGGGTAGCACCGCTTCGCAAGACTAGCACGTGACGCGGCCAGACCAATGACTGACGGCCGCCAATCAGCGTCATCTACAGGTTGTTCCGTCACCCAGATGAAGTCGCGCCGAACAGAGCCGACAGTTCAGGACGCGGGTTCAAGAGCTATCCACTTCGGACCACCTCCACGAAGGGGAACATATCCTCCTTCTGCATCCCGGACAGATCGGCAATTCGATTACTCCTGCAGCGAAGCCAGCAGTCGCATGAGTTCCGCGATCGGGAAGTCCTCCTGTGCGACCGTCAACCCCATGGAAATCTCCCTGACCAGGTCATCGAGACGCTCTTCCCGGTCCGCGTCGCAGTAGCGAAGACTGTTCAGGAGCGAGGTTAGCTGATGGTGCTGGCTCTCAGGAATCTCCGCTCGCTGTCTCAGTCGGTCCACCTTGAGCTGGGCCACGTAGGCTGGAGAGAAACCGGAAGCCATGCTCGGCGGGGAGTGGTAGATCAGCCGCAGCGCGATCTCATAGGCAACAAGAGACCGAGGCGGGGTATCAGTCGCCTTCATCTGCATCCCTGCCACCCATGCCGTACACCCACTCGTTCTTGTCGGAACTTGCCAGGTACGATTCGCTAGTGTCCGGACAGATGGATCTAATTACACGCATCGGGTCAAGAGATCGCCACTTCTCTCCCGCCGTCCGTCCGACCCACCATCTAGGATAGACTGAACAAATGTTCGCACAAGCAGAAAGCCGCGAAGTCGGTCAGTCACACCGGATTCAGCACATTCCCCCCCGGATTTCGAAGAGTTGTTCCATCCTCGAGAGTGAAACGTCCCCCCGGAATACAAGCTGATTGTTGATGCGGCATGGTCTAGTATTGAACGAGTCTCGTGACTCGCCACCTGCTTCGGCCGCTATAGACAGAAGGTGTCCAGGGTGAACGCACACGCTCTAGAGGTAGACGGTCTCACCAAGACGTTCGGGCGCCGAACGGTGGTCGACGATGTCTCCTTTGCCGTCAGGCCCGGGGAGATCTTCGGGTTTCTTGGTCCAAACGGATCTGGAAAGACCACGACCATCCGCATGGCCTTGGGTATCATTCGGCCGGATAGCGGTGCCGTTTCTGTGCTTGGCTCGAGCCCTGGGTTGTCGGTGCTTCAGAGCGTGGGCTACCTTCCCGAAGAGGCCGGGCTTCCCCCGAAGGCCCGAGTGGTCGACATCATCCGATACCTGGGCCGCCTCAAAGGCCTCACTCACGCCGAGGCCGAGTCCAGAGCAGATGAGCTGCTAGAAAGAGCGAGGCTCCACGAGCATCGCCTGGCCAAGGTCGAGACTCTCTCCCAGGGCATGAGGCAGATGACCCAGTTCATCATTGCCATTGTGCATCGACCGAAGCTGCTCATCTTGGACGAGCCCTTCGCCGGTCTCGATCCTTTGAACGTCCAACTGATGAAGCAGATACTCAGCGAGCATCAGCAGGCCGGAGCGACCATCATGTTCAGCACCCACATCATGTCCGACGTGGAGGAGATGTGTGAGCGCATCGCTCTGATATCTGACGGTGACCTGCTGTTGTTCGGAGATCTGGGGGAGATCCGACGTAAGCGCGGGGCGAAGTCGGTGCAGGTCCAGGCCGCGACGGTGCCCGAAGACCTGCGTGATCATCGACATAGGGTTCTTCCTGACGGTACGGTCGAGTTCGAGATCGGGGACGATCGCACCTCGGACGAGATATTCCGGAGTTATGCCTCTGCCGGCATCCAGGTGGACCGGTTCGAGCGCATGCTGCCCTCGTTGACCGACATATTCATCGAGGAGGTGTCCCGTGCGCGCCAGGTCTAACACGTGGGTCATCTTCACTGAGGAGTTGCGGGGGCACCTGCGCAGTCGTTGGTATCTATTCTTCACGGTGGCGGTCGTTGTTGTGCTCATCATCGCGATGCTCATCGTGCCGCCGCTGTCTGGGAGCGGAGAGGATGCCTCTGGTGGCGGCTCAGGACCCGAGGAGGACCTTCGGCAGATAGGCCTTCTCGACGAAAGCGGATTGTTCGCGGCTCTGAAGGGACCATCCGGTCCGATCGGATATGAGTCTCGCGATGAAGGTATCAGGGCGATCACCCGAGGAGAAATCGACTCCTTCTTCGTGATTACCGAGGATTACCTGCAGTCGGGCACAGTCGAAGAGTACGCAGAATTCCAGGGACGGTTCCCGTCGAATGTTGAGGGTGAAGCCGTACTCAGAGCTCTGCTTGTTCATGGGTTGGTTGCCGGACGGGTGGACACTGATCTGACCACCCGAATTCTCGATCCGGCCCAGTTCGAAAGTTTCCGTGTTGAGGAAGGCGGAACTGTCGCAGCGCTCACTCCTGTCGCAGTGGAGATAGGGGGGCTCCTTGTGCCCATGCTGTTCGCTGCTCTCCTGGGGACGGGTCTCGCCGTTGGTTTCAGCTACATGGTGCAGAGCGTCTCCGAAGAGAAAGAGAGTCGGTTGGTGGAAGTCGTGGTTACTTCGGCCTCGCCTCTCTCCATCATGGGAGGGAAACTCCTTGCGTTAGGGACCATCGGCTTGGCGCAGGCTGCGGTCTGGATTATCGCAGCAGCGCTCACGATTCCGATGACGCTCTCCGAGATAGCTGGCGGCGGGGAGCTTACGATCTCGGTCGGCCTGTGGGGGACCATCATCGCCTGTTTCGTCACGGGGTACTTCCTCACAACAACGTTGGCGATCTTCATCGGAGCCATCGCTCCATCGAGTCGTGAGGCCGGACGACTCGGGGGCTGGATTCCGGTACTGGGTTTCGCACCATTCTGGTTCTCCGGGTTCCTGATGATTCATCCGGACGGGGTTGCGGGCAGCCTGCTTTCCTACATCCCCTTCGTTGCGCCTACGGGACTGCTGGTGAGGATAGCGGCGGGCGGAGAGGTGAACTCGTGGCAGATCATGGTGGCCTTAGCGGGAGTGGTAGCGACGTCGGTGGTGGTGCTTTGGATATCGACTCGGGTCTTTCGGGCAGCCATATTCATGCGTGGGCAGAACTTCACGAGGCACAATCTGTGGGTCGCGCTCCGTGACGCTGACTGACATGAGGCGCGGCCAGTTCCTCGGAGGAATCGACGATCACCGTGTCGCAGGACCCCGAGGGGCGCCGCCAATGCTCGTCTTGGTACCCACCGCTGACCCGCGGCCAAGGTCCCGTTGTCCGCTTGCCCTTCATCGCCAACCTGGGCACGGGCGCCTCCGTCAGCAAATGCCAAGTCTGGCCTGATCTCTCCGTTCGCTTCCAAGGTCCGTCGATGGTGCCACCATGCGTTCTTGGTGTCTCTCCTCGGCAATGTGCACACCCTTTAGCGAGCGGCTCTATAGTCACGACCATAGGAATACTCCGGGCCTAGTTTTCGCGAACCACTCACATCGGTCAGTCAAAACCGTCGGATGTGTAGGTCCATGCCTATTCTCGGACGAAGTGCGCGGATTATCCACTGTCCCTCAAGACAGTTGAGGGACAGTGGAAGCAGTCCTCAAGCGTCTGATCGCAGGAATTGCCTCCAGGAGCGCAATGTTGGCCGACCGCGTCGCCATTGCTTTGGCGTTATGATTGTGGACAGCTAGGCGCGTGCGGACCAGCTGCAACCCCGCCTGCCGCCATGAGGCAATTCACGAAACCTTGGAGAGGAACATGGACTACCAGAATCTGATGGAACTGTTCAAGGAGCGTCGCACCATCCGGGATGTCAAGCTGGACCCTGTGCCGGACGAGCTCGTCGAAAAGGTCCTTGAGGCGGCTCGCTGGGCCCCTTCCGGGTTTAACATGCAGCCCTGGGAATTCGTGGTGGTAAGGGATCCGGAGTTGAGGGCCGGTCTTGTCGAGATCGTCAATGACTATCGGACCAACCAGTTCTTCATGTTCGAGGCCACCCGAGAGGCCTGGCAAGGGCCTCGCTGGGAGCCTGACCCCGAGCAGAGGTTTCGCATGGCGAATGCTCCCGTGCAGATACTCATCCTCGGCGACACAAGGACCCAGGTGGGACTGCCGATGGCCGCGAGGTACACGGACCAGAAGAGAATCTCGATCTTTGAGTCCAGTCTCGCGAACGCCTTCATGTACATGATGCTGGCGGCTACCAGCCTGGGCCTCGCCTCCTACTGGGTCTCCGCGGCCAAGATGCCGACCGTGAACGCAAAACTGCGCGAGCTGCTGGGCACTATCCCCCTGCACATGGAGATCTACGATATCTTCTGCATGGGTTACGCGAACAGCCAGCCGGGACCGAAACTCTTCCGGAAGAAATCGAGCATGGTGCACTACGACCATTGTGGCCCGGACGCCTTCAGCACCGACGAGCAGGTCCTTGAGTGGGTGACTAGAAACAGGCTTCAGATCATCCAGCGTGTGGAGAATGCGCCAGTCGATTAACGGGGACCACAGGTCACGATCCCTGCATAGTGTGCGTTGCCGAATGGGAAACCGACCAGAACATGGGTCGGGCACCCCGTCGCAGGGAGATACCTTTCTCACGCAGTTCAGAAGCGCCGGCTTGGGCAGAGCAGCCCCAGCAGACATGAGGCTCCGGCGCGACGGTCAAGTCAACGTGGGCTCCATCAGAGTGAAACCTCTCGCGTCGAAGGGCGGTATCGAGGACCGGTGTGACGTGGGGCTCACCCATACTAGGACGGCAGAGTGCCCGTCACCCCTCCAGGATAAGAGGGGTCTATTCCGGTCGGTCGAGTTCCACGCACGGCCTCCCGTCCCTCCTCAAAGGACGCGACTCAAGCGTAGCGGCGAGGCTGCCAGATTTGACCAAATCGCCGATCGCTGCCGAATGCCATCTAAGGGCGTCAGGGCGAACCCTGGTCCGTGAAGGCTCATCCCCTGAGATTGTTGGATGTGGATGTTTGACAAACGAAGAGATGGGGGTAGAGTGTAACCAGAGTCCCAAGAGGTCAGACGCGGCACCTGCAGTACTTACAAAGGGACCCGTTGAGGAAATGCGGAGACAAATGCCCGCAGAGTACAGCGAAACGGGAACGAAGTAAGAAGGTGCAAACGAGGTCACTTGGGGCTCGTCTTTTGTTGCCGCTGTCGCCGTCCCGATGGCGGACTCCCCTTTGATACCACCCGGGCGCTTGGCCTGGACTCTGCCGCTACGCGACGGGAATGAGCTGTCCGGGCCGGCCGATCGCGTGGACGACGGTGGCAGCTGGAGTCATCGGTGCGCAGACCTCGCTGTCTTCGCTGCGCATTGCGTGTCGACGCATCCGCGGCTTTGCACCACGGGGGGAGTGTGCGAAGCTATGTACGTAGCTACGACGGAAAGGGTGCAGTGAATATCGATCAGGTCGGGGAACCACGAGTCTGTCTCTCCTTCGACGACGCTTCCGAAGAGAGGTCTGACGACACCGAGTTCGTGGCCGTCAGCCTCGAGGTGAAGATCAAGGAGCGGATCGACAGTGACGGACCTCTGGTAGCGCACGTGCGTTGCTCAGGAGGTAAGCTGGTAGTCGGACGGGCACTCGAGAAGAGAGCGCAGGCCGGATGGCTCGTGTATCGGATCCCAAGATGCTTATGCTCTGAGGGCGAATCGCTCCGTTTCCGTGCGCTGGTGGACAAGGATGTCATTTGGCAGACAGCGTATCGGGTCGTCTGGCGTGGAGGATATCCAGGGCTCATCGCAACGGGGTAGGCGCGTATCGCCATCACCTGCCGCGCGATCCGGGTAGACCGATGTGGTCGGCAGCAGTCGTCGGAAGGGGTCGGGTTGGCAGAGCCGTCCGGAAGCGGTCCGCGGGTGGTAGCCTTGATCGATCTACCCGATCTCCAGTCTGAGATGAAGCGGATCGGCCGCGCCCTCGACCGTGGCTTGGCCACAGTGGTCGAGCGACTGGAAGCCGGCCTCGCGGGACTGGATCCGAGACTGGAGTCGCCACCGGAGTTCGCTGGCGTCTTCGTGTATTCACCTCTTGAGGCGGAGCGGTCACCTTCTACCGGTCACATGGTCTTCAAGCCCCGGGCGGTTGAGGTGGATCGAGCGTGTTGGAGCTGCACGAAAGCGTGCACTCACTGCAAGGGAGGTACCAGGGCCTCGGGCGGGCGGGGGCACGACAATCCCATGTGCGGCGATCTTCTCGAGCTCGCCCGCGAAGATGGATACGACTGGGCCGTCATCGTCACGACCGATCTGCTACTCATCCCGGTCGTCCGGTACCTTCAGGCACACGGCCGGAAGATCGTCCACGGCTGTTTCCCCCCGATCGCTATGGATCTCACCGACGAGTGCTGGGCCTCGATCGACCTTGGCCCGCTCACTCGAGGGCTCGGATGATCCCCGGGGGACCCACTTGGAGCATCCCCCACCGTTCGACAGACCTCCGGCCGCTGACCAGTGGAGTCTCACGGCTCTGCAGTAGTAGTCTGTATGTCGGCGGACGGTGACCCGTCGGAAGTCACGGGGCTGTTCGGAGTGTCCGCCATGCACGTCGACCGCGAGGAAGGGCAGAAGTATGGAGTTAAAGACCCACAAGCTGTATCACGGCGACACGCTGATGCGCTGGGGGAAGGGCACGGTGGTCACCGGGGCGCGGGGCTTCGTCTTCCTCGCCGGGACCGAAGGCCACGACCCGAACGAGGACTTCCACAAGGGAGGACGGGTGGTGGAGGGTGCCGCCGCCCAGACCCGGATGGCGCTCGAGAAGATCAAGGAGCGGCTCGAGGAGATGGGCTCTTCGCTGGAATACATCGTGAAGCTGATCACCTATGTGGTCGGACCCGAATTCCCCGATGGGGTGAGCGCCCATCCCAACTATCGTTTCGACGTCATGGACGAGTTCTTCCGCGAGCACTGTCCCGAACTGACCAGCGACCGCAATCCGCCCACCCGCGACTTGATCGGGGTGTCCGGGCTCGGGGCCAAGGGGCAGGTGGTGGAGATAGCCTGCATCGCCGCGCTCCCCGACGGGTAGAGCGCGCCGCGCTCGAGCGCCGGAACCTCCATCTTCCGCCACTTGGCCATAGTGGCCCCCATCAAGAGCTATCCATTGGTATAGAACTTCGGGATTAATGCCGACTTGCGGCGATAGTGGTCCAAAACTACAAGAGAATGATTGGCCAGTTGTACATGGCTGAAGCGCGGGCCTGTCCCATACAGTAGGCGCGGCAATGTTGTCGGACCGCAACCTACGGAGGGAAGGAGCGTGCGCTCATGGACACCCAAGCATTGACCGAGGCCACGGTACAGCTCCAGACGAACATGGACATCGTCTGGACGTGCGTGGCAGCGTTTCTCGTGTTCTTCATGCAGGCAGGTTTTGCCATGGTGGAGGCCGGCTTCACCAGGGCGAAGAACGCGGTGAACATCATCATGAAGAACCTGATGGACTTCTCCATCGGGAGTCTGGCCTTCTTCTTCCTCGGTTTCGGCCTGATGTTCGGGGTGACGAACGGCGTCTTCGGGACGACGGGCTTCGCCATCGGCGGCATCGATTGGGCAGGGGCCGACTGGAACTTCACGTTCCTCATCTTCCAGACCGTGTTCGCCGCCACCGCGGCCACGATCGTCTCCGGGGCCATGGCCGAACGGACCAAATTCGTGGGCTATCTTCTCTACAGCGTCGTGATCTGCGCCTTCATCTATCCGGTCTTCGGTTCGTGGGCATGGGGCAGTCTTGGTGAAGGTGGCGGCTGGCTCGAGAACCTCGGCTTCATCGACTTCGCCGGTTCCACCGTGGTCCATTCGATCGGCGGTTGGCTGGCTCTGGCCGGCGCTCTCGTCCTCGGTCCGCGGATCGGCAAGTACGGGGCCGACGGCAAGCCGAAGGCCATCCCTGGTCACAATCTGATCCTGGCCGCTCTCGGTGTCTTCATCCTGTGGTTCGGTTGGTTCGGATTCAACCCCGGCAGCACCACGGTGGCCGGCGGTGAGATCGGACGGATCGCTATCACCACCAACCTCGCCGCTGCGACCGGCGCCGTCATCGCGATGTTCACGTCATGGATATTCTCCAAGAAGCCTGACGCCTCCATGGCTCTTAACGGTGCACTGGCCGGCCTGGTGGCCATCACCGCCGGATGCTTCTCTGTCTCCGGTATCGGCTCCATCATCATCGGCGGCATCGCCGGTGCCCTGGTCGTTCTCAGCGTGCGCTTCATCGACTCCGTACTCAAGATCGACGACCCGGTCGGGGCCGTGAGCGTGCACGGCGTGTGTGGAGCCTGGGGTACGTTCGCCGTGGGTCTGTTCGCCATCGATGGCGGTCTCTTCTACGGCGGCGGTCTGCATCAGCTCGGCGTGCAGCTTCTGGGTGTCGTCACTGCCTTCGGCTGGGCGTTCGGCCTCGGCTTGATACTGTTCCTCGCCATCAAATACACGGTCGGTCTGCGGGTGTCTCGGGAAGAGGAACTCCGCGGTCTCGATGTCAGCGAGCACGGCATGGAAGCCTACAGCGGCTTCCAGATCTTCACGACTCACTAGTACTGGGAAGCCAGCGGGACTGATCAAGGAGAGGACGCGATGAAGCTAGTCATTGCCTACATACAGCCGGAGAAGCTCGACGACGTGAAGCAGGCGCTCTTCGACAAGAACATCACCAAGATGTCGGTGACGAACTCCCTCGGCTGCGGGCAGCAGATGGGATACCAGGAGACCTACCGCGGAGTGCGGATGGAGGTGAACCTCCTGAAGAAGACGCGGATCGAGATAGCAGTGAACGACCCGTATCTCGAGCCGACGATCGAGGCGATCATCGAGGGCGCCCGGACCGGAGAGATCGGTGACGGCAAGATCTTCGTCCAAGACCTGATCGACTGCGTGCGGATCAGGACTGGCGAGCGCGGAGGTGAGGCTATCGGTTGATACCGTTCCCCGATCCCCTGGGGCCGTCTGTCGGCCGGTCACACTCACGGCAGCGGCCTCGAACACCCTTCACAGCACCCGCCTCCGGCTTCGGCTGGGGGCGGGTGCTGGTTCAGTCTGCCTCGAGGGGCATCCGCTTGGCGGAGAACGTGAACCAGGCGACCACCCCGGAGACCAGGATGATGCAGCCTGCGACCAGCAGAGATATGCTCACGCCGCTATGGACCGCGTCGTAGGCCGCGCTGATGACCTTGGCCACGATGGGGCCGTACTGCTCTTCGGCGGCGGCCGCGCCTTCGGCGCCGGCCGGGACCTGTCCGGTCAGGACGGTATCGATGATGAGCTTGCGGAACTCCTCCGGCACCTCGAGCTGGATGAGACGTTCGGTCAGGAACGTGGTGAGCTGGGTGTTGAACAGCGAGCCCAAAGCCGCCACGCCGACGACTGTGCCAACCTCGCGACTGGTGGTGGTGGCCGAGGCGGCCATGCCTGAGTGTTTCGCGGGCAGGATGGAGAGGGCCACCGATGTGATGGGCACCACCGCCACTCCGAAACCGATCCCGGCGATGGCCAGTGAGACCAGGAGGGGGACGTACGTCACTTCGCCCATCAAGGCGATGTCGGTGAGGAGCACGCCCGCTCCCGCGGCCAAGCAGCCGACCGCGACCGGCAATCGGGGCCCGACCTTGGCCACCCATCTCCCTGCGAAGGCCGACGAGACGATCATCCCCAGAGCCATGGGGACGAACAGGGCGGCCGTACTGTAGGCCGTGTAGCCGAGGACCACTTGGAGATAGAGCGCCGTCAAGAAGAAGATGGAGAAGACCCCGAAATAGGCGGCGAACGCGACGAAGAGCGAGCCCGCGAACGGCGCCTTCTTGAAGTAGTCGATCTTGATCATGGGCGCCTTGGCGCGTTTCTCCGCGAAGACGAACGCCGCCGCCGCCACCACCCCGATCACGAAGAGGGAGATGACGTGGGGCGCGGTATATCCTGCCGTCTCGCCGAGGATGATCGCGAAGACGAATGTGCCGAGAGTGATGGGACCGAGTACGAAGCCCAGTAGATCGAAACGGCCGCTCTCCGGGTCGGAACTCTCCGGGACCGTGGAGAACGAGGCGATCAACGCGACTGCCCCCGCGGCGAGGTTGAACCAGAAGATGGCCCGCCATCCGCCCACACCGACAAGCACGCCGCCGATGACCGGTCCCATGGCCAGGGCCAGTCCGGCTATCGCAGCCCAAAGGCCGAGCGCTCGGGCCCGCGACGAAGAGTCGGGGTACATCTGGCGGAGGATGGAGAGAGTCCCCGGTTCACATGCCGCGGCGCCGATACCCATGATGGCTCGGGCGGCGATGAGGGACTCCGTGTTCGGCGCCAACGCTCCGAAGACCGAACCGGCCAGGAAGACGACCACGCCTCCCAACATGACCTTCCGCCGGCCGAGGCGGTCGCCGAGGGTGCCGAAGGCCAGCATAAGGCTGGCGAACAGCAGAGCGTAACCGTTGACGATCCACTGGAGCTCGGAGACCGTCGTGTGGAGGGTCGCCTGCAGGTCGGCAAGGGCGACACTCATTATGGTCGTGTCGAGGAAGGTGAGGAAGAGTATGGCGCTGAGAGTGATCAGCGCCCGTCTCGTGCCATCTCTGGACACGACCGTTTCCGCGACGGTCATCGATGAGGCTCCGGCATCGTCATGGATCCGGTGCCTACTCTACTACGGGGTACCGGAAGCACCCTGTAGTGCAAGTAGAGCGAGGAATGCTTCCGAAGCGACCTTCCAGACACCGTCTTGGAGGACCGCCTGCCCCTTCTGATCGGGCAGCGCCGGTATACCGCTCACCAGGATAGTGTAGGTGACGTCCGCCGTGGTTGGCGAGGTGATGGCGACCGCAGTGACTTCCGCGGAGGCTGCTTGCCCCATCGGCGAGGAGGCCTGCGCGTCGATCTGGTCGGTGTACTGATCTCCGTCCTGGAGCAGGCCGACCTTGTCGGCGGCCGGCTGGGTACCGTCGAAGAACTTGATCCAGTTCTCAGCGATGAGGGCCTCGTCGCCCGAGAGTGAGGCGGAGGTGGAAGAGCCTGCGCTGGTGTCGGTGGACCCGCCTGTCGTAGCGGTCGTATCGCTTGAGGTGGTGGGGGCGACCGTCGTCGTGGTCTCATCCGAGGACCCACCGCAACCGGCAACGAAGACGGACAGCACCAAGACCAACACACCGAGCAGCACGAGACCCGCTCGGCCTTTTCTCCCGATCGAAATCATCCATCGCCTCCTGTCGTCACTACCTTCGAGTACGGCCACAATATCAGCCGTCCGGAGGTGCAGCAACAAATGGCACCGGAGAGCGTCCGCGGGAGCGCCGCGCCGCTGTACGGCAGTGCTCCTGCGATAGCCGGTCGACCACGGTGGCTCACTACCCGCTCTCCTGGAGCTTGATCAGGTCTCTCCCCTTGCCGATCATGATGAGGATGTCCGCTTTCTCTATCGTGAAATCGGGTCCGGGAAGGAAGTCGAGCCCTTCCGTCCCCGGTCGTCGCACGGCGATGACCAGGACGTCGTACCGCGCTCGGAGGTTGAGCTGTCCGAGGGTCTTGCCGTAGAGGGCGTCGGGAAGTACCACTTCCATGACCTGGTAGTCGCCTCCGAGAGGGACGAAGTCGAGCATGTTGGGATTGATTATCTGGGCGGCGACACGCCGGGCCGTGTCGCGCTCGGGAAAGATGACTTCCGTGGCTCCCACCTGACGCAGGACGATCGCATGGTCGTCGGTCAGTGCCTTGACCCGTATGACAGGGACGCCGAGACGTTTGAGGTAGAGGGTGGAGAGGATGCTCGACTCCAGGCTCTCACCCATGCTCACCACCGCCTCGTCGATGTCCTCGGGGATCACTGAGGACAGCGCCGCCTCGTCGTGGATGTCGAGAGCCAGGGCGCGGTGTACGCGCTCGCTGATCTCGCTGACCAGGTCGGGGGAGCGGTCGATGGCCAGCACTTCACAGGTGTCGGCGAGGGCCACGGCCAACTCCCAGCCGAAATGCCCCAGCCCGATGACGCAGACTTGTTTCTTGCGCTTGCTCATCCGATCATTACCTTCCCTTCTGGGAACGTCACCCTCGAGGCCTTCCGGTACAACGCGAGACCGGCAAGAGTCAGAGGACCGAGCCTTCCCACGTACATAGTAGCGATGATCCAGAGCTTGCCGCCGACACTCAGTCCGGCGGTGGTGGTACCGGTGGACAGACCCACGGTGCCGAACGCCGAGATCTGCTCGAACAGGAGTTGCTGGAACTGCACGTCGGGACGGCCCTGCTCGAAATGGGAGAGGATCAGGATCCCCAACAGGTTCCAGAAGAGGGCGAGTCCGATGAGGAGCCCCGCGCTGCGGGTGATGTCGTGTCCGAGCCTACGGCCCATCAAGCGAGCCTGGTCCTCGCCGGACACGTAGCTTCGGATCCGAGCTAAAACGACGGCCAGGGTGCTCGTCTTCACCCCGCCGGCGCACGAGCCCGGCGAGCCGCCGACGAACATGAGCAGCATGAGGATCACCAGCGAGGCTATGGGCAGGGCCCCGATGTCGATCGAGTTGAAGCCGCAGGTGCGGGCGGAAACCGATTGGAAGACCGCCGCTCCCACCCGGGCCCCCCACGACCCTTCGCCCGAGGTCATCCCGAAGAGGAGCATCACCAGCGCGCCGCCCACCACCAGCAGGAAACTGGTACGGAGGACTAGGTTGGTGTGGAGGCTGAAAGCCCGGGGGCTCTCCCGCCTCCGTCTCCGCAGCACCCGGCCCCCCTCTCCGATCAACTCGTGCATCACCGTGAACCCGAGTCCACCGACGACGATCAGGATCGTGACCATCCCCATGAACAGGTAGTTCGAGCGTATGTCGACCAGGTTCGTCGGGAAGATGGAGAAGCCGGCGTTGCAGAAGGCCGATATCGAGTGGAAGAGCGCCTCCCATGCGGCTTTCTTGCTTCCGGCTCCAGGCAGCAGCGTCAGGAAGAGGACGAGGGCTCCGATCGCCTCCACCACCAGGGTGATGCTGACTATCTGCCAGAAGCGCCGCTTGAAATCCCGGGCCGCGTCTCGTTGGAAGAGGGTATCGTGGAGCGCCGCCATGGTGCGGAGCGACATCCGTCTGCGTAGCACCGTCAGAGCCATGGCCGCATAGGTCATGACGCCGAGCCCCCCGATCTGGATGAGCACCAGGATGATCACCTGACCGGCGACGGAGTAGTCGGTCGCGGTGTCGACCGTCACCAGACCGGTGACGCAGACCGCGGACGTCGAGGTGAAAAGGGCGTCCAGATAGTCTACGGTCCCCGGTAGATGCGCCCAAGGCGACCAGAGCAGGGCCGAGCCCACGAGGATGACGGCGAGGAACCCCACTGCCGGGAGGGCCTGCGGGACGCGCATCGCCCCGACCAACCGTCTGATCGTCTTTCGCATGTCCATGAGGCCCCCAATATAGCGCAGCCGCCGCCCCTGCTATGATGGGCCGGTGACGCTCCACGAGGCATACCAGGTCCTGGGCCTGCCCCGCGATGCCACGGCCGCCCAGGTCAAGGCAGCCTATCGTCGGCTTGTGGCCGAGGTCCATCCCGACCGGGGTGGAGAGGCGTCGGAGTTCATCAGGGTCCGAGCGGCCTACGAGATCCTCTCCGCTTTCCTCAAGCAAGGTCTACCCGACGACGACATCCCCATCCCAGACGATCTTCGCAGCGTGATCGACTCGATAGTGGGTGATTTCCGGGAACACCAGAAATGGGCTGAAGCCGAGACTCTCACTCAACTCAAGCTCTTCGAGAGCCGGATGCTGATGTACATCCAATCTGCGTCCCGGGCCGAACTCAGGCAGTTCAGCGACACCTTCCGTACCTCTTGGGATGCAATAGTGAATGCGCTTTTTGTAAAATGCAATGATAGATGCGATACGATCCTCCAGAGTTACGAGAGTTGGTATACGGAGAGCACCCAGGCTGTGTTCGACCAGCTCTACCGGAAGGAACTGCTCCGGTTCCCCCTCCGTGTGCGTTTCTGGGAGATGTTCGTGCTCATCGGAGGCATCGCTGCGGCCCTGACCGTGGCCATCGGGTGGAGGATGCCCGTGCGTCTTTGGATATCCGTGGCGACGATGGTGGTAGCCCTGGCCCTGGCCTTCGCCGCCTACCGCTGGTTCGCGCGGCGCGACCGCCGGGTGCGCGAGAGGGTGGAGCCACTGAGTGTGGTGCCCTTCAAGCTGCAGCCGGGAGCCCAGTTCGAGACAGAGGGCAAGATGCGCCGGGGTCGGCGGACCACGGCGGCGATGGGATTGGCTGGGATGTTCCTGGGCAACGCCGCCACCGGTGGGTTCGCCGTGCCTATCGTCGGGGCAGCCGCGGGGGCGGCTCTGGGAGGGGTCTTCGATCGGCTGCTGAACCCCACCGGACAGATGCGCAAGAGCATGCAGAAAGACCTCCATGGGTTCATGGAACTGGCTCGTCCCCAGGTGGCGGCATACGTGCTCGAGGCGCACGAGCGACTTCTCGATGAAGTCAGGGACAAGATCGTCGCCAACTACGAAGAGCGGGTGAAGGGTACCGTCAGGCTCCTCGCAGCGGGAAAGAGTCCCGCCCGCAGCGGCTGACCACGGGAGATCCCGCTCCGGACTACTCGGTCACCACGGGCGACGGCGTCTGCTGGAACGGATGCACGCGCAGGGTCAACGAGAAGAGATAGGGATAGTGCTCCTTGAGGTGTTCCACGTACAGGAGCCACTGCGAGAGCAACTGCGTGTAGGCTCGGCGTACGTCGACGCACAGGTGGGCTGCGTCGCTGGGCTGCAGGTCGGTCAGCGACGGACGAGCCTGGAGTTCCTCCTCCAGATGGAGAACGGCCCACAGTAGGTCGGTGAACCGCTCGTGCTCGAGCAGGTTGGGGTTCTCGAGGAGGCCGAGGATGAACGGTCTCTCTGCCAGGAGATGAGTCTTGAGTTGTTCGAGGTCGATGAGGCCGAGGTCGACCTCGCAGTCGAGCGTGTGCACGAACCGGGAAGCCTCCAGGAAGTCCTCCTTCTTCCAGGCGGCTTTCACCGCCAGGCGCTCACGGAGCTCGGGCGCCGACCGCACGGCGGGCAGCAACTCGCCTATCAGGGGCGTTCCCACTTCGCTGAAGAACGCTCCGATCACCATGTTCAGCTTGTGGTGGAGGACCCGTTTCTCTCTGACGGACAGCAGCCGTTCGATGATGAGGACGACGATGAGCACCTCGAGCGGCGTGAAGGCGATGTCGCCGAGAAGATAGATGAAGATGTGGTGCGCGTCGCCGAATATGGCGAAATGGATGGCGTACAAGATGGCTGAGACCGCCACCAGCCCGGTGGCGGCGGCGATCAGCCAGCGGCGGTCACTGCGTCGCATGGGCGGCTCGTCCTCGAGTAGGGGTCAACGGGCGATCAGGACCGGGACCTTGGCGTAGCGAAGTACGCGCTCCGACGTAGATCCGAGCAACAGGTTCGCGAACGTGCCTCGGCCCCGTCCGCCCATCACGATGAGATCGGCGTGGTGCTCGTCGGCCGCAGCCAGGATGCCTTGGGCGGGCACCTCGTCCGGGATGGCGACCAGGGCGGTGATGCCCATCTTCGTCAGCCGTTCCACGACCGGGTTGATCAAGCGGCGCACCTCGCTGGGCTTGGCCGTCATGGGCATGTGTCCGAAGGAGTGGCAGATGATGATGGTCGCGTCGTATTTGGCAGCGAGGTCGGTGGCGAGTGATACCGCCTTCTCTGAATCCTCGGAGCCGTCGTAGCCCACCAAGATCTTGCGGATGCTGATCTCGCCCATCCGTCTCCTCCTATCCGTATTCGGAAGCCGGGTCACCGGCACGCGCAGCCTCGCTTCCGCACTGCCACTATATCAGCAGGGTATACTTGCCTGCATGGAAGATACCGTCGAAAGCAGCGGGGAAAACGAGCTCTACGGCACTGCCGCCATCCGGGAGAACAAGCTCGAGCGGTGGCCCGACCCCTATCCCGGGCGACCCTACCTGATCTCGTTCGACATCCCGGAGTTCACCTGCCTGTGCCCACGCTCGGGCTTCCCCGATTTCGCCCTGATCAAGATCCGGTATCAACCTCGGGAATGGATCGTGGAACTGCGTTCTCTGAAGCTCTATATCAACGGGTTCAGGGATCGTCCCATCTCGCACGAAGCGGCGGCGAACCAGATCCTGGACGATCTCGTGGCGTTGCTCGACCCTCGGTGGATGCGGGTGACCGCTGATTTCACGGTGAGGGGCAATATCAAGACGGTGGTGAGGGTGGAGCACGGCGTCCGGGAGCGCCCATGAACGCCACGACCCAGAGCCACTGCCTGCTGCTCAGTGGGGGGCTCGACTCCACCACGCTCGCGGCTTGGATCGCGGAGCATCATCCCGGGGAGCCGGTCAAGGCCTTCACGTTCCTGTACGGGCAGAAGCATGCTGTGGAAGCGGAGGCCGCCCGGGCGGTCGCCCAGGCGTACGGCATGGGAATCGAGTCGGTGGAACTGGACCCTATCCGGGGCTCCGCTTTGACCGACGCCGACACCCCCCTGCCTGAAGGCAGGGACCTTGCCACAGTGACTGAGGTGGCGCCCTCGTACGTCCCGGCTCGGAACCTCCTGTTCCTCGCGCGGATGGCCAGTATCCAGGATGCGTACGGGCCCGGGGTGCTCTGGCTGGGGGTGCATCACGACGACCACACCGGCTACCCGGATTGTCGGCCGGAGTTCATCGAGGCCGCCGACGCGGCGGTGCGGCTCGGTACCCGGTATGGGTTGCGGGTGCAGGCGCCGTTCGTGGATTGGTCCAAGGCCGACATCATCCGGTGGGGACTGGAGCACGACGTGCCCTACGGGCTGACGCACTCCTGCTATCAGGGGCGCAGGCCGGCCTGCGGGGTGTGCGACACCTGCCAGGCCCGACTCGACGCCTTCGCGGCGGCCGGGGCCACCGACCCGATCCCCTATGAATCGGGGACGTCCCCCTCGTGAAGACCACCGTCACGGTCACGACGACCTTCGCCGCCGCCCACCGGTTGCCGGACCACGAGGGCAAGTGCCGTCGGCTGCACGGGCACACCTACGGTCTCGAGGTCTCCGTGGAAGGGACTCCGCAGTCGACGGGTCCGGCTGCCGGGATGGTCATGGACTTCGCCGACCTCCGTGCGCGGGTGGCAGAGGTCATCGTAGAGCCCCTCGACCACCGACTGTTGAACGAGGTGTTCGAGTTCGTCCCCACTGTCGAAGCTCTGGCCGCCTGGGCCTTCGAGAGTCTGCAGCGGGCGGGGGTCCCCGTGGTACGGGTGCGTCTGTCGGAGGGGCCGAACACCTACGTGGAAGTCACCCGATAGGGGGCTTGTGACGATCGTGCGGATAGTGGAGATATTCGATTCCCTCCAGGGAGAAGGGTTCTGGACGGGGGTCCCCATGACATTCGTGAGGTTGGCCGGCTGCAATGCGCCCGAGGAGAGGCTGGCCTGCCTCGAGTGGTGCGACACGCCGGAGAGTTGGGATCGGGCCGGGGGAGAAGCGCTGAGTGTGGAAGCGATCCTGCGTCAGGTCCACTTCTCTCGCGTCTGCCTCACGGGGGGTGAACCTTTACTGCAGCTTGATGGTGTGGGGCGGCTCCTGCAGCAGGCGCGGCGTTCCGGCCTGCGGGTCCACCTCGAGACCAACGGCACCATCGACCCGAGTCCGCTGTGCGGCCCGGACCCTGACGCCGACGGGTTCGACTGGGCGGTGGTGAGTCCGAAGCCGCCCGACTATCGGATATCGTCGGGATGGGTCGGCCGCATCGACGAGCTGAAGTTGATCGTCGACAGGGGGTTCGACGCGACGACCGCTGAGCGGTTGGCGACGGAGTACCCCGGAGCCATCGTCTCCATCCAGCCGGAGGCGGGGGAGACCCGACCGGATCGTGCGATCGCCCTGGTCATGAGCCACCCCGAGTGGCGTCTTTCCCTTCAGACCCACAAGCTGCTGGGGATCCGCTGACCTCCTAGCCCTGCAGTGGGAGCAGCGTGAGAGTCGCCCGTTCGGTGTCGCCCACACTATTCGGTACAATCGGGACGACACGCGGGCGCCCCACCGTCGGGCGCCTGGGCAAGGTGGATCGAGTCCGCCGGCCGCACCCGGGGGGCGGCCGTGGCGGGAGAAGGGATGCTCATGGCTATCATCGGATTCCTCGGCACCGGCGTGATGGGTTCGCGGATGTCTGCCCGTCTGCTGGCTGCCGGTCACGACTTGACCGTGTGGAATCGCACGAAGGAGAAGACCGTTCCGCTCGCGCAGGCGGGTGCTCGGGTGGCTTCCGAGCCCGCCGAGGCGGCGGCCGGCAAGGATATCGTCTTCGCCAACCTCACCGACGGCCCCGCCCTCCTCAGCGTCATCGAGGGGCCCGGGGGCGTTCTCGAGGCCGGACCCGCTCCCGCCTTGTTCGTCGATATGGCCACCATCTCCCCGGCCGAGTCGGCCGAGATCGCTGGTCTCCTCGAAGGGCGCGGCATCGGTTTTCTGCGGTCTCCTGTAAGCGGCACTGCGAACGTGGCTGAAGCGGGCAAGCTCACCATCCTCTGCTCGGGGGACGAAGAGGTCTTCAAGCGGGCGGATCCGTACCTCTCGGTGCTCGGCGAGACCCGCTACTACGTGGGGCCGGGCGAGTCTGCACGGTTCCTGAAGCTCATCCACCAGATGATGATCGGTGCCACCATGCAGGTGTGGGGCGAAGGCTTGGTCATGGGGGAGAAGGCAGGACTCGATTGGCAGGTCATGCTCGAGGTGCTGGGGAACAGCGCGGTCGGCTCCGGCGTCGTCAAGGGGAAGATCCCCACGCTCGCCGTGCGCAGTTACGACAACCCGGCCATGAACCTCCACAACATCGTCAAGGATCTCGACCTAGCCTTGAGCGCCGGGCAGGAGGTCGACGTGGAGCTTCCCGCGACACAAGCGGTGCGCGCGCTCTACGACCGGGCGATGGCCGCCGGCCTCGAATGGAAGGACTACTCGGCCGTCATCCTGGAGATGGAGGCCCGCGCCGGTCTGGAACCCAAGGAGATCAGGAGTTGACGCGATCCCCCGTTCGTTCTGAGCGGGTAGGCGACCACGCGAAGGGAGAAGACCGATGGATCTGACGATCGACGCGAAGAAGAGCGCCATCGTGGTGATCGACCTGCAGCACGGCATCGTAGGGGCCGATACCGCCCCGTATTCGGGGGCCGCGGTGGTGGAGAAAGCCGCCGGACTGTGCCGAGCGATGCGCGCGGCCGGGGGGACGGTCGTGCTCGTGCGGGTGACCCCATCGGCCGACGGGCGGGACGCCCTGCGACCCCTGACCGACGTACCCGCCCTCACCCCGGCGAAGCGGCCGGCAGACTGGGCGGAACTCGTCCCGGGTCTGGACCGCCAGGCGAGCGACATCGTCATCACCAAACGCCAATGGGGAGCCTTCTACGGCACCGAGCTCGACCTCCAGCTCCGGCGAAGAGGGGTGGACACGATCATCCTGTGCGGGATCACGACCAACATCGGGGTCGAGACCACGGCGCGAGACGCCTACGATCGCGGCTACCATCAGATCTTCGTCGAGGATGCGACATCGGCGCGTGCCGCCGACGAGCACGCGTTCGTCATGCGGACCGTGTTCCCCCGCATCGGACGGGTGCGCACCACCGAGGAGGTCCTGGCTGCTCTCGGAGTCTGATCGCCCGGCGGGGCTGCTCTCAGCCACCGGGACGCCGGAAGCGGTAGCCGCTCGGGGGGCCTCGGGGTGCCCTATCCACGGCTTCTCTGCGCTGCTCTGGGCTGATCGACCGTCGTCGACCGGTCGGCTCGGACCGACCGCGAGCAAGGGACGAGGGTCTCGATGTCGTATGGGATAATCGGGTGGACATGTCCCGCGCATGGATGAGGAGTGACAGTGCGCAAGATCCACCAGTTCAGCGTCCATCCTGAGATCCCCGTGCGCCTGGCCGGGTTGGAGGAACTCGCGCTGAACCTGCGCTGGACGTGGGACGGCAGGGCGTTCAAAGTCTTCCAGCATCTCGACCCGGACATGCTGGAGAAATGTGGGGGAAACCCCATCCTCCTGCTTCAGCGGATCTCGAAGGAACGGCTGGAGAGCGCCGCCCTCGATGCCGCGTTCCTGACCCATCTGGATGGGGCCCTCGACGATCTCCGCAGCCATCTGGAGGAACCGGCTTGGTTCCGGACCCATCATCCGGAGGGGAACGACCTCCGCGTCGCTTACTTCTGCATGGAGTATGGTCTGGCGGCCTGTCTCCCCATCTATTCGGGAGGGCTGGGCGTCCTGGCCGGCGACCATCTCAAAGCCGCGAGTAGCTTGGGCATCCCTCTGGTGGCTGTCGGCCTGCTCTATCACAAGGGCTATTTCGTCCAGGAGTTGGACGATGAGGGTTGGCAGCACGAGGAGTATCGCCTCCATGATTTCGCCACCCTGCCCGTCCGCCCGGTCCTGATCGAAGAGGGAGCGCACACAAAGCCGTTGAAGGTCTCGGTCGACATGGCCGGGCGCACCGTAGGGGCGAGGGTGTGGAAGGTGCAGGTGGGGCGGGTACCTCTCTACCTTCTCGACTCGGACCTCCCGGAGAATGACACCGCCGCCCGGTCGATCACCGCCGAACTCTACGGTGGCGGGACCGAACAGCGTTTGGCGCAGGAGCTGCTTCTGGGGGTCGGGGGCATGCGGGCGTTGACCGCCCTGGGCATAGAACCCCAGGTCTGCCACCTGAACGAGGGTCACGCCGTGTTCGCCACCTTGGAGCGGGTGCGCCGGCTCATGTGCGAGCGGGGGTTGTCCTTCCTCGAGGCCCGACAGGCCACGGGGGCAGGGACCCTGTTCACCACGCATACCCCGGTCTCCGCGGGTTTCGACCTGTTCTCCGAGGCGTTGATCGAGCGTTACCTCGGGCCCATGTTGGAGGACCTGGACATGACCGTCGGCGATTTCATGCACATGGGCCGGGTGAACCCGGAGGCGACCGACGAGGAGTTCAACGTAGCGATACTGGCTCTTCGCCAGTCGCCTCGCCGGAACGCTGTCAGCCGGCTGCACCGCCGGGTCACGGCTCGGATGATGGAGCCCGGCTGGCCCGACTTCGCCCGAGGCGACATGCCGATCGACTCGATCACGAACGGGGTCCATACCAAGAGCTGGATCTCGTACGAGATGGGACTCCTGTTCGATCACTACCTGGGTCCGCGGTGGCGAGAGGACTGTAGCGCGCGTGAGGCCTGGCAGCGCGTGGAGCGGATCCCCGATCTGGAGTTGTGGCGGACTCATACCCGCCTGCGCGAGCGCCTGGTCGCCTATGCCCGGGAGCAGGCCCTCGCCCAGGCGCGCGACGGGCGCACCGGTGCCGCGCCCTCGCTGCGTCCTCCCCTGCGTCCGGACGCACTGACCATCGGCTTCGCCCGGCGCTTCGCCACCTACAAGCGGGCGACGCTCTTGTTCCGAGACGTGGAGAGGTTGAAGAGGATCCTCCTGGACGAATCCCGGCCCGTGCAACTGGTGATGGCGGGCAAGGCCCACCCCCGGGATGGAGCGGGCAAGGAGTTCATCTACACCATCAAGGACACGGTGAGCCGCGAAGGGTTGGCAGACTGCGTCGTGTTCCTCGAGGACTACGACCTGCGCAAGACCCGCATGCTCGTCCAGGGAGTGGACGTATGGCTCAACAATCCTCGCCGTCCGTACGAAGCGTGCGGTACGAGCGGGATGAAGATCGTGCCGAACGGGGGGCTCAATCTCTCCGTGCTCGACGGGTGGTGGGCCGAGGCCTACCGGCCCGGTGTGGGCTGGGCGATAGGAGACGGGCAAGAATTCGTCCACAGCGACTACCAGGACGAGGTCGATGCCGAGTCTCTCTACTCGCTGCTCGAACGCGAGGTGGTGCCCATCTTCTACAACCGGGACGCCGACGGCCTTCCGCGGGATTGGATCGCGATGATGAAGCATTCGATCAGGATCCTCGCCCCGGCGTTCTCGGCCGACCGCATGGTGCAACAGTACGTCGAGCGTTTCTACCTGCTGGGGCACGATCACTACCTGCGCTTTGCAGCCGATGACTTCGCGAAGGCGCGGGAAGCGGCCGCGTGGAAGCAGCGGGTGCGCGAGGCGTGGCCCGAGGTCGAGGTGCTCTGGGTCGAAGAGAGGGGCGCTCCCGCGATCGCGGTGGGAGAGGGCATCGAGGTGAGCGCCAAGATCTCCCTGGGCGTGCTGGAACCGGGAGAGGTGACGGTCGAGGCCTACCACAGTCGGTTGAGGGCGGACGGGAGCCTGGCGAACGGTCGGGGTACGCCGCTCGAATGGGAGGGATGCGAGGACGGCGAGCACAGGTACCGGGGCACCGTGCCCAGTCCTGCTCCCGGTCTTCACGGCTACTCCGTGCGGATCCTACCCTGCCACGAGGACGTGCTCATCCCGCACGAACTGCCTCTCGTCGTCTGGGAGAGCGCCGACGATCAAGCAGCGCCCGCCGAGTCTTCGTGATCGGTGCCACTCCGGGGCTCCGCTGAGCCCTCGGGTCCCGGTCAGTCTTCGGCGATATCGGTCACTTCGGCGAAGCCCATGGCGTCGATGTAGTCGCGCTGGAAGTCCGGGTCGGTCGCGAGTTCGACGTACTCGACCTTGTCCGCCACCCAGGCCGCGTCCCGGCGTTTGCCGAGGTTGACCAGGGCGAAGCGGGCGCCGTCCCCGGCGGCGTTGCCCACTGTGGAGACGACCTCCGGATCGCAGTCGGGGAACATCCCGATGGCGAGAGCGTGACGCTTGTCTATGTAGGTGCCGAACGCCCCCGCGAGGACGACCTTGTCCGGCTTGTCGGCGCCGTAGGTCCGCAGGAGTATCTCGGCTCCGGCCCGAAGCGCCGCCTTGGCCAGTTGGATGGAGCGGATGTCCTTGAGCGACACGGTGATGCTCCGACCGAGGGCCGTCTCTTCCGGCCAGGCGATCACGAACTTCCGCGGCTTGCCGTTCTCGAGGACGATCCGATCGTGTGTCAGTTCGGGGTCGAAATTACCGGTGGAAAGGATGATCCCCGCCTTTCGCATCTCGGCCGCCGCCTCGATGATGCCCGAACCGCAGATGCCGCGGGCCCCTACGTCCTCGGCGGGATAGTCGGTATGCCAGCCTTCGAGCCCGATGATCTTGAAGCGTACGTCGAGGGTCTCGGGGTCTATGCGTATCCGCTCGATAGCGCCCGGGGCGGCTCTCATGCCGAACTCGATGTGCGATCCCTCGAGTGCGGGACCGGTGGCGCACGAAGCCGAGACCAGACGCTCCCGGTTACCCAGCACCAACTCGCCGTTCGTGCCGATGTCGATGAGGAGCACGACCTCGTCCTGCTCGTACGGCGCCTCGGCGATGAGCGCGGCCACGTTGTCGGCTCCGACGAACCCGGCCTCGTTGGGAAGGGTGTGAAGCCGGCAGCCGGGGTGGAAGGCGAGGCCCAGATCGGAGGCGACAACGTCGTAGGACCCCTGGAGGGCCGGGGTGAACGGCGCGACGCCCAGTGACCGGGTATCGAGGCCCAGGAAGAGATGGTGCATAGCCGTGTTGCCGACCATGACCACGTCGAGGATGTCGGTCAGGGCGGCTCCGCTCCGCTCGACCGCCTTGGTACCGAGGCGGTTCACCTCGGCGACGACCGACTCGTGTAGCTCTGTGAGACCGGCGGGGTCGTGGGCCACGTGATAGAGACGGGCGATCACGTCGTCGCCCCATGCCACCTGGGGGTTCATGGCCGACTCGGTGGCCACCACTTCGCCGGTCTGGAGGTCGGTGAGATAGGCGGCGATGGTGGTGGTGCCCACGTCGACGGCGAAACCGAGGATCCTGTGCCCGTCACCGGGTCGGACGTCGATGATCCGTTCACCCTTCCATACGAGTGCCGTGAGATCCCAGTCGCCGTCTCGAACCACTTTGGGGAGGGTCCGCAAGACGTGGAGGTCGAACTCCAGCCCGCTCAATCCGTGCACTTCTTCGAGCGCCTCGAGGAGGCGCTCGGCGTCGGCGCGGGGGTCGTCGAGAGTGGGCTTGGCGAGCACGACGTGGTAGGGCCTGACGGCCGGGTCCATGGGCACGGTGCCGGCGCCGGCCTCCTTGCGGACGATCTGCGCCGTCCGTCTGCTCTCTTCGGGGACGAACGCTCGCACGTTCCCCGCGACTTGTGCCTGACAGGCCAGCCGCATGCCCGCCGCCACCAGCGCGGGCGTGAGCTTGCGTTCCTCACCCTCGGTGGGCGGGGAGACGCTGTCGGGTCCCGACTCGATGCGCACGCGACACTTCCCGCAGACCCCCTTGCCCCCACAGGAACTCTCGATCTCGACTCCGAGGGCACGGGCTGCATCCAGGATGGTCTGGCCGGCTGTCGTCGGACCTCGCCTCCCTGACGGCTGAAAAGTGATGATGAGATCGCCCGTCGAGTCGCCTGCCGGGTCGCTGGATGGTCGAGGCTCGGTGGCGCGTGCAGTCATGCTAGTACCTCCCGTACTCCCGAGCCGCCTTGACCAACTGGAACACGTTGACCGGCGGAGCCTGCGGCGGAAGGTCGCAGCCGGCCATGAGCACGTAGCCGCCTTTGTGGTCCTTGGCCGTCTCGATGCACTCGCGGGCCTGTTCGAAGACCTCCTCTGCTTTGCCCTCCTGGATGAGGGTGGGGTCGACGTTGCCCGCGATGATCTGGTCGGGGAACATCTCCATGGCCGTGGTCAACTCGACCTCGCGCCCGACGCTCATGATGGTCTGCTTGGTGACCGGCACCTGCTGCCAGAACTTGAGGTTCTTGTTCTGCTCGCCACAGATGTGGATGAAGAAGGTCCCTATCCCCAGGTCGATCGCCCGGGTGTTGATCTTCTGGAGGTACGGAAGGACGAACGCCTCGAACTGCTTGGGCGATATCAGCATGTTGGATTCGGTGGCGGCGCCGTGAAAAGCCATGAGGTTCTCCGCCCCGAACTCCTTGACGTAATACTCGGCGACCTTGATCAAGAAGTCGGAGACTTTGTCCAGGACCATGTGCACCAAGTCGGGCTTCTTGATGAGCCACATCATCATGCGCTCTTCGCCGATCACCGACCCCGCCCAGGTCAGCGGGGAGCCGATCTGTAGGGTCACCGGCATGCCATACTCCGCCTGCTTCCGAGCGACACCCAGAGCGATGGGAAGAGCGCCTGCCCTGGTGATGTCCTCGGGCACCTCGAGCGAGTACACGTCGTCCTCGGTCTCGACCGGGTGGCGGGTGACGACCGGAGCCCCCGAGTACTTCTTGACCGGGAACTCGATGTCGCCGCCGAACTCCCATCCGCCCGCGGACGCATAGGCATACAGCGGCCCTCCGTCGTAGCCGTACATGTCCTGCGCGAGCAACTGGCAGCGGAAGCTCTGCTCGGCGTCGTCGAACACGCGGGCCAACGGTTCGCCACAGACCACGGCGCAGTGGCCGAACACGAACGGGATCACCGGGACGCGATCCGGTCTTTCCCCCCGCATGAGGGCACCCATCCGCTCGGGGCTCGTCATCGTCTCACACCACATAGTCATCCTCCCGGTCTGTTTGGTGAAGCCTCATGCGCCGGTCGCAGCAGGGCGGACGGCACGGGGCGATCACTCGTCCTTGGTCACTTTCATGGCCACGTCCCCGGGCAAAGCCAGGCCGGCGGCCACCTCGATCGCCTTGACCAGTCCGCTCGGCACCGGACAGGCGGCGTGCGCGCAATGCCCGTAGGCCGTCTCGAGTACGGGGGGGAGCCCTCCGCGCAGGCCGATCTGTTGCAGGGCATCGATCTCTCCGACGTCCGCGGCGATCTTCTGAACGTGAGGGCAGGTGCTCTCCACCTGGACTTGGACCGAGTATCCTTGCGTCCTCGTGGCCGTGACGGTGGAGTCATGTCCACAGACTCCAGCGTGGATATCGACTTTCGCCATGATTGCGCCGCAGCCCTACGCGCCCAGCAGCCGCCGCGCCACCCGGGCGGCCTCCATGGCGTTGTCGCCATAGCCGTCGGCGCCCCATTCGTCGGCCAGGCGCTGGTTCAGGGGGGCCCCGCCGATGAGGATCTTGGTGGTGGGCAGCTTGGCCTTGAACTCCGGTAGGTAGTCCTTGATGGCGATGATGGTGGTGGTCATGAGGGCCGACAGACACAGGATGTCGGCGTCCACCCGCTGGCACTCCTCGATGAAGGCTTCCATCTGCACGTCCCGGCCCAGGTCGTGGACCTCGAAACCGTCGACCTCGAGCATCATCTTGACCAGGTTCTTACCGATGTCGTGGATGTCGCCCTGTACGGCGCCGATGACGGCAACGCCTGTGCCGCCGGCCGAGCCCGTCGATTGCACGACCAGGGGCTTGAGGATGTCGAGACCGGCGTAGAGGGCTTCGGAGGAGACCATGAGCTCCGGGACGTAGCATTCCCCTTCTTCGTAGAGCCGGCCCATCTCGGCCATCCCGGCGGCCAGGCCGTCCATGATGGCTTTCTGGGGGTCGATGCCGGTCGCCGCCGCCTGGTTGGCGGCGCTGGTGGCGGCGACCTCGTCACCGTCCATGACCGCGGTCTTCAGTTGCTCGAGGATGGTCGCTTGGTCTGCCATTGCTGCCCTCTCCTTCGGGGGTCGGGGTGTGTTCGACTCCAGCGGGCTCCAGATGACGGCGCCCGGATCGTCCTTCTAGTAGGCGCCGTATTCGCGGCAGGCCGGCACCATCCGGCCTACGTTCACGGGCGGGGCCTGTGGCGGGACTTCGCAACCGGTCATCAAAGCGAACCCTCCGGGATGGTCCTTGCCCTCACGGATGCATTCCGCGCAGAGAGCGGTGACCTCGTCGGGGGTCCCCTCTTGGACGGTGACCGGGTCCACGTTCCCCATGATGACGTGGTCGGGGAAGAGTTCGCCCGCTCGGGGCAGAGACACCTCTTTGCCTATGCTGATCATGCCCCGTCTCCCGTAGCGCAATTGTGCCCAGAGCGGGAGGTTCTTGTTCTGTTCGCCGCAGATGTGGCTCAGGAAGATGGCGGCACCCAGATCGGTGAGCCGGTCGTGGATCTCCTTCAGATAAGGATAGCCGAACGCCTCGAACTGCTTGGGGGAGTAGAGCTTGTTGGTCTCGATGCACAGGTCGAAGGCCATGATGTGCTCGGCTCCAAAACGCTCCACCCAGAGTTCAGCCTTCTGGAGGATGAAATCGGTGATGACTCTGAGAACGTGATGGACGAGATCGGGCTTCTTGATGATCCAGAGCATGAGCCGCTCCTCACCACAGACGGAACCTGCCCAGGTCAGGGGTGACCCCACCTGTACGGTGACCGGGAGACCGGCCTCGTATTGCAGGCGGGAGAACTCGAGAGAGATCGGCATCGTACCGGCGGAGAGGATGTCCTCCGGCACCGCGAGAGCCCAGGCATCGTCTTCGTTCTGCACCGGGTTTTTCTTCATCATGGGGGCACCGGTGTACTTGCGATACGGGTACTCGATCTCACCGCCGAACTCGGCTCCCCCTGCGTTCGCCCATCCGTGCAGGATGAGACCGTCGTGGCCGTAGAGGTCCATCGCATTCTGCTGGCAGGCCAGACTGGCCTCCGCGTCGTCGTAGACCTTGGCTATCGGCTTGCCGTTGACGACCGCCGTATGGCCCAGGATGAACTGCAGACAGGGGACGCGGTCGAGTCGATCGCCGCGGACGAGCGCATCCCATCGCTCCCGGGACGACATCTGGTCACACTGCACATCTGCCCCTTTCGTGTTCGGGTGGTGTCGACCGTTGCCACCCCGTGGTTATCCGCGAGGTAGGTCCAGTCTGGTGAATTATAGGCGGCGGTCGCGGTTAACGCACGCCACGGGCACAGTCGCGAGCTTCGACCTCATGGCTATACTAATGTACAAGAATAGTTCCAATATTATTGTACATATGGCGGTTGAGGCCGATGCCATAACGAATAAACTGTAGAGTTCGCTGAGTCCAGGTCGGTCAGTGACCGCGACGCGGCGTGTCAGACAAGGGGGCAACCCAGGCCAGGAGGTTCGATCGTATGAACTACTCGCACACGGGGTCGAGCGAGGCACTCGAGACCAGGAACCGTTCCCGAGACGTGGCGGTATCGGGGCTGTGCACGCGATGCAATGCGGACTGCCAAGGCAACTGCGACGTGTTCAAGGCGTCGTTCCGCGGCCGCGAAGTCATCTATCCCGGGCCGTTCGGTGAGATGACGTCCGGTGGGGACAAAGAGTATCCCGTCGACTACTCCCACCTGAACATCCTCGGTTTCGCCCAGGGGGCGAAAGCCATCGACGAGGCCAATCCCAACAAGGCGATCTTCCCCGAGGTCGATACCACCGCCGTCTACGGGCATATGAACCCGGTGCGCATGCGCATGCCGGTCTTCACGGGGGCGTTGGGCTCCACCGACATCGCTCGCACGTACTGGGAGTCGTTCGCCATCGGCGCGGCCATCTCCGGGATCTCCCTGGTCGTCGGCGAGAACGTGTGCGGCATCGATCCGCAGGCGGAATTCAGCAAGGACGGTCGCATCAAGCGCTCTCCGGAGATGGAGCGGCGGGTCAAGATCTACAAGGAGTGGCAGGAAGAGTACGGCGACATCATCGTCCAGCTGAACGTGGAGGACACCTCTTTCGGGGTGGCCGAGTACGTTGTGGAGAAGCTCGGGGTCGAGACCATCGAGTTGAAGTGGGGACAGGGAGCCAAGTGCATCGGCGGGGAGATCAAGATCCGCGACCTCGATCGGGCCATCGAACTCCAGAAACGCGGCTACATCATCACCCCGAACCCCAGCATCCCCGCGGTGCAGAAGGCGTTCGAGAAGGGTGGGATCAAAGAGTTCGAGAGACATTCCCGCCTGGGCTTCATCGAGGAGGAGACGTTCCTGCGCTCGGTCGAGTACCTGCGTCGCAACGTCGGTGTCAAGCGGGTCACTCTCAAGACCGGCGCCTACGGTTACCCCGAGTTGGCCCGCGCGATCAAGTGGTCCTCGAAGGCCCGGGTGGACCTGCTGACCATCGACGGTTCGGGTGGCGGCACCGGTATGAGCCCGTGGCGGATGATGGAAGAGTGGGGGATACCCACGTTCTATCTCCAGGCCATGGCCTACGAGTGCGCCAAGCGGCTGGCCACTCGGGGCGAATGGACGCCCGACCTCGCGATGGCCGGCGGATTCTCGACCGAGGATCATATCTTCAAGGTCTTGGCCATGGGTGCGCCCTACTTCAAGTCGGTCTGCATGGGCCGAGCCCTGATGATCCCCGGTTTCGTGGGGAGCAACATCGAGGGCGTGGTCGGCGACGGCTCCCGTGCCGGAACGTGGGCGGAGCTGCCCAGCCCGGTCAAGAAGTACGGGCAGACCCCGGAGGAGATCTTCGTCACCTACTCGACCCTCAAGGAGAAATACGGTTCGAAGATGGACAAGGTGCCTCTCGGCGCCGTGGCCCTCTACACGTTCGTCGACAAGCTGCGCACCGGTCTGACTCAGTTCATGGCGGGAGCCCGCAGTTTCCGACTCGACACGTTGAACCGCTCCGATGTAGTCTCGCTGACGGAAGAAGCGGCCAAAGTCTCGGGCATCCCCTACGTGATGGATGCTCAGAAGGAACAAGCCTGGGAGATCCTCGACAGCTAGAACTGAGAGTGGTAGATGCCGCGCCGGGCGGAGCCCGGCGCCGGTGTTCTCGAACGAAGGGGCGCGCCCAGCATGGGCGCGCCCCTTCGTCGAATACTCAGCCGTCCAGAGCCGACCCGCTCTCTACCCGATATCATTCGATGCCCAGTCTGGCGGCTTCCTCAGGCTCCTGCTGTTTGAGGAGATCGAAGTCGGCATACTGGGTCAGGATGTTGAAGCTGGCGAGGAGATTGGCGAAGTCTTGGTCGCCCCCGGCGTATGCGTCGTAGATGGTGTTGTAGTCCACGAACCACGGTGCGTCGGCGTAGCTGCCGAGAGCTGAGATCAGACTGCTGTCGATCTCGGCCTTCTGTCCGGCATCAAGGGAGGCGCGCCGGCGGCCGAAGTCGACCAGCTTCTGTACGTACTTCTCCTTCAGGTCTTCGACCAGGGTCCGCACGGCCGAAGGCTCGGGTGTGTCGGCGAGCAGCGTGGTGAGTTCCTGCATGGCGTCTGCCCAGACGGCTCCGATGGCGTCGCCCATCTCGCTCGGAGCGAGGGAGGGGGTCGTCGCGGCTGTAGTGACTGCCCCGCCGACGGTGGTATCCGTGGTTCCGACATCTCCTGCGCCCCCTCCGCAGCCAGTGGTCATGAGCAGCCCGATCGACAGCGCGACCGTGGCGAGGATGATGTCCGTCCGGGCACGCGGGGTCGCGCGAACCTGCGACTGGGAGCGGCGAAGCGTCATCGGTGGCTCCTTCACAGTGGGTATCCGGGGCACGAACGCCGCCATGATAGCAGGCTAGTCGAAGGCAGATATGAGACCGTTCGCCAGCTTGAGAACCAGTACGCGACGGACGGCCTCATCGAGCTTGTCTGAGGGCAAGGAACCGTCTCGGACCGCTTCGGCCACAGCATCGGCGATGGCGAGTTGGCTCTCCGCGGTCCCCGTGCTGATCAGCAGGTCGCAACCCGCCCTCAGCGCGGCCACGGCGGCTTCGCCCGGCCCTCGCGCGCTGTCGGACGCTCCTGCCATACGAAGGTCGTCGGTGACCACGAGACCTGTGAAGCCAAGACGGTCTCGCAGGAGGCCGGTGACCACCTTGAGCGATAGTGAGGCGGGGACACCGGGGTCGAGCGCCTCCGACACGACATGGGCCATCATCACTCCTTCGACGCCTGCGTCGATGGCGGCCTCGAAGGGGGGCAGGTGGGTCGACCAGAGCTCGGTGGCGGAGGCGGCTGAGGTCACCACCTCGGTGTGTGTGTCGCCGGCTGCGCTGCCGTGGCCGGGGAAGTGTTTGACGACAGAGATCACCCCGCCCCGCTTGAGTCCAGCGATCACCGCCGTCACGAACTCCGAGACGCGTAGCGGATCCTGCGAGTAGGTCCGTTTGTAGAGGAAAGAGGCGCTCTCTCCTACCACATCCGCAACAGGGGCAAGGTCCATGTTGACCCCGAGGGCGGTCAGGGCAAGGCCGGTCGCTTCGGCGAGGAGCCCGGCCTCCGCGGGGGTGGCGCCGTCCCCGAGAGCCCGTGCGCTCGGCACGGCGGGCGCGCCCTCGCGTATGCGCTGGACTGGTCCCCCTTCTTGGTCCACCGCGATGAAGAGCCCGACTCCGGATCCGGTCGCGGCCGTTTTCTGCGCCTGGTCGGTGAGGGCGGTGAGCTGGGCAGGGCCGGTGATGTTCCCGGACATGAGCAGCAACCCGCCGGGAGGGTGCTCTCGGAGACGTTCAGCCATCTCCGGGGAGATGCCCGTGCCCTGGAAGGTGACCAGCATCACCTGGGCGACCTTCTCCTCGAGGGTCATCCTCTCCAGGACAGAATCGACCACGGAGAGCTCTGAGGTGGTGGTGGACGGAAGAGCGGCTGAAGTGGTGGTGGTCGCGTCTCGGATCGTGTCGAATGGGCTTACCGTGGTCACCGCACCCACCGTGGCCGCCGGGGCCGATCCGGTCGACGCGTCCCGATCGGTCTGGTCGCCTTGGCGACCGCAACCGGCAAGCATCAGGGCCGCGAACGCCGATCCGACGAGCAGAAGTAGCACGCACATGAGGCACGTTCGTCGCATGGCCCCAGCATACCGCCTTCATCCCAAAGCTATACTGGGCCCGAGGACAATGCCGGAACTACCCGACATCGAAGCCTACGTCGAGGCGTTGAGGGTGCGCATCCTCGGTCACGAGATCCTCGGGGTCCGGGTGGACTCGCCATTCCTGTTGCGCACGGTCGAACCTCCGGTGACGAGCGTGGCGGGCGGTCGGATCGTCGGGGTCGAGAGGCTGGGCAAACGGGTGGTCCTCGAGGTCGCTCCCCCGTTTACCGTCGACCGAGGGTCGGAGGGCGAGCAGGGCAGCGAGCAAGACGGACAGGCGAACGAGGAGACGGGCGGCGAGTCGGTCTTTCTCGTGATCCACTTGATGGTCGCGGGGAGGCTCCATTGGAAGAAGGCAGCCGCTCCGATCCCGAAGGGGTCGGGTCTTGCCGCGTTCGACTTCGAAGACGGGACTCTCGTGCTCACCGAGGCCGGCAAGAAGCGGCGGGCGTCGCTGCACGTACTGAAAGGGCGCGAAGCGCTCGTCGGCGTGGACCCGGGTGGGATCGAGATCCTCTCCTCCGACCTCGAAGGGTTCGCCGCCGCGCTTCGCTGCGATAACAGGACCATCAAGCGGGCCCTGACCGATCCCCGAGTGGTGAGCGGTGTGGGCAATGCGTATTCCGACGAGATTCTCCACCGCGCCAGGCTCCCTCCTTTCAAGACGACGCGATCGCTCGACGAGAGTGAGATGGGCCGGCTCTTCGCGGCTGCCACGTCGATCCTCGGAGAATGGGCGGAGCGGCTGAAGGCGGAGGCGCGGGAGACCTTCCCGGAGAAAGTCACCGCGTTCCGACCGGAGATGGCTGTGCACGGCCGTTTCGGCCGGCCGTGCCCGGTGTGCTCGACCTCGGTGCAGCGGATCGTCTACGCCGAGAACGAGTGCCACTATTGTCCGCAGTGCCAGACCGGAGGGCGCATCTTGGCCGACAGGGCGCTGTCGCGACTTCTCAAGGACGATTGGCCCTCGTCTGTCTAGCTTACAGGGGTCTCAGGCTGGTAAAATATAGCTAAGCGTGGAAAGGAGGTGGTCACAATAGACAGCATGCCTAGAAAGCGCAGCGGCCATTTGACCGGAGGTGGCGCTCGCCTTTAGTCGTTGGATCACCGACTGACGCCTGCCAACGGCGCCTTCGGGGTCGCAGCGCTTATAAGAGCTTGAGGAGGCCGTCCCGTTTTCGGGGCGGCCTCCGGCGTTCTCGGGCGCCTATCGGTCGAGGAACTTCTCGAGGGCTCGGGCCATGTCGGCCGCTTCGAGGGTATAGAGCTCCCCGTTCTCGATCGAGGCGGTGGCCGGGTCCCCTACGTGACCGAGCGGCGACATCTCTCGCCAGCGCCCTTCCGATTCGGCCTTCTGGAACTCCTCGATCGTATCGGGCCTCGGCGCGATCTGCGAGATGTCAGCCTCGGATCCCAGGGTCTCCGGGAACCAGCGCATGATCAGGCTGGTCTCGCGCTCGCCCGCGTGTACGTCGAGCCCCGATCTGGTCAGACGCCCCCGAGCTTCCTTGGTGCGATCGGACTCACCCGCTCGAAGGACGGCGTCGCCTGTCAGGGGCAGCGGCTGCTTGAAAGCTCCTAGGAACGCGGCGTCGACGAAGCCCTCGATCATGCCGCCGAGTAGATAGGTGGTCTCGACGCCGGCTGTGCGCAGTCCTTGGATGGTGTCGACGATAGCTTTGTTGTGGAGAGGATCGCCGTGGTGGTTGACGATGAACTGTCGCTTGAGACCCCAGTCCGCGTAGTTCTGCAGGATCTCGGTGAGCACGGCGGTCATGGTCTCCGGCTTGATGTTGATGGAGCCCGGGAAGGTGCGGGTGGTCGAGTTGACCCCGAAATAGTAGGGAGGGGCGATGAGGATCTCCCGGCCGGAGGCCGCGAACTCCGCCTTGACCAGAGAGCACAGCAGATAGGCGCCGTACGTGTCGGTGGCCAGTGGGAGGTGGGGACCGTGCTGCTCGATGACCGCGACCGGCACGAGGAGGGGAGTGTTCAATGCAGCGGCCGCCTCGACTTGTTGCCAGGTCATGTCGGCGATGGTGTCGCCGAAGATGGAGTAGCCACTCATGAGTCGGCACCAGCCGCATCAGCCGACTTGTCAAGGAGCGGGGCTATACGATCGCAGACCCATCCGACATAGATCGGGCAGCGTAGATTGGCCTCGCTGCCTCTGAATGCCTTGTACCCCTCGGGAGTGCTGAGATCGTGGCCGGTCAGCTCCCGGCAGCGCATGGACCCATGTGCAGCGGAGAAGTCGCGAAGCACGGTCTGCAGCTGTTCTTTGGTCGGCCCCGTCGGATCAGCGCTCCCGGCAGGCAGGCGGAGATCGCGCAATCCCAAGGCCATCACGCCCCCGGTCAAGGCCCCGCAGGCTTCGCCCATGCTGGCGATTCCGCCCCCGAAGTAGCGGGCGACCGTCATGAGGTCGAGGTCACCTTCCATGAGGTCCAGGGCGAAACTCACCACAGCTTGGGCGCAATTGGCCCTGCTGTCGCCGGTATCTGCAAACCGGGCCAGAGCGGCAGCCTTGGCCTGTTCGGTCCTTTCGGTCATCGATTACCTCCAACCTTCGCGCATGTCGTCGGATGATCCGGGTACGATCCCGGTTCAGAATGTATCACTCACCCCAGGCCTTCGTCCTCCGGGAGTCGGAGGCTTTCAGCAGCCTTCCTCCATGTCGGTCAAGAGCCGGAGGAGGAGGGACGCAGCCGACCCCACGATGATCACAGCGCCGATGATCGTGATGCCGAGTCCGAAGGTCGACGCTTCGCCCATGTAGCCGAGCCCGAGCGGGAGGAGTCCGCCACCGAGGATGAAGGCCACCGGGGTCGCGAGCGCCGCCGCCACGCTGCGCATCGTCGGCTGTACGATGCGGGAGAGGGCGGCGAAGGCCGGCGGGAAGAAACAGACGGCCAGTGCCGCCATGAGGAATACGCACACGACGAGCGCCGGCCCCGAGAGAGTCCCCACCAGTACGGTCACGACGCCGGTCAGGACCAAGAAGAGGCCGATCGCTCGCTTCTCACCGAGCCGGTCGGTCACCCAACCGGAGACGAACACCATCACCAAGGGTGAGATGTTGGCGAGGCCCAAGATCGTGTTGGCGGACTCCGTGGACATACCTCGCTCGCCGGTCAGATAGAGGGGCAGCATCGTGTAGACGCCCACCTGCGCGCCCATCCCCAGGGCGAACAGGAGGATCATGACCCAGAAGGAACGCGTGCGGAGCACAGGGCCGACCAGGGCGGGGCTGGGAGGATCCCCGGGGAACGCCCCGATACCCCGAAAGAGCAGGAAACCGATGCCGAGGAGTGCCGCAAGCCCGGCGATCCAGAGCAAGGCCGTGTTCCATGAGAACCAGGCCAAGAGTCCGACCGCCAGCAGCGGACCGGCTACCAGGCTGAGTGGCGGTCCCAACTGTTGGACCGAGAGGGCTTTGCCCCAATCAGCAGGCTTGACCGTTGCAGTGATGGTCGCGACCGAAGAAGGCAGGTGCAGGCCGGCGAAGAACCCGAGGGCGATCAGAACGCCGCGCAGAGCCCACACCGAACCCGCGAAATAGGCGCCGAAAAGGACAACGGCGATGCCGAATACCGAGATCAAGAGCGAACCACGATGATCCACCCGGGATGAGACGAAGCCTGCCGCAAGGGAGCCGACGAGCGCCCCGATCGCCGCCAGGAGGAAGAGTGAGCCTCCCTGCGCCGGGGTGATGTCCACCTTCTCGCCTATCGCCGGCAGCAGCGGCGAGAAGATGAAGCGGCTGACGAACGTGACGAAGAACAACAGAGTGACGTAGACGACGGTGCCGAAGACCGCTCGGAAGGGCTGCGGGGTGGGGCATGCCTTACTCATCGTCAACAAAGCGTACCATTCACGGGCTTGCATGACCTTCGACTCGGAGGTATGGTCGGACTCGACGCTCAGGTCATGGCGCGTACCTGACACGTTCAGCAACGTCCCGTTCGTCGCGGATAAGGGGGATCGCCTAGCAGACCATCACCACCGACCCATCCAAGCAACTCGAGTTTCGACAGCGCAAGTGTAGGCATCTGTTGAGCTATCGGTCATGAAACCAAGGGGGGGCCATGCCGGACTCACGAGAGGAAGCCTGCTCTGACAAGGGAGCAGTCAGCACCAGCGAAACCAGAGTGTTCAGTCGTCGCCAGTTCCTGCGGATCGCGGGTCTTGCGGGTGCGACGATAGGCGTGGGCGCCGGCCTTGGGGGGCTGGTCGCCGGATGCGGAAGCGCCGAGGACACGACCACCACCACGGCGGGAGCCGTCGACTCATCCACCACTACCACCGAAGCGGCTGTGACGTCTTCTTCGGGTCCCGCCCAGGGACGGGAGATCAAGATCGGTTTCGTCGCACCGCTCACCGGAGCGATCGCCCTGTTCGGGGTGCCCGACCAGTATTGCGCTGAGCGCTGGAAGGAAGCGGTCTCCGGGGGCATCGTTTGCGGCGACGGCAAGAATCATCCGGTCAGTATCTTCGTCAGGGACAGCCAGTCCGACAGCAACCGGGCGGCGCAGGTGGCCGGTGATCTGATCACCAACGACGGGGTCGACATCATCATGGCGGCGTCGACCGCCGACACGGTCAACCCCGTCGCCGATCAAGCCGAAGCGTTGGAGTGCCCATGCTTCACCAACGATGCTCCCTGGCAGAGCTACTGGCTCGGCCGGGGTGCGCCGGAAGAAGGCTTCAAGTGGACATGGCATCATTTCTGGGGCCTCGAGGACATCATCGGGACCTTCGTGGACATGTGGGATGGTGCACAGACCAACAAGATGGTAGCCGGCATGTGGCCCAACGACGCGGACGGTACCGCTTGGGCGAACGATCAAGTCGGTTTCCCGGCGGTTCTGCCTTCGGCCGGTTATACGGTCATAGACCCCGGGCGTTATCAGAATGGAACCGAGGACTACACGTCCCAGATCACTCAGTTCAAGAAGGAAGGCTGCGAGATCCTCACCGGAGTGCCCGTACCGCCCGATTTTCCGGTCATGTGGAACCAATCTCTCCAGCAGGGATTCAAGCCTCCCGTGGCGACTGTCGGCCGAGCGCTCCTCTTCCCCTTGGGCTTGGAAGCCATCGGCGATACGGGCTATGGTCTGACCACCGAGGTCTGGTGGACGCCCCTGCACCCGTTCGTATCGTCTCTCACTGGGGAGACGTGCCAGGAGATCGCCGATGACTTCGAGAAGCGCACGGGGCTGCAGTGGACGCAGCCGCTGCTGCACTACGGAGTGTTCGAAGTCGTGGTCGATGCACTCAAGCGGTGCGCGGATGTTGACGACAAGGAGGCCGTAGTCGCCGCGATCAGCAGCACCAAGATGGAGACACTCGCCGGTCCGCTCGACTTCACGTCACCGGTGGACCCGAACTCCAAGCATCCGGTCAAGAATGTGTATCGCTCGCCCCTGGTGGGCGGTCAGTGGGTCAAGGGGAGCAAACACCCCTTCGACCTGGTCGTCGTCAACAACGTGATGGCGCCGGAGATCGAGATCCAGGCCGCAATGCGCCGCATCAGCTGACCTCGCGCATCGAGCGGGCACCTGGGCGCGCGGGAAGCGCGCCCAGGGATCACGATGGATGACCGAAAGCGGCGGAGCCGGGTTTCCCGGCTCCGCCGCTTTCATGAGCGATTGACCGGCGGCGCCAGTTCCGGTAGCTTGGAGCCCGCAGGGGATAGGAGATCTGGCTCCATCCCGGGGAGCTAAGTGCTAGCGGAGGTTCAAAGCATGGGCAAAGTCGAAAGATTGACGAACAGCACCACAGGGGGACCTGTTTTCGTCGACGTGGAGGACGGGAAGATCCTGCGGATCATCCCCATGGATCTCGACGGCACGGACAACCCCACGTGGAGCATCGAGGCGCGCGGACGCACGTTCAGCCCGCCTCGGCGGACCACGGTCATGCCGTACACGGCAGGGCACAAGTCCATGATCTACTCGCCCAAGCGTATCCTCACGCCCCTGAAGCGGGTGGATTTCGACCCGAACGGCAAGCGCAATTGCGAGAAGCGCGGCGAGTCTGGCTACGAGCCCATCAGCTGGGACGAAGCCATCGACATCGTGTGCGCCGAGATCAACCGAGTCAAGGAGACTGTGGGTCCGGGCGCCATCCTCACCACCTGCGGCTCGCACCATCTCTGGGGCAACGTGGGCTATCGGCACAGCGCCTATCAGCGGTTCTCCAATCTGGTCGGCATGGTCCAAGCCGCTCATAACCCGGACAGCTGGGAGGGCTGGCACTGGGGCGGCATGCACATGTGGGGCTACAGCCACCGCCTCGGGATCCCCGAGCAGTACGACCTCTTGGAAGACGCTCTCAAGCACAGCGAGATGATCGTCTTCTGGTCGGCCGACCCGGAGAGCACGGGCGGCGGCATCTACTCCGCGTTCGAGAGCACCGTGCGTCGGGCCTGGCTCAAGGAGCTGGGCGTGAAGATGGTCTTCATCGACCCGTACTACAATCACACCGCCGGTCTCATCGCCGACAAGTGGTTCTCCCCGCGTCTGGGCACCGACGTGGCCTTCGGTCTCGGTATCGCCTACACCTGGCTCACCGAGGGCACCTACGACAAGGAGTACGTGGCCGGCCGTACCACCGGCTTCGACGAGTGGAAAGCCTACGTTCTGGGCGAGTCCGACGGTGTTCCCAAGACCCCGGAGTGGGCGGAGGGCGAGACCAACATCCCCGCCCGCGACATCCGGGCTCTCGCCCGGGAGTGGGGCGCCAAGAAGACCATGCTCGCCTCCGGGTCGCTGGGCGGCTGGGGCGGTGCCTGTCGCTCGGCCACCGGCAACGAGTGGGCCCGGACCATGATCGCCTTGGCCGCCATGCAGGGCATGGGCAAACCGGGCAGCAACATCTGGGGGACCTCCCAGGGCTGCCCCGCCGATGAATCGTTCCTCTTCCCCGGCTACGCCGAAGGCGGCATCGGCTGCGACGTCGACAAGTCGGCCGCCGGGTTCCGTTGGATCCACCACATGTTCGCCGGCAAGCAGGGAGCCACGCGCTCGGCGCATGATTCGACCGAAGGTCAGGTCATCTCCCGTCTTCGGATTCCTGAGGCGCTCCAGCACGAGCACATCGAGTTCCGGGGCAAAGGGTTCTGCGGCTCCTCGATCGAGAGCCAGCTGCAGAAGTACGAGTACCCGGCCGCGGGCTACCCGTACATCCACATGTACTGGCGCTATGGTGGGTCGTTCTTCGGGACCATGACCGAGACCAACCGGTATGTGAAGGCCTATCGCAATCCCAAGTTGGAATGCGCGGTCAGTCAGCACATCTGGATGGAGGGGGAGGCCAACTTCGCCGACATCGTCCTGCCGGCCTGCACCAACTTCGAGCGCTGGGACATCAGCGAGTTCGCCAGCTGTTCGGGCTACATCCCCGACAGCTACACCCAGACCAACAACCGGGTCGTCTCTTTCCAGAAGAAATGCATCGAGCCGCTGGGCGAGTCGAAGTCCGACTACGACATCTTCGCCGCGGTCTGCGACCGCCTCGGCATCGGTGACCTCTTCACCATGGGCGGCAAGGACGAGTATCAGTGGACCAAGGAGTACTTCGAGGCCACCGACCTGCCCAAGATCATCAGCTGGGAGGACTTCGAGAAGAAGGGCTACGTGGTCATCCCCTTCCCCAAAGACCACAAGCCGACTCCGGCCATGCGCTGGTTCGCCGAAGACCGGGTCCGGGACACGCCGGACTGGGCCTTCCCCCAGGATACTGTCGGACTCAAAGGCCTCCAGACCATGTCGGGCAAGATCGAGTTCGTCTCGAGCAGCCTCACCCGTTTCGAGGCCCAGGGCAACAACGATCCCGAGCGGCCGCCTCTCGGGCCCCAGTACATCCCCTCCTGGGAAGGGCATCGCACGGAAGACCTCTATGGCACGTACCCGCTCCAGCTGGTGTCGCCGCATCCGCGGTTCAGCTTCCACACCATGGGTGACGGCAAACAAAGCTGGATGAACGAGGTCAAGGACCATCGGGTCCTTGTCGACGGCCACTACTACTGGGTGATCCGTCTGAACGCCAAGGACGCGGCCGCCCGCGGCATCTCAAGCGGCGATCTGGTCCGCGCCTTCAACGACCGGGGCTCGGTCATCCTGGCGGCCCAGGTCACCGAACGCGTTCCCTCCGGCACGACCCACTGCTACGAATCCTGCGCGGAATACGATCCGATCGGCACGCCGGGCGAGTCCCCGGACCGCGGCGGATGCATCAACATCCTCACCAACATCCGGCTGATCACCCCCAACTCGGGCGGTATGTCGAACAACTCATGCCTCATCCAGGTTGAGAAATGGGAGGGACAGGCCTAATGAAAAAGTGGAACCTGGTCATCGACTTGGCTCTCTGCCACGACTGCAACAACTGCTTCCTGGCCTGCAAGGACGAATACGTCGGCAACGAGTTCCCGCCGTACTCGGCCGCGCAGCCCTGGGCGGGCCAGCGCTGGATGAACATCCATCGCGGCGAGCGGGGTCAGTACCCCATGGTGCAGACCGCTTATCTGCCCATGCCCTGCCAGCACTGCGACAACGCCCCCTGCCTCACCGCGGACGGCGCTGTCTACAAGCGCGACGACGGCATCGTCATCATCGATCCGGTCAAGGCCAAGGGCAAGAAAGAGATCGTGAGCAGCTGTCCCTACGGCGCCATCTACTGGAACGAAGAGGCCGACCTCCCGCAGAAGTGCACCGGGTGCGCGCATCTCCTAGATGACGGCTGGACCGAGACCCGGTGCTCCCACGTGTGTCCGACCGGCGCCCTCAAGCTGGCCCTGGCCGAAGACGCCGACATGGCCGCCCGCGTCCAGGCGGAAGGACTCGAGGCCTACAAGGCCGAGCTCGGGTCCTCGCCCCGGGTCTGGTACAAGAACCTGCATCGCTGCACCAAAGCCTTCGTCGGCGGCACGGTGGCCTACAAGGACACCGATGACTGCGCCGAGGGAGCTGTGGCCGTGCTGGAAGCCGCCGGCGCGAAAGTGGGCGAAGCCACCACCAACAACTACGGCGATTTCATCATCGACTACTTGGAGCCAGGCACCTACACGCTGACCGTGTCCGCTTCGGGGTACAAACCGACCACGAAAGAAGTGGTCGTCGAGGAGAGTGTGAGCCTCGGGGTCCTGTTCGTAGAGAAATAGGAACTAGGTACCACCGGCTCGACAGCCGGTGTGACGGCGGCGGCCGGGGCTTCAGCCCCGGCCGCCGTTCGTTCGTCTCAGGTGTAGATGTCCCGCCGGATGAAGGCGGCGACCGCGGCTGCGCCGATCACGGCCGTGGCCGCCAGCATGACCACGAAGGCCGTCCAGGGGAAGTCGCTCTCGAGGGTGGGGCCGAGGTGATAGAACAACGAGACCACTCTGAGCGGCTTGATCGATTCCGACACCTGACCCAGTCCGTCGATGACGTACATGGCGACGAGGATGACCCCGGGAACGGCGATGGCGAGGGCGCCTCGGCGCAGTAGCGAGGAAGCAAGCACCGCGAGTGTGCCGAACACGAGACACAAGGGCCAGAGCGCGAGCAGGGCCTTGGCCAGGTGACCGGGACCCAGGTCGACCCCGGCCGCCGGTACCGCCGCCATGGTCAGGGCCCATGTGATGAACAGGACGGCCGCGAGGGCTGCGGCGATGGTGCCCACGGCGCCGGCTATCACCTGCCAGCGGGGCAGAGGGTTGCTCAGGAGCAGGTCGAGGGTCTTGCGCTCTTCGCTCCCGGCGACCGTGCGCGCGCCGATGGCCATAGCCATGAAGGACAGGGCGATCGGGACGAGGAAGTTCAGGAACTCGAGCCCCAGCCATTGCTCGATGGTGATAGGACCGGAGAGATTCCCCATGAACTGCTGCATCTGCTCGGGAGCATCGTTCACGTACGTGTCGAGAAGGCTCCCCATCGTGGGGAAGAGGGCCACGTACATCGCCCCCAGCGCTCCCAGGGCCACTCCCCAGATGATGACCGACCGTGTCCGCCTGCGGAGGTCGTGGGCGACGAGGACCCACACGCGGCCCGCCTCGTTCATGAGGGCCTCCCCGTCTCGTCGTAGTAGCTCATGAACACTTCGTCGAGCGTGGGGTGCTCGATACTCAGATCGACGAGGGTGTGTCGGGCCACTGTCTTGATGACCGCATCCATGCCGTCGGCCAGACGAAGACGCACCACGTTACCCTGGGCTTGGACGTCGCTCACGCCGGGCAGCGCGGCGAACGCAGAGGCGTCGACCGGTGAGGTGAAGACCAGGGTGACCCGCCGCCGCCGCTTCTCGAGGAGCGAAGTAGTGGTCTCGAGGGCGGCTAAACGGCCCGAACGGATGATGGCGACTCGGTCGCACACCCGCTCGACCTCGCTGAGGACGTGTGACGAGAGGAACACGGTGCGGCCCTCGGCGCGCGCCTCGCGCAGAGTCTGGAGGAACGTGTCCTGCACCAGGGGGTCGAGACCCGAGGTGGGCTCGTCGAGGATGAGGAGCGCCGGGCGGTGGAAAAGGGCCTGCACCAGGCCGATTTTCTGCCGGTTTCCCCGGGACAGACGTCCCATGGCTAGATCCAGATCGAGCCCCAGCCGGTCCGCCAACAGCGGGGCTGCGCCCAGATCGTCGAAGCCGCGCAGCCGGCCGTAGTAGCGGAGCAATTGCCGGCCGGTCATCCGGACGTCGAGCCCGAACTCCCCGGGCAGATAGCCGATCGAGCGGCGCACGGCAAGGCTGTCCCTATGCGCGTCGAGTCCCAGGACGGTGGCCCGCCCGCTGGTGGGGCGAAGCAGGTCGAGCAGCAGTCGGATCGTGGTGGTCTTGCCCGCGCCGTTCGGCCCGATGAAGCCGAAGATCTCGCCCTGCCGCACTTCGAGGTCGAGGTCGGCGATGCCGAGGCGCCGGCCGTAGTTCTTGGTGAGACTCTCGGTATGGATCGCTGTCGTCATGGTGTCCGGGTGATGGGGGTCGAGGGCCGGTCGACGGAAGACTAGCACGGCGCTGTCGTCGAGTCGCACCGGGTGGACGCGGACCTCACTCGCTCTCTTCAGGGAGCAACGGCCTGAAGAAGACGCGGTAGTCTCTGTTTCCGCTGTTCCAAAGGGTGATCGCCGTGGCCTCGCTCAGAAGCGGCTGGAGGGAGGCGAGGTCGGTACCGGACACGACCGTCCGCCGGAATCCGGGGGGCACCTCCTCGCCGAGGGAGGCCAGATCCCCGAGAGGCCAATCGAGGTGGTTCGGCTGGACGTCGCTGGGGTCCGGTGTATACGAGGGGTCCATCGGCTGACTGAAGACCGCGAGCGCTGAGAACTGATACGGGGACCATATGACCTCCCCCTCGACGAACGTCGTCAGGTCCACCAACCTGCGCCTGAACTCGTTCAGGGCGGCGCGGGCCTGTTGCTGCTCCACCGTCAGTCCGCCGGCCCCGTCCTCGATACCGAGGGCATAGATGTCGAGGCCGCGGGTGGTCTCGCCGGCCACGATCTCGATCGAGGTGGTCGTGCCATCCGCTATAGTGGGCTGTCCATAGTCGAAGGTCGTGTCGAACAGCCCGGCCTCGGTTGCCGCCGAGAGGACGGCTTGGACGACCTCCTCGGACAGTGTCGTGGTCTGGAGGTTCGGCAGCGCCCGGCCCGGATACATGGCGTCGACCGGGCCGTTCACGATGACGGTCCCATCTCCATACAGGGAGAGCTCGGGAAGCGCGGTGAGGTTGAACTCCACCGGGACCAGTCCCCCGCCGGAGGCTATCTGAAGGACGATCTCGTCTCCACCCGTGGGGTGGGAGACGGACCCTCCGCTCTCAGCACCGCATCCCGTGGCGAGCACGACGAGCGTCGAGACGAGCAGCACGAGGACGACCGATACGGCCGACAGGCGACGGATCATGGATACCCCTTTCCCCTCCGAGGACGTTCGCGGCTTTGGACGGAACCCCGGCCCGCGCCTGTTCCCGGCGTTGCCTCGCGCGTTCGGCAGCGGCGCTGGGAGCGAGAGGTGCGATATAGTGCGGCCATGACACGGAGTGCTCTCATCGCCATCGAGATCATCGTCGGGGTCGGAGCGCTCTTCGGCGGAGTATACGGGATCGCCGGCGCACCCAAGATACCTCGGGAGTGGCTCAGGGGCTCCCCGTTCCGGAGCTACGTGGTGCCGGGGGCGGTGCTTCTGGTGATCGTAGGAGGGAGCGCCCTTGTCGCCGCGGGACTGCTCCTCGCCGAGGCCTCGGCGGCTCGGCTGATGTCGCTCGAAGCCGGTGTCATACTTGCGGGATGGATCGCGGCCCAGATCAGCTTGATCGGCTATCGGAGCTGGCTGCAGCCGTTGTTCTTCGCGGTCGGCATAGCGGTGGTGGTGTTGTCGTTCTCTCTGCCTGCGCCCGGCTGAGGACTCTTCTGAATCGACGGTCGTCGGAGCTGCCCATGTTCGTCCAGAGCCGAGTCACGTCCCTCGTCTACCGGTTGGTCCTGGTCGGTCTCGTGGCTCTTGGGGTCACCGCCTCCCTCGTGGAGGACGGCGCCGGGACGCTGCGGTACTTCACGATCCAGAGCAACATCGTGGTCGGCTGCGCGATCCTGTATCTGCTGGTGTCTACGCCCGGCGCTGCTCCACGGGACTCCGGCGCCGCCACTTCTCGCGCTACGGCGATCCTGCGCGGTCTCACCATGCTGGCAATATCACTCACCGGTATCGTCTATCACGCCCTCCTCGCCCCGGGGCTCGATCGCCCGATCGGCCTGACCAGCCACGTGCTGCACACCGCGGTCCCGATCCTGTTCGTGCTCGACTGGCTCATCTTCGCCCGCAAGGGCAGCTTCCGGTTCCGCGAGCTCCCGTACTGGGTCGTCTTCCCACTCGCGTACCTCGTCATCACGCTCGTCGTGGCCCGCTTCGACGGCTTCTATCCATACCCGTTCATGGATGCCCCCGAGATCGGATACGGCATGGTCGCCGTGAACGCCATAGGGTTGCTCGTCGGGTTCAGCGCTCTAGGCGCGGTATACATCACGATCGATCGGCTTCTGGCGAAGGCCACCCGGAGGTCTGAGGAAAGAAGCCGGGTCAGCTCTCGGCCTCGAGTAGCTGGAAACCGGTAGCAGGGTCCAGGACCCGCCGGGCCTCTGTCCCGACGATCTCGAGGAGGATGACCTCACCCACCAACCAGGTCTCCAGCCCGGCCCGGGTGCAGCCCACGGTCGCGCCACCTTCCCTCCCCGAGGCCGAGTGCATGTGCAGCACCGGAGCGCCTGTCTCGTCCGGGAAGAGAGTGCCCACCGCGAAAGCCTCCTGCGTTCCCGCGAGGACGTGTACCAAGGGGAGGACCGCCTGAGGCTGCGAGGCGTCCGGGCCGACGACCACTCGACTTCCTCCCGCCACGCCGCCCACGTAGAAGGCGAGAGCCCTCTCGATCGAGTGCTCTCGGGCGAACTCCTCCACAGTATCGTTCACCTGGTCTCCGTCTTCGAGCCGCAGCACGAAGACGCGGCCTGACCCACCCTCGCTGTATCGCATCATCGCTCCTTCTCTTTATGGGGTGACGTCGAGCATAGTATCCTCATCATGACTCATGTCGTCGTGAAAACGTCAAAGACAGGTGGAGAGAATGTGCGATAGCGGCAATACACCGGGAAGGCTGCAGGGGAAAGTAGCCGTCGTCACCGGCGGGGGCGGGAGTAACAGCATCGGTCGGGCGATCTGTCTCCGCTATGCCGCCGAGGGAGCTCGGGTGGCGATCTGGGATGTGAACACCGCAGGTGCGACTCGAGTGGCTGAAGAGATCACCGCGGCAGGGGGGACGGCGGTAGCCATGCCCTGCGACGTCACCGACCTTGCCCGATGCAAAGCGGCTGCTGAAGAGGTCGCGGGTCTTTGGGGCGGCCGGATCGACATCCTCGTGAACAACGCCGCTTTCTTCGGCACCATGGGCGAGTGGCGTCCGTTCGACCAGTGGACCGTCGAGGAATGGGACAACATGCAGGCCGTCAACGTGCGGGGCATGTGGTTCTGTGTCCAGGCGGTCGCTCCGTACATGAAGGCCCAGAAATACGGCAAGGTAATCAACCTGAGTTCGTCGACGTTCTTCGAGGGCGTCCCCGGGTTCATCCACTACACGACCAGCAAGGGCGGCGTCATCGGTTTCACCCGCTCGATAGGCCGGGAGCTGGGCGAGTTCGGCATCCGCGTGAACGCGATCGCGCCGGGTTTCACCCTCTCCGACGCACAGCTCGCGCTGACCAAGGACGCCCAGGAGTGGTACGAGGTCAACAAGAACCGTCAGGCCCTCAAGGAACGCAACGAGGTGCCGGAAGACCTGGCCGGCCCGGCGCTCTTCCTTGCCTCGTCCGACAGCGATTTCATGACCTGCCAGACGCTTCTCGTCGACGGCGGTCTGAGCCCACACTAGAGTCCGTCGGCCCCCGGTCTTTCAGGATCGGCCTTTCCCTCAGAGCCGAGTCGAGGGAGAGGCCGATCGTCTGGCTGGCCTAGGGTCCCGGCCGCGCCGGCGCTCGGTGCCTCTCGTCTTTCCAGACAGCGGTTTCGGGATTAGAGTTATGGTAGGGCCGCCGGTCGAAGGTGTGCCGGCCCCTTCCGATCTACACGGGCGCACAGGAGGGTGCGACGATGGACGTGCCGCTCAGCATGCAGGAGATCGAGGTCATCCGTTTCGTCATCGAGAGGTACCGCAAGGCGATGCTCTTCGAGATCGCCAACACCGACTCCAGAGACCTGAGAGAGCATCTGAAACGCCGGGAGGAGCTCCTGGAGGGCCTCGTCGGCAAGCTGGATTCCTTCAGCGGAGAACCCGGGGGAGTGGACGAGCCGGTCGTCTAGACGGAAGCCGAGCCTAGGCGCGCCGGTATGCCCTCACAGCCAGGGGGATGAAGATCACGCAGATGGCGGCGATCCAGATCAGGAGTTGCCAGATGTATCCCCAGGCGGGTTGCGCGTTGAAGAGCGCTCTGCAGCTGTTCACGGCCAAGGACACGGGCTGATGCTCGGCGAAGGCCCGAAGCCAACTCGGCATGGTCTCCACCGGCACGAACGCCGAACTGGCGAAGACCAGGGGGAAGAGCGGTAGGAAACCTGCCATCTGAGCCGTTTCTGGGTCCTTGACGAGGAGCCCGATGGTCGCATACAGCCAGGAGAACGCGTAGCCGAAGGCCAACACGAGCAGCACTCCGAGGATGTCGTTGCCCAGGCCGCCGTGGAAGCGGAAGCCGACGAGCGTGCCCACGATCAGCATGATGACGATGACCATGACGTTCCGTACCAGGTCCGCCGTCGTCCTGCCGGCGAGCACGGCCGAGCGGGCCATGGGAAGGGTACGGAACCGGTCGATGATGCCCCCCTTCAGATCGAAGGCCAAGCCGATCGACGTGCCGGCCCCTCCGAACAGAGCGGTCTGGACGAAGATACCCGGCATCAGGTAGTCCACGTAGCTCCCGCCGGGCACATTGATCGCTCCCCCGAAGACATACCGGAAGAGAAGCACGAACATTATGGGCTGGATGATCGAGAACACCAGTAATTGCGGCACTCGCCAGAAATGCATGATGTAGCGTCTGGTGATTGCCGCGATGTCACCGAGGGCGATCAATGGCGTGGCCGGGGTGGTGACCTTGCACCGGACCTGAGGGGTCATCTCGTTCATGTGGTCCTCCCGCGGGTGCGACGCCGAGAGGGCGGGATGGTCGGCACGCCCGGATCGACCTCCTGCTCGGCGACATGGCCGGTGAGCGCTAGGAACACGTCATCCAGCGAGGGGCGGTGAAGAGCGAGGTCGTCGAGCTCTATGCCCTTCTCGTCGAGGAGTCGGGCCGCCGTCATGAGCGTCTTCGGCCCGTTACGGGTGGGGATGGAGATCCGACGCTGCGGGGCGTCGATCTGAGGAGCCCCGTCGTCGAGCCCGCTCATGATGGTCACGGCGGCGTCGAACTGGTCTTCTCGTTCGACACGGGCCTCGACCATGTCGCCGCCCAGTTGGTCCTTGAGCTGGTCGGACGTTCCCGCTGCGATGACCTTGCCTGAGTCGAGGACGACCACTTGATGGGCGAGACGGTCGGCCTCCTCCAGGTACTGGGTCGTAAGGAGGATGGTCGTCCCGTCGTTCACGAGGCTCTCGATGAACTGCCAAAGATCCAGCCGCGAACGGGGGTCCAGGCCGGTCGTGGGCTCATCGAGGATGAGCACGGGCGGACGTCCCACGAGACTGGCGCCCACATCGAGCCGGCGGCGCATACCGCCGGAGTAGGTCTTCACTTGGCGATCCGCCGCATCGCTCAGGTCGAAGAGTTCGAGCACCTCTGTGGCGCGCTGCCGGCGCTCCACCTTGTCGAGATGATAGAGCCTTCCGACCAACTCCAAGTTCTCGCGTCCGGTCAGCATCTCGTCGACCGCGGCGTATTGTCCAGCCAGCCCGATGCAGGAACGCAGGCTGACCGCGTCCTTGATCACATCGAAGCCGGCCACTTTGGCCCAACCCTCGTCCGGCCGCAGTAGAGTCGTCAGCACGCGCACCAGGGTCGTCTTGCCGGCACCGTTAGGTCCGAGAAGGGCGATGACCCGGCCGGCCTCCGCCGTCAGGTCGACACCATCGAGCGCCACCGTCGCCCCGAACGCCTTCTTCACACCCACGACCTCGATCATCGGTCCCATCTCTGTCGCCCAGTCCTTCCTTCGCGTTCTCGGACCGGTACATTCTGCCACGAACGTCTGCGCTCGTGCAGCGTCTGATCGGTGCGGTATGCTGGGCGGGACTCTGCAGGAGCAGGAAAGGATTGCCATGCTGTATCGCCCGTTCGGCAAGACCGGTGAGCAGGTATCGACCCTGGGGTTCGGGTGCATGAGGCTACCCGTGATCGGCGACCGTCGCGACAATATCGATGCGGCTCTGGCCACCGAGATGCTCCACTACGCGCTCGATCGAGGCGTGAACTATGTGGACACCGCCTTCCCGTACCACGGCGTGTCATTCGATGCTACGCCTGGCGCGAGCGAGGCCTTCGTGGGCGAAGCTCTGGCTGGATACCGCGACAAAGTGCTGGTCGCGACCAAGCAACCCGGGTGGTTGGTGAACGAACGCGCAGATATGGACGGCCTGCTGGCAGGCCAGCTCGAGCGACTTCGGACCGATCACATCGACTGCTATCTCCTCCACGGTCTCGGTGCGTCGATGTGGAAGAAGCTCTTGGACCTAGGGGTACTGGAGTTCCTCGACAAGGCTCGGGCCGACGGACGGGTCCGCTACGCGGGTTTCTCCTTCCACGACGAGTCCGCTGCCTTCGCACCTATCGTCGATGCCTACGACTGGGACTTCTGCCAGATCCAATACAACTTCATGGACGTCGACTACCAGGCGGGGGCCGCGGGCTTGGCCTACGCGGCCGACAAGGGCCTGGCCGTGATCATCATGGAGCCACTCAAGGGAGGGCGCTTGGCCGGGCGAGTGCCGGCTGACGTCCAGGGTCTGTGGGACTTGGCGCCGGTGCCACGCACGCCGGTCGAATGGGCGCTCCGTTTCGTATGGGACGATCCCCGGGTGAGCACTCTCCTGAGCGGGATGAGCACCATGGAGCAGGTGGTCGAGAACGTAGAGATAGCTGAGCGCGCGGCTGCTCGATCGTTGACCGCCGAAGAACTCGGACTGATCCGACAGGCAGAGAAGGCCTACAGGGACCGCACCGTCGTCGACTGCACGGCGTGCGGATACTGCATGCCCTGTCCCTCCAACATCGATATCCCGTTCGTGCTCTCCTGTGTGAACAATGCCTCCTTGTTCGACGATCCCATGGGGGAGAAGGCCGCATACCATATCAACGTCGACCTCGGGAACACGGCTTCGGCTTCGGAGTGCTCGGAGTGCGGCCAATGCGAGAAAGCGTGTCCTCAGCAGCTCTCGGTGATAGAAGAACTCGCGAGGGCCGTGAAGATGTTCGAGTCGTGACGCCGGCCCCGATCGGGTGCTGGGCGATCGCATCCCCCTTCGCGCCAGGGAGCGCCAAGGGCGATGATCCCGACTTCGGCGGCTAGCGTACCAACAACGTCTCGGCTATCGCGAGTACCCTGTCGGCGGGTATGGCGAAGCCGATGTTCTCGGCCCCCGAAGCGGCGGAGAGGTAGGCTTCAGGCATGCCGATGAGCTCGCCCGCGGCGTTGAACAGCCCGCCCCCCGAGTTACCCGGGCTGATAGCGGCGTCCGTCTGCAACAGACCCGTGAGTCCTGGTCGATCAGCGTCGCCTGTCTCGAGATCGCGGTCGAGGCCGCTCACGATGCCCTCACTGACCGAATTGCGATAATCGAGGGGGCTGCCGATGGCTATCGCCCATTGGCCCACCTGGATCGCCTCGGGATCGGCGAAGGCGACGGGAACAAGGCCGGTCTTGTCGACCTTGAGGAGCGCGATGTCCGCGGTCTGGTCTCGGGCGACGATGGACGCTTCCACCGATTCGCCGGTGGCGAAGGTCACCATCACCGAATCGGCGGCCTGTCCCCCGGTCGAGACGACATGGTCGTTGGTGAGGATGTAGCCGTCGCTCGTGTACACGATCCCCGAACCCACACCCTCATATTGCTCCTGACCGAAGAAGGGGCTCACCGCCACACCCTTGACCCGCACGTGGACCACGCTGCCGGAGACCTTGGCTGCCACGATCTCGGCGGGGCTGACGGGGACCGGGCCAACCGTAGTCTCCGGCTGTTCGCTCGCCGCTCGTCCGGTGTCCGACGTCGCTTGCGAGACGTCAGCGAGGGAGGTGGCGACCACCAGGACCGGATCTTGCTCAGTGCTGGAGAGAGTGCCTCCGGAGCAGGCGGAGAGGCCGACGACCCCGGAGATGACCAGTGCCAGCACCAGGAGCGGCGCCGTCCGGCGTATGCTCATGCCACCCATCCTTTCTCATCGTCGACCGGATCGGTCGAACGCGTCGAGGATAGATAAGCACGTGGACCATAAGCCCGGCGTCAAGCAGACGAGACCGTGCCCCGGTCCGGTCCGGCACGTACGGTGTGGGTTGACTCCGACCCCGCGGTGTGATTGACCCCGGGCCTCCGACATGCTAGAAGGTAGCAGACGCTACCTCGGCCGGATCTCTCGCTACCGCCGGCAGGCCGCTGGACGGCCCCGGTGCCATGGGACTGGAGAACATGGCGACATCACAACCGCCACAGGCCGGACGCACGACCAAACGCCGCATGACGGCCGATGAGCGCAGGGCCCAGATCGTCGACGTCGTGTTGCGACTCGTGAACGAGTACGGGGTGAAGGGTACGACGACGGCGCGTATCGCCGCGGGCGCGGGTGTCACCGAACCGACCCTCTACAAGTACTTCGACACCAGGCGGGACATGCTTTTCGCCGCTCTCGACGTGGTGTTCAATCGGGCTGAGGACGCGGTCCGGTCCTCGAACGAGGCGGACGCGGTCGAACGCCTGCGCATGATCGGGCGATATCACACCAAGGAGACCATCGCGAAGACGCTGGGGTTCGTGAACCCTCTCTTCGAGTTCATCGTGGCTCCTCCCGATTGCGGACTGCGGGAGCGGGTGCAGAGCCGCAACCTGGCGATCATCGACGCTTTGGCCGCGATCGTGCGGGAGGGCCAAGAGCAGGGTCACATCCGGCTCGACGTCGAGCCGAAGCGCATCGCTTGGAGGGTCATGGCGTTCTACTGGTTCGAGGACGTGTCGTCCATCATGGGACTCACTGAGGTTGCGACCGAAGGGATGTCCGGCGAGATGTTCGACGAGATCGTCTCCGATATCGTTATCGCGGGGGAAGACCTTCCCAAATGACCCCCCACGGTCGACCGTCGCGTGGGGCGAGTATCTCGCGCGTAGGACGGGGTGGATTGACAAGCGAGTTGGGATTGCGATATAAGGATAGCCTCCGCTAACTTAGCTCGTTTCTATGGGAGACGGGTAAGGGAGCGAGCGCTCAGTCCGCTATAATGAGCTGCGTGGACCAGTCGGCCTGGGTGAACAGGAAAGGGGAACGAAGGGAGGAGATCGACACATCGATGGGTTGGGACTGCTTCTTCGGTCTCGCCGAACATATGGTCTGAGTTTCGAGACCGACGATTCAGGGGTTGCGAAGCAGAGAACGTAGGTCAGTTCGTGTGCAGTCTTCACGTCTGGGGGGTGGACGAAGATGAACGATCGATCGGACTATCCAAATCCTGAGCAGCAGGAAGAGCAAGCCCTGCTCGGCGGCAAGTCATACAGCCGTCGTGAATTCCTGAAGATCGCCGGCGTGGCCGGCGCGGTACTCGGAGCGGGTGCCGGTCTCGGAGGCCTCGTCAGTGCATGTGGTGAGGAGACCTCGACCACGACGACAGGGGCCGCGACTACTGAATCGACAACAGCCACGACCGAGGCCACGACCACCACAGCGAGCGCTGGAGTGGAGATGGGCCGGGAGATCAAGTTCGGCTGCGTCTCTCCGCTCACCGGCCCGGCAGCGGGCTTCGGTATCCCCGACCGTTGGATCCTGGACCAGTGGTTGGCTGCGGCTGGTGACGGGATGGTCTTCGGCGACGGCATGAAGCATCCGATCAAGATCGAGATGCGCGACAGCCAGTCCGACACCAACCGGGCCGCGCAGGTGGCGGGCGATCTCATCCAGAACGACAAGATCGACATGATGATGGTGTCCTCGAGCCCGGACACGGTCAACCCGGTAGCCGACCAGTGTGAAGCTCTGGAGATGCCGTGTCTGTCCAGCGACTGCCCCATGGAGCCATACTACTTCGGGCGCGGCGCTACGCCGGACAAGCCCTTCAAGTGGAACTACCTGCTGTTCTGGGGCAACTGGGAGCTCATGTCGGCGGCCAAGGTGGTATTGCCACAGCTGCCGAACAACAAGGTAGTCGGCGGCGTATGGTCCAACGAGGTCGACGGCGAGGCTCGGCGGCAAGCCCTCACACCGTTCTTCGAGGAAAACGGCTACACGGTTGTGGACGGTGGGGCATACCAGCCTGGTCAAGAGGACTACTCGTCCATGATCAACAACTTCAAGAAGGGCGGCGTGGAGATCGTCAGCTTCCTCGGCGTCCCGCCCGATATGATCAACTTCTGGAAGCAGTGTCTGCAGCAGGGGTTCCACCCGGTGATCGCCGACATGGCCAAGTCCACGCTGTTCCCCGAGGCGATGGAGGCCACCGGTGACACGGGCTTCGGCATGATCGCCTGGTCGTGGTGGCATCCGACCCTCCCGTGGAAATCCTCCCTCACCGGCGAGGATTGCGCGACCATCGCCACCCGCTACGCGAAGGACACCGGTCAGCAATGGACGCAACCGCTGCTCCATTACGTCACGTTCGAGTGGGCGGTGGACGTGTACAAGCGGGTGAAGAACATCGACGACAAAGAAGAGATCATGCAGGCCGTCAAGACCACCAAGATGGCGGACTCCATGGCCGGGGCGTTCGACTTCACCGCTCCCCTGGCGCCCAACAGCCGCCACATCGTCGAGAACGTCTACGGTACACCGTGTTACTACGGGCAATGGCTCCCGGCGACCGAGCAGTATCCGTGGGATACCAAGCTCCATATGTATGACCTGGTTCCCATCGACAACGAGATGTGCCCGGACATGGTCATCCAGAAGAAGATTCAGCCCATCGACTACGAGTCGATGACATAGCAGAAGCGACCGATGGCGCGCGCCGGTGACGGCGGCAGCCGGAGGTGATCAGCCTACTCGCGGGCGCTCCGAGCCGGGATCGGCTCGGAGCGCCCGCAGCATTGAGGCGACGAGCTCCCATATCCCTGCTGCACGGCGGGGATAGGTCGTCTGGTACGAGCGGGACACACGATCCGCCTCATGGCGGTCGACGCGCGTACGACCCCCGATCATCCCGAGGCTCGATCTCACATCACGTCGAGAACAGAGCACCGCGTCTCCCTTCTCGAAGTGACCATCGCAAGGACCTTGGAGTCCGTGGACCCTCCTCCTGTGTGGCTCGCCGGGACGGGGCCGGATTGACAAGCCGAGCGGGATTGCGATATAAGGATAGCGTTTGCTAACTTTGCTTGGTCGAGTGAGTGACGGGCAAGGGGAGCGAGCGCTCAGTCCTGTGCGGGCTTGTGCCATGGGCTGGCTGGATCCTTGTGGGGCCAATGGGGGGGGAAGGGAGACGATCGATACATCGACAGGTTGGGGTCGTTACTCGGTCCGGTATCCGCCATGTCGGAGACCAAGGATCGGCGACTCAGGGATAGCCAAGCAGAGAACGTAGGTCAGTTGGCATGCAGTCTTTACGTCTGGAGGGTAGATGAGCGCAAACGATCAAGCACGCTATTCGGATCCCCTAGAGCAAGAGGAAGACGCTCTTCGGAGTGGCAAGTCATATAGCCGTCGTGAATTCCTGAAGGTCGCCGGTATAGCCGGTGCCGCGGTGGGTGTGGGCGCCGGGCTGGGCGGGTTGTTGACCGCGTGTGGCGAGGAGACCACAGAGACCACCGGATCGGAGACCACGCAGGCCACCACCGCTACCACGGCCGGTCCGACCACCACGGCCAGCGCCGGGGTGGAGACGGGCCGTGAGATCAAGTTCGGCACCGTCTCGCCGCTGACAGGTCCGGCAGCCGCCTTTGGCATCCCGGACAAGTGGATCGTCAACCAGTGGCTGGCGGCGGCCGGAGACGGCATCGTCTTTGGGGACGGCATGAAGCATCCTGTCTCCTTCGAGCTCCTAGACAGCCAGTCCGATACCAACCGTGCGGCCCAGGTGGCCGGTGACCTGATCCAGAACACAGGCATCGACATGATGTTGGTGAGCTCGAGCCCGGACACCGTGAACCCAGTGGCCGACCAGTGCGAGGCCATGGAGATGCCCTGCCTCTCCACCGACTGCCCCATGGAGCCTTGGTACTTCGGCCGCGGGGCCACGCCCGACAAGCCCTTCAAATGGACATATCTGGCGTTCTGGGGCAACTGGGAGCTCATGGAGCTCTCGAAAGAGCTCTGGGTTGCTCTCCCCAACAACCACGTGGTCGGTGGGGTATGGTCGAAAGAGGTCGACGGGGATGCCCGTCGAGGAGCGATCACCCCGCTGGTGGTGGACGAACTCGGCTGGAAGCTTGTCGACGACGGTGGCTATCACCCCGGCCAGGAGGACTGGAGTGCTACCATCGGCCTCTTCAAGAAGGAAGCCGTGGAGATCATGTGCTTCCTCGGCACCCCGCCAGACTGGACCAACTTCTGGCAGCAGTGTCAGCAGCAGGGCTACAAGCCTGTGATCGCTGATATCGCCAAAGCCACGCTCTTCCCGACCGCGATGGAGGCCCTCGGGCAGATCGGCTATGGTCTGGTCGGCCCGCAATGGTGGCATCCGCTCTTCCCCTGGAAATCGACTCTCACCGGGCAGAACTGCCAAGAACTGGCTCTTGCCTTCGAGCAGGACACCGGCTTCCAGTGGACTCAGCCTCTCATGCACTACGTCACGTTCGAGTGGGCCGTGGACGTCTACAAGCGGGTCACCGACCTCGAAGACAAAGAGATGATCATGAAGGCCGTCGCCGAGACCAAGATGGCGGATTCGATGGCCGGCCCCATCGACTTCACCGCCCCGGTCGCTCCGAAGAGCCTGCACATAGTGCCGAACTGCGTGGGCACTCCCTTGTACGAGGGGCAGTGGGTGCCCTACCCGGATGCCCAGTGGCCGTGGGACACCAAGAAGTGGATGTATGACATGAAGGTCGTCACCAACAAGATGGCCCCGCAGATCGAGCTCCAGGGTCCATTGGAGCCCCTGGCTTAGCCTGGGAATGTCGAGCGACGTGTTGATGACCGAGCATCCCGTTGTGGTGAGCGTCGAGCTCTTCGGTGCGGTACGCGATCTGGCCAAGGAGAGTAAGGTCGAGGTCGAACTCTCCGACAGGGCCGGAGCCACCTATCGGATGATCATCGAAGGCCTGGCCGACCGATACGGCCCGGTCTTTCGAGATCGGTTGCTGGGCGCCAATCGTCCCTCGAGTCTACTGAGAGTCTATGCGGACGGGATGCTGGTCACCGATCTCGACCAGCCCCTGCCGTCAGACGAGCGACAGCCGATGGTCCGTGTCATAGTGATGGCGGCGGCCGGAGGCGGCTAGTCCACGGGCGGGTACTCCGGGCCGGTCTGGCCCGGAGTACCCGCAACAATGAGACGAGGAGCTCTCACAAACTGGCAGCACGGAGACGATCACATGCGAGTCGAACAAGAAGAAGTGCACGATGATGTCTGGATCCCCACGGTCTGTGCCAACTGCTTCTCCTTCTGCCCCATCAAGGCGCACCGGGTCAACGGAGTGGTGGTCAAGATCGAGGGCAACCCCGACGATCCTCTCACCCAGGGTCGCATCTGCCCACGGGGTCTGAGTGGTATCAACATCCTGTACGATCCCAACCGGTTGGACTATCCGGTCAAGCGCACGAATCCCGAAAAAGGGATCGGGATCGACCCCAAGTGGGAGCGGATAAGCTGGGAGGAGGCTCTCAGCACCATCGCTGAGAAGCTCAAGAAGGTCCGGGAGGACAACCCGAAGAAGCTGATGGTGAGCTTCGGGGTCAACGGAGGGCCGCAGTCCTACACGAGCGAGGCATTCGGGGTGGCCTTCGGTACGCCGAACCTGTTTGTGGGAGGGGCGGGTAACCACTGCGCGAGCGGCAAGCACTTCATAGGCGGGCTCACCCATGCTGCCTGGGTGTCGCAACCCGATTTCAACCACTGCAACTACTTCCTCAACTTCGGCGTGCCGGTCGGTACCGGGGCCTACTACGGAGTCAACACGGCGACCCGGAAGATGGCGGAAGCGCGCTCGCGGGGCATGAGGCACGTCGTATTCGATCCGGTGATGGCGATGCCGGCGCAATCCGCGGACGAATGGGTCCCCATCCGGCCAGGGACCGACGCAGCGGTGGGCATGGCGATGGCCAACCTGCTCCTCAACGAGTATCACATCTGCGATGTCGAATACCTGGAGCACGAGACCAACGGTCCGTACCTGGTCGGCGATGACGGCCACTATCTCCGAGATGCCGACGGCAAGCCGCAGATGTGGGATGAGATAGAAGAGCGCGCCAAGCCCTACGACGCGGAATTCAAGAAGGTGGCTCTCGACGCCGAGCCGATCGTGAATGGGGTGAAGGCCCGCACAGCCTTCGTGTCGCTCCGGGAACACCTCAAGACATATACGCCGGAGATGGCTTCGGAGATCAGCACCGTCCCCGTCGAGACGATCCGTCGGATCGCTCGCGAGTTCGGTGAAGCGGCCCAGATCGGGGCGACCATCGATCTCGACGGCCACCGCCTGCCGTATCGCCCGGTCGCTCTCGCCTATTTCAAAGGACCGCAGGCTCACAAGCATTCGGCGCTGACATGCATGTCGCTGGAACTGCTGAGTTGCATCGCCGGAGTACGGGCCGTTCCGGGCAGCTATATCGGCATGAACGCACGCTCGGTCGGGCACCCGGAGACAGGCTACCCGAAGTGGACTCCCAAGGAGGGGCTCGACGGGCTCCTGGAGACCGGCAGATGGGTGGTCCCGCCCGGTCAACCGTGGCCCCCGGTATACCCGGAGAAGCCGGATGACGTGGGTCTCTGTCAACTCATACCGCCGGCATGGGGCAACACCCCGCTCCATCCCTTCGTATCTCAGAACCCGGAGAAGTACGGGATCGACTACAAGCCGGAAGTACATATCCAGATCAACACGAACTTCCTCATGAGTGTGGCCGACCCGGACGAATGTCAGGGATTCTTCAAGGGTGTCTTCACGGTCAACTTCAACATCTTCCTCGACGAATCGACGGAACTGGCCGACATCGTCCTTCCCGACACCTCGTATTTGGAGCGGCTCGACATCAACGCCGATTGGATGGCCAACGGCAGCGCCATCGAGCACTGGACATATCCTATCCGTCAGCCGGTTGTGGAGCCCATCCACGAACGTCGGCAGGCGACCGAGGTCTTCATCGAAATCGCCGAGCGCATGGGGATGCTCGCAGATCTGAACGTGGTGCTGAACGAGGAGTTCGGGCTCAGGGATCAGCACCGACTCGAACCGGAGCGGAGGTACTCGGTCGAGGAGATCGTGGATCGTCGGTATCAGTCCTGGTTCGGCGAGAAATACGATCTCGCCTGGTTCAAGAAGAACGGCATCCTTACCTGGCCGAAACGAGTCGACGAAGTCTATTGGCACTCGTTCGTCAAGACCCGAATACCGATGTACTTCGAACACTTCCTCACCATGCGGGAGCGTCTCGACGCTGTGAAAGAGGAGACGGGTCTCTTCGGCGACCTGGATTCGAGCGATTTCCAGCCGATGCCGGATTGGAGACCATGCGCGTCTCACACCGAGGAGAGAAAGGACTTCGACCTGTTCGCCACCTACTTCCGGGTGCCCTTCCAGTCGTTTACCATGACTGGCAACAACGCTTGGCTCGACGAGGTCTCCACGATCGATACCTATGCCAACAGATTGAACATCAACACCGCCGTGGCCGAAAGGAAAGGCATCCGCGACGGCGATTGGATCCAACTCGAATCGGCGGCGAACGGTAACACAGTCCGTGGCCGGGCGCGGCTCACCCAGGCCGTCCATCCCGATGTCGTGGCGGTCTCGGGGCATGGGGGCCACTGGGCGAAGAATCTTCCGATAGCGAGCAATCCGGAGAAGGGCATCAATTTCAACAAGCTCCTCAAGCCGGATTTTGCTCACATGGATACGCCGTCCCTCAACCTCGACCTGTGTGTCAAAGTCAAGGTCACCAAAGTGGCAGGGCCCTAGGCTGAGGCCATATCTCGCCCGTGTCCCGGAAAGGAGAATAGGGCTCACATGCGCTATGGAATGGTGATAGATCTCAAGAGGTGCATCAGCTGCTACGCATGCCAGGTGGCATGCAAGTCGGAGAACGCGACCCCTCCCGGGGTGCTCTACGCGTGGGCGTTCAGGATGGAACAGGGCGAGTATCCCAACACCCGCCAAGTCTACTTGCCCATGCTGTGCAACCACTGCGACGAACCGAGTTGCGTCGACGTCTGTCCGACCGGCGCCACCTACAAACGCGACGAAGACGGGATAGTGGTCATCGACGCCGACAAGTGTGTCGGGTGCAGAGCCTGCATGACCGCCTGCCCCTACCACGCTCGCTACTACCTGGACGAGATACGCGGCTACTATCCCGGCCAGGGTCTGACCCCATACGAGGAAGCGGGGTACGGGAAGCACAGCGAAGGCACGGTGGAGAAGTGCAACTTCTGTCTGGATAGGGTCGGGAACGGACAGGAGCCGGCGTGTGTGGCCAACTGCCCGGCCGAGGCCCGCATCTTCGGCGATCTCGACGATCCCGACAGTGAGGTCAGCAGGCTGATCCGCCGAGACGCCGGGTTCCAGCTCCTGGTCGAGTTGGGTAACGACCCCTCCGTATACTATCTACCCGCCGAGAGACCGGCGAAGGAGTCGCGATGAACGGGCGGACACTGACCCTGTACTCTGATCTGGAAGCGGTCTACAGGCCGCAGAGGGTCTGGGCTGAAGGCAGGGCCATCTCGTTGGTGGTGGCTCATTTCCTTTCGGGAGCCGGTGCCGGTGGTTGGCTACTCGGTCTCCTCTTCGATCAACGATTGGTCTTGGCGTTGAGTCTGGCTTCCGTGGTCTTGGGGGGCTTCATCCACCTTGGCTTCCTCGGCAAGCCTGCGCGGGCGTGGAAGATGATGATGCGGCCGCAAAGCTCTTGGATCAGCCGGGGGCTCTGGTCGATGATCGTCTTCATGCCCACGGCCGCTCTATACCTCGCCGGAGCATATGGGGCCTGGGGCACCCGCTCGGCTTTCGCCATAGTCATGTTGGTGCTCTCGCTCGCGGGTATGGCGGGCATCTTCCTCTACAAAGGTTTCGTCTATGCCGTGGCCCGGGCCGTACCGCTCTGGAACTCGCCGTTGCTGCCGGTCTCGTATATCGCGGTGGGTCTCAAGGGGGGCGCGGCGCTCTCGTTGGTCGGTTTCGCATTCGTCTCGTCCGCGGCCCCAGGCACAGCTATGCAGACCTGGTGGCTCGCCTCGGCCGGCTCGATGATCTTCCTGTTCCTCCTTGAGCTCGCCATGGGTCGCAACGACGAGACGGTGTCGCGTTCGCTGAGCGTCCTGCGGGGGGGAGAGTTGGCCTGGCTGTTCTTCCTGGGTGTAGTCCTGATCGGTCTGATCGTCCCGGGGGTGCTGATCATCGTCAGCTACTCGACCTCCATCGGGATGGCCGGGCTCCTGATCGCGGGGGTCACTTCGCTCATCGGTGATCTGGCCTACAAGTACTCGATGAACTCGGCCGGGACCTACGTGCCGCTGGTCAGCTTCTCGCCGGCTCCGCACGCTCAGGGAAGGACATAGACGGCTCGTCCGTCGCGCGTGCCAGAGGTGGTTGCGACCGATCGACTGCGGGCGGGTGTCTCGCCGAGCTAGACGAGGCGGCGCCATGGGTGTGTCAGTCATTGCTGCCGCGTCATGCGGGCGGTCTTGACACGCAATATCAAACGCTGTACGGTGGCTCTCAGACGGAGTGAGCGCTCCGTCCGGGAGTGAGCTGTCCAGGGGCGAGACGACTCGTTCGACTCTGCCCGTATGTCAGTGTCACGTTCGACCACCCGAGTGAAAGGGGGCGGTTGGGGGACGGTCGTGACTGTGGGCGCCTACGCCGGTCACCGTCACCCCACGCGGGCATCGCGGCGACTCTTCGAATCCTCGCATCGCGTATTGACCAATTCTTCTGCGTCCAACGGTCTTTGGATCGACGCTCATGCCATCCCAGGGGAGATGGGGTGGGAGGGAGAGACAGACCTGCGGGCGACTGGCGCTGAAACCGAGAAGAGGGAGGCGTGAAGATGGCGGGCTGGGAAGTAGTGTTCGAGCCGATACAGATCGGCAGTCTGACAGTCAAGAACCGGATCGAAGTCGCCCCGACCGTGATGGGTCTGGCGAATGCCGATCAGTCGGTCTCGCGCGAACTCATCGAGTTCCATCGCGCCCAGGCCAAGGGCGGGGCGGGTATCGTCACGGTGGGCGAAAGCGCGATCGACAAAGACCGCGCCATCAACCAGGCCGGTCAGATCAATCTCGGAGACGAGCGCGTCATCCCCGGTCTCAGTAACCTCGCTGAGGCCATCAAGCGGAGCGGGGCTGTAGCTTCCATCCAGCTTCAGCACGCGGGGCGTATGGCGATCCGGGATCTCATCGGGGGGAGGAACCCCATCGGTCCCTCCGGCGCCTACGGCAAGTTCACGGAGGACCGGCGGCGCGACGCGGTGGAAGTGGAAGAGATGGATCTGGCGATGATGGACCAGGTCATCGAGAACTACGCTGCGGCGGCCTACCGGGCCAAGCAGGCGGGCTTCGACATGGTCATGGTGCACGGGGGGCATGGTTGGCTCCTGTCTCAGTTCATATCGCCGGCCGCCAACCAACGCACCGACGAGTACGGCGGCAGCATCGAGAACCGGGCGCGCTTCCCGCTCCGGGTCGTCCGCAGGATCAAGGAGCGCTGCGGACAGGACTTCCCGATCGAGTACCGCTTCAGCGCCACCGATCTGGTCCCCGGCGGACTGGAATTGGAGGAAGCCATCCAGTTCGCGAAGATCATGGAGGACGACGTCGATCTCTTCCAGGTCTCGAGCGGGATGATCAGTGATCCACGTACGTACCCCTACACCTTGGTCGCCGATTACCTGCCGATGGGCGAGAACGCCGACCGGACAGGGGAGATCAAGAAGGCCGTGAGCAAGCCGGTGGCCGTCATCGGCTCGGTCTGCTACTTGGAGTTCGGTGGCCAACTGATCGTCGACGGCAAGTGCGACGTGGTGGCGATGTGCCGCCCCTTCATCGCCGATCCGGCCATGCCCAAGCTGACACTGCGGGGGCGTTCGCGCGACGTGAGGCCGTGCATCCGCTGCAACGAGTGCACGATGCGGGTCGGACACATCCTTCCCGGCCGCTGTAGCGTGAACCCACTCGCCGGGCAGGAGGAGTTCTATCGGAACACGCCGCCGCCGCGTGTCCTCAAGAAGGTCGTGGTGGTCGGGGGCGGTCCCGCGGGGATGGAAGCCGCACTGGTGGCGGCCTCCCGGGGCCACTCGGTCGTGCTGTTCGAGGAACAGGCGGAGCTTGGAGGGAACCTGCGGCTCTGGGCCGGGTTGCCGTTCAAGATCGACGCCAAACGGTTGCTCGATCACCTGGTCAAGCAGGTGGAGGACGCTCCGATCGATGTTCGCGTAGGGACCCGGGCCACTGTAGCCGCGATCAAGGCCGAAGCCCCCGACGAACTGATCGTGGCGGTCGGAGGCGAGCCCAACTGGCCGTCGATCCCCGGCCTGGATGCCAAGACGGCCGTATGGGCGGGCGATGTCGATGCCGGGCGAGTCGAGACCGGTCAGAAGGTCGTGGTCCTCGGGGGTGGCGCGACCGGGTGCGAGACCGGGCTCTACCTCGCCCAGGAGGGGCGACAGGTCACCATCGTAGAGAAGCTGGATGAACTCTGCCCCAGTTTCAACGCGTGCAACCGAGCGCTGCTCCTGGAGATGCTCGGTGAACTGGGTGTGGATATGAGGACCCAGACACGGGTGACGAAGATCGGCGACGGAGTCGTGTCGGTCGTCGGCCCGGATGGCAAGGAAGCGGAGATATCCGCCGACACCATCGTGCAGGCTCTGGGAGCCAACCCCAGGACGGCGGTGGTGGAGGAGGCGATGGGTCTGGCCGCCGAGGTCCACGTCGTGGGCGACGCCGTCAAACCTCGGATCATATACGACGCCATGCACGAGGGATTCGAAGCGGCGATGGCCGTCTAGTCGGCATCATGCTCATCAAGCCAGGCACGGACGTACTGGAGGGCACTCATGGAACGTAAGGCGGACGTAGCACAGAGACTCAAGGACAAAGTGGCGATAGTCACGGGGGGCGCCGGCACGAACAGCATCGGGCGGTCGGTCAGCATCAGGCTGGCGGAAGAGGGCGCCAAGGTGGCGGTGGCCGACATCGACGCGGCTGGTGCCCAGATCGTGGCTGCCGAGATCAACGACGGCGGAGGCTCAGCCATCGCCGTGGCCTGCGACGTGACCAAGCTACCTGCCTGCGAGAGCATGGCCAAGGAGGTGGCCGACGCGTGGGGAGGGAGGATAGACATCCTCGTCAACAACGCCGCCGCGTTCAAAGGCGTCATGGCGAAGACCGGGTTCAAGCCGTTCACCGAATGGACGCCCGAGGAGTGGGACCATCTCCACGCCGTGAACCTGAGGGGGCAGTGGTACTGTGCCCGCGCGGTGTTCCCCTACATGAAGCCCCAGGGCTACGGCAAGATCATCAACATGGCCTCGGCCAGCTTCTTCGAGGGCATCCCGGGCTTCGTCCATTACATCTCGAGCAAGGGGGGAGTGATCGGCCTGACCAGGGGGCTCGGTAAGGAACTCGGAGAGTTCGGGATCCGGGTCAACGCCATCTCTCCCGGATTCGTCCTCACCGAGGCGTCCCTGGAGTTGACGGCCGGCGCGCCCGAGTTCCACGAGATCCGGAAGAACGCTCAGGCGATCAAAGAACGCAACCTCGTGGCGGAGGATCTGGCCGGCCCTGTGGTGTTCCTTGCCTCGGAGGACAGCGACATGATCACCTGCCAGAACATACTGGTAGAGGGCGGGGGCAGCATGTGGTAAGAGGCTCTAGCTCAAGTGGAGATAGATGCCTCGTCCAGGAAGTGCTCGAGGACCTTCATTGAGCGGTCCTGACCGAGGAATTCGCCCAGGCCCATGAGGACGCACATGTTCTCGCCCCACGCGTAGACCAGGAACTGGTACGTGAGTTCCATCGTGTCGACGTCCGGGCGGATGGTCCCCTGTTCTTTGGCCTGCTCGAAGTAGCCTCTCACGATGGCGTATGCCCTGCGCTGAGCGTCGGCGACAGCGTCACGCAGGCCCACCTGAGAGGCACCGGCGATGAACTTCACCCAGGGGATGGCGAATCCACCCTGCTCGTCGGTCATCATCCGGGAATGTCGTAGGCCCACTTCGCGGATGCGTTTCAGGGCGTCGGTCTCGGTGCTGTCGTGCCACGGCTGCATGATCTGTTCGTAGACCGCCTCCAGGGCGGCGGTCAGCATGGCCTCGCGGCTGTCGAAGTAACGGTAGAGCGTCCCCGGGCCGACCCCGGCCTCCTCGGCGATGCGAGAGGTGGTCGCCTCAGGCACACCGTGTTCCGAGACTACGCGGACGATCGCGTCGATGATCTTCTGGCGTCTCTCGGCGGGCGCCAACCTTATGGTCTTGGTCGAGTACGCCGACAAAGCTCGTGTCCTTTCCGGCTCGCTGGGGAGGCACGCCTCTCGCTCCAATCAGTGTAACTCAACTGGCGGCGCCGGGGAGGCCGTCGGAGGCACTTCGACCGCGCATCCGCGGCTCTTGACAAGCGAACAGGTAGATTGTAGGGTGGCCGGAGTGAGCGCTCCGTCCGGAGCGTCGAGTTCCTTTGGCAGATCCGTGCCGGCCGCCGGCAGAGCCCGGGGGCCGTGAGAGAACGAGGAGGGCAGCGATGGGAAGCGCGTCGAATCTCAAGAGGGTCTTCGAACCGATGCAGATCCGGGGCCGGACCTTCAGGAACCGCATCGTCAAGACCCCGCAGGACATGAACTTCGCCGACTTCGAGGACGGCTCGATCACTCAAGACTACCTCGATTTCTACGGGGGACTGGCAGGAGGCGGGGTCGGCGGGATCATCGTAGAGCAGTCGATAGTCGACCCCGAAGGCTGGCGGGAAGGGACGATCGCGGTCTACGACGACAGGTTCCTGCCGGGGATGACCAAGTTGGCGGCAGCCATCCACGAACGGGGCTGTCCGGCCATCATCCAGATCAACCATCTCGGTCCCAACGCCTTCTTCCCTCCAAACGGGAAGCATCCTGACTACGCCGCCCGGGTACCCTCCGCTCTCGACGAGGCGGAGATGAAGAAGCTCTTCCTCGGACTCCCTTGGAAGGTCAAGGCTCTGACCGTTCCCGAGATCAAGGCCATCATCGTCCGCTACGCCGACGCGGCCGGGCGGGCCCAGAAGGCCGGTTTCGACGGCATCGAGTTGCACGGCGACCATTACTACCTCATCAACTCCTTCCTTTCCCGGGTCTACAACCACCGCGACGACGAATACGGATGGAACTCCTTGGAGGACCGGGCCCGTTTCGTGGTCGAGATCATGCGGTCCTGTCGAGAGCGTGTGGGCGAGGACTTCATCCTCGGCATGAAGCTCAAGGGGGCGGAGTACGGTGATCCGCTGGGTACCAGGGTGGAGGAGGCCCAAGAGTTCGCCAAGATGATCGAGGCGGCCGGCGCCGACTACTTCAACGTCACGGCCGACGGCTACAACGACTACTGGCGGGTCGCCACGGCTGAACAAATGCTGTACCCGGAGCCGCCCGAACCTCTGATGAAGGAGTTCAAGAACACGGCTCAGCCGGGGACGTGGGTTGCCCCCCTTGGCGCCGCGATCAAGAAAGTGGTCTCGGTGCCGGTGGGAGTGGTGGGGAGGCTCGACGCAGACTTGGGAGAGAAGATCCTCGAGGCCGGACAGGCCGATTTCCTCATCATGGGGCGGCGCCTACTGGCAGACACCGAGTACGCGAACAAGATGAAGGACGGTCGGGCCGAGGATGTGCGGCCGTGTACAGCCTGCATCACCTGCGAGACGCGGATGGCGGAATACGAAGGGCTGCGCTGCCAGGTCAACGCCTCGATCGGCCGGGGCTGCGAGACGGAGTTCGCACCCGCGGAGACGCTCAAGCGGGTGGTCGTGGTCGGCGGAGGGCCGGCGGGGATGGAAGCGGCCCGGATCATGGCACTGAGGGGTCACGATGTGACCCTCTACGAGAAGGAATCGCAACTCGGCGGTCTGCTCAACATGGCTGCTCTGGTGAAGGGCACCGAGATATTCTCGCTCACCGACTTGGTCGGGTACTTCCAGCGTCAACTGGAGAAGTTGGGCGTGAAGATCAAGCTTGGCGAGGAGTTCACACCCGCGCTGGCCGACTCGACGAAGCCCGACGCTATCGTGGTGGCTGCCGGTGGTCTGCCCGACACGCTGAGCATTCCCGGTATCGACGGCAAGAACGTACTATCGAGCGCTGAGCTGCGTGACCGTGCCAAACTGGCCCTGAAGCTACTCGGTCCGAAATCTCTCGGGCGGGCGACCAAGATGTTCCTCCCGGTGGGCAAACGCGTCGTCGTCATCGGCGGGGGGATCCAGGGTTGCGAGACCGCTGAGTTCCTGGTCAAGCGGGGTCGCAAGGTCACCATCGTCGAAGCTACGGACCAGGTGGGTATGGAGATCCCCATGCTCCAGCGGATCCTGCTCCTGCCCTGGCTGACCAAGAAAGGGAGCGAGATACTCACCGAGGTCACGTACAAAGAGGTCACCGCGCAAGGTCTGGTCGTGGTCGACAAAGAAGGGCGGACCCGAACGCTGGAGGCCGATACCATACTCGTCACCATCCCTCTGAAGCCGAACCGCGGCCTGTCTCAGGCACTCGAAGGCAAGGCCGCCGAGGTCCACGCGATCGGTGACTGCAACGAACCCGGGCTCATCATGGACGCCATCTCATCCGGCTTCACGGTCGGCGGGACCGTGTAGAGCCCCTGCGAAGCCCCCTTCTCGCGGGCGACCTCGTCCAGGTCCCGACGCAGACCCGGACGAGGTCGTCACTCGTTCTCCCCACCGTCCGCCCGGCCGGATCCGGGCATCCTGGCCAGTCGACCAGTGCAAAAACGGAACTCATGCAGGGCGAAACCCGGTCGCGCATGAGCTAAAGTCATGCAGAAGCATATGGTGGACATCAGGAGGCCCGACCGTGGACGCACATCTCGACCAGCATGCACCCGTACCGCCGGGGGTCCGGCGAGGGCCCTCCACCGCGTGGTATTGGATAGCCGGCGCCGTGACTCTGGTCGGGCTGATCGCGGCCGTCGTTCTCGCGGCGGTCGGGGTGGTGAGGGTACTGGACAGGCCGGACGGCTTCTCTCGGGCGCCCATTCCCGGCTCACTCACTCTTTCGGTGACGGAGCCGGACTCCACCATGATGCTCTACTACGAGGGTGATGCGCTCCTGTCGTGGGACGATCTGACGCTCGAGGTCACAGGACCGACCGGCGACCCCGTACCCGCGAGGGCCTATGAGCTCGACCTCGAGTACGACGCTGGAGAGGGTGGCCTGGGTCGCGCTTTTGCAACGTTCCACGCGGCGACCACGGGAGACTACAGGGTCTCGGTGGTGGCCTCGGCCACGGCCCCGGCCGGTACCCAGACGAAGGGTTTCGTCCTTGCGGTCGGGGAGAGCCTGGCCAAGAGCGTGATCAGATCGGTCATCGGCGGTCTGGTCGTCGCTCTGGTGGCTGTCATCGCCGGTCCGGTCATCGCCATCATCACCTATGCCCGTCGATCGGCGGCCGCGCGGGCCCTCGGAAACGATATGCGTTCCTGACCGGGCTGCACGCTGCCGGTCACCCAGGGGCCCCATCGGGGCCTCCTCCTTGATATGCTGACTCATGTCGGCTCACGTGTGGGCGCCGACGCCATGCCGGCACATCGACGGAGGGGAGCCGATGTCAGGATCGACGCAAGGCCTGCTGATCGAGAACAGACGGGGGGCCGACAAGCTCTCGTTGTCCTTGATGCTGTTCATGTGTGTGAACAGCATCATGTTGTCCCTGATGCCCATCGTGACCGAGGAGCTGCGGGACGATTTCGGCTTCTCCTCTTCACAGATAGGGCTGCTCACATCGGTGTTCATGCTCACTTTCGCGATCGGGGCTATCCCGATGGGCTTGGCCGCCGCGCGTTGGGGCGGACGGGTGCTGATCTTCGGAGCGGGCCTGCTGGCTCTCGGGTCCATCCTCTTCGCCTTCACCGCTTCGTATCCCTGGTTCGTGGTCGCTCGATTCCTACAGGGAGTCGGTGGGTCCACGGCTCTGCCCGTAGCCAACCCGCTCATGGCCCAATCCCTCAGCTCGCGCTATCACGATCGGGCTCTGGGGATCTTCGGGAGCGGACACGGGCTCGGGGTCGTGGTAGCGCTGCTGATCATGCCCGGGATATACGGGGCGGGGGGCTACCGAGCCATGTTCCTGGCGGCAGCGGCGATCGCCATCGTGGTGGGGCTCATCGCTCTCTTTCAGAAGCCGATACGGACTATCCCGAGCCATCCGGAAGGGGCAGCGTCTTTCGGACAGCTCATGCGCGGCTTGGCAGCCGTGTCGATCAACCGCAGACTGCTCATGATCGTGGCCGTCAACATAGGAGTGATGGCCATCATCGTGGGGTTGTTGGCGTGGACCCCCTCCTTCCTCCAGGACATGCGCGGGGCGAGTCTCTCCCTGGCGGCGTACTTGACTGCCGGCATCGGCGTGGCCCAGATCCTCGGAAACATCGGCGGGGCGATGGCGATGGCTCGTTGGGGCAAGCCCTTCGTGCTGCTCGTGGGCATGGCAGTCATGTTCATCGCAGTCGTCCTCGTTCCGTTCGTGCCGGGGTTCGTACTGATATTCATCGCCATCGTCGTGGCCGGCTTCCTCACCATGGCGGTCTTTCCCGCGATCCTTGGTTCGGTGCCCGAAGTGGTGGATCGGCCCGAGCAAGTGGGGCCGGCGACCGGTTTTCTGAATTTGACCAACTTGGTCGCTACCCTGCTCGCCCCGTGGCTGTTCGGTGTCCTTCTCGACGTCTACGGTTCGGATGAGGGACAGCACGGGTATATGTGGGGATACATGCTGCTCGCACTGTTCACCTTGTTCGGAACGGTCGCTGCGGCGGTCTACATGAAGTCTCGGGCGAAAGCGCGGCCGCCTCGACCAGCCGAGTGAAGGGAGACGTCATCGCTGGGAGACCTGAACGGATAGAGCCCGGCCCGGGCCAGGAGTCGGTGTGGGACTATCCTCGGCCGCCACGTGTGGAAGACACTTCGCGCCATGTCGAAGTCATCTTCAACGGAGTGACGATCGCCGATACGGTCAGGGCCAAACGCGTCCTGGAGACGAGTCATCCCCCCAGCTACTACATCCCCACCGAAGACGTGCGGATGGAGTACTTCGTCCCGTCGCCACGGCGGTCCATCTGCGAGTGGAAGGGGCAGGCCGTCTACTACTCGATCACCGTGGCCGACCGAATCGCCCGGAACTCGGCCTGGACCTACCCGGACCCGTCCGAGTCCTTCGCCGAGATCGCTGGGTACGTCGCCTTCTATGCACCGGAGATGGACGAGTGTCTCGTCGACGGCGAGCGCGTCACGCCGCAGCCAGGGGGCTTCTACGGTGGATGGATAACCTCCGAGATCGTAGGCCCCTTCAAGGGCGTACCGGGCAGCATGGGCTGGTAGGGTCTCCGGCGCTTCGCGCAGCCGACGCGGCCAACGGGCGGCAAGGGCCACCCGAGAAGTGAAGAGGAGGTGTTGAGATGTTCGGTCGTCTCAAAGCGATGTTCGGCGCCCCTATACCCTCCGGACCGATCGAGACCGTCAAGCGTTTCAGTACGATGGACTCGACCCTGGGCCGATCCGGCATCTCCGTCGAGGGCGAGGCTTGGAGGATCCATGTGGAGGGGGAGGCCACGATCCGGCTCTTCGAGGTGACGGGGGTCGAGCTCGAGCGATGCATGCTGACCTACCGAGCCGTGGCACGGACCGAGGACCTTACCGGTCGAGCCTTCCTGGAGATGTGGTGTCGCCTACCGGGCAAGGGGGAGTTCTTCTCCAAAGGGTTGGATCAGGCCCTGACCGGGAGCGCCGATTGGACGACGCTCGAGATCCCCTTCCTGCTGAAGCAAGGCCAGCGGCCCGACCTGATCAAACTGAACCTGAGCGTTTCCGGGGACGGGACCGTCTGGCTGAGGGACCTTCAGTTGCTCAAGACCCCGTTGTAGGTTCCTTGCTCCAGCGCCACTCTCGGACCGCCGGCATGTCTTCGCCGTGCTCGCGGATGTAGTGGTAGTGCTCGACCAGAAGGTCCTGGATCCGCTGTTTGACGTGGGCCGCGGTCGCCTTCAACCCCGGCACTCGGTCGATCACGTCGCCCGCCAGATGGAAGCGGTCGAGGTCGTTCAGCACCACCATGTCGAACGGAGTGGTGGTCGTACCCTCCTCTTTGTAGCCGCGGACGTGTAGGTTGTGGTGGTTGGTCCGCCGATAGGTCAAGCGGTGGATGAGCCACGGATAGCCGTGGTAGGCGAAGATGATCGGCTTGTCGGTGGTGAACAGCGAGTCGAACTCGAGGTCGGAGAGACCGTGGGGGTGTTCCTCCCTGGGCTGCAGGGTCATGAGGTCGACCACGTTCACCACCCGGATCTTCAACCGGGGTAGCTGCCTGCGAAGGAAATCGACGGCGGCGAGGGTCTCGAGGGTGGGCACATCCCCGGCGCACGCCATCACCACGTCGGGTTCTTCGCCCTGGTCGTTGCTGGCCCACTCCCAGATGCCGATGCCCCGGGCACAGTGCTTGATGGCGGAGTCCATATCGAGCCATTGAGCCTGCGGCTGCTTGCCGGCCACGATCACGTTGATGAGATTGCGGCTGCGGAGGCAGCGGTCGGCGATCTCCAACAGGCAGTTCGCGTCCGGAGGAAGGTAGACCCGCACGGTCTCGGCCTTCTTGTTCATGACCAGGTCGATGAAGCCGGGATCCTGATGAGAGAAACCGTTGTGATCCTGGCGCCACACGTGTGAGGTGAGCAGGTAGTTGAGGGAGGCGATGGGTCGCCGCCAGGGGATCTCGCTGTCGGAGACCTTGAGCCACTTCGCATGCTGGTTGAACATCGAGTCGACGATGTGGATGAACGCTTCATAGCAGGAGAAGAGCCCGTGTCTCCCGGTGAGCAGATACCCCTCGAGCCAGCCTTGACAGGTGTGCTCGCTGAGGATCTCCATGACTCGACCGCCGGGAGCCAGGTGGTCGTCCCCGGGAAGGCGCTCCGCCGTCCAGGCGCGATCGGTCACCGAGAACAGAGCGCCCAAACGGTTCGAGGCGGTCTCGTCCGGTCCCATCACCCGGAAGTTCCGCCTGTCGGCGTTCAGGTCCATGACGTCTCGCAGGTAGTCTCCCAGTACCCGGGTCGCTTCGCCGTCCACCTGCCCGGGGGAGGGGACCGCGAGGGCGTAATGGCGGTAGTCGGGCAGGCGCAGGTCCTTGAGCAGTGCTCCCCCGTTCGCATGAGGGTTGGCCCCCATCCGCCGCTCACCCTGAGGGACCAACGCCGCGAGCTCGGGTGCCAAGGCGCCTTTGTCGTCGAACAGTTCCTCGGGCCGGTAGCTCCGCATCCACTCCTCGAGGATGGCGAGATGGGCCGGTTGGCTCCGCACTTCGGCGAGGGGGACTTGATGGGATCGCCAAGTGCCCTCGACTTCGATCCCGTCGACGACCTTGGGCCCGGTCCAGCCCTTGGGGGTCTTGAGGACGATCATCGGCCAGCGAGGACGCTCGGAAGCAGCGGAGTCGTCGCGGGCCTTCGCCTGGATGCGCGAGATCTCGGCGATCACCGTGTCCAGGGTCGCCGCCATGTCCTGGTGCATGGACTCGGGTTCGTCGCCCTCTACCAGGAAGGGCTCGTACCCGTAGCCCCGGAAGAGATCCATCAGTTCTTCGTCAGGGATGCGGGCCAGGACGGTCGGGTTGGCTATCTTGTATCCGTTCAGGTGGAGGATAGGCAACACCGCTCCGTCGCGAACAGGATCGAGGAACTTGTTCGAGTGCCACGCGGTGGCCAGAGGTCCCGTCTCGGCCTCCCCGTCGCCCACCACGCAGGCCACGACGAGGTCGGGATTGTCGAGGGCCGCACCGTAGGCGTGCGCGAGAGAGTACCCGAGTTCGCCGCCCTCGTTGATCGACCCTGGGACCTCAGGGGCCACGTGGCTTGGGACTCCACCGGGAAAGGAGAACTGTCTGAACAGGCGCCGCAAGCCCTCTTCGTCTTGGTCGACGGTGGGGTAGAGCTCGCTGTAGGTGCCTTCCAGGTACGTGTTGGCGACCAGAGCCGGTCCCCCGTGGCCCGGTCCGGTGACGTAGATCATGTTGAGATCGTGGGCTCGGATCACGCGATTCAGATGCGCGTACACGAAGTTGAGACCGGGGCAGGTGCCCCAGTGTCCCAGAAGACGGGGCTTGATGTGTGCCGGGCTGAGAGGCTCACGCAGCAAAGGATTGGCGCGCAGATAGATCTGGCCCACGGACAGATAGTTGGCCGCACGCCAATAGGCGTCGATCGATCGCGCTTCCTCTGGGGAGAGGGGGCCATCCGTACGACCGCCCGGATGGGGAACGTCGTCCGGGCCGGCACCGGCGCCCCGCGGGACCTCGGGGTCAAGACTGGATGATGACGTCGACATCGAGTGGCTCCTTGTCGGTCTTGGTTGGGGCTCGCAGCCGACCTGGTGCGCGAGGGCCGGGCGTCGATCCCTACGTGCCAGGGCCTACCCTATCCTACCCGCGCGGCAAACGTGTGAGTCGTGGTCCTCGCCGGACCCGGAGGTCATATATCTGGGGGGTGGACGGCGGCCTCGGTCCGGCATGTGCGTTAAGATGAGATCGTCGGGATGGGACCCGTTTGATCGCGCGCGGCATGTCGCGCCGACTGAAGGAGACGGATTGGCCTACAGGGTCGAGATCGAAGCTGGGGATATCGTGGTACACGCTCTCCTGAGCGGATCGGCGACCGCGGAAGCCGTAGCCGAGGCGCTGCCGTTGGAGGGAGTGGCCTCCCGCTGGGGTGACGAGATCTACTTCGCTATACCCGTCGCGTTGGCGGGATCGGAGGACTCTCGCACGGAGATGGCAGTGGGCGAGCTGGGCTACTGGCCGACCGGCTCCGCTTTCTGCATCTTCTTCGGTCCGACCCCCGTCAGCCGGGGTGCCGAACCGCGCGCCTACAGCGAAGTCAACCCGTTCGGACAGGTGGAGGGTGATGCCACCATCCTGCGGGGCGTCAGTGACGGGCAGACCATCACCGTGCGGGCGGTCGGCCCTGAAGCGCAGTGACGTCGCGGATACCCGACCAGTCTGATTCGAAGTGCGACGCCCGGACCATCGGCCGGGCCAGGGAGGAGCGACCGACATGACCGAAGGACACGTCTGGGTCCCGTTCGATCTGCTTGAAGCGTTCATGGTGGACGTGTTCAAAGGCGTGGGCGTCCCGGATGACGACGCGCGGGTGTGCGCCGACGTGTTGATAGGCGCCGACAAGCGCGGCATCGACTCGCACGGTGTCGGCCGGTTGAAACCCATCTACTACGACCGGATCGTCAAGGGCGGCATCCAGAAGCCGGTCACGGACTTCGAGATCGTGCGTGACCGCAAGGCGACCGCAGTGGTCGACGGCCACGATGGCATGGGGATGGTCGTCGGAAGGCGTTGCATGGAGATGGCGATCGCCAAGGCTCGGGAGCATGGGCTCGGCATGGTGGTGGCACGCAATTCCACGCACTACGGTTTCGCCGCTTACTACGCGCTGATGGCGGTCGAGGCGGGAATGATCGGACTCACCGGCACCAACGCCCGCCCGTCCATCGCCCCTACCCATGGGGTGGAGAACATGCTGGGCACCAACCCATTGGTGTTCGCCATGCCGACCGATGAGGAGTTCGCCTTCACGAACGACTACGCGACCTCGATCATCCAGCGGGGCAAGATCGAGCAATATGCCCGGGAGGGCAAGCCTTGCCCCGAAGGTCTGGTCGTCGACCTCGAAGGCCGGACCGAGACCGACTCTGTGAAGATCCTGGAAGACCTCGTCCGGGGGCGGAGCGCACTCGCTCCGATCGGGGGCCTGAGTGAAGAGACGGGGGGCCACAAGGGCTACGGTTTCGCCACGGTGGTCGAGATCCTGTCGGCGGCGCTCTCGCAAGGAGCGTTCTTGAAGCAACTCGGCGGCCGGGACGCCCAGGGTGAGGAGGTCCCCATCCCCTTGGGCCACTTCTTCATGGCCGTGGATGTGGAATGTTTCACCGATCTCGACTCGTTCGAGAAGACGACCGGCGACATCCTTCGGGCCCTGCGCGCGTCGCGGAAAGCCCCCGGCAAGGAACGCATCTACACCTGCGGAGAGAAAGAGCATCTTGCCTGGCTCGAACGCCGAGACAAAGGCGCTCCTGTCGACTCCACCGTCCAGCAGGAACTACTGGCTATGCGTGACGAGTTGGGGCTGCCCTACACGTTCCCCTTCGAGCAGGTGTGACCCCCGCATAACAGCCGGCCGCCGGCGCACGTCGGCGGCGCATGTCCACCGTTCGTGCCAGCCGACGCTGGAACTATGCGCGCCCGGAGCGGTATCATGGCTAGCGTTCACTAGCCAGCCCGGCGCCGGCGCCAGTGGAGCCGGCGCGACGACGCGGGGCGAAGACAGGGGGCGAGCACATGCGCCAAGAGGCGGCGAAGGAAGACGTCTGGATCCCGACGGTCTGTTCCAACTGCTTCTCGTTCTGTCCGATCAAGGTGCATCGGGTGGACGGGGTGGTGGTCAAGATCGAGGGGAACCCCGACGACCCCCTCACGCAGGGCCGCATCTGCCCCCGAGGTCTGAGCGGCATCAACATCCTCTACGATCCGAACCGGGTCGATCGACCGCTGAAGCGGACCAACCCTGAGAAGGGCATCGGCGTAGATCCGAAGTGGGTGCCGATCACTTGGGACGAGGCGCTGGACACGATCGCGCAGAAGCTCAGCGCGGTCCGTGCCGACGATCCCCGAAAGTTCGCGGCCAGCTTCGGGGTGGCGAGCGACCCCGCCTCCTTCGTCAACAACGCCTTTGCCCGGGCCTTCGGGTCGCCGAACGTCATCGTCGGGGGGGCCGGAAACCACTGCGCCAGCGGTAAGCACTTCATCGGCGGACTGACGCACGCGGCCTGGGTGTGCCAGCCGGATTTCGACCACTGCCGCTACTTCCTCAACTTCGGGGTTCCGGTGGGGACAGGGGCCTACTATGGGGTGAATACGGCGGTCAGGAAGCTCGCAGGAGCGCGGGCACGAGGCATGAAACACGTGGTGTTCGACCCCTGGAAGGGCATGCCGGCACAATCGGCCGATGAGTGGGTCCCGATCCGTCCCGGCACCGACGCGGCTGTGGCCCTCGCCATGGTGAACCTCCTCCTCAACGAATACGGCATCTACGACAGGGAGTTCCTCGAGTACGAGACCAATGCTCCCTATCTCGTGGGGGACGATGGTCGCTATCTCCGCGACACGGCGGGGAAGCCACAGATGTGGGACGAGGTCGAAGGACGAGCGAAGCCCTACGACGCCGACTTCGCGGGGGTCGCGCTGCAGGCTGAAGAGATCGTCGACGGCCGACGCGCGCGAAGCGCCTTCCAATTGATCAAAGACCACGTGCTCGACTACACTCCCGAGCGGGCCGCCGAGATCAGTACGGTCCCGGCGGAGACCATCCGTCGGCTCGCCAGGCAGTACGGGGAGGCTGCCCAGATCGGGGCCACCATCGAGATCGACGGTCAGACTCTACCTTTCCGCCCGGTCGCGCTGTCGTACTTCAAGGGGCCGCAGGCTCATCGCCATTCCACTCTGATCTGCATGGCATTGGAGTTGTTGGGTTCCATCATGGGCGTGCGGGCCGTCCCGGGCAGCTATCCGGGCATGAACGCCCGCTCGCTCGGACATCCGGAGACGGGGCTGCCGCGTTGGACGCCCCACGAAGGTCCCGACGGTCTGCTGGTCACCGGTCGCTGGGTCATCCCGCCGTCACGACCGTGGCCGCCCCCGGAGCCGAAACGGCCCACCGATCTCGGTCTGGCGGAGCTGATCACCCCGGCCTACGGCGGGTCCCCCTTGCTGCCGATCGTCTCGCAGGACCCGGAGCGTTTCGGGATCGACTACAAGCCGCAGCTTCATTTCCAGCTGGGCACCAACATGCTGATGTGCCTGGCCGATCCCGAGGTGGTCGAAGACTTCTACAAGGATGTCTTCACCGTCAACTTCAACATCTTCGTGGACGAGTCCGCCGAGTTGGCCGACATCGTCCTTCCGGATGCGTGCTACCTGGAGCGTCTCGACCTCCATGCGGACTGGATGTCTTCAGGTTGCGCCATCGACTCTTGGTGCTATCCGCTGCGCCAACCCGTGGTGGAACCGATCGCCGAGCGGCGGCCGGCCTCCGGGGTGCTCCTCGAACTGGCCGAACGGATCGGTATGTTGCCCGACCTCTATCGGGAACTGAACGGTGAGTTCGGTCTACGAGAACCATTCGCGCTCGATCCCGACCGGGGTCGCCCCACTCAGGGGGTGTCGGACCAGGATGTCGCGACGGCAGGGGAAGGACCCTACTCTTTCGAGGAGATCGTGGACCGTCGCTACAAATCGTGGTTCGGGGAGCAGTTCGGCCTCGAATGGTTCAAGGAACATGGACTGTTGGCCTGGCCGAAGAAGACCGAGGAAGTCTACTGGCACCCGTTCGTGAAGGCACGGATCCCTGTCTATTTCGAGCATTTCCTGGGTACTCGAGAGCAGATCGAGTCGATCCAAGCCGAGAGCGGGTTGTTCTCGGAGCTCGACCTCGACGACTATCAGCCGCTTCCCGACTGGCGGCCGTGCACGTCGCACGTGGAGTCACGTCCCGGGTTTGACCTCACGGCCATCTACTACAGAGTGCCGTTCCAGTCGTTCACCATGACCGGCAACAACGCCTGGCTCGACGAGATCGGCAGCATCGACCCTTACGCCGAGTTCGTGAGTATCGCCGAGGAGACGGCCAAGAAGAAAGGCATCCACGACGGTGACTGGATCGAGCTCGAGTCGGCCGCCAACGGGCAGAAGGTGCGCGGACGAGCGCGAGTGACTGGGGCGGTCCACCCGGAGGTGGTGGCGGTGTCGGGACACGGCGGTCATTGGGCCAAGGGCCTCCCGCTGGCGAGCCGACCCCAGAAGGGCGTGAACTTCAATCGCCTCATCAAGCCCGATTTCGAGCACATGGACACGCTCTCTCTCAACTTCGACCTCTGCGTAAGGGTGAAGGTGGTGAAGATCGCGGATGGGACCCCGACCCGGCGGCAGAGGAGTACGGGCTCGTCCGGCGATCGGGGGGCGCAGGCAGGATGATCCGCCGCTCGTACTCGACGGACGTCCTCGTCGTCGGGGGCGGCATCGGCGGTCTGTGCGCGGCCATCTCCGCGAAGGAGGCCGCGCCCGAGGCCGACGTGCTGGTGGTGGAGAAGAACACCGCCGGCTGGGGCGGCGTGGCCAACAAGGGCCACGGGCACTTCTGGTTCCTCGGACCCGAGCAGAGAGTCGATGAGTTCCTCGACTTCCACGTGCGGCGCATCGGTGTCTTTCTGGAAGACCAAGAGCTTCTCGGACGCTTCGCCACCGAGAGCCTGGCGACGCTGGAGCGACTGGGGTCGTGGGGGGCGGATCTGATCCGAGACGACGATGGGGCTTTCTTCAGAGAACGCCTCAAGCCCGGGATCCCCTGGAGCATGACCATCGCCGACCTCGACTTCCTGTCGCGGATCCAGCGGAGGGCCGTGGCTTTGGGAATTGGTTTCGTAGACAAGGTGGCCGTGGTCGATGTCTTGACGGACGGTGGACGAGCGGTCGGAGTGATCGGCTTCGGCCTGCTCGACGGCCGGTGCGTGGTGGTTCGAGCCGGCTCCGTGATCCTGGCCACCGGCGGGCAGAGCTTCGACCTGCTCGGGCTCTGGTCCTCCATGCGCGGAGACGGGCACGCCGCCGCGTACCGGGCAGGCGCGGAGATGAGGGGAGCCGAGTTCGGATCCGCGGTCGAGTTCGTCCACCCCCGGAGCAGGAGACCGATCGAGGGAGCCGAGGAGGCGCTCTACAACGATCTTGGGCAAAGTCTTTCCCGCTTCCCCGGGCACGAGCTGGAGCCGGCGCTGAGCGTGGAGCACGTAGCGGCTTGGTACCGCGAGACCAAGGCGGGCCGAGGCCCGATCTTGACGCGGCACGACGAGAACCCGGTCCTGCTGGCCGAAGCCGCTGCGGAGCGGGCGGCTGCCGCGGGTGTCGGCGGGGCGGTGTCGGCCACCGACCCGACGGCCGGACCTCCGGCCCGCCCGAGGTTCGAGGCCTTCCGCCGTCTGATGGTGGAGCGGGCGGCCGTCGTGGAGGACGACGGACGGGAGGGGCCGATCGTCCCGGCGGTGTCGGCCGAACTCTCTCCCGTGCGCGTCGACCCCGAGATGGCTACCTCGATCCCCGGATTGTTCGCGGTCGGTAACGTCTGTTACACGGGATCGGCGCTGGTCGGGGCCGTGCCTGCCTCTCCCGGCCGCATGCACGGCAGCGGACTGACCGGGGCGGCCTGGATGGGGATGCAGGCGGGACCGGCCGCCGCGGCAGGCGCCGACCGATCCGGTGGGTCCCCGGTGGACCAAGACCAGGCGGAGACCCTCGAGCGCTCAATGCTCGCCCCGCTGGAGCGGTCGTCCGGCTTCGCGCCCAGAGAGGTGATCCGCGCCGTCCAGGCGGCCATGAGCCCCGTGGGCTACTCGGTCTGCAAGACCGGCACCCGGCTGGAGGAGGCCCTTGGTCTTGTGCTCGAGGCCCGCGCCATGCTTCCGAAGCTGGTCGCCTCGGATCCGCACCATCTGTCCGCGTGCAACGAGGCCCGGAGCATGGTCCTCTGCGCCGAGATGTTCTACAGGGCTTCACTGGCCCGCACCGAGTCGCGCGGCTGGCATCTGCGGGAAGACTACCCCGACAGGGACGACCGGAACTGGCTCAAGTGGGTCATCCTCAAGGATGAGGCCGGCTCGATGACGCTATCGACCGAGGACGTCCCGATCGACCGCTATCCGATCAGTCCGGCACTGCCGCCACGACACTCATCTCGAACTTGAGTCTTGGGTCGGTCGCCAGACGGACCACCTCGACCGTGCAGCTCGAGGGTCGGTGGTCGCCGAAGTATTCGCCCATGACCCGGTTGATCGCGTCTTGGTTCTCGGCGACGTCCTTGATGTAGCGGGTCACGAAGACAACGTCCTGCAGAGTGCCGCCGGCGGCGGCCAGGAGAGTCTTCAGTTGCTCCATGGTGGCTCTGGCCTGCCCTTCTGTATCCTCGGGCATGCTGTCGAACTCTTCCGGCCGGTGCGGATGATGATGGTAGGTGGGCGCGGCCATGGCTGCCGTGAAGAGGAGCCTCCCCCCGTTCACAGCGATGGCCGGCGCGTAGGGGAGGTTGTAGCTGGGGTCGTTCTGGGCGGTGTGGATGACTTCGATACGGGGGTTCGTTCCTGCTTTCACCGTGTGGGCCTCCTCGCGGGGATCGATCGGCGTGGTTCCTTCCTCTCTTTCGGAAGCCACGCCGATCCCCCTGCTAGACCCGAGGTGTAGGGCCGGCACACAGAAGCCCGACTCCTCCTGCGGCTGGGCCGCTAGTACAGGCTGGGGTCTCCCATCGCGCCGGGGAGCATACCCATGAACATTCCCGGGTCCTCTTCCATCGCCTTCTCGAACTCGCTCCACGGCTCAGCTGAGACCGGGGGCTCGACCACCACGGGCTCGTTCACCTCGCTCAAGGTGAGGGTGACGCTCATTTCGATCGCGTTCAGGCCTCCGGAGTCCTCACCGGGAGGAGGAGTCGCCCGAGCGCTGACGACCAGCTTCAGAGGAGTGGATGAGTCCTTGGCTATCCACATGTCGGCTGATATGGCGGAGAACATAGCCTCGAGTTGTGCCGACATCTCTTCGTACTCAGCTGAGTCAGGGGCCAGCGGTCCTGCGAGATCTGAGCCGGGGTACCCGGTCGAAGCGATGATGTCCCGGAGGGCCTCGCTGTCCATCAGTTTCACTACGTCGGCCGTCATCGCGGCGAGGTCAGGGGTGGCGGCGAGGTGATAGGCGTCTATCCCGTCGACTGCCTCCTCGCCCACCAGGGTCAGGTCCTTCATCCAGTTCATCGGATCGATCTGGAGATCGGCCAGCAGCCGCTCCACGTCGGCCGCGATGGCCTCTTGGTCGGTGGGTCCACTCACCATGTCCAGCATCTCGGCCGGAGTCTCGTACCAATTCCCCATGAGGTCGATCCACGCCCCGTCCGGGGTGAACTTCATTCCGAGATCCATCGTCTGGCCGGCCATGCTGAGAGCTATCGCCACTTCACCCGCCTGCGGGTCGCTTCCGAATGCATACGTGCCGGTCACCTTCATAGGCTCCGACACGAGACCCATGGCTTCTTCGGGCAGATCGGACGTATCGACGTCGAATGAGACCTGGACCTCGAAGCCACCCCGGGCGCTGGTGATGTCCTCCGACGCGGCGATCGCGGCGGCGAGGATATCGGCCGGGGGCAGTCCGGCCGTCTGGGGACTGGTGCCGCAGCCGGCCGCGATGGCGACCGTCGCGAGCATCACTATTGTGAGGATGACTATCGTTAACCTGCGCACGGTGACTCCTTTGCTCGTCCGGGCGAAGCCGCGTGTTACATCCGACGCGTGGCCCATGTGGCCTACCAACACATTATCGGCGCCGATGGGCTCTTGCTCCAGTGTCCCGGGCGGGCGCGTTAGGGAGCTCCTCTCGACGGGTACTTGCTTCGGCACAGGCCACACAGTGTCCGTATCGATCTGGTCGCTCGGGGGAGGTTCTTGTCTATGAAGCGATTACTGGTGATCGGCGCCGGTACGACCGGTACCATGGTCGTGAACCGCTTGAGGCGTTCGCTCGACGCCGACGAGTGGAAGATCACGATCGTCGATCCGCTCGAGACCCACTACTACCAGCCGGGCTTCCTGTTCATACCTTTCGGGATGTACAGCAAGAACGACGTGGTCAAACCCAAGCGCGACTTCATCCCGGCGGGCGTGGAGATGATCAAGGCGGCGGCCGAGGCCATCGAACCCGACCAGAACCGGGTCAAGCTGGTCGATGGGCGGACGCTCAACTACGATTTTCTCGTCATCGCGACCGGCACGGCGGCACACCCGGAGGAGACCCCTGGCCTCGAAGGACCGGAGTGGTATCGGTCGATCTACGATTTCTACACGATCGAGGGCGCCGTGGCACTGGCCAAGCATCTGCGGAGTTGGCAGGGCGGACGCTTGGTCCTCAACGTGGTCGAGAACCCGATCAAGTGTCCAGTGGCTCCACTCGAGTTCATCATGTTGGCGGACTGGTTCTTCTACGAGCAGGGGATCCGCGACCGGGTGGAGCTCATATACGCGACCCCGTTACCGGGTGCGTTCACCAAGCCCATCGCCTCCAAACACTTGGGAGACATCTTGGACGACAAGGGGGTCCAGGTGATCCCCGAGTTCCTCGTGGAGCACGTTGATCCCGAGGCGAAGAAGCTCGTGCACTACGACGAGAGCGAAGTGGAATACGATCTCTTGGTGACCGTCCCGCTCAACAAGGGAGACGAGCTGCTGGCACGGTCGGGTCTGGGCGACGAGCTCAACTACGTGCCGGTCGACATCCACACCTTCCTGTCGAAGGAGCATCCGAGCATCTTCGTCCTGGGTGACGCGGCCGCGCTGCCCACATCGAAGAGTGGTTCGGGCGCCCACTTCGCGGTCGACTGCTTCGCCGAGAACTTCCTGCGCCACATCGACGACCTGGAGATGCTGGCGCTCTACGACGGGCACACGAACTGCTTCATCGAGTCCGGTTTCGGCAAGGGACTGCTCATCGACTTCAACTACGACGTGGAACCGCTCCCGGGCCGCTATCCGCTCCCCGGTGTGGGTCCGTTCGCCCTGCTGCAGGAGTCGGAGATGAACCACTGGGGCAAGATGATGTTCCGTTGGATGTACTGGAACATCCTCCTCAAGGGCCAGGAGCTGCCGCTGCCGGCTCGCATGAGCATGTCGGGCAAGTGGCACAAGTGAGGGGGGCGGCATGAACCAGACGCTCGCAGCTCCCGATATCGAGAACCTGAACCAGAAACTCGACGTGCTGACCACGCAGGTCCAGTTCCTGACGGAGCAGGCGGAGCTGGCGCTCCGGAGGCAGGAAGCCCGTACCGAACTCGTCGAGGACGTCGTGCCCATCGCCAACGACGCGTTCCGCATCATCACCGAGCAGTTGGAGGAGGTGCAGGAATACGTCGATCTGTGCGACATCCTGAGGTTGGCGAAACGACTGCTGCGCAACGGACGGAACATAGACAAGATGCTCGACCAGCTCGAGAGCATGATGGATCTGGCCCAGACCGTCGGCCCTCTCACCGACAGCGCTTTCGAGAAGGCGACCGACCTGCTCCAGACGGCGGAACAGAAGGGCTACTTCACTCTGGCCAAGGGCGGTGTGCAGGCGGTAGACCGGTTCGTTACCTCCTTGGAGGAGGAGCCGATCGACACTTCACTACGCGCGCTCCTGCGTCAGATGCGGGATCCGGACGTGCGTCGCGGTCTGTCGATCGCCATGCGTCTGCTCCGGGAGTTCGGAGCACAGACCGTCAAGACATGAATCTGCGGCGAGCATCGCCGGCTGGATGAACTACCCACAGGAGGATCGGATGGCGACCAAGACGATCGCAGGACGAGAAGTGCAGGTCAACGACGAGGGTTTCATGACCGACCCCAGCGAATGGGACAAGGACATAGCCATCGCTATCGCGGGGGAGGAGGGCGTAGGCGAACTCACCGAGGCTCACTGGAAGGTGATCGACTGGTCCAGGGAGACGGCGCAAGGCTTGAACTGGAAATCTCCGACTCTCCGCCAGATCACCACCGGCACCGGGGTGTCGACCAAGGAGTTGTTCGCGCTGTTCCCGAAAGGACCGGCCAAGAAAGTGGCCCGCATAGCCGGTCTGGGCAAACCTGAGGGTTGCGTTTGACGAGAGTCGTCCGGGCCGCTCGGCCGGACTACCTACGTAGGGGGAGAGGACACACATGGCTGACGAAGATCGCAAGATCGCGTTCATCTGCTCGAAAGGCAACCTCGACATGGCCTACCCGGCTCTGGTGATGGGTTGGGCGGCGCTGGGCAACGGCATCGACGTGACCATCTTCTTCACGTTCTGGGGGATGGACATGATCACCGAGAAGAGGATCGATCATCTCGAGGTCGCCCCGGTGGCCAACACCAGTATGAAGATGAGCATGATGGGAGTTCCCGGCAATCTGGGGATCCCCAACCTGATGGGCGCGCTGCCCGGGATGACGGCTTTCGCGACGAGCGTCATGCGCAAGAAGATCGAGGAGGTGGGCGCCCCGCCGGTCAGGGAGTACATACAGATGCTGGTGGACGGTGGCGCGAAGCTCTACGCGTGCAAGATGTCGGTCGACATGATGGGTCTCAAGAAAGAAGATTTCGTGGAGGGCGTCATCGACATCGTGACGGCGGCCGACTTCATGGACATGACCGACGGCGCTCAGATCATCTTCATCTGATCCCCGCGACGGAGGCCCAAGCGCCGCTGGCCTTGGGCCTCCGGAGTGGCATTGCTCAGCGGGCTCTCATGCGGTTGTTCCGAGGGTTGTGTTCGACCTCGGCGAGCCCAAGCGTCTCCAACACGGGGGGTATGTAGTTGGCGAATCGGCCGCGAAGGCCCTTCTTCAGGCCGTACCAGCCGCCTACCGGGTTCTCTGCGGAGCGCGCCCACGCCTCGACCGTGCCCTCGGTCACCGGCTTCTGCTCGTCGGCGCTGCCCAGCGGCATCCAGTCTCCGCGTGCTTTGAGCATCTCGTGCAGGTCGGTGATCGCGCGTAGCAGGTAGCGGACCTCGGTCTTGGCGGCGATCACCACCAGCGCCGGCGGGTCTGCTGTCTCATCGCGGTAGGCTTCGATGTCGGATTGTCCGCTGGGAGTCTTGAGTCGCCAAGGATCGTCTCTGGTGCCGGTTCCTCTGTTCTCGGTCATCGCTTCGTCCTCCGCGGTAGGTCTTCGGACCGCACGCTGGATAGTGTGTCCAGAACGGAACACGTACAAACGGAGCTTCGCCATGTCCGAAGGGGCGTCCTCTCGTGCAGTCGGCTGAGGACTTGTATCAGGCGGCCAGGCGCGAGGGGGTGGCGCCGGCAGGATCGGCGACGGCCGGGTCGGCTTCCTCCCTGCGGTCTTCGTCCTTCGCCGGTGCCGTCATGTTCCAGACGGATGGGCTGAGCGCGGCGACGGCTACGACCGCGACCATGAGAAGGCCCGCCCCGGCGATGACGATCGCCGGGTTCCAGTGCATGAGGGCTCCGGCGGCGGTGCTCGACACAGGTGCAAGACCGACCACAGCAAACATCAGTACGCTCATCATCCGGCCGAGCATGTGAGGCGCTGAACGGAGCTGGAGCCAGGTGATGAATTGGATCACCACGTAGCCCTGTCCGAGCCCCATCGCGAACGCAGCGATGGCGGCCGGCGTCAAGAAGGGGAGGGCGCCGAGCATCGTCAGTCCGACTCCCATGGTGGCGGTCGAGCCGAGCATCAGGAGCGGGTATTTCCGAGCAGAAGGCCGCGGGCAGACACCGGCCACTATCACCCCGAGCAGCGATCCTCCCCCGAAGGCCGAAAGGATCAGCCCGAAGGCGACGGCGCCGCCGGCGAAACGGGTGTCGGCCAGCACCGGGATCCCCACGGAGATAGGACCGGTCATGAGCAGGTTGACCGCTCCGATCAGGACGAAGTAGTAGCGGAGGGTCCGGTCCTGCCACACGGCCGCCAGTCCCTCACGGATCGAGGAGAACACGCCGCTCTTGGCCGCCGGCGCTCCGGAAGTGCCGATCCGGGGAGCCAGATGGACCATGCTCAACGTCGCCGCCGACACGAGGAAGGTCGCGGCGTCGACGGCCAGAGCGATGCCGATGCCCGTCATGTCCGGGGCACCGGCGCCGCCGCCGTCCACGAGCGCGATGAGAGTGCCGGCGAGCGCCGGCCCCAGGAAGACGGAGAGCTGCGCGGTCCCCTGGATGATCGCGTTGCCGGTCTGCAGCCGGTCGGAACCGAGGATCCTCGGGATGATGGCCGACTGGGCCGGGAAGAAGAACGCACTCGCCAGTCCGAACATGAGGGCGAAGGCGTACAGCATCCAGAGTTCGACGCTTCCGGTGGCGACGAGGAGGGCGAGGGCTCCGACGAGGACCATGCGGCTCGCGTTCGAGATCATCATCATCACCCGGGGCGAGAGTCGGTCGGTGAGCGCTCCACCCACCAGCATGAAAAGGGCCCGGGGGATGGAGGAAAGGGCCAGCACCGTCCCGATCGCGAAGGTGTCGCCGGTCAGCTTCAAGACCAGCCAGGGCAGGGCTATCAGGTAGAACTGGTCGCCGAGGAGCGACACCCCTTCGCCCGCCCAGAGGAGCCGGAAATCGCGGTTGCGCACCACGCCGGCAAGGCTGGAGGGGATGCGGCTCGACCGGACGGAGTCGATCACGCCGTGTCGTTCGCCTTCGATCGCCGTACCCCTCATGGTCGCCTCCCTCGTGGCCTCTGAGCGTCGATCCCGCTCCGGCTCCATTCTGGCAAGCGGCGGCGAGCGCCGAATCGGCCGGACAGGGAGTCTTGGGGCTGGTCAGCAGGCCAGTATCCGACTGATCGGCTGGAGGGCGGCGCAGCCATGTCTCGTCGGACACCCGGGTGGGTGCCGGCGGGGGATGAGTGCCGGCGGGGCGGCAGCTGCCGCCAGGCGCGGTCCGCCTAGGTCTTCCGCGGCGGACGCAGACTGATCAGATAGTCCCTGATCCGAGCGTCGTCCCGGTACTTGGTCTTGTCGTACCGCTCTCGGTGGGTGATCTCGTCGAGGCTGCGGACCAGGCGTGGGTTGGGCTCCATCGCGGGATGGCCGATGGCGAGCATGTCGTAGAGGACATAGTCCTCCGGGATACCAAGGAGTCCCTTGAGCGCCGCCGACGGGTAGCCGTGACCCACTTGGCTGACCCAATGGCAACCCAGCCCGAGCGATGTCGCGGCCAAGGTCATATAGAGGAAAGCACCGGAAAGCCCGGAGGCGAAGTGAGAGGGGCTGCGCTCGATGTACGTGAGAAGCGGGAACGACTTGTTGACCCGCGGGTCGCCACACACCAGGATGAGTACCGGCGCGTCCTTCCAGCCCGGGTCCGCGGTCACCGGGCGTTCCGCCGACGGCCATCTCATCTCCGGCGCGCGGGTCATCTCGGCTTTGTGGGCGAGCTCCATCTGATCGCGGACGATGGCTGCCATGCGGTCCTTGGTCGTCTGCTCCCTGATGACGATGAACTCCCAGGGCTGGGAGTTGGCCCCCGACGGCGCCCAGCGGGCGGCCTCGAGGATCTTCTCCACCGCCTCATCCGGCACCGGCTCGTCGGTGAACGCGCGGATGCTGCGACGCTCTTTCAGTAGGGCGAGGAGTTCCTGGTAGTCCACGTCGCGCCTCCTTGGGGTGGCGGGGTCAGCGCCCGGCCATGGCTGCTTCGATGTCCGATACGGTCTTGGGGATGGCCGCGGTCAGGACGACGTTGCCGTTCTCGGTAAGAAGGATGTCGTCTTCGATCCGGATCCCGATGCCGCGCTCCGGTATGTAGATGCCCGGCTCGATGGTGAGCACCATGCGGGTCACGAGAGGTCCGTCAGGGGTGACGTCGTGTACTTCGATGCCCAGTTGATGGCCGACGCCGTGGATGAAGTAGTCCTCGTAGCCGGCCGTGGCGATGACGGCGACCGCGGCGTCCTGGACGTCGGTGATGGTGGCCCCCGGCCGGGCGGTGGCGATCGCCGCGAGCTGGGCTTCGAGTACCACCCGGTAGAGCTCGGCCTGCTCTGGGGTGAAGACTCCCGCAGCCGGGAAGGTCCGGGTGACGTCGGAGGTGTAGCCGCCATAGGCGGCGGCGTAGTCGATGACGACGAGATCGCTCTCGCCGACGACGGCTTCCATGTCGAGGTAATGAAGGATCGTTCCGTTCGCGCCCGTTCCCACAATAGGAGTGAAGGCCGGTTCACCTCCGTGCTCGCGGAACCCGGAGGTGAGCACCTCGGCCACAGCGGCCTCGGTCACGCCCGGTCTGATATGCCGCAGGGCGGCGTCGAATCCGGCGGCGGTCGCCGCGACCGCCTTCCCGATGAGCTGCAACTCCGCCGGCGACTTGACCGCGCGCATCGAGGGCAGCACCTGAGTGCGATCCTCGATGGCCATACCGGGAATGCGTTGGGCGATCTTCTGGTAGATCTCCAGGTCGGGCGAGACCGAGCCGTTGTAGCTGGCGAAGGGATGGAGGCAGGCCAAGCGCTTCGAACGGCGGGCCGCTTCGGTCAGTCTGCCCGGGAGACCGGGCGTCCGAGCCACCGACATGAAGCCGGTCTTGGCCTTGAGCGCGGAGCCGAGCGGGTCGCGGGACCCGTCCCAGCGTTCCGTCTCGGGGTCGCGGGGGCGGAGGAACAGGCTGATCCGCCTTTGCGGGTCCTCGGCTGTGGGGTCGAAGACCACGGCGGCGCCGCTCTCGTAGTCGAGACCGGTGAGATACCAGAACGAACGATCGGTCTGCCAGCGTCCTCCGAGCGAGGGGATCGGCGTCTCGGTGCCGGCGAGGACTACCGCGGCTGCACCCTCGAGAGCCTCGAGGACCGCCTCGCGACGCTGCGCGTACTCGGCGATGGGGATCGCGGGGACCGGGGGGGTGTTGGCGGTGGGTGGCTCCATGTCTGGGATGTTAGCACTTCGTTTCCCCTGGGGAAGAAACGCGCACACGTCGGTTCCGGGAGGTTGACGGCCCTCCCCGGCCGAGGATAATCGAGAAGAAGGCGGCCCGCGGTCCTATGGCGAGGAGGTTTCGTTGAACGACTCCGGGGAGGGGACGTGGGATCTGCCGGATCGCATCGCGTGAAGGGCGAGGAAAGGGCCCTTGAGCCCTGGCTGAAGCGAGCGATCCCCTTGCCACCTCGGCTGGGCGGAGATACCCACCCCGAACGCACCCGCGACCGCGTCCGGGGAATGCTCCACGGACTGGCCATCGGGGACTCGCTGGGGAACACCACCGAGGGCTTGACCCCCGCCGAGCGTCGGCGCGCATACGGAGAGATCCGAGACTATCTGCCCAGCCGATGGTCGGACATGGTACCTGCGGGTGTGCCCTCCGACGACACTCAACTGGCCTTCTGGACCGTGGAATCATTGCTCCGCCGTGGTCGTCTCGACCCGGTCGACCTGGCCGACACCTTCACGGGACATGACCGGATCTTCGGCATCGGGAGCGCGGTGACCGCGTTCTTGTTCGCGTACCGTTTCGGCGGGAAGCGGTGGTTCGAGGCCGGACAGGCCAGTGCCGGCAACGGTGCGCTCATGCGGATCTCTCCCGTGCTCCTGCCTCACCTGCAGACCATGACCGAGGCTCTCTGGACGGATGTGACCGCGGCTACGATCCTCACCCATCGAGACGAGGCCGCCGTCGCGGCAAGTGTGGGTTTCGTAGGGCTGCTGGTCGAGTGCCTGGCCCGCTCCGGAGTGGAGGAGCTCCCTGCTCACTGGTGGTCGGAGATCTTCCTGCGCTACGCTCGACCTGCGGAAGGCACGCGTGAAGACGCCGCGGACGAGGGCGCGGACGTGGGCGAGGACGAGGGGTTCGAGGCCTCCTGCGTCACTACGTACCGCTCGCGGGTCCCGGGCGACCCCTTCGAGGGAAGTCTCTGCGACAGGGTGGAGCGGGAGGTGCCCCGAGCGCTCGAGGCCGGTGAAGACGTCTTGCCCGCCTGCGGTCGCTGGCATTCGGGAGCCTATCTGCTGGAGACCGTACCGTGTGCTCTTCATATCCTCGGCCGCCACGGTGCCGACCCCGAGGAAGCGATCGTCCGCGCCGTCAATGACACCAAAGACAACGACACCATCGCTGCGGTCGTGGGCGCCGCGGTCGGCGCTCTCCACGGGGAGAGAGCGCTACCTGTCCGCTGGCGTGAGGGCCTCCTCGGTCGGACTCGCGAGGAAGACGACGGGCATGTGCAAGAACTGATCGACCGGGCGGTCGATCAGTTCTTTGGTTAGACGCGGGCGCGGTCCGATAGGGCTGCAGCGGCGATCATGACCAGTGGGCGATTCGCCGCTACCCCGGGTCGGTCACCCTTCCGTCGAGCATATGGACCACTCGGTCGCAGGCCTCCGCCACTCCCGGATCGTGAGTGACCAAGACGAACGTGGTACCGGTGCCGTGGTTGATCTCGTGCATCATCGTCACGATCTCGTCGGAACTGGTGGAGTCCAGATTCCCGGTGGGTTCGTCACCGAATATCACCTTGGGCCCGTTGACGAGGGCCCGAGCCACCGCCACCCGCTGCTGCTGCCCGCCGGAGAGTTCCGACGGGCGGTGCCGCTGTCTGTCAGCGAGACCGACGCGGTCGAGGGCCTGCCGGGCCGCTTCCTGCGCGTCGCGCCGACCCTTGCCCGCGTACTGCGCGGCCAAGGTGACGTTCTCGAGGGCGTTCAGACTCGATACCAGGTTGAAGGTCTGGAAGATGAACCCCACGTCGTTCCGTCGCAGCTGGGTCAGGTCGCGTCCGTTCAGGTCGTCGACCCGGCGACCGCCCAGCCAGACCTCTCCCGCGTTCAAGGAGTCGAGGCAGCCGAGGATGTGGAGCAGGGTCGACTTACCCGACCCCGATGGGCCCATGACGGCCACCATCTCGCCTTCTTCGACCTCTACGCTGGCTCCTTGGAGCGCATCGACGTAATTATCCTTGCTCATGACGTAGCGCTTGTGGACGTCGAGCCCTTTGATGAGGATCGGCATCGGATTCTCCTATTCGTAGCGAAGGGCGTCGACAGGTTTCATCCGGGCCGCGTGTAGCGAGGGATAGAGTCCGCTCAGCAGGCCGAGTACGACGGCGAACACGACCGCGCCGATCGCCAACCTCGGGGTCACCAGGAAGAGATTGAGATTGGAGGATTCCAGAGCGGCGTTGACCGCGGTGGCCGCGATCCATCCTATCGCCAGCCCGGAGATCCCGCCGATGAACCCGATCACTCCCGCCTCGGCCAGGAACTGCCGAACGATCTGGCCGTCTGAAGCGCCGATGGCTTTGCGCACCCCGATCTCGCGGGTACGCTCGCTCACCGACATGGTCATGGTGTTGATGACGGAGAGCCCGCCCACTATGAGCGAGATGATCGCGATGCCGTACAGGATCATGTTGAAGACCTGTGTGGTGTTGGCGATCTGCTCCTGGAATGCGCTGGGACCGGTGGCCTCCACACCGTCGACGGATTCGTTGATGAGTGCCGCCAGTTGCTCCGGGTCGGTCCCCGGGGTCGGATAGACCACGAACGAGGTCACCAGATCGGTCTCGTCGATCTGACTCCTGATCATCTCCGGAAGGTCCTGCACGAAGAGCCGCTGGGCGTCGGGGAGGGTCATCCAGACCGAGGTGTCGGGCGCCGTCAGGGTCTTGTCGAGGATCCCCACCACTTCGAACCGCTCGTCCCGGACGGTCACATAGCCGCCCACTTCGGCGCCGAGTTGCTTGACGAGGTCGGAACCCACTACGACCGAGCCGACGTCTGCCGGCGTCAAGGCCCGCCCGTCGGAGTAGGTGACCTTGAAGCTCTCCAGCTCGTCTCCGCGCATGTCGCTGCCGCCGATCATGGCGGGCATGCCGAAGGACGCTCCGCTCTCGGTCGAGAGGAGGGTGCCGATCTGGCCGGAGACCTCCGCCACGCCGGGCACAGCCTTGATGTCGTCGTACTTGGTGAGAGAGAGCGGACTGATGGAGAACATCCCAGCCGACCCATCCGCCGCCACCGTCACCTTGTCGGAGTAGTAGCGGGTGCCTCCGGAGACGAGCAGGTTGATCTTCTCGGCCATGCTCCCCATCACCACCAGAGCCAGCACCCCGATGGTGATGCCGAAGATGGTGAGGAATACCCTCAGTTTCCGTCGGAAGACGTTCCTCAAGATCTGCATACAGCCGCTCCTCTGCCGCCCCGATCTGCGGGTCTTCGGTCTCGGTCTGCCGGTTCGACGCCGCGCCTCCATGTGGAAGATGCCTCAGGATACCGGACCGGTGGAGCGGGATGTTAACAGGACTGGACAAGAATGCAACAATCGCGTATCGGACGCGGCCGATGGGAACGTCGCCACGACCGTCGAGCGGCGTGTCCGCCTACCAGCGATCCGTGGTGGACCCATGGACAGCCCGGGGCTCGTCTGGGACCATGTAACCGATACCCTCGCATCACGTGCGTCTGTCTCCACTTGGCCTTGAGCTCGCCCGACCTCGGAAGGAGAACGAAATGGCCTACTGCAAGTCTTGTGGCCAACCTCTGCAGGAAGACCAGAAGTTCTGTGCCGGCTGCGGCCGACCCGTGGAGCGATCCGTTGCTCAGCCGGGGGAGGCGACGGCCGCGACGACCCCACTCCCGGATGTGGCTTCGATGCCGCCCGGCGACCCTTCGGTCGGAGCGCAGTACCCTCCCGCGGTCCCCTATCCTTCGGGCGGGGCCGCTTGGCCGCCGCCGCAGCGCCGTCGGAGCCTGAAAGGGCTCTGGATAGGTCTTGCGGCGGTGGTAGTCATCGCCGTCGTTGCGTGCGTCCTCGTTTTCGTGGTGTTCGCCGGCGGGAACGGTGCGACCGGGCCCGAGCAGGCGGTGGAGCGGTTCTTCACCGCGATGGAGGAGAAGGACCTGGACGCAGTCCTCGATGTCATGGATCCTCGGCTGATGGAAGGCATGCCCACCGGTGACGCCTTCGCGGAGGTCAAGGAAGAGATGAGCGAGCAGTTCTTCGACTACCGGTCGGTCAAGATCTCGGGTCTCGAGATGTCCACGGAGATGACCAGCGACACGACTGCCACCGTCACCCTCACCGCGGGCCTCGCGACCGTGACCGATTCCGACGGCGTGGAGACCGTGGAGGACGTGACGGCAGAAGGATCGCCGGTGACGATCGATCTAGTGAAGCTCGATGGGTCGTGGTACCTGGAGTCCAGCCCGTTCTTCTAGACGCGGTATCGCCCGCCCGCGTCTTCTGAGCGAGGCAGGGTCGGTCGGCTCGGTCCGTCCTCCCGCCCCGGTATGATGGGAGGCCATGACACCCGACCCCAGGATACGAGAGAGCACGCCGGAGACGCCCTACGACGTTCTCCGCACCGTCTTCGGCTACTCCGAGTTCCGGGCGCCACAGCTGGAGGTCATACAGACGATCCTGGGCGGCGAGGATGCCTTCGTCCTCATGCCGAGCGGGGGAGGGAAGTCGCTCTGCTACCAGATCCCCGCCATGTTGCGGACGGGGACCGGCATCGTGGTTTCGCCCCTCATCTCGTTGATGAAGGATCAAGTGGACGCTCTTCGTGCCAACGGGGTGCGGGCGGCTGCCTACAACTCGTCGCTGGAACCGGCGGCTGCCCGGCAGGTGCTGGCCGACCTGGCCGCGGGCCGTTTGGACCTGCTGTACGTGTCGCCGGAACGGATGATGATGGACGGTTTCGTGGAGCGGCTGGGAGCGCTGCGCTCCAGGAACGCGGAAGCCGGCACGGTCGGCGGGGGAAGAGCGCCAGGGTCTACCGTCGCCCTGATCGCCGTCGACGAGGCGCATTGCATCTCGCAGTGGGGGCACGATTTTCGGCCGGAGTACGTGGCTCTGGGCACGCTGCGAGATCGGTTCCCCGGGGTCCCTTTGGTGGCATTGACCGCCACCGCCGATCCGCACACGCGCGACGACATCCGCGACAAGCTCGGTCTCCAGGATGCGGCAGGCTTCGTCTCCAGTTTCGACCGGCCCAATATCCAGCTACGGGTGGTAGACAAGCATAACCCTCGTTCGCAGCTCGAGCGTTTTCTGGCGGCGCACGAGGACGAGGCGGGCATCATCTACTGCTCCACGCGCAAGCGCACAGACGACCTGGCCGCTCATCTTCGCGGGCGCGGCATCGCCGCCGCCGCCTATCACGCCGGGCTGCCGGCGGGGGAGCGGGATCGGGTCCAGGAAGCGTTCATCTTCGACCGGATAAGGATCGTGGTAGCCACGGTCGCATTCGGGATGGGGATCGACAAGACGAACGTCCGTTTCGTGGTCCACTGGGACCTCCCGCAGCATCTCGAAGGGTACTACCAGGAGATCGGTCGAGCGGGACGTGACGGGGCACCGGCGAAGGCGGTGCTGCTGTTCGGCTGGGAGGACGTACCCCGGGTGCGAGCGCTCATCGACGCGGGGGAGAACGAGGCCCGAGTAGCCGTCGAGCAGCACAAGTTCGGGGCTCTGATCGGCTTCGCCCAGGGATCGACGTGCAGGCGGCGGGCTCTTCTCGGGTATCTGGGTGAGGTGATGGAGTCGGACTGCGGCAACTGCGACGTCTGTCTCGAGCCGCCCGAACTGTACGATGCCACCGAGGACGCCCGCAAGGCCCTGTCCTGTGTCTACCGGTTGCGGGAGCGTTTCGGAGTGGGGCACGTGGTCGACGTGCTCCGAGGGTCCAAGAATCAGCGGGTGTCTGATCTGCGACACGACCGGCTGTCGACATACGGCATCGGAGTCGACCGGAGTGCCGAGGCGTGGCGGAGCCTCTTGCGGCAGCTGGTGCACCTGGGCTATCTGCGCCAGGAGATGGGGGAGTATCCGGTGTTGACCCTGACCCGGGCGGCGACGCCGTTGCTCCGCGGGGAGGCGTCGCTGATGCTGGCCCGGCCGAGGGTCCGGGTGGCCGCGCCGGCGAAGGGTCCTGCTCGGTCCAAAGGCCGAAAAGGGCGGGGGGAGGACGCGGCCTGGGACGCGGCGGACGACGGGTTGTTCGAGGATCTTCGGGCCCTGCGCCGGCAGATTGCAGACCGCGAAGGAGTGCCGGCCTACGTCATCTTCCACGATGCCACGCTGCGGGAGATAGCGGCGACTCGGCCCACCGACGCGGAGGGGTTGCTCGAGATCGGCGGTGTGGGTGAGCGCAAGTTGGAGAAGTACGGGGAGGAGTTCCTGGGGCTGCTGATGCGGCGCTCGGACGTCGGGTCGGAGTGATGGTAACGTAGGACCCTGAACAGCATGTTGCTCTTCTTCCGGACACCCAGTATGACGCCGACGAAAGTCGAGGCGGTCGCTACGATCGCCGAACGCCTCGTCGGACGATCTGTCGGTCAGGTGGGTTCTGAGTACTGCTTCTACGTCGAGGAGGTCGACCGGCCGGTCGGCGCTCAGGACCTGGCCACCCTCCAGTACCTCCTGTCAGAGACCTTCGAACCCGAGCAGTTCGGCCGGGCCAGCTTCCTGGAGGGGCGGTTCGCCACGGTGATCGAGTACGGTCCGCGGCTGAACTTCGAGACCGCATGGTCGTCGGCCGCGGTCGAGATCTGCCGCCGTTCCGGCGTGGATTCCGTGCGCCGATTGGAGCGGTCTACGCGGATCGGGATCGAGGCGGCCCTCTCCGACGAGCAGGTGGAGGCGCTCCTCGCGCCTCTCCACGACCGCATGACAGAGATGCGATACCTGGAGCCTCTGCCCTCGTTCGAGACCGGTCTCTCGCCCCAGCCGGTGAAGGCGGTCCCGTTGCTCGCGGACGGCATAGCCGCCCTCCAAGGGTTCGACCGGGAGTACGGGTGTAGTTGGGATGCCAGTGACCTCGAGCTGATCGCCGGGATCTTCCGGAGGCTGGATAGGGACCCTACCGACGTGGAGCTGTTCCAGATCGCTCAAGCCAACTCCGAGCACTCGCGCCACTGGGTGTTCAAGGGTGAACTGTGGGTGGACGGCGTCCGCGTGCCCGAGCGCAATCTCATGGACATCGTGCGACAGCCGCTCGACTCGTCCGGACCCAACTCGGTGATCGCGTTCCGCGACGACAGCTCGGCCATCCGAGGGACCGAGGTGGGACTGCTCATGGCCTCGGAGCCGCTGGGTCCGTCTCCTCTGGCGCCGACATCGGTCCTGCTGCATCCCACCCTCACCGCCGAGACCCACAACTTCCCCTCCGGCGTCGCCCCGTATCCGGGTGCGGCCACGGGCGGGGGCGGTCGCATCCGCGACAACCAGGCGGTCGGGCAAGGTGGGCTGGTATGCGCATCCGGCGCCGCCTACTGCGTGGGCAACCTGCACATCCCCGGTTACGAGCTGCCCTGGGAGGAAGATGGGCATTCTCATCCTCCCGACCTCGCCTCGCCGCTCGATATCCTTATCGAGGCCAGCAACGGCGCTTCCGACTACGGCAACTGTTTCGGGGAGCCTCTGATCTACGGCTTCACCCGTACCTTCGGTCTCGAGACCCCCGATGGCTACCGCTCCTGGTACAAGCCCATCATGTACAGCGTGGGGGCGGGACAGATCAGGGACGAGCACACCGTCAAGGGCAAGCCGGAGCAAGGCATGCTGGTGGTACAGGTGGGTGGCCCGGCCTACCGGATCGGGATGGGTGGCGGCGCGGCGAGCAGCATGGAGCAGGGGGAGAACGTCCAAGAACTCGACTTCAACGCCGTCCAGCGTGGCGATCCGGAGATGGAGCAGCGGGTCAACCGGCTCATGCGGGCCTGCGTGGAACTGGGCAGGGCGAACCCCATCGTCTCCGCGCACGACCTGGGAGCCGGCGGCGACTGCAACGCGCTGCCCGAGATCGTCGAGCCGGCGGGGGCGGTCATCGACCTGCGGGCCATCCCGGTCGGCGACCGGACGCTCTCGGTCCTCGAGATCTGGGGCAACGAGTCACAGGAGAGGGACGCACTCCTCGTCATGCCGGACGAGTTGGGGATCCTCGAGACCATGGCGGCACGGGAGAACGTCCCGTTGGCGGTGGTCGGTCGGGTGACCGGCGACGGCCGACTGGTCGTGTATGACGAGCGGGACCACAGCAGTCCGGTCGACCTCCCCTTGGATGACATCTTGGGACAGTTGCCTCCCAAGCGATACGAGTTCGAGCGCCGCTCCCGCGAGCTTAGGCCTCTGGACGTTCCTCCAGCCTTCGATCTTCGCCGGGTGCTCGACCTGGTCCTCCGTCTTCCCGGGATCGGGTCCAAACGTTTCCTCACCAACAAAGTGGACCTCGATGTCACCGGGCTCGTGATCCAGCGGCAACTGGTCGGACCGCGTCACCTGCCTCTCTCCGACTACGCTCTCATCGCCCAGACCTATGCTGACCCGTCGGGGACCGCGCTCAGCCTCGGCGAGCAACCCATCAAGGGGCTCATCAACCCGGGCGCGGGCGTGCGGATGGCGGTGGCCGAGGGCCTGCTCAACCTGGCCGGGGTGGTGGTCTCCGACATCAGCGAGATCAAGTGCTCGGCCAACTGGATGCTTCCGGTCAAACAGCCCGGGGAGGGCGCGTGGCTGTACGACGCGGCGTGCGCGCTACGGGATGTCCTGACCGCGCTCGGCATGGCCGTCGACGGGGGCAAGGACAGTCTTTCCATGGCCAGTCGGGGAACGGCTCCCGGGGGCGGGAGCGAGCCGGTGAAAGCTCCCGGGGAGATGGTGATCTCTCCGTACGCTCTCGTGCCGGACGTCGGACTCCGGGTCACTTCGGACCTGAAACGGGACGGCAACAAGCTCTTTCTGCTCTCCACGAGTGAGAAGCGCCGCCTGGGCGGGAGCGCGTTCGGCCAGGTGCTCTCCCAGTTGGGAGACGAGACACCAGACATCGACGACCCCGGGGTGCTGAAGTCGGTCTTCCAGGCGGTCCAAGAGATGGTGAAGAGCGGAGTGATCGTCGCCTGCCACGACGTCAGCGACGGGGGGCTCATCGTCACGCTGCTCGAGATGGCCTTCGCCGGCGACAGGGGCTGGCACATCGGACTCGACGGGGGCCCGGAGGGCCGTGGGTTGTACGAGACGCTGTTCGCCGAGGAGGCGGGCGTGGTCGTGGAGGTGGCGGACGAAGCGGGGGCCCGTCGGATCCTGGAGCGTCACGGCGTCGCCGGTGCCGAGCTGGGACGGGTCGAGGGTGACACCGTCAGGCTCAGTTTCAACCATCAAGTGGTACTCGAGGGATCGGTACGCGGGTATCATGCGACCTGGGAGCAGACCAGCTACCAGTTGGAGCGGCTGCAGGCGAATCCCGACTGTGCCGAGCAGGAGTGGCACTCCCATCAGTCTGCGGCCGGCACCAAGCCGTACCGGCTGAGCTTCGATCCGGACGGAGACCCGGCTGCCGAAGGACAAGGGCCCGTCGCCGAGCCGCAACCCGCGGCTGGACAACGTACCGTCGCCGAACCACGCCGCGGCCTCGCGGCGACCAAGCCCAAAGCCGCCATCCTTCGCGAAGAAGGCAGCAACGGCGACCGGGAGATGGCCGCGTCGTTCCTCTTGGCCGGTTTCGAGCCGTGGGACGTCACCATGACCGACCTCATCAACGGGGCCGTCACGCTGGCGGATTTCCACGTGGTCGCTTTCGTGGGTGGATTCTCGTTCGGCGACGTGCTCGATTCGGCCAAAGGCTGGGCGTCGGTCATCCGCAACAACACCCGTCTGTCGGAGGAGTTCGACCGCTTCTTCGCCCGGTCTGACACCCTTTCGCTGGGCGTATGCAACGGTTGCCAGCTCGTGGCGCTTCTCGGTATCCCCGGGTTCGACCTCTCCGATGCCCTCCGACCGCGGTTCGTCAAGAACGCCTCCGAGCGCTTCGAGTCCCGGTTCACCACCGTCCGTGTGGAGAAGAGCCCGGCGGTCATGCTCCAAGGCATGGAGGACTCGGTCATGGGGATCTGGGTGGCTCACGGAGAGGGCCGGCTCCACGTCCCCAAGGCGGAGACCCTGGATTGGATCGTCGAGAACCGGCTTGCCCCCGTACGCTATGTCGACCCCGCCGGCGACCCGACCACCGCCTATCCGCACAATCCGAACGGCAGTCCCTTGGGCATCGCCGCGCTGTGCTCTCCCGACGGCCGTCACCTGGCGATCATGCCCCACCCGGAGCGCTGCTTCCAGCTCAGGCAATGGCCCTGGGTCCCGCCGGAGTGGACCTGCACCACCAGCCCGTGGCTACGGTTGTTCCGCAACGCTCACAGTGGCTGGAGCTGATCGCCGGGTCGCGATCGGACGCGCGTCGCGTCTTCGGCGTCGTCCCGAGCACGCGGTAAGATGAAGCCACGGCGGAACCGGAACCGGCGACCACAGGGGGGTAGCGCGAATGACCCGCACCATCGACCCGCTTGTCTCCACCGATCGGCTGGCGGCCGACCTGGGACTCGCCGGCGGCGCAGCCGGTAGCCGGGATCCATCTCGAGCCCCCGCCCCTCTCGTCATCCTCGACGTCCGCGAACCCCACCTCTACGCGGCCGGTCACATCCCCGGAGCCATCAACTCCCCCTTCAGTCCGATGTCCGACTGGGCCATATCCACCGACGAGCTGCTCATGGAACTCCCCGATGATGCCGACCTCCTGGCTGCCATCGGCGCCCTGGGGCTGAGCGCCGACTCGCGGGTCGTCATCGTGACGACGGTGGACACCCCGCCCGCTCCGCCGTTCTCACTGTCCGATGGCACTCGGGTCGCGGCGACCCTCGTCTCGGCTGGGGTCGAGGATGTCGCTATCCTGGACGGGGGTCACCCCAAGTGGGAGCGAGAGGGCAGGGGACTCTCCACCGATATCCCCGCGGTCTCCCCGACCACTCACACCTCCACCGTCGACCGCGAGAGCTGGGTCTCGACCGAGTATGTGGAGGACCGGATCGGCCGCGCGGTCATCCTCGACGGCAGGGACGCTCACGAGTATTTCGGCGCCGTCGTATGCCCGTTCGCGGGAAAGAGGGGGCACGTTCCCTCAGCCCGCTCTCTGCCGGTCCCCTGGATGTGGAACGAAGACGGCACCTACAGGCCACTCGACCTCCTGCGGGACATGGCGGCAGGGGTCGCCGGACCGGCCGGCGACCAAGAGATCATCGTCTACTGCGGCGTGGGTGGATACGCCAGCTCCCTGTGGTTCCTGCTTACCCGGATGCTCGGTTACACGAACGTCAAGATCTACGACGGTGCCGCGGAGGCCTGGGCCAAGGACCACGACATGGTCACCTTCACCTGGACGGCTTAGGCGGGGTGGCTTCGCCGCCTGTCGTCCGCGATCCGCTCCTCTGTCTTCGAAACGGGAGGAACCGATGGCCTACGACGAACAACTCGACGCCCGGGTGGAAGAGATGGTCACCACCTGGGGCGCCACTCGCAAGAAGATGTTCGGAGGTACCGGCTACATGTTGCAGGGCAACATGATGGCCGGGGTATGGCGCGACAGCCTGATCCTCCGCCTCGGCAAGGAGGACGGCGCCACCGCTCTCGAGCTTCCGCACGTGCGGCCGTTCGACATCAGCCGGAACCCGATGTCCGGCTGGGTGATGGTCGACCCCGAGGGCTTGGGCTCCGACGATGCCGTCCTCGAGGAGTGGCTGGAGCAGGCCCGCGATTTCGTGCTGACGCTGCCGGCGAAGTAGGGGGGAGCTCGGGGTCACGTCGGAGGCGGCCATCGGCCGAAGTCGAGCATGCGTCCGCGAGACGGCCCTGCGAGAGACGCGACCCAGGGGACGCAAGCTCGGTCGCCGTGGGTTCACCCCAATAGCTCGCGCCCCTGCCGCCGTAGGGCGTCCATCAACTGATCGAGGTGGCCGGGCGTGGTCAGGGGATTGATGATCGTCACCCGGAGCGCCCCGATGCCGTCTCGCTTGAAGGGCACGATGTAGAACTCACCGGATTCGATGAGGCGGCGGCGGAGTTCGAGCTGGAAATCGCCGATGCGCTCTCCCGGGGCCTCCCGCAGCGCCGCGGGGACGTGGCGGAAGGCCACGATGTTGCATTCAGGATCGTGCAGGGGGACGAAGTCGTCGGCCTCCGACAGCTTCTCGTAGAAGGTGCGGCCCAGGGCGAAGGTCACGTCGACCATATCGGCGAACAACTGCCGTCCGAACAGCGACCACACGCCCCACAACCCGAAGGCGGCCGCCCTCTTGGTGCATTCCACCGTCTTCATGCCGCTGTCGTATTCGGCCAGACCGGGCGCGGCCGGGTCGAACAGGTAGGGGGCGTCCTGGCGGAAGGCCTCGAAGCGGCGGTTCTTGTCGCGGTAGAAGACGAAGGCACAGAGGCCGGGGACGAAGAGCATCTTATGGGCGTCCCACACGATGCTGTCGGCCTGCTCCAAGCCCGCGACCAGATGCCGGTGCCGGTCACTGAGCAACGCGGCCCCGCCGTGGGCGGCGTCGACGTGCAGCCAGACCTCGTGCCGCCGGCAGATCTCCGCTATGTCTTCGAGGGGGTCGAATGCTCCCGTGGGGGTGGCGCAGGCGCAGGCCACCACGGCCACGACCGGGCACCCGGCCTCACGCAGGCGGACCAGTTCCGCGTCGAGCGACCGCGGGTCCATGCGTCCCAGCTCATCCAGGCCTACTCGGACGATCTGACGGCTGCCGAGGCCGAGTATGCCCGCGGCTCGAGCCACGCTGTAGTGCGTGTCGGCATGCGCGACCAGGACCGGCGCCTGCCGGGATGCTCTCGCCGTCCTCGATCCGGTATGCGGCTCCGGGTTCGCCAACCCGTGCTCCCACACATCGCCCAGGGCCACGTTCCGGGCGGTGAGTAGGCCGGTGAGGTTGGCCAGGGAACCGCCGTGCGTGACGGCACCGGCGAAGGTACCCGGTGCCCAGCCGATGACTCCACCCAATTCCTCGATCATCGCCTGCTCGACGGCCGTGGCCCAGGGACCCATCTCGTAGATGGCCATCACCTGGTTGGTGACCGAGCCGACCGCGTCGAACAGACCGGCCAGCGGGACCGGAGCCGGGACCTGGTGGCCGATGTAGCGGGGGTCGTGCAGGTTCAGTCCTCGAGCGAGCATCGTCTTCACGAGGCTGGAGAACTGGTCGGCGACCTCGACCATCGACCTCGCCTGCGCATCGGGCGAGACCGCTCCAGTCGCCGTGCCGGGCGCCCCCCGCAGGATGGCCGTGGCCTGCCGGATGCCTTCAGCCGGCTCGATCCAGGGGAGCACCGACCTCTCGGAGTGTTCGACATCGGCAAGATGGGTCGCCAGCAATCCCGCAAGTCTGTGGCCGGCGTCTTCCAGCAGGGCTGGGTCGTAGGCGACGGCGATCCGGTGACGGGCCGCAGCGAGTGCGCGGGACTCCGCGAGGCCGCGGTCCGGGGCGGGGCCGCGGTCCCGGGCGGGCGCGCGGGGCTCCGTCGGCTCGGGGGCTGGGCTGGGTCCTTCTGTGGGAGTGGACATCGTCGCGGCTTCTCCAGGTCAGGGTCGGGTCTGGGGCAAGGGTCCGTTCATTGTCCTTCGGTGGTCGCTATCGTGCAATGCCTCGGCTGGATCACCCGACAGGAGATGTTCATCCTTCGCCTCCAAAGGGGTACTAGCGCGAGTGGTATCTCCAGTCTCTCCTTGCGATCGGAGGCAGGGCATGGCGAACGTCGTGGTGTGGGCCGACATCCCGGTCCTCGACCTGGAACGCGCTCGAGCTTTCTATTCGCACCTTCTGGACGCGCGGGTGGATCTCATGCCTGGTATGAGCGAGGTGGCGATCCTGCCCTCGTCCGGCGAACCGGGCCCGATGGACGTGAGCGCAGACCTGGCCAAGGGTGGGTCGATACCGAGCACCACCCATGGCACGGTGGTCTACTTGGGCTCGATGGGCGACATCGACGGTATGCTGGCGCGGGCCGTGGAAGCCGGCGGAAAGGTCCTGTCCGCCAAGGCGCTGATGGACATGGTCGGCTGGATCGCCTTCATCGAGGATACCGAGGGTAACCGGATCGGTATCCACCAGCCACCTTCGTAGACCGAGCCGCAACCGGCACCGTCATCCGCCGCTCGGACCGCCAGGCGGCGCCGGCGGGCGTGCCGACCGACCTCGCTGCCCAGCGGACCGTCCTAGTGGATCTGCTCCCCGAAGGTCACGTGGATGACCGAGGTGTATCTGTTCATCTTCTCGGTGAAGGCTCGGTAGGCCTCGGTCTGGGTGTCGCGGTTCTTGAAGCCCTCCAGGCTGTTGAGGTGGACGATCCCGACATAGCGGAAGGGGATCTCGCCCGAACGGCTCTCGTCGATCCTGACCAACTCGTATTTATCCACCGACGGAAGGCTGTCGATATACGGGCCCTTCTCCGTGTCGACATACTCCTTGAACTGCTCGTCGGTAACATCCGGGGCGAGATTGTAGAGGATGATCTCTTTCGCCATCTGTTCGCTCCTTTCCAAGACTTGCCGATCCACCCGCCGATTGTACGCTACCGGCCATCGGGCCGCAGGCCGTCTCGTTTCGTAGTAGTCTCTAGGAGCCGTCGCGGCCGGGACCGCCCGGGCGAACGGCGCCGTCGTATCTCACAAGGAGGCTTCAGACGTGGACTCGACCTCGAAGAACGTCCCGGCCATCGACGTGCACGCCCACTACATCCCCGAGGCCTACCGGAAGGCTCAGACCGACGCCGGCCGGCTCTTCATCGACGTCTTCAAGCTGCCGCCGTGGGACATGCACAAGCACGTCGAGGACATGGATCGGATGAACATCGGCGCCGCCGTACTCAGCCTCTCGTCGCCGGACATACATTGGGGCGACAGCGCGGTGGCTCGCGAACTCGCCCGCGACGCCAACGAGGTGGCGGCTGAAGCGGTGGCCGCCTACCCGGACCGGCTCGGCTTCTACGCCACCCTGCCGATGCCCGACATCGACGCTTCGCTGGCCGAGATCGAATACGCCTTCGATGTGTTGCATGCCGACGGAATCAAGTTCTTCAGCAACAGCAACGGGGTCTACCTGGGTGATCCTCAGTTCGAGCCGGTGTTCGCCGAACTTGGCCGCCGAGGAGCCGTGGTCACGGTCCACCCGGTCAAGCCGAAGGTCGTCCCCGAGAACGTCCTGCCCGGGGTGCCGTTCCCCTTGTTCGAGTTCCAGTTCGATACCACGCGGGCCGTCGCCAACATGATCTTCAACGGCACCTTCAAGCGCAATCCCGGGATCAAGTTCGTGTGTCCCCACCTGGGAGCGCTCTTCCCCCTGCTGGGAGGCCGGATGGAGGGGATAGCGAAGCTCATGGTCCATCACGGGACCGCTCCCGAGGGCTTCGTGCCTCCCGATGTCAGCGGCGAGCTCCGCGATTTCTACTACGACGGGGCGGGCGGTTTCAACCTGCCCGTGCAACTCCCGGCGGTCTTGGGGATCGGCCGGTCGGAAAGGCTGCTGTTCGGAGGGGACTACCCGTTCACCCCGGTGCCCGTCGTCAGTCAGATGCTGGACGGTTTTCGCGACACCGACCGGCTGACCGAGGAACAGAAGATGGGCCTGCTTCGTACGAACGCCCTCGAACTGTTCCCGCGCTTCGAGTAGACGGGCGGGTGCCGATGGGTAGTGCCTGCGGCCACAAGCTGCCATCATGGGGCGGACACCGGTCAACGCGGATGGGAGTTCGGACTGGGCGGGCGCAGGATGGACGGGCCGCTCGGTGTGGTCGATCGTCGATGCGGCAGTCATGCGCGACGGATGTCCTTCTGGCTCAGTCTGTCCCCTCCGGTTTCTCGTTCAAGCCTGCGTGACAGCCTAGGGCGGGACGCGTCTGACCAGCCGCAGCGGGGGGCACATTCGACCGGCCTTCGCGGGGGACAGACTATCCTTGGCATGTATGAGGTTGTACCATGTTATTAGCTCCCTGAACCTGATCCGGGGGCCCGCGGCCGGGAATGGTATACGGCAGGAATGGGGAGGTGACTCGTAGGCGGCACTACCTACTTGAGCGAAAGCGAACGCTTGGAGTTGGTGCGCTGGTTGATCGACAACTACGACGAGCGCAAGGCTTCCGTCGCTTCCCGCGCAGCGATCCTGCTGAGTGCGGACACGCTGCTTCTGGCAGCTGTGACGTTCATGGCCGAGCGGTTGTGGTCGAGTTCAGGGCCTCGGGCTCAGGGTGAATGGTTCTTGCTCGGTTTCGGCAGCATCTTCTTGGTGGCTGGGATGATCCTGCTGTTCTCATCTATCGCCGTTGGTACGAGTGGGATGGCGAACGTATGGCGGACCCATCGACAGAACCGGCTGACTGGAAGTACCAGTCGGCTGTATTTCTACCCTCGCCAGACGTTTGAGACCTTCTCGGGGATGGGGGGGTTCGACGAATACGTGCGGGCCTTCAGGGGTGAGATCGACCTACCCTCAGGGGAAGTGCTCGATCTGGAGAGGGAGGCACTTGGTCAGCTGTGGGTCATCACTGCCGAATATCAAAGCCGCTACAGGAAGCTGAGGTCGGCGATCCGACTGTTCGTGTACGGCATCATACCGATCATGCTTCTCCTGGTGGTCCTTCTCGTGGGGTCCATCTGATGAGGTCATTCGTGCCGCGTAGGGTGCCAGCGTCGGTGTCGGCATGAACATCGTCATCTTTGGCCGTGGAAGACTCGCGGAAAGCAAATACCTCCCCAGCCTGCTGCCGAGTGCGTGTCAGGATAAAGCCTCCGAGCATCTTCGTGTCGCTTTTGTCGATGTGAAAGGAGGGAGCGCTCGGCGGGGCTCCTTCTTCCCGTTCGAAACATGGAGGCAGGATCTGGACATCTCCGTGGGAGAGATCGACAAGATCCTCGTTCTGTCCGCCCCTCAAGCCCATCTACCGAACGTGAGGTCCATCGCCGAGGCGTACGGGAGCGACGAGGTACTCCCGGAGATATTCGTGGAGAAGCCCCTCTACCTCACGGGCGAGGGACCTCAGTGGAGGGAGCTGCTGGAAGAGCGCGACAGGCTCAGAGACAAGGCATACTACGTCGACCACTATCGCTTCAAGGCCACGATCGGCTGGTTTCTCAGAGAGAAGAGGGCGATCCTCGGCTCGCTCGGCCCGATCGAGGAGATCGCTTTCGTGTCCATGGAGGCGCTGCCGTTCTGGGATTCTGACGCCTTTCGCTTGGGATACTTTCTTGAACACGGATGCCACTTCGTCACTTTGCTCCATCTCCTCTTCCCGGAGCTTCTCTCCCAAGGTCTGACTCCTCTAGAGCCGCAGGATTGGAGGACGTGGGCTCAGAGGGGACGCCCCCCGGAGTGGGAGGGTGACAGTGCCGCTCTGTGCTATCTGGGCGCAGCCGGGGATTCGAGCGGGACCTTCGCTGAGCGTGTGACGATCACGGCTATCACCGGTAAGGGCATGAACGACTCCAAGTTCTTGTATGCGCGGGGATCTGAAGGGTCCTGCAGGCTCTGGTTCAACGCGGGTCGTATGTCCCTGCACACCTCTGGTCGGTCGAGAGACGTCGCACTGCCCGTTTCGCCCAGGGACTCTTATCAAGCGGTAGTAGAGAGTATCTTCGCGGTGGAAAAGGAAAGCACACGCCTTCTTCCTCTGGAGAGGGGGGTGGAGGATCAGGAAGCGACGATTGCGATCCGAGACCTGTTCCCTGCCCCTCGAGGCGAGTATGAAGTGGGGAACACCCCCACAGAGATAAGATCAGAATTGAGGAGGATGGGCGTCTACTCTTGATTCAGGCAGCGACTACGCCCTTGGCTCGTCCGATACGCACCACTCCGACTACCCCCGCGGATCCCGGCCAGCGATACCGGGAAGGAAGGCCGCGCGGACATGGCGGATCAGCGACCGGACGGTGCCCGATAGAGGCCGGTCACGCGGGTAGATGAGGACGAGGTCTCGTGACAGCTTCTCCTCGAAGGGGATGACGACCAGGCCGTCGAGGGTGGCCGGGTCGGCCAGCATGCCCGGCACCGGGGCCACGCCCAAGCCCTTCTTCACCAAGGCCTTGGTGAACTCGGGGTAGTTGGCCCGGTAGGAGAACTTCATCTTCAGGCCGGCTCGACGAAGGGCGTCGGACACGACGTTGCCGGCGTTCATGGTGGTGCGGGGAAGGAGGACGGATTCCCCGGCCAGCATGTCGATCCGGACCGTCCGTTCCCGTGCGAGCCGGTGATCCGCCGGCACCAGAAGGAGTATCTCTTCGTTCACGAGGTGATACGAAGCGGAACGGATCGACCCCCAGGCCGTCATGACCGCGCAGTCCAGTTCGCCGCTCATCACCGCTTCGTCCATCTGGGAGTCCTGTTGCTCGATCAGTTCGAAACTCGCATCGGGGCACCCGGCGATGAACGAGACGAGGATCGGGGTGAGCAGAAGGGCGAACACGTTGCCCGTAGCTCCGAAACGCACCGTGCCTGAACCGGCTCCCGCTTGTTCCCTGACCAGAGTCACCGCCTCCTCGGTACGGGCTACGACGGCCCGGGCCAGAGGGAGCAGGACTTCGCCGGCTGCCGTGCACTCGACATGGCGTCCGTAGCGCTGGAAGAGCTTCGCGCCCATCTCAGTCTCGAGACGGCTGATGTGCCGGCTGAGAGTCGACTGGGTCCAGTGCGAGGTTTCAGCGGCCCGGCTGAAGCTGCGGGCCTCGGCCACGGCTATGAAGGATTTCAGGAGATCGATGTCCATCTATGCGGAATCGTAATATCTGGCGGCTGTTATGAAAAGTCCCTTGTTGAAACCCGCTCGACCGGCGGGCCTCACTATCATCCTTTCGAACACACCCGGGGCCCGCGCCCCGAAGGCCGGAGGGACAGTACATGGCGAGATGGGGGATGGTAATCAACCTTGCCAAATGCACGCGATGTCACGCGTGCGTGGCGGCATGTCGGGTCGAGCACTTCCTACCGCTCCGCGTGAGCTGGCCGAGACTGATCGCTCTCGAGACCGACGAAGGGCCCACGACCGACGTGACCACCTATCCGGTGCGCTGCAACCAGTGTAAGGAAGCTCCGTGCGTCGACGCCTGCCCGACCGAGGCGTCGTACCGACGGGAGGACGGCATCGTGGCGATCGATCCGGACAAGTGCTTCGGTTGTCGGTATTGCGTCATCGCCTGTCCCTACCAGAACCGCACGTTCCTGTCCAAGAGCAAGGATCCGAACTACTTTCCCGCTCATGCGCAGACCGGCTTCGAGAAGAAGGGCAAGAAGCTCTATCCGCACCAGGTCGGCACCACCGAGAAGTGCAACTTCTGCGTCGAGCGCATCGACGCTGGTTTGGCCAAGGGCCTCAAGCCGGGGATCGACCGCGACGCCACCCCTGCCTGCGTCAACACCTGCCAGGCGCGGGCCCTCACCTTCGGCGATCTCGACGACCCCGACAGCGAGGTGTCGAGGCTCATCCGCGATCGTAGCGGCTTCACGCTGCATCCCGAATACGGCACCGAGCCCTCCGTCTACTACATCGACTACAGGTTCGGGGGAGCTCCTTCCAACAAGGCTCCACTCGAGACTCGGACGGGAAGCAACGTGAAACGACCGAGCACCGTGTACGCCCCGGTCAGGGACAAACTGGCCAAGAAGAACTTCGAGTAATCCGTCGAGCAGTCCGAGGAGACCCCTACATGAACGCACAAACGGCCAGGCAGTGGATGGTCACGCACGAGTGGATGGTCAAACCCATGGCCCAGACCGAGTGGATCGATGGCCAAGGGCTCATGGTGTGGTTGGCGGAGGTCTTCTCGGCCCTGGGTTCCGGGCTGTTCCTGGTTTCCCTGTTCTTGAACAGCTGGTGGGGGGCGTTGTTCGGTTGGCTCATGATCGTGCTCTTCAAGTTCCCCCTGCATCTCTTCTACCTGGGCAAGCCGGCGCGCTTCTGGAAGGCGTTCCCTCCCTTCAGTAGGGCGTGGAGGACATCGTGGTTCGCCCGAGGGGTCGTGTTCACCGCCCTGTTCGTGGCGTTCGGCACCGTGCAGTTGGTGACGAGCTACCTCCTCGACTACGGCGTGGTCGCGGGAGCCGCCTCCACGGCCGTGACGGTCGTCGACTGGGCGATGATGATCCTGGCCGGGATCTTCATAGTGCTGACCGGGGTGTACGCAGGGTTCGCCATGAGCTACTGTAAGAGCGTCCCCTTCTGGAACACGGGTCTCCTGCCCGTGGTCTTCTTGGTCATGGGGGTCGCGGACGGCCTTGCCTTGGTGACGGCCGTGGGGTTGGCGACCGGCGGGATCGACACGGGTGCGGTCGAGTCGGCCAGCCGGATCGCTCTCATCATCAACGCGCTGCTCATCATCACCTACCTGGTCAACGCCCGGTATCAGTCGGTGACCGCCGAGTTGTCGGTGAAGGAACTCATCGTGGGGCCGATGGCGGCCGTGTTTTGGGGAGGCATCGTCGTCCTCGGCATCGCCGTGCCCTTCGTGATCAGCATCGTCAGCATATTCGTGGGAGAGGCCTCGCTGCCGCTGCTGGCGGCGGCCATCGTCTGTCACACGATAGGGGCGTTCTCCCTCAAGTACGGCGTACTCAAGGTCGGTATCTACCGGCCACTACTTCCCAAGACCCTCGCCTCATAGGGCGCACGGTATCCACAGGAGGCCCACGTGGCGAAGAGAGAAATCGTCTATTCCACCTGCAAGAGCTGCCACGGCGGCTGCGGGGTGAAGGTCACCAAGGAAGATGGGGTCGTGATCCATATCGAGGGGAACTCCGACTCCCTGACGCGGGGCACCATGTGCTCCAAGGGCCTTTCCAGCATCCAGCACCTCGACAACCCCTACCGTCTGACCTACCCGATGAAGCGGGCCGGAGCCCGGGGTGAGGGGAGATGGGAGCGGATCTCGTGGGACGAGGCCCTGGACACGATCGAACGGAAGATGAAAGAAGCCATCGGGGAGTACGGGCCGGAGACCATCGCCATCTCCCAGGGTACCGGCCGCGGGTACAACCGCTACACCCAGCGGATGGCGCGCTCGCTCGGCACAGGGAACGTCATCACGCCGGGCTATGTTTGCCACAGCCCCCGCCTGGGTCTGTACGGTCTCGTGACCGGCTACGGTCGGCTCTACTGCGACTACCACGGCTGGGGCGGGGAGTTCCCCAAGACCCAGATCATGTGGGCGAAGCAGCTGGAGATCTCGAGCGCCGATTCCGAGATGGCCACCTGGTTCACTCAGTCGCTCGACTACTGCAAGAACCTCATCATCATCGACCCCCGGGCGAGCGCATATGCCACCCGGGCCACCCTGTGGATCCAGCCCCGTCCGGGCACCGACTGTGCCCTGGCCATGGGGATGATGAACGTGATCCTGGAAGAGGAGCTCTGGGACAAGGAGTTCGTCGATCAGTGGACCTTCGGCTTCGATGAGCTGAGGGAGCGGGTCAAAGACTTCACCCCGGAGAGAGTCTCCGACATCTGTTGGATCCCCAAGGAGCACGTGACCGAGGCCGCACGCATGTGGGCCGTCGACACCCCAGGATGCATCCAGGTGGGCAGTTCCCTGGAGCGCCAGGCGAACTGCGGTCACACCCTGCGGGCCATCACCTGCCTCATGGGCCTGACCGGCAACATCGAACGTCCGGGGAGCATGGTCAGTTGGGTGCTGCCCGACACCGGGCTCATCGAGGACTTCAACCTCGAGCTGCCGCTCACCGACGAGATGAAGAGCAAGATCATCGGGGGCGACCGGTTCAAGATGGGCGCGGCCCGCACCTGCAACCCCGACACCATGATCAAGGCCATCAACACCGGCAAGAGCCCGATCAAGGTGTGGATGAGCGTCGGCGGGCAGCAGATAGTCCACATGGCCAACACCAAGGAAGTCGTCGCCGCCATCGAGAAGGTGGAGTTCATGGTGCACGTCGACCTGTTCATGGGCCCCATGGCCGAAGCCGCCGACATCGTGCTGCCGGCCGCCCACTGGCTGGAGCTGGACGACGTCTACGACATGCATCCCCGCTTCATGATCGAGGCGCACAACAAGGTCGTCGACCCGCCCGGCGAGGCGAGGTCCGATGCCTGGATCTTCAACGAGGTCGGCAAGCGGGTCGTTCCCGACAAGTGGTGGGACAGCGTCGAGGACATGCTCGACTACGAGATCAGGAGGGGCGAGGGTCCCGACGGCGGACCGCTTCGGTGGAAAGACTTCAGCAAGGATCTCGTGAACGGCTGTTGGGGGGACGATCAGGTCTACTACAAGTACAAGACCGACTACTGGCGCGATGGTGGCGGTTTTCCGACCCCGACCGGCAAGTTCGAGTTCTGGTCGAAACACCTGGAATCGCTGGGATATGACCCACTACCGGCGTTCCAGGAGCCGGGGGAGAGCCCGGTCTCCACGCCGGAGGTCTTCGCCGAATACCCTCTCGTCCTTACCACCGGCTACCGTCTGCCCTTCTACTTCCTCAGCCAGTACCGCAACCTGCCCTGGCTGCGGAGCTTCATGGAGTTCCCCACCTGCCAGATGCATCCGGAGACCTGTGCCAAGTACGGCGTGGAAGACGGCGACATCGTCTGGCTCGAGTCGCCGCGGGGCCGCATCCGTCAGAAGCTACGGGCGTTCCCCGGCATCAAGAAGGACGTGGTCATGGCTACTGCCAACTGCTTCTACCCGGAGGAGCCGGCCAAGGGTTACCACGGCATCTTCATCTCGAACCCGAACGTGCTGACCAGCAACGACCATCTCGACCCGATGTACGGCTCGCCCGACCTGACCTGCCTGCTCTGCAAGGTCTACAAGGCCACCGACGACGAACTCCAGGAAGAGGTCTTCCGTAGCGAGGAATACGGCTTCGTGCCCTCCGCCGGGTAGGGCGGGGCGGGTCTCGTGACACCGCGATCCGGCGATCCGACGGCCGCGGGGTCGGCGCGTGATCCCTCGGTGCGCATGCGGGCTCCCTTCCGTGCCGCCGCAGGTATACAATGTAGTACGAAAGTCGTACGGACGGATCGGGGGGGCGGTGGCTAAGCTCGACGCCAGATTGGAACTACGGCTCGAAAAGCACACGCTGGAGCTACTGGAGCGCCGGGCGGCGGGGGACCATCTCAGTGTGGCCGGACTGGTGCGCCGGGCGATCGCCCGCGAACTGGCGGGTAGCGAAGGATCCTGGCGTGAGACAGCACTGGAGAGAGGGCTGAGCCTCGACGTACCGGTGCCGCAGGATCCGGCCGAGCTCGTCCGGGAACTCGACGCCCGGTATGAGGTCGCGGGACCTTCGGATTCGCCTGGGGCTGGTACCGCCGGCAGCAACGGCTAGTCCCGTCGCATGTACGTAGACACCACCATCTTCATGTACGCGGTGGGGGTGGAGAGTCGGTTCAAGCAGCCGTGTGCGCAGATACTTCGCGCGGGGGCGGTCGACGACATCGCACTCGTCACCAGCGCCGAGACCCTCCAAGAGGTCCTTCATCGCTATCGGAGTATCGGCAGAGACGATGCCATCCGGCCCACGTTCGATGCGGTCTTGGCGGCCGTCCAGCACATCTTGCCTGTGACGCACGACGACGTCGAGGAGGCCCGGCGGCTCGGCGAACGCGTGCCGGCCGGTCTCGGAGCGTCCGCGCGCGATCTGGTCCACGCCGCGGTCGCACGTCGTCAGGGCATACGGGAGATCCTTACCGTGGGCACGGGATTCACTGAGATCCCGGGGGTCGTGGTGATCGACCCTGTCGAGTGTTCGCGCGCCCTCTGACCCAGAACCCCCCAACTGGACAGTGCGAGTCTGACCGTTAGGGGGGATGCAGGCCGGCCTCACCACGCCTAAGATATGACCGAGAGACGTCAGAGTCCGGTGGTCGATCGTCTGGAGCGAGGTGATCGGGATGGGTCAAGATACGCGGACAGCTGTGAAGGCCGGAAGGAGCGCGAAGACCGAGAGGTTCGCGATGGCGAAGGTCCTCGCCGCCAATCCGGGCATGCTCAGAGTGCGCCCCGGGGCGAGCACGTTCATGGCCAAGTACATGGGTACGTTCCCGGTCCGGCGGTACGGCGACAATCTCATCCTGCATTCCCATCTGCCGCCGCTCACCAGCGCCGCCTACTCACGCTTCATCTCGCATCACTTGGTGAAGCGGCTCCCGGGGCCCTCGCACGCTCAGATCGGGGTGACCGACCGCTGTCCGCAGGACTGCGAGTACTGTTACAACAAAGGCCGCACCGGCCGGACGATGGACACGGCGACGATCCTCCGGACGATCGACGACCTGCGTGACGCGGGCGTGGCTTGGCTGGGCCTCACCGGCGGCGAGCCGCTGCTCAACCCCGACCTGGTAGACATAGTCAGGCATGCATCGCCCACCATGGCGGTCAAGCTCTTCACAACGGGGGTCGGTCTCACGCCCCGGTTGGCCCGCGACCTGGCCGACGCCGGACTCTTCTCGGTGGCTGTCAGCCTCGATCACTGGGAGCCCGCGCGGCACGACGCTTCCCGACGTTACCGGGGTGCCTTCGATGCGGCCCTCGAGGCGATCGCCACCTTCAAGCAGGTGCCGGGGCTCCACGTGAGCGTGTCGTCGGTACTGAGTCGGGAAGCGATCCGGAGTGGCGGGGCGGAGACCCTGGTCGCGTTCCTCGGATCCCTCGGTATCGACGAGGCCTGGCTCAGCGAGGTCAAGCCCACGATCAGCGCCTTCTGGTCGGAGGACCTGGTCATCAGCGAGGACGATCGCCGCCGGCTGGCGCGTCTGCAGGACGAACACAATCGTACCGTCCGCGACTCCGGGGGGATGGTGATCAACTACCTCGGCCATTTCGAGGGCTGTGAGAACTTCGGCTGCAATGCCGGCTGCAAGATGGTCTACGTGGACGCCTTCGGAGAGGTGAGCCCCTGCGTGTTCCTGCCGATGTCGTTCGGGAACGTGCAGGAGCGACCCTTGGCTGGGATCCTCCAGGATATGCGGGCCCAGTTCCGCGGCGAGGCTCGATGCTTCGTCAACCGCAACTACCGGACACTGAACGTGGGCGACGGGGCCCGTCTCCCCATCGATCGGGATCGCACCGTCGGCCTGCTGAAGAAGGTGAAGTTCGGTCCCCCGTCGGAGTTCAACCGGCGGCTGTTCGGAAGGAGGGCGGCGGCGTGAGCCGCGCCCGGCTCATCCGGCTGACCGGCATGAACCTCGCGGCGACCTTCGCGGTGGTGGGGCTCATCTTCCTGGCGATCCCGGGGAAAGTGCTCGAAGCCTTCAATTGGCTGGCCGGCGGGCTGGATTGGCCGGTGTCGACCACCCAGCCCTACACCCTCTACCTGGCGCTGGCCCTCGGCTACATGTACGTGGTGACGCTCCTCGCTTGGCAGATGGCCCGTCATCCCGAGACGCGGGCCTATCCCTGGCTGCTGGCCCAGGCCAAGGGAGCCAGCGCCGTCATCTGTCTGGGTCTGTTCGCCCTGCAGGAGCAGTACCTCCTCTATTTGGCGAACTTCGTGGTCGACGGGGCCATCGCCCTCATCGTCTGGTGGCTGTGCCTGCGCGCGAGACCGGACGCGGCCGCCGACGGCGCCGGCTCCGTACAGCGGGGCGAGGCGCCGGCACAGGCGCCGGCAACGGGCGCCGCGGATGCTCGCTCGGCCGAGGCGGGCGCCCCCGGAGACCGGTGATGAACTGGCGGATCTCCCTGTTGGGACGATCGCTCATCCCGACCGTGCGTCTCCACATGCTGGACAAACTCGCCCGGGCCACAGCGGAGGGGTTCGAGACCTCGCCCCCCGTGTGGGCCCGCAGGAACTTCGCCGCCCGGCTGACGGAATACGCCGAGTTCACCGCTCATCGAGCCGGCCTGCTGGTGGCGGCGGGCGATGGCGCCGCTGTCGAAGCGGCCAGGGACCGACTCCGCTCGGGTGCCACCGAGCTGGGGGCTTCGCTGCGGGCGACCCTCGGCGTGCGGAGTTCTGAGGACGCTTTCGATGCGCTCAGGCTGCTGTACGGTCAGATCGGGATCGAGCTCGCCGGCGGAGCGTTGGCCGCCAGGGAGTCGACGGCGGCGTTCGAGGTCACCGTGGACCGGTGTTTCTTCGCCGACTACTACAGCGACAGCGTGTGTCGGGTCATCGAGGGGCTCGACCAGGGCCTGGTCGCCGGTCTGTTCGACGGGGGGTCGCTGGAGTTCTCCGAGCGTCTCACCGAAGGCCGGCCACGCTGCCGGGCATGTCTGCGCCTGGCGCAGGAGAGATCATGAAGCGGGCGATCGTCGTCGGCAGCGGTGCCGGCGGAGCGTTGGCCGCCAGGGAGTTGACGGCGGCGTTCGAGGTCACCGTGCTCGAGGCGGGGCGGGAGTTCACGCCTTTCGGCTACGATCTCGGGCGCTTGGAGCGGTTGCGGTCGGTGGGGCTCTTCCTCGATCCGCGTATGATCCGACCGCTGTTCCCCGCGATGCATGTCGTCATGGCCGCGGAGCGGATGGCGGTCGTCAGTGGGGCCGCGACAGGAGGGACCACCACTCTCACCGCCGGCAACGCCGTCCGTTGCGACGACGCTCTCCAACAGATCGGCATCGATCTGGGGCCGGAATTCGAGGCGCTGTCAGCCGAACTCCCCGTGACCACCGGCCATCAACGCCGCTGGCGCCCGGTCACCCGGGAGTTGTTCTCGGCCTGCACCGCTCTGGGCTTGGACCCGACCGTCATGCCGAAGGTCGTCGACTATTCCCGGTGTACCCGATGCGGTCGCTGCGTGCTCGGTTGCCCCAGCGGAGCCAAGTGGGACAGCCGCGAGCATCTCGAACAGGCGATGGCGGCGGGCGCTCGGGTACTCACCGGCGCCAAGGTCGAACGGCTGGCCTTCGCCGACGGGGGCGGTGGGCGGCTTCGCCGCGCCGGCGGCGACGGAGGGCCGAGCCAAGCCGGCGAAGCGCCGCGCCGCGCGACCGGCGTATTCGTGCGGCGACGGGGCCGGACCGAGTTCCTGGACGCCGATCTGGTGGTGCTGGCGGCCGGCGGACTCGGGACCCCGGCTATCCTGAACAGATCGGGCGTGGCTACCGATGACCGCCTCTTCGTCGATCCGGTCCTGTGCGTGGCCGCGCCGGCGGAGGGGTGCCACGCCGATGCGGACATCCCCATGCCGTTCTACGTGGAAGGCGACGGCTGCATCATCTCGCCCTATTTCGACTTCATGAGCTTCTTCTTCACCCGCTCGTGGAAGCGTCCAGGGCACGACATCGTGTCTCTCATGGTCAAGTTGGCCGACTCCGAGACGGGCTCTGTCACCGGACGGCGGAAGGTGAGAAAGGATTTGACAGAAGAAGACAGGCGACGGTTGGCCGCCGCCAGGGAATCGTGCATCGAGATACTCACACGGTGTGGAGCGCGACGGGACTCGGTCTTCCTGGGGATGCTGAACGCCGGACACCCGGGAGGCATGGTGCCGCTCACCGGACGGGAACGCGAACCGCTGCACCCCGAGGGACTCCCGGCGAACGTGTACGTCGCCGACGCCTCCCTGTTGCCTCGGTCTCTGGGCAAACCGCCGATGCTCACCATCATGGCTCTCTCCCGGCGGGTGACGAGTCTCTGCCGGGAGCGGTTCGGCTGATACTTCGGACCATCTGGGTCTTTGGACCGATCCAGCCGGCGGGTCTACGTCGCTAGATACCTCCGGATGACCTCGGCCACTTCATCCGGACGGTCCCGTTGGGGCGTGTGGCCACCGCTGACCGATACGACCTCAGTGCCCAACCGCTCGGCGAGCCAGGCGGCGGCCTCGCGGAAGAAGGGCGGACTCTCCGTGCCGGCGAGCAGCACCACCGGCCGTTGCACCGCGGCCAACTCTTCGTCAGCCGGCCGGTACCATTCGTAGCGGTCGAACTCGTGGATCAGGAAGGTCTCGGCGCTCGCCAGCAGACGTTTCTGGTAGGCGAAATCGACCGCCCCATAGTTGTCTTCGCCCAGGCTGGCCCGCAGAAAGGCTTTGCGTCCGCCTCGCAACCCGCCTTCGGCCTTGCCCTTGTCCACCACCCGGCGGAGATGGGCCATGCCTTCCCGGGGATCCTCCAACCCGGCCATCAGCGGGGGCTCGTGGAGCATGACCTTCGTCAGCGTTCCCGGGTGGTGGAGCAGCAGGCTCAGCCCCGTCAGGGCGCCGATGCTGCCACCGTAGACGGCCGCGGGCAGCGATCCCAGACCTTCGAGCAGGGCGGCCGCGTCATCGGCCTGCTGATCGACCCAGGTCCAGGTCGCACCTTCCGGCCAGGGGCTGCGGGAGTAGCCGCGTCTGTCGTAGGTGATGGTGGTGAACTCGTCGGCGAGGAGGGCCGCCACCCCGGCGTGATCGGCGGCGTCCCCCGAGGCGCCCGAGATGAAGAGCAAAGGTGGCCCGCTTCCCCGTTTCTCGTAGTAGAGGGAAGCGCCGTTCGCGTCGACGATCCCACTCGTGAGGGGCACGGTCATCCGGCGTCGCTGTCGTCGGAGCCGCCCCCGCCTCCGCCCACCAGGTCCTCGAAGCGCCGGGCCATCCGCTCGCGCTCCGCGTCCTGGGCCGCCTGGACCTTGGAGACGGTGTCGTCGAGGGCCGGCTTCTTCCGCTCGGCCCGCTCCAGCATGGCGTCGATGGTGACCGGAGCCTGGTCCTTGGCGGCCTGCCGCACTATGGCCAGCAGCTCCTGCTGGAGCGACCGCTGATTGTGGGCCGCGCGATTGCGCAGTCCGCTGACGACCTCATCGGGCACGTTCTTGATCGAGAGGTTGACGGGCATCCGGGTGCCTCCTCTCCGGCTTGGCGGTGGAGTCGTACCCGACGATTGTAGCCCGAGGGGCGGTTACTCGCGCGGCGTCCGAGGACAAACCGGAACACACCACCAAGGGCGAGACCCTGGTCGCTACGGCGCCGGCTTCGCGTAGATGTTGGTGAACCCGATGCCGCCCGAGTCGGCGTTCTGCGACCAGGAGTCCGGATCGGAATCGATGACCTTGTACGTGCCCGGCTCGATCACCTCGTTCGGGGTCGCGAGCCAGGTCGCGTTGGGCACGTCGTTCTGGCCGGGCAGTCCCTTGGTCTCCCAGGGTCCGTAGGTCTTGCCGTCCGATGACTGTAGGCTGATCGTTCCGGGACTCGCGCTCTGGGCGTCGTTCCAGTGGTAGGTGTCGATCTGAGTCAGGAGCATCGGACTCTCGACCTCCCATTCGGGGGATGCTCCGCCGTTCTGGACGGCCTTGGGGTTCCCGATCCCGAGGACAGGCTTCTCGACCGCGGTGTCGGGAGCCGGCTGGGTCGTCGCGGTGGTGGCGGTGGTCGCGGTGGTGGCGGTAGTCGTGGGCGAACCGGAGGCGGCGTAGTCTACGGGATCGAAGAAGGAGGTGGACGGTAGTTGCGCGTCTTTGCCGGTGAGGGAGCAACCGTCGGGTCCGAAACAACCGGCAAGAAGTGTGGCCCCCAGCAGCAGGACGAGCAGCATGGCGCGCGAGCTCCATTTCGCCACCGAGGACTTCCCGTTCACCACTTCCCCTTCCATGTCGGTCGTTGCGAAGACGCGGTCAATGTACAGCGCCGCGTGGCTCCCTGTAAATAGGGCGCCGTCCTGGCGATTTCGGGGTCAAGATCTGGTGCTGTTCCACCTGACTCCCAGACATCCCTGGACGTGAGTCCTGGACCGGGCGGTGCCGCCCCGCCGGCCTCTGACCCGTCTTCCGTAGACCCGGGCCGTGTAGGATGAACGTTCTCCAGCAGAAGATAGAGCCCTCGGGGTTGGGGCGCGAGCGGGGCAGCCAGCCCATGGCGCTAGAGCGGGCGATAGACGTCAGCCCGGTGCTCGATCCTGACCGCTAGGACAAGCGCGTTCTCCTCGTTGATCGCGTAGACGACGCGGTAGGCTCCCCGGCGGGCCGACCAGTATCCGGCGAGTCGACGCACCAGCGGCTTCCCGACTCGCCGCGGCTCATCGAGGAGAGGTCCGGTGATGAACTCCACCACCGCCGCGGCGACGGGTTCGGGCAGGCGTTCCAACGATCGGACGGCGCTCGGAGCCGTCCTGAGTTCGTATCCTGCCACAGAGAACCCGATTAGGGTCGGCCGAACCGGGCCCGCAGATCGGCGGCCGTCAGGAACTTCCCGGTGTCGAGCTCCTTCCGCGCCGTCTCTATCTCATCGAGTGCTCCGGGCCGCGAGAGCAGGTCGAGAGTCTCCTCGAGGGCTTCGAGGTCTTCTGGGCTCAGGATAACGGCTGCGGGCCGGCCGTTCCGCGTGACGATCACCCGGTCGTGGGCGGATTCGACCCGATCGATCATCTCCGAGAGTCGGGCTTTCACGTTCGCCAGAGGCAGGGTCTCATCCATGACCATAATTATAGTCATATCTCCCTCACTTGGCCAGCTGACGACGGCGAAGGCGTTGACCCGGCGTGACGATCTCGTGGGTGTCTCCCGTGCTGCGAGTATCGGCGAAAGCTGGGCTAGGAGGCTAGGTCTTCAGGCGGAGCTTGGCGGGATACTGCGGCGGACGGGTCTCTGATCGACCGCGTCGAGGCACCATCCGTCGCCGACCGGACACCTATGGCAGAGAACGCACATACGGGGCCCGGGTTCTCACCGTCCGACCAAAGTCGTAGAATGGACAGGCTGTTGGTGCATGCAGCAGGTGAGAAGAACGGATACCGTCGAGTTTCACTTGAGGCAGGAGCATGACAGACGACTCACGCTCGATACAGCCGCGCCCCCCGACCGTCGGCTCTCCCCGCGACGCATCCTGCGGGTGGCACGGCACCGTCTCCGAGTTCCTCGCCACGAGCCAGGCCGAGTGGCTCGCGGCGCTCCACAGCCGCCACCTCCGGGTCATGGGCATGCAGCCCGACGGAGGCCAGATGGGAGCCTGGCGGGGCGAGTACGCCATCCTGCAGGCGGCGCTCGGGGAGATCGTCGCTTCAGCACCGCGGGCCGAGAAATGGGCCGTCATCTTCGAATACGAACTACCCCGGGAGCGGGGGAGACGGCCGGACGTGGTGATCCTGACCGGGTCGCAGGTGCTGGTGTTGGAGTTCAAGGAGTCGTCCACCCTCCTGCAGGCGCACGTGGATCAGGTGGCCGCGTACGCGCGCGACCTGCGTCACTACCACGCCGCGTCGCACGACAAGTTGGTCGATCCGGTACTGGTGCTGACGCGCTATCCCGATGAGCAACTGGGTCCCGGCGGCCGGTTGGCTCGCGGTTCCGGGGAGGACGTAGGGGAGGTGGCGGTGGTCAACCCGCAGGGCCTGCGGGGGGTCATCGCCGAGCTGGAGCGGCGGGCGCCCGCCGAGCCCATGGATGCGGAAACGTGGCTGAATGCAGACTATTCTCCGCTTCCGTCCCTCGTGAGCGCCGCCCGGCGCATCTTCGACCATGAACCTCTACCTCAGATAAAGAAAGCGCAGAGCGCCGGCATCCCTGACACCATCGCCACCCTGGTGGCGGCCGCGAATCAGGCGCGCGAGAACCAGGAACTGCATCTGGCCCTCATCACCGGCGTTCCCGGGTCGGGGAAGACCCTGGTGGGACTCCAGTTCGTCTACGAGAACCACTTCGGCGACACGGGGAGCCAGCGCTCCGCCGTCTTCCTGTCGGGCAACGGACCCCTGGTGCAGGTGCTGCAGTATGCGCTGAAGAGCAAGGTGTTCGTCCAGGACGTGCACGGCTTCCTCAAGCAGTACGGCGGGGAGAGCACGCGCACCCCGGAGGAGCACATCTGGGTCTACGACGAGGCCCAACGGGCCTGGGATGCCCAACGCGTCCTGGAGAAGCGCGGCCACGACCGCTCCGAACCGGAGGACTTCCTGCGCATCGGGTCGCGCAAGGACTCCTGGGCGCTGATGGTGGGGCTCATCGGCGAGGGGCAGGAGATTTACCTCGGAGAGGAGGCCGGGCTCAGCCAATGGAATGACGCGATCCGAAAGACGTCCGACTCCTGGACGGTCCATTGTCCCCGAAAGATAGCGAGCATTTTTGATAGCGCCGATCGACTCGACATCAACGAGTCACTCGATTTGGACATGTCGCTGCGCACCCATCTGGCCGAGGACGTGCAGGGGTGGGTGCAGGACCTGCTCGACGGACGTCTCGACGCGGCCGCCGGCCACGCGGAGGCCATGGAGAAGCAGGGCTTTCGCCTGTATCTCACGCGCGATCTGGAGCGGGCCACGCGCTACGTGCGCGAGCGGTACCGCACGGAGGAGGACAAGCGCTACGGCTTCCTGGGGTCGTCCAAGGGGAAGTTGGACCCGTTCGGGATCCCCACCGACTACTACGCCACCCAGCGCATGAAGATCGGGCCGTGGTACTACGACGATCCGGACAGTCCGGGGTCGTGTTGCCGGCTGGAGTCGGCTGCCACCGAGTTTCAGTGCCAGGGGTTGGAGTTGGACCTGCCCATCGTGGGCTGGGGCCGGGATCTGCATTGGGGCGGGAGGAGTTGGGAGAGTCCGCCGCAGCGGCGGTCGTCGGCGCGGGACCCGCATCTGTTGCGGTTGAACAGCTATCGGGTGCTGTTGACCCGTGGGCGGGATGGGGTGGTGTTGTTCGTGCCGGATGGTGGGGCGGCGTTTGACGCGGATTTTGCCGCGCTTGCCGCGGCTGGGGGGAGGGGGTTGTGAAAGGGGCGGTGTGAAGAGGGCGTGTTGGTCTTGTTGCTGACGGGATAGCCGTCGGGGCACGGGATCCCTGAATTGGAGTAGCAGTCATGTCGGGGAGGCGAAGGTGGCTTCAGATACCTATTCGCGTAGCTATCAAGCGCTGGTCGGGTTGCGGGATGCAAACGAAGGTGCCGATGGTGGCAGAAACGAGGCAACGACCAGGCTACAGCTCGTTAACAGTCTTCTCATAGAGTGTTTGGGCTGGGTAAAAGAAGACATAGTCTGCGAACACGCGCACTCAGGCGGATACGCTGATTACGTGTGCGCAATCCGCCATCCTTCTCTGGTCGTGGAGGCGAAGAGGGAGGGGGTGTACTTCGAACTGCCACCTGGTCTTGGTCGGAAGATCGATCTCACCTCAATTACCAGAGAGAATCGTCAAATGAAGGCGGCAGTGGAGCAAGTGTCGGTGTACGCCCAGAAACGCGGAATCCCCCTGGCATGCGTCTGTAATGGCTGGCAATTGGTGCTGTTTGTGCCTGTTCGTGGAGATGGCACTCCGCCGCTGGAGGGGTCGTGTTTCGTCTTCGACTCGCTTAGTGACATGGCAGACCACTTCTTTGACCTGTGGAGCTATGTCTCGAAGGACGGGGTCGCAGATGGTCGTGCAGCTCGTGCTCTGCTCCGCGGGGACGGAGACGTACTACCCGCGCGCCTAAGCTCTCACATTCCTTCATACCCGGGCTATAAAGGAAGAAATAGGTTCCAGGCCGGACTTCAGATAATGACCGACCTGGTACTCCAAGATCTTCCACTTGGGCGAGACATGGAAGAGCAGTTCTTGACGGAGTGCTATGCACCGAGTGGTGCGTTGTCGCAACACGCACTGGTCAGTAAGAACCTTCTTCGTGCACGCTATGTGGCGCTATTTGGGGATAGTGTAAACACTCCGACTATGGTGCCCGCGTCCGACAAGAACGGCATCAGCCATCAACTAGTTGCAGAGGGGTTGTCCAAGCGACCGATAATACTCGTCGGGGATGTGGGCGCCGGAAAGACAACCTTCATAAGGAATCTAATCAAGGTTGAAGGCAAAGACGTACTTCACGGCGCTGTCACACTGTACGTAGATCTTGGCTCTCAGGCAAATCTTGGTGATGATCTAGCCGGATACATAATTGGTGACATCAAGAGACAGCTGAGAGAAGACCACGACTATGACTTCGACGATGACCGAATAGTCAGGGGCATCTACCATAGAGAACTAGAACAGTTTCGGCACGGCATATACGGGAGGCTTGAGAAGGAGGACCCGCCTGAGTTTCGCAAGCAGGAACTCGGTTTGCTTGCGGGACTGATAGGTCGGCCTGACGCCCACCTGAAAGCCGCCCTCGAGCACTTGGTGCGCGGAAGGAAGCAGCAGGTCATCTGCTTCTTGGACAATGCTGATCAGCGATCAACTGACAGTCAACAGCAAGCGTTTCTCATCGCCCACGAGATGGCCGCCAACTGGCACCTCTTGGTCTATCTTGCACTGCGGCCCGAGACGTTCTTCTACTCGACGCAGCGAGGTTCCCTGAGCGGATACCATCCTAAGGCATTCACCATTGCTCCGCCCCGAATTGATCTAGTGGTCAAGAGGCGCCTCGACTTCGCCATGAAGATCGCCAAGGGAGAGGTGGGCATACCGGCACTATCGAGCGAGGTTACCGTCACTTCTGACGATCTCGTCGCTGTCCTCGAAGCATTCCGCCTGTCTCTTGATCGAAGCCGTCCTCTTGTGCAGGCTCTGGACAACATATCTGGGGGAAACGCAAGGCGTGGGCTTGATCTCGTTGCGACGTTTCTGGGAAGCGGACACGTGGACACACCGGCGATAGCGCAGGGACAAAGAGAAGGGGAGTATACGATCCCACTTCACCAGTTCTTGCGGGCGGTGATCTATGGAGATGCCAGACACTTCGATCCCTCTAGATCTCTGGTGGGAAACCTCTTTGAACTTGTCTTTGTCGACCCGAAAGAACACTTTCTAATGCCTGTCATGCTTGGAGCGATGACGTCTCTCAAGCAGTCAGCTGGGCGTGGGGGCTTCGTCGAAGTGGACACCGTCGCAAGCATCCTGCAGAACAGGGGCTTCCATCCGGAACAGATCGATCGCTGCATGGAACGTGCGCTCGCCAAGAACCTACTGCAACCGCGATTGGGAGACCCTGAGCGCGACTCGCGCGCCATCCGGCTGACAACCGTGGGAGCCTATCACTTTGGCCCGTTGGTCAGGCAGTTTACGTACGTCGACTCGATCATCGTCGATACCCCCATCCTGGATCCAGATGTCAGAAGTCGCATTGTTGACGTGGAGCGTATTGGAGAGCGTCTGGACAGGGCGGCGGTGTTTGTAGAATATCTAGACACCCAGTGGGTGGAAGGTTGCCTGGCGACCGATGTATTCGATTGGCCTTCGGTGGGAGCCAGCCTGAAGTGCAACATCGCAGAGATTCGGAGACGGATTGCGAGCTAGACAGGGTCAGAGGTTGCTCTGAACCCGGCTCGCGCCCAGTGCTCCTCTCGCGCCAACAGCATCTCATCCGGATCCTCCACCGCCCGCCCATAGGCCCGCGGTCAGATATGCTATATATGTAATATGAACAAAGAGAGCGATCTACGCGAAGGCTCCGACGTATTAGAGTTCTTTCGCGGTCAGGCACCCGCGTCGCGGGAAGTAAGGGTCGTCGAGAAGCAGGAGTGGCTGCGGCTGCTCCTGACCGAGCAAATGCGAAAGGCACGCAGGGCCGCCGGCATGACCCAGGCACAGGTCGCCGAGAAGCTGGGCGTCACCCAGGGCTGGGTTTCCCGCCTGGAACACGCCGATCATGATCACGCGCTGGAGTCGATCGTCGCCTATCTCGATGCGGTGGGGGCCGATTTGGAGTTCGTGATCCATACCTCGGCGAAGAGGCCTCAGGCTGAATCATCCTGCGTCCCGCAGGCATAGCACAGGCTGGACGAGAGCGCCTGAGACGTGACCCGTCTCGGTCACAATGTGGGGTGGACCCTACTCCCGCCCCAACCTGACGTCCAACACGGCGGCCCGCCCAGCGCGCACCGTACCCAGCGCCTCCTCCAACGTCGGCAGCACCTCACTGGGATCCTCCACCGTCCGCCCAGAGGCCCGGCAGGCCCGGGCGATCATGGCGTAGTCGGGCATGAATTCCACGCCTGCCTCGAACGTGTACTCCTCCGTGAGGCTGTCCACTCCCATGACCTCTTTCTGCGAACCCCTGGCCACGCCGTACCCCTGGTTGTTGAAGACCACCGCCAGGAATGACAATCCGTAGGTCACCGCCGTCCACAGGGTGGAGGTGGGGCAGCCCCACACGAATCCCCCGTCCGAGAGCAGCATGCCGGGCACGGTCCGTTCGATCTGCTCCGTGACCGAGGCGTTCTGGGTGAGGGTGTGGTTGACCACGATGGTGTCCGCGTCGATGACCTGGTTGACGCACGAGCACGGCCAATCGGGGGAGAGGGCGCCCGCCGGCCGGTGTGGCTTGGCGTTGAAAACGCTGCAGCACAAATCTATCAGGGATAGATTTTGGCGGCGGTTATCGCAAGGCCCGCGATGTCCACATTGAGAGAAGGCCGGCGAGAATCTATGTCAAGGAGATTGTCGCTCGATCGTCAGCCCGTGGCCTCACTCCCCGTACCTGCGCCCGCACTGCGCGCAGAACGGCATGTCCGGATTCACCGGCGAGCCGCACCCGGCGCAGAAGCCTGCGCCTGCCTGGGTCTGACCCACCTGCGCAGACTGGGCGCCGTGAGTCCCGGTCCCCACGGTCCCGGCCCCGGTGGTCCCGGTCCCGGCGGTCCCGGTCCCGGCGGTCCCGGTCCCGGCGGGCGGCGCGGGCGGAAGCTCCGGGCGCCGCAATCTCCCCAGAAGGTACGCGGTCGTACCGATGCCGGCCGCCGCGATCACGGCCAGCACGGCGATGATCGCGATCCACGCGCCGGAGAGTCCGCCGTCCTTTCCGTCTGACTCGTCCGAGGACCCGCCATTGCCGTCCTCGCCGCCGGTCAGACCGCCTTCGCCGGTGACCGTCTCTCCGCCGTCGGTCGACACGTCCGTTTCTCCGGCGCCTGTCGCCTCGGTAGTGGTCGAGGACTCGTCGGAGGTGTCATCGCTCGAAGCGACCACCACGTCGTCGGTCCTCCATATCTCGAGGCCCTTCTGGAGGTCGGCGGAGATCCAGAGAAGGTGCCCCTGGAGTTCCATCACTCCCCCTCCGCCCGTGAAGTAGGTGGTCTCGGGGTCCTGAAAGACCATCTGCCAATCCGTGCCGTCGGCCGACTTCCACAGTGTGTTGCCGACATGGTAGTCATAGGCCTCCAAATAGAGGGTGTCATCGATGACGGCCGCGCCGGCGACGTAGCTGTTGGCCATGCCGAACCCGTCGTTCCCCACCTGGGTCCACTGGCTGCCGTCGTTCGACACCCACAGTTGGAAGCCCTCGGGCGGGTGTCTCTCGGAGGGATGGTCCGGGACGAGCAACCGTGGATCCATGTTGCTGGTGGTGAGGTAGAGGCGCCTCTCGAACTCCGTGAGGGTGGCGCCGATGTTGCGCTCCACGCCCATCGAGAAGCCGTCCTCGACCACCTTCTCCCAGTCGGTGCCGTCACTGGTCCGGAACAGCTCGAATCCGGCGAGGTCCTCGAGGGTGCCCCCGGTGCTTCCAACGGCGTACAGCTGGTCCTTGTATACGAGGGAGAGGGCAAGGGCGATGCTATCGACCCTGCCCAATCCTCCGTGGGCGACCCGTTCCCAGTCGACGCCGTCGGCGGTCCGCCAGATCTCGCCTCCGGCGTCCGTGTTGGAGATGCCTACGTACAACATACCCTCGAACACAGACGGCGGATCCATCGGATCGGCACAGCGGACGGCGCCTGTGGTCCCGGGTATCCCCAGTCCGCCGTCGACCACCCGCTGGAACGATTCACCGTCCTCGGAGACCCACACCTGGACACCGGTCGTCGAATTGGCGGCGAGGAGTATCAGGCGGTCGGCGAACACGAACGGCACCGCGTGGTCGTTGTCGGGGTCGCCGAAGCCACCCCCTTGGACCTTGGTGAAGTCCGTACCATCGGAGGTCACCCAGACCTCGAGACCCTCGTCACCGTGGTTGTAGGAGATGGCGTAGAGACGGTCCTTGAATACCACCAGATCGAACATGAAGTTGTTCTTGTTTCCCAGGCCGGGCGTGCCGATCTGTTCCCACTCGACTCCATTGGTGGTCCGCCAGATATCGCCCCCCAGTTTCGTGCTTCCCGAGTAGAGCTCGCCCGCCTGGCTCGCGGTGGTGGTCACGTAGAGCTGCCCGTGGAACTCGGCCACGAAGGGCACGTGGGTGTTCCCCGGATCGGTGAAGCCGTTCTCGACCACCTGGGTCCAGCCGTAGGTGGGAGGGAGAGGTACGGTGGCGGCGACGGGGGCGGGCCGGATGATCGGGAACGAGAGCGCGAGAAGGATCAGGACCAAGAACGAGAACACTGCTCCACTACCCGAAGAGATCACCCGACGTTTCATGTTGTCGTCCCCTTCAGTGAGGCTGCTCACGGTGTGCCTGCTCCTGAGCATAACTCTTCCACAGCGAAGGGGACGAGCGCGTGCGAGACGTCTACGCCGCCCCGCCTCCGATGTTGCCGCCCCCGGCCTCTCTCACGAAGGCGACCACCTCCGTGCCGATCGTCTCGTACTCGTCTTCCGCCCTCCGCCCCGAAGACTTGGGCAGCAGGAACGAATGGTCGCCGCCCTCGATAACGACCAGGCGCCCGGGGTGGGGGAGACCGGCGAGGACGGGCCGGATCTCCTCCGGCGTGCAGAACGGATCGCGGGTGCCGAGGAAGAAGAGGCTCGGCATCAGCAACCCCTCGATCGGCCTGACGTTCGGCTTGTCTTGTCGGCCGGGCGCGTGCAGGGGATACCCGAGGACCACGAGTCCGGAGGCCGGCAGCGCGCCTCCCTCCATCGCTCCCGAGGCGAGCTCGGTCGCCAACCGTCCGCCCAGCGACTTGCCTCCCAGGAACACCGGCGCCCCAGGGCCCAGGAAGTCGTTCGCCAACAGGTCGTAGGCCCGGCGGTATGCCTTCTCGAGGACGGGGCGCGGATCGGGGGACGTGGCTCCGCGTTCGGTATACGGGAAGTTGAAGCGGAGCACGAAGGCGGCGCTCTCGCGGGCGAGCGTGGCCGCCACGGAGGCCAGCAGCGGATGGTCGAGGTCGTTGTTGGCTCCGTGAGCGAGCACCAGTCCCGGGGTATCGGGGGTCGGCCGGGCGGGGGTGTCGACCTTGGCGGTGACGGTCACCCCTTCGGATACCTCCAGCCTGATGGTCCGTGTCGATCGAGCAGCCATGGACGTCGTACCTCGCATCGTCGGGAAGGTGCCTGCTGACATGGTAGCGTGAGAACATGGACTGCGGCCGGATCCATGCGCGAGACGAGTGAGAGGTGAGTTTGAGGGACCGGGACGAGGTCGATCTCCCCGACCTCGCGGGAAGGACCATCCTCGTCACGGGGGCCAGCTCCGGTATCGGACGGGCCGCGGCGCTGCGGCTGGCCGGCGCCGGCGCGACGGTCTTGGGCCACGGGCGGTCGCCTCAGAAGATGGCCGAAGTGGCACGCGCGGCCGAGGTGGCAGGTGCCGGCGGTATCGAACCACTGACGGCCGACTTCACCCGGCTGTCCGAGGTGCGCGGGCTCGCGGACCACGTGCTGCGGCGGACCGAGCGTCTCGACGGGATCCTCCACAACGCCGGAGCCTTCTACCGGAAGCGCGTCCTGACCGAGGACGGCTACGAGTCGACCTTCCAGACCAACTACCTGGCCCCCTTCCTCCTGCAGCTCCTGCTCGGCGACCTGGTGGCGCGGACGCCCGATTCCCGCGTCGTGGTCAGCACCAGCGTAGCTGCTCGCCTCGGCAGGGTCGATCTGGACCACCTGGGTCGGCCCCGGGGCTGCTACCGGCCCTTCCTCGCCTACGCGACGACCAAGTTGCTGGACATCCTTTTCGTCCAGGAACTGCGGCGCCGCCTCGCGGGGACCAGCGCGAGCGCCATCGCGGTGCATCCGGGTGCCGTGGCCACGAACTTCGGCGCCGGTTCGCTGCTGCCCCGCTTCCTTTACCGCATCCCCATCCGCAAAGAGCTGCTCATCGGATACTTCGTCAGCACTCCCGAACAGGGCGCGGAACCGCTCGTGTGGCAGTTGACCAGATCGGAGCGGGATTCGGGGGAACGAGCTCACGAGGAACGAGATCGCGGGAAAAGTCTGTATTTCCGTCGTTTTGCGCCCAAGAGACCCCCATCGCGGCGAGTGGACGACCCGGACCTGGCGCGGGACCTGTGGGAGCGTGCGGAGGGCATGGTGGACGAGTGGATCGCGCCGGGTTGAGCGCAGGGATATCGGGCGATTTCTTGAATCCATGGATTGCGCGCTCGGTTGTCTGATGAGCGGTCGCGTGCGATAGTCCCCGGACCTGTGTAGAACGACTCGAGGTAGCCTGCTGGTGCGCCACCTCTCTTCCTACGTCATACTCTGTGGCCTGGTCGTCGCGCTGGGAGTGTTGTCCCCGGCGGCGGCCGCGCCCGCCGACGCCGCGCCCGCCGACGTCGCGCCGCTCACCTCCGCGGCCTCCGAGGCGGATGCCGCGCCCACCCAGGCCGAGACGGTCACCGTGGCGGTCGCCGACACCGCAACGGTCTCGTTCACCCGCCCGGTGGAGCACGTGGCCGCCTACTGGCTGGGGGTTGAGAACGCACGGGTGACCTTGGCCTTCTCGTCTGACGGCGCGCACTTCAGCCCGCCGGTCGACGCCGGTCGTGACGACGCCGAAGGAGACGCGCAAGGCGGCATGACCTACGGCGGGGTCCTGACGGCCGAGGGCACGACAGCGGTGCGCATCACCACCGACACGCCGCTCGCTCAGCTCAACGTGATCGGGATGAATCCCGGTGAGGCCGCCTCTTCCGCGCCGGCCTCTCTGGTGGAGCCGTCGGGCGCGACGGCGGCCGCGACGGTCACTGCGGCCGTAGCGGCGGCGGTCGGTCAGCCGGAGATCATCTCCCGAGCCGGTTGGGGTGCGAACCTGGCGCATCTGAACTGGGCCCCGCGCTTCTACCCGGCCGAGAAGGTGATCGTGCACCATACCGCCGACGGCGCCGTGACCGACGGGACCCAGGCAGGCTACGCGAGACTGATCCGATCGATCTACTACTACCACGCGGTCACCCGCGACTGGGGCGACATCGCCTACAACTTCCTCATCGATCCACTGGGTAACATCTATGAAGGCCGCTACTCGGACGGCGACCCCGGCACCCCGATGGGGGAGGACGCGTACGGAAACGGGGTCACCGGAGGCCACACCTACAACTACAACACCGGCACGGTGGGGATCGCCGTGCTCGGGACCTACAACACCGTCGACATCAGTGCCGCGGCCCGCGCCTCGCTGGAGGAACTCCTTGCCTACGTCGCCAAGCGGCACGGCATAGACCCTCTGGGGTTCGGCCCCTATTCCAGCGCGTTCAATACCAGTTCCACCGTCCAGACCTGGAATATCACCGGGCACCGCGACTACGGTTCCACCGATTGTCCGGGCGACGCCTTCTACAATTCCCTTCCCACCATCCGGCAAGCCGTGTCCGGCCTCACCGGGCCGGTCGCCGCCCCCACGCCTTCACCCACCTACCTTCGGCTGACGATGACGCCCTCGGCTCCGGTGGTCGGTCAGCAGGTGACGGTGAGCGCGACGCTGATGGACGAGTCGTCTCGGACGCCGGTCTCGGGCCGGACGGTGTCGTTCGCCACCGGCGGGATCGCCACCGCTCAGACATCGGTGGGCACTGCGAACACCGATGCCAGTGGGGTCGCGTCGATCACGATGGCGTTCACCGCGGCGGGAATGCGCTGGGTCACAGCGGACTTCGATCCCGGCACGACCACCACCCATCGCGGTTCGACCACCTCCGCGGGGTTCGACATCGCCCTCTCCGGCCTCAGCGCCACGACCAGCAACACCAAGGTGCACCTGTCGTGGGACGCGGCTCCGGGCGTGAGCGGCTACAACGTCTATCGGAATGGGGTCAAGATCAATCCCGCCCCCTTCAGTCCGGCGAGCTATCTGGATACCGGCCTCGCCAACGGTATGGCCTATTCCTATCAGGTGACGGCTATCGTGAGCGGACGGGAGAGCGCCAGGTCGCCCGCCGTCAGCGTCACTCCGGGCGGGGCCTACTTCCTCGACGTTTCGGCGTCCCACCCCTACTACCAGGCCATCCAGAGCCTGGCCGCCGCGGGCGTGATCAACGGGAAGGCCGACGGCAAGTTCTACCCCGACGACCTGGTGACCCGTCAGCAGTTCGCGAAGATGATCGTGCTGGGGTGCGAGTACCCGGTGGCGGAGAGCGACGTCTGCCTCTTCAAAGACGTCACCAAGAGCGGCGCCGCGTCGCTCTACCCCGACAACTACGTGGCCGTGTGCGCCGCGCACGAGATAACCGTGGGTAAGACCTCGACCACCTTCGACCCGTACACCAACATCACCCGGGCTCAGGTCGCGACCATGGTGGTGCGGGCCGCTCAGGACTCCAAGCCCTCGGCCCTCGCGCAGCCGCCGACGGGCTGGGACGGGGTGCTCCCCGCGAGCGACAAGACCCACGGCGCCAACATCGCCCGGGCCGAGTACAGCGGGCTCTTCTCCGGCATCGACCTCTCCAGCTTCTCCGTCTACGGTAAGGCGACCCGGGGCGAGATCGCCCAGATCATCTGGAACTTGAGGGAGAAGTAGGACTCAGCCTCGAAGCCACTTCTGAGCGAGTCCATGCGGTAGCCACTGGGAACTCCTTCCTCTCGTCTCCCGATCTCCACCCAAAGACCCACCTCTTTCTGTGCCGCATCGCTCTACCCTGTGACAGGGTGAGGCACAGGTGATAGGTAGCGCTCTTTATCAATCGTGATAAACTGGCGCAAGGGAACGAGCAACTGGGCGAGAAGAAGGTCAGGGGATTCGTGTTTCGTTCCTACGTCGGAGATCATGCGCCTGTTCATGTGCACGTCTTTCGCAAGGGACGCGAGATCGGCCGGTGGGATATCGAGCACTAGCGTCCCCTTGACTCGTTTCCTCTCACCCGTAGGCTGATCCGAGCCTTGAGGGAGGCCGGCTATCTGCTTGAGGCGGAGGAGCGTTGACCGACAAGTCCGAGAGATTCAATCCGTGTGAGGGCCGCCTGTGCGATGTGGCCTTCGTGCGATCTATGTCGGCTCTGGTGGTCAAGTTTCTGAGCGGCCGGGTGTACGCCGTGCCGCTTGCGGACCTGGAAGGCGCCGACACGACCACGGTCACGAGGGTGTCGTTGGGCTCCGATGGGTATGCGATCGTCATCGAGCAAGAGTCAGCTAATCGGCTCGAAATACCGTGGGACATGGTCCTGTTCCATGCCGAGCCAAATTATCGTTTCTACAAATGCGGCAGCGGCGCGGCCGACAGCGCTACCGGTCGTCGACAGATCGGGGAACGGATCCACCTCGAACGCGCCAACAGGCAGTGGACGCTTGCCGATCTGAGTCTGCGTACCGGTATCAAGGTGCCCAATCTCTCCCGTCTCGAGAAAGGCAGACACACACCCTCGCTGGAAACACTGGAGAAGGTGGCCGACGCCTTCGATCTCCCTGTCGCGGAACTGGTGTCATCCCGGCGTGTGGGCGGGGCGGTTCGGTGAGCGGAAGATCGTGCGAGACACGCCGGTAGTCGTCACCCCACCTTCTTGGGGATAGCCGTGGTCCCGGCTCCCGGCACGGTCGCCGGCGCCCTGCGGGCGCGGCGGCGGGCCAGCACCTCCTCCAGATCCAGCACCTCCTCGGCCACGATGGCCAGTCCCCGCTTGTGGTTGTTCTGCAGGCGTCCGCGGACCAGGAAGTAGCTCGCCCGGGCCACCACCGGCGCGATCTTGGCCAGCTTCGACTCGAAGCAGACACACTCGAACAGCCCGTAGGCGTCTTCGAGGGTCAGGAACATCGTCCTCTTCCCCGAGCGCATCCAGGGGTTCTGGGCCCGCTCGTAGACGCCGGCTACCGTCACCGGGACCTCGTCTCCCATGACGGGGAGTTCGTAGCTCATGCGCACGCCCATCGCCCTGAGTTCCTCCTCGTAGAGCGTGAGGGGGTGAGCGCTCACGGTGAGGCCCATGAGCTCCAGCTCGGAGCGGACCTTGTCCTCGAGGCTCCAGATCCTCTCCAGCCCGGCGCGGCTGGGCGGGGAGAAGAACGCCCGCAGTTGGCCGCGCCTCTGTCCGGACGACCCCGAGAGCGCCTCCAGGCGATCGTGCAGCAGGGGCAATCTCCAGAGCAGTTCGGTGCGGTCGGGCTCCAATGAGTCGAAGGCACCCACCCGGACGAGGTTCTCGGCCACCGGGTAGTCGATGCGGGTGCGCAGGTAGAAGTCCTCCAAGCTCTCGAAGGGACCGTGACGTCGTTCCTCTTCGATGCGGTCGAGGGAGCGCTCGCCCATCTGCTTGAGGTAGGAGAAGCCCACCCGCAGGGCCCGGCCGGCGTCGGGGGCGATGCCCGAACTGGGGGCGAGGCAGGCCCCCGGCTCCACGCCGCCGCGGGCGCGCGGCGCGCGGGGGAGGAGGTCGCCGGGGCTGAGGGGCGCTTCGCGCGCGGGCTCGCGGCTGGGTCGGTCTTCGCGTCCCGGCTCGGAGGCGGCGCAGCCCGGCTGCTTCGCTCGCGGGATCTCGACATAGGCCGACTCGCCCTCCTGCTCGGCCCGCAACTCGGCCAGGTCGGACTCGGTGAGTCCCCAGTCGTGCTCCGCGTTCCAGGCCTGGGCGAAGGGGTCGTAGGGGCCTACGGCTCCAGCGGTGTGGGTCGTCGCTCTGTTGGGCTGCGTCTCACCACCGGGCAGGATCCCGGCGTCCCACACCTCCGGCGGCGTCTCGTCCTCCACCGTGAACCCGCGCCCCGACAGGTTGATGTCGAGAGGCCTGACCTCAAGCCCGAAGCGGCGGGCGTCGTTCAGCACCGTCCGCGGGGTGTAGAAGCCCATGGGATAGTTGTTGAGAACGGCGCACAGGAACTCGGCTGGGTAGTGGGCCTTGAGGTAGGCGGTGGCGTAGCTGATGACGGCGAAGCACACCGAGTGGCTCTTGTTGAAGCCGTAGGCGGCGAAGCCCTCCAGTTGACGGAAGACCTCGCGGGCGGCGTCCCCCGGCACACCTCGGGCGACGGCGCGGCTGATGAAGGTCTCGCCGATCTTGGCCATCTCCTCCCGGCTGCGGTCGCGGGTCATGGCCCGGCGCAGGGAGTCGGCGTCGGCCAGGTCGAAGCCGGCCACCAGTTGCGCCACCCGCAGCACCTGCTCCTGGTAGAGGATGACGCCGTAGGTGTCGCCCAGGGCCTCGGCCATGGCGGGGTGGGGGAGGACGACGGGTTCGAGGCCCCAACGCCTGTCGATGAAGGGCCCGATCATCTCGGCCTCCAACGGCCCGGGACGGTAGAGGGCGATGGCGGCGATCACGTCGTCGAAGTCCCGCTCCTGCAGCCGGCTGGCCAGGTTGCGTTGTCCGGCGGATTCCAGTTGGAACAGCCCGATAGAACCCCCGTTGCTGATGATCTCGTACGCGGCGGGATCGTCGGGCGGCAGCTCGTAGGGCCGGATCCGCCTCCCCGTCCGCTGCCTGATGATATGTACCGCCTCCGACACGGCGGAATGGGTCCTTAGTCCAAGGATGTCCATCTTGACCAGACCCAGGGCGGCGACGTCGTCCTTGTTGAACTGAAGGACCACCACCCCCTTAGCCGCCCATTGGAGGGGTGCGTAATAAGGGATCGCTCTATCGGCGATGACGAACCCCCCGAGGTGGGTCCCCAGGTGCAGGGGGAACGAGTCCAACCGCTCCACCAGATCGAGGAAGCGGGCGTAGCGACCCTCGGGCCGGCCTGGAGTGCCAGGCGTGACACCTCCCTTACCGTCTGGCATCGGCGGAGTGGCGGCGACGGCGTGGGCTCCGTCCTGCAGCGGGGAGTCTCGCAGTTCCGGCCAGGCTCCGGCCAGGTACTCGCGCATGCGGGCGGCATCGCCGTGTCGGGGGACGTGCTTGGCGAGAGCGTTGATCTCGGTGGGGGCGAATCCCAGGGCCTCGGCCACGATGCGGACCGCCGAGCGTGGCGACAAGGTGTTCACGTTGGCGACCACGGCCACGTTCTCAGGGCCGAAGGTCTGGTAGATGTGGTGGATCACCTCGTCCCGCCGGGAGGAGCAGAAGTCGACGTCGATGTCGGGCATCTCCCTCCGGTTGGGGTTGAGGAACCGCTCGAACAGCAGGTTGTGGCGGATGGGCTCGGACGCGGTGATATCGAGTGCATGACACACGATGGAGTTGCCGGCGCTGCCCCTCCCTGAGCAGGCGATCCCCTTCGCCCGCGCCCACCTGACGATGTCGTGCACCACCAAGAAATAATGGGCGAAGCCCATCCTCTCGATCATGCCCAACTCGTGCTCGAGCAGTTCGACGGCCCGGGGAGGCACCGGCTTGTACATACGGGCGATACCGCGGAAGCAGCGCTTGGCGAGGAGCGAGTACGCCGTCTCGCCTTCGGGGACGTCGACCTTGGGGAAGTGATAGGTGCCGAGCTCCAGGTCGACGGTGCAGCGTCGGGCTATCTCCCACGTGGTGGCAAGGGGGTCGAGTACTGCCACTGCCGATGGGGGGCAGACGCCGACCCCAGCCGCCGGGTCGACCCGTTTTCCCAAACGTGCAATATTCGTTGCATTCTTGCCGTTACGCAATTGCGCCTTATCATCAGACTTCACACTGCCCGGAGTGGAGGTTCGATCCGCCTCGACCGTATTCCGCGATCCAGGACATGTTCTCGCGATTATTCGACCTCCGCTCTCCCCCGCAAGTGCAATAGATATTGCATAACAACTATTTCGCACTTCAACCCCGGGCGCACGTGAGCCGCCCGCATCACCGGTCAGCGACAGCATCGGACCCGCCAAAGACTCTAGCTCCAGTTTAGATTGAAGGAAGCGCGCGCCGGGGACCGGGTCTGGATAGCCGGAGAGGGGGACATCACGACCGGCGGCGCGGCAGACCAGATGGAGGTCGCGATCGTATTTACCAGCATAATGGACATTGCTGGTGAGGACCGAGCGCAGACCACACTGGGCGGCGAGTCGGGAAAGAGCCAGGCAGTAGGTCAGGCACGACAACCGCCAGGGCCGGCCGTTGCTATGGAAGCCGATATCGTAATCACCGGGATCAAGGCGTTGAGGATGGCCCTGGGGCAGGTCGGGTCGGGCACGAGACTGGCGGACTTGCCTCGAGACCGCGGGGTTTTCCACAGGGCGACGCTCCCCATCCGGTTGCCATGATGCAACTATGGTTGCAGTGGAAGCACTACGCAATGTACTAGCATAGGACCCAGGAGTGGTGGAGGCGCTGGGGATGGCGGGCGGGTAAGGCGTCGCTGGGGAGTCGAGTGATTCTGCAATGGAGGGCGGAGGCTGCGGGGGGAGAGGGGTCGCGAGCATGGTCGCTGCGGAAGTAGTCGGTCGGTGCCGCAAGCGTCCTCCGTGGGCTTGGATCTTCTCGTAGACGGGAGAGCCGTGCTGCCCGGCGTGGGCTTCGTGGTGGGGCTCGTAGCCGAAGTATTGCAGTTCGACGTAGAGGTGGGAGGGATCGAAGATCTCGCGGAGCCGGAGAAGGGCGGTGCGGGCTCCGTCGTTACGGCCGGTGTCGACGAGATGGCCGACCTCGCCGTGACGACAGCCGGTGAGGCAGATGATGCCGTCGGCGTGGTCCTGAAGCGACTGCAGGGTGACCTGCGGTGGTCGCTCGCGCTCAGGATCGGCCAGATGGGCTGCCGAGATGAGCCGGCAGAGGTTGGCATAGCCCTCGCGGGTCTCGGCGAGGAGGACCAAGTGGTGGGGATCTTTGGGAGGCGCGGGACTTGCGGGGCCGGTGCCGCTGCCGGCGACCGGGGCGCGAGCCGCGCCGGCCGGTCCGGCGCCGGCCGCGGTCCCCGGAGGCGCCGGCTCGTCGCCCGGCATCAGCGACTGCACCCGCACCTCGGCTCCGAAGATGGGCTTGATCCCGTGCCGGGCGCAGGCTTTGGCGAAGCGCACCGCGCCGTAGAGGCCGTCGTGGTCGGTGAGAGCCAGGGCCGGCTGCTTCAGCTCAGCCGCTCTGGCGACCAGTTCCTCGATGCGGCTGCCCCCATCGAGGAACGAGAAGTTTGAATGGACGTGTAGGTGGACGAAAGGGGTGTGGCCGGAACCTTCACCGTGACCGTGGCTGGGAGCAGCACTGTCTTCGGCGTCGGCATGCACGGTCTCTTCATGCTTTTTGGGCGGCCGGGTGTAGCCATCCTTGGGTCCGGTTTTGCCGAGTTGCCTGGCGTAGTCGTGGCTGGCAGGCAACCGCTGTATCGCGAAGCCGCGCAGGTCGCCGGCGGGCTGGCCGTGCGCTGGTGGTGGGTCGCTCCTTGTCATTGCAATAAACGTTGCATTTTTATAATAGAGCAATATAGAGGCTCAAGATCTGACCCATCTCCTGAACATACGTTCGTAGGGAGCCGCAGTATATACGAACATTTGTTCGTATGGCAAGACCGGGGATGGGGCGCGTGTGGCAGATGGCAGGAAGGTGTAGTATGGGTAGCAATATGAAGACGACCATCGATATTGCCGACCAGCTTCTGGCCGAGGCCAAAGCCGTGGCCGCTGCCGAAGGTACGACAGTCCGCAGCCTGGTGGAAGAGGGCCTTCGTGCTGCCATCACTCGCCGTCGGGAGGCGAAGACCTTCGTGCTTCCGTCCGCCAGCTTTCGCGGAGACGGGCTGCGGCCCGACGTCTCTTTGGAGCGCTGGGACGAGGTCCGGGCCCTGATCTACGGTGGCCGCGGAGGATGATCGCCGTTGACACCAACCTCCTGGTCTACAGCCATCGGGAGGATTCGGAATGGTTCCAGCCGGCGGAGGCGTGCGTGCGCGCTCTTGCCGAAGGTGCAGAGCCCTGGGCGATCCCTTGGCCGTGTCTCCACGAGTTCCTCTCCGTGGTCACCCACCCTCGTATCTTCGAGACACCCACTCCCCTCGGCGTTGCGCTCGAGCAGGTGGAGGCGTGGTCCGGTTCACCGTCGCTGGTAGTCCTCGGAGAAGGACCGGGCTACTGGCCGAAACTGGCGGATCTGCTGCGCGTCTCTCGTGGCGTGGGGCCGCTGGTCCACGACGCGCGGGTAGCCGCTCTTTGTCTGGCCCACGGAGTGTCAGTACTCTGGTCGGCGGATCGCGACTTCGGACGATTCCCCGCTCTCACAGTCCGGAATCCGCTGGTCAACCTCTGAGCGATCCCGAGCGGCGCCCGGGCCTGCCAGCCTCCACTCCCTAGCCTTCGACCACTTCCCAGACGGCCTTCATGCTGAAGGTGGGGTCGCCCATCTGCATGAGGCCGCTGATCACGAGGCGCCCGCCGCGTCGAGCCACGTTCCCGATCATGGACGTGGGCATATCGCTGTCCTCGACATCGAAGATGATCTTGGTGCCATCGATGGTGAACGTCATCATCTGTGGCTCACTCTCGACGGCTCCGCTGCCCTCCGGGTCGAGGGCCGACACGTCGATCAGCATCATCGCGGTGCCGCTCTTGCCTCCCTGGTCGACGGTGATGTCCATGCTCATGGGGAGTGGCTCGTCCTTGAGGGCGTCGAGCAGGGCCAGGCTGCAGCCCTCGTCCTCCATGGCCTGAGCCGTCTCCTGATCGAAGGTGAGCGCGGTGATGGTGAAGGTCCCTTCCCAGGTGCCGTTGAGTTCGCCGGGGGCGATCGGTCCGCCCGTGTCGGTCGCGCTCGTCGTGTCGGTCGTGGGGGGCGCTGTGGTCGGAGGTGATGTCGTGGCCGTGGTGTCGGTGCTGGGTGGCGGACCGTCCTGGCCTCCGCTCGTGCCGGCGGGGCGCACGAACGTATCACCGGTATGAACGTCGACTACCACGAAGGTATCGATGATGATCGTCGTCTGCTGGATCACGATGATAGTGGTGGGGTCGAAGCCCGGCCAAGGCGTCCCCGTGTAGGTGGGGGTCTTCTTCGTGGGCTTCGGTGGGGTGAGAGGATTGCCACACTCGCAGCGGACCCGGGGCACGCCGTACTGGTCGACCAAGACTCCCTGGCCCGCCTGCAGCACCGACTGGCGGGGGGTGGGGCGTCCGTTGCGATAGCCGTGGTTGGTCACCCGGATGTCGCGGGTGAGCATCATGGGAGTGAGTTCGGCGAAATAATCGCGGAGTTGGTCGGGCCGCACCTGGGTGCCCCCGCTCCAGCGCAGGGTGGGATCGTTGTTGAGGGCCGCACAGAAGGCCGCCGCCTTGTCGGGGTTCTGCTCGAGGAAGCGGAGTTGGGCCTCCTTGTCGCACTGGGTCTTGCTCTTCGAACCACCGTACAGTGCGGGGGTGTCTCCCGAGAACGAAGCCAGAGTGACAGGCTGCGTCGCGCCGGCGGTGGTGACGGTCGAAGGAGGTGCGGTGGTCGTCGGAAGCAGGGTGGATGTCGTGGGGATGGCGAGCGTCGAGGTTGGACCGGCTGGGACGAAGTCCTCCCCGGCGAACGGCTCCGGACCGGCCGTGCCCGCGGGCTCGAGGAATATCTCTCCTTCTTCCTGCACGAAGAGGTCCTCGAGGGCGGTGTCAAGGGCATCGTCGATCCGGTTGTACCAGATGCCGAAGTAGGCGCCGAGTCCACCGCCGATGACGATCACCGCGATGACGGGGATCAAGATCCACAGGAGGCGCGACCGTGGCGCAGGCGGCGTCGCGGCCGGGTAGCCGGCCTGGTATCCGCCCGGGGCTCCGTAGGCGCCCGGAGTCGGCGGAGGTGGCGGCGCGGCGGCGGAGGGCGGCGGCGGAGGTGGCGGCGCGGCGGGGAAGAGCCCGACCACTTGACCGGCGGATCGCCAGTCACCCAGTTGCTCGCTCCAGACGACGTCGTTCGGAGTGATGACTCCTTCACGGGCAAAGGAGAGCAATTGCTCCCACGTGTAGGGGCCGAGATGCTGCCCCGCGGGCGCTCCCTGTTTGCCGTAGAACCAGCCGGAATCTGTGGGCCCAGCAGTCATGATCAGCCTCCCGGTCGCTCGCCGCGGGTCGCACACCCGGTCTCTGCAGTCCACGGTATCGAACGGGCCGAGGGTGGGTCAACCCGGAGGACCGGTTTGGCTCATAACGGTTATGGGAAACAGGAGCACGATCCACCAATGAAGAGAGAAAGGAGCCCGCAGACGATGGGGATCAAGGGGACGAAGACGGAACAGAACCTGCTCAAGGCCTTTGCCGGGGAGAGCCAGGCGCGCACCCGCTACACGTTCTTCTCCAGCCAAGCGAAGAAGGAAGGCTACGAGCAGATCTCCGCCATCTTCATAGAGACGGCGGAGAATGAGAAGGAGCACGCCGAGGTCTTCTTCAAGCACCTGGAAGGCGGTCCGGCGGAGATCACCGCCACGTATCCCGCTGGTCGGATCGGGACCACGGCCGAGAACCTCCTGGCCGCGGCCGAAGGCGAGAAGGAAGAGTGGGGCGAACTGTATCCAGCGTTCGCCGCGGTCGCCAAGGAAGAGGGCTTCGCCGACGTGGCGGAATCGTTCACGGAGATCGCGGAGGTCGAGGAGCGTCACGAGGCTCGGTATCGCAAGCTGCTCGCGAACGTGGAGGGCGGTCGGGTGTTCTCTCGTCCGCAGCCGGTGCTGTGGAAGTGCCGCAACTGCGGCTATGTGCACGAGGGTGCCACCGCCCCGGACCTGTGTCCGGCGTGCAAGCACGAGCAGGCCTACTACGAACTGTTCTGCGAGAACTACTAGGCTCGTCGGGGCGACGGCCGAGTCCTAGAACTCGGCCGTCGCCCCCGTTCCCATCTGGATGAAGCCTTCGCCGAAGGCTTCCCTCATCTGAGCGACCGCGCTCTCGCCGGTGCAGTGAGCCGGGCCGCATCGCCGGACGCCCACCCTCCAGAGCCCTTCGATCACCTCTTCGATCTGCCCATGCGATTGACGGAGGAGGTGGAACCCTCCGAAGACGGTATGAACCGATCCGCCGGCCAGCTCGGCGGCGGCCCGAGTCATCGGGACGATCCCAGGATGGGCGCAACCGGTGATGAGGACCGCGCCTTGCGACGTATCGACCACGAGCCCCATCTCGCTGGGGGAATCGCCCATCGGGGCCGTCACCGTGGCTCCGGGGCAGATCGTTTCCGCGGCGGCGACCGGCACCAGCGTCGCGCCCGCGGCTCGGGCCTGATCGAGGAGGCCTTTCGGGAAGCCGGCCGGGTGGTAGACGACGACATCCGGGTTCTCGGCGAGGAAGGAAGCCAGTCCGCCCACGTGGTCGCTGTGTTGGTGAGAGAGGACGATCGTATCGATATCGTCCGGATCCATCCCCAGGATGCGCATGTTGCCGAGGAGGATGTCTCCCTTGGCCCCGGTGTCGAACAGCACGGTCCGCTCGAGACCTTCGACCAGGCAGGCGAATCCCCAGTCGGGGCGCAGATCGGACCGGGGATTCGGGGTGTTGTCGTATAAGACGGTGAAGCGGACCGTCGGGGCAGGGGCCGTCACGGGCGCCGGTTCAGCGCTCTGGGGCGCGGTCGCGGTCGGATCGCCGAAGTGCGAAATGATCAGAAGACACACGGCGCAGAGCACGGCGGCCAACACTGGGGCCTCCCCATCGGGTCGAGTGGGTAGACTATGACATAGCTCGTTCAGGTAGCTCGTCCGTCTTGAGGAGAAGGATGCCACATGGGCGACGTGAGGGAAACCGCGCCGGCGCAGTCGGAGCGGCTGCAACTGATGCTCCGACTGAGTCTCCCTGCCCTCAGCCAGGCCGTCCGTGCTCTGCGCGTGACTGAGGGCAGTCGAGGGCTCGATGCCGGTTGCGGGGCCGGTGGTCATCTACGTCTGCTTGCCGACGAAGTCGGACCGACAGGCCGGCTGACGGGGCTCGACCTGTCGGCCGAGAGTCTCGCGGCGGCTCGGACATCGGTCGAAGATCTCGGGGTCGGTCGCGGGTGCGCACCGCGCGTCGATCTCGTCGAAGGCGACATCCGCCGGCTGCCCTTCGAGGACGACGCCTTCGACTGGATCTGGTGCGCCGACACCCTTTGGCCGGGAGCGGTCGTCAAGGACCCTCTGCCTGTTCTGGAGGAGTTCGCTCGCGTGGTGAGGCCGGGGGGCACGATCGCGCTCGCCTACTGGTCGAGCCAGACTCTCCTCCCCGGGTATCCGGCACTCGAAGCCCGGTTGAACGCGGCCTTCGCCGAGACGGCGCTCTACCTGGCCGGAGTGCCCGCCGGACTACACATCCTCAAGGCTGGCGAGTGGCTGCGCCGTGCCGGACTGAAGCGTCCCCGAGCGAAGAGCTTCCTCGCTGAAGTGAAGGGACCGCTCGACCGAGCAAAGCGGGAGGCCGTGGCCGCCTGTCTGACCATGTTCTGGGGTGACCTGGGTGAAGGTCTGTCTCCCTCCGACCAGGCCGCCTACCATCGTCTGTGCGACCCGGAGTCGCCGGATTTCATCGCCGACGACCCCGACTACTATGCCCTCATCACCTACTCGATGTTCTGGGGCAGGGTCTAGTCTCGCCGAGGGCTACTGCTTCGTGACGCTCCAATTCGCCACGATACTGAAACCGGTCTCGGCGCCGGCGAGGGTCCCGTTGATGACCAGGGCGTCTCCCTCCTTGCCCACCTTGCCGGTCATGCTTCCCGAGGCTCCGGATGATTCGTCGAGCGTGAAGTCGAGCGTGTCTCCGGAATAGGTAAAGTAGAGGGTGTTCGGCTCCGGGGTCGAACTCACCTCCACATCCGGGTTCTCCGCGGCGATCTCCGCGGCTATCGAGGAAGCGTCGATCAGCATCACGGCTGTGCCATTGCCGGCCTCATCCACGGTGATGTCCATGGTCATGGGCAGCGGCCGTCCCTGGAGTTTGGCGAAGATCTCCCCGATCAGTTCGATGCCGCAGCCTTCCTCGCTGTCGCTGGAGGTGGCAGCGGGATCGAGGTTCATCTCCACGAAGGTCATGGTGCCTTCCCAGTGGCCATTGATGTCGATGGTCTCCAGTACGAGGATGGCGCATCCCCCGGTGTCGGAGCGGACCACCCGGATCGTCGGCGTGGTGCCCTCCTTGGGAGAGACCGTCCAGCTCACCTCACCCGGTCCGGCCAGATGCTGGCTGGTGCTGCCGGTGACGACGCCCTCGCCCATCACGGTGATGGTGAGATCGGCGCCGCCCGGGTTCGCCTTGGCGATGGCGGCGGTGACGGTGTAGTCGGTAGGGCCGCCGTCGGCGACGAGTTTCACCGAGGCCAGATCGAGGAGGTCCTGTTTGCTGAGTTCATTGCCGGGGCCGCGGAGGTCGTTGATCACCTTGAGCACGGCGTCGTCGACGCGCAGGACCTTACCGCCCACGTCCGCCGGCACTGCCACCTTGGTGCCGTCGCGGTCGACTTCCGAAGCCGCGGTCTGGACGAGGATGTCCTTGATCTGCTGGGCGGTCAGCTTGGGATTGATGGACTTGAGCAGAGCGGCCGCCGCCACCACCTGCGGAGTGGCAAAACTGGTCCCGCTGCTCAGCACCGGCTTACCGTCGGGGTCGACTCCTGTGGGCACACCGGAACCACAGGCGGACAGGGTGACCTCGCCGTTGCCGGTGGCGTAGTTCGAGCCGCTCCCCACGTTCTTGATGAAGTCGTCAACTGTCCAGTTCGCGGGGATGCTGCCGGCGGCCATGCGGTCGTCATAAGCCTGCTGTATGACTGCGGGATCGAACCAGTCACCGGCGTTGGCCCTGTCCCCGGAATGGTCCAAGGCGCCTACGGTGATGACGTTGGGTAGTTTGAAGCCTCCCGGTCCATAGTTGGAGCCGTCCAGAGCCCCGTTCTCGTTACCGGCCGCGGCGACGAAGAGCACGTCGGGCTTGTCTTTGGCCATCTGCTCGAAGAACCGTTTGTAGGCCGCGGCACTCCAAGCGTTGGTGGCCTCGGGCTTATTGGGGCCGATAGAGAGATTGATGACCTTCGCTCCAGCCTGCACCTGCTTCTGCATCTCGACGAGGCTACGGACATAGAAGCCCTGATACTGGGTCACGTCCAACGGGTTGGGGTTCGCCGCCTGCCAGGTCCAATCCCCACCGGTGTTGGTGGCATTGCTGAAGGTCATGGTGAGTTTGTCTTGTAGGACCCCGGCCACTCCTGACGCGCCGTTACCGGGGTCGGCGCCGATGATGTGGGCCACCTGTGTCCCGTGGGTGAGCCCTCCGCCGTGTCCCCCTGCTTCCGGCTGGTCGGTGGTGTCCTTGGCCTCCAGGCCCCGCACTTTGGCTTTGCCGGCCGGGTAATTGCCATCAGCGTCAGGGAAGTTGAGTTCGGTGCCGAAGTCCTGCCCCGACTTGGTGTAGACGTCGCTGTCCACGATACCGACATGGGTGTCGCTTAACTTCACCCCGCTGGCCTTGAGGATGTCCCAGGCTTCCTGCGTACCGATCATGTCGTAGGCGGCGGCATTATCACCGGAATCGTAGAGCGGGTCACGCATGGGAGAGCATTTCTTGCCCTCGATGGGGCCCTTGGTCTCGGTAAGGCCGTTGGGGAAGGCGGAGTCCACTCCGGAGATAGCCCCGGCGGTCGCGATGGCTGTCTCGAGATCTTGGGCGGTGGAGCCGGAGGTCTGGATCTGGTAGAGGCCGATGTACTCCATCTCGCCGACCACGGTGCCGCCGATCTGCTCGGCGACGGCCTCCGCGTCCGATCGCGTCTTACCCTCGGCCATGAGCACCAGTACTTGGTTCGCGGGTGCGGGGCCGTAGGTGCCGGACTCGACCACCATGGCCGGGTCGGCATCGACGATCTCGGCGTTGCCCATGTCGGATGCGTCACCCTCGCTCGTGGAGGTCGACGATCCGTCCGGGGCGGTGACGACCGTGCCCCCGTCACCCTTGCCGTACCAGACGCCGAAGTAGGCACCGAGCGCTGCTCCCACCACGATCACCGCGACGACCGGGATCAGGATGGGCAGCAGCCAGGAGCGTTTCTGGGCGGGCGCGGAGACCGGGTACATCGGCGGCTGCGCCACGGGCGTTGGCGGCTGCGCGACCATCGGTGGCGTTACGAGTGCCGTCGGAGCGGGGAAGAGGCCGGTGATCTGGGCCGCGGGGGTCCAGTCGGCGAGTCCCGGGTTCCAGACCAGATCATCTCGGCCGAAGGCTCCGGACTGAGCCTGCGCGTACAGTTGCTCCCACGAAAAAGGGCCTTCCCGATGACCAACGGGCGCCCCGATCCTCGAGTAGTACCAGTCCGAAGCCATGGGACCTGTAGAGCCCACGATGCCCACCCCTTTCCCCGCCGAGATAGTCGCTCCGGCCACCTGCCGTCGCCTCAGTATAGGGGCGGAGCGGCCGGCGTCAATCACCCCGTGTTCAGACTCCGCGGGCGCGGGTGCCGTTCACGAGGTGGAACCACTCACATGTGTCGATTCTCAGCTCGTGGGTATACAAGAGCAAAGCATCACAATCTGTCCACCAACGTGGTGACACAAGGGAGGAATGGGAATGAAATACCTGCGTGCGGTGCTGGCAGCGATCATAGGGGGGCTGTTGGCCGCGGTCTACTTCCTCGCTCGCCGTTCGTCCAAGGAGACCGGCAAGAGCCTCCCCGCGTCGTTGACCGACGTCCCGGGCGAGGCCCAACGGCTGGCGTCCGACGTACGTTCCCGAGCCACTGACGCGGCGGGCACGAGTTGGGAGGCCATCAAGGAGAAAGAAGCCGCTGTCAAGGACCGCGTCATCCGTCCACTCCGCGGCGAGGGCGGCGAGGAGAGCGGAGACGTCGCAGAGGAATAGGCTCTAGTTCCCGGCTGCGACACTCGCGTTGACAGCCGCGGTCCAGCACTACTCCGGGGTGGGTCCGAGCTACAATGGCGCGGTGTTCCGGGCCCACACGGAGGAGGCTCCATGTCTGAGTCCATGCCTTTCGCGGGTATCGCCACGTTCTTGAAGGCGGCCCATATCGCGGATCCGAATGCGGGTGAGGCTGAGGTGGCCGTCGTCGGGATCCCCTTCGACGAAGGCACCACGGCGCGCGCCGGCACCCGCGAAGGGCCACGTGCCTTGCGCAAGGCGTCGACCAACTGGGCCTACCGCCATGGCACGGAATCTTTCTGGGACGGCGAAGCCGGGGTGCCACTGCTCGGCGGCGTGAGATTCGTCGATGTGGGCGACGTCGCCCACGCCCCCATGGCCCCACCCGAGGAGAACCATCCCCGGATCGCAGGTCGCATCGCCGGACTTGTAGAGAGGGGCTTGTTCCCGGTGGTCCTAGGCGGAGACCACTCGATCACCTACCCGGTCCTTCTGGGGGTCTCTCGAGTCCGGGAGACGGCCGGAACGGGAGGCGGCACAGCAAAGCCAGATCCGGTCGGGCTCCACCTGGTGCATTTCGACACGCACATGGACTACTGGGATCATGTCGGCGCCCAACGCTTCACCCATGCCAGCCCGATCGTCCGCGCGCATGAATCCGGGCTGGTCGACCGCGTGACTCAGTACGGCCTGCGCGGCCTACATACCGCAGCAGACAACCTCGAACTCGCCCGAGAGCGCGGGGTGGTGGGTTTCTGGTGCGAGCGGGCCAAGGCGACGCCGGTCGAGGACCTCGTGGCTCACATCGAGCCCGGCTCCGACGTGTGGATCACCTTCGACATCGACTGTCTCGACCCGGCCATCGCCCCGGGGACCGGCACTCCGGAACCGGGTGGCTTCTCGTACTACGAAGCCAAGGCGCTGCTGTTGGCGGTGGCTCGACGGGCCAACGTGGTCGGCATGGACCTAGTGGAGGTCAATCCGTTGTACGACCCGGGAGAACTGGCCGCCCTTCACGGGGCGAGACTCATCCTCGACCTCGTGGGCGCCGTCTTCGAGCGACGTCGGTCGTAAGGTCACGACGCGGCCGAACGGCGTCTCACCGCAGTGGCGTGAGCGTCGCACTGCCCTCGTAGCCACCAGCCGCAACACTCGCGAACACCGGCCCATCGGGCTCGGCCTGCAGATCGAGCTCGGTGAACGAGTCTTGGATGAATTCGGGCACGTGCGAATTGAGGGAAGCCTCGATCTCGGCTCTGTCGCCCCACGAATCGATGGTCAAGCCTTCGATCGTGTAGTCGCGGAGGGCCGGTTGTATCTTGAGGATCGGCCCGAGTTCCGTCGTATCGATGGTGCCGGAGATGTTGACGGCCACGGACGCATCCACCACGAAGGTTCCGCTCTCCTCCGCTCCGTACCAGGTGGTCCCATCGCTGCGGAAGGTCCCGGTGCCGATGCCGCTCAGGGTCCCGTCGGCGTTCACGGTGATCTCCGCCGTCCACTGGATGTGATTGACCCGCTTGTCGGTCACATCTTGGCGCTGCATCTCCACGTCGAGCCGCCAGACCGTGGTCTCGTGGGCGGCGTCCGCCACGCCGGTCGTGCCTGCCGGCCGGTCGAAGGTGTCGCCGGTATAGATGTCGATGAGCACGAACGTGTCGATGATCACGGTCGTCTGCTGGATGACGATGATCACCGTCGGGTCGAAGTCCGGCCAACGGGGCCCGGTGTAAGTGGGGGCCGTCCGTACCGGCTGAGGCGGAGTCAGGGGGTTCCCGCATTCGCAACGCACCCGGGGGACACCCCACCGGTCGACCAGCACCATCTGTCCCGCCTGCAGGACCGACTGGCGCGGAGTGGGCCGGCCGTCGCGGTATCCGTGGTTGGTCACCCTGGTGTCGCGGGTGAGCATCATGGGGGTGAGTTCAGCGAAGTAGTCACGGAGTTGGTCGGGCCGGACCTGCCTGCCTCCGCTCCACTGGAACGTCGGGTCCGCGTTCAGGGCGGCGCAGAAGGCCGCGGCCTTGTCGGGGTTGGCTTCGAAGAACCGAAGCTGTCCCTCCTTGTCGACGAGGGCCTTGCTCTTGGACCCGCCATACAGGGCAGGAGTATCGCCGGAGAAGGACGCGACCTGCAGTGGGGCGCCGGCCATGGTCGTGGTGGGCATCAGGGTGGTGCTGGTCGAAGCCGGGATGGCCAGCGTCGAGGTCGGACCGACCGGGACGAAAGTCTCGCCGGCGAAAGCCTCAGGGCCCGCCGTGCCCGCAGGCTCGAGGAAGATCTCGCCTTCGCTCTGGACGAACGTCGCTTCCGTGCTCGTGGTGGACGAGCTGGAGGTGGTGCTCGATGACGATGTCGACGGGAGCGCGGCCTCGTTGATGACGACGTCGGCGCATCCGGCAACGAGCGAGGCCGAGACCAGCAGAGCTAGACAGAGAATGGGACCTGCGGCGCTTCGAAGGATTTGGAACGTTCGGGTGGCCACAAGATCACCTCCACGTCGGACATCTCTTTCTCAGGGTAGTACGGGCGGGGTCCGGGTGCAACGCCTACCCAGCCTCTTTACGGCAGGCTCAACGATTCCTATGATATGGACGACGGGCCCCTGCGCCGGTTTACATGGGGGCCCGCAGTCGGGTCGCGTTCTGTGGGCCGAAGAACGGCATTGGAGGGATCATGGACGGTTTGCGCTCGGCACTACCTCGCTCCGTTCGTTACGTCACCTCGCCGGTGGCGGTCTTCGCCGTAGCACTGGTCGTCGTGGTGGCGGCTCAGTTGATCGCGCCGCCTCCGACCGAGGCAGCGGGCACATGGAGTAGCACAATGATCCCCTCCTCCGGCGACGGCCGAAAAGCCCCCGATATCGCTGGCGACTGGGTGGTGTGGGAGGAGGTCGATGGTCCGGATGCCGGTGCAACGCTCGCCACAGGTTCGTTCGCGCACAACCTCATCACCGAGAGCCTCAGTTCGTATTCCGACAAGTACAATCCTCGGATCGACGGCCAGACCATGGTTTTCGACGACGGCGCGAATGAGCAGATCTTCGCCAGAGACCTGGCCGGTCAGAGCACCGCAGGGGTGGCGCTGAGCCAATGGCCGGCGAAGAGTGCCCGAACGCCGGACGTGAGCGGCACCCGGGTCGTCTGGAGGTACGGGGTCACCGGTCAGCCGTACAATGTCGCCTTTCGCGATATGGCTGGCTCCGGTTCCATCACCTACCTGGCGGTGGGCGATGGCCAGGCCGATACCGTGCGGGTCTCCGGAGACTTCGTGGCTTGGGATTCCTGGGCCGCCTGGGCTTACGACGGGAAGGACAACCCGCTGATGCTCTACCGCTTCAGCACGGGACAGAGCGCGACGGTACCGGGCTCCAACAACTACGACAAAGGCCATGGGTTCGACATCGGCGGCGAGTACCTGGTCTTCTACGATGGCACGTGCCTGGTTGCCTACAACGTTCTCACCGGGGCCTCTCAGGATATTCCGGGCTCCGATGACGACCATTCTCCCAGCACCGATGGCCGTCGGGTCGTCTGGGTGGGATCTCGGGGGATCGAATGCTACGACCTGGTCACCCACGAGTCCTCCAAGGTGACTCAGGGGAGCGGGGCCCGCGAGCCGTCGGTGTCTGGTACCCGTTGTGTCTACGCCCTCGAGACCGGCGGAGTCGACGAGCTCTACGTTGCGACATACAGCGCGGCGGCTGCCACGTTCCCGGACGTCCCTGTATCGCATCCCTACTACGCCGCCATAAACGGCATGTTCGCCCGGGGCGTCATCGGTGGGTACACCAACGGCGACTTCGGTCCGGACGACCCGGTCATCAGGCAGCAGTTCGCCAAGATGATCGTGAAGACCCTTGGTCTGACCGTCACCGGCACCGAGGTCTGCCCGTTCGTCGATGTGAGCGCCAGTGCTGGTACCGACCCGTTCTACCCAGCCAAGTACGTGGCCGTCTGCGCCCTCAACAACATCACCCGGGGCGTCGACTCGAGTCACTTCGCTCCGGGCCTCAACATCAAGCGGTCACAGGTCATCACGATGATCGTGCGGGCCGCCGACAACCTTGCTGCGGGGACACTGGACGAGCCGTCTTCAGCCTGGAGCGGGTACCTCTCCTACGCCGATCCCACTCATGGGGCGAACATCAAGAAGGCCGAGTACAACGGTCTTCTGGCCGGCATCCCCGGAGCGGGAGGCTCGCTAGCCTCGTGGAACACGTCCGGCAACGCCAGCAGGGGCGAGGTGGCCCAGATGCTGTGGAATCTGCTGCAGAAGTTGCCGGGGTAGCTCGTCCCGCGGACCGGCCGCGAGACGGCGGCCGGTCCACCCGTCAGGTCCGTTTGCAGACTGCCTGCTCCTTTCGTCGTCACCCGCTAGGCGGGCTCTGACCGAACCGTCCGGGCGTCGGCGTTCGACGGGGCGAACCCGCGTCGGACGGTGTTCTCAGTGACGGTGCGGGGCTCCATGAACTGAAGTAGGTAGTCCGGTCCACCGGCCTTGGAGCCCATGCCGCTCATGCGCGATCCGCCGAACGGCTGGCGGCCGACCATAGCTCCGGTGATCGGGCGGTTGATATAGAGATTGCCCACCCGGAACTCTCTATACGCCCGCTCGATATGGGCCGGATTGCGCGAGTAGAGCCCGCCGGTCAGGCCGTAGCGGACTCCCAAGGCCATCCCTAGGGCCTGGTCGAAGTCGTGGGCCTTCAGCACGGCGAGTACGGGTCCAAAGATCTCCTCCTGGGCGACGACGGCCTCGGGCGGCACGTCGGTGAACACGTGAGGCCGGACGAAGAAGCCGTCATCACGGGCATCTGTCTGTTCGCCGGCAGGGTGCGCAGCGGGCTCCACTTCGTCCCCGGCAGGGTGCCCGGTCGGTTCCACTTCGTCGCCGGCCGTGCTGTCGGCGGCATCCTCCTTCTCGGGCTCGGGTCCGGCAACAGTCTCGGGTCTGTTCACAGTCTCGGCCACGATCCCGGCGGTCCCGGGGTCGGTCTCCGCGGGGAAGGGGAACGCCAGCGTGGCCTCCGACTTACCCGAGGTTACGTATCCGAGGATGCGGTCCCGGGCTTCGGCCGTGATCACCGGGCCCACCTTCGTGCCGGGGTCGGCCGGGTCTCCCACCTTCAAGCTGGCGGCGGCCTGGGTCAGACGCGAGACGAACTGGTCGTAGACCTCGTCGAGTACCACCACCCGGCTGCAGGCCGAGCATTTCTGTCCTGCATAGTGGAAGGCGGAGGCGACCACCCCTTCGACCGCGGCGTCCAGGTCGGCGTCGGTGTCGACGATGATGGCGTTCTTGCCACCCATCTCGGCGACCACCTTCTTCACGTTGCGCTGTCCGGGGTGCACCGGGGCGGCCTTCCGCATGATGTTCAGTCCCGTCTCCGCGCTGCCGGTGAAAGCCACCATGTCCACGCGGGGATCGGAGACGAGCTGCTCGCCGATCTCGGCTCCCGGTCCGGGAAGGAAGCCGACAGCGGCATCGGGGATCCCGGCCTCATGGAGGATGCGGATGAGGGCATAGCCCAGTACCGGAGTGGGCCCGGCCGGCTTGAACACCACCGTGTTGCCGGAGACGAGAGCCGCCGACACCATGCCGGTGGGGATGGCGAGCGGGAAGTTCCAGGGAGCGATCACCGTCACCACTCCGCGTGGTTCGTAGAAGAGGATGTCGTCTTCTCCGGGTACGTCGCTGAGCGACCGGGGGACGGCGAGACGCAGCATCTCCCGTCCGTAGTACTCGAGGAAGTCGATGGCTTCGGTGACGTCGGCATCTGCCTCTCGCCAGGGCTTGCCGGCTTCGATCACCTCGAGTGCGGCCAGTTCGAACCGGCGGTCGCGCATGATCGCGGCGGCTCGGAACAGTGCGGTGGCGCGCTCCGAAGCCGGGGTGTCCCGCCAACTCGGGAAAGACGCCTCAGCCACCGCGAGGGCACGGTCGGCCTCCTCCGGTCCCGCCAGGGATACGGTGCCGACCACCTCGCTCGGGTCGGCCGGATTGACCGAGGGAACCGAGGAAGCGGTGGTCACGGCTTCGCCTCCGATGAGAAGGGAGTACTCGCGCCCGAGGCTCCCCCGGATGGTGGCCAAGGCCCGCTTCATGGCTGCGCGGATCTCGGGACGAGAGAAGTCGGCGTGGGGCTCGTTCTGGAAGGGTGTCAGGCCCGGCTCCGGCGCGGTCTCGACCTCGGGTGTGACTGCCCCCGGGGTCTCGGGGGCCTTCGCGGATCCGACCGCTATCGTGGGGTCGATCGGCGCGTCGCCCGCGCCGAGCGGCGGAGCGAGCAGGGTCTCCTGATCCTCTTCTTGAGCGAAAGTCAGACGGAGGAACGACTCGTTGGCCGTGTTCTCCAGAAGACGCCGAACCAGGTAGGCCATGCCGGGTATGAGTTCTCCCACGGGCACGTACTCTCGCACCCGGTAGCCTTCCGCCACCACCGCTCTCCTGATCGGCTCGGCCATGCCGTGCAGCATCTGCAATTCGAGGGTGCCGCTCGGCAGCCCTCGGGCTTCGACATAGGCGAGGGCGGCGGCCATGCTCCGGATATTGTGGGTGCCCAGGGCCGGGCGGGTCCATTCCCGATTGTCGATGAAGAACCTCGCCAAGAGCTCGAACTGGGCGTCGGTCTGGGCTTTCTCGGCGAACACCGGTGAAGGCCAGTGTTCCTGGGCGGCCATGATGGTCTCGTAGTCCCAGTAGGCACCCTTGACCAGGCGCACGGTGAGGGGGGTCCCGCGGGTCCGGGCCAGGCGGACCAGATCTTGAGCGTCGGCCAGGCTGTCTCGCAGGTAGGATTGCACTACCACGCCCACGTGTGGGTAATCGCGGAGGTCGTCGTCGAGGAGCAGGTCGGTGAGGACGGCGTAGGTGAGGTCCCGATAGGCGAAACGCTCGAGGTCGATGTTGACGAAGACGCCCGCGTCCCGGGCCTTGAGGAAGAACGGCTTGAGGGCGGCGAAGACGGCTTCGCGGGACCCGTCGAAATCGACCGGGTCGATCTGGGAGTAGAGCGAGGTGAGCTTGAGAGAGACATTGACCCGGGGGAGTTCGCCCCAGGGTGCTTGATCGACCGCCGGTTCGGCCGACCACCGGGCTGCTCGCGAGGGCAGGATGTCCAGGACGTCCAGATAGCGGCGCTCGTACTCCTCGGCCTCGCGTTCGCTGAGACAGGCTTCGCCGAGTATGTCGAGGGTGAATCCGGTCTTGCGCCGGCGCAGGCGCTTGATGGTGGGGAGCGCGGCTGTCGCGTCACGGCCGGCTATGAGGCTGCCCGCCATCCGCTGCATCCCCCGCTCGGTCAGGCGGGCTATGGCCCAGGTCGGTAGGCGGCGCTCGCCGGTACGGACCAGCAGGCTGTCGAGGGGCCGGGGGAGCAGGCCTCCCTCGTCGAGATAGGAGCGCAGATGTCTGACGACGTCGCCGGAATCGCGCAGGCTCGGATACACGTCGACGAAGCGGAAAAGCCGGGTCTTGAAGTGTTCGTCGGAAGCGGCTTGGGCGAGCATGCGGCGCTGCAGCGCTCTGCCCACGAAGACGGACGAACCCGGTCTGCTTCTGTTCTGCTGGGCGAGGCCGGCGAAGAGTCGGCGGCCGATCTCCTGGGTGCGGGCTTCCAGGTCGTCGGGGTCGACCGGCTCGGCAGCGGCTCGGGGCACAGATCCAGGCTCGGCTTCGGTCGGCGAAACAGTCTCCACCGGTTCCGTCGCGGTGGGTTCCACCGCGGGGGGCTCGGTCGCGGTGGGCTCCACCGACTCCGTCGCGGTGGGCTCCGTCGCTTCGCTCAGGTCGTCGGGGCTCATGCGCGTGTGCTCCTCATGCCGGTGACCGGTCGATTACTTTCACCACAGACCATACCGCGCCGAGGGGACGGATGCATCACGGCGTGGAGACGTGGACACTCCACCCTCGATCAGTTGTCTTTGTATATGCGATAGGCCTCCATGAACGTCGGGAAGCCGCACGTGGGGATGACCAGGAGCATGGCGTGGAGGATCTCCTCCTCGGTCGCCCCGGCCTCTCGCGCTTTGTTGATGTGCGTGCTGACCGCGCTCAGATGGTGAGTGGCAGCCGAGATGCCCATCTTGATGAGGGAACGGGATCTCTCGTCGAGGGGGCCGCCGTTCTCGTGGATCCACTGGCCCAAAGCCTCGTTCTTCTCGTGTATCTCGGGGAATTGCTCTTTGAAATCCGTGTAGAGCGGATGGATGTCCTTCATCGTGGCCTCCTTGGGCTCCGCCGGGCGGGCGGGCGCAAATCGATCGTTGTCGCCATCGACCTAGTACCCGGTCGGCGACAAAGTGCAACCAGCACCTATTCTGTCTGCATCATGACCAGGCTGGTCTTCCCGCTCGGGTAACCCCACGGGAGCTCTGGGGGACACACCCTGTACCCGGTCTCGGCGGTGGCGTCGAACACCCTCCAATCACGTTTGGCCGAGTCGGCCCAGAAGAAGATCAGAGACCCGTCGGTAGCTGTGCAACAGACGTAGTCATGAGCGATAGTCGAACTGCCGCTCGTCCCCCAGGAGGTGTACACGTTGATCGGATGGGCCGCCGCTCGGCCGGTCGCGGAGGTGAGGTCGTTGGAGTGCCAGTTCTTCCAGGGATCGCGCCAGAAGTGGATCAGGTGCCCCTCGGTGTCTATGCCGGTGTAGTGGACCTGGGTCGCCGGGACGACGGGGGAAGGGTGGAAACGAAGGATCGAGTCGCCCCCGGTGTCTGCGTCGAACGTAGTCCCGATGGCCGCGGATACGTCGGTCACCGTCCACGCGGCTCCGGCGGACGCTCGCTCGAGAAGCACGAAGCGGCCGGACGTGTCGAGCAGCGCCAACGGGTTGTCGAACGGTGTACCAGTCCAGTCCCACCACGACACCCAGCCACCCAGGGTCACTCCCGTCTCCGCGGTGACGTCCTCCGCGTCCCAGGCGTTGTCGGCAGTCACGGTGAAGAGCAGGAGCTCGTCGTCCGGGCCTGCCGCCACCATCGAATGGGTGGATCCGGGTAGGGCTTCGTCCCATACCAGGGAGACCTCGCCGACGATCGTCTCGTCCAACTCGCGGGACAGGTCTTCCACCTGCCAGTCTTCCCCCACCGGCAGCCAGAAGTGGAGGAGGCGGCCGCCCGGCCCCGTGCAGGCCACGTGGGGAGCCCGCCCGTCGGCCGACGACCACACCGACCCCATGATGAAAACGTTCCGGCCCGTGGTGGCGGAGACGTCCTCGGCCGACCATGTCCCGCCGCGGGGCAGCCAGAAGTGCACCAGGTGCCCGCGCTGGTCGAGCGCGAATACGTGAAGGGTCTTCGCGCTACCCGCAGTCGTCGAGACCACGTGGTCGTTGAACGCGCGTCCCCCGAGCAGGGGCCGGATCTCGCGACCCGAGGGCGCGGCCAGCGCCGTCGCCGCCCAATCGTGGGCCCCAGGGGTGACGGAGTAGGCGGTGAGATCACCATCGACCCCCACCGCAAAGATGTAGATGTACGTGAAGGAGCCTGAATCGAGCCAGTAGTACGCGTCGCCGGCCGCCTGCTCGCTGCCGGTCGCCTCAGTGATGTCCTCTGTCTGCCAATATTGCCAATCACCCCACCAATCCCACCAGAAGTGAAGCAGGTCGCCGGTGGACACCTGCGCCGCCCGGCCCTCGGTCACCACCAACAGGTTGAAGAGGAGGTGGGCGACCTCCCCTCGGGAGGCATCGGCGTTCTCGTCCCAGACGGCGCTCAAGCCTTGCAGGCCGTCGAGCAGCCCGTTGAACTCTGCCATCCTCAGATTGTCCCCGTGCCAGGGGTCGGAATCGTCCACCATGCCGCTCCACCCGGGAGGGGGTGTCTCCAACTGTGCCGCCGCGGACCGCACCACCATGGTGACCACTTGTTTGCGGGATATCCTGGCGAACGGGCGGAAGGTGCCGTCGGTGTATCCGGTGGTGAGTCCGGTCGACTGGGCTTTGGCGATGTAGTGGTAGGGGTAGAGATCGCCGGCCACATGAGCGATCTGATCCTGGTCGGCGAAGGGAGGGTAGATGGTGTCGTTCTCCGTTGTCGCCAACCCCCGGGTCAGCACGATCATCTTGGCGAACTGCTGACGGGTGACCGGGTCAGCTATGCCGTACATCCCATCGGTATACCCGGCGACGATCCCGCGGACGGCAAGCTCGTGGACGGCGTCGAAGTAGGAGTTCTGGGCGGGCACATCGGGAAACTCCGCCACCGTGGCGGCGCGGGGGCTCGCAACAGCGTTCCCCGTATGCGACAGGAAGGCGAGACCCAAGGACACGGCGAGGACGTACGCAGCGAGGAGCAGAGAGTCCCGCTTGGAGCGGAACGGCTCTCTCGGACGACGAGTCGACCTGCACGCTGGAAGTCCCATCTCGACCTGCGACCCCGTACACTTGAGACGACCGCAGTAATCTTCCCTGAGTGTATGCCTCACGGGGTCCGGCGGCAATCGGTCCGGTCGAAGACGGCCCTGGGCCGCCTGCGGACCCGGACCCGGGCTGGCGGCTGCGACGAGGAGCGAAGGATGACGACCGAGGATCACAGCACGACCCCCACGGGCGATCGGGAGCCCGCCTATCTGAAGCTGGATCGGTCGGGGCTACTCCGGGCCAGGGCCGATGAGGCCCGGGGATCGTTGCGGTCGTGCCGGGTGTGCCCGCGTACATGTGGGGTGGACCGCCTCGCCGACGAGCGCGGGCGTTGCGGGACCGGGGCGCGCGCCCGGGTGGCCAGCGCGGGCCCGCATTTCGGCGAAGAGGCGCCGCTCGTGGGGCGCGGAGGTTCCGGGACGATCTTCTTCGCGGGCTGCAATCTCGCCTGCGTCTTCTGTCAGAACCACGACATCAGCCACCCCGGGCCGGCCGCGGAGGCGGTGCTCCGGGAAGTGGACGCGGATGGTCTCGCCCGGCTCATGCTCGAGCTCCAAGAGGCGGGGTGCGTGAACATCAACTTCGTCTCGCCGAGTCATGTGGTGCCGCAGATAGTGGAGGCCCTCCCCGTGGCGGTCGAGGCGGGGCTCGTCCTGCCTCTCGTCTACAACACCGGTGGATACGACTCTCTCGAGACCCTGCGATTGCTCGACGGTGTGGTCGATATCTACATGCCCGACGTGAAGTACGCCGACGAGGGGGTCGGGATGCGTCTCTCCGACGTGACCGACTATGTGGCGCGCAACCGGGTCGCGGTGCTCGAGATGCACCGGCAGGTGGGCGACCTGGTCCTCGACGAACTCGGGGTGGCTCGGCGTGGGTTGCTCGTGAGGCATCTCGTCCTTCCGGGTGGCCTGGCCGGGACCCCCGAGGTCGCGACGTTCCTCGCCGACCGGGTCTCGCGCGCCACCTACGTGAACGTCATGGACCAGTATCGGCCGGAGTACGAGGTCCGCCGTCGTCCGGGGGATTACCCCGATCTGGCGCGGGCCCTGACGGCGAGAGAGCACCACGTCGCGGTCGAACAGATGAGGCAGGCGGGTATCTCCCGGTTGGACGGTCTCGAAGGTCGGTGGTTCGCGCTATAGTCCGGGGCGACCGGCACGCGAGGAGGGGAGGCCCGGGAACCATGGAGAAGCTCGACCGCGACGCGGGCACTCCGGACGTCGACGGTCCAGATGCCGGTACTCGGGATCCTCGGGCCAGGCCGGCCGGGCGGGCGGCTTCGACCACGATCGTGGTGTTCGTGCTGGTCGCCATCCTACTCGCCGGAGCCGCCGCGGCCCTGGCCGTCTATGTGGGAGGTCTCGATACGGCCCCTGAGTTCGATCGCAGCGTGGCCGGCGAGGTCCTCACCTGGAGGAACCCCGGGCTCGACCGCGTCTTCTGGGCGTTCACCCTCGTCGGGAACAGCCTCGTCCTTTCCGCGCTGGCGGCGGGGGTCGTCGTCGCGTCGACACTCTGGGGGGCTCGAGCGAAGTCACTGCTGGTAGCGGTGGCGATGACTTCCGGGCAAGGCGTCTCGTCGTTGGTGAAAGCCGGCCTCGAGCGGCAGCGGCCGTCGGCAGCCACGATGCTGATCGACGAGCCGGTGTCGGCGAGTTTCCCGTCGGGGCACGCGCTCATGACCGTCATCTTGTTCGCCCTCGTGATCTTCCTCGTCCAGCGCCGGTTGCGGCGGAGGTCGTCGCCGTGGACCATCGCCGCCTCGGTGACGGCGTCGTTGATCGCGCTTGGAGTGGGACTATCTCGGGTCTATCTGGGAGTGCACTGGGCGACCGACGTACTGGCGGGATGGTGTCTGGGCGGAGCGTGGGTGTCGTTGATCCTGGCGATGTTCCTCATCTGGGAACGGAGCAACCGGCCATGGCTCGACGCCCGTCCGGCGGGCACCTCGAAGATACGGGCGGTCGTGGCGGGACTTCTGGTGGCGGCCGTGGTGCTCGCAGTGGTCCTTTCTGCGCTCGCCGACCCGCTTCGCGGATGACGAAGCACTGACCGTCGTGGCTCTTGTGGGCGTTTCATGCCCCATGGGGTATCCTACCCCGCACAAGGAGAACCGTGCCACAGATTCAATCTCAGCCCCGACCCGGGGCTATGACATATTCCCGGTGGCCCATCTGGTGGGCTCGCCTTGCCCTCTCGGGGGTCGCAGTCGCGCTGTCTTTGGTCGTCCGCGTGCAGTTGAGCGATCCCGAGGGCCGGCAGATGATGATCATGTCGGTGTTTTCTGCCGCCTTCCTGTTCGTGCTCTTCCTCACCTGGGCGCACGCCACCATCGGTAACCTGGACAAGGTACCGCGCACGCGCTTCATGCGGTCGGCCGCCACGTTCGGGGCGTCGTGTGTCGCGATCGGCGTGTTCCTCATCGGAGCGCAAGCGGACCCTGCGCAGGCGTGTACCAAGGTGGCCTCCAGTCCCAGACCGCTCTGGCCCGTCTATCACGACGCCGAACTACCCGCCATCCATCCGGACCACGTGGGGCTTCTCCCCCGATTCTCGGTCACGTTGCGGGGAGCGACTCAGGCTCCGATCAGTATGGTGTTCTTGGGGAGCGGCCAAGAGCTTCTCGCGGCATTTCGGGCGGCCGGCTGGCATGTCGCCGACCGGGTCACGCCTCGCACCGCCCTCCGCGCATTCAAGTGCGGGGTGCTCAACAAGTCGTACCCCTCGGCTCCGGTACTGCCGGTGCTGCTCGATGGCAAGCTTCATGACCTGGCCTTCCAGAGGACTCACGACGGTTCGTCGCGCCGCCGGCATCACGCCCGATGGTGGCTTACCGACTACACCGTGGAAGGCAGACAGGTCTGGGTAGCCACGGCCTCTTTCGACGCGGGGGTAGGGATCGGAAGACTCGCCCCTCTACCCATCCACCACATCGATCCGGACATCGACGCCGAGCGCGATTACATCGTGCACTCGCTGGTGGCTACCGGCCTCACGCAGGTGACGCAAGAAATCCGCGTGACCGAGCCCATGAGCGGCAAGAACGCCGCTGGAGATCGATTCTTCACCAAGGGCGAGGCTCTGGTCCTCGCCTGAGGTCCCGTCGTCCGAAGCCCCAGCCCGCTTCGTGGTTCAAGTTCCGTGGTCTCTGGGTATCGCCGGACTATGCTATTCGGGGGGATTCACAAATCGTCGAGGGTCTGGGCACCGTTCGCGGTGAGCCTCGCCGTGATCCTCGTCTCGTTGCTCGTGGTCGGTTGCGGTGTGGAGACGGGGCCCACCCAGGTCCTCAGCATCGACGAACCGCTGGGAGCGGCGGCGGTCACCGACGTCGAGATCGACATGGGTGCCGGCACTCTGTCTGTGCGCCCCGGCGCCGTCGGTCTGGCTTCGGGGTCGATACAGTACAACGTCCCCTCCTGGGAGCCCTCGGTCCGGCGCACCGATTCGTCCCTGAAGATCGAGCAGGGCGGACCGAGCGTGAAGGGCCTGGGGACCGATATCGTCAACCGATGGGAGCTGCAGCTCGGCAGCGCGCCCATGAACCTCCATGTCTCGGCAGGTGCCTACGAGGGCACCTACGATCTCAGCGGTCTCACCCTGGGGGAACTGACCATCAAGGACGGCGCCGCGCGGGCTGAGGTGCTCTTCAACTCGCCGAATCCCGGCCAGATGAGTCGCCTTCTGTACGAGACAGGGGCTTCGACCGTCAAGATGACCGGCCTTGCCAACGCCAACTTCCGCTCCATGGAGTTCGAAGGCGGGGCGGGCTCGTATTCCCTGGACTTCTCCGGACAGCTGCGCTCGGACTCGACGGTGCGGGTGAAGGCCGGGGTCGGGAGTCTGCGGATCGTGGTCCCGGCGGACACGCCCGCTCGGATCTCGGTGGATACGTCTCTGACCGACATCTCTCAAGAGGGGTCCTGGGACGTCCTCGACGAGACGTACAGCACGCCCGCCTTCGGCGCGGACGGCCAGACCAAGAGTCTCTTCATCACCGTCGACATGGACGTGGGGTCGCTCACACTGGCCGCCAAGTGAGCCTTGACAGCCGAGCGGGCCGGTCGCCCGGCCCGCTCGGCTGCCCCGACATGGTGAGGTCGACGCCGCTCATGCTCGGCGTTTCCCCACCCGCCTATTCGATGGTCACGTCGACCGTGAAGGTCTGCATCGGCTCGACGTCCTCCCAGGACCGGGAGTAGACGAGGTCCAGTCGGGCTTGCCCCTGGGCGACGGCTTTGAACGTGAGGGTGAACATCCCCCCGCCCCCGACGACCTGCTCTCCGGTGTCGTCAGCGGTGTATGCCGGTTCTCCGACCTGCTCGAGGAGGCCGGTCGCGTCCTCAGCGAGGGCGGCCATCCACGAGTAGCCCGTGGTGGGGTTGCCCGGCACGGTGACTTCGATAGTGTCGCCCACCTTGACGGCGTAGGCCTTGCCGTTGTCCGCCTCTCCTATCTTCAGCGGTCCTTGTGAGGCATTCGCCGAAGATCCGCATCCCGCCGAGACGATCGCGACCACAGTCACGATCATGATCATCACGGAAAGCGCGATCCCTCTCTTGAACCAAACCCGCCTGCCCATGATCCACCCCTTTGTCCGGCACCGGCGTCTCCGCCTGTTACGCACACTGAGACGTCTTCGGGACGAAGGTGGTTTCCCGTCGGGTGAAAGAGAACGGTGGGCGGTTACTCGACCGTCAGGGTGACCTCGAAGGTCCTCTCGGGTGTCTCGATGTCGTCGGGCCCCAGATAGGCGAAGAAGATGATCATCTCCCCGGCATCGACCGCCCTGAAGGTATAGGTGATGAGGCCGCCCGCGCCCACGGACTCGGGATCGTCGGAGACGAACTCCGGCTCACCGACCTGCTCCAGCAGCGAGGCTTCGGGGTCGGCGTCCTGCATCTCCCAGGAGAAGCCGGTGGAGGGGTTGATCTGAAGCGTCAACTCGATGGTGCTTCCTGCCGGGACCTCGATAGCCGTCCCGTCGTCCTCTTCGGTGAGTCGTACGGTGACGATCTCGGGCTCGGCGGTCGTCGTGGCAGTGGTGGAGGTCGATGTCGTCTCCTCGGGATCGCCGCCGCATCCGGCGAGCAGCGACGGGACCATGAAGAGGGTCAAGATCAGCGGTGCCAGAAAGGTCCACGCGATCCGCCTGCGTCGCCTTCGTTCGGCCGGTATCTGTCCGGATGGCATCACGCCTCCTTTGCCGCTCTGCGGACCGCCCGCCTGCTTCGCCAGATCATGATCCCGAGGAGGATGACGATACCCACAGCGGTGCTCGCCATCACGAAGGCTGACATGCCCTGCACGCCCATCGCTACGAGGTTCGTGCCCAGTGTCACCCCCCAGAGTATGAGGGTGGTACGGGTCTGTGAGTAACCACGGGCGAGAAGGCCGTGATGCAGGTGGTCCTTGCCCGGGCTGGATAGGGGGTTCTTTCTCCGTATGAGCCGCCGGAGAATCACCTGGAGGGTATCGATCAAGGGGAGCAGCAGGAACAGCACGGTGGGGAACAGGGCGAAGATCGTGGTGATCTTGACCTCGCCCAAGATGCTCGAGGCGGCGAGGACGAAGCCGAAGAAATAGGCGCCGCTATCGCCCATGATTATCCGGGACGGCGGGAAATTGTGGCGGAGGAACCCGAGCGCCGCTCCGCCGAGGGCCGCCAGCAGCAGGGTGGCGGCGGCCTTGGCCTGATCCTGCGCGGAGACCGCCAGCAGGCTCATGGCCGTGATGAAGCTGACCCCTCCCGCGAGACCGTCGACGCCGTCGATGAGGTTCACCGCGTTGGTGATCCCCACGACCCACACCAGTGTGAGCACCACCGAGATGGCGCTCGCCCAGTCGCCGCCGAAGCCGACTTCGATGCGGATGCCCGTGCTCACCAACAGCAGAGCGGCGATCAACTGTACGAGCAGACGGAACACGGGGGGGAGGCCGAACTGGTCGTCGATGAAGCCGGCCATGATGAGGAACGAACCCCCGAGGAGGATGGCGAGCACCTGTACCTGCACGTCTTCGATGACGATCGGTCGTAGCGACGTGGCGATGACCAACGCCACGATCACCGCCGCGAAGATGATGAGGCCGCCCGCGTTCGGCAAGGGCTCAGTGTTCAGACGGCGGGCGTTCGGCTTGTCGGCCCAGCCCACCCGAAGGGAGAACAGCCTGATCCGGGGCATGAACCACCAAGCGACTAGGGCAGCGAGGATGAAGGTGGAGATGACCGTCACCCAACCCCGCCGGCCGGGCGCCGCGATACCAAGCGCGTTCAAGAAGTCGACTATGGAATCGAGCACAGGTGCATCGTATCACCGAGGCGCGGGTGCCGCCGAGGCGGACGGCCGGGAGTACGTGGTGATGGGCTTGGCGGCCGGCTTCGCGGCCGGCCTGGGTGGTAGGAGGGAGGCGCTCACACGCGGCGTGCGCTATTGTGGTGCGGGAAAAGAACCGGCCCGCCGGGCCCCGACCGAATGGGAACACGCTCAGGATGAAGAACAGCGAAGCGGTCAAGATCGGTGTGCGCTCCCTCTGGAACCGGACGAAGGGGTGGCCGGTCTGCGTTTCTTTCGAGGTGACGCATTCCTGCGTGGCGGACTGTGTCCACTGCGACAAGGGCGGCGTCAAGCACGAGACCGGGCTCATGAGTCTCGACGAGTACCGTCGCTACTCCCAGGAACTCAAGCCCGGCGTCTGTCAGATCTCAGGCGGAGAGCCGCTCATGCGCGACGATCTGGAAGACATCATCCGGGCGATCAAGCGGCCGGGCGGCCTGCCCATGGTGGTGTGCGTGAGCAACTGGTGGCTCATGACGGAGGAACGGTATCTTTCTCTCAACGAAGCCGGAGCCTCTCTCTTCTCGGTGTCTCTCGACTTCCCCGATGAGCGTCATGACGATTTCCGCCGCGTGCCCGGCCTCTATGCCAAGATGAGCGAGTTGATCCCGGAGATGGTGAAGAAATACGGGCGGGACAACATCGTGCTCAACTCGGCGCTCACTCACGCTAACTTCGCGGAGATCCCCGGTCTGGTGGCCAAGGCGGAGGAGTGGGGCACACAGATCTCCTTCAGCGCCTACAGTTGTCTGCGGACCGGCGACACGAGTCTGTGCATCAGCGAGCCGGGAGATCTGGCCTTGCTTCGCAAGCACATCGATTTCCTGAAGGAGTACAAACGCCGGGCTGACACCGTTCTGAACTCCGAGTACATCCTCGACCAGACGTATCGGTTCTTCGCCGAAGGCGGCATGGGCGGGTGCCAGGCCGGCAAGCGCTTCCTGGTGGTCCGACCGGATGGTCTGATCAACGCCTGCTCGATGTTCCCCGAAGTGCAGTTCCGCTCCCGGGAAGAAGCGGTCAAAGGTTTCAAATCCACCCGGGAGAGCTGCGATGAGTGCTACGTCTCGATCCGGGCGAGTACGGAGCGCCCGCTGGGACGTCTGGTCCGAGAGAACCTGAAGCTCGCCTTCCGGACTCCCAGCTACACTTCCGACTAGCGTTTGCGGCGGACGAGTTTCAGAGCCGACCACTCCCCGTCGAGGGCGGCCACTTTCACGTCGACCAGCCCACCCGTGAGGGCCAGCCGGCGCACCGTGTTCTCGTTGAGATCGCCCGGTAACCCTCCGCCCTTGCGGGCAGAAGACTGCTTGATCCAGGAGATCCACAGGACACCCTTGGGCGCCAGCGCATCGCGCAGGGCCGAGAATCCGCGCGTCAGTTCGGCCCGGTTCGTGGCGAAGTAGTGGAGATAGTCGAGTTTCGAGCCTTGGGGGTCGAGATCGTCGCTGGAGGCCAGTGAGGCGAAGCCCTCGGGGAGGGGATCGAGGAGCCCGGAATCTTCCGGCAGAGCCACGACGGCTCCGGCAAGGCCCGGGCGGATGCCGAGCTTCTTGTGCAGGGGGTTCACCGCATCGTGCGGCTCGAGTGCGTCGTGCTGTTCTTCGGGCATGTCATCTCCGGAGACGATGAGGATAGCGGCTCAAGTGGGGTGGAACCTCGACCAATCTTAGCATCGCTGGGCGCTCTGGACCGCCGGCGCGATCTGCTCTACCCTAGCGGATGACCGCTCGCGTGGGTCGCCGCGATCGATGTTCCTACCGCCGGAGCGGCGCCGGCCCGGCCGCAGGGGATCTCGACCCGAGGAGGAGCTGATGTTCTGTGCCAAGTGTGGCCGCCCCGTCAACGAGGGGCAGGCGTTCTGCATGAACTGCGGCGCTCCCGCGCCCAAGCTCCCAGGTGGCGGAACCGGTGGGTCCGCAGACTCGGAGGTCACCGAGGTCAGGCCGCCGGACGAGAGGATCACTCCGGGGCCGGTTTCACCGCCCCCGCCCCCGCCCCAGACGCCGTCGATGCCCCAGGCCCCGCCGCCCCCACCACCGTCGGTGTCTGGTCAAGCCCCGCTCAACATGCCACCCAAGCGTGACGGACGGGGCGGCCTGATCGCGGGGATAGCGATCGCCGTGATAGTGGTCTTGGCCGGAGGGGGGACGGGAGCCTATCTGTTGTTGACGGGCGACGGTGACGGCTCGAATACCACGGTGGTAGAATCGTCGACCTCCACGGAGGCAGCCACATCGTCCAGCGCATCGGCGACCACGTCCACCGTGCTCCAGGACTCCACGGCTCAGACGGTCCCCGATCTGTCCGGTTCGACCGGCGGCCCTACCACGACCGGGACCTCTCTCGACCCGGCCGCCGACTATCTCGCGGCTGTGGACGACATGGTGCAGGTGTTGCTCGCCGACGACGCACGAATCCCCGAGTTGGCCGCGAAGATCAACGACAGCGCTCCCAAGGTGCCCCGCGCGGTGTACGACGAACTGCAGGCCATGATGGGCGAACTCGACGCCGTCTTCACGGAATTCGCCTATATCACCGTACCCGCGGGCTTCCTCGACTCCGACGCCTGGCTCCAAGAGGCCGCCATGTACATGGGCAACCGGATCTACGCGACGATCCAGGGTATCGAAGCCATGTGGGATACGGGGTCGGTGAGTTCAGCCACCACATACTTCGAACAGGGGCGCCAGGCTCGGGATGACTTCCGAGCCGCGTTCAAGGACTTCCAGGAAACGGTGCCCGCCCGCTAGGACGTCTGCTCCAGGCCTTTCGGGTCTCGACAGGCAGATGACGATGGAGGACACTGCGACCGCTCCAGCCGCGAGCGGAGGCTCGCCATGACTGCGGGGTCGACGCCGTCATTCACGGTCGCGAGGATGGCCCGGTTGGCAGGGGACAGGTCATCGGCCACCCGGTAGTACATCCACACGCCCTCCCGACGGTCCTCGAGCAGCCCGGCGTTGAGCAGGTAGCGCAGGTGTCGGGAAGCTTTGGATTGAGTGATCTCCAAAGCGCGTTCGAGGTGGCATACACAGAGTTCCGGCTCGTCAAGTAGTAGCGCCATCATCTGCAGACGGGTCTCGTCCGCCAAGGCCTTGTAGATACCGGCGAGGTTGCGGAGGGAAGAGAGGTCGGGCGGGGCTGTGTGGGGCAGGTCTTTCATCGGGCACCTCGCTTGGGCCGCATGGGCAGTGTGGACGCTTAGATAACCGGATAACCGGATGTTTGCATGTCTCTCCATGCACGACTATACTACGGGGAACAAGACAGGGGAAGAGCTGAGAACTTCAGTGACAGACACGGTTCCGGCACGCAAGGAGAAGGCATGAACAGACGCGACGACGACACGGTGCGTGAGGCGGTGCGCTCGCGCTACGCGGGGATCGCCGGGGCGAGCGACGTGGGTGACGGGAGTGTCGGCGGGGGCGGGCCGGTGGTCTCGACCGGGTGCTGCGGGCCGAACTCCCCATGCTGTGGGTCGGCGGCTCCGGTGGCAGTGGTGGACCAGGACGCGATCTCGCGCCAGCTCGGTTACAGCGAGGAGGAGTTGGCAGCGGTCCCGGAAGGAGCCAATCTCGGGCTGGGGTGCGGTAACCCTCAGGCCATCGCGGATCTGCAACCGGGAGAGACGGTGCTCGATCTGGGGGCGGGAGCCGGGTTCGACTGCTTCCTCGCGGCTCGAGCGGTAGGGGCGGAGGGGCTGGTGATCGGCGTGGACATGACGCCCGAGATGGTGGCCAGGGCGCGACAGAACGCCCGGGACGCCGGATGCGCCAATGTCGACTTCCGGTTGGGCGAGATCGAACACCTGCCGGTGGCCGATTCGTCCGTCGACGTGATGATCTCGAACTGCGTCATCAATCTATCTCCGGACAAACCGGCGGTGTTCCGCGAGACCTTCAGGGTGTTGAAACCGGGGGGGAGGATCGCGGTGAGCGACGTGGTCGCGACGGCGGCCCTGCCTCAGGAATGGCTCGACGACATGCAGTTGTTGTCGGCCTGCGTCTCCGGCGCGGCGACCGTCGACGAAGTGGAACGGATGCTGACCGAAGCCGGGTTCACCGATATCGACGTGCGACCCCTGGAGGACAGCAGGGAGTTCATCCGGGCTTGGGAACCTGGCAGGCGGCTGGAGGACTACGTGCTTTCGGCGTCTATCCGGGCCCGCAAAGCGGGGTAGTGCGGGTGGCGCCGGGGACGAAGGAGGCTGGTGTGACGCTCATAGCTCTCATCTCCGATATCCACGGGAACAGGACCGCCCTCAGGGCCGTGCTCGACGACGTCGACCGACGCGGTATCGAACGGACCTACTGCCTCGGGGACCTTGTGGGATACGGGCCCGACCCCAACGGGGTCATCGATCTGATCCGGGAGCGGGACATCCCCACCATCACGGGCAACTACGACGACGGTGTGGGCTGGGAACGGGGCGGATGCGGCTGTTTCTACGCCACACCGGAAGCGAGGCGGCTCGGCGACCTTTCCTACGCTTTCACGGTGACCGAGGTCACCGCAGACCGCAAAGCCTTCCTCCGCGAGTTGGAGCACGAACGGCGCTTGACCGTCGATGGCGTCGACATCCACCTGGTGCACGGCAGTCCCCGGAAGATCAACGAGTACCTCCTACGCGATCGCGACGAGCGGACCTTCCTGCGGCTCGCGGAGGCGGAGACGGCGGCCGTACTCGCTTTCGGTCACACACACGATCCCTGGGCCAGGGAATATGGGGGTGTACTCTTCGTCAATGTCGGCTCGGTGGGCAAACCCAAGGACGGCGATACCCGGGCGATGTACTCGGTATTACGGGTCGGACCGGAAGAACCGGTCGAAGTCGAAGTCGCGCGTGTCGCCTACGATGTCGAGGCGGCGGCGAAGGAGATGGTCCGAGTGGGTCTGCCCGCGGGGTTGGCGGACGCGCTCCGCTCCGGACGGTAGGGCCGCGGCCGACCCGCGCTAGCTGCTGATCATCGCGCCCAGATCGAGGGCATTGAACAGATAGCCGACGATCAGGATCCCGATGGCCACCACTCCGATGAAGATCGCGATCAGGCGCGGGCGGAGCACCCGGCGCAGGATGAGCATCTCGGGGACGGAAAGAGCGATCACGGCCATCATGAAGGCCAAGGCCGTACCGAGGGCGGCGCCCTTCTCCAGAAGGGCCTGGACGACGGGGATCATGCCCGCGGCGTTCGAGTACATGGGTACACCGATGATGACCGCGAGGGGCACCGACCACCACGCGCCCCGACCCATGACCGAAGCCAAGAAGTCCTCGGGCACATACCCGTGGATGGCGGCTCCGACGGCTATGCCGCCGAGTACGTAGGGCCAGACCTTCCCCACGATGTCCTTGACCGCGGTCCAGCCGGCCTGCAGGCGTTCTACCCGATCGAGACCGATCTCCGCTCCCTCGCCCATCTGTGTCTCGTAGACCCACGACTCCACATGTCGCTCCAATCTGAGCCGTCCGATGACCCAGCCCGCGATCATCGCGATCGCGAGTCCGGTGGCGAGATAGAGCCCGGCCACCTGCCACCCGAAGAGCCCGTAGAGGAGGACCAGGGCCACCTCGTTGACCATGGGCGCGGCGATGAGGAAGGAGAATGTCACACCGAGCGGCACGCCCGCGGTGACGAAGCCGATGAACAGTGGCACGGCCGAGCAGGAGCAGAAAGGGGTGACGATGCCAAGCAGAGCGGCGAGCACGTTGCCGGCCGACTCCCGTTTGCCGGCAAGGATGCGACGGGTGGTCTGCGGGGTGAAGAACGTCCGGATGATGCCGACGAAGAAGACGATCAGCACCAAAAGCATCAGCACCTTGGGGGCATCGTAGACGAAGAACTGGACCGCCGCGCCGATCCGGGAGGCCTCGTCCAACCTCAGCAGGTCGAACGCGAACCAGCGGGAGAAGGGGTCGAGCATCCTATAGACGAGCGCCCAGGCGACCAGCCCGACAACGAGGATGGCCAGATAGCGGAAGAGGAGCCGTCGACGGGCCCGGGCGGGCGTTTCGCGACCCGCGGCGCCCTCAGCGCCAGCGCAACTTCCCGGCGGCTTCGCCCGGCCTGTCCCACTGGTGCGGGCGCAGGACTCCTTGTCTCCGGCCATGGGCTACCGGCACCTACCGCAGACCGGCTTCGCGCAGGGCGGAGATCAGGCCCTCACGCGTGGGACAGAGTCCGATGAAGCGGACCAGATCACCGACGATGATCGCGGGAGCGGACGACAGCCGGAGCTCTTCGTAGCGGTCGTCGCGACCCTCGTGGTAGACAACGTCAATCTGTTCGCCGCATTCTGCACTCACGCTCTCGAGCAGCCGACGAACCGCCACTCCGCCCGAACAAGCGGGAACCGATAGAAAGACTTCCACCGTTATCGGATCCATAGTCCGCCCTCTCGCAGCGCATTGTCGAGCGTGCCATTGTCAGGAGCTATGCCCTCGATCTTGATCACGCCGTTGACCACCACTGCCGGCACGCACGAGAGATGGTACTGCTCGTACTTGCCGAGGGCCTCCTTTCCCACGTATGTAGCCACTTCGAGTTCGTCTGCGGGATATCGGCCCGCATACGTGTCGGCCTGCGCAAGCACGGCCACGCAGCCCGGACAGGGGGGGTCCCCGCTGAACACTTCCATGGACACGACCATCGTTCAGGCTTCCAACGCGTGCTTGAAATAGGACTCGAACTCGGCCTCACTCGGCACCTTGCCGTGAGCCACGATCTTTCCGTCGACGGCCACCGCCGGTGTCGACATGATCCCGAGGCGGAATCCCTCGGGGGACAGGGCCGACAGTTTCGTCACCGACACCTGGCCTGGGAATCGTTCCGCGACTTTGAGCGCCACCGACTCGGCCGTCTTGCACTTGGCGCAGGGCGGCTCGCTCCCGAAGACCTTCACATCGATCACAGCATCCTCCTACCGACAGTTCTTGACCTTTCCTTCCAACCAGGCGGCCAGTCCCTCGCTCAGGCGCTCGCGCTCATCGTCGGGGATCGCCTCCGCTGCGGCGCCGACAAGTGCCCGCCGATGGGGGTCGAGATCGGCCGACACCCGATAGTGCATCCAGAGTCCGTCCCGGCGATCGGATACCAGACCTGCGTTGTATAGGTAGCGCAGATGGCGGGAGGCTTTCGACTGTGTGAGTCCGAGGGTGCCGACGAAATCACATACACACAACTCCTCGTTGTCGAGGAGGAGGGCGATCATCCGGAGTCTCGTCTCGTCCGACAACGCCTTGAGGGTGTCGACCAGGGTTCGCATGCAGGTCCTTCTGTGCGGGGTCCGTCTGACTCGCCTGAGTATAGTCGTGTATGCGGTTGTATGCAATCAAGAAGGGGTATCGGTCGGGGTGGACTGGTCGTCGCCGCGACCGGCCGGACCATCTCGCCGCCGCCTGGGACTTTTCGCTGCGTCGGCCGACCATTCGTGATAGATTTCAGAATTTGGGAAGCTGCTTTCCGCTCGTACGCCAGTGCAGCGGTCCAAGATAGTCCAGTGCAACGTTGGAGGAAACGAGATGAAAGTTCTGGATGAAGGGATCAACCCCATGTACATGGATCCCGATCCGGACAAGGCACGTGACTTCTTCCGAGAGAAGCCGCGGGCCATGGTCGACAAGAGGATGACCGAGAAGGAAGCGGTGGAGAAGTTCGTCCCGGATGGCTGCTACTTGGCTATCGGCGGGTTCGGTGCCAACCGTATCCCCAACTCCATCGTCCATGAGATCGTGAGGCAGAAGAAGAAGAATCTGGGCTTCCTCGGTCACACTTCCACCCACGACTTCCAGGTGCTCTGCGCGGGCAAGGTGTTCGACCGCCTCGATTGCGCCTATATCGTGGGCTTGGAAGCCCGCGGTCTGTCGCCGAACGCGCGGCGGTACATGGAGTCCGGCGAGGTCCAGGTGACCGAGTGGAGCAACTACGCCCTCGACGCGCGCCTCAAGGCGGCCGCCGACGGGGTGTCGTTCGCTCTCGTCCGCAGCATGCTGGGCACCGACACGTTCGCGCGGTCGGCCGCCAAGGTCGTGGAATGTCCCTTCACCGGGAAGAAGTTCGCCGCCGTGCCCGCAATCTGGCCGGACGTGGCCGCCATCCACGTGCACGAGGCCGACATCTACGGTAACGCGGTGATTCGCGGTATCTCCGTCGCCGACCTCGAACTGGCGCGGGCCGCCAAGCGCCTGATCATCACCACCGAGCGGATCGTGAACAACGAAGAGATCCGCGAGGACCCGACTCACACCTCCATCCCCTTCTACCTCGTGGACGCGGTCGTCGAGGTCCCCTACGGGAGCTATCCGGGGAACATGCCCTACCTCTACTTTTCCGACGAAGAGCATCTGAGCGAGTGGATGAAGGTCGAGAAGGACCCCGAGGCCTTTGAGAAGTTCCTCGACCACTACATCTACGGCGTCACCGACTTCGAGGAGTACTTGGAACGCTGCGGCGGCCTCAAGCGGATCGAGGAGTTGCAGAAACTCGAGAACCTCATCGAAGACTGACTGCCGCTCGAAGGCGAAGGAGCATAGAGACATGGCACCCGAATACAACACGATGGAACTCATGATCTGCGTCGCTTCTCGGTATCTCGAGGACGGCAAGACCGTGGCGGTCGGAACTGGCGCTCCCTGTGCCGCCGCGATGCTGGCGCAGAAGGTCCATTCGCCGAACCTGGTGATCCTCTTCGAGGCCGGAGGTGTGGCGCCCTTGCTGCCGCAGATGCCCATCTCGGTGGGCGATTCCCGTACCTTCCACAAAGCGGTCATGGCGGCGGGGATGTCAGAGATGATGACCACCTGCGCCCGTGGCCAAGTGGACTACGCGTTCCTCGGCGGCGCTCAGATCGACAGGTACGGCAACATCAACTCCACCCTCATCGGCGACTACGACAAGCCCAAGGTCCGTTTCCCCGGCAGCGGGGGAGCGAACGATTTCGCGTCGCTCTGCTGGCGCACGATGATCATGACCGTGCACAGTAAGGCCCGTTTCGTGGAGAAGTGCGATTTCATCACTTCGCCCGGTTTTCTGAGCGGCGCCAACGCGCGGCAAGAAGCGGGCTTGCCCGAGGGCGGCCCCTACAAGATCGTCACCGACCTCGGTGTGATGGGGTTCGATGAGGATTCCAAGGCGATGATGGTCGAATCGCTGCATCCGGGCGTCGACCTCGACAAGGTGAAATCGGAGACCGGCTTCGAACTGGTCATTCCGAAGGAGATCGCACTGACAGAAGCTCCGTCGGCGGAAGAGCTCCGCGTCCTCCGCGACGAAGTCGACCCGGGACGGTTGGTGATCGGCAGAGCGTAGGAGTCGTCATATCGGGGTCTGAGGCGGCTCGGATCGACCACGCACCCCTCCCCGTTGTCTCGGTCGGGGGGGGGGTAGTATTCTTGAAAGACAGAGGTTTGGTGTTCGGCCCGCGGTGCGATCGTGTCACGCGAGAGAGAGGCACCGAGATGGACGCAGGTTCTGTTGATGACCCGGAAAGCCGCTTGGCCCGGCTGAGCCTGATTCTTGAGAATGCCCCTGTCGTCCTGTACGGACTGGACTCGCAAGGTCGGTTCACCTTCAGTGAGGGTAACGGGCTCGCCGCCATGGGATTGCGTACCGGCCAGGTGGTCGGAAACCACGCTGGAGAACTCTACCGCGACAATCCCAGCGCTGTACAGGCTATCGACGCCGCTCTGGCAGGGACGCACGCCGTCTTCGAGGCGCACTTCGGCGGAGCGCACTTCGTCTCTCGGCTCACTCCGATTGTTGACGACACCGGCGCGATCCAAGAAGTGGTGGGCGTGTCGGTAGATATCGGCGGGCAAGTACGGGCCGAACGGTTGCTCGGCGAACGGGACGAACAGTTGAGGCAGTCTCAGAAGATGGAGGCCGTGGGGCAACTCGCCGGCGGGATCGCTCACGACTTCAACAACCTGCTGACCGCAATCATCGGCTACAGCGATCTCCTGTTGGCCGACGAGGACTGCGAGTCCGAATCCGTCCGCACCGACGTCCAGGAGATCAGGCGCGCCGCGGAGCGCGCCGCCGGTCTCACTCGTCAGATCTTGGCCTTTTCTCGTCGCCAAGCCCTCCAACCTGAGATAGTCGTCGTCAACAAGCTGGTGACCGAGACGGAGCCCCTCCTGCGCCGGACCCTGGGCGAGGATATCGAATTGGAAGTAGTGCTGGAGCCGGATCGCTGTTCGATCGAGGTCGATCCGGGTCAATTGGTGCAGGTGATACTGAACTTGGCAATCAATGCGCGTGACGCCATGCCCGACGGGGGCAGGCTCAGCATCAGGACGGCCAGCGAGGTAGTGGGCGACGATTTGCACACTGCTGTGGCGGATTCGGCGCCAGGCCCCTACGTGACCCTGACCGTCTCCGATACGGGCGTCGGCATGGACGATGAGACGCTATCTCACATCTTCGAGCCCTTCTTCACCACCAAGGGCCTGGGAGAGGGGACGGGCCTCGGGCTCTCCACCGTCTATGGGATCGTACGGCAGAGTGGAGGCAACATCCGGGTTCTGAGTGAGCGGGGGAGAGGGACCGACTTCATGATCTACTTCCCTCGCTTCGATCTCTCGATGGAGACCGCTCCCGTCGTCGCCGTTCCACTCAGCTTGGCGGCCGCTTACGAGGTGATCCTGGTCGTGGAGGATGAACCCTCTGTCCGAAAGCTCGTCGAGCGTGTGCTTACCAGTGAGGGCTACATCGTACTTTCGGCTCGCGACACTGCCCAGGCGTTGATGCTTCTTGAGGAAAGCGATAGATCGATCGATCTCCTTCTCACCGACGTTCTGTTGCCCGGCGGAATCAAGGGTGATGCTTTGGCCGAGAAGGCTCTGGCTCTGCGTCCGGGACTCCCGGTCCTCTTCATGTCCGGCCACCCTCGCCAATTGCTGAACCATGGGCGGGGACTCGATCAGAGCGTCAACTATCTGCAGAAGCCTTTCACTCCGGGGTCCTTGAGCCGCAAAGTGCGAGAGGTACTCGGCGGCTGATCGCGCCGCGTCGAGAGACCCTGAAGGCGGAGCGAAGCGACCGCCGGCCACCCAAGACCGGGCGAGCTGGAGGATAATTTCGTAAGAATCGTGAACACGCAGCTGGAGCCCATATCTCATGGCCCCTTGTCCCAGCTGCGTATACACGAGTCTTCCTTCAAGGAGCCATGAGATATGGGTCAGACCGAGACCTAGGAACGAAAGGGATGATCGCGTAGCATCGAGAGACCTTGAACGCGGAGCGAAGCGATCGCCGACCACCCAAGACCGGGCGAGCTGGAGGATGGTTTCGTAAGAATCGTGAACACGCAGCTGGAGAAACCATCCTCCAGCTCGCCCCCCTCTATTCGACGAAGCCCTCCACGACGTACGTCCATCCGGCCTTCTTGTCCCGGTGGAGCTTTATGATGTTGCGTTTCTCCGCGTCGATGAGAAGGCTGCTGAAGCTGCGGTAGCCATAGGCCGACTCGTTGAACGACGGCTTCTTGCGCTGCATGGTGTCCTTGACCATGGAGGCGAAGATGGGGTCTTTGTTCTCACGGATGAGAGCGGCGATCGATTCCAGCAGGAGATCGAAGACCTCTTTCTTGTCCGCGGGGATGTCGACTGCCTGGGGGCCCCGCGCCGGCGGCGCAGCCGCCTTCTCCAGGTCTTCGTAGAAGATGAACTCGTCGCAGTTACCGGCGAGGAGGTCGGAGGTCGACTCCTTCATCCCCAAGCCGATCACGTGCTTCCCGTTCTCCTTGAGCTTCGAGACCAAAGGGGAGAAGTCAGAGTCACCCGACACTATCACGAAGGTGTCGATGTGTTCCTTCGACCAGGCCAGGTCCATGGCGTCCACTGCCAGGCGGATGTCGGCCGAGTTCTTGCCCGTCATGGAGCGCCGGGGGATCTCGATCAACTCGATCGCGTTCTCGTGCAGAGGCCTGGTGTACTGCTTGTATTCTCCCCAATCGGCGTAGGCCTTCTTGACGATGACCTTGCCTTTCTCAACGAGACGCTCGAGGATCTTGTGGATGTCGAACTCGCCCCGACGATGCTTGAAACCGATGGCCAGGTTCTCGAAATCGATGAACACGGCCAGAGTGCGCTCTGTTTCGGCCATTTGGTCTGGATGCTCCTTCCCGCTAGCCGTACCTTTGATTCACTTTCTCTGATTGAATTCTTGCACGTTTTCTCTATTCCTGGTACCGGTACCGGGTCCGGAGTGGTCGGCCCGGGCACGAGCGGCGCGGACTCGTCGGGTCCGCGGCCGTTCAGGAACGAGCCGGCCTCGAGCTATCAGCCGAGGAAGGTGTATGCGGACTCCTTGTGCTGAGTCAGATCGAGTCCGATGAGCTCTTCCTTGTCGCTCACGCGCAATCCGATGAACTTGTCCACCAGCCTGAGCAGACCGTAGGACAGAACGAACGAGTAGAAGGCGGTGATGACGATGGCCACGAACTGGATGAGCAGTTGGCGGCCGGCGGAGTGGAAGAGTCCATCCGCGCCGGCTGGATTGAGGGCGACGCTTGCCCACAGGCCCACCGCCAAGACTCCCCAGGCGCCGGCAACCCCGTGGATGCCGAAAGCGTCGAGCGCATCGTCGTAGCCGAGCTTCGCCTTCACGATCATCACGCTGACATAGCACAGGGCTCCGGAGATCGCGCCGATGCCGAGTGCGGCCATCGGTCCGACGAACCCCGCGGCGGGCGTGATCGCGGCCAGGCCGGCGATCAACCCGGACAAAAGACCGAGAGTGGTCGGCCGTTTCGCCAGTACCCAATCGAGGACGACCCAGGCGATCGCTCCGGCCATCGCTCCCAACTGGGTGGTGACGAAGGCCAATGCGGACAGGTCGCCGGAGCTGAGGGCGCTTCCAGCATTGAAGCCGAACCAGCCGAACCAGAGGAGCGCGGCGCCAAGCATCACGAGGGCCAGATTGTGCGGAGTGCCGGTGTCCGGATAGCCGCGCCGCCGCCCGATGACCAGCGCCGCCGCGAGAGCCGCCATGCCCGCGCTGATGTGCACCACGATACCGCCGGCGAAGTCGAGCGCGCCCCATTCCCGCAAGAAGCCGCCGACCCCCCAGACCCAGTGGGCCAGGGGGTCGTAGACGATGGTCGCCCAGAGTATCGCGAAGACCAGGAAAGCGCTGAATCGCATCCGTTCCGCGAAGGCCCCGACGATGAGCGCGGGGGTGATCACGGCGAACATCATCTGAAAGACCATGAACAACATGTGGGGGACGGTGGCGGCGTATTCCGGGTTGGGCATCAGGGTCACGTTGTTGAGCCCCGCGAACGACAGCCCTCCGATGACACCCCCGTGGTCCGGTCCGAAGGCCAGGCTATAGCCGAACAGCACCCACTGGAGGCCGACGACACACACCGACATGAGACACTGCATGAAGACCGAGAGGATGTTCTTCCTGCGGACGAGACCCCCGTAGAACAAGGCGAGGCCCGGAGTCATCAGAAGCACGAGGGCCGAGCTCATCACCATCCATGCCGTATCGCCGCTGTCGATCACCGGGTCTCTCCTTGGTCTGCGTGTGGTCGGTCGATCAACACGGCGCGTAGCTAGAGCAGTTCCAGGAAGCTCTCCATCTGCTGGAGCGATTTCTCCTGGTTGGCTCCGCCACGGGCAAGAGCGTCGCCGTCGATGGCGAGAAAGGGGATGCCTGCCTCGACGAACGCCGAGCGGACGACCGGCACCGAACCCAGACCGTGCCGGCAACCCCAGTGGTTGAAATGGACGGCCCCATCGACCTTGAGCTGTTTGGCCAAGGCGACGTTGAGGCGGGCCCTCCGGGCGGACGTGCCCCACAAGGTGTGGTCCGTGAGACGCTTCGCCAGACCCGGGAAGGGGTCGTCGGGGTCGATGGTCTCCGTGTGCATCTGGCCCATCTCTTCGAAGATGACCACCGCGTCCCTTTTCTCCAGGAGTTCGAAGATCTCGCGGTCATGATGGGGGACGGTGTGCAGCCAGAGGATCCGCTTGAGCCTGCGCCCCCCGTCGAGGACGGGAGCCATCAGGTCGCTGCGGCCCCGGGCGGTCAGGAGTCGTTCGAAGTCTTTGGCGCCGACTTCAGTACCCCAGAGGAGTTGGCCGAGGAAGACGGTGGCGAAGGTCTTGCGTCCGTCCATCTCCAGGCGTCCGGCCAAGCGTTCTTCCATCACCTTGCCCCACGCCTTCGAGGCTCGGTTCGAGAGCGCCATCGCTTTCTTGAGGTCGGCGGTCTTACCGGTCCAGCGGCCGATGTCTTCGTGCAGCACCCGCATCTGTTCGGCCACGTCGGCCACCACTTCGAGTGAAGCTTCACCTTCGTCGGGGGGCAGGGGTACGCGGATCTCGCGGAAGGGCACGTCGTGCCGAGCGGCGAGCATCTCAAGGAGGCATTCCTTGCCGAGGCAGAGAGGGGTGGTGCCCAGACACATCGAGGGCGTCGGAAGCATCTCGTGGTCGACCGCCGCGAGGGCGATCCGATGGTAGCTGCATACGTCCCGGGCCAGGGGCGCTCTTGCGGCGGCCGCTTCGACGGGGTCGCGAAGATCGCTACCGGTCAGGGTCGCCGAACCGATCTCGGGGATCATCGGAGTGATCCCGTAGGAAGTGAGGAGCTCGGTGGGGAAGAGGTACGACACCCAGGGCACGATCGCGCCGGGCTTGAAGAGCTCGAGCGAAGCGCTCAGCGCATGGAGTTCGAGATAGCGCCGGGCGGTGCGGGCTTGCATGGCCTTCCAGCGGGTCTGGGCGAGATAGGCCGTCCTGATGAGAGAACCGCTGAGGGAGTTTCCAGTGACATCGGCCATGCCGGGCATAGGTCTCTAGGCCTCCTCATCCGCGGAGTCGTCGAAGATGTCTTCCCCCGGCGCGTCCTCGAAGAGGTCATCGTCGAACGCGTCGTCGAGCAGATCGTCGTCGAGCAGTTGCGCCTCGAGGAATGCTTCGACCCTGGTACGGAGAGGCCCGCTCGCCTCGAAGGGGAAGCCCACTTCGATCTCGAGGAAGGGGAGCCCCCGTTCTTGGGCCAGGGTGCTCGCGAGAAGCGCGTCATAGGCCCCCGGGTCGCAGAAGCTCTGGCGGGCGTAGATGACGGACGACGGACGGGTCTCGTCGAGACGCCGGGCCAGATGGTCGCGACGGTCGGTGGTAGAGCGGCGCGGACACATCCCGAGAGACAGGACCTGAGTGGCCAACCCCCGGTAGGACTCAGCACTCATGGCGGCGCCATCGGCGCCCGCGGTATCAGTGACATCCGCAGCACCCGTGACTCCAGCGAGCGGTCTCCAGCGGTCGGGTGAAGTGCACGATTCGACCCCGGCGATTTCGGCGCCCAACCGGCCTATCAGGCCAAGCAGCGAGTCGTCGCTCAGAGGTCCGGCCACGACGAACACGCCTCCCGGCTGCGGGGCAGAGGGATAGTCGAGGCGCGGTGGGTCGTGTGCTGCCGCAACACCCTCCCCGGGACCAGCCTGGGTGTCGGCACCGACCGGCGGGGTCAACCGCCCTCGCAGCCAGGACTCCATCGCAGCCAGGCCCTCGGCGAGGGTCTCTGTGGGGCCCTCTCCGGAGGAGCGGGGCATCGAAAGGACGAACACGCGGTCTGGGTAGGTCGCCGCCAGTAGATCGCCCATCCGCCGCATCGCATCGCAGCCACCCGGCACCAACAGGCAGTCTTCCTCGGGTGCTCCGTCCAGAAGAACGTCGGCGGCGGTGACGAGACGGGTGACGTACGGGCAGGTCATGGGGTGGATACTCAGGGCTTCCCGGCGGGCCGGAGCGGCCGGGTCCTGCAGGTAATTGCCCAGCCACCGGGCGGCATAGCCGCAGCGACCCACGAGTTCGATAGGAAGAAGATTGCAGGTGTAGTAGGCGTTTGCCATCGAAGGGGTAGATTAGGGCTCAACGGGCCGGAAGACAAGAGGGATGTCGCGATGACCCCCGTGCGGCGGCCCTCCCGAGCGGGGTCGAGCATCATCCGGCGGTCGCCGGAGGGCACGTGCGAAGCGCGCGTGCGACGCTATACTGCCTGCACGCGAAGGCGACGTCGACGGAGGCACATGGCTTCTGAACGGCCGGAGAGCACGCGCCTCGAAGAACGGGCGGACGGATGAGAGGGAGACCTCTCAACCCTTGGCTTCGGCGTGTCGTCATCCTGGTCTTGCTGATCGTGTGGGTCGGTGCAGTGGTCTACCCGGATCCGCGTCCGTTCTTCGCCTCGGTGGCGCGTCTGCGCCACCCTCCGGTGGACGCTCGAGCGGTGGCCGAGGTGGCGGCGACCCTTCCGGACGATTACTCGGTGATCGAAGGTTTTGCGTCGGAATCCGTCCCGTACACTCCGGCTTGGATCGTGTATGGGCTGCCCTGGTACTTCCCCACTGTGTCCGAAGTCCTCGAGGACCAGGCGGGGGACTGCCAGGCCCGGGCGGTGCTGGCGGCCAGTATTTACGAGGCCAAGCGGATGCCCTACACCTTGCACTACTCCTTCGACCACGTGTGGGTGGACTATCCCGGAAAGCAGTACGCGGAGATGGAGGATCCGGCCACGGCGTTCGTGTCCGACGACGGGAAGGGCTGGCTGACCGGGTTGCCGGAGAAGTTCCCCTTGTGGACCATCATCAAGGTGCGGGTGGGCTACCACTGGACGCCGATGCCTCTCATGCAGAAGATCATGCTGGCCTTCGGCGTCTTGGTGATCGTCGGCTCCGGGGAGCGACGGGGTTTGGGGCGGGCAGGACGCGCGCTCCTTCGGCTGAGCGCTGGGTTCGACCCTGCTTCCCGGCGGCACGGCGGGAAGCAGGGGAGGGGGACCTTCTAGTGCCGCACGTGGTTCCTGCGGAGCCACCATTCGGAGGCGACCGCAAGGACGGCGAGCGCACCGATTACGATCACGTTGTCCATGACGATCCCGATCTGCGAGGATGCCGGTGCCGGTCAGGTCTTCTCCGCCGGGGTCCGGATCCCTTCCCGGTAAGGGTGTGTTCCGGACCCGGACGTGGGTCGTCGCCGAGGAGCGCCTATCAGGCCAGGATCTCCCCGAACACCCGGGCGAAGTTGCGGAAGCAGACCTTCTCCACCTGGAGCGGGGTCAGGCCCGCGTCCCGGAGCAGGTCGGCGATACGGGGATAGTCCGCGACCCCGTCCAGGCCGAGGGGCAGCGAGTCGATGCCGTCGAGATCGCCTCCCAGCCCGACACAGTCCTCGCCTCCGGCGTTCATGGCCCGGGTCACGTGGTCCACGATGAGTCGCAGGGGAGGCCGAGGGATCCGCAGGGTCGCCGCCTTCGCCTTCGCCCCCGCCTCCTCGACCGATTCGGTCCTGTTCGCGATGGCAGCGAAGAACTCCTGGCTCGACGCCCTCTCCGACTGGTGGAAGTCGGCGGACAGGAAGCCGGGGGCCAGGCTGATCCCGACCACGCCCCCTCGTTTGCCGATCTCTCGGATCATCTCGTCGGTGAGGTTGCGGGGGCTGGGGCAGAGCGATCGGCAGTTGCTGTGGCTGGCCACGAAAGGGCGGGTGGCCGTCCGGCACACGTCCCAGAAGGCCGCGTCGGAGGCATGAGAGACGTCGACGATCACGTGGTTTTCCTCAGAGGCGGCGACCAGGTCGGCCCCTCTGGCGGTGAGGCCTGTTCCAGCACCGTAGGTCGAGCCGCAGAAGGCATTGTCGCCCCACGCCAGGGTCAGGAGCCGCACGCCTGCCTCGTGGAACACCTTCAGGTCGTCCGCCTCGCCACGGAGGGGGTCGGCCCCCTCCAGACTCGCCACCACGGCTATGGGCGAGTCACCCTCACATGCTCTCGTCACGTCGGCGCCGGCGGTCGCGAAGAAGAGGTCGTCGGGATGGTCCTGGCACAGGCGGCGGACCGCTTCGACTTCCGCCATCGCCACCTCGAACTCACGCCCGCTGTGCTTCTCGCTCCACACCCAGCAGGCGAAGACCTGGGTGCAAACGCCCGCAGACTTGAGACCGGGCAACGTGACGTGGGGGCCTGGCCCCGTGTCCCCCTTCCCGCCGGACCGCGGAGCGGCTCCCGCGTCGGGGGCGAAACCTTCCTGGCCCTCCATGATCTTGGTGATCGTGTCGCAATGGGCGTCGAAGAAACGCATCACGGGTGTCCGCGTCGACGGGGCTCGAGGCACTCTACTCGGACGCGAGGCCTCGCAGTCTCTCCTCGAGTTCGGCGACCCGGGCTCGAAGTGCATCGATCTCCGCGGCGTCGGCCAGGTCCCGGGCCGCGTCGGGGCCAAGCGTTCCGGGACTCCCGTCCGGCTCCAACTCCGTGGCTCTGCCGAAACCGTCCTCGACGGATTCCATCGACACCATGGGGGCATAGTCGTTCTCGCGTACCAGCAGACTGAGGATGTCCCAGCGGCTGTAGAGACCGGTTATGTTGATGATCCCTCGGGCCATCTCGTTCAACTTGAGGTCGATGTCGCCGTAGAGGATGGTCTCTTGGTCGCGCACCGGTCCCGCCACCACTTCGCCGAACGGGTTGATGATCGCGCTACCGCCGAAGCTCTGGTAGAAATCGGTGTTGGGATAGAAATCGGTGGGTCGCTTCTCCTCGGGGATGTAGTTGGAGGCCAGTACGCACCAGCAGGCCCCGGATACGGCCATGGCCGTGGTCATGGCCGGCGTCACCCAGGGCAGTTCCTCCGCTCCGCCCAGGTATCCCGGCCAGAGGGAGCAGTTCACTTTGGTCCCCTGGACGATGTAGCACTGCTTGAGGAGCGGCTGGTCGTGCTCGCCGCAGATGAGGCCGCTGATGGCACCGAAGTCCATCTCATGGACGCGCAGGTTGCCGCCGCCGTCGCCGCGGGTGTGGATCATCAACTCCTGCACGGTGATGTTGATCTTGCGGTGGACCCCAAGGATCTCGCCCCGGTTGTTGATGTAGAGGATGGAGTTGTACTGGCGACCGCCGTACTTCTTGTCGCGCTCGTTGATCCCGATGACCACGTTGGCGTTCGCCTGTCGGGCGGCCTTGCAGAGGAGATCTGTCTCCTCGCTCGGCACCTCGATCCCGTGGCGAAGGTACTCGGCCCATATACCGGTGTACTCGGGGCCTTTGGTGAGATCGATGGCGAAATGGCAGTAGCCGGGGATGTGGAGCTCCGGGAAGACGACGAGGGTCGCTCCGGCGGCGGCCGCTTCCTTGATCCGGGCGACCGCGTTGTTCAGCGTGGCCTGGGAGTCGAAATAGACAGGTTGATCGCGGTATTCGGGGGCGGCCTGCACGGCCGCTGCGGTGAACTTGGGGTATTCCTTCGGCACGGCACGTCTCCTTGGTCGGCCCGTTTCGCGGAGACGAGTCTATCGGGCGGTGGCGGCTCCAGGCAAGGGGCCCGTGTCAGTATGCGCGTCACGGGTGTCCTTCATGTCTGCGACTGGGAGAGCCGTTCCACGATCGCCGCGCGGTGGGCCTCCACGAAGGCGTTCGCCGGATCGTGCCCGCAGCGGCGACAGCGGAGGTCGTACGCGGAATTCAGCGTCCCGCACTCGGGACAGGAATAGTGGTCTGCGACCTCGGCCATCCAGGCCTCGGCCCCGATCTCCATGATCCGCTCCATGTTCTCCGCTATCTCGGCGCGGTGCGGTCTCTCCCGGCCGAACTCCTCGAGAGCCTCACATGGGTAGTCCTCGCACTCTCCGCAGAACGCGAGTCCGCGCTCGGCGGCACATGCGAACATGGTGCAGGTGCGGCAGTAGGTGAACCGTCTCTCGGCGCGGCAGCCGTCGCAGAGCGTATCCTCTTCGCTCTGCCCGAACCCCGCCGCCAGGGCGGCCAGCCTCTTCGGATCCTCGTGACTGGCGATGTAGATGCTGCAGGCGTCGCAATACAGTCCGCAGACGGCCGCGGTGCGAGGAGTCCGCTCCGCGCCGCTCTCAGCTCCGGCTTCTTCTCGGGTCACGCCGGTCATCTCCCTTCGATCTGGGGGGCAGACGACGATGACGTCGCCCGTCCACTATGGCATCGCGCCCCACCGATGTGAAGACCTACTTCCACCCGCCGGTCGGGTGGGTGTCGCCTTGCGCGGTGCACCGGTGTCCACTAAACTGAAATGCCATGGAGAGCAGAACAGGATTCCAGGTCCGCGGCCTCTCTCGGCCCATCAGCCGGGTGGACCGTGCGCGCCGTGCTCTCGTTCTCGAACTCCTCCTGCTGCTCCCCCGCTAGGGGGAGTCTTTCGCGAGGCCGGCGCCATCCGGCATGTCAGCAACTGTGATCCCGTAGAAGAGCCAGGAGGTAGAGAGAGTCATGTCCAGTAGCGAGAGGTCCGACCCGACCGTCGCCCAACGCAACGCCGGCGTCCCGGTCGTGTTCTTCGATACGACGCTCCGAGACGGGGAACAGTCTCCCGGTAGCAGCATGAACGCCTCGGAGAAGCTCGAGATCGCTCATCAACTGGTGCGCCTTGGGGTGGACGTGATCGAGGCCGGGTTCCCGGCGAGCAGCCCCGGCGACTTCGACGCCGTGCAGACTATCGCCCGGGAGGTCGAAGGCGCGGTCATCTGCGGTCTCGCCCGCTGCATGGAGAGCGATATCCGCACGTGCTGGGAAGCCATCAAGGATGCCGAGAAGCCTCGGATCCACACGTTCCTCTCCACCTCCGACATCCATCTGGAGCACCAGATGCGCAAGAGTCGGACGGAAGTGGTGGAGTTGACCCGAGCGATGGTCGAGCTGGCTGCTTCGCTCTGTCCGGGCGACGTGGAGTTCTCGGCTATGGACGCGACTCGCTCCGACGTGGATTTTCTGGCGGAGGTCCTGGAGACGGCCATACAAGCCGGCGCCACCACCATCAACGTGCCCGATACGGTCGGGTACGCGCTCCCCACGGAGTACGCGGGACTCATGGACCAGCTCTACGCGAAGACCCCGAGTCTGGGCACGGTCGTCCTCAGCGTCCATTGCCACGATGACCTGGGGGTGGCCACGGCCAACTCGTTGGCCGCGGTGGAACGGGGGGCGACTCAGGTGGAAGTGGCGATCAACGGCTTGGGCGAACGAGCGGGCAATGCCGCCCTGGAGGAGTTGGCCATGGCTCTGGTCACCAGGCGCGACCTCCTGCACCGGCCGTGCCGCATCGTCACCACGGAGATAGCCCGAGCCAGCCGCATGGTGTCGAGTTTCACCGGGCACATGGTGCAGGCCAACAAGGCGATCGTGGGCAAGAACGCCTTCGCCCACGAATCCGGAATCCACCAGGACGGGCTGCTGAAGGAGCGTTCCACGTACGAGATCATGCAGGCCAAGGACATCGGGTTGGCCGAGTCGGACATCGTACTGGGCAAGCACTCCGGTAGGCACGCCCTGCGCTCGCACATGGCCGAACTGGGGATCCATCTGGACGGGGCCGAGTTGGACGAGGCCTTCCGGCGTTTCAAGGAGACCGCCGACAAGAAGAAAGAGGTCACCACCGCCGACCTGGAGGCCCTGGTTGGTGAGGAGATCCGGGAGCGGGAGGACGTCTACTCGCTCGACCGCTTCTACGTGTCGGCCGGTTCGGAGATCACTCCTTCGAGCCAGGTGCAGGTGTGTAAGGAGAAGGAACCGCACGCGGGCAAGGCTTTCTCGGGAGGGTCGGTAGAGGCGATCTTCATGGCTATCGACGACGCTGTGGGCGTGACCGGCAGACTACTGGACTATCAGGTCCGCTCGATCACCTCGGGCAAGGACTCTCTGGGCGAAGTGCGGGTGACCGTCGAAGTAGCCGGGAAGCGCTACGCGGGGCAGGCGGTGGCCATCGATGTGCTCGAGGCTTCGGCCAAAGCGTATGTCAGGGCTTTGAACAACGCCGCCATGAACCGAGAGGCCGGGGGCGCTCGGAGCGACAGGGTGTATCTCTAGCAACGAAACAGGGATCGAGGAAGGTGCGATCGCGATGAGCGGCAGGAACGGTAACGGGGCAGACGAAGGCATCGGGACGGGCCAGGGCCCGTTCGGGGCATGGACCACTCTCGCACTACCGGGAGGCTCGTGCCGCGCGACCGATCTGAGCGCACTCGGGCGAAGCACCGGGCGAGATGTGGGACGGCTGCCGTACTCGATCCGGGTCCTGCTGGAGAACGCGCTCAGGCACTGCGGCCAAGGGGTGGTGGAGGAGCGGGACGTTCTCGCCCTCCTCGATTGGGACGCGGCGGCTGCCGAGCGTCCCGAGTTCGCCTTCATGCCCGGACGGGTGCTGTTGCAGGACCTCACCGGGGTGCCGTGCGTCGTCGACCTGGCGGCCCTTCGGTCGGCCATCTCCCGAGAGGGAGGAGACCCGGCGGTGATCGACCCGAGCGTGCCGGTCGACCTGGTCATCGACCACTCCGTGCAGGTGGACTGTGCCGGCGTGGCCGATGCCTGCCAGCTGAACATGCAGTTCGAGATGCAGCGGAACGCGGAACGCTACGCGCTCCTCCGTTGGGCTCAATGCGAGTTCGACAACCTGCGGGTGGTCCCACCCGGGACCGGGATCTGCCACCAGGTGAACCTGGAGTACGTGGCTGAGGTCGTGCGCTGCGAGGCCGCGACGGGCGCCAACGGCGCTACGATCGCTGACGGCGAGGCGGGGCCGCTTCCCTGGGTCTATCCCGACACCGTGATCGGCACCGATTCTCACACCACCATGATCAACGGTCTGGGCGTCTTGGGCTGGGGTGTGGGGGGTATCGAGGCCGAAGCGGTCATGCTGGGTCAACCGTACCTCATGCTCGTGCCTCAGGTGGTGGGGATGCGGATGGTGGGCAGGCTCCCGGATGGGGCGACTGCCACCGACCTGGTGCTCACCGTCACCGAACTCCTCCGGGGTGTGGGAGTCGTGGGCCGGTTCGTGGAGTTCTTCGGACCGGGTGCGGAGGCCCTCAGCCTGGCCGACCGGGCCACTGTGGCCAACATGGCCCCGGAGTACGGGGCGACCTGTGGGTTCTTCCCGGTCGATGGCGAGACCGTGCGCTATCTGGGACAGACAGGCCGGTCCGCCGGACTCTGCGCCCGCGTGGAAGCCTACACCCGCAAGCAGGGCCTGTTCAGGGAGCCGGGATCGGCCGATCCCGAGTACTCCTGGGTGGTGGAGCTCGATCTCTCGGAGCTACGTCCCAGTCTGGCGGGTCCGAGACGCCCTCAGGACCGGGTGCTTCTCGAGGATATGTCTCGCGCGTTCCAGGACTCTCTTCCCGTGCTCTCCAAGGGAAGGACGGAGAGGGCGAAGGCCAAGGTGGATCTCGAGGGGAAACGGGAGATCGTCCGGGATGGAGACATCGTCATCGCCTCTATCACCAGTTGCACCAACACCTCGAACCCCGCTCTGATGCTGGCTGCGGGCCTCCTTGCCCGGAACGCGGTCTCTCTCGGCCTCGAGCCTCCACGCTGGGTCCGGACCAGCCTGGCTCCGGGCTCGCGGGCGGTGACCGGCTACCTGGCCGAGGCCGATCTGCTGGACCCGCTCGAGGTGCTGGGATTCTCGACGGTGGGCTATGGTTGCGCCACCTGCATCGGCAACAGCGGGCCTCTCCCCGACGATCTGTCTCGGGCGATCCGAGACCAGAACCTGGTGGTGGCCGCGGTGCTGAGCGGCAACCGGAACTTCGAGGCGAGGATCCATCCACAGGTGCGGGCCAACTATCTTGCCTCACCTCCGTTGGTGGTGGCCTTCGCCTTGGCGGGTACGGTGGATATCGACCTGGTGAACGACCCTCTGGGAACGCGGGCCGACGGCAGGCCGGTCTACCTTCGAGACATCTGGCCGACGACGGAGGAGGTGGCGGGACTTGTCGAGACGGCCCTCCGTCCCGAGGTGTTCCAGGCGGAGTATGCCGAGGCGCTCGAAGGGACCGAGGCCTGGTGCGCACTGCAGGTGCCCAAGGGGGCCCTGTACGAGTGGGACGCGGAGTCGACATACGTCCGGGAGCCTCCCTTCTTCGAGGGCTTCACGGCCGATCCCGAACCCATCTCCGACGTGCGGGGTGCCCGCATCCTCGGTGTCTTCGGCGACTCCATCACCACCGACCACATCTCGCCCGCCGGGTCGATAGCGCCCGATAGCCCGGCCGGTCTGTACCTGATCGATAATGGGGTGGACCCGGCGGATTTCAACACCTACGGCTCGCGTCGTGGCAACCATCAGGTCCTTCTTCGGGGTACGTTTGCGAACGTGCGTCTGCACAACCTCGTCGCCGGGGGTAGAGAAGGCGGCTGGGCGACGCATCAGCCCTCCGGCGAGGTGCTGTCCATCTTCGAGGCCGCCATGCGCTATCAGCAGGAGTCGATACCGCTCGTGATCTTCGCGGGGAAGGAGTACGGCACCGGGAGCTCTCGCGACTGGGCCGCCAAGGGAACGGCTCTGTTGGGCGTACGCGCGGTCATCGCCGAGAGCTTCGAGAGGATCCATCGAAGCAACCTGGTGGGGATGGGTGTGCTCCCCCTGGAACTGGAAGCGGGAGTCACAGTGGAGAGTCTGGGCCTCGACGGATCGGAACTGGTCGACATCGAGGGTCTGGACGGAGATGCGCTGAAGCCCGGCGCGACCATCGCGGTGCGGATCACCAAGGTGGCGGGGTCTCCGGAGCCGACGGCTTCCGCCGAGGCGGTGCCTGTCGCTACGAGCACAGGTGAGGACGACCGCGTGCTGACCTGTCGGGTCCGACTCGATTCCACGGTCGACGTGGAGTACTTCCGACACGGCGGCGTGCTTCCTCGAGTGTTGCGGCTCAAGCTCTCCTGACGCGGATCGGCGGCGTCACCGGCTCCGACCCTAGAGGAGCAGCCCGGCCTCGTCGAGGCGGGCGGCCACGTCCTCCAGACCGAGATCATATAGGCCCGACCGGGTCTGTCTGCCGGTGGCGACGTCCCAGTCGTTCAACTCGTAGAAACGGTCGAGCATCTGACCCCATTCGTCGCCGTCGCATTTCGCGCCGGCGAAGGGTCCGCGGTCGACCGGTTCCTCCACGTATCGGCGGGGGGGATAGTCGTCCTGCCGCTCGAAGCCGGCATGGATGGTGTTGAATGCCTTTTCCAGGTTGTAGGCGGCCTGGCCTACCCGCATGAACTCCTCCTCGGAGATGTCGATCCCCAGGGCTGCACAGGTGAGTTCGGTGTAGTCTGCCGGCTCGAGGGCCCGCACGCCGAAGTAGGTCCCCATGTAGTTGCAGACGCCGATGATGTCCTCGATCTCCTTGGCGCAGACCTGCCAGAAGACCGCCTCGGGTTGGTTCTCGTAACCGGTGGTCTCCCGAGGGATGTGACGGGGGCCGCAGAGGGCCGGGGAACTCACGGCCCCTCTCAGGTGGCGGGGTCCACAGGGGGAGGTGCTGAGTCCCAGGCCCCAGCCTTTCTGGATCCGGAAGGCGTCGACCGTGTCCTGTCCCTTCATGGCGGTCAAGAAGCCGTCTGAGCCCCTGCCCAGCCGTCGCGCCGCCTCCTTGCCGCCTTCGGCCAACAGGTCGCCGATCCCTTTTCGGTAGGCCAAGGCCTCGACCATGAGGTTCATGGCCTCGCCGTCACCCCAACGGAGATCCAGACCGCCCGTGTCCTCCTTTGTGATGATCCCCTTGTCGAAACACTCAAGAGCCCAGGAGAGGACGGTCGAACAAGCGTCACCGTCGAGTCCCAGTTCGTTGCATAGGAGGTGGAACTTGATGGACGCGGCGGCGTCGTCCACGTCGAAACGGCAGGAGTACATGGCCGAGCCGATCCAGTAGCCGATCCCTCGGGTGCCTCGATAGGGCCCGTCGCCGATCTCGGAATACTGATTGCACGCGGCAGGGCAGGCGAAGCAACCGGTGATCCTCTTCTTGTAGCTGGGGACTCCGGCCTCCAGTCCGACCAGATTGACCCGTCGTTCCAGAGGCCAGTTGCCGATCTGGCCGTTGCGGACTCGGTCGGTGTTGAGGTCCCAGAACGGGCTATCGGGCGGACAGTAGGCCTCGATGCAGCCCTTGCGCCAACGGGGGGTCAGCGGAGAGGCTTCTATCTTGGCCCGGCACCGGTCGACCGCCGCCATGAAGCCTGGGCCGTCCGCGACCGCCACCGCTCCCCGTCCCCGCACCACGATCGCCTTGAGCCTCTTGTCGCCCATGACGCAACCCACGCCACAGCCTCCGGCCGCCTTGAAGCGTCCGCCGATCACGCAGGCCGACTTCACGAGGTTCTCCCCGGCAGGTCCGATCCCGGCGATCTCGACGCGGTCGTCCTCCAGTTCTCGTTGGAGGATCTCCTCCGTCTCGTAGGTGGTCTTCCCCCACGATCCGGCGGCGCTGCGCAATTCGGCCGTGCCGTCGTGTATCCAGAGGTAGACGGGCTTCGGCGATTTGCCGGTCACGATCACATGGTCGAAGCCCGCGTACTTCAACTCGGGTCCGAAGCTGCCGCCGAAGTTCGCCGAACCTTTTCCGCCGCTGTAGGGGTTCTTGGTGTCGATCGACACGCGGTTGGCGGCCGGCGCAAGCGTCCCCACCAGGCATCCTGTGCCGAATATGAGGGGGTTCTCCGGGTCTGACCATGAGGTCGCGGGGGACGTCTCGGTGAGAAGGAGGTGACTGTTCACCGCTCTCCCGCCGATGAATCGGGCGGCGTACGGAGCGGTGTCCTCGATCCAGATCCGGCCGTCACTCAGATCGACACGAAGGATCTTTCCGGCTGATCCACCTTTCACTGAGAAAGATCTCACTTGGGACGCTCCAATCGGATGGCCTGAGATCCACAGTGTTTTGCGCACTGCAGTTCCTCCTCGCCGGCGCATAGGTCGCAGGAGTCGGTCACGATCCACACGATGGCTGCGGTGTGGTTGGAGCGGCGGACCTGGATGCTGGAGAGTTCAGGGGACATCAGGCCGCTGTGGTGGAATGAGCAGGCCAACTCGCACGTCCTGCAGCCGCTGCAGATATCGGCGTCGACGACGACCGAGGGGGCGGCGCGATCGGGTGCGCTGCGGGTCATGGAGTCACCGGGCGATGCCCCGCGAGCACTTCTCGGATCCGGGCCTTGAGGATGTCCGGGGTGAAGGGCTTGGCGAGGAATTCGATGCCTTCGCGGACCCGGCCGGCTTCGACTATGGAGTCTTGAGTGTAGCCTGACATATAGAGCACGGGAAGATCCCTCTGGTAGGACACGGCCACTTCGACCAGGTCGCTTCCCTGCATACCCCCGGGAAGCACCACATCGGTGAGGAGCAGGTCGAGAGGACCGTCGACCAACTCCAGGGCGGCAAGGGCTTCCGTGGCGCTTTCGGCCACGATGACGGTGTAGCCCTCGTCGGTCAGGACCCGTTGGACCAGGCCGCGCACCGCTTCTTCGTCTTCCACGACGAGTACGGTCCCGGTCCCCGTGCGGGCTGCGACCGCCTCGCCGGGCTCGGGAGCCTCCTCGGCCGGGGCCGTGACCGCCTGCAGATACACCCGGAACCGGGTGCCCTCTCCTGGTTCGCTAACGACGGTGACGCCTCCTCCGCTCTGCCGGACGATCCCGTAGACGGTGGAGAGGCCCAGTCCCGTCCCCTCGCCGGGGCGCTTGGTGGTGAAGAACGGCTCGAACACGCGCGCCATCGTCTGCTTGTCCATGCCCACGCCCGTATCGGACACGGTGATGGTGGCGTAGAGCCCAGGAGGGATGTCGGTGTCGGGCATGGGCAATCCCTCGTCCAATTCCACCGCGGAGGTCTCGATGGTGAGAGTCCCGCCCACGGGCATCGCGTCGCGGGCGTTGACGGCCAAGTTCATGATCACCTGCATCAACTGGTGCGGGTCGACCTCCACGAAACCGGACGCCTCGCCCAGTCGCGTGACCAGGTCAATGTCTTCGCCCAGCGTGCGCCGCAGAAGTGGTTCCGTCTCCCTGACGAGATCGTTTACGCGCAACACCTTCGGCTGGAGGGCCTGGCGTCTCGAGAAGGCAAGGATCTGCTTGGTGAGGCCGGTCGCCCGGTCGGCGGCCTTCTTGATCTCGAGGACGTCCTCGCGCAGGGTCGAGTCACTCGTTCTCGGATCGGCCAGGATCAGGTCGCTGTAGCCGATGATGGCGGTGAGCAGATTGTTGAAATCGTGGGCGATCCCGCCGGCCAGTTGACCGATGGCTTCCATCTTCTGCGATTGGCGGAGTCGCTCCTCTTGGTCGCGGAGTGTGGCCTCCGTCTTCTTGCGTTCGGTGATGTCAAGGACATAGCCATAGGTGTATTCGACGCCTTGGTGCTCGAAGTTCCAGGAGTTGATCTCGACGGGGAAGACCTCACCATCCCTGGTGCAATGCTCCTTCTCGAAGGTCAAGGGCCCGTGTTTTCTGAGATACCGCTGCCTCTCCGCCCAAGAATCGTGGTCGAGATCGACAGTGATGTCGAACACGGTCATCTGGAGAAGCTCCTCTCGGGTATAGCCGAGGCGTTCGCAGATGGCTCTGTTCGCTTCGACGATCCGCCCATCGCAGTCGATCCAGATGATGCCGATAGCGGCGTACTCGATTGAGAACTGGGCCAGCGCCAGTGACTCCTCGGCCCTCTTCCTCTCCGTGAGTTCGCGGGCGAAGGCGATGTTGTATTCTCGACCTTCCCTTTCGAAAAGGGTGCTGACGATCTCGACCGGGAAGGCCTCGCCGGTCTTGGTGCGGTGTTCCTTCTCGAACGTGACCGAACCCTTCTCTCTGATCTCTGCCCACCGGGCCTCGCGCTCCCCGGGAGGTGTCTCGACGTTGATCTCGGAGATGGACATGCCCACCAGCTCTTCTTTGGAGTATCCGAGCCGTGCGCAGGCCGACCGGTTCGCGTAGATGATCCGGCCGGTCGGGTCCATCCAATAGATGTGATCGCCCGCCTCTTCCACCGACGACCGGGTGAGGTAGAGCATCTCCTCGGTCGCCTTGCGCTCGCTGATGTCGCGGAATATGACGAATGTGGTCCAGGGTTCGGTCTCATCGTAGAGGATCACCGAGCCGAACTCGGCCGGAAGCCGAGTGCCGTCTTTCAATATGAACGTCAGTTGGCCAGAGGCCTTACCCGTGGTCTCCCGCTCCTTCAGCAGCGCGAGTGTCGCCGGAGTGGCCTCCACCAGACCTGCTCTGCCGGCGGCACATATCTCCTCCTTGCTCATCCGGAGGATCGCGCAGGCGGCCGGGTTGGCGTCGACGATGGAACCATCGGCGCGTGTGAGCAGGATGCCGTCGAGGCTGTGCTCGAACAGGGCCCGGTAGCGCTTCTCTATCTCGGGGAAGCCGTTCTTGGCCATCTTCTTGCCGGATTCGGGACTCACGTCGTCAGGGGCTCGGCTACGAGGTCGGTGACCCTGACGGGACCTCGCACGGAGTTGCCGAGCACCACCTCGTCGGCTGAGAGGAGGGCGTACAGGGACAGCGGCCGCTCCTCGGCCGACGTCTGTTCGACGAACCTCTGCCGCCAGATACCGGGCAGCAGCCCATCTTCGAGCGGGGGCGTGACCCAGGTGTGGTCGAAACGGGCGAAGACGTTCGTGATGGCACCCTCCGTCACGTGATCCAGCCGGTTCATAAAGACTACCTCAAAGAAGCCGTCCTGTGTCGCTCGCCGCCGTTCTCGGTCGTACAGGTCCCGCCTCGTGGTCTTGTGGCGGAGGAGGACGTCGTCAGGGTCGGTGCGGAACGGAGAGACGAGGACTTCGACGGGGCCGGCGGGGGTGGCGGGGGCTTCACGCACGGAGGAGGTGAGCGCACCTCCCCGGTCGAGATCGAGCCGGACCACGACGCTTCCCTTGTGTTCCGCTGCGATGCTTCCGAGCCGGGCCAGCGCGGTCTTTCGATCGAAGGGCAGGCCGAGAGCGGTGGCCGAAGCCGCCATGCGTCCGAGGTGTTCGGCAAGGTACCGGTACCGGCCGTGCCCGTTCTTCATGGGCTTGCCCTCGGCCTCGAGCAGGAGAGTCTCGAAGAGGCACAGGTCCGCCTGCGGAGCCGGGGTCGTCTCCGGCCCCTGCTTCCCGGGCCGCCGGGGACGTTCCGCTCCTCGATCCGTGCGGGGGAAGGCGAACGCCGCCTTGTCCAAAGTCTCCTCGTATTCCTCGTCGGGATCCGAGTCCCACACCACCCCCGAGCCCACCCCGAGCAGACAGTCTCTTCGGTGATGGACGATGGTGCGGATGGCGAGGTTACAGGTGAAGTCCCCGCCCGGCAGGAAGATGCCCACAGTGCCGGTGTAGACGCCCCGCGGTTCGGTCTCGACGTCGCGGATGATCTCCATCGTGTGGTGCTTGGGAGCTCCCGTCACGGACGCCCCCGGGAACGTGGCCGCGAAGATGTCGGCCAGTCCCGCGCCCCGCCGCACCTCGCCCTCCACGGTGCTGACCATCTGCCACACCGTCCCGTACGGCTCCACGGCGAACAGAGTGGGTACGTGGACGCTGCCGGTTCGGCAGACCCTTCCCAGGTCGTTCCGCACCATGTCGACGATCATCAGGTTCTCGGCCCGATCCTTCTCGAGACCTGCCAAGTCGTAGGCGAGGGTGATGTCCTCAGTCCGGTCGGGACTTCGGGGCCTGGTGCCCTTCATCGGACGGCTCTCGAGCCGTGCACCGACCCGGCGCAGGTACAGTTCCGGCGACAGGCTCACCACCTTTGTGTCCCCGAGGTCGAGATAGGCGCCGTACGGCACGGGGTGGGCCAAGGCCCGGGCGAGGAAGTAGTGAAGCGGGTCTTCTTCGAGTTTGAAGCGGACCCGGACCGTGTAATTGACCTGGTATGTATCGCCGGCCGCTATCAGTTCCCGCACCCGGTCGATGGCCGCGACATATCCGGTCTTGGTCACGTTCAGCCGAGGGGTCGAGGTCATGCCGTGACGAACCATGGCCGAGGAGGCGACGGGTGATCCGATAGGGGCGCGGCGAACGGTCCCCGGTTCGTAGACCGCGATCCAGGCCAGCGGAGGCGCGTCGGGCGCGAGGGGTTTCGCGGCCAACCCGAAAGCCTCGCCCGCCTCGTAGGCGAGATAGCCGGCGGCATAATTGCCCCGATGCTGTTCCTCTTCGACGTCGGCCAACAGCCCGGGGATCTCCGCGGGCGTGTCCGCTGTCAGGGTGCGTACGGGCTTCGAGAGTACGATGACCTCTCGACCGAGATCGGGTAGCCAGCCGTTCCGGCCCGAGTAGACGGCCAGGCCCGGCTCCGCCATCAGACCTCCGGCATCGCCAGGCGGGCTAGGAGGCGTATCCGGCAAAGCTCTCCACGATCCTCTGACCCGTTGGGATATCGAGTCGCTCCATGACCTTCTCCATGGCCGTCACCATCGGCGGAGGCCCGACGATGTAGTAGGTCCACTCCGCCGGGTCGGCGAGTTCGGCGCCGAGGGTCTCAGTTCCGATGAAACCCGCATGTCCCTTCCAGTCCTCGGTCGGCTTGGTGATGACGTGGATCACGCGGAGCCCGGGGATGACCCTTTCGAACTCGTCGAGATCCTCCTTGTACACGATCCCGTCCTCGGTCATGCTCCCGTAGAACACGGCAAGTTCTTGCCCGTCCATCCTTCCTCTTCCGGCCGTGTCGGCCAGATAGCGCAGCATGCTCCGCACTGGCGTGATCCCTATTCCTCCGGTGAGGAAGGCTATCTTGGGAGCGTCGTAGGCGAAGGTGAAACGGCCGAAGGGTCCCTCGATATTGGCCGTCGCGCCAAGAGGAAGGGCGTCCAGGCGGTTCTTGAAGTCGGTCCCGGTGAGCCGGGTGGTGAGTTCTATCGCCGGTTCGCTCGGGGAGTCGGCGTGGCTGAAATGGTGGTCGAGAGGCCCGTCCGGCGTGGGAAGCGCGATGGTGAACCACTGGCCCGCCAAGAACTCATATTCCGGGGGACGGGAGAAACGATAGCTGGTGGTGTCGCTGCTGCGGGGGATCTTCTCGAGGAGCGTGCTCGAGAAAGCCATGGCTGCCATCGGTGTCGGACCTCCTGTCGGGCCTGCTGGGGAGCGCTGTGTCGCATATTCCCGCGGCGGCCGCCGCTCAAGCCTAGCGGATGCTGCGGCTTCGACTCCTGGCGGGATAGAATAGCAGCCGACCGCCCGGCCGGACCGCCGCGGCGGTCGCGAGTGGGACGTGACGCGGGAGGACGGATGGAGCAGGCTCCGGAAGTGCAGGTCGAGATCGGTCGGGAGCGTACCCCCGTCGTGGCGGCACGGTGCGCGGATTACGATATGGCGACCGTCCGAGCGGCCATCGAAGAGTTGCTGGCTCCGTTGGGAGGGATGGCCGCCTTCGTCCGACCTGGCGAGAGGATCGCGCTCAAGCCGAACCTGTTGTTGGGGGCGTCTCCGGAACAGGCCATCACCACGCATCCGGCCGTGGTGGCGGCGGTGGCTCTCGAGGTCCGCGAGGCAGGCGCGTATCCCGTGGTGATCGAGAGCCCTGGGTCGGGAGTCGTGCACACTCGGGCCGTCATCGAACGGGTATACCGGAAGGCCGGGCTGCGCGCTGTGGCCGACGAATACGGCTTCGATCTTTCGGTCGATACCGGATGGCAGGCTGTCTCCCATCCGGAGGCGCGACTGGTCCGCCGCCTCGAGATCATGACGCCCATCCTCGAGGTCGATGGGGTCATCAACCTGGCCAAGTTCAAGACCCACACCTTCATGACCTTCACGGGAGCGACCAAGAACCTGTTCGGGGTGATCCCCGGATTGAACAAGGTCGGCTATCACGGTCGGTTGCCGTCTGCCGAGCGCTTCGCCGACATGCTGCTCGACGTGGCCGGTTTCGTGCGGCCTCGCCTGAGCATAGTGGACGGTGTCCTAGGGCTCGAAGGCAAAGGGCCGGGGACGGGAGGGGACCCCCGGCATCTGGGGGTGCTGCTGGCCGGTGCGGATCCGGTCGCGATCGACGTGGCCTGCTGCCGGATAGCCCGTATCGACACCGCGGCCGTGCCCGTGCTGGGGATGGCGCGCGAACGCGGACTCTGGAGCGGGCGCGCTGCTGACGTCGACACTCTGGGCGTTCCCGTCACCGACCTGCAGGTGGACGACTTCGCCCTGCCGTCGCGGTCCAGCCGCGAGACCGCCGCAGGCAGGCTGGATCTGTTCGACCGGGTGGCTCGGCCGATCATCCGCGGCGGTTTCACTCCTGTGCCGAGGCCGAAGGCCGACCGGTGCACCCGATGCGGGTCCTGTGAACAGGCCTGTCCGGGGAAAGCCATCACCATGAACGACCGGGTGGCCGAGGTCGACGATGCCCTCTGCATCCGCTGTTATTGTTGCCATGAGGTCTGCCCTTCGGCGGCCATCGACCTCGAGTTCCGGGGAGTCAGCCGGGTCGTCCATCGACTGGGATTGGTGTGAAGTGGCATCTGAGGTGTCTGAGACCGGCGGAACGCCGTCCCAGGGCTGCGTGTCTGGGGGTGGTGGTCTCCGCCTGCTGGCCCTCGATCTCGACGGGGTGGTCTACCGCGGTGACGTGGTCCTGCCGGGAGTGCGGGAAGCTCTCGCCGAGGCGCTCTGCCGCGGCCTCGACATCCGCTACGTGAGCAACAATTCGACCGCTCATCGCGAGACCGTGTCGGCGCGCCTCGCGGCGATGGGGCTTCCGGCCGGCACCGAACGGGTACTGACCTCAGGGTTCGTCACCGGTCGCTGGCTCAAGGAACGCCTTCCGGTCGGAGCATCCGTGTTGGTGGTCGGAGAGGCCGGGCTGGTACGCGAGTTGGCCGAGGCCGGCTTCGATCCGATCCGGGCGGGAGAAGGAGCGGTCGGAGGCGTGGGCGCCGTGGTCGTCGGCCTCGACCGGGGGCTCACCTACGCCGGCCTGAAGGATGCTCTGAGCGCGATCGACCACGGAGCCCTCTTCGTCGCCACCAACGAAGATGCGACCGTACCGACACCGGAGGGGCTTGCCCCCGGGGCGGGGGCGATCGTGGCGGCTGTGAAGACGATGACTCGTTCGGAGCCCATCTTGGTCGGCAAGCCGGGAGCCGCGCTCGCGTGGGCCCTTGCCGGGACGACCGGTGTCCCACCGGCGGAGACTCTCATGGTGGGAGACAGGCTCGACACCGATGTCGCCATGGGAGCGGCAGCGGGCATGATCACGGCTCTCGTGCTGACGGGCGTGACGACCGAAGCCGAGTTGGAGCGGGTCCGGTCCGAGAGGGGCGCCGACGTGGTCGCGGGGGCCGCCGGGGCCGAGTCGGTCGGCGGGGCCGACGCGGTCGGCGGCGCCGCCGAGTCCGCCGAGTCCGGCGGGACCCTGCGTGTACCCGATCACGTGCTGGCCGACATGACGGAACTGCCGGCGCTGCTCGACCTGCTGGGAGCGTGACCGCTGGTGATAGATCGACGACCTATGTGCGACCGCAGCCGAAGATCCGCCTGTGTACGGTAGGAACGAGAAAGGCGACACGATGGACGAATTCAGGATAGAGACACTGGCCCTCCATGCGGGACAGACCCCCGATCAGGACACCCTCTCGCGGGCGGTGCCCATCTACCAGACCTCGAGCTACGTCTTCAGGGACACGGAGCACGCGGCGGGGCTGTTCGCCCTGAAGGAGTTCGGCAACATCTACACTCGACTCATGAACCCGACCACCGACGTGCTCGAGAAGCGACTGGCTGCTCTCCACGGGGCCGCGGGCGCGGTGGCTACCGCCTCCGGCCAGGCGGCCATCTTCTACGCCATCGCGGCCATTACCTCGGCCGGCCAGAACTTCGTGAGCGGGGACAAGCTCTACGGCGGCACCTACACGCAGTTCTCGTATCCGCTCAAGCGGTTCGGCATCGAGGCCCGGTTCGTGGACTCTCGTGATCCCGCGAATTTCGAGCGGGCCATCGATGAGAACACCCGCCTCGTCTATACCGAGTCGATCGGCAACCCGAAGGGCAACGTCGACGATCTTGAGGCGATCGCCGAGGTGGCTCACCGGCACGAGCTGCCCCTCATCGTGGACAACACGGTCACGCCACCACCGCTGTTCAACCCCTTGGACCACGGTGCCGACATCTGCGTCTATTCGCTCACGAAGATGATCGGCGGACATGGCACCTCCGTCGGCGGGGCGGTGGTCGACAAGGGCGACTTCGACTGGAAGGCGGCCGGACGGTATCCCGAGATCACCGAGCCCGATCCCGCCTATCACGGCGTCAACTTCTGGGACGCGTTCGGTTCCCATGAGGGGGCGGTCGCCCCCGGCCTCGCCTACGTGCTCAAGATCCGCACCGGCCTCCTGCGCGACCTGGGGGCGGCGATCTCGCCGTTCAACTCGTGGTTGTTCATCCAGGGACTGGAGACATTGCCCCTTCGGGCGCGCGCCCACGCGGACCACGCGGCGTCTGTGGCCCGTTACCTGGCGGACCATCCGGCGGTGACCCGGGTGGACTACGCCGGCCTGCCCGGCCATCCCGACCACGAACGGGCGAAACGCTTGTTCCCCTCGGGCCCGGGGGCGGTCTTCGGGTTCGAGATCGAGGGCGGTCTCGAGGCCGGCAAGACCTTCATCGATTCGGTCAAGCTGGCTTCGCACGTCGCGAACATCCTCGATGCGAAGACACTGGTGATCCACCCGGCCAGCACGACCCATCAACAGCTCAGTCCCGAGGAGCAGGCCGGCGCCGGCGTGCAGCCGGGGCTCATCCGGATATCGGTGGGGCTTGAAGACGTGAACGACATCATCGCCGATCTCGATCAGGCCCTCTCGGCCTCCCAGCGATGAGCGGGGAACGGGTCTTCGCCGATAACTCGCTGTCCATCGGGCGCACCCCTCTCGTCCGTCTGAACCGGGTGGTGGGTGAGGGCAAAGCCCGGGTGCTCGCGAAGATCGAGGGTCGCAACCCCGCCTATTCGACCAAGTGCCGGGTGGGCGCGGCCATGATCTGGGCCGCGGAAGAGCAAGGGCTGATCACCCCCCGCACGGAGATCGTGGAGCCCACGAGCGGCAACACCGGCATCGCGCTTGCCTACGTATGTGCCGCGCGGGGCTACCGGCTGACTCTCACGATGCCGGAGAGCATGAGCATCGAGAGGCGCAAGGTGCTGGCCATGTTCGGGGCTCACCTCGAACTGACCCCGGCGGCGGAGGGCATGGCCGGGGCGGTGGCTCGCGCAGAGGCGATGGCGGCGGACGATCCGGAGCGCTACTACCTTCCCCAGCAGTTCGACAATCCCGCGAACCCGGGCATCCACGAACGGACGACCGGGCCGGAGATCTGGGACGACACCGAGGGCCAGGTCCACATCCTCGTGGCCGGGGTCGGGACCGGGGGGACGCTCAGCGGCATCTCCCGCTATTTCGAGCGCGTGCGCCGGCAGCCTCTTCTTTCGGTGGCCGTCGAGCCGGCAACGAGTCCCTTGATCAGCCAAACACTCGCCGGAGCCGAACTCAGGCCGGGTCCCCATATGATCCAGGGGATAGGGGCCGGCTTCATCCCCAAGAACCTCGACCTGTCGCTTGTCGACCGAGTCGAGGTGGTGGAGGACGCCGAGGCCATCGAGATGGCTCGACGGTTGGCTCGGGAAGAGGGGATGCTCGTCGGTATCTCCAGCGGCGCGGCCGCCGCGGCGGCGGTGAGGGTGGCGCGATCGCCCGAGGCCGAGGGGAAGACCATCGTCGTCATCCTTCCGGACGCCGGCGAACGCTACCTCTCGACCGCCCTGTTCGACCTCTAGGCCCGGGCCAGGTAGCTCAACCCCTGCCGCAGGGCGACAGGCCTGAACTCGGGGAACCGCTCCGCCAGGAGCGCGCGGTCCTGGTCGGTGACGGCGCCGCCCTGGCTGACGAAGTCCACGGCATCCGGGGTCAACGGGCGTCCGGGAAGGTGCTGTAGGAGCGAACCCTGCAGTCTGCCGATCCGCCTGGGGATGTGGAGCACCGGTCGGCGCCGGCCCATGGCCCGCAAGGCCAGACACAGGAACTCGTTCAGCGACACCTGATCGGGGCCGCCGAGGGCGAAGGTGGTGTCGATCGCTCTGTCGGGCTCCTGCACGATGTGGGCGAAGAGGCGCCCCGCATCCTCGACGAACACCGGGCTGACTGCATCCCGTCCGTCGCCGAAGACGGGTACGAACGGCAACCGGTCGGAATAACCGAGGAGGCGGCCGAGTGACACGTCGCCCGGGCCATACATCCAGCACGACCTGACGATGGTCCAGTCGAGGCCGCTGCCACGTATCGTCTCCTCCGCCTGCCATTTCGCGCGGTTCCAGGGTGCGGTCGCCTCGGCGGACACAGTGACGCCGCTCACATAGAGGAACCGCGGCCCCCCTGCAGGAAACCGAGCGAGCATCGGGCCGGTGGTCGGAGCGCCGTAGACATGCCGGACGGCGTCGAGGAGGTTGAGGGTCCCATCCCGGTCGACGGCCTCGTAAGTCAGGCCGCGAGCAGGGTCCTCGACGGGCGCCCCGGTGAACTGGGCCGCTTGGACGACGGCCTCGGCATGTTCCACCGCGGCCAGCAGTGACTCCGGTCTGGTCACATCGACTTGAGCGAAGGTCAGACGCCCGTCGGCGAGCGCCTTCCTGCCCGGGGCAGTGGCGGCGAACACAGCCATAGCCTTGCCGGTAGAGCGGCTGAGCGCGCGGACGCTCGACCCCGCGTCGAGGAGGTGGCGGCAGATGGCCCCGCCCACGAAACCAGTGGCTCCCGAGACCACTACGGTCACACTGGGCGCCCTTCCCGAGCAGCGGGGGCGAGTCCGGCCCATAGGTCACCGGTCTTCTCCAACCGCGTGAGCGCCGTCTTGATGGTGAACCCCCGTCCGTCGTCGAGAGTGTGAAGCTCATCCCAAGTCACCGGCATCGAGACGGTCGCCTCCGGAGTGGGCCGTGTCACGTAGGGCGGGACGATGGTCGCCCCGGGCGACATGCGGAGGGCGTCCAGATACACGCGGGAACCCCGCTTGCTCTTGCGGATCTGGGTGGTGAGGAGCTTCGGATGGCGTTCGACCAGCTTCTCGAACAACGCTTCGAGATCCCTCCGAGCCTCGGCGTAGTCCAGATCGCCGGAGAGGGGGAAAGCGAGGTGCAGGCCGCGCTTCCCAGAGGTCTTGACGGCCGGGTCCCAGCCGCCGCCGCGTAGCTCGTCGCGCAGCAGAAAGGCCACCTCCGCCGCCCGCCGAAACGGGGTGGGGCCGGCGGACCGCCGCTCGCGACCGGCCGGTGCCTTCAGCCCTGCGATCTGTGCCGATTCCGGCGGGTCGATGTCGAGTACCATCAGGTCCGGATGTCCGGGATCCTCCGTCAGCGACATCTGCGCGTGGAAGGTGAGAGTCCCCTGGTTCACGAGGTACAGAAGATCGGCCTCGTCGTCGACGAGGGGGAAGTGGACGATCTTCCGGTGGTCCTTGCGCTCGACGGCGAACGTGCGGAGCCACGGGGGGAAATAGGAGGAAGCATTCTTCTGGAAGAAGGATGCGTCTTCCACACCGTCGGGCCAGCGCTCCAGGGTGAGGGGCCGGTCCTTGATGTGGGGGAGGAGATAGGGAGCGACACGGAGGTAGTAGTCGAGTACCTCCGCTTTCGTGTATCCGGGCTCGGGATAGTACACGCGGTCGAGGTGCGTGAGCGTAACCTCTTTCGCCCCGAGACTGAAGGTGGGGGACCGGTCCACTGGGGACGGGTGCCGCGGCGTCATCAGCTTCGGTCCTCTTCAGGTGGAGCGTCCGCGGCGGTGAGCTCGGGGTTCGCCTCGACTGCGTCGGAGGCCTCCTGGGCGGCGATATCTTCCAGGGATCGCCCCGTGACCGCGGACCGTGGTTCCTCCTCGACGATCCGACTCCCGGGCCGGGCCGCCTCGTCCCGATGCTTGATGAGAAGCCAGTTCTTCTCGCCACGACCTTTCATCTGCACCAGCGCCCAGCTACCGGCCAGCTTGTGCCCATGTATGACGAACTTGAGTTCCCCGGCTGCCAAGGCGGCTTCTGGGTCGAGTCCGGTCGTGGGCGCGGTGACACCCCCGCTCGCCGTGGGTGAGCCGGGCTCGTTCGCCGGTCGGGCGTCTCGTTTGCCGCGGCCGCTCTTGCCGGCCTCGATCCAGGCGCGGTCGGGTTCCCACCAACCCACGTCCCAGAGCATGACGGTGCCTCCGCCGTACTCGCCTTGGGGGATGGTCCCTTCGAAGGCCGCGTACTCGAGGGGGTGGTCCTCGGTCATCACGGCGAGACGTCTGTCGACCGGGTCGAGCGAAGGGCCTTTGGGCACCGCCCAGGATTTGAGCACCCCACCCATCTCCAGTCTGACGTCGTAGTGGAGGCTCGAGGCGGCGTGCTTCTGTACCACGAAGACAGGTCTCGGACCGCCTTCGCTTTCGGCGTCTATCGACTCGCCGGCGACAGATGAGCCCGGGGGTTCGGCCGTGCGCCCGAAGTGCCGGCGCCGTCGATACTCGGTCAACGCAGATTCGTCTCGCGCGTTCTTCTCGACATCGGGATCGGACGTCGCCAAGAGTCCCCCTGTGTGGTCTCGGGTCGCGCCGCATCCCGGCGCGCTGTGGTTCGTGGTCCGCCTGCTATCTCCCCCTTTGGGCGAGGAGCTATGCCTGCCTTCCACCGGTCGCGGTATAGTGGACCGAGCCATGGGCTTCTGGGAAACGAACCAGCATCATTTCGTCAACGCCGGGGTCTCCGTCCTGGTGTTGGTGGTCACATGGCTCGTGTACTGGTCGGCAAAGCACGCCATCGATCGCTTCTCGAGGCGGAAGCGGTTGGCTGAGGTGGATCCGGGGGCGGAGACACGCTTCCGCATGATCCAACGGCTGCTGGCGGTCGTCCTCTTCTTCGTGGCAGTCGGTCTCGTCTTCTGGATCATGGACGTGTCTGCGCTCAAGCGGGTGGCCGTGGGCATGTTCGCCTCCGCGGGAGTGGCGGGGATCGCCATCGGCTTTGCCGCTCAGACCACTATGTCGAACCTGGTCTCGGGTGTCATCATCGCATTCGCGCAGCCGATCCGCCTGGGGGACAGTGTCACGATCGACGGCGAGTATGGGACCGTCGAGACCATCGGTCTCTTCTACACCTACATCAAGACGTGGGACAACCGCCGGCTTATCATCCCCAACAAGCTTCTGTCCGACCAGACCATCCGCAACTTCACGCTGATTGACACCGAGATGCCAGCGGTGGTGAGCCTCCGTCTTTCCTATGATGCCGACTTGGACGTCGTTCGTGAGTACCTCATTTCCGAAGCGAAGGCGCATCCGGCTTTCGCCGGGAGCCCGGAACCGGTGGTCCAGATGGTGGACGCGGACGAGTTGGGGGTGACCGTCCGACTCATGGCTTGGACTCCCAGCCAGACCGACGCTTGGAACCTGGCCGTCGACGTGCGCGAGCGGGTGATCAGAAGGCTGGGCGAGGCGGGGCTCTCGGTCTGGGTCAACTGGAGCCGCGTCGTCCCCGACTCGCCCGAGCGTTGAAAGAGACCGCCGCGGAGCGCTCGGAGCCACCCTCCTCTTCTTCCCTCGGGGGTCGGATCTGGGGCCTCGATCGAAACGTCTTCTTCGCCGGGGTCTCGTCGTTCTTCATGGACATCAGTTCCGAGATGGTCTACTCGCTCGTCCCGATCTTTCTGTCCTCGGTGCTGGGGGTCAACAAGTCGCTCATCGGGGTGATCGAAGGTATCGCCGAGACCACGGCCAGCCTTCTCAAGATGTTCGCTGGGTGGCTCAGCGACAGACTGGGCAGACGGAAGCCGCTCATGCTGTTCGGATACAGTGTGTCCACGTTGAGTCGACCCCTCCTGGCCCTGGCCGGAGGGTGGGGGATGGTGCTGGGGTCTCGTTTCGTCGACCGTTTCGGCAAAGGGGTCCGGACCGCCCCCCGAGACGCCATCGTGGCCGACTCGTGTGAGAAGCGCGAATTGGGGCGGTCCTTCGGTTTCCACCGGGCCATGGACCAGTTCGGCGCGGTGATCGGCCCGGGGGTGGCCTTCCTCATCCTGTCGCTGCGGCCTGGAGGCTACCGGATGGTCTTCTGGGTCTCCCTCGTTCCGGGTGTCCTCTGCGTGTTGGTCATCGCCTTCTTCATCAGGGAACGGCGACGATGTAGGCCGGACGAGCAGATCCGTGAGGAGGAGAGCGCCGGTTCTCGGGGGACTGATGCACGGGCCGTCGATACTCGAGCGGCCGCCCTTGAGGTGGTCGGAGCAGAAGCGGCCGAGGCGCCGGCCGATCGGAGCCGGCAGGGCACCCGCGGCGAGGCCCGGGTGGGGACGCGACGGTCTTTTGGGAAGTGGCGGGGGCCGCTCACGGCCTATCTGCTGGTCACGGCCGTCTTCGCCCTGGGCAACTCTTCGGACGCGTTCCTCATCCTCCGGGCGCGCGACCTCGAAGTCGCCACGTTTCTTATCCCCATCCTCTATCTGGTCTTCAATCTCGTCTACTCGTCCCTTTCCATCCCGGCGGGCCTGCTCGCCGATCGGATCGGGAGGCGACGGGTGGCGATCCTCGGGTTCGCGGTCTTCGCGGGGGCGTATGCCTGGATGGCATCGGCGCACTCCCAGAGCGCGGCCTGGGGAGTCTTCGCGGTCTACGGCGTCTACATGGCGATCGCGGATGGGAACGGCCGAGCCCTCCTTGCTGAGTTCGCTTCGGGCGGGCGTCGCGCCACCGCCTTCGGCGCCTACCACATGGTGGTGGGATTGGCCGCGTTGCCGGCCAGCGTGATGGCGGGTTTGCTCTATGACAGGGTGTCGGCGGCAGCTCCGTTCTGGCTGGGGGCCGGAGGGGCGGTGCTGGCCGGTGCGCTCATGCTGTTGCTCGTCCCCGAGCCTCGGAGAGAGTCTGCACCCTCCTAGTCTTACACCGGGCTCGAACGGCGCAGTATCTCCAACAACTCACGGTGGTCTCTGATGACGTAGGCGGCCTCCGGGGGCTCCTGGTGATCCACCGCGGCCGCGCAGCGGACGGCCAGCATCCCCATCGCCTGGGCTCCGGCTATGTCGGTGCGGGGAGTATCTCCAACGTGAGCGGCTCGATCGGCGGTCACGTCCAGTATGGCGAGCGTGCTCTCGAACATCCGGGGATCGGGCTTCGTGTAGCCGGTCTCATCGGAGAAGGTGAGGGCTCCGAAGTACGCCAGCAGTCCGTCCTTCTCGAGGAACCGTCTCAGGATCCTACCGGGCGTGAGACTGGTGTCGGAGATGACCCCCAGACTGCAGCCGTTCGCCGCCAGGGCGGGGATGGTCTCGGCCACCCCCGAGATCAGGTCCAGGGGCGCTGCGTAGGCCGCCTCCTCGATGTCTGTGACGGTCGAGGCGATGAGAGCAGGGTCGACGGTATCGGGGTCGACGTGGTAGTGACGCAGGATGTGGCGGACCTGCTCCGGCGCGCCGAAATGTGTCCCCTGGTTCCAGGCCGTCATGTAGGCTTCGAAGCCGGTGCGGTAGGCTTCGGCCACCGCGTCCTGGCTCAGATCCATGCCGCACGCGCCGAGCACGCGCACCAAGGCATCGACGCGTCGGGGGCGGACGGCGTCCATCGCGCCTCCATCGGCGGAATACAACGTGTTCCAGAAATCGAACGTCACGGCAGCGACACGGAGTCCCGCGGCGCGTGACGTGGTCGTCGAGACGGAGTGCGCGTGAGGGTCGTCGGCGGGCTGGGTCAAGGCTCTCACTCCTCTGGGCGGTGTGCAGGGCTTTTTCGTGCGGCCGGGAAAGTATAATGGTTGAAGAAGTAGTCATGGCCCTCGTGGCCGCCGGCCCGTCCGGACGGTCTCGGGGCGGACCCTATCGACCCGGGGTGATAGATGCAGGCAGCGGTATCCGGTACAACGAAGAGGTCGGCGCGGTGCGCGGTGCTCGGCGCGTGCGTCGCCGTGGTCGCCGCCGCGGTCTTCCTGGTCCAACCCCAGCCTGTCCTGGCTGCAACGAGCGGGTTCACCGACGTCGGCTCCTCTCATCCATATCGTGTCCAGATCGAGACGCTGGCTCAATTGGGGATCATAGCTGGTTACGCGGACGGTACTTTCCGGCCGGACGCCTCTGTCACCAGGCAACAGTTCGCCAAGATGGTCGTGGAGGCGATGCGTATCGCCGTGAGCGAGTCGGACGTCTGTGCCTTCGGCGACGTCAAGCGGAGCGGCCCGAACGGCCTATATCCGGACAACTACGTGGCCGCTGCTGCTCGGGAGGGTATAGCGACCGGGTATGTGGGGAGCAGTGGTCCGCTCTTCCGCCCGGATGCCCCCATCACGCTCGCTCAGCTCATCACGATGGGGGCGCGAGCCGCCATCCGGCCGCTCTACGTACCGCCGGCGTCATATCGGTCGGCCTGGGGGGACTTCGACCCGTCGCACGGGGTGGTCGCTCGCGTCGCCCAGTACAACGGCCTACTCCGAGAGATAGCTCTCCCGGGCACGACTCTGAAGTCGCTCTCACCGTGGCAGAACGCCACGCGGGGACAGGCCGCGGCTCTGCTCTTCAATATCATGGGCACCGACCCGGGGGGCTTGAACGGGCGCTTCCTCGGGGATTCCACCGATCTCGTGCGTTACTTCCGGTCGGCCGGCTTGGGTGACGGCAAGTTCAGCGTCCCGCTCGAGACGCTGGCGAAGCTCTACGTGATCTACGGGAAACGCTATGGGATCCGAGCCGACATGGCATGGGCCCAGATGATCCACGAGACCGGGTACGGACAGTACGGCGGACTGGTGTCACCCGCGCAGAACAACATGGCCGGGATCGGGGCCACAGGTCCGGGAGTGCCGGGGAACTCGTTCGCCACCGCCGAACTCGGCGTGATAGCCCAGTACGCTCACCTGTCCTGGTACATCTATCCCGAGCATTTCTCGGAACCTTCGTGTGTGATGGTCACGCAGCCCGCGGACGGTCCGATCACCACACCCGGCGACCCTCGGCACTTCTCGGGGAGTGACGGAAGTCCGCACAAGGGCAACGTGCGCACCGTCTACGATCTGAGTGCCAAATGGGCGGTCGGGACCGATTATGGGACCAACGTCCAGAAGAAGGCGGCCGCGATCGTTCCTACCTGCGGTCTCTGGTAGCAGCGGGACACCGGACTCCTCAGCAGTCGGCTCGGCGGGCTCCGGGGGGTCATCGGTGGGGCCGCGGTTGCGCAAGTGGCTGCACAAGGACTAAAATACCTGGTCCGCTGGCGCCGTGTGGCCGCGCCGGTCCGGCACTCACCCTGAAACCAAGCCTCGAAGACTGGGGGTACGCGGCATGGCCATGACCATGACCGAGAAGATCCTGGCCCGGTCTGCCGGCAAAGAGTCGGTATCGCCGGGCGACCTGATCATGGCGAGACTCGACCTATGCCTCGGCAACGATGTCACCGCTCCGGTGGCCATCGATGAGTTCGAGAAGGCCGGGTTCGACCGCGTGTTCGATCCCGAGAAGATCGCACTGATCCCGGATCACTTCACGCCGAACAAAGACATCAAATCCGCCGGCCTGGTAGCGCAGATGCGTGCGTTCGCCAGGAAGCACGGCATCGTCCACTACTATGACGTGGGTCGGGTAGGCGTGGAGCACGCCTTCTTGCCCGAGCAGGGCCTCGTCGGACCGGGCGACGTCGTGTTGGGCGCCGACTCGCACACGTGCACCTACGGGGCGCTGGGGGCGTTCGCGACCGGAGTCGGCTCGACCGACCTGGCCGGGGCCATGGCCACGGGGGAAGCGTGGTTCCGGGTACCCGAGTCCCATCGCTTCGATTTCGACGGCGAACTGGGTGACTACGTCACGGGCAAAGACGTCGTCCTCTTCACGATCGGCCAGATCGGTGTCGATGGCGCTCTCTACAAAGCGATGGAGTTCACCGGTCCGGCGATCCGAGGGTTGTCCATGGACTCTCGCTTCACCATCTGTAACATGGCCATAGAGGCCGGAGGCAAGAGTGGGATCATCGCTCCGGACGAGGTCACCAAGGCCTATGTCGAGGGGCGTTTCCGCCGGCAGCCGCTCTACTACACGTCGGATCCGGACGCTTGGTACGAGAAGACCCACAGCTGGAAGGCCGACGAGATCCCGCTGATGGTGGCGAAGCCTCATCTGCCGTCGAACACTCAGCCGGCTGCTGATCTGGGCGACGTCAGGATCGACCAGGTGGTCATCGGGAGTTGCACCAACGGCCGGATCGAAGACCTGCGCCAAGCGGCGGAGATCCTCCGGAGTCGAAAGGTGGACAAAGACGTACGCTGCATCGTCATCCCGGCGACCCAGGCCATCTGGAAACAGGCGAACGATGAAGGTCTGTTCGACGTGTTCGTCGATGCCGAGGCGGTCGTGTCGGCGCCGACGTGCGGGCCGTGTCTGGGCGGCCACATGGGAGTGCTTGCCGAAGGCGAGCGCGCGATCTCGACCACCAACCGCAATTTCGTGGGGCGCATGGGACATCCCGGCTCCGAGGTCTATCTCGCCGGGCCGTACGTGGCCGCGGCCAGCGCCGTGGCCGGTCACATCGCCACCCCTGACCAGGTCGGCGGAAGGAGGCGGTCATGACGGCTCTTCGCGGCCGTGCCTGGACGTTCGGGCGAGATGTCGACACCGATCTGATCATCCCCGCGCGCTACCTCAACATGAAGACCGCCGAAGAACTGGCGCAACACGTGATGGAGGACGCCGATCCGAGTTTCGCGGAGAAGGTCCAGCCGGGCGATATCGTCGTCGCCAGGGAGAACTTCGGGTGCGGTTCCAGCCGGGAGCATGCGCCAATCGCTCTCAAGGGAGCGGGCGTGTCAGTCGTCATCGCCAAGAGTTTTGCCCGCATCTTCTACCGGAATTCGTTCAACACCGGACTGCCGATACTGGTGGCGCCGGAAGCGGTCGACGGTATCACCGAGGGCGACGAGCTGAGCGTCGACCTGGCGACTGGGGAGATCGTCGACCTGACCACAGGGGCGCAGTTCCAAGCCCAGCCGTTGCCGCCGTTCATGCGTGAACTGGTGGAAGCTGGCGGTCTGCTGCCCTACCTGAGATCCCGCGCCGAGGGCTGAATTTCGGCGATCGCGAGCGAAGCACGAGATAGGAAAGGACGAGCATGAACTACGACATAGCCGTGATGCCCGGCGACGGCACCGGCCCTGAGGTGACGGACGAGGGGCTCAAGGTACTTGCCGCGGCCGCGGCCCGGGCCGGCTTCACCTACGATCTCACCCCGTACGATTTCGGGGGCGACCGCTATCTGCGTACGGGGGAGACCCTCCCCGACTCGGCGATCGGCGAGCTCGGTGGACACGATGCCATCCTCCTGGGCGCCATCGGCCACCCCGAGGTCAAGCCTGGCATCCTGGAGCTGGGTATCCTGCTCAAGGCCCGCTTCGCCCTCGATCTCTACATCAACCTGCGGCCGGTGAAGCTCTTCCCTGGGGTGGAGACACCCATCAAGGACAAGGGTCCGGCCGAGATCGACTTCGTGGTCGTGCGCGAGAACACCGAGGGCCTATACGCCTCCACGGGTGGCTACCTCAAGAAGGGCACCCCTGACGAGATCGCCGTGCAGGAGAGCGTCAACACCCGTAAGGGCGTGGAGCGGTGCCTCCGCTACGCGTTCGACTATGCGGGTCGTCCCGACCGTAGGGGCCAACTCACCATGGTGGGCAAGACCAACGTCCTCACCTACGCGTGGGATCTGTGGTGGCGGGCCTTCAACGAGATCGGCGACGCCGACTACGCCGGCATCAAACGGGAGTACGCGCACGTCGACGCCACCTGCATGTGGTTCGTCAAGAACCCGGAGTGGTTCGACGTCATCGTCACCGACAACATGTTCGGCGACATCATCACCGACTTGGGCGCGATGATCCAGGGCGGCATGGGAGTCGCCGCGGGCGGCAACATCCATCCGGGCAAGATCGGCATGTTCGAGCCGATCGGCGGTTCGGCGCCCAAGTACACCGGCCAGAACGTGATCAACCCGTTGGCCGCCGTCGGCGCCGTCCAGATGATGCTCGACTACCTGGGGCAGACAGAGGCGGCCCAGTGGGTGGAGGAAGGGATCATCCACGCGGTGAGCAGGATGAAGTCTCTCTCCGCCGGTCAGATGGGCATGGGCACGAGGGACGTCGGCGACATCGTCGCCGAGTTCGTCGCCAAGGGCTGACCCGAGCTACTCTCGGTCTCGTTCCGGGGCCCCGCGCCTCTCCGAGGCGCGGGGCCCCGTCTTCGTGGGGAGGGCGAATAGGCTGGCGCCCCATAGGGTACGTCCACTTTGAGGGCTGCAAGACTACCGGAAGGGGGGGCCATGAAGACCATCGTCGTCGGTTCGGACGGTTCTGAGGGAGGATGGGCTGCGCTTGCGTTCGCGGCGGAAGAAGCCTCTATGAGGCATGCCCGACTCCTCGTGGTGACCGCCTGGCACACGCCCCCGCTGGTGTTGGCGGGTGTGGTCGCCGAATCCGGCTACTACGAAGATGCAGTGGCCGAAGCACGGCAGCACGCCCTGGCTGTCGCTTCGGACGCGGTTGCTCGCGTCAAGGAGATGGCTCCATCAGTGGAATGCGAAGCGGAAGTAGTCGAAGGTCAGGCTGCCAAAGCCATCCTCGAGGAGGCTGAGGATGCCGTGCTCCTCGTGGTCGGGAGCAGGGGCCACGGCGGTTTCAGCGGTCTCCTGCTGGGGTCGACCAGCCAACAGGTGGTCCAGCATGCGAAGTGTCCGGTGGTGGTAGTACCAGCCGAAGCTCTCGAGTAGGATGGAGGTGAAGGCCGAAAGGCCCGGACCATCCTCAGGCGCATCGTGAAGCGCCCGGATACCAGGAAGGAGTCGACATGGAGACCATCGTCGTCGGTGTGGACGGTTCCGCGGGGGCGGCCGAGGCCCTGAGGTTCGCAGCTCGAGAGGCGGCACTTCACGGAGCCCGGCTGCGATTGGTCGCGTCATGGGAGATACCCCCAGCCGTTCTTGCCAGCGTCGTGGCCGGCCGGGATTTCTATGAGGACTTCAGAGAGAACGCGGCTGTCGCGGTAGCCGAGGCCGCGGCCAAGGTCAAAGAGATGCAGCCGGCGGTCGAGTGCGAGGAGCGAGTGGTCGAGGGACAGGCGGGGAATGTCCTGATCGAAGAGGCGCAGGATGCTTTCCTACTGGTCGTGGGGAGCAGGGGCCATGGCGCCTTTCGCGGGCTTCTCTTAGGATCCGTGAGCCGGCAGGTGGTGCAGCATGCGCCCTGTCCCGTGGTGGTGGTGCCGCCGGCCGCCGACTGACCGCCGACGATACTCGATCGTTCCAATACGGCCCTGGTCGTGGATTCCACGGCCGATCTTCCTGACGTCCTCCTTCGCGACCCGAACGCACGATACACCTCCGTCCTTCCAGTGTGGCGGGATCGGTCATCGGCCCCTACGTCGGACCGCGGGCGGTGGGACTCGGGTCCATCCAGGAAGGCGGCAGAGCTATTCAAGGGTCGGCTACGTCTGCCGATTAAGTGTTGAGCAGGATCGGCGGGGCCCGACAGGCTCCGAGTGTCAGGCGAGACGGCGGGAGAAGTGATGACTGGGGGGTCGGAAGCTAGAGATTCGCGGGTCCGCGATGCGCTGGGCAGCGCGCTCCTGCCGAGCATGCCCCATGGGGTCGTGGCCTACTCCGCGGGCGGGGAATGCCTCTGGGCCAATCAAGCGGCCGCCGACATCGCGGAGGTGCCGGTCGGCGAGATCATCGCCGTCAGGCTGGAAGACTCGACATTCTGGGGTGCGGGTCTGGAAGAGGACGCCCGTCTCGCTCTGGAGGGGGGTCGCCCCGTACGGCGCGACCTTCGGATCGAACGGTCCGACGGGCACGACGCCTGGATCGAGCGGGCGTGTGTGGCTGTGGAGCTCCTGGGGGAGTCATGCCCGGTGGTCATGCTGGAGGATGTCTCGGAGCGCAAGCGGACTGAGGAGACGCTCCTCCTGACCAAGTTGTCGGTCGACCATTCCGCCGATCCGGTCTTCTGGAGCGGACCCGACGCTCGGATCCTCTACGTGAGCGAGTCTCTGTGCGCGAGACTCGGGTACACCGAGGCGGAGTTGCTCACCATGTCGATCGCCGACATCGACCCCGATTTCTCGGCGGAGGATTGGGAGGAGCACTGGGCGGTGATCAAAGAGCGGGGCTCGTTGACCATAGAGGCCGCCCACAAGACGAAGGACGGTCGCGTCTACCCGGTCGAAGTGATGCTCAACTACGTGTCCTTCGGCGGTCGCGAGTACAACTGCTGTTTTTCGCGAGACATCTCCTCGCGCAAGCAGCTGGAAGAATCGCTGCGTCTGACCCAGTTCTCGGTCGACCGGTCCGGCGAGGCCGTCTACTGGATGGACCCCGCTGGAACGCTCGTCTACGTCAACGAGGCAGCTTGCCTGGTCACCGGGTACAGCCGGGAAGAGCTCCTCGGGATGACGATCTTCGATCTCGACCCGAACGCCCCATCACCGTGGGAGGACCACTGGCGGGACATCGAGGAGAGAGGGTCCTTCTGCTTCGAGACGACACACCTCACCAAGTCCGGGCACCTGTTCCCGGTCGAGATAACCGTCAACTACCTGGCCTACGGCGGCAAGGAGTACAACTGCACGCACGCGCGGGACATCACCAGCCGCAAGGAGATGGAGCAATCCCTCCGCCTGGCCCAGTTCTCGCTCGACCACGCCGGCGACTCGGTCTTCTGGCTCGACTCGGAGGGTCACTTCGAGTACGCGAGCGACACCACCTGTAGGAGACTGGGTTACAGTCGGAAGGAACTCTTGGGGATGAAGGTCTATGACATCGCCCCCGGGGTCACTCAGGAGGTGTGGGAACAGCGGTGGCGCGATCTGCAGGAGCACAAGGTCCTTACGTTCGAGGTCGTACACCAGGCCAAGTCGGGCGAGTTGATGCCGGTCGAGATCACCGCCGACTATTTCGAGTACGGCGGGAAGAAGTACAACTGCGCCTTCGCCCGGGACATCAGCGAGCGGAAGAGCATGGAGGAGTCGCTGCGACTGATGCGCTCCTCCATAGAGAACGCCTCCGACCTGGTCTTCTGGATCGCTCCAGACGGCAGGTATCTCTACACGAACGCTTCCGTCCGTGAATCGCTGGGCTACACCCGGGAAGAACTCCTGGCGATGACCATCTACGACGTCGACCCCACCGCTCGCCGGCCGCGGAGCGAGCAATGGGAGTTCGTCAAACGGCGGGGTTCGTTCACCTTCGAATCCGTGCACAGGACCAAAGATGGCAGGATCTTCCCGGTCGAGGTCAGCACGAACTACATCGAGCACGACGGCAAGGAATACGAGTTCGCTTTCGCGAGAGACATCACCGAACGGAAGAGAGCCGACGCGAAGTTGATCGAAGCCAAGGAAGCCACCGACCTCGCGAACCGGGAGCTGGCCTACGCGATGGACCGCGCCAACCAACTGGCCCTCGAGGCGCGCTCGGCGAACGAGGCCAAGAGCATGTTCCTGGCGAACATGAGTCATGAGATCCGAACGCCGATGAACGGGGTGCTTGGGATGATCGGACTCCTCCTCGACACCGAACTGGACGACGAGCAGAGGGATTTCGCCGCCACCGCGCGCACGAGCGCCGAGGCTCTGCTGACCGTCATCGGCGACATCCTCGATTTCTCCAAGGTCGAAGCGAAGAAACTCGAGTTCGAGACGATCGACTTCGATCTGAGGAACACGTTCGAAGACGTGATGGAGTTGATGGCGTTCAAGGCTCACGAGAAGGATCTCGAACTGGCCGTCTTGATCGACCCGTCTGTCCCGTCCGCCCTGCGGGGCGATCCCGGGCGGCTCCGTCAGATAGTCACCAACCTGGTCGGGAACGCGGTGAAGTTCACCGAAGAGGGGGACGTAAGCGTCCACATCTCCGCCGAGGCGGAGACCGCTTCGGACGTCACGATCAGGGTCGAGGTGCGGGACACCGGCATAGGGATCGCTCCCGACGTGCTCGAGGGACTCTTCAGCCCCTTCGCGCAGGCCGACGCTTCCATCACCAGGCGCCACGGCGGTACGGGACTCGGCCTCTCGATCGCCAAGGGTCTGGTCGAGGCCATGGGCGGCCGCATGGGGGCGGAGAGTGCCGCCGGAGTCGGCTCCACGTTCTGGTTCACCGTCCCGTTTGCGAGGGGGGTGTCGACGACCGAGGAGTCCGAGGTCATCGCTCCCGCGATCGTCTCCGGTACTCGGGTCCTGGGAGTGGACGACACCGAGATCAACCGCAAGGTGCTCGCGGGCATGCTCGAGTCATGGGGTTGTCGTCACGAAGAGGTCGAGGACGCTCCGGCGGCTCTGCGGGCCTTGCGCGCGGCCCTGGAGGAAGGAGACCCGTACGAAGTGGCCATCCTCGACATGTGCATGCCCGAGCAGGACGGAGAGTCTCTGGCCCGGGAGATCAAGGCCGACCCGGCACTGCGTGCGACGCAGCTCGTCATGATGACCTCGGTCGGCGGGCGCGGCGACGCCAGCCGCATGGAGAAGGCCGGGTTCTCGGCCTACCTGGTCAAACCGGTGCGACAGTCGCAGTTCTACGATTGTCTGGCGGCCGTCCTCGGTTCTGGAGTGACCCGGAAGGAAGGCGCGGAAGGCGTTCCCGCTTCCATCATCACCCGTCACACCTTGGCCGAACGGCGACGGAAGCAGATGCGGATCCTTCTGGCGGAGGACAACCCGGTCAACCAGAAAGTCGCGTCGAAGGCGTTGGAGAAGCTCGGCTACCGTGCTGACGTCGTCGACGACGGGAGCAAGGCCGTCGAGGCTCTCAGGGAGAGGCGCTACGATCTAGTGCTCATGGACGTGCAGATGCCCGGCATGGACGGGCTGGAGGCGACCAGGCGGATCCGAGAGCCGGGGAGCGGCGTGCTCGATCCCGCGGTCCCCGTGGTTGCGCTGACGGCACACGCGATGGCTGGTGACCGCCAGAGATGTCTCGATGCCGGTATGGACGACTACCTGGCGAAGCCGATCAGGCCCACCGAGTTGCAGGAAGTGATCGCTCGCTGGTTGAGGCGGGCCATGGCCGACGAGGTGGAGTGCCCCTCGCCGGCGTCCCGGAGTCGTGCCTCTGAGGGCGATCCGGTCTTCGATGAGTCGGTGCTGCTCGACTTGCTCGAGGGGGACCGCGAAACCGCGGCAGAGATCGCTGCGCAGTTCCTGAGTGATGCCCCGGGCCAGGTGGACCGCGTGCTGGAGGCCATGAGAGACGACGACGCTCCGGCTGCACGGGCGGCGGCACACCAACTCAAAGGGGCCTCTGCGAGCGTGGGGGCGGAGGCGGTGCGCCGGATCGCGGCCCAGATAGAGGATTGGGCAGTGGCCGAACCTTCCGGTGGGTCTCAGAGCCACGACCTGGACCCCGTCAGGCTAATGGCCGACCTGGAAGAGCAGCTGGCGAGACTCCTGAAGCTCGCGGAGACGCGGGGCGGGTTGTTGTGAAAGCGCTCATCGCCGATGACGACGCATCCTCCCGCCTGTTGCTCCAGAAGGTCCTGACCAAATGGGGCTATGAGGTGGTGACGGCGGACGGTGGCGAACAGGCCTTGGAGCTGCTCACGGCCGACGACCCGCCGGGCATCGCCGTCCTGGATTGGATGATGCCGGATCTCGACGGAGTGGATGTCTGTCGTCGAGTGCGGGCTCGGGAGGCGACCAACCCGCCGTACCTCATCCTCCTGACTTCTCGCGCAGAGAAGCACGACGTGGTGACAGGCCTCGAGGCGGGGGCTAACGACTATGTGCAGAAGCCGTTCGACCGGGACGAGTTGCGGGCTCGGATGCTGGTGGGACGAAGGTTCGCGGAGCTGAACTCGAGACTCCTCGAGACCCAACGGGCCTTCGAGAAGCAGGCGCTCACCGACGCCCTGACCGGGACGATGAACCGCCGAGCGGTCCTGAACCGTTTGAACGCCGAGGCCGCTCGCGCGGGAAGAGAAGGCTCGACCCTCACCGTGGCCCTCATGGACATCGATCACTTCAAGTTGGTGAACGACCGGCACGGACACGCTGCGGGCGACGTGGTACTCAAGGCCGTGGTCGACCGCTCCCTGAACGGTATGCGTCCGTACGACGCGCTGGGCCGGTTCGGCGGCGAAGAGTTCCTCATCATCCTGCCGGGGGTGGGGGGTGCTGACGCGGGACTCGTGCTGGAGAGGGTCCGACGGGCCGTGTGCGATTCGCCTGTGGAGGTGGATGGAGCCCGGGTCTCGGTGACGGTCAGCATCGGGGGAGCGGTCCGCGCCGCCGAGTCTGTCGACGATCTTATCCGGCTCGCTGACGACGCGCTCTATCGGGCCAAAGACGAGGGGCGTGACCGGGTGGTCATGGCCGGTCGAGCGGACGAAGAAGGGTGTTATACTCGCGCCGACAATCGATAGGTATTTCTTCAGGCGTCGCGCAGAGCCGAGCGTATCTGTCTCATCCCGCCCGTTTGCAGTCTTGCCCTCTCGTTTGCCGAAGTGTATCTCCATCGGGGAGGAAGAAATGAGTTCCGCAAAACTGTACGTGGGCAATCTCAGCTACGACACATCGGAAGCCTCGGTCAAGGCCTTGTTCGAGCAGCACGGCGAGGTCGTCTCGGTCAACCTGATCACCGATCGCGACAGCGGCCGGCCGAAAGGTTTCGGCTTCATCGAGATGGCCGATGCCGACATGGCCGAAGCCGCCAAGAGCGCCCTCGACGGGACGCAACTCGACGGCCGCGCTCTCAAGGTGGACACTGCCAAGGAACCTCAGCCGCGGGCCCCTCGCTCGGGCGGAGGCTACGGCGGCGGCGGCGGTCGTTGGTAGGTCTCAGCAGTCGCCTCTAGGCGCTAAGGGACGCCGGCCCGCGGGTCGGCGTCCCTTTTTCGTCTCGGCGGGAAAGAGGCGGCTCCGGCCTTGTAAAGTTAGGCTAGCACCACTAAAATAGGCGCACCTAACTCTTGACGGGGACGATAAGACATGGCGGAGCGGGCGACACACATCGAAGACGCGGGACCGGCGGTCGCGGGCGGATCCGAAACGGAATGCCTGAGCGCCAGCCAGGAGGACTATCTGGAGGCCATACTCCAGTTGGAGCGGACGTCCCGGGTGGCCCGGGTGAGCGAGATCGCCGACCAGTTGGAGGTGTCTCGCCCTTCCGTCACGGGTGCGCTCAAGAACTTGGCCGCGAGGGGCTTGGTCGCTCATGCTCGCTATGGGCACGTCACTCTGACCGGCGACGGCAAGAGGATCGCGCTCGAGGTAGAGCGGCGTCACATCGCCATCCGGGACTTCCTCACCGGGGTGCTCGCCATTCCTTCCGAGCAGGCCGAGACCACCGCCTGCCGGCTCGAGCATGTGCTCGAGCCGGACATCCTCGCGCACTTCGTGTCGTATGCCGAGAAGCTCGAACACGGGGAGGCCGGGCGATGAGCTCGCTGGCGACGCTTCCCTGTGGTTCGCGGGCCGTGGTCTCCGAACTACCCCGACCGTACGGACTGGCCAAGCGCCTCATCTCCCTGGGGCTCACGCCGGGTGCCGAGGTGCGGGTGCTTCAGAATCGGGGGCGCGGTCCCCTGATCATCGAGGTCCACGGGGCGCGGCTGGCTCTTGGGCGGCACCAAGCCGAACGGGTGACGGTCGAGACAGCTCCTTCGCACAGTCCGATCGCCGAGTAGCGGGCCTACAGTGACGTCGCCCGAGGGATTGACGCTCGCTCTGGCCGGCCAGCCGAACGTAGGCAAGAGCACCGTCTTCAACGCGCTCACCGGCATGAACCAGCATGTCGGGAACTGGCCCGGCAAGACGGTCGAGCGCAAGATCGGCGGGTTCGTACATCATGGGCGACCGGTCGCACTGGTCGACCTGCCGGGCACCTACAGCCTCAGTTCCGGTTCTGAAGAGGAACGGGTGGCCCGCGACTACCTTATCGAAGGCTCTCCCGACGCGGTGATCGCGATCGTCAACGCGGCCTCCCTCGAACGCAACCTGTACCTGGTAGCCGAGCTGTTGATGTTGCCTGTCCCCGTGGTGGTGGGGCTCAACATGGTCGACGTGGCTCGTGCGCACGGCGTGAGTGTGGAGGCGCCGGTGCTCGAGGCGGCTCTCGGGGTGCCGGTGATCGAATTGGTGGCGAGTAGGAGGCGGGGGCTGCATCAGTTGATCGACGCCGCCGCGGGATTGGCGGACAAGCCGGAGACGTTCGCGCCGAACCGTCCCGGCATCCGGCCGAAGCACCAGCCGGTCCTGACCGAGATAGAGGCTTTGCTGGAGGGCCGTCGGTTGCGGGACTACCCGCCCGACTGGGTGGCTCTCAAGCTGCTCGAAGGCGACACCGACGTCACCGAGATGGTGAGGGACGGGGCCCCGGATCTATGGGAGAGCGTGCACGAGATCCTTGCGCAACACGAGGACGCCTATCTCGACATCGCCGGCGGCCGCTACGACTGGGTCGCGCGGATGGTGCGCGCGGCCGTGGTCCATCCTCGCCGGGGGGTCACCGTCATCACGGACCGCATCGACCGGGTCGCGACCCATCCGTTCTGGGGCCTCCTGGTCCTGCTGGCGGCCCTCGGGGTCCTCTTCTGGGTCACGTATTCCGTCGCCGGCCCGGCCGCGACGGCCCTGAACGGCGCCATCTCCGGGTGGTTCTCCGACCTCTTGCGTGGCCTCCTCGGCTGGGCCCCGGACTGGATATCGGGCCTGATCGTCGACGGGGCGATCGGGGGGGCGGGCACCGTCCTGTCGTTCATCCCCATCCTCGTCGTGTTCTTCGCCGCGCTGGGCCTGCTCGAGGATATCGGGTACATGGCGCGCACGGCCTACGTCATGGACCGCTACATGCATTGGATGGGCCTCCACGGCAAGTCGTGCATGCCGTTGCTGCTCGGCTTCGGCTGCAACGTGCCTGCCATCCTGGGCACGCGCATCATAGAGGATCGCCGGGCCCGGCTGTTGACGATGATGGTGACCCCGTTCGTGCCCTGCACGGGGCGACTGGCGGTGCTGGCCTTCCTTGCTCCTGCTTTCTTCGGGGGGTCTGCCGCTTGGGCGATCATGGCCCTGGTGGGCGGCAACTTGGTGGTGCTCGGGTTGGTGGGGACGGTCGTGAACAAGTTCGTCTTCAAGGGAGAACGGAGCGCGTTCATCATGGAGATGCCGTTCTACCACGTGCCCAACGCCCGCACGATCGGGCTCTACGTATGGCGCAACACCATCGCCTTCATCAAGAAGGCGGGGACGCTGATCGTGATCGTCTCGGCCATCGTGTGGGCGCTGGCCAACTTTCCCGGTTCCGACCCGGAGGGAAGTATCTTGGGCGTGATCGGGCGCCTTCTCGAGCCCGTCGGTGCGCTCATGGGCCTGGGCGATTGGCGCTTGATCGTGTCGCTTCTCTCGAGTTTCGTGGCCAAGGAGAACAGCGTGGCCACGTTGGGAGTCCTCTTCGGAGGGGACGGTATCGCCGAGGCGGGTCTGGCGGCCACGGTGGCGACCATCCTCACTCCGGCGGCCGCCGCGGCCTTCCTGGTGGTGCAGATGACCTTCGTGCCCTGCGTGGCCACCGTGGCCGCGATCCGTCAGGAATCGAAGTCGTGGGCGTGGACCGGGGCGAATCTCGGGCTGATGCTGGTGGTCGCCTTCGCTTTGGGCGTGTTGGTGTATCAGGTGGGCTCTCTTCTCTGATCCTCTGGCGGGTGTATGGCCCCGGCGGGTATGAGGCTCCGCGCCGGCGGCTTCTGCCTGCCGGTCGGGAGCAGTCCAGATTTTGTATACTCTGCTGGTCAAGGATCCGGGTCCCGAAGGACCCAGGGAGGGTCAGATGCAGATCTACATCGATGGCGAGTACTACGGCGAAGACGAGGCGAAGATCAGTGTCTTCGACCACGGGCTGCTCTACGGCGACGGCGTGTTCGAGGGTATCCGGGTCTACAACGGCCGGGTATTCGAGCTCGAGCCGCACATCGACCGCCTCTACGCGTCGGCCCAGGCCCTCGCTCTCGAGATCCCTATCAGCCGGACCGAACTGGTCGAGGCCATGATGGAGACCATCCAGCGCAACGGGATCCACGATGGATACGTGCGGCTGGTGGTCACCCGGGGCAAAGGCGATCTGGGTCTGAACCCTGCCAAATGCCCGCGGGCGACGGTCTTCTGCATCGCCGACGGCATCGCTCTCTATCCGGCCGAGGTCTACGAGAAGGGTTTCAGGATCGCGACCCTGTCCACTCGTAGGAACGACCCCCAGGCCGTCAACCCGCGCATCAAGAGCCTCAACTATCTGAACAACGTGTTCGGCGCCCTGGAACTGCGCGACCGCGACGTGGACGAAGGTCTTTTCCTGACCCTAGCCGGCTACGTGTGCGAGTGCACCGCCGACAACTTCTTCCTCATCAAGGGCCGCAAGCTCATGACGCCGCATCCGGCTTTGGGGGCGCTCGGTGGCATCACTCGGGCCGTGGTCATGAGGCTGGCCGCCGAGATGGGATTGGAGGTGGAGGAGGGCTTCTACACGCTCTTCGACGTCTACAATTCCGATGAGGCTTTCTTGACGGGGACCGCGGCCGAAGTGGGTCCGGTGGTGGAGGTCGACAAGCGTGCGGTCGGAGCCGGGGTGCCGGGTCCGCTGACCCGCGAGATCATCTCTCGGTTCCACGAGTACGCCCTCAGCACCGGTACTCCAGTCGGCGGTTAGGGCAGCCATGACATCCGCCCGCCCCATCCTGCTGTACGACACGACTCTGCGGGACGGAATGCAGCGGGAGGGCATGAGCGTCTCCGTGGACGAGAAAGTGCGTATGGCCGTGCGCATAGCCGACCTCGGGATACACGTCATAGAGGGTGGCTTTCCCGGTTCGAACCCCAAGGACGCGGAGTTCTTCCGTCGCCTGGAGGAGCAGCCCCTGTCCGGAGCGGTGGTGGCCGCGTTCGGCATGACTCGGGGCCGGGGGGTCGCTCCCGACCGCGATCCCAACCTGCGGGCGCTGGTGGACTGTTGGGCCCCTGTCGTCGCCGTGGTCGGCAAGACCTGGGACCTGCACCTGGACAAGGTCCTGCGGGTCGATCGTGACGAGAACCTGCGCATGATCGCCGATTCTGTCGCCTTCCTGCAGGAACGGGGCAAGCGGGTCTTCTACGACGCCGAGCACTTCTTCGACGCCTATGCGGCTCACCCCGACTATGCCTTGACCTGCCTGCGGGCGGCCGCCGACGCGGGGGCAGAGGCGGTCTGTCTCTGCGACACCAACGGCGCCGCGCTGCCCATGCAGGTGGCCGAGGTGGTGGAGAGGGTGGTCGGCTTCCTCGGAGGGGCCTGCATGGTGAGCATCCACACCCACAACGACGCCGGATGCGCCGTCGCCAACTCGCTCGTGGCCGTGGACCAGGGCGCCGGCTCGGTGCAGGGCACGATCAACGGCTACGGCGAACGCTGCGGCAACGCTGACCTGTGTGCGATCATCCCCGCACTCAAGCTCAAGATGGGCTACGACTGCGTGACCGACCGGGAGTTGGCTCTACTCACCGAAACCGCCCGGTTCGTGGCCGAGCTCTGCAATGTGTCGCCGGACCCTCATCAGCCCTACGTGGGCCAGAACTCGTTCGCCCACAAGGGAGGCATGCATATCGCCGCGGTCGAGCGGGATCCGAGTACGTTCCAGCACATCGACCCGGCCAAGGTGGGGAACACGCCGCACGTGTTGATATCAGAACTCTCCGGACGCGCCACCATCGACCAGCGCATGCGTCATCTGGGCTACCCGGCGGAGCAGGACAAGGATCTGGTCGACCGAGTGCTCAAACGGGTCAAGGAGCAAGAGCACGTGGGTTATCACTACGAGGCCGCCGACGCCTCGTTCGAACTCCTGCTCCGGACCGAGATGGGTCTGAAGGTCGAGCTGTTCCGGCTCGAGTCGTTCCGGGTCATCGTCGAGAAACGAGAGGACGGTGAGACCGTGAGCGAGGCCACGGTCAAAGTGCACGTGGATGGAGACCGGTTCATCGAGACCGCGGAGGGGAACGGTCCGGTCAATGCCCTCGACAAAGCCCTGCGCCTTGCCATCGAGCGGAAGTATCCGTCGGTGGACGATATCAGGCTCGTCAACTACAGCGTGCGGATCCTCGACGAGGACAAGGGCACGGCGGCCAAGACCCGGGTGCTCATCGACTCGTCCGACGGGCGGGGCGCTTGGGGGAGCGTAGGCGTCGACGTGAACGTCGTGGAAGCTTCGTGGCAGGCGCTGGTGGACTCCATCTCCTACGGGCTGCTGCGCATATCGGGCGAGGAGGTCGGATGAGACTGGCACGGATCGAGTACCAAGGGGACGTGTACGCGGCGACGATCGACTGCGGAGGCTACGTGCTGCCCTCGGGCGCGACCGTCTCGGAGGGGGAGGTGAGGCTCCTGACGCCGGTCGCTCCCGGCAAGATCCTGGGAGTGGGCTGGAACTTTCGGGAACACATCAGGGAGATGGGCGGTCGCCTCGCCGGCGACCAGATCCCGGAGCAGAAGATCGAGGACGTGCCGCCTCCCATCCTGTTCTTCAAGCCTGCGTCCAGCCTCATCGGACATCGGGACGCCATCGTCTATCCCCGGGATGCCACCAGGGTGGAATACGAGGGCGAGTTGGCCGTGGTCATCAGTCGCAAGACCCGTCGCGTGACGCCCGAGGAGGCCAGACAGGCGGTCCTGGGCTGGACCTGCGCGAACGACGTGACCGAGCGAGATCTGCAGGGCCAGGACAAGCAGTGGTGGCGGGCCAAGGGTTTCGACACGTTCGCCGTCGCCGGCCCGTATCTCGAGACGGAAGCCCCGCCGTCTGACGCTTGGATCCGGACTCGCGTGAACGGCGAGTTGCGTCAGGAGGGCCAGGTCGGAGACATGATCCGCGACCCGTTCGAGGTCATCTCCCTGGTGAGTCAGGCCATGACCCTGCATCCCGGCGATCTGATAATGCTCGGCACGCCGCCTGGAGTGGGAGAGCTCCACCCGGGTGACGAGGTGGAGGTCGAGATCGACGGGGTCGGCTATCTGCGGAACCCCGTCGAGCCGGAGCAGTGATGGATCCCGGGGAGCCGCGCTGGGCGTCGGGGCCGCCACCGACTCGGGGCGCGGCGGACGAACGTTCTGCCGGCCAGGTGGCCGCGGCCCTCGGTCTTCAGCCCCACCGTGAAGGTGGGTTCTTCCGGGAGACCTACCGCGCGGACCTCACCGTGCAGACCGCCACCGGTCGCCGGCCGGCGACGACCGCGATCCTGTATCTCCTCACCCGGGAGGATCCCAGCCGCTTCCACCGGCTGCGGGCGGACGAGATATGGTTCTTCCACGGCGGCGCCCCCGTGGAGATGCTGTTTCTCGGGTCCGGATCGGGGGCGGGGTCGACTCAAGGCGCCGGGTCGATCGAAGGCGCCGGGTCGACAGCGTCCGGCGGGTCGATGGAGTCAGGAGAGACATCGATCGAAAGGCTGGTCGTGGGTCCCGACCGACCTCAGGCCCTGGTACCGGCCGGCTGCTGGATGGCCGCCCGCGTGACGACGGAGGGCGTCGCGACGGCAGACGCCGGCGCGGCCGAGGGGGTCGTCGACTGGGCTCTGGTGGGGTGCGCGGTCACTCCGGGCTTCGAGTACGAGGACTTCGAACTCGCCGATCGGTCCGCTCTGCTGGACGAGTTCCCCCGGGCCCGGGCGGAGATACTGGCCCTGACCTGAGACGCCCGGCACGGGCCGAGGTGCGTGCCGTTCCGCGGCGTCAGGAACTGCGTGGGGGCGTCGGCCCCCGACGACGGAAACCCGCTCTCAGCGGATTTTGTTCACCACCAGCCGACGATTCTGCTTGAGGGGCTAGGGGGCTTCCGGTAGAATCGAGCCGTAACGGGGCCTTCGCCCCGATGTTGTTCCAGGGAGATCTGTGGTCGTGTCGTCTTCTTCCCAACCAGCCCCGAACGAGGCCGCAGGACCCGCGGCCGCCCGGCCTTGGGCCGGCTACTGCCACCTGCATGTCCATACGCACTACTCCGCGCTCGATGGGGCCTGCAAGGTCGACGATTTGGTCGCGCGCGCGGTCGAGTTGGGCATGCCGGCTCTGGCCATCACCGACCACGGGGTGCTCTCGGGGATCATCCAGTTCTACCAGCAGTGCATCAAGGCGGGCATCAAACCCATCATCGGTCTGGAAGCGTACGTGGTGGAGGACCTCTCCAGGAAGGAGGGGAACAACGAGGAGCGCTGGCACCTCACCCTCCTCGCCCGCGACCTGACCGGCTACCGCAACCTGCTGAAGCTGGGCAGCCTCGCCTTCCTCGACGGCTACTACTACAAGCCTCGTGTCGACTATGCGGCGCTCAGGGAGCACGCGGAGGGGCTCGTCTGCCTGTCCGGTTGTGCGAGCGGCCGTCTCTCGAAAGCGCTGCAATACGGACAGTTCACGGCCGCCGATGAGGAGGTCGAGCGACTGGTCGGCATCTTCGGCCGGGAGAACATCTACCTCGAGATCCAGGAGACGGGCATCCGCGAGCTGGCGGAGATCAACCCGCGCATGGCCGAACTGGCCGGCCGGACCGGCCTCAAGCTCGTCGCCACCAACGACGTCCACTACCTGCGGGAGCAGGATGCCACCGCCCACGACGTGCTGCTCTGCATCCAGACCGGCTCTCGCCTATCGGAAGAGAACCGCCTCCGCTTCTCCTCCGAGGAGTTCTACTTCAAGAGCGAGGACGAGATGCGGAAGGCGTTCGCCGACCATCCCGAGGCGGTGTCCAACACCCTCGAGATCGCGGCCCGCTGCAACGTCGATATCGAACTCGACGAGATGCTCATCCCGCACTTCCCGGTCCCTGAAGGGTACGATGAGGCCTCATATCTGCGAGAGCAGTGCGAGCTGGGGCTGGCGCGGCGTTTCGGCACCGATATCCGCCCCGAGGTGCGGGAACGCCTCGAGAGTGAGCTCGCGGTGGTGGAGAAGATGGGCTTCCCCCCTTATTTCCTCATCGTCTGGGACTTCGTGAGCTACGCCAAGCGCGAGGGTATCCCGGTCGGGCCGGGGAGGGGCTCCGCCGCCGGGTCGCTGGTGTCGTATCTGCTGGGCATCACCGACCTCGACCCCATCGCCCACGACCTGCTCTTCGAGCGGTTCTTGAACCCCGACCGCATCAGCATGCCCGACATCGATATCGACTTCTCGGTGAACGGCCGGGAGAAGGTCATCGAGTACGTGGCCGACAAGTACGGACGCGACCGGGTGGCGCAGATCGCGACGTTCGGCACCATCAAAGCGCGCCAGGCCATCCGCGATGCCGCCCGGGTCATGGACGTGCCCTACGGCCAGGCCGACCGCATCGCCAAGTTGGTACCGGAGGTGCTCAACATCACCCTCGACGCCTGCCTGGCCGACGCCAAGGGTGAACTGCGCGCGGCCTACGACTCCGACGAGGTGGTCCGCGAGGTGGTCGACATGGCCCGGCCGCTCGAGGGCCTGATCCGCCAGGACTCCATCCATGCCGCCGGGGTCGTCATCTCCAAGGGTCCTCTCACCGAACACCTGCCTCTCATGCAGAAGGGCGACGCCGAGGTGGTGACCCAGGTCTCCATGAACGACGTGGAGAAGCTCGGCCTGCTCAAGATGGACTTCCTCGGCCTGCGCAACCTCGATGTCATCGACAGCGCGGTGAAGATCATCCGAGCGGGCGGCCATCCCGACTTCGACATCGAGACCATCCCCCTCGACGACGAGAAGACCTACCGCATGCTGGCCAAGGGTGATTCCGAGGGTGTGTTCCAGTTCGAATCGAGTGGCATGCGCGAAGCTCTGCGCGAGATCCAACCCACCCGGCTCGACGACCTCATCGCCCTCGTGGCCCTCTACCGGCCCGGACCGATGGAGTTCATCCCGCAATATGCGCGTAACAAGCGTGACCCGAGCAACATCCGCTACGAGGACGAACGGCTCCAGCCCGTCCTCAGCCCGACATACGGGGTGGCGATCTACCAGGAACAGCTGATGGAGATCTCCAAGCGCATCGGCGGTTTCTCGCCCGCCCGCGCCGACGACCTGCGCAAGGCCATCGGCAAGAAGATCCGAGCCAAGCTCGACGAACTCGAGCCCCAGTTCCGGGCGGGAGCGGAGGCCACCGCCACCTCGCCTCGGGTCATCGACCACCTGTGGTCGCTCATGGAGAAGGCCGGAGATTACTCCTTCAACAAGTCCCATGCGGCCTGCTACGCGCTCATCTCCTATCGCACGGCGTATCTCAAGGCCAACTACCCGGTGCAGTACATGGCTGCGCTCATCTCCAGCGTCATGGACACCAAGGACAAGGTGCCCTTCTACGTCACCGTGGCCAATGAGATGGGCATCGAGGTCCTGCCGCCAGACATCAACGAGTCGGTCCTCGATTTCCGGGGAGTGGAGGGGCGTATCCGCTTCGGTCTGAGTGCCGTGAAGAACGTGGGGGAGACGGCCATCCGCACCATCCTTGAGGCACGCGACCAAGACGGGCCGTTCCACGACCTGTTCGACTTCTGCGAGCGGGTCGACCTGGGGGTGGTGAATGGGCGGGCGATCGAGAGTCTGGTGAAGTCGGGAGCCATGGATTCCATCGGACCGTCCCGCCGGGGGATGCTCTATGTGTTGCCTCAGGCGATGTCTCACGGCAAGAAGATCCGCTCCGACGCCGACCGGGGTCAGGCTTCGATATTCGACCTCATGGCCGAGGCGGAACCTGAGTCGCAGACACGCTCGAAGGGCCGGAAGAACGGGGGAGCCAATGGTGGACCGCCGGTAGAGATACCCACCGACGACTTCAGCCGGGAAGAACTCCTCGCTCTGGAGAAGGAGACGCTGGGCCTGTTCGTGAGTTCGCACCCTCTCAAGGACATCCGAGACCAGGTGCGGCGGGAGGCGGGGCATCTGATCTCGCAACTCTCCGAGCTGTCCGATGGCACCGTCACCACGATCGTGGGGATGATTGGCTCGGTCAAGCGGATCACCACCAAGAAGTCGGGCGAGACCATGGCCTTCGTGACGGTGGAGGGTCTCGAGGGCTCGGTAGAGATCGTCTGCTTCCCCGCGATATACCAGGAGAACCGAGAACTACTCGAAGAAGACACGGTGGTCAAGATCAAGGGCCGGGTCGAGCACAAAGAAGACGCCGACGTGAAGTTCTTCCCCCTGCTCATCGAGGCCTTTGCCCCGAAGACCGGCTTGGAGCCGGTGGCGATCCGCGTCGACGGTGAGTCTGTCCCCTGCACGGTGATAGACGGGCTGAAGAGTATCCTGGTACGGTTCCCCGGACCATGTTCGGTGGACATGTACGTGCATTGCGGGGATCGCTCGCGTCGGCTGCGCTTCGGCGAGGGATATCGGGTCGACCCGCAGGCCAGCCTCTTCGCCGAACTCAAGGAGCTTCTGGGAGATGATTGCGTCTGTCAGGCGGTGGTGAACGGCGCGGACCTGCCGCCGGCCGTGTCCGCGAAGTAGCGAACGGGCGATCGCCGGTTCGGCCTGTAGGAACGGAGATGACCCCATGAGAATCGGACCTCTGACCCTGGCTACGGTGGCCGCCGAGGTGGCGGCCGTGCGGCCCCCGGAATCGTCGAGCCGGGAGATCGCCGACACGGTCGCGCGGTTGCTTGCCGATATCCGAGCTCGCGGTGATGCTGCCGTGGTCGAGGCGACGGCTCGTCTCGACTGGGCGGAGGTCGACGCTGGAGCGCTGCCGGTCGACTCCTCGACCATCGAGGCGGCCTACACCGAAGTGGAGCCGCGATTGCTCGAGGCTCTCGAGACGGCTCGAGACAACTGCACGTTCTTCCATCGCCACGAACTGAGACCCGACTGGGAGGAGGAGGGTGGCCAGGGGCAGAAGCTGGGGATCCGCCACCTTCCCGTCGAACGCGCGGGCTTGTACGTGCCCGGGGGTCTCGGCGCATATGCGTCGACCGTGATCATGAACGCGGTGCCCGCGCTCGTCGCCGGGGTGAAGGAGCTCGTCATCTGCACGCCTCCCGGGGCGGATGGCTCCGTCAATGCTTCGGTCCTTGCGGCGGCGCGGTTGGTAGGCGTCGACCGGGTGTTCCGCGCCGGCGGAGCTCAGGCGATCGGAGCCATGGCCTACGGCACCGAGACCATCCCGCGGGTCGACGTGATCTGCGGTCCCGGTAACGCATACGTGATGGAGGCCAAGCGCCAGGTCTACGGGATGGTCGGCATCGACAATCTGGCCGGCCCCAGCGAAGTGCTGGTGGTGGCCGATAGGACCGCCCGCCCCGCCTGGATCGCCGCAGACATGCTGGCCCAAGAGGAGCACGGTAGTGGAGCCCAAGCCCTGCTACTCGCCGATTCGGAGGGACTCTGCATCGAGGTCGAGGCGGCTATCGACCGGCTGCGGGGACTGGGAGCGTGCAGTTGCGGTTGCGGTGGTACCACGCATCCAGACGGCGCCGGGCGGGACAGCGCCGAGGCGGGGTCGCGATCGCGGCTATGGGCGTTCTACCCCGGCCCGGGGGAAGACTTCCTCGGATTGGCCGAGGCGCTGATTGACAGATACGCACCGGAGCACTTGGAGCTGCAACTGGTCGACGCGCGCGGTTTCTTGCCGCGCGTCCGTTCGGCCGGAGCGGTGTTCGTGGGGCACCGTACCCCCACGGCCTTCGGGGACTACATAGCGGGTAGCAACCACGTGCTTCCCACGGGGGGCTCGGCCCGGTTCTCGTCGCCGCTGTCGGTGGACACCTTCATGCGGAAGTCGTCGTATGTAGAGATGTCGGCGGGAGCGGTGCGGGCTCTGACTCCGGGGCTCGCCCGCGTGGCTTCGACCGAGGGGTTCGTGTTCCACAAGATGTCCGCCGAGCTGCGGGCGGCGGCCGTCGACTGACCCACCGAAGCGGCAGAGGAGGCGGCTCCGGACGGCTGTGCTATGCTGCACGAGTCGCCCCCCGGGGCCGTGGATGCGTCCCCAGAGAGGCGGCGACACGAAGACCCGCCCAACCGGACCACGGAGGAGACAGTGCAGGCTGAAAGTGCGCCGCGGCCCGTCGATACCGGCTCGCGGAAGGCGACCATCGAACGCAAGACCCGCGAGACAGCAGTGACCGTCGTCCTCGATCTGGACGGCTCTGGTAGGGCTGCGGTAAGCACGGGTCTGGGTTTCTTCGACCACATGCTCGAACTCGTGGCGGGGCATGGATTGTTCGACCTGACGGTGGAGGCGACCGGCGATCTCCAGACCGGAGGTCATCACACGGTCGAGGACGTGGGTATCTGTCTGGGGTTGGCCATCCTCGATGCGGTCGGGGACAAGAAGGGCATCAACCGGTACGGGAGCATGCTCGTCCCCATGGACGAGTCGTTGGCGCTGGTCGCGCTCGACTTGAGCGGAAGGCCGTACTTCGCGTACGACGGTGGACCGGTGGCCGAGAACATCGCCGGGTTCGATGCCGGTCTCGTGGCGGAGTTCTTCCGAGCGGTCGTGAACAACGCCCGCATGACCATGCACGCTCGTGTGTTGGCCGGCGGGGACGCGCACCACACCATCGAGGCCGTGTTCAAAGCCTTCGCGAAGGCTCTGCGAGGCGCCGTCGCCCCTGACCCGCGGTCCTCGGGCATCCCTTCCACCAAAGGGGTGTTGTGAGCACGACCGGGTCTCTCTACATCGTCGACTACGGCTCGGGCAACCTCCGCTCGGTACAGAAGGCTTTCGAACATGTGGGAGTGCAGGCACAGGTGGGGGCCGACCCTGCGGCCATGTCGTCCGCGGCCGGTCTGGTGCTGCCGGGGGTGGGGGCCTTCGGGGCTGCGATGGCTCAGCTCGAGTCAAAGGGACTGATCGAGCCGCTTCTCGAGCGGATCGAAGCGGGCGTGCCCTTTCTGGGTGTGTGTCTGGGGCTCCAGATGCTCTTCGAATCCAGTGAGGAGGACCCGGGAGTGCCGGGTCTGGGGTTGGTGCGGGGTGACGTCCGGGCTCTGCCATCGACTGTGAAAGTGCCGCATATCGGCTGGAACCAGGTGGAAGCCTGTTCGGCTTCCGACCTCCTGGACGGCATACCCGATGGTTCGGCCTTCTATTTCGTCCATGGATACGCCGTGGTGCCGCGGTCTCCCGGCGACGTGCTCACCTTCACCGATTACGACGGTGTGAGCTTCGTCTCGGCCGTCGAGGTCGACAACATCGCCGCCGTGCAGTTCCATCCGGAGAAGTCGAGCACCCTGGGCCTTCGCTTCTACGCGAACTTCGCCCGTCGCGCCGGTCTGGCAGCCGCGGGATGGGAACGATGAGAAGGGCATGAAGCGCGTGTTCGTGAGGAAGCCATGAGACTCATCCCTGCCATCGACATCCAGGGTGGGCGCTGCGTGCGTCTGCGAAAGGGCGATTTCGCCGATGAGACCGTCTTCGGCCTCGACCCGGTCGAGATGGCTCGGCACTGGGTGGCCGAAGGGGCCCGTCACCTCCACGTGGTCGACCTCGACGGAGCCCGGGAGGGGGCACCCCGCAACTTCGATCTGATCCGCGCTATCGCCGAGAACGTCGACGTGCCGGTGCAGACCGGGGGCGGCATCCGCTCCGAGGAGGCTCTTTCCCTCATCGCCCGTAGCAGGGTGGCCAAAGCGGTGGTCGGTACGAGCGCTGTCGAAGACGAATCCTTCCTCAAGCGGGCCCTCGCCGTGTTGGGTGGTGACAAGCTGGTGGTGGCGGTCGATGCCGAGGACGGCTTCGTCAAGACCAAAGGCTGGCAGGAGCTCAGCGAGGTCCGGGCTCTCGATCTGGTCACGCGGCTGGAGGACTGGGGCGTGGAGGAGATCCTCTATACCGACATCAGCCGCGACGGCATGATGCAGAGCGTCAATCTCGACGGGATCCGGGAACTGGCGGCGGGCTGCGACCTGGGTGTGATCGCCTCCGGGGGCGTGACCGGACTCGACGATCTGGTGGCTCTCAAGGAGTTGGAGCCTCTGGGAGTGACCGGCGTCATCGCGGGGCGCGCTCTCTACGAGGAGCGTTTCACGGTGGCCGAGGCCTTGGCCGTGCTCGAAGACGAGGGCGGGGCCGACTGATGCTGCTCAAGCGCATCATCCCCTGCCTGGACGTCGATCAGGGGCGCGTGGTCAAGGGCACCAATTTCGTGGACATCCGCGATGCGGGGGATCCGGTCGAGTTGGCCGCCCGCTACGACCGCGAGGGGGCGGACGAGGTGGTCTTCCTCGACATCACCGCCTCTCACGAGAAGCGGGATACCATCGTCGCGCTGGCGCGGCATTGCGCCGAAGAGCTCTTCATCCCGTTCACGATCGGCGGCGGCATCCGCAGTGACGACGACGTCCGGGCCCTCCTGGGGGCGGGAGCCGACAAGGTGTCGTTGAACTCGGCTGCGATCCGTGACCCCAGCCTCATCACCGTCTGCGCACGCCGCTTCGGGTCACAGTGCGTGGTGATCGCCATCGACGCGAAGCGTCTCGATGATCCCGCGGGAAGCGCGTCCCAGGCGGGACCGCGCTGGGAGGCCTACCTCAACGGCGGCCGTGTCCCCACCGGGCTCGATGCCGTGGAGTGGGCGGCACGGGCGGTGGCCTTGGGTGCAGGCGAGATCCTGCTCACGTCCATGGACAGAGACGGGACCAAGGATGGATACGACCTGGACCTGAACCGGGCGGTAGCCGAGGCGGTCAACGTGCCGGTCATCGCCAGTGGCGGGGCGGGCACGCTCGACCATCTGGTGGAGGTGATCCAAGAGGGCAAGGCCGATGCCGTGCTCGCCGCCTCGATCTTCCACTACGGCGAGTTCACCATCCACGAGACCAAGGAGTACATGGCGGCCCGGGGGATCCCCGTCAGGTTGTAGGTAGGCCCCGGCTGGGTATGACCCGGGCTAGGTCATCGCTGAGCTGAGAGGGGATCACATGTCTGACGAAATGTGCCCGCGCTGTGGCGTCTCGCTGGGCCCCGACGCGAAGTTCTGCTCGCAGTGCGGCCTCCCCATGGGCGATAAGGCTCCTGCCCACACACATGATCGGTTGACGTGGTGGGAGAGACGGCCGGGGTGGGAACGGGCGCTGATCATAGTCCTGATCGCGGCGGTGCTGGTCGCGATCGTCTATCTGATCACCCAGACCTAGGCGCTGCGAGGAAGGGCTCAGTAGGCCAGGCGGTCGCCCGAAGCGGCCTTTTGCTACAATTAATGGCCTCATGAGCACTTCCCGGACAACGGAAGCGCGCACGGGGCGAAGGAAGAGCAACGACGGCCGGTCGCCCGAGGCAGGCTCGGTCCGTTGGATCGGAGCTTCGTTCGCGGTCTGCGCCTTTCTGGTCTTCTTCATCCTCCTTCCCTTCGTCACGCCTGCGGTCGGCTCCACGCTCTCGGCCAAACAGAAAGAGTTGAACGAGGCGAGCGCGCGCTTGGCCAGCCTTCAGGCGTCCTTCGACGAACTGGCCGCCAAGTACGGCGATGCCGAGGCTCGTCTGGCCGAGATCGAGGATGCGGTCTCGGCGGCCGAGAACGACATAGCCCGGACGGAGAAGGACTACGGCATCGCCCAATCACAGCTGGCCGAACGTCTGGTCGACCTGTACAAGGACAGCCGCGACCCGACCCCTGTGTACCTGAAAGTCCTCTTTGCGGAATCGGACTTCACCTCGGTCCTCGAGCGCTTCTCCTTGCTCACCAAACTGGCGGACCAGGATACGGAACTCTTCGACCAGATCAAGACGCATCTGGGCAAGGCCCAAGATCTGGAATCCACGTTGGGCGAGATGAAGGGGGAGCAGTCGACCAAGATGGCCGAACTCGCGGCCGTGCAAGAGGAGATGCAGGAGAAGATGAAGTCTTCGGCCGCCGAATACCGGCGCCTGAAGGCACAGGTCCTCGCCCTGCGGGAAGAGGCGCGCAAGGCGGCCGAAGCGGCTGCGGCGGCGAAGGCTGCGGCGGCGAAGGCTGCGAAAGCGAATTCCAGCGGGGGGAGGGTGCAGTCCGGGTCGTTCGTGTTCCCGGTCAGCGGCCCCTGCAGTTTCGCCAACACCTGGGGAGCGCCGCGCTCGGGAGGCCGGACCCACAAGGGCACCGATATCATGGCCCCCCGGGGCGCGCCTGTCCTCGCCTGCGTGAGCGGCACCATCATCCGCACCAACCCCAGCGACTCCGGTCTGGGGGGCATCACGATCTGGCTGCGGGGCAGCAACGGCAGCAGCTACTACTACGCCCATCTCGACGGTCTTGCCTCAGGCATCCGCGGGGGGGCGTCGGTGAAGGCCGGTCAGACCATCGGTTGGGTCGGTGACACCGGCAATGCGGCACCGGGATGCTATCACCTGCATTTCGAGATGCACCCCGGCGGAGGCGCGGCTGTCAATCCGTACGCCACTCTCCGCGCGGCCTACTGATCCGCAGGCAGACGGCCGCCTCGACGCTTACCGCTCCTTTTCTTTCCCCATCCCCGGCTTGAGGATCACGCCGAGCTGACGTTTGCCGTTGATCTTGACCACGAGGGGTTCGCGAAAGCGGAGATGGCGCACATACCGCGACTCCCTCACGGCCGGCTGCGCAGTCAACCAGTCCCAGTCGAAGCAGCCGTCGCCCGTGTCCGGGTTCACGGTGAAGTAGCCCACTCGGAACGACGTCAGGTTCTGGAAGAAATGGCTGCCTTGGGAGGGGGTGACCTTGATGTCCTTGAGCCCGGATTCCACGATCACCCGGGCCCCCATGATCTGCTCCCACGTCACAGGTATGCCCAGCCACGGGTCCGCCGAACCCCAACGCCCCAGACCGACCAGGATGTAAGGGGAGCTCTCGGCGGCCAGTTCCGCGTTGAAACGGGCCACCTCTGTGGCCATGTCTCGCGTCTTGGCCCGGTCGAACCGGTCTCTGTCGATCACCACCACGTCGCGGATGTGGGTGAACGTCCCGTTCCCCAGAACGCTCCCCGAGCGACAGAGCACCCGATCCGAGTCGATGTCGTCCACGTTGAGTTCCTCCGATTCCCGCGAGAGGGCCAGGGGGCGCATCTGCACGAATCCGAAGTCTGAGGGGACATCCGGGGACCCCGAGTAGTCGAAAGCGAACTCGATCTCGATCTCCGTGTTCATCCCCCACTTGCCCAATTCCATGAGACGGTCGAGGGCGGAGGGGAGGGGTAGCAGACGCTGTTTGAGTATCGGGGCGAAGCTGACCAGACGTACCCCCTCTCGGGCCATCCCGTCATAGACCGCGTCGTCCTCCGGGGAGTAGGTGGAAGCGACGAGCCCCAGCGTCCCGTCCGCCTCGGCGGTGGCCAGGGGGTGGTGCCGCTCGGTGATCCCGTCTCCCCGACCGTCCAACTCCAGGGCGACGAAATCCCTCTGCGAGTTGGCGAGCATGTCCTCGACGGTGGAGAAGTGCATCAGATGCTGAGGATGCCTCGGGCAGAAGGAGAGGGCTCTGCCCCCATCGACAACAGTACGGCCCAGCCCGAGCGCCACGGTCACCACCCCGTCCTCGGACGTCGACGGCGGCGACGGATAGAAGTTGAAGGAGCGGGCCACCCCGGCGAAATGCGGGTAGAAACGGGTCCCGTGAGAGGAGCCCACCAACTTCTGGATGATCACCGCCATCTTCTCTTCTTCCAGGCGGTAGGGCGTGATCTTGAAGTAGTTCTTGGCGTATGTGAGGAACGTCGACGCGAAGACCCGCTTCACCGCGCTCACCAAACACTGGAGGCGCACTGCGGGATCGTCGTGGTCGTTGGGCAACATGTAGGTCTTGTAGACGCCGGCCAGCGGTTGGTACTGAGAGTCTTCGAGCAGGCTCGAGGAGCGGACGGCTAGAGGGTAGTCGGCGAGAGCGACATAGTCGGCCAGGCGCCGCTCGACGTCGCCTGGGAAGACGGACTCGGCGAACATACGCTCGATCTCGGCGTCGTCGTCGATGCTCATGACCCGCGAACTCAGCCCGTTGTCTTCGAGGAAGCGTTCGAAGACATCCGTCGCCAGCACCAGAGCCGGGGGTACGGTGATCTGCATCCCCTCGAACTGGTCGACCACCTCGAAGTCACGCAGGAGATGGCGGACGAACGCCAGGGCTCGGGCCTTGCCTCCCAAGGAACCCTCCCCGATGCGGGCGAAGCTGTTGAGGGGATCGAAGGTGGCCCGGTCGAAGTCGCTGACCGACTCGCGGGTCTGCTCTCTCCGGTAGTCGTTGATCTCTTCGATGATGTAGCTGCGGCGGTCTTCGGGTGAAGGATAGTCGGCCGTCTTCCGCGGACGGAGATGATGGGCCAGGTGGAACTCGGTCCGGGCTTTCAGCCAGCGGGAGAAGTGGTTGCGTTCTGCATGGTAGGTGATCGATTCGGCGGGTACCGTCTTGAGCAAGGCCAGGAGTCCCGTCATGTCGGTGGCTCGACCGACCGGGGTACCGTTCGGTAGGCGGAAGACGAAGTCGCCGAACGAGAAGTTGTCGACCATGAACCGGCGCAGATCGGTCAGCAGGGTGGGGGAGCCCTTGAGCAAGAACTCGGCCCCCACCTCGTGGGCGAGTCGCTCGCTCTCCGGCCGGCTCGACTGCAGAAGGATGGGGACGTCGGGCCAGGCTTCTCGCACCCTCCGGGCGAACTCGGCTCCGGCCACAGGGTTCAGACGACCCTCCTGGGGGAACTCGACATCGGAGATCACTCCGAGCACGTCTTCCTGGTAGGCCTCGAAGTACTCCCAGGCCTCCTCGAAGCTGCCGCAGAGCAGGATCTTCGGCCGAGCCCTCATGCGGAGGATCTTGTGAGCCATGTTGATGCTCTCGGAGATCAGACTCTGGGAGTGGTTGATGATCTCGGTGTAGATGAGCGGGAGGAAAGAGGAGTAGTACCTGATGTTGTCCTCGATGAGAAGGATGACCTGGACTCCGGCGACGCCCGTGTCGTAGGCCACGTTCAACTTGTCCTCGACGTACTTGGTGATGGCGAGGAGGATGCGCGAGTCTCCCTGCCAGAGGAAGATGCGTTCCAACCCGGACGTGTCGTGGCGGGCCATGAAATCCGCCAACTCCCCTCCGTCGTAGGCGAGCAGCACGATCGGGACGTCGAGGCCCGCTTCGTCCACCCGCCGCGCGAGTTCGGCCGCGTTCATGTCGCCCAGGTTGACCGCCGACACGATGAGGTTGAACCGCGCGTGTTCCCGGGCGAGGGATATGGCCTCTTCACCCGTGGCCACGTGAGTGAGACCGGTGGTGTGATGGAGGTTGAGGTCCAAGAACTCTCCCAGCATGAGCTCTCCGAGTTGGCCGTCCTCCTGCAGGATGAACGTGTCGTACGTGCTCGAGACCAGGATGATGTTCTCCACGCGGCGGGCCATCAACCGCTGGAAGTCGTTCACGTGACCCCACTCGGGCCTACTGGGTATCGGAGTAGCCGGCATCGCGCCCCTCCCTGGCTGTGGCGGTCGGCCCGCGGAGACCGTCGTCTACACCAGCCCCTGGTCCATCATGGCATTGGCGACCTTGAGGAAGCCCGCGATGTTCGCCCCGTGCACATAGTTGCTGGGGGCTCCGTATGCGGCGGCGGCGTGGACGCAGGTCCGGTGGATCTCACGCATGATCTGATGAAGGCGCGAGTCGACCTCCTCGCGCGGCCAGGACATCCGCATGCTGTTCTGGGCCATCTCGAGCCCGGAAGTGGCGACCCCGCCCGCGTTGGCGGCCTTGCCTGGAGCGTACAGGATGCCCGAGTCGATGAAGACATCCATCCCTTCGGGGGTCGTGGGCATGTTGGCCCCCTCTGTGACCACATAGACCCCGTTGCGGAGCAGCGTCTGCGCGTCGGCGCCGTTGATCTCGTTCTGGGTGGCGCAGGGGAAGGCACAGTCCGCTTCGATATCCCACTGTGGGGACGAATCGGCTGTGGGGTCGAACGGGGTGTACGTCGCAGCGGGATAGGTCTCCACGTAGTCCTTGATACGTCCCCGGTACACGTTCTTGAGGGTCTTGAGGAAGGCGAGCTTGTCGGCGTCGATGCCGGCTTCGTCGTGGATGAAGCCGGCGGAGTCGGACGCGGTGACGGGTCTACCGCCAAGCTCGATGATCTTCTCGAGGGCGAACTGGGCTACGTTCCCACTGCCGGACACGAGGCAGACTTTGCCTTCGAGGGTCTCGCCCCTCGTGTCGAGCATCTCCCCGGCGAAATACACGGCCCCGTACCCGGTGGCTTCGGGCCGGATGAGGGATCCTCCCCAGTTGAGGCCCTTGCCGGTGAGCACGCCGGTGAACTCGTTGCGGAGGCGCTTGTACATGCCGAAGAGATAGCCGATCTCGCGTCCTCCGACCCCGATGTCGCCGGCGGGAACGTCGGTGTCGGGCCCGATGTGGCGGTAGAGCTCGCACATGAAACTCTGGCAGAAACGCATGACTTCCCCGTCGCTCTTGCCTTTCGGATCGAAGTCCGAGCCACCCTTGCCGCCGCCCATGGGTAGTGTGGTGAGGGCGTTCTTGAAGACCTGCTCGAAGGCCAAGAACTTGAGGATCCCCAGGTTCACGGAGGGGTGGAAGCGCAGCCCCCCTTTGTAGGGGCCGATCGCCGAGTTCATCTCGATCCGGAAGCCGCGGTTGACCTGGATCTCCCCCTCGTCGTCGACCCAGGGGACCCGGAACATGATGACCCGCTCCGGCTCTACCATCCGTTCCATGATCTTGGCCGCCCGATACTCGGGATGCCTTTCGATGACCAAGGCCGTGGATCTCACCACCTCGATCACAGCCTGATGGAACTCCGGTTCGGCTGGGTTCTTCGCATCGACGAGAGCGATGATCTCCTCGGCATGATCGTGCATGGTCCCCTCCCAGGAACGCCTCCACCTGTGCGGTGGAAGAACGACAGCGACGCAGACGCCGATCCGTGCTCAATGATAGGGCTCCGAGACGGGCTGCGTCCACACGCCTTTGCCGCATCCCGGGCGCGGTCCGCCTCCCTCCGCCCGGGAGACGGCGACTACGCCGACACCGTGGAGATCACGACACCGGCTGTCGAGACCGCTATCACGGCCATCTGCACGGTGATGCCCGGGCCGGGCCGGGTGGAACCATGGGGGAATCGCCGCCAGTGACTTGGGAACCAGCGGCGACGCGGTCCTCCGGGCAAAAGGGCGTCGACCACATCGAGGTCGGGAGCGGCCGAGAGGATCCCCGCCAAGAGAGCCTGAAGGGGAAGGTCGAGTGCGAAGAACAGAGCGAGCAGCCCGGCGGCCGCGGCTCCGACGTCGAGGAGCGTCCACAGCACGCGAAGGCGGTGGCGGGTATAGTCCCAGTGAGGCACGAGGTCGAGGAGCACGTGGAGGATCAGAGCGCCGACCAACGCGAGAGGCAGGCCACCAGGGCTCCAGACACCCCAGGCGAGACCCGACAGCGCATGTACGCTCACCCACATGAATGGGATTCTAGTGGGGAGGGAAAGGGAATGCCATCGCAACCGACGCGAAGGACGCGATCATGGAACTACGGCCGGCCGGTCGCGAGGAGATAACTCGAGCGAGGGAGGAGCGCGCGGCCGCTCCGGGAGCGGGCATCACTCCCTTCTTCTACGCCCGCCTGGCGGCGGAGGCGGAACCGCTTCTCATAGTGGATACCGAAGGACCGGGTGGAGTCTTGGGCCACGTGCTCCTGCTGGAGCGTGCCCACGGGAGCCACAGCCACGTGACGGTCGTCGAGATGTCCCTTGGCGACGCCCATCGTTCCCGCTACGAGGACGCGCTCGACCTCATACGAGAGGAGCGGGGACCCACGGCTTATCTGGTGCGCACCGATGACTGTCGGCTGAGTGCGACACTGCTGGCCCGCGGGCTGCAGGTGGAGGCCACGGCTGTCGTGTTGGTCGCGGAAGGGGACGATGAGGCCTCCGAGGGCGGCAAGGCGGACGGCCTGGGAGCCGGACCGGGGGGCGACGACATGGTGGTGACCCGGCTCGAGAGAGGTCATCTCAAGGGCCTGAGGCGTCTCCTCGCGGACGAAGCCTCCCGGCACCGACCCGACGACCACGCCGGGCACGACCACTCTGGGCCCGGTGTCGACGAGACTCTCGCCGAACTGCGTCTCTTCGCCGACCGGGGCGACTGTTGGGCGTTGCTGGACGACGGACGTCCGGTGGCGGTGATAGCGCGACAAGACGGGGGAGACGGCACCCATGAACTGCTCGATTTCGTCGTCGCGCAGGCGGCTGAGCCTCGTTTGGCTCGCGCGCTGCGGGAGGCGACCCGCGTGGTCCGGCGCGAGGGCCGGCTGCCGGCCGCGGTCATCGACGCGAACGAGTCCGCCCGGCGTCGTATCTTCAGGGCCGCCGGTTACTACACTGCGGCCGCTTACATGGTGTTCTACGACCCGGAGGCGGGGCGGCCCAGCGTGGGCACGGTCGGCGTCGACGAGGTGCGCGCCCTGGTGGAGGGGGAGGAGGCGTTTCGGCTGGTCGACGTCCTGGGAGAGGCCCATTGGAGGGACGGTCATCTCCCGAGGTCGGAATGGATCGATTTTCGCGGTCTGGCACGCGAATCACGGCGGCGATTCACGAGCGAGGAGCCCATCATCCTGTACTGCAACGGCTTCACCTGAGAGGCGAGCGCCATCGCGGCTGATAAGCTGCGACAGTTGGGATTCACGAACGTGCGCGACTTCGCCGGGGGGCTGGAAGCGTGGCGCGAGGCCGGGCTGCCGGTGGAGGAAGCATGAAGGAATCGCTGGTCGACAGAGCGTCAGTGGAGAGATTGCTTCTCGTCGTCGGAGCGCTCCGCTCGGGCATCGTCGACGCTCTCGCGGGGGCGGACGCGCGGTCGGCTGCCGAGATCGCCCATGGGGCCGAGGCCGATCCCAGGGCGACCGCGATCGTCCTGGAGGCCCTGGTCGCCGAGGGGCTGGTGGATCGCACCCCTCCGGGCACCACCCGGGGTCCCGGAGAGCCGCGTATCGCCGGCGAAGCGGTCCCCACCGCCGAGTACCGCCTCTCGGCCCGGGGGCGGGCCCATCTGGTCGATCCTGGTCCCGACCTCGAGCGGCACGGTCTGCTGCATCAGGTGAACAAGATGCGGGGGTGGCTCGAACTGCCGGAGGTGATCCGCACGGGTGAACCCCTTCCCCGGGATCCGGCGAAACGGGACCTGCGGACCATGGCGGGCGCGATGGGGGAGCGTGATCCCGCCATCCTCGACGAGATCCTCGAGCGCTGTCTCGCCTACGCTGGTCCGATCCGCACGATGCTCGATGTGGGCGGGGCGGTCGGTCACGTGGCCCGGCGCTTTTCGGATTGCGGGGTGAGGGCGACCCTGCTGGATCGGGAAGGGGTGCTCGTCCAAGCAGAGGACTATCTCGGGGACGCCGCAGCCGACATCGCACTCATCCCGGGAGACTACACGGAGATGCTGCCTCCCGGGCCTTTCGATCTCGTGTACTTCGGCAACGTCTACCACATCTATGGACCGGCGACGAACACCCGGGTCACGCGGGAGGCCTTCTCCATCGTCTCACCGGGCGGAGTGATCGCCATCCAAGACCATGTATGGGGCCGGGGGCGGAGAGGGGCGCTGTTCGCGGTCAACATGCTTCAGGCGACCGTGGACGGCGGGGTCTGGTCCGAGCCGTTGTTCCGGAATTGGCTGCACGACGCCGGCTTCGGTGAGGTCCAGGTCGTCGACCTGGAGTCCGCCGGTTCTCAGCTCGTATTGGGCCGGCGTCCGCGAACGTCAGGTTTATGAACCCCGACTGGCGGGCAGGCCAGAGTAGGCGCGAACGGACGAGCGTGGGATCGGAGCGGTCGGTCGAGGAGGTGCGGTATGGGCAAGGTGGCGGACACCAGAAAGAACATGATGAAGTGCGTCTGCGGGGAATGTCCGTCCAAACCCAAGGACGACATGAGCCTCTATTGCGCGAAGGGCAAGAGCCCCGAGGGGGTCAGGCGCCGGGGCTGCGTCTGCGGCGACTGCGCCCTGTGGACCGAGTGCGGGCTGACCAAGGGATACTACTGTGACGAAGGCGTGACCGAGTAGGAGCGTGGATGGAGAGGTATCTTCTGAAAGATGATGTCTGGTGGGTCGGTGCGATCGACTGGGACGTGCGTGATTTCCACGGGTATGAGACTCCCCGGGGGACGACGTACAACGCCTATCTGGTGATCGACGAGAAGGTCGCCCTGGTCGACGGCTGTCGGGAGGGCTTCGGGCCGGAGGTCTTGGCTCGGGTCAGAGGGTGCTGTGGGGCGCGGAGGGTCGACTACCTCGTCGTGAACCATGTGGAGCCGGATCATTCGGGCGCCATCCCCTGGCTGATAGAGCGACTGGCTCCGGAAGCGGTCTACTGCTCCAAGAGGGCGAAGGATGCTCTCGTACTGTACTACGGCGACGAAGTCGTGGACGGTTGGAACGTCCACATCGTAGCGACCGGTGACGAACTCTCGCTGGGGAGGAACACGCTCCAGTTCATCGAGGCTCCCATGCTGCACTGGCCCGACAGTATGTTCACCTACGTACGAGAGGCCAAGACCCTCCTTCCCAACGACGGCTTCGGTCAACACTTGGCCACGTCCAGGCGCTTCGCCGACGAGGTCGACACGAGCGTGGTCATGGAGGAGGCGAGCACGTACTACGCCAATATCCTCATGCCGTTCGGAGGCCAGGTGCAGAAGATGCTCGCTAAGATAGGGGAGATGGGCCTGGAGATCGAAGCCATCGGCCCCAGCCACGGGGTCATATGGCGGAAGCCGGAAGACGTCGCCAGGATAGTGGAAGCCTACGCGGGCTGGAGCGAGTTCAAGGCCTCCGAACGGGTCGCTCTCATCTACGACACCATGTGGCATTCCACCGAGAAGATGACCATGGCGATCGGTGACGGAGTGACCCAAGAGGGCGTGGACTGCCAGGTCCTCAGGTTGAGCAGCAATCCCCGGTCGCAGGTGATGCGGAGCGTCCTGGAATCGAGGGGTTTTTTGATCGGTTCGCCGACACTCAACAACAACATGTTCCCGACCGTCGGCGGCTTCCTCACCTACCTCAAGGGACTCAGGCCGCGGAAGCGGATCGCGGGCGCGTATGGCTCTTTCGGATGGGGAGGTGGCGCGGTCAAGCAGATCGACGCCGAACTGACCGACCTGGGGCTCGACATGATGTCTCCGCTGGAGACGAAGTACATGCCTTCTTCAGCCGATCTCAATGCGTGTATCGACCTGGGCCGTCAAGTAGCCCGGCGGGTCAAAGAGGCCGGGGAGTAGGGCGATGGCGGTGACGGTCCTCGGGTTGGCGGGAAGTGCGCGCCGGGGCGGCAACACCGAGACCCTGCTCGACTGGTGCCTGGATGCCGCCCGGGAGGCGGGCGCGACGGTCACGAAGGTCCGCCTGTGCGACCTCGACCTGCATGGATGCCGGGCCTGCGACGCTTGCTGGAACGACGGCACGTGCGTCGTCAAGGACGACATGCAGCTACTCTATCCCCACCTCCAGGGAGCCGATTCGATAGTGCTGGCGGCTCCCGTCTACTTCATGGGCATGCCCGCCGTCCCCAAGATGATGATCGACCGGTGTCAGCCGTACTGGGCCACGAAATACGTACGCAAGCTCCCGGTGGTCGAGCCGGACCGTGTCGAGCGCTACGGGGCGTTCATCAGTTGCGCCGGCACCACGTTCTCGTATGTGTTCGACGGCAGTAGTCGGGTCGTCGACAACCTCTGGCACATGCTCGAATTGACGCCGGCGGGCGAGTTGCTGTGCTCCGGAGTCGACGCTAGGGGCGAGATCCTTGACCATCCGTCCGCGCGGACCGTCGCCGAGGACATCGGCCGACGTCTCGCCCGGCGGACGTGAGAGAAGGAGGGGTTGATGGGTGACGAAGTGAAGACCTGTATCAACTGCGGCAGACCCCTTGCCGACCGAGTGGAAGAGGAGGAGCGCACCGGCGTGGGGGCCAGCCGGTCCACGGGGGAGTGCGCCACCTACCGGGTGTGGTTCTGCGTCAACTCCGAATGCGTGATGTACAAGACCGATCTCTATCGAGAACAGATCGCCGACCGCGTCGATCGGCCGCAATAGGCGGGCGACGGTTCCGAACGGGCGCGTGAGCCTCTCTGAGCACCGCCACAAGGAGGTACCGACATGGAGAAGCGGTTACAGAGGTCGAGGACGGAGAAGATGGTCGGCGGGGTGTGCGGAGGTCTGGCCGAGTACTTCGGGATCGACCCGACCATCGTGAGACTTCTCTGGGTGGTCATCATCCTGCTGGGCGGAGCGGGTATCCTGCTCTACATCATCCTGTGGGTGATCATGCCTCTACAACCGCCCCCCGCATCGCTTGCGCGGTAGCACCTGCGGGACGAAACCGTAGGGAAGCTCGAGGTCGTTGGCGGCGAGCAAGCCCTCGTCGAGCAGTATCCGGTCGATCGGACCGTCCGCCACGATGCGGCCCTGGGCCAGGATGAGGGCACGGTCGCAGAGTTCATAGGCCACGGGAAGATCGTGGGTGACGATCACCTTGGTGACCGGGAGAGCCTCCACGATGTCGATGAGTTGCCGGCGGGCCTTGGGGTCGAGGTTGGAGGACGGTTCGTCCAGCACCAGCACGTCGGGCTCCATCGCCAACACCGTCGCGGTCGCCACCCGTTTCTTCTGGCCGAAGGACAAATGGTGCGCCGAGCGGTCTTCGAAACCTGACATCCCCACCGCGCTCAAGGCCTGGCGGACCCGACGATCGATCTCGTCCTTCTCGAGGCCCATGTTCGCGGGTCCGAAAGCGACGTCCTGAGCCACGCTGGTGAGGAACAACTGGTCCTCGGGATCCTGGAAGACCACGCCCACCTTGCGCCGGATCTCCCGGAGGTTCTTGTCCTCCACGGGGAGCCCCAGTATCCGCAGTTCGCCCGAGCCCCGAAGGATACCGTTGAGATGGAGGAGGAGGGTGCTCTTTCCCGCTCCGTTGGGACCGATGATGGCGATTGACTCGCCCTGGTCGATCGTGAAGGTCACGTCGCGCAGCACCTCGGTGCCGTCCGGGTACGAGAAGCTCAGAGCGACGGCTTCCACGGCCGGCGGCCGCGTATCGTCACGGTCATCACCGCTCGACGGGAAGGGCTTCAGATCGACGACCGCGCTCATAGCGAGGAGAACACTCGGATGACGACGACCGCGGCCAGGAGGCCTCCGAGGAAGGCAGCGTCGGTCGCTACGAAACGACCCCCGTCCAAGACCCGCACGGTGCCGTCGTAGCCGCGGCTGAGCATGGCCACATACACGCGCTCTCCCCGACTGTAGCTCCGCAGGAAGAGCGCGCTCAGCATGTGTCCGAGGGTGGGGACGTTCCAGAGCCAGCGGGCCCGGTAGTTCCTGGCCGTCATCGCTCGCCGCATGCGTTGGAGCTCCTCCACGAACACGAAGCTGTATCGATACATGAAGCTGACGATGAGCACGAAGATCCGCGGGGTGCGCAGCTGCTCGAAACCCGCTACCAGCTCGGCGAAACTGGTGGTCGAACCGAGGATGATCATGCTGAGTACGCCCAGCACCGCCTTGGCTCCCGCGTTCCAGAGTACGAGCAGGCCTTCACCGGTCACTCTCATGCCGCCGAGGCTGTATCCACCGCTTCCTGCCTGATGGAAGAAGGGGAGGAATATGGCCACGACCAGGACGAACGGGACCACGACCAAGGCGCGTTTGAGAACATGCCTGAGGGGGAGTCGGGAAAGGCCCACCAGAAAGGCCAGGATCACGGCGTAGAGAGCAAACGCCCAGACCGCCCGGGCCGGGGTGGTGACGACGACCACCGTGAACCCGATGAACCCGAGGATCTTGGCTCTTGCATCCAGGCGGTGGAGCCGGCTCCGTTCGGCACGCGTCTCCGTGAGGAGCATGATGAACCCTAGGCGTGACCGGGGGGACCGGTCGGACCGGCCGACGATCTGCCCCGGGTGTCGTCATCGACGCGGCCGCCGTCTGCGGCGAGCGCCGCCTTCCTCCCGCCCAGCGCCCGGCCGACGATGACGACCAGCGCGAACAGCACGACCGTGCCGAGCAGCCCCGCTACGGCCGTGGCCACCCGCTCGCTGCCGAGCCCAGGGAACTGGTAGTCACCAAGGGGTGACAGGCCCCACGTCGGTTCTTCACTCGCCGCGGATTCGAACCCTTTGTCGGCGGCGACCTTCTCCAGTCCATCCGGCGAACCAGAGGCGAACGGCGATACGAAGACGGCGAGGGCGACCGCCACCACCAGCGCTCCGGCCACGAACGACCAGAATCGAGTCCGGCCGGCCACGCGGACCCGGGGGCTGCCGGGGGTCGGGCGGACGGTCTCGAGAGGGAGATCGAAGCTCTTGACGAGATCGGGTCGGGCGGCCAGTACCGCTCCGACGACCGCGGTCGTGATGAGGGCCTCGCCGATGCCGATGACCATGTGCACCGAGACCATAGCCGGCAACGCGATCCTCATAGGGACCGTGCCGGAGAGCGCCAATTCGGCGGAAGCGGCCAAGGAGGCCACCACCACGGCGATCCACGATGCGACCGCGACTGAGACGAGATAGCCGGTGAGCGTGCGGGGGAGGAGCTTCTTGAGTCCGTAGAAGAAGGCGTAGCCGACCAACACAGCGACCACACCCATGTTGAATACGTTCGCACCGAGAGCGGTCACGCCACCGTCGGCCATGCCCAGGGCCTGGACGACAAGAACGACCGTCATCACGATCGGCGCCGCCCAGGGGCCGAGGAGGGCCACGGCGAGCATCGCCCCCAGGAAATGCCCACTGGTGCCTCCCGCCACCGGGAAGTTGAGCATCTGGGCGGCGAAGATGAAGGCCGCCGTGACGCCCAGCAGAGGGATCGTCCGTTCGCCGAGCTTGCGGGTGGTCTTGCGCACGGCGTATGCAACAGTGCCCAGAGAGACCACACCGGTCGTGACGGCGACAGGGACGTCTACGAATCCGTCGGGGATGTGCATCCTTCGCCTCTTCTCGCTCGATCTTTGCAGGCGCGGCAACAACCGAAGACCGTTATCTCTCTCGCGACGAAATCCTGATCGCGATCGAGGGTCTCGATGAGGCCGCCCAGATCTTGGTCATGAACGTGAGCCACATGGCCACACTCCCCGCACACGAGGTGATGATGGGGGACTTCCTCCTCCACCTCGAAGAACCGCCGAGTGGGTCCCAGATGGGTCTCCTTGACGAGCCCCAGACCGACAAGCAACTCGAGAGTACGGTAGACCGTGGACATGTTGATGTGGGGGAACTGCTCCTGCACCTGGGCGCACACTTCTTCGGCGCTCATGTGGGAGTCCCCACTCCGGAGTACATCCCAGACGAGGGTCCTTTGAGGTGTCAGGCGATAGCCCAACTCCTGCAGGGTTCGTGTGGCGTGATGCGTCATTGCAATTGCAAAGATATTGCAATAGCGTGAGAGTGTCAACAATCCGCGGGATCGCGGGCCGCCGGCCGGACCCTGGGGCGGTACCGTGGCCGGTGGCCTCGGGCGCTCGCGTCTGCTAGTGTCGCTCGCGTGAGAGGAGGTGATCTTCGATGGACTTTCCGAGACTGACGACGCTTTCTCACGGCTCCGGCTGAGCGTGCAAGATCGGCCCCAAGGACTTGGGGCAGGTCATGAGTATGCTGCCTCCCATCGAGGATCCCGATCTGCTCGTCGGTTCCGACACGCTGGACGATGCGGCGATCTACAGGGTGAACGATGAGATAGCTCTGGTCCAGACGGTGGACTTCTTCACGCCCGTCGTCGACGACCCCTGGGATTTCGGTCGGATAGCCGCCGCGAACGCCCTTTCGGACATCTATGCCATGGGAGCTCGTCCCCTCACGGCTCTCAACATCGTGGGCTTCCCTTCCGGCGTACTCCCCATCGAGCACCTGGGGCTCATCCTCCAAGGGGGGGCGGAGTCGGTCAAGGCTGCCGGGGCCACCATCGTCGGAGGGCACACCATCGACGATCCCGAGCCCAAGTACGGTCTGGCCGTCACCGGGATAATCAGACCCGGAGAGGAGTTGACGAACGCTGGGGGTAGACCGGGCGACTTCCTGGTCCTGACCAAGCCTCTCGGCACCGGCATCGTCGCGACCGCCATCAAGATGGGCACGGCATCGGAGGCCGCGATCGTCGCGGCCACGGCGTCCATGGCCGCCCTCAATCGAGATGGCGCCGAGGTGGCGCGCATGCACGGCGTGCGCGCGCTCACCGACGTGACCGGCTTCGGTCTGCTCGGCCATCTGAGCGAGATGTGCCGCGCGAGCGGGACCTCGGCCGAGGTGTGGTTCGGTTCTCTGCCGTTGCTTCCCGGTGCAGTATCCTTGGCCCAGCAAGGGGTGGCTCCCGGGGGGACCAAGCGCAACCTGGAGTACGTCGAAGGATGGACGTCCTTCGACCCGGGACTGGAGCCGTGGCAGAAGCTGCTGGCGGCCGATGCCCAGACATCGGGCGGGCTCATCCTTGCTGTACCTGAGGGGACCGTGGACGAGGTCATGGCGGATCTACGGAGCAGGGCGACGCCCGCTGCGGTCGTGATCGGCCGGTTGCTGGCGCAGGAGGGGCCGCTCCTGAGGGTGCGAGCGACCGGAACGTAGGTCACACGGCTATCGACGAGTCCCGGTCGAGCAACACCGACAGGCTCACGGTGGTACCGCCCCCAGAGGCTCTGGAGAAGCTCACCTCGTCCATCAGAGCGACCATGAGGGGTAGACCCAGGCCTCGGCTCTGGAAGGTCTCTTGCGTGCGGGTGGGTGGTCGGAACAGCCCGGTGTCGGTCACGATGAAGGTCAGGCGATGGGCTTGAAGGCTGGCGCTGACTTCCAGCGAAGTGGCCCGGCAGCCCGAATGCTCCACGGCGTTCGCACACGCCTCCGATACGGCGACCTTGAGGTCGAAGATGCGCTCCATGTCCAAGGCGGCTTCGCGAGCCACTTCTTCGACGAAGCAGCGGACCTCGGCCAGACGGGAAGTCTCAGCCTCCACCCGGATCACGCGGCAGAGGCTTTGGCCATGGTCACCCATCACGTCCGGACCTGGTCGGCCACCGCCGCGGCCGCCGTTTCCCGATCGGCGAACACTCGGAAATCAGGGTCTAGCAAGAGCCCGACTATCTCAAGAAGACGCCGCACGTTCTTGTTGGGGCCGATCACCCCGAGCCATCCAGCGCCCCGCAGACGACGCACTACCGACAGAAGGACCGAGAGCCCACCACTGTCGATGTATGTCACCTGCTCCAAGTCGAGTAGCACGACGCCGTGCTGTTCGTCGAGGAGTTCACGCAACTTGGCCTCGACCGACCCACAGGTGCTGTGGTCGATCTCCCCCCTGGCCTCGAGGAGCGGCGCTCCCTCGAGGTTGCCTCGTGTCATGTCCATAGCCACCAGATAGTCGTCGTTTGAACCGCGTTCTCGCTGATACCCGGAGCTTGGTTTGCTAAACACTCGATGAGCACCATCCTTGGGGCAGTGGAGGGAGCGGTTCAGACTCGGGTCGAATCAGAGGAGTCCGTCGACGGTCGTGAGCGTGTAGCCGTTGGCAAAGAGCCAGTCGACCACCCGGGGGATGGCGGCCACGGTCTGGCTTCGGTCCTTGCCGCCGTCGTGCATGAGGATTATGGCCCCGGGCTTCGTCTGCGCCTTGACACGGGACAGGATCTGTTCAGGGTCGGGGAACTTCCAATCGAGGGTGTCGACCGTCCACAATACGATCTTCAGACCCATGTCTCCCGCGATGGAGGCGACCTTGGCATCGTATATCCCATAGGGAGGCCTGAGGTAGCGGCAGCCTCCGATCACGCTGTCGGTGCGGGCTATCTCCTTCCGGACCGTATCTTCACTCACTTCTGTCAGTATGGGGTGGCCCCAGGTGTGGTTCTCCACCTCGTGCCCGGCGTCCTTGATCTTCTGGATCATCTCCCGATTGCCCGCGGCACATCCGCCCAGGACGAAGAACGTGGCAGGCACGTGTTTGCCGGCGAGCGCGTCGAGCACCGCCTGAGTGGACGTGCCGGGGCCGTCGTCGAAAGTGAGGGCGGCGAGCTTCTGCCCGGGCTTGGCGCTGCCACCGCGTACCACGAGTGCATCTTGAGGCGTGGACAGCACGAAGGCTGCTGCCTGCTTGTGGCTCGAAGTCCCCTTGAACTCCTCTCGGAGACCGGGTTCCCCTGCGTGGTCGAGGCTGACGAAGGGACCTTGGCCCTCGACAGTCGTATCGAAGGCTATCGCGGAGGTCTTCCGGGCGATCCCTTCGAGCCGGTGTTCTCCATGTCTGACGAGGATCCGTGACCCGTCGGCGAGTCCCGCATCCCTGGTGAGCACCCCTCCGTCAAGCGAGCGATCGGCTCCGGCGCCTCCGGCTAGAGCTGTGACATCCCCCGTCAGGTCGAGGCTCGACCCGGGGCGCGCCAGCAGGGTCGTTACCGCCTCGATCTCCGACACCTGCGTGCTCGCCGGGATCAAGTACAGGGCGCCGTTCACCGAGATCAGACTGCGCTGATTGACGGAGCCGGTGGGGAGGAGGAGGAACGCGAGGAGCGCCAGGAGAAGGGCGGTAACTACCGCAGACAGACCACGGGCCGCCGCGCGTCGCTCCGCGGCGTGCGGCGCGCTCCTCTGCGGACCAACTGTCGGATTCGCTGCCATGCTGATCTCAGTCTATCCCGTCGCAGACCAACGGAGCGTCGGATGTCGGGCGGCCCCAGCTTCGTCCACCCTTCTGACGGGGGTGGTGTATGGAGCCCCGCGGAGCATCTCGGGGTCCTTCCGTGCTTCATCGTCTATCTGCTCCATCGCGGCGACAAAGGCGTCGAGGGTGGCGAGGTCTTCGGTCTCGGTGGGCTCAATCATCATCGCTTCCGGGACGATGAGGGGGAAGTAGACCGTCGGAGCGTGGATGCCGAAGTCGAGGAGACGCTTGGCCACATCGAGGGCCGTGACCCCCTTTCGCGAGGGAGATGCGGCGGAAAGGACGAATTCGTGCATGCACGGCCTGTCGAAGGGGAGGTGGTATCGAGCACGCAACCTGGAGCGTAGGTAGTTCGCGTTCAAGACTGCGTCCTCACTCACTCGGGACAGGCCGTCTCCTCCCATGCGGAGGAGGTATGCGAAGGCCCGCACCAGCACCCCGATATTGCCGTGGGCCCCTTTCAGCCGTCCTACGGTGAGAGGACGATCGTACTCGAGCCGGTAGGAGCCGTCCGTCGGGGACCGACCGACCAGCGGGACGGGCAGGTAGGGTTCGAGAAGGGCGCGGACCGCCACCGGTCCGGCGCCGGGGCCGCCTCCTCCGTGAGGGGTGGAGAAGGTCTTGTGCAGGTTCAGATGGACGACGTCCATACCCATGTCGCCGGGGCGGGCCTTGCCCAGTATGGCGTTGAGATTCGCCCCGTCGTAGTAGCAGAGGGCCCCGGCTTCGTGGACCGCCCGCGAGATCTCGAGGATGTCCTCCTCGAAGAGGCCCAGGGTGTTCGGATTGGTCAGCATCAGGGCCGCGACGCGCTCGGAGAGGTTCGCTCGGAGCGTCCCCAGGTCGATCAGGCCCTTGGGTGAGCTCGGCAGCTCGATCACCTCATAGCCCGCCATCGCGGCGCTGGCCAGGTTGGTGCCGTGGGCGGAATCGGGGACGATCACGGTGTCCCTGCCCTCGCCGCTGTGATCGCGGTGGAAGGCCTTGATCATGAGGACGCCCGTCAACTCCCCCTGAGCTCCGGCGGCCGGTTGGAGCGTCATCCGGTCCATGCCGGTGATCTCGAGGAGGGCGCGTTCCAGCTCGGACATGAGGCGGAGCACGCCCTGGGTGTCGGCCTCGTCCTGGAGCGGGTGCAGCTGCGCGAAACCAGGGAGGGCCGCCAACTCCTCGTTGAGTCTGGGATTGTATTTCATCGTGCATGAACCGAGGGGGTAGAACTGTGAATCAACCGAGTAGTTCAGCTGGGACAATCGCGTGTAGTGCCGGACCACGCGAGATTCCGACACCTCGGGGAGGCGTGGAGGGTCGGTTCTGGTCCTCACTCCAGGCAGCAGCGTTCTCACGGGGACTTCCGGCACGCCCGCTCGGGGTACGTCCATCCCGGCATGTTCGGGGCGGCTCTGTTCGAAGATCAGCGGCTCCAGGAGTGATCGATTCATGCGGTCTCCGCAAGCGCAGTCCGAGCCTCTTCAAGGACGCCACGAGCCTCGATCACGTATCTCTCGAGGGCTTCCGGGGTGTTCGATTCGGTCGCGGCGACGAGCAGGACCGACTGCGGGTCGATGTTCCCGGCGGCGGGAAGGAGGGCTCCGACGAAGTCGGGGACCCGTGAGAGCGGAACGCCGGGGTCCACGTCGCGTTGGCGCATCCGCCGGGCGAAATCGGCCGCTGAGAGGGGCAGAGAGAGAGCGAACTCGTAGAAGAAGGGGCCGTCGACGAGCAGTCGGACGCCGGGTAGCGCGCACAACTCCCTTTGCAGGTGATGAGCCCGTTGGAGGCAGACTTCGCCCAGGCGTCTCAGCCCCGAGGGTCCGAGGAGGGCCAGGTGGATCGTAGCGGCCAACGCGCTCAGCGCTTGGTTGGAGCAGATGTTCGAGGTGGCCCTGGCTCGCCGGATATGCTGCTCCCGGGTCTGAAGGGTGAGCGTGTAGCTCCTACTGCCCAGAGAGTCGACAGTCTGACCGACGATGCGTCCGGGGATCTGACGGACGTGCTCGGTCCGACAGGCCAGGAACCCCACGGACGGACCGCCGAAGCTCATCGGGTTCCCGAATGCCTGGGCGTCGCCGACCACGATGTCGGCGCCCATGGCCCCGGGCGCTTCGATCACGCCCAGGACCAGCGGATCGACCGCCACGACCAGGATCGCGCCGACGGCGTGAGCCGAATGGGCCAAGGGCTCGAGATCCTCGATCACTCCGTAGAAGTTCGGCTGCTGGACGACGACGGCCGCGATCCCTTGCTCCGGGGACGGGAGGATGGTCGTGGCTGACCCGGGGTCCAGCGGGCCATCGGCGATCGTGATACCGGGACCGGAGGCATACGTGTGGACGACTCGCCTGGTCTGGGGATGGATCCCGGCCGAGAGGAGACAGCCGTGCCGCCCGGTGAGGCGGGCGGCCATGAAGACCGCCTCGGCGACGGCCGAAGGACCATCATAGAGAGAGGCGTTGGCCGACTCCATGCCGGTCAGCTCGCAGATCGTCGTCTGGAACTCGAAGATGTGTTGTAGGGTGCCCTGGCTCACCTCTGCCTGATAGGGCGTGTAGGCGGTCGAGAACTCGCCTCGTGCGACGAGCCCCCGGACGGCCGCGGGCACATCGTGCTGATAGTGCCCGGCACCCAGGAAGGAGAAGGGCCCCGACGGCCGATCGAGCGCGGCCAGAGCTTCTACATACGCTCGGGTCTCGGACTCGCTGAGCCCGGGCGGGAGGTCGAGTCCGGCATGGAGTAGAGGATCGGGGATGGGCGCGAAGAGCTCGTCGACCGTGGGGAGCCCCAGCACGTCGAGCATGGAACGTCGATCGCTCTCGCTATGACTCTCGTATGCCACCGCATCCCCTTCTGAGAGAGGTGTCCAGGGGTCGTTTGTCGATTATTCGGTGTTCTCTCATACTTCCCTCATATCTTAGAGCGAGAATCTGCTCGGTTGATATCGGAGCCCGAGCTATGAGGAGGTACTCGGCATGAAAGGGCTGTTGCGACGCAAATGGATCCTTGTCGCGTTGACGGTGGCGATATTCCTGTCGGTGGGAACGGTCGCCTGGGCGGCCACGGGTGATGAGAACCCGATCGAGACGGCGCAGGGCGCATTCGTCGAAAGAGCGAAGGGAGATCTTCCGACCCGGGAGGAACTGAAACAGCGAAAAGAGCGGGTGATCGAGCGTCAGAAGGCCCTCATGGGATTGGTCAGAGAGAAGATGACATCCGAAGACCAGGTGGCCTTCGACGACCTCGTGCAGTCGATCTCCGATCAGCGTGAGGCGATCAAGGATGCGGCCGCCGCCCTGAAGGAGACCATCAAGGAACTTCGTGAGCTGACGGACGAGTACCTGGAGCCCGGAGAAGGAGTGGCCGGACCCGCTGCATTCTCGATACAGTGAAGGTGTCGATGCACTGAGTAGGTGATCCCGGCGGCGGCACGCCGAACAAAGCCGGGCGCCCGGGCTCGCTGGAGCCGGGCGCCCGGCAGATATCCGGAGCGTGGAAGGATGGTGCGATTTGGCACCGGCTAGAGACACGTCCCATCCGTCGGGGGTGGTCGTCATAGAGGACGATCCCTCCATATCCGAGCTCCTCGAACTGTATCTGAGCCGCGAAGGCTATGTAGTCCGGGTCGCTGCGCTGGGTGCGGCGGGCGTGACCCTCGTCAGGGAGACCGATCCGGGGTTGGTGGTCCTCGATCTGATGCTTCCCGACGGCTCGGGATTCGACGTTCTCAAGGCACTGCGGGTCTTCTCCCAGGTGCCACTCATCATCCTGACGGCCCGCGATGCGGAGCAGGACAAGATCCTGGGGCTGGAGCTCGGTGCCGACGACTACATGGTCAAGCCTTTCAGTCCGGGGGAGCTGGTGGCCCGGGCTCGAGCGATCCTGCGTCGCGCCGCCTCGCCGGAAGGCGCCGCCTCTACCGCCCAGACGCTGGGTGGCGTCCGACTGCTTCCGGCCGAGCGCACAGTCCTGGTCGACGGCGCGAAAGTCGACCTGACCCCCAAGGAATTCGAACTACTCCACTATCTTCTCGTCAACCGGGGACTCGCTTTGGGACGTGATCGTCTGCTGGAAGAGGTCTGGGGATACTCGTTCTATGGGGACGCGCGCACCGTGGATGTCCACATCGCTCAAGTGCGCAAGAAGCTGGGCTCTTGGGGGTGCATCATCCAGACCGTGTGGGGGTTGGGCTACAGGGTCGACGAAGAGGCGGCCCCGTGAGCGACTCTGGCATCGACCCCGGCGACGGCTCGGTGAGACGGGCGCCCTCCATGCGGACGAGGTTGGTCCTGGCTCTGGCCGGAGTGTCGGTCTTCACCCTCGTGGTGGTAGGCATAGTGTTCTATGCGTTCCTGGGGAGCTACGTGCTGGACCGGCAGAGCGAGGAGCTTCGCGATCGAGCCGTCGAGATCGCCGAACGGATGGAGGGTCTGGCGGGGTCGTTCGCCGACGGCCGCCCGGCCGCCCGAGTCATCAACCTTCTCTTGCGTATCGACCTGCGCAGCTTGCCTGCCGACGCCGGTATCGTGGTGTTCGTGGGGGATGAGCCGGTCGCGGACGCCGGTACGGTCCCGGTGAAGAAAGACAACCTCGAAAGACTGCGGGTCGCGGGTGAGGAGGTGGTGGCCGCCGGTACCGGGGTCCAGGTGGTCAGATCGCTGGCCGACGTGATCGGCCGCTCGGCAGGGCTCGTGGTCGCGGCCGCTCCCATCGATATCGTTGGGGAAGCCGACGGCGTGGTCGTGGTGACCCTGGCCACGACCGATGCGTTTGCGGCCCGGGGTGGTTTGGCGCGTCTCCTGGTGATCGCCGGCGTGATCGCGCTGGCCGTTGCCGTGGCCGTGGGTCTGGGTCTGGGATCGTGGATGGCCCGGCCCCTTCGCCGGCTGTCTCTCGCCGCCCGGACGATGGCCCGAGGTTTCTACGACCGGCCTGTGACCGGCACCTATCCGGGCGAGGTCCAGGAGCTTGCGGGCAGCCTGGAGACGATGCGGCGCGAGGTGGTGAGGAGCGAGGAGTCCCTGCGGGGTTTCGTCGCCTCCGCCGCTCATGAGTTGCGCACCCCCCTCACTTCCATCCAGGGTTTCTCGCAGGCCTTGCTCGACGGCACCGCCGCCACCCCCGAACAGCAGCAGCGGGCGGCGGCGGCGGTCTACAGGGAGTCAGCCCGTCTGCAGAGGCTGGTGGACGCCCTACTGACCCTCTCTCGATACGATTCCGGGGAGTTCCGGCCCGATGTGGCCCTGGTACGGGTGGAGACACTGGTGAGTGAGGAGGTCGACCGGCTCGTGCAGGTGGGTATCGCGACCCCCGGGCAGGTGACGGTCCGAGCCGGCGGGAACACTGACGCCCACACCGATGCCGACATGCTGAGACAGGTGGTGGGTAACCTGCTCAGGAACGCCGTGCAGTACGGCGGGGACGACCCGATAGAGGCTCGGGTCAGGGTCGAGGATGGTCGGATGGTAGTGGAAGTGGAGAGCGGGGGAGAACCGCTCGATCAGATCGAGAGGCTTCATGTCTTCGACCGGTTCTACCGGGGATCGGCAGGCCGGAAGGCAGAAGGTCTGGGCTTGGGATTGGCGCTGGTACGAGAGATCTGCACCGTCCTCGGCGGGAACATCGAACTCGTGGGAAGGGGTCCGGAGACGGTGTTCCGGGTGACGTTGCCGGCGCACCAAGGGGAGGTCTGAGGCCGACTCCGTACGGGTGAGCTTCGAGGGCCGTGTGCTACCATACCTGCGCGCGATGAATCCGGAAATGTGAGGTCGGCGTGCGCATCACTTTCATCGAACCAGCCGCTCCAGGCTTCCATGTATACAGCTTCGTGAAACAGCTTCGGCTGGGCCTGCCGCTCTTGGGAGCACTTATGGCGCAACGTGGGCACGAGGTCCGTGTCTACGCCGAGAGTCTCAGCGAGGTCGACTGGGACGACGTCCTTTCGTCCGACGTGGTGGGCATATCCGCGACTACGTCGACGGCTGTGCGGGCCTATCGCTATGCTCAGCGGGTCCGCGATGCGGGTATACCGGCCTTGATGGGTGGCCCCCATGTCACCTTCCTGGCCGACGAGGCCATGGATTTCTGCGACTACGTCATCAGGAACGAGGGCGAAGAGACCCTGGTCGAGCTCATCGACTATCTTCAGGGACGGGGAGCGGTCGAGGACATCCTCGGTCTGACCTATCGGGACCAGGAAGGACAGGTGGTGCACAACCCGGCGCGTCCACTCCTGGCCTCTCTCACCGACCTGCCCTGGCCCGACATGAGTCTGGTGGTGAATGGCGACAAGGTGAGTCCCACGCCGATGCTCGCGTCGCGAGGCTGCCCCTACGGATGTGAGTTCTGCTCGGTCGTTCTGATGTTCGGGCGACGGGTGCGGACGGTCGAGCCGGAGGAGGTCGTCAAGCAGATCAAGCGCCTCAAACCGAGGAAGATATTCTTTTACGACGACAACTTCTTCATCAGCAAGAGGCGGGGCAAAGAACTGCTCCAGCTGATGATCAAAGAGAAGCTCGATGTGCCGTTCTTTGCCCAGATCCGAGCAGATTCGGTGTACAAGGACGGCAAGGAGGACACCGAACTCCTCGACCTGCTCTGGAACGCTGGAGGGCGGATCGTGTATCTGGGGCTGGAGTCGGTGAACCCGGAGACCCTCAAGGAATACCACAAGGAGTCGAGCATCGACGACATGGCCGGCGGTCTGGAGGCTCTGGCCACCAAAGGTATCCGGACGCACGGGATGTTCGTCTTCGGAGCCGACTCCGACACTCCTGAGTCGCTGCAGGAGACGGCCCATTTCGCCCTGGAGCACGGGCTCAACAGTGCGCAGTTCCTGGTGTTGACGCCTCTGCCCGGGACCCGCCAGACGGCTCAATTCGAGGAAGAAGGTCGTATCTTCACCAAGAACTGGACCCTGTACGACGGGCACCACGTGGTCTTCTGGCCCAAGAACATGACCCCGTACGAACTGCAGGAGATCACCCTGCAGGCGCACAAGAAGTTCTACAGCGGACGCAGGGTGCTCGCTCTCAAGCATGAGGGTCCCATCTACCGCAAACATCAGGTCCAGGGCTATCTCATCAGCCGGGCCTGGGAACACGTGCGCGAGAACCGCGACTTTCTGCGGGAACTTCGAGACTTCTCCGAATCGCAGACGCCGCCGGCCCCGGGCGAGCGGAAGTTCCTCAAGTCAGGTCTGGAGACGCTCCCGAACTAACGGGCGCTGGGCGGGCCGGGTCGGGGGAGCACGTTTCTCTTCGGAGGATTCTCGTCGTTCTCTCCGAACTCGATATCGATTGTCGACTTCCACAGTTCCTGTTCGACTTGGAGGAACACTTTTGGCCAAAGTCGTGGCCTTTGCGAATCAAAAAGGCGGGGTGGCCAAGACGACCACCACGCTCAATCTGGGCGTCGCCCTGCAGGAGATGGGCTACCGGGTGCTGGCTGTCGACATGGATCCCCAGGGGAACCTCACGATGAGTCTGGGGCTCAACCCGGACGAGGTCAGGCCCAGCATGTTCGATGTGCTCGTCAACGGTACGAGCATCGATGCCGCGCTCTACCATCAAGAGATCGACGTGGTCGGTTCGAGCATCGACCTGGCCGCGGCGGAGATCGCCCTCAGTTCCCTGATCGGGCGGGAGAGGGCCCTCAGCAAGGCGCTCCTCCCCGTGAGGGATCGATACGACTTCATCGTGATAGACACGCCTCCGTCTCTGGGGCTCCTGACCATCAACGCTCTCACCGCCTCGGACGCCGTGATCGTCCCGGTCCAGTGCGAATACCTGTCTCTTCGGGGATTGGCCCAACTGGAGCGTACCCTCGAGCTGGTGAGGGAGAATCTGAACCCGGGCGTGCACATCGCGGGGATCGTTCCCACGATGTACGATTCACGCACGGTCCATGGGCGAGAAGCCGTGGAAGTGCTACGAAACAGCTTCGGTGATCTCGTTCTCGAGACTCCGATCAGAAAGACGATAAAGTTCGCGGAGGCACCGGTCAAAGGGGAGTCGGTACTCAAGTACGCGCCCGACAGCCGGGCGGCTCAGGCCTATCGCCAGCTCGCGAGAGAGGTGATCGATGGAAAAAAGATCTAGCATGAAGGACAGCGGCCTCAGCTCTCTCTTCAGGGCGACGGAGGCGAAGAAGGCGGAAGAAGACCGGCAGGCCGGAACGGACGCGCCACAGACGGGCGCGCCAGACCCGAAAGACCCGGCGGTCCCGGGTCCCGAGCAGCCATCCGCCGGTCCGAGCGGGGACCCGGTCCCGTCCGACAAGGGCTGGTCGTCCGCCGTCCATCACGAGGGGGGCAGACGCACCTTGATCCACCCCTCCCGCAGCTTCCCCGCGGTCATCCGTGTGGTCGGCGTCGGCGGTGCCGGGACCAATGCGATCAACCGCATGCTCGAGGCCGGGCTCGAAGGCGTGGAGTTCATTGCCATCAACACCGACGCCCAGGCGCTGGCCATGTGCGAGGCCGATCACAAGCTTCGGATCGGCAGGGATCTGACCAAGGGCCTCGGCGGCGGCTCCGACCCCAAAGTCGGCCGGGATTCCGCCGTCGCCGCCTATGACGAGATCAAGGCGAACCTCAAAGGCAGTGACATGGTGTTCATCACGGCCGGCGAAGGCGGCGGCACCGGGACCGGTGCCGCGCCGGTGGTGGCCGAGATAGCCAAGTCCCTCGGGGCGCTCACCATCGGCGTGGTGTCGCGCCCGTTCGCGTTCGAGGGCAAACGCCGAGGGCTACAGGCCCTGGAAGGGGTGCGGACCCTTCGGCAGAGAGCCGACACGGTCATCGTAGTGCCCAACGACAAACTCCTCGAAGTGGCCGACCGGGGCACATCCATGCTGGAGGCTCTCCGCCTGGCCGACGACGTGCTGAGGCAAGGGGTGCAGGGGATCTGTGACCTGGTCACCGTGCCCGGCCTCATCAACCTCGACCTGGCCGACGTGCGGACGATCATGACCGGCGCGGGCACGGCCCACATGGGCATAGGCCGGGCCCGGGGCGACCAGCGTGCCGAGAAGGCCGCGGAGATGGCCGTCAACTCCTCCTTGCTCGAGACATCCATCGAGGGAGCCCGGGGGATCCTCCTCAACATCAGTGGCGGCGGCGATCTGTCGCTGCACGAGGTGAACGAGGTGGCCGAGATCATCAACGCTGCGGCCGATCCCGAGGCCAACATCATCTTCGGGGCGGTCGTCGACGAAGCCTTGGGCGACGCCCTGTGGGTCACGGTGGTGGCGGCCGGGTTCGACGCCACCAGCGAACAGGTGCTCGTCGAGCAGGTCGAGAGCGCCACCAGGCATGACCGGCCGATCGTCCACCAGTCTGCCGAAGCGGGGACGACGGATGCGCCCGCGGGCACCGAGCCCCGGGGACCCAGCGAGACCCAGGGGGAGGCTGAATCCGGACCGAGGCGCGATATCGGCGGCGCGGACAACGGACTCGAGGTGCCGCCCTTTCTGCGCTAGTCGGAGAGGTCGCGTTCGAAGTAGAGGCAGGTCTTCTCCATCAGTCCAAGACTGCGATAGAAGGCGTGGGCGTCGAGGTTCCAGGCTTCCGCCAGTAGGGACAGCCGGCCGCAGCCTCGCTCACGCGCCACCTTCTCGGCGGCCTCGACGAGACCTCGGCCGATACGGTTCCGCCGGTGGCCTCGTGTGACTACGACGTCCTGGAGTTCGCAGGCGAGGGCGCCGGTCCACGTGCTGTACGAGAAGATGAGGGCGCACATCCCCACGAGGCCGTGCGGTGTCTCGGCCACGATGAGGGTATGGTTCTTGGAGGACAAAATGTCGGTGACGATGGCCGCGAGACGGTCGGACCCCGGGGCGCTCACCCCATGGTGCTCCATGATCTCTTCGAGCAGGGAGATCAATGCGGTGATGTCTTGGGCGACCGCTTGACGGTAGGTGATCATCGACAGGAGAGTAGCAGACGGACCGACGACGGAGGTCGAGATGCTGTATCTGAACGGGGAGTTCATGCCCCTCTCCCAGGGCTCGGTGGCCGTGGAGGATCGCGGCTTCCAACTGGGCGACGGGATATACGAGGTCATCAAGGTCATGAACGGCCGCCTCGTGTGGCTCGAAGACCATCTGGCCCGGTTCGAGCGGAACCTCGGTGAGATCTGGCTCTCCCACGCCTTGCGCGACCATCCGTTGGCCCAGGTGCTCCCAGACCTGGTCGGCCGGTCGGGTGTGGTCGACGGTCTGGTGTACGCGCAGATCACCAGGGGCGTGGCTACACGGAACTTCGTTTTCCCCGACGGGGTCCGGCCCACGGTCCTCGCCTATGCGCAGTCCGAGGAGAGTCTGAGCGAAGAAGCGATCCTCGCGGGGGTGGTCCTTCATCCCGTCGAGGACCAGCGGTGGGCCCGGTGCGACATCAAGTCCACGAACCTGCTGGCGGCCGTACTGGCCAAGGAGGAGGCCCACGAGGCAGGAGCTCAGGAGGCCCTCTTCATGGGTCCGCACGGATTGGTGCGAGAGGGGGGATCGTCCAATCTGTTCGCCCTCATCGACGGCGTGATCCGTACCCATCCGCTGAACCGACGTATCCTCGGGGGTATCACGCGTTTGCACATCATCGAGATCGCCGGTCGACTCGGATACGAGGTCGACGAGCGGGCGTTCACGCTGGCCGAGGTCACGACGGCTTGCGAGCCGGGCACTGAGGTGTTCACCGCATCGACCCTCAAGGACCTGTTGCCCGTCGTCCGGATAGGGTCAGACCGGGTCGGAGACGGTACACCCGGTCCGGTGACCCTCGCTCTCCTCGACGCTATGCGGGCGGAGCAGGCCTTGTCGGTCGGCCGGCAGCCCCCTCCCGCATTAGCTTCGCGAGGTTGACGTTCGGTAGATCGGGGCCGCTGCCGTCCTCCCCTGGGACTTCGAGGACGAAGGGGATTCGTGCGAATGCCGGTTCCCTGACCACCCGCCCGAGAGGGGCGCGGCCGATCTCTCCTTCCCCCAGGTTCTCATGGCGGTCGCGGTTCGAGCCGAACGGGGTCTTCGAGTCATTGAGATGGATGAGTCCGACAGACCCGAGAAGACCGCGTTCTCGGAGTTCTCCCACCAGAGCCTTGAGACCGGAGGCGGTGTGGAGGGGGTAGCCGGCGGCGAAGAGATGAGCGGTGTCGAGGCAGAGGCCGAGTGAAAGTCGCCCCGGGGGCCCGTCCGGACCGGCAGCGGACGTGTCTGCCAGCAGACGCTCTATTTCCTCCAGCGTGCTGCCGACGATGCCGCCGGAGCCTGCGCTCGTCTCGAGCAGAAGAGGGGGGAGGGCCGGATCGCCGCCCTCAGCGTCGATCATCCGGGTCGCCGCGCGGGCGGCGTCGCCAAGGGCTGCGACGATCCGGGGGAGCGACGAGGGGAAGCCGTCACCCCTGTGGGAACCAACGTGGGTGACCACACCGGTCGCGCGAGCGCGGGCGCCCATGGCGAGGGCGTGCGCCAGGGCCTCGGCCGAGCGCCGGCGGAGGCCGAGATCCGGCGAGGCGAGGTTGATGAGATAGATCGTGTGGACGAACAGGGGCAGGTGATACCGGGACAGGCCGGACGCGAGGGCCGCGATCTCCTCGGAACCGTAGGCGCGGGGGCGCCACACTCGAGGATTGCTGTTGAACACCTGCACGACCTCCGCCCCGATGGCATGGGCGCGCTCCGGCACCGGGGCGAAACCTCCCGCGGTCGAGATCTGCGCGCCTATCCGGGGGCGGCGATTCCGATCATGTCCCCGCCGTACACTTCCGCCGGTCATCTGCCGCTGCTGGCCCCTTCCCGTGATATGCCGTCGCGTGTCCTGTCCACGCCGAGGATATAGAATCGGAGGCGGATCGTTCCAGTCTGGAGTGAACAGGGGGGAGGTGGGAGTGTGACTGGAGAGGGATCTTCAAGGGGAGCGCATGGTGGGCCCGGGTTGGAGGTCTGGGCCGTCGAAGCGTACTTCGGCGGATCGCACGAGCACTTCCTCAAGGGGCTCATGCGGAACTCGCACCATCGGATCGCCGCGTTCACTCTGCCGGGTCGGTTCTGGAAATGGCGTATGCACGGAGGGGCGTTGACCCTGGGCCGGCAGGTGGCGGAACGCCGTCTTTCGGAAGGTTCGGCGTCTCCCGACGTGTTCTTCGTCTCGGACATGGTGGATCTTCCCGTGTTCCGGGCGACAGCGGGCCCGTGGTCCGCGGCGGTCCCCGCCATCCTGTACTTCCATGAGAATCAGCTGACCTATCCGCTCCCTCCGGGAGTCGAACGCGATCTCGGCTACGGGATGCAGAATGTGACGAGTGCGCTGGCAGCCGACACCGTGCTGTTCAACACCCATTCCCATCGGCGCGATTTCCTGGAGGCTGTCGGGGCTCTTCTGGGGAACATGCCCGACGAGATACCGAGTTGGGTCCCGGGGGTACTCGAGGCGAGGTCACGCGTCCTCCCGGTGGGGTGCGATCTTCGCCGGTTCGACCGTCATCACGACGCGGCGCTCGAGGAGGCCGCCGCCGGTCGCTGGGGCGACCGCTCCAGAGGTCCGCTGATCGTCTGGAACCAGCGCTGGGAGTACGACAAAGCGCCCGGAGACCTCTTCGAGGGGCTCTACGCCTTGAAGGCCCGGGGCCGCGATTTCCGTCTCGCGATAGCGGGCTCGAACCAGGGCACGCCGACCGCCGAGTTCCTCCGGGCCTTCGAGGAATTGTCCGATCACATCGTGCAATGGGGAAGGGTGGAGACCGAGGACGACTACGCTTCTTTGCTGTGGGGAGCGGACGTGGTGGTCTCGACCGCCATCCACGAGTTCTTCGGCATCTCCGTGGTGGAGGCTATGTACTGCGGCTGCCGACCCGTGCTGCCGCACCGACTGAGCTACCCTGAGATCGTTCCGGCCGATGCGCATGAAGACGTCCTCTACCGGGAAGGTGGACTTGTGGGCGCTCTCGAGCGGGCACTTGCTCGGCCCGACGCTTGGTCGGAAGACTGGCAACGGACCTGGGTGGCCCGGTACGATTGGGCCTCGCTCGCGTCGCGCTACGACGAGGAGATCCGCCGCTGCCGGGAGCGAGCTGCAGTCGGCGCACGGCACGAGTGGAGTGATTCGCCAGAGGGGGGAGCGACATGACGGAGAGACTGTCGATCGATATCCGGCGCTGCCTCACAGACTCGGGGGAAGTCCGGGGTCTCACCCAGGAGTCGCTCGACGAGTGGGCGCCCCGGCTGGAAGCGGCGAGACAGGCTGTCATCGGAGCCTCCGGCACGGGCATGATGGGTTTCACCGAGCTTCCTTTCGCCGAGCCTTCGGCCTTCACGGCGTTCGCGGAGCAGCGGCGGGGCACGTTCGATGACCTGCTCGTCATCGGCATCGGGGGATCGGCTCTGGGCACCATCGCGTTGTCTACCGCGCTCCTGCCGGGTCGGAAGGACGAGGTCGGTCCTGTCGACGCCGGTCGGCCTCGGCTGCATGTGCTGGACAACATCGATCCTGACGAGACCTACGGACTGCTGGAGCGGCTGGATCCAAGACGGACTCTCGTGAACGTCATCTCGAAATCCGGCACCACAGCGGAATCGATGGCCGGATACTTGGTGGTCCGAGAGCGCATCGAGTCTGCTCTTGGCACCGAGGCTCTGAGTGAACGGCTGGTGTTCACCACCGATCCAAGTGAAGGGATACTCGGGGGGATCGGCCGACATCTCGGGGTGCCCATGTTCGCTCTGCCCCCGGGTGTCGGCGGCCGGTTCTCTGTGTTGAGCTCGGTGGGTCTTCTGCCGGCCGCGTTGTGCGGCATGGATGTCGACGGCCTCCTGGCCGGAGCCCGAGATGCCGCCGCCTGGTTCGACGGGACCTCGGGTTGGGAGAACCCGGCGGTCGCGTTCGCCGGCATCCAGTTCCTCGAAGACACCGTGTTCGGGCGGCGCGTCAGCGTCATGATGCCCTATTCGGCCCGTCTCCGTGATATGGCCGACTGGTTCCGACAGTTGTGGGCCGAGAGCCTGGGCAAGGAGACCGATCGTCAGGGACGGCGGGTCAACGTGGGGCCTCTTCCCGTGAAGGCGCTCGGGGCGACGGACCAACACTCTCAGCTCCAGCTCTACAGCGAAGGGCCCGACGACAAGGTGGTGACCTTCCTGGGGGTGGCCGAGTTCGATCACGAGGTCCCGATCCCGGCCCCCGGGCCCGAGGCCGAGCCCCTTGCCTATCTGAGCGGTCACTCACTCGCGGAGTTGTTGTGGGCCGAACAGAAGGCCACGGCCTGGGCTCTCGCCCAGAAGGGTCGGCCGTCGCTGACGATCACGCTCCCCCGGGTCGACGCCTTCTCGGTGGGGGCGCTCATCTACGTGCTCGAGATGGCCACTGCCATCGCCGGCGACCTGTACGACGTCGACGCCTTCGACCAGCCCGGGGTGGAGTTGGCCAAGAGGGCGACGAACGCCCTCATGGGCCGCCCGGGCTATGAGGATCTGGCCGCGCGGATCGATTGACCGGGGACAGGTCGACGAGAATGAGGACGCGCGGGTCTGCGAGGCGGGCCTTGCGTGTCGCCCTGTGGCTGCTGGGTTTCACCCTCGTCTACAACGTGATAGAGGCCGGAGTGGCGGTCTGGGCGGGTGTGGGCGCCGACAGTATCGCCCTTCTGGGATTCGGGCTCGACAGCGTCATCGAGTGCGCCGCTGCAGCGGTGGTGCTCTGGAGGGTGTGGGTCGAGGCGCGCTCGCGCGACGAAGAGGAGGTCGAACGGGCGGAAAGGCGGGTGCTGCGGTTCGTGGGGGTGACGTTCCTGGTCCTAGCCGCGTACGTCACGACGGAAGCCGCGCTGACCCTGACCTCCGGCGACCGTCCGGATGCGAGCTTCGCCGGGACGATCCTTGCAGGGGCGTCGCTCGTCGTCATGCCTGCACTCGCTTGGGGAAAGCTGCGGGTGGCGGACCGTATGGGCAGCGTCGCCCTCAGAGCCGAGGCGCGGGAGACACTGGCCTGCGCCTACCTGTCGTTCGCGCTTCTGATCGGTCTGGTGCTGAATGCGGCCCTGGGCTGGTGGTGGGCCGACCCGGTCGCGGCCCTGGCGATGGTCCCCTGGCTGGTGGTCGAGGGTCTAGAGGGGATACGGGGTGAAGAGGAGGAGGCGGGGGAAGGATAGTCCCTGCGGTGGTGAGAACGCTCACGCAGCGAGGCCCACCTTGTCGGCGAACAAATGTTCGTATATCCTGTCGGCATGGGACCGCGAGCCGCCTATCGGGCCATAGCCCACCTCGATTTCGACGCCTTCTTCGCGGCGGTGGAGGAGAACCGCGACCCCTCGCTACGAGGCAAGCCGGTCATCGTCGGCGGCGGTGAGCGGGGAGTGGTGGCCACGGCCAACTACGTCGCCCGGCGCTACGGTGTGCATTCGGCCATGCCCCTGCGCACCGCCCGCCGTCTCTGCCCCCATGGGGTGTATCTCACCGGGCATCATGATCTGTACCATGAATATTCCCGCCGCCTCATGGCCATCCTCGACGGCTATTCGCCCCTAGTGGAGCAGATGAGCCTCGACGAGGCCTATCTCGACCTCACCGGCACCGAGCGTCTGTTCGGCTCGCCGGTGGAGACGGTCCGGCTCGTCCAGCGCCGGGTGGCGGAAGAGTTGAGGCTCAGCATCTCGGTGGGGCTGGCGACGAACAAGCTGGTGGCCAAAGTGGCCTCCGACTATCGCAAACCAGGAGGTTTTACGATCGTCCCTCCGGGGAGGGAGGCTGAGTTCCTGGCTCCTCTCCCGGTCGAGCGGTTACCGGGGGTGGGTCCAGCCCTCCTGGGGCGACTACACGATCGAGGTGTGGCCACGGTGGGGGATCTGGCCCGAGTGCCCCCTCATCTCCTGCGTCTCTCCTTCGGGGAGTGGGGAGAACTCTTGGCCCATCGCGCCCGGGGCGAAGACCCGCGCCGGGTCTCTCCCCGCGAAGAGGTGAAGTCCATCTCTCGCGAACGGACCTTCGACGAAGACGTCTCCGATATCGGCCTTCTGGAGTCGACCCTGATAGCGCTCACCGAGGATGTATGCCGCCGTCTGCGGCGCAAACGCTTGGAGGCCCGCACGGTCACCGTGAAGATCCGCTATTCCGACTTCGTCACCCATACGTGTTCCCATACCCTGCCCCGCCCGATGGACGTAGACGAGGTGTTCTTCGAGGAAGTCTTGGCTCTCTTTCGGACGGGACGCCGGAGGCGCTATCACTTGCGACTGGTGGGGGTGGGGCTCAGCAATCTGGTACCCCGGGCCTGGCAGGACGACCTGTTCGACCAAGAACTCCCGCTCCTGCGGGAGCTGGACCTCAGGATCGATACGATCCGGGAGAGATACGGCAAAAGGGCCGTGCTCAGGGGAGCGGCGCTGCCCTACCGCTAGTCGGTCACCGCGAAGAAACGCACCTCGGAGAGCGCCGCGTCGTCCCATTCGTAGTCGGGATAGACGGAGACGACCGTCAGCTTGACCCATTCCACGACGCTGCGCGTGGTCTTGATGGACTGGAACTCCTCGGTATCGAGCAGGTCGACGAGTTGGGTCGATCCGCTGGAGTACTCCACCTTCAACGATCTCACCCGAGCATTGCCCAGGAAGCGGTCGGCGTCCTTCTGGTACCCGTTGGCGAGGTCGATGCGTGAGAGCACCACCGGTTCGAGGAATTCGAAGAGGACCCACTCGCCCGCCCCAGGTCCTTCGGCGCCCTCGTTCCATGCGGTGGTGACGTCTCCGTCGAGGAGGTTGGTCGCCCGATAGCTGTTGCTGGCCGTGGCCTTGAGTACCGAGGAGGCCGAGGCGGCCTGAGGCCGGACGACTCTCACGGATTCGCTGGTCGACGACCCGGTCTGACCACTGGGAGTGGAGGTCGAAGTGATCCCCGTGGTGGCGGTGGTGCCGGGGACGCCTTCATACGGATCGACGTCGTCACCGGACTGAAGAGCCCTCTGTACCATGGTCCCCAGCGCGAACACGGTGACCGCCAAGAGGACGAGGAGCGCGAGGCCGAGCGCCGCGCCGATCGCCGACACCCGCCTCCGTCGACGGGCCCCGGGGTATGCGGGACCGCGTAGGGACGCGCCGCAGCGGCTGCAGAACAGCGCGCCCTTGTCGTTGAGGGCCTGACATTCTCGACATCGTGGAGAACCGGGGGTGTTCATCCCTGTCTGCCGTTCCCGAGTTCGTGTGTTTTCATGCGTAGTGTCCGCCTACCGGGCGAAGGTGCCATCCCGCGAAGACCGGCCCCGGGGTTGAAACGAGCGGCCGTCGCCACTACAATCCACGCGCCATTATGGCAGGGCGACGGAGTTCGCCCAACTGCTTTCTTTGCGCTGAAGACCTCTACCGCCGTGAGAGCTCGGCTACCCGAGGAGGTATGGGGCAGGCATGGGGATCCAGATTCTCGCAGTAGCCGTGGGCGGAGCCATCGGCTCCACGCTGCGCTACCTTGTGACCCTGGGGGCTGCACGTGTCGTGGGGGCCGGATTCCCGGTGGGCACCCTCTTGGTGAACCTCGTGGGATGCCTCATCGCGGGTACCATCTTCGGTCTCGCTGAGGAGCGGGCGGCCTTGCCGACGGTGGTCCGAATCCTTCTCCTCACGGGGTTCGCCGGCGGTTTCACGACCTTCTCCGCCTACGCGGTGGAGTCGGTCGCTCTGTTTCGCGACGGGCATTGGGTCCTCGGCCTGGCGAGTGTCGCGGCCAACAACCTTGCCGGGGGAGCCCTAGCCCTTGGAGGGGTCTTTCTGGGTCGGCTCATCTAGGCTGAGGAGGGAGGTCGGGATGACAAGCACCGCGTACAAGGTCATCGAGGTCTTCACGAGCGAGGAAGCCCGTTGGAGAGGGTCGCCGCTCTACGATGCCATCGTGCATGCGATAGCCAAAGAGGGCATCAAGGCTCGGTGCGTCGCGAGCCGAGGCATCGGAGGCTGCTACGAGACCGGCGAAGTCGCCTCACATCACGTTCTCGACCTATCGAACAACATGCCCGTGAAGATCGAGATCGTCCTGCCGGCGTCCGAACTCGAAGCGGTCGTCGACCGGATCGAGGAGATGGTCTCTGACGGCGTCGTGGCCGTGCACGACCTGCAGGTACGGTCCCATCGGATGCACGGCCGTTCCTACCCCGCCGCTGACTGAGTCCGGGTGGGGGGTCCGGCTACCCCTCGGGCCTCTGGTAGAATCTGAGCGTCCTTCCCGTGCCAGTGAATGTGGAGAGTAATCGATGCCAGATATCGACAGTCTCAAGGAATCCAAGAACTATCACCTCGACATCCCCCAGCGGCACGAGGCCTTCTTCCTGAAGGGCTCGACGGCCTACGACTGGGGTATGCAGAGCCGTTTGGCCCGTATCTTCCGCGAGGGGTCGGGGCGGACCGTGATGCTCGCTGTCGACCACGGCTACTTCCAGGGACCCACGTCCGGACTCGAGCGGGTCGACGTCAACATCCTCCCCCTAGCTCCCTATGCTGACGCTCTCATGCTCACCCGAGGCATCCTTCGCACCATCGTGCCGCCCTCGTTCGAGCGTGGCGTGGTGATCAGAGCCAGCGGCGGCCCGAGTGTTCTCGGGGAGTTGTCCAACGAGCAGTTGGCCATGGACATCGAGGATGCGGCGCGCCTGAACGTCTCGGCTCTCGCCGTGCAGGTGTTCATCGGCAGCGAGTACGAGACCCAGTCGATCCACAACCTCACCCGCCTGGTCGACATGGGCAACCGCTATGGCATACCCGTGCTCGGCGTCACCGCGGTGGGCAAGAACATGACCCGGGATGCCCGCTACTTCAGGCTCGCCTGCCGGATCGCGGCGGAGCTCGGGGCGCATTTCGTGAAGACCTACTACGTGGAAGAGGACTTCGAGACGATCACCTCTTCGTGCCCGGTGCCCATCGTGATGGCCGGAGGCAAGAAGCTGCCCGAACTCGATGCCCTCACCATGGCGTACAAAGCTGTCTCCGAAGGGGCTTCCGGGGTGGACATGGGGCGGAACATCTTCCAGTCGGACGCGCCGGTGCCGATGATCCAGGCCGTGAACAAGGTTGTCCACGAGATGATGAAGCCCGAGGAGGCGTACGACCTCTTCCTCACGCTGAAGAACGAGCAGAAGTAGGCTCGCGGTGAGCGGCGCCGGGACGCGCACCAGGCTCGAGCGGCTGCGCAGTCTGTGCCCGACCATCAGCGTGGGCACGCTGACGGCCGATCTCATGGACTTGGGTGCGGAACTGACCCTGATCGAGGAAGCCGGCGTCGGTGTGGTGCACGTGGACGTCATGGACGGCTGTTTCTGCCCGCAGTTGACGGTCGGTCCCCCGTATATCAAAGGTCTGCGTACTCCACTGCTGAAGGATGTGCACCTCATGGTCCGGGAGCCGCTGGATGCGCTGCCGGACTACGTGGCCGCGGGGGCGGATGTGGTCACGGTCCATGTGGAAGCGGCCGTCCATATCCACCGAGTACTGCAGCGACTCGGGGCCCTCACCGATCCGGACGACGAGCACGGTGGTCTGGTGCGGGGATTGGCGCTGAACCCGGCGACCCCACTGTCGACGCTGACCGAACCGCTGCTCGACGAGATAGACATGGTGGTGCTCCTGGCGATCGACCCGGGGTGGGGAGGCCAACGGTTCGCGCCCACGACCCTTTCTCGCGTGGCGAAGGTGAAGGAATTGGCGGCGACCGCCGGCCGCGACATCCTGGTGTGCGTCGATGGAGGCATCACCCGGGAGAACGTCGCGGAGGTAGCGGCGGCCGGAGCCGATCTGATCGTCACCGGGAGTGCGGTGTTCGACGGGAAGGCGGCGGCAGCGAACGCCCGGTACATGTTGGAGGCCGTGCGCGGGTAAGCGCTGGATAGAACGACGAGAGGCAAGGAGTCTCTATGCGGTCGAGGTGGTCGGACGAAGAGGCCGCCGGGTTCGTGACCCGGTACGCCTCCGAGTGGGGAGAAGCACTGGCGCTGCGCACCTACTCGACGAGGCTCCTGGGGGCGGATCCCGCGCTGGTACTCCACGGGGGCGGCAACTCGTCGGTCAAAGCCCAGACGGTCGACCTGTTCGGCGCCGCGGCACCGGTGCTCTTCGTGAAGGCTTCGGGAGCGGACATGGCCACCATAGAGCCGGCCGGGCATCCGGGGCTCGATCTCGACTATCTCCGGCGACTGAGGGTGGTGGGCGACATGGACGACGCCACCATGGTCCGCCAGCTGCGCGCCCATCTGCTCGATCCGGACGGGCTCACGCCGTCTATCGAGGCACTGGTCCACGCTTTCCTCCCGGCGACCTACGTCGACCACACTCATGCCGACGCCGTTCTCGCCCTGACCAACCGGCCGGACGGCGAGGAGCTGACCGGCGAGGCTCTCGGCGGAGAGGTCATCGTGCTGCCGTACGTGACGCCCGGCTTCAAACTGGCTCTCGCCACGGCCTCGGCTCTGGAGGAGCAGCCTGATGCTCGGGCCATGGTCTGGGCGTATCACGGCGTCGTCACCTGGGGGGAGACGGCGCGCGATTCGTATGAGACCATGATCGACCTCGTCGACAAGGCGGAACGGTTCCTGGCCGAGCGCCGCCCGGATGGCACCCGGACCACGGGTGAGGCGCGGACCGGGGATCGCGCGCGGCGTCTGGCCACGGTGGTCCCCGTGGTGCGGGGGCTCCTGGCGGAGCGGAGCGACGACTGCGACCGGCCATACCGGCGGGCGGTGGTCCTGCCGCTGACGTCGCCGGAAGTGGTCGGCGCCCTCGCAGCTCCGGGAGCGGGGGAGACCCTCGTCTCGCCGCCGCTCACGACCGATCACTTGATCCGCACCAAGGCGCTCCCGCTGTGGGTGGACGGACTCGACTACGACGACCCGGAGGCACTCGCCGAAGGGTTGAGGAGTGCCGTCGAGGCCTACTGCGGCGAGTACGAGGCGTACGTGGAGCGGCATCGAGCCTACTTGCCCTCCAGTCTTCGGCCCTTCGACCCCCGGCCCCGAGTGGTCCTCATACCGGGCCTGGGCGCGCTGTGTGCGGGTCCGGACCTACGGGAGGCGATCATCGCCCGTGATATCACCGAGCACACGTTGGCGGTCAAGACGCTCACGGCGGCGACCGGCGCCTATCGCGGCCTCCACGAGGACGAACTGTTCCCCATGGAATACCGCACGCTGCAGCACGCCAAGCTCGAGGGCCCGGTCGCTCAGTCTCCTGCGCCGTTGCGGGGCCACGTGGCTATCGTGACCGGCGCCGCGGGGGCGATCGGGACCGGGATCTGCCAGGGTCTCCTCGAAGCGGGATGTCTCGTGGCGGGTACCGATCTTCCCGGAGAGCCGCTCGACAGGCTGGTGGGCGACTTGGATGCCCGTTTCCCCGGTCGGATCGTCGGGGTGGCCATGGACGTGACTGACGAGACCTCGGTCGCTGCCGGCTTCTCCCGGGTCATTCAGACCTGGGGTGGAGTCGACCTGGTCATCGCCAACGCGGGTATCGCCGCGGTCTCCGCCCTCACCGACCTTTCCCTGGAGCGATACCGCACGCTCGAACAGGTCAACGTGGAAGGCACTCTGCTCGTCCTGGCTGAGGCCGGTCGCCTGTTCAAGCGTCAGGCGACGGGAGGCGACATCGTCCTCGTCTCGACGAAGAACGTGTTCGCCCCTGGGGCCAACTTCGGCGCGTACAGTTCGACCAAAGCGGCGGCGCATCAACTGGCCCGCATCGCCAGCCTCGAGTTCGCGGCCGACGACGTGCGGGTGAACATGGTGGCGCCCGACGCGGTGTTCTCTCACGGCGCGTGCCGTTCCGGACTCTGGGCGGAGGTGGGCCCCGACCGTATGAAGGCGCGGGGCCTGGATGAAGCCGGTCTGGAAGCCTACTATCAAAGCAGGAACCTCCTGAAGACCCAAGTCACCGCCGCCCACGTCGCGAACGCCGTGCTGTTCTTCGCGACCAGGCAGACGCCGACCACCGGTGCGACCATCCCGGTGGACGGGGGATTGCCGGACTCTACGCCTCGCTAAGGAGGAGAGATGCCTCACCTCGCTGAACCGGTGGATCTCCGGAGCGACACGGTCACTCGACCGAGCGAGGGGATGCGCCGGACCATGGCCGAGGCGCCGGTGGGTGACGACGTCTACCGGGAGGATCCGACCGTCGATCGTCTCCAGGAGCGGGTCGCCGAGTTGCTGGGAAAGGAAGCCGCCCTTTTCGTGCCCTCGGGGACGATGGGCAATCAGCTCTGCCTGCGGACGCTCACCCGGGCCGGCGACGAGGTCATCATCCACGAGGATGCCCATGTGCTCCACTACGAGGGCGGTTCTGCGGCGGCTCTGGCGGGGTTGCAGCTCCGAACACTCCCCGGGGTCGACGGTGTCCTCGACGCCGGCGCGGTCGAACTGGCGATCCGTCCCGTCGGGGAGCACTTCGCCCGCACGGCGGCTGTCGAGATCGAGAACACCCACAACCGCTGCGGGGGGACCATCTGGCCGCTGGACCGCATGGAGGCTGTGGCGACGGTGGCGCGGGAGCACGGGATCGGGGTCCATCTGGACGGAGCGCGCATCTGGAACGCCCACAAGGCCACGGGGGTCGAGGTCGCGGCCTACGCCGCGACAGCCGACTCGGTGTCGGTATGCTTCTCCAAGGGCCTGGGCGCGCCGGTCGGCTCCGCGCTGGCCGGGTCGAAAGACTTCGTTGAAGCAGCCCGTGACAATCGCAAGCGGTACGGCGGAGCCATGCGGCAGGCCGGCATTATCGCCGCGGGCGCGCTGTACGCGTTGGAGCACAACCTCGACCGGCTGGAGGTAGACCATGAGAACGCTCGGGTGCTGGCCGGCTTCGTACGCGATGTGCCGGGGTTGGAGATCGTCCATCCCGTGCAGACCAACATCGTGATCGTCGACGTGAGGGGATTGGGGATCGGGGCCGGACAGGTCGTCGCCGCGCTCAAGGAGAACGGGGTGCTGTGCGGCGTGGCATCCGCCACCCGGGTCCGATTCGTCACGCACCTCGACGTCGACCGGCGGCAGGTGGAAGCGGCCGGTGAGGTGATGGCAGCGCTTCTTCCCGCGTTCGCCCGGGCGGCTGAGGCCCGATGAGTCGAGCCGCGGATCCCGAGGCGCCCTACGTCAGGCTGGCGGTGGTCGCGCTCATCTCTCGGGAACACGGGGAGCCCCGGCGAACTCAGTGGCTTCTTCTGCACAGGGAAGAACCTTTCACGGCCTGGGATCCACCGGGGGGACGGATGGAGCGGGGGGAAGACCTGAGGTCGGCGGTCACCCGCGAGGTCGAAGAGGAGACCGGGCTCTCGGTGCGGGTGGGCGGCCCCTGCTACGCGTACCTCACGTTGTACAAGGGGGAACGCCTCCTGGCGGTGAGTATGGCCTGCCGGGTCGACGGGGACTCCGACCGGGTGAGGCTCGAGCCCGGGGCATCAGGATGGAGATGGGCTTCGGCGGAGGAATGGGCCGGGCTTGCCGGCGCAGGTTCGAGCTCGTGGAGCCCCGAAGACGTTGCGAAAGCCACGAGCATGGCCTCGACCTTGTGGGGGGTGACGGGCGGGTGAACAGAGAACAGGCGTTGGAGTTGGTGCGGCAGCGCGTCCACGGGGACAACCTGGTGAAGCACATGCTGGCCGCCGAAGCGATCATGGGCGCATTGGCCCGTCGGCTGGGGGAGGACGAGGATCGCTGGAGGCTGGCCGGCCTGCTCCACGATCTCGATGCAGAAGAGACGGTCGAGACCATGGAGGCGCACGGTACCACGACCGTCGGCTGGCTCCGGGAAGCGGGCTTCGAAGACGAGGAGGTCCTGCAGGCCATCGCTGCCCACAATCCCGGCAACGGCTCCCGGATCCTCTCGCGGATGGACAGGGCCCTTTTCGCCTGCGACCCGCTCACCGGTCTGATCACGGCGGCGGCTCTCATCCGGCCGGAGAAGCGTCTCGATCTGGTGGCTCTGAAGAGCCTCAAGAAGCGGTACAAAGAGCCATCCTTCGCCAAAGGGGCCCGCAGGGAGGATATCGCCACCTGCACGGGACTCGGATTCGAGTTGGAGGAGTTCCTCGCGATCGGTCTGGAAGCGATGCAGGGGGTGAGCGATGACATCGGCCTCTGAGACAGGAGTGCCCGGTCCGGAACCAGTCGTCCTCGTGACCGTCTACGACCCGGTCGAAGCCCAGATCATCGTGGCCAAGCTGCGCAGCGCCGGGATCGAGGCCTTCGTCCGTCATGAGGCGCTCTCGGTGGTGTACGGGCTGACGGTCGACGGATGCGGCCGGCAAGACATCATGGTCCGGCCGGATGACCTCGAAGAGGCCGGGGCGGCGCTGGAACCGGAGCAGTAGAGTCGGTCTATGAGCGAGCGCCAACCGCCTCCGCGACAGGTCTCGCGTTCCGATCCATGCTTCGAACCGGTGGCGTTCGTCATGCGCGGCGCCATGGTGGAGTCGATCCACCGTGGAGCGATCGCAGTGGTGGACGCGAGAGGCGACCTCGTGGGAGGTGTCGGTGACCCCACGGCGCGGGTCTTCGCGCGTTCGGCGGCAAAGCCGTTCCAAGCGGCCGCGGTCGTGGAGAGCGGCGCGGCCGACGTCTTCACAGTGTCCGACGAAGAGCTGGCCGTCATGTGCGCGTCTCACGACGGCGGTCCGGAGTCGGTGGCCACGGTTTCCGCCCTCCTCGGGCGGATGGGAGTGGAGCCTTCGGCCCTGGTCTGCGGGTCGATCGAGCACATGTGTTCGGGCAAGCATGTCGGCATGGTGGCTCTTGCCCTTCACCTGGGGGCGCCGATCGAAGGATACGAGCAGCCCCGGCATCCGGTCCAGCAGGAGGTCGCTCGCGTCGTGCGCTCCCTTCTTGCCAGGCGGCCCGGACAGTCGGTGAGGATCGGCGGCATGGCCGGCCGCCCCCCGGGGGCCGCACTCTTCGCCGGCGCGGATGGGTGTGGTGTACCGGTGATCAGGCTCGGTCTGTGCGAACTCGCATGGCTCTACGCGCAACTGGCCGCCGGGGTCACACCGGCTCTCACGCGCGTGCGGGACGCGATGCTCGCGCACGCCGGGCTCGCGGGTGGCGCCCGGGACTTCGACCACAAGGCCATGCAGGTCGCCTCGGGCCGAGTGGTGGCGAAATCGGGAGCGGAAGGGGTGCAGGCCTTGGCTTTGCTGCCGACGATCGGCGCCGACCCTCGGACGAGCGTACCCGTGGGCTGCGCACTCAAGATCGAAGACGGGTCGGCGCGGCCGATGCCCCTGCTGGGGGCCGTGTTGCTGCGGGCGTATGACTTCGCCGAAGCCGCCTCTGCGATCGAGGGGCAGTTCCCCGCGACGATCCGCGACCAGAGGGGTCGCGATGTCGGCCGAGTGGGGATCCTGGTGAAGCCGCCGGACCTTCGGCGCGGGGCTGCGACTTCGGGGGCGCTCGACGATCCGGAGACCGGTGCCCTTGGTGAGGACCACGCGGGGACTCCTTCGGAGCTCGGCGAAGCAGGGTCTGTCGAAGGGCGGCTCGGTGGGGTGCAAGTGGAGGGCCGAGATCGTGGATGGTGGCGGAGAAGAGGGGGATCCGATCGCGAAGGGGCGGTCACGCTGAGGGAGGCCCAAGCGGACGACAAGGATGTCCTTCGTTTTCTCCGGGAGGAGTGGCCGGCAGCCGACGAGGAAGCGTTCGGAAAGCCGGTCGAGTGGATCGCCGAACCTCTCGTCCTCGTCATGCGCCGCCGCCGGCAGGTCCTGGCCGTGCTCAAGGGCCACTTCGTCGGTGGGGTCGCGTCCGTGGACGAGCTGATCGTCCGCCGTCATCAACGCGGTCTCGGAGTCGGCTCGGTCATGCTCACCAGGTTCGAACAGGAGGCGGCGCGTCGGGGTTGCGCCCGCGTCGTCCTCCGGGCGGTGAAGGGGGGCAAGGCCGAGGATTTCTACCGCGTTCGCGGGTATCATCGGGAGAGTGTGCAACTGGGATACGAGTTCGGATACGACTACATCCGGCTGACTCGGGTCCTGGAGCCCGGAGACGACTGAAGGTGGGGGAGCGGTGATCGCGACTCTCGGAGTGGACGTTGGCGGCACCAAGACCTCCGTGGGACCGGTCGGAGCGTCGGGGGCCCTTCTCGCTCGTCCGATCGTCGATCCGACGCGGACGGAGGACACCGGGTCGCTCATCGACGGCCTCGAGTCCACGCTTGGTCGAGCTTTCGCGGAGTTCCGGGGCCATCGGCCGGGTGCTATCGGGCTGGCCTGCGCCGGCACTGTGGACGGCTCGAGAGGGGTGGTCGTGAGCTCGCCGAACCTTCCGCTCGACGACGAGCCCCTGGCGGCCGTCCTCGAGGACAGGCTCGGCATCCCCGTCGTCCTCGAGAACGACGCGAACGCCGCGGTGTTGGCCGAGGCGGTGGCAGGGGTCGCGGCCGGGCTGCGGCACGTCGTATTGATCGCCCTGGGCACGGGCGTGGGCGGCGGCTTGTATCTCGATGGCGGACTCTACCGGGGTGCGGGAGGGGCCGCTGGCGAGATCGGGCACATGATCGTGAAGGCCGGCGGCAGAGCGTGCGCCTGCGGAGCGCACGGCTGCATCGAGATGTACGCTTCGGGAAGGGCTTTTGCCCGCTATGCGGCCAAAAGGGCCGACGATCCGGCCGCGGACCCGGAGGGCACGATCGGTCGGCTCGTGCGAGACGGTTCCCTGGAAGGAGAAGCGCTGGCCGCTCTCGCCCGCAGTGGGTATGCGGGGGCTCTGGAGGCCGTCGAAGAATTGGCCGGCTGGCTGGGTATCGGTCTGGTCAATCTCACCAACACCTTCAACCCCGAGATGATCGTGGTCGGCGGGGGAGTGAGCGCTCTCGGCGAAATGCTCCTCGGACCGGCCAGGGAGTATCTCGCAAACAATGCGATGATCCCGGGCAGGAACCAGGTCAGAGTGGAGACCGCGGCTCTGGGCAATACCGCCGGTCTCGTGGGGGGCGGACTCCTGGCCTGGGACAGGATCGGCGCCGGCTGACGGCCGGCCGCTCGACCGCCATGCTCTACATCTGCGCCACGCCCATCGGCAACCTGCAGGACGTCGGTCTGCGGCTACTCGAGGTCCTGGCCCAGGTCGACTTGGTGGCGTGCGAGGACACCAGGCACACCGGAGTCTTGCTGCGACGGCATGGGATCCGGGCCCGCCGTCTCGTGAGCTTCCACGAGCACAACGAGGAGGAGCGGCTTGCCGTCCTGCTCCCGATGCTGCGGGCGGGTGAGGAGGTAGCGGTGGTCTCCGACGCCGGTATGCCCGGACTCTCCGATCCCGGCTTCACCTTGGTGAGGGCGTGCGTGGCCGAGGGTATCCCCGTGACCGTTATCCCGGGTCCGTCTTCGATTTCGACGGCCTTGGTCCTCTCGGGTCTCCCCTGCGACCGCTTCGCGTTCGTCGGGTTCTTCCCTCGAGGGAGGGCGAAGATCGTCCAGCAAGTCTCGGCCTTCGACGGCACAGAGGCCGCCGTCGTGGGGTTCGAGTCACCGAGGCGACTACGGGCGACCTTGGACGCGCTCGGGGCCCGGTGGCCCGAGCGCCGGCTGGCGGTCTGCCGCGAGTTGACGAAACTACACGAGGAGGTCCTCCGAGGGACGGCTTCCGAGGTGCTCGCTCAGGTCGCCGAGCAGGTCCGCGGCGAGATCGTGGTGGTGCTGGAAGCCGCGGGGGACCCGGACTCGACCGGCAGGCCCGCCGGGGACGTGGAGCGGCGCGCCGGAGAGGCGCTTCTGGAACTGAGACGGCTTGGGGCGGGCACCAAGCAGGCCGCGGCGATCGTCGCCGGACTCACCGGTCTTTCCGCGCGCCGGGCGTATGAGTTGGCGCTACAGGCTGAGGACGAAAGCGCTCTGCTAGAATAGCCCGGCCATGGGCCGCTTCTACATCACGACTCCCATCTACTACGTCAACGACGTGCCGCACATCGGCCACGCGTACACGACCGCGGCCGCAGACGTCGCCGCGCGTTTCCATCGCCAACTGGGCGACGACGTCTTCTTCCTGACCGGCACCGACGAGCATGGTACCAAGGTGGAGCAGGCGGCTGCGGCGCGAGGACTGACCCCGAAAGAGCACGTGGACGAGGTCGTGGTCAAGTTCAAGGAAGTGGCGGCCAGAGTCGGGGCCAGCAACGACTTCTTCATCCGGACGACCGACCCGGAGCACGAACGGTTCGTACAAGGATTCGTGCAGCGCTGCTACGACGCGGGCGACATCTACAAGAGTTCGTATGCAGGACTCTACTGCCCGGCCTGTGAGGCCTACTACACAGAAGAGAACCTGGTCGACGGTCTCTGCCCCGACCACGGGACCGAGCCGGTCCAGATGGAGGAGGAGAACTACTTCTTCCGGCTCTCCGCCTTCCAGGAGCGTCTCGCCGCGCATTACAGGAGCGATCGGGATTTCGTGCGTCCCCGCCATCGCTACAACGAGGCACTATCGTTCATCGACCAAGGTCTCGATGACATCTCCATCTCACGCGCGACCCTCAAGTGGGGCATCGCCGTCCCCTGGGACGAGGACCAGGTCATCTACGTGTGGGTGGACGCGCTGATCAACTACCTGAGCGCCATGCACTACGCTCCCGGTCAAGACCTTGTCTCCCGTTTCTGGCCCCCGAGCTACCACTTGATGGCGCAGGACATCCTCAAGTTCCACGGGATCATCTGGCCGGCGCTCCTCATGTCGGCCGGCTACGAACTGCCGGAGCACCTGTTCATCCACGGGTACCTCAAACTCGGCGGGGAGAAGATGTCGAAGACCCGAGGGAACGTGATGGACCCCTTCCCCTTGATCGAGCAATACGGGGCCGACCCCTTCCGATTCTACTGCCTGCGCGAGGTCAGTTTCGGCCAGGACGGGATGGTCAGCGAGGAGGGCTTCAAGGCCCGCTACAACAGCGAGTTGGCCAACGACCTGGGCAACCTGCTGTCGCGGACCACCTCCATGATCGGCAAGTACCGGGGCGGCGCCGTGCCGGCGCCGCCGCCCGACCGCACTCCGGGAGACTCGCCCCTGGCCGCCGAAGCGGCGGAGGTGGCGGTCACCGCGCGGAACCGACTCGAAGAGATGGACCTGAGTGCCGCCCTTGAGACCGTGTGGACGTTCGTGCGCAGGCTCAACCGTTACGTCGAAGAACAGGCACCCTGGAAGTTGGCCAAGGAGGCTGGGGAGGAGGGCGCGGCCGGCGAAGCCGCCGCCACGGCCCTCGACGCGACGCTCTGGGACCTGGCCGAAGGATTGCGTCTGCTGTCGGTGCTGCTGCACCCGTTCGTCCCCGCCACCGCCGCGACCATCAGGGAGAGGCTGGGACTGAAGTCCACCGACGAAGGAGCCGAAGCGGCGTCCATGGAGTCCGCTGCTCCCGGCTGGGAAGAAGCGGTCTGGGGACTGCTGCCCGGCGGTCTGGTCGTGGTGACCGGCGCGCCTCTCTTCCCGCGCATCGAGGACTGACCGGCTCATGCCGTGCGACTCCTGCCGAGCCGGCTGCGGGCCCGAGCGGCAGCCGGGTCCCGGAGGTCCGATATGCTGATCGACTCCCACACGCATCTCGACCACTGCAAAGCCGCTGCCGCCGCTCTGATCGAAGACGCTCGCGGGGCGGGAGTCGACATCATCGTCCAATCCGGGATAGACATCGATTCGTCCCGCTACTCCGTCGGGTTGGCGGAGGGCCATCCCGGGGTGTTCGCGACCGTGGGTTTCCATCCTCAGGAGGCCGGCCGCCTGTTGGACGAGCACGTCGCCGAACTGGAACGGCTGGCCGCGAGCCCCCGAGTGGTCGCCATCGGCGAGACCGGTTTCGACTTCTACCACGACAACTGGCCGCACGACCTCCAGGAGGAGGTCTTCGTCCGACACATCGACCTGGCCCGGGGCCTCGCTCTTCCGGTGGTGGTCCACACCCGCGACGCGGCCGATCCCACCCTGCGCGTCCTCTCCGACCGGGCGGCCGACATGACCGTCGTCCTGCACTGCTTCTCGCTGCCCGACCGGCTCGACGAAGTCGTGGACCGGGGTTACTACCTCAGCTTCGCCGGTAACGTCACCTACAAGAACGCGGTGGACCTGCAGGAGGCGGCCGCAGCCGCGCCCGAGGAGTCGCTCTTGTTCGAGACCGACGCTCCCTGGCTCACCCCGGTGCCTTTGCGGGGCCGGCCCAACCGGCCCGCGCTGGTGGGTAAGGTCTACGAGTTCGTGGCGGGGTTGCGCGGCGTGACGACCGAGGCCCTGGCGGCGGCCGTCGAGGCGAACGTCCGCAGGGCTTTCCCTCGGATCGACGCCGCCCTCGCCGCCGTGACTCTCACCGACACGGCCCCTGGAGGCGTCACGTGAGCTCGGCCGACGAAGCCTCGCGCCCGGATGGGACCCCGGCTTCGGTCGGTGGGCTCCGCCAAGTGTCGCTGGCCCGTCTGCAGGAGTTCGGCATCTCGCCCAAACGTGACCTGGGGCAGAACTTCCTCATCGACGACAATATCCTCAGGGTCATCCTTGCCCAGGTGGAATGTCGCCCGGATGACATCGTCCTCGAGGTGGGGGCCGGCCTTGGGGCCCTGACCTCTGCGCTCGCGGCGGTGGCCGGGCATGTGCACGCCTTCGAGGTCGACCGCAGCCTCGAGGCCGCCCTCGCGGCCACCTTGCGGGCCGATCCCCGAGTGAGCCTGCACTTCGAGGACGTTCTCAAGGCGCGGCTCGAGGGACTCGAGCCCGTACCTACGCTCTGTGCCAGCAACCTTCCGTATTCGGTGGCGGGCCCCTTCATGGTCGAAGCCCTCCAGCGGCTCCCCTCGATTCGCCGCTATTGCGTCATGGTGCAGAGAGAGGTGGCCGAACGGATGGCGGCCCCGCCGGGCACGAAGACCTACGGAACGCTGTCGGTGTGGGTGCGACTCTACGCGCGCACCGTCAGGGTGCGTCCCCTGTCCCGATCGATCTTCTACCCGCGGCCGCACGTCGATTCGAGCCTGGTGGTCCTCGACCGTCTGTCTCCGGGTGATCTGCCGGAAGCAGGGTTGGCCGAGTTGCGGCAGGTGGTCCAAGCCGCCTTCGGTCAGCGTCGCAAGATGCTGGCCAACGCCCTCAGTTCAGGGCTGGGCCTCTCGCGAGACCATGTGGTGGAAGCGATGGTGACGACGGGACTCCCGGTCGACGTCCGGGCGGAGCGGCTCGCCCCGGAGCAGTTCGTGGATCTGACGAGGGCTCTCGCGAAGGTCGTGCCCGGGGCTCACGACGAGGCTCCGACCGCAGCGGCGGGCGACGAGGATCGATCCTACTCGTAGGGCACGGTCGTCATCGCCACGGCGAGCAACTCCTCCTCGGTCAGCTCATAGAGGAGGGTGTTCGAAACCCAGAAGAGGACGTCATCCTCGACCCACCACACGTGATCCGGCTTGGTGCTCGTCCCCACCACGGTGTAGGTGGTCCCGTCGTCCTCGATGGTCTCGCCGCCACCGGCCAGCGGGGCTTCGAGCCAGGCGGTCGCGCTGAGGCCGAGGTATTGGTCCTCGCCCTTGTAGCGGAATCCGACTCTGGCGGCCGGCTCCGTGCCGTCTCCGACCACGATCTCATAGGAACGATGGAACGAGTACCTGCACGACGAGGGCACGTAGGTCGGCGCTACGAGCGGTAAAGGTGTCTCGGCGGCCAGGTCCTCCCAGATGTCTGCGCGGACCGGAGTCGGCGTGCCCGCGGGGCTGAATTGGGAGCGGGAGACCCGGTAGTCGCCTCCAAGGGTCACGGTCACCCGGCCGACGGCCGAACTGGGTCGGAGGGTAGCGATGCCTAGGGCCAGGGCCACGGCTCGGGCGGCGTCCTCCCTGCCCGCGGGATAGGTGACCTCCGTGCCTTCCAGGGGGTAGTGGTCGGTCGCGCGCACACTTCCGATCGCGGCTCCGAGCCGCGACAGCCAAGCGGCGGCCAGGCCGGCCTGGCCGGTCCGGCCGGTACCGTTGAGGACATCCACGCTCGCTCCGCCCAGATCGACCACGGTCACGCCGGCCAGGGGCAGGGCGTCGTCGTTCGCGGAGGGTCGGTCCACGGTCTCCACCGCGGCCGGTTCGGTCAGGAAGTCCTTGACGGCGACGGCGATCTGTTCGTCGGTGGCGAGCACGTACGACACGCCGTCGATGGTCCCCGTCTTGGCCACGATGCTCGACTGCTTCATCCGGTCTCCGTCGAGCCGGACGCCCCAGTAGGCCAACCGGAGGATGTCGTTCGCCCCCAGGTCGGTGTCGACGTTGTCGAACAGCGCCTTGATCAGCCCGGGAAGCTTGAGCGGTAGATTCCAGCCCATCGCCTGCTCGCGGAGGGCGGAGAGGAACCGCTGCTGCCGCTGCATCCGGCCGAAATCGATGTTGTAGTCGTGACGGGTACGGACGAAGCGCAGCGCGTTCAGCCCGTCGAGCAGTTGATAGCCCGCCGAGAGCTGGATCTTGCCGTCGTCGTACCGCCGATCGACATCGACGTAGACCCCGCCCAAGGTGTCGGTGATCTCCTTGAAGGCGTTGAAATCGACCTCCATGTAGTGATCGAGGTCGACTCCCAGTTCCTGTTGGATGGTCCGGATGACGAGAGCGGCGCCGCCGTAGGCGTATGCGGCATTGATCTTACGGGTGCCGTGACCGGGTACCTGTACCTGTAGGTCTCTCGGGACCGAGAGCATCGAGAGGAAGTTCCTGTCGGGATCGATATGTACGAGGATGATCGTATCCGAACGACCGAGGATGTCACCTTCGCTCTCCCGACGATCGGAACCGAGGAGCACGAGGTTCATGCCGGTAGGCGGGGGTAGAGTCGTGGTCGAGGAGGCCGTGGTCGACGACGCGGTCGTGGTGGGACCCGAGGGAGCGGTGGTGGAGGGAGGCGGGGTGGTCACGGTGGTCGTCGACGACGGGGTCTCGGCAAGGGCTTCGATGATGGCCGGGTCGGTGCGGGCGTTGGCTGCTCCCACCTGGCTGCGGAACCACAGGTAGAAGGCGCCCCCGGCCGCCAGCACCACAACGAGGAGGCCGGCGATGCTCCAGAGGACGACGCGCTTCCAGGGGATGCCACTTCTTCGAGATCCGGTTTCGGGTTGTGCGGCCATCGTCAGCCTCAATCGAACGTGTCTGGAGATCGTGTGGCCCCGTGCTCCTATTCGATGGTACCCGAAGTCGGCGGCGCCGACTCTATCGGTGACGCCCGCCCGTTGCGATAACCGGAGCCCGCCGCTCAGCGGCTGCTATCCTGAGTGGGCCGCGTGCGGCTTCGAGCGGGCGCGGCGCCCCGAAAGAACGACCGACGGAGACCACGAATGCAGGTGGCACTGCGAGCGCCGGCCAAGATCAATCTGAGTCTGCTCGTCGGCCCCGGTGACGAAGGCGACTACCATGAACTCTTCACGGTGTTCGCGCCGATCGACGTCTATGACGAACTCGATTTCTCACTGAAGGCCTATCCACGACGCGAGCGCGGCGGCGGTCTACAGGTCAAGTGCCGGGCCGTCGAGGGCGAGGCCAACCTGGTCGCGCGGGCTCTGCGTGCGGTCGAGCGGGAGACCGGTTGGGCATTCGGCGGGACTGTGGTTATCACCAAAGGTATCCCGATGGGGGCAGGCCTGGGAGGGGGCAGCACCGACGCCGCCGCTGCCCTGCTCACCGGGGCGTTGACCGTCGCTGAGAGTGGCGGTCCGGCCATGAACGAGAACGTGCTTCGACGGCTGGCCCGGGATCTAGGGGCCGACGTGGGGTTCTTTCTCGACGGCCGTCCGGCGATCGGACGAGGGATCGGCGATGTACTCCGACCCTTGACTCTGCCACCTTTGCCCATAGTCCTCGTCATGCCAGAAGACCATCTGTCGACCGCGAGTGTGTATCGCGAATTCGACCTTCTCGGCATCGCGAACGACGCCGATACCTTCCATACTGAAGCGGACGACGCGGAACGGCTCTGGCGGCAGTGGGAGCGGTCCTCCTCGGATCCCACTCCGAGCGAGGTCGCCCGTTTGCTTCGAAACGACTTGGAGGAGGCGAGTTTCGCTATGCTGCCCTCCTTGGTGGAGGCCAAGGCGGCCCTTGTCCGGGAGGGGGCCCTGGGAGCGCTGATGAGCGGGTCAGGGCCGACGCTGTTCGGTGTGTGCGCTTCTGCGGAAAACGCCGCGGAGTGTGCGGAAAAGCTCATCGACGAGGGCTTCATGGCCCGGCCGGCCACGGCCGGAGGGCCGCTGCCGGCGGGTTACCAGGGGGTCGGTCCACCTTGACACCTCTTCGACGCCTGACCTATACTCCCGGGGTTCGCGGGGCATGTGTCCCCGCGGTCGGAAGCGTTGGGGCGTGGCCAAGCGGTAAGGCAACGGGTTTTGGTCCCGTGATGCGTAGGTTCGAATCCTGCCGCCCCAGCTTCGTCTTCTAGTGCTGGGCACCGATGGAGTACATACTGCGGTGAATCCTCATGTCTCCTGCGTAGTGGTGCTGGCCGCCGGCCAGGGCACACGCATGAAGTCGGATCTGCCAAAAGTCCTCCATCCCGTCTGCGGCCGACCCATGCTGCTGCACGTCCTCGCCGCCGCCGAAGCGGTCGAAGCTTCGCGTACCGTCGTCGTTCTCGGTCACCGTAGCGATCTGGTCATCCCCGTGCTCCCCGAGGGCTGCGCCGTGGCTTTCCAGGAGCGGCAACTGGGCACCGGTCACGCTCTTCTGGCGGCTGCCGACCTGATACCGGCCGGTCTGACGCTGGTCCTGGCGGGGGATACGCCGCTCGTCACCGGGGAGGTGTTGCGCACTCTCGTGACCGATCACGCCGCCTCGGGTGCCGCGGCGACGGTGCTTACCATGAGGCTCGAAGACCCGAGCGGATACGGCCGGGTGGTCCGGGGGCCGGAGGGTTCCGTGCTTCACATCGTGGAGGCCCGGGACGCCTCGGCCGAAGAAGCGGCCATCGACGAGGTGAACTCGGGGATGTACCTGCTGCCTGCGCCGCTCGCGCTCGAGATCTTGCGAGGCGTCGGCTCTGACAACGACCAGGGTGAGATCTACCTGACCGATGTGATCGCCGGGCTGCGGGCCCGTGGCGAGGAGGTTGCGGCATCGCTCGTGGACGACGCCTCGTTGCTCCTGGGGGTCAACACACCTGCGGAACTGACTGAGGCCGAGCGTCTTCTCGAGGAACGCAGCAAGAAGAGACACGGGCCGGGCTGTTAGATGGTACCTTACGAGGCGGACATCCAGCACAAGGAGGATCCCGGGATGGGAGATTGGGAGCCGCGTACGTGCACGCGGATAACCCCAGAGCGTTCGCTGATGGTCTTCTCGGGCCGGGGTAACCCTGAGCTCGGCCGCAAGATCGCGGAGAAGTTGGGAATCGAACTCGGTCGGGTCGACATCAAGACCTTTGCCGACGGCGAGATCTACGTCAAGTATGGCGAGAGCATCCGTGGGGCCGACGTCTTCATCGTCCAACCGACATGTCGTCCGGTCAACGAGAACCTTGTGGAGCTCCTCATCATGGCCCAGGCCGCTCGTTTGGCCTCGGCGCACAGGGTGACGGCGGTCGTCCCCTGGATGGGCTACTCCCGCCAGGACAAGAAGAGCTGCCCGCGAGAGCCCATCACCGCTCGTCTGGTCGCCGACATCATGCAGGCGGCGGGGGTCGACCGGGTGCTCACCATGGATCTGCATGCCGGCCAGTTGCAGGGATTCTTTGACGTACCGGTGGATCACATGACGGCCTTGCCGATGATCGCTGACTACTTCAAACTCAAAGGCTTGGATGACTTGGTGATCGTGTCGCCCGACGCGGGCGGCCTCAAGACCGCCAAGAAGATGGCGGATCGCCTGGAAGTCTCGGTCGCCGTGCTCACGAAACTCCGCCCGGATCACAACGTGTCTCGGGTCATGCACGTGATCGGCGATGTCGACGGCAAGACGGCCATCATCGTCGACGACATCATCGATACGGCCGGGACCCTCGTGAACGGGGTGCAGGCTCTGCTCGAGAAGGGCGCGAAACGGGTGTTCGCGGCCTGCTCTCATCCGGTGCTCTCGCATCCGGCCTACGATCGTATCGCCGCTTCCCCTCTGGAGGAACTGGTGGTGACCGACACGATCCCCCTGGATGAGGCGGCAAACCTGGAGAAGATTGTGGTACTATCCACCGCCGGTATCCTGGCCGATACCATCAAGAGCGTTTTCACCGACGAATCGGTGAGCGAGTTGTTCCAGGGAGAGAATCAGCTGTTCTAGCGGCCGACGGGGATGACCCACGTGAGGCTCCCAGCCGCGGGACGCGATGCCTGAGGAGACGTATATGGAGACGATCAAACTCACCGTTCAAGAGCGGGAAGAGACCGGGAACGGTCCGGCTCGGCGCATGCGTGCCGAAGGCATGATCCCGGGGGTCAGCTACGCCAAGGGCCAGGAGCCCACTCCGCTCGTCGTCAGTCTCAACGACCTCAAGGCTGCTCTCGCGCACGGGCACAACACCGTTCTCGAGTTGGATTTCGGCAAGGGGGCCAAAGGCGCCAAGGGCAAGGGCAAGAAGGTCGCCCGTTTCGCCGTGGTCAAGGAGATGCAGTTCCATCCGATCCGCCGGAATCTGCTGCACATCGACCTGCACGAGATCGACCTGGCCGCCGAGATCGAGGTGACGGTTCCTATCGAGCTCGTCGGCACGCCTGCCGGAGTGTCCGACGGCGGCATCCTCGACTGGGAGCACAGGGAAGTCACCGTCAAAGCCCTTCCCGCCGATCTGCCGTCTTCGTTCGAGCTCGATGTGAGCGAGCTCGGGATCGGCCACAATCTGACAGTAGCCACTCTGGTGGTGCCGGCTGAGGTCACCATCGTGGACGATCCTGAGACCGTCATCGCCGCCGTCCTTGCTCCGCGCCTTGCCGAAGAGCTCGAGGAAGTGGAAGAGGGCGAGGAACTCGAACCCGAATTGATCGGCGAGGCCGGAGGCGAAGCGGAGGCCGAGGCCGAGACCGAAGAGTAACCGTCCGAAGGGGCCGGCCCTCCCCGGCCGCGCCCCTTCCCTCACGATCCGGGGGAAACGGAACGGGTGGACGTTGCCTTGACCTATCTCATCGCCGCCTTGGGCAACCCCGGGCCGGAGTACCAGTACCACAGGCACAACGTGGGCTTCATGGTGGCCGAGGAGTTGCGGAGGCGCCACGACCTTCCCGCGCTGCGCTCGCGCTTCCACGGCCTTGTGGGTGAGGGCCGCATCGGGGGGGAGCGGGTGGTCATGCTGTTGCCGATGACCTTCATGAACCTTTCCGGCCGGGCCGTCGTTGAGGCCGCTCGCTGGCACAAGATCCCGGTCGAACGGGTCCTCGTCGTCCATGACGAGGTCGAGTTGCCCTTTGGCGAGGTCAGGCTCAAAGAGGGTGGGGGACTCGGGGGTCACAACGGTCTGCGGAGTATCGAGAAGTCCCTCGGGAGCCGGGAGTTCTGGAGACTGCGGGTGGGGGTGGGACGTCCCTCGGCATCGAGCCGGCCGCTGATCGATCACGTTCTCGAATCCTTCGACGAACCGCGTGAAGAAGTCCTCCTTCTGATCGCTCGGGCCGCCGACCTCGCGGAGGAATGGTTGACCGCGCGGGGGGGCGGACCGTGCCTCGACTGACCGATCGGCTCCGCGGGTACGAGCCCCTCGAAGCGGCCCTCGGACTCGTCGGAGCAGGAGCCGGCGGGGTCGAGATCGCCGCTCCGACCTTCACCCACGCGTACATCACCGCCGGTCTCCTGGCGCGCCCGCCTTTCACCGACTGCACCGTCCTAGTGGTAGCCGCCGATCAAGACGCGGCCGGCGAGATGGAACACGAGTTGCGCCTTTACTGCGCGGAGCGTCCCGTCGTGTACCTACCCCCGCGGGGCGTCTGGTACGGCTCCGAGGGGTCGGTCAAGCCCCGGGTGGCCGGCCGGAGGGCGCGGGCGGTCGGCGCACTGGCACCGGCGGTCATCGCCGAGCGCGGTCCCGCGATCCTGGTAGTGGAGGCGACCACCCTGATGGAGGGGGTGGTGGCGCCCATGGGGGCCCCGCTCTCGATCACTGCCGGCTCCCAGGTCGATTTTGAAGGATTGACCCGGCGGCTCGCTGCTCTCGGGTACGCCCGCGTCGACCAAGTGGAGGACGCAGGGGAGTTCTCGGTGCGGGGCGGACTCGTCGACGTGTTCCCCACCACCGAGCGGTATCCGGTGAGGATCGAGTTCTGGGGCGACGAGGTGGAGAGCATGCGCAGCTTCTCCGTCTACTCGCAGCGCTCTCTCGATTCACTCGAACGAGTCCGTCTGTTCGCGGCGGCCGAGGATCCGGATGAGCGTCCTGTATCGTTGATCTCGCTCCTTCCCGAGGAGACGCGGGTGATATCCACCGACTCAGCCCGGGCCCGGCACCTGATCGAGGCGTTCCAGGCCGACCTGGGGGACGTGTTGGGCACCGTGGAGGACGGGACTCCGGACGAGGGGAAGGGCGACGTTTCGGGCGCCGACGCGCGGATCACTCCCGGCGACGGGGCCTATACGGAGTGGGACGCTGTTGAGGACGCTCTTGTCCGTCTACGGACGGTGACCCTCAGTTCCAGAGCTCTCGCGACCGGCGAGGATGCCCCGAGGGCCGTTCATGCCACGAGCGGGGAGTTGCCCGTCACCAGTCTTCCCGAGGCCGAAGCCTCCATCCGTCGCCTGGTCGAAGAAGGGTATCGGGTGGTCATCGCCTTCGAACAACGGGCCGAGGCCGAGCGGGCGGGGTTCGTGCTGCGAAAGGTCACGGGAGCACTGGGCTCCGCGGATGAGATCGATCAGGGTCCCGGTGTCACGTTCCTCCCGGTGCCGCACCGCCGGCATTTCGTCATCCCCGGACTGAAGCTCGCCCTCCTGGCCGACGCCGTGATCTTCCCCCGCCGGCACAAGGCCGTGCGGGAGAAGGGGCCGCTCGCGGGGCTCGAACTCTCCAGCTTCCGCGATCTGCGCAAAGGCGACTTCGTGGTCCACGAGGATCACGGGGTGGGCAGGTTCGAAGGCATCTCGACGAAGACGGTGGCCGGAGTGACCCGCGACTACCTCGACCTGGCCTTCAAGGACAGGGATATGCTCTACGTCCCTCACGACCAGATAGCGAAGGTCATGCGTTACGTGGGAGCGGGCGGTGCCGCGCCGGCACTGTCGAAACTGGGGGGCAGGGCCTGGGAGAACGTCAAGAGCAGGGCGCGCAAGGCGGCGCGCCAGGTGGCCGGTGAACTGCTTCACCTCTACGCTCTCAGGCAGGCGTTGACCGGCCACCGCTTCTCCGAAGACGGGGAGTGGCAGGTGCGTTTCGAGAAAGCCTTCCCCCACGAAGAGACCGAGGATCAACTGCGCGCCGTGGACGCGATCAAAGACGATATGGAGTCGGCCCATCCCATGGACCGGCTCCTGTGCGGTGACGTCGGGTACGGCAAGACCGAGGTGGCGCTCCGGGCCGCGTTCAAGGCCAGTCTCGACGGCAAGCAGGTCATGGTGCTGGTCCCGACCACCATCCTGGCTCAACAGCACTACGGGACCTTCCGCGAGCGCTTCGCCGAGTTCCCGGTGAAGGTGGAGATGGTCTCCCGTTTCCGCTCGGCCGCCGAGCAGCGTCGCATCCTCAAGGATTTCTCGGCGGGGACCGTCGACGTGCTCATCGGTACGCACCGGCTGCTCTCTCAGGACGTCACCCCCAAAAACCTCGGTCTGGTCATCGTCGACGAGGAACAACGATTCGGGGTGGCGCAGAAGGAGGCTCTCCGCCGCCTCAAGGTGAGAGTCGACGTGCTCACCCTGAGCGCGACCCCGATACCCCGCACCTTACAGATGTCGCTGTCGGGGGTGCGCGACATCACCGTCATCGAGACCCCGCCACGCGACCGGCATCCCATCCAGACGTACGTCGGTCTGTACGACGAGGGCATGGTAAAACGGGCCATCGAACGCGAGATCGACCGCGGCGGACAGGTGTACTACCTGCACAACCGAGTCGAGACCATCGACAAGACCATCATCCGTCTTCAGAGCCTGATGCCTCAGATCCGCTTCGCCGTCGCTCATGGGCAGATGGCGGAGAACGAACTGGAGAGGGTCATGCTCGACTTCCTGCGGGGTGACACCGACGTGCTGGTGACGACCACCATCATCGAGAGCGGCTTGGACATCCCCAACGCGAACACCTTGGTCGTGGAGCGGGCCGACCTTCTGGGATTGGCCCAGCTCTATCAGATCCGAGGCCGCATCGGCCGCTCGGCGCGGGTGGCTCACGCCTTCCTCTTCCATCCGGACGAGGCCGTCCTCACCGAAGAAGCGGTGGCCCGTCTGTCCACTCTTGCCGACTACACCGAACTGGGCTCAGGCTTCAAGATCGCCATGCGCGATCTGGAGATCCGTGGCGCCGGGGAGTTGCTGGGCGAAGAGCAGTCCGGGCAGATCGCCGCGGTCGGCTTCGAGATGTATCTGTCGATGCTCAAGGAAGCGACCGAGGCCCTCCAGGGCAAGGAGGCGGGACCGGAGACGATACCTCGGGTCGATGTGGGCATCGATGCGCACGTGCCGGCGGACTTCATCGGATACGAGGCGGCCAGGGTCGATCTCCACCGTCGGATCGCCTCAGCGCCGACCCGGGAGGAACTCGCTGGACTTCGAGCCGAGTTGCAGGATCGGTTCGGAGCTATCCCTGCGCCGGTGGACAACCTCATCTTTCTGGGAGAGGTCCGGGCTACTCTGCAGAGCCTGGGGGCCGACTCCCTCTCCGTGCGGCAGAGTCGCCTCACGATCACCGGTCTCATGTTGCCGCCCGGCTCACGGGAGCGACTGCGCGAACGCGATCGAAGGTATGTCTACGCCTCCGTGCAGGGTCAGTTGAGTCTGGGTCTGAGGGGCGACGAACGAGGGCTGCGTCAGACGGTCCAAGAAGTACTGGATGATATACTCGGGCTCCCCGTCCGGGAAGGCGGATCAGACAGCGTGAAGAGAGGTCCAGCGTGATCAAACGGCTTGCCGTCGGCGTGCTGCTCGTGGCTTCTCTCCTCAGCATCCCGGTTCTCGCCGCGTGCGGCGGGGATCTTCCCGAAGGCGCGGTCGCGCAGGTGGGTACCGCCCTCGTCTCCCAAGATCAGTTCGACAAGCTCGAGGCTTTGTACGTGGCCACCGGCAAAGCGCCCGACAAGGACGACCAACAGGGGGAATACCGAGAGTTCGAGAAGGGTCTCGCTCAGTACTTGGTCACGCTCGAGGTGCTGCGCCAGGAGGCACTGGCCTACAAGGTCACCGTGACCGAGCAAGATGTGCAGGCCGAACTGGCCCAGATCAAGGAGATGTTCCAGGGCGACGAAGATAAGTTCGAGCAGGCGCTGGAACAGCAGAACATGACTCTCGAGCAACTCACCCAGTCGATCAGGGAGCGGTTGCTCTTCGAGGAGATGAAGGCCGAGGTGACGAAGGGGATCGTGGTGACCGAGGAGGAGGCCAAGGCCTACTACGAAGCCCACGAAGGGGACTACATGCACCAAGAGTCCCGCAAGGCCAGGCATATCCTCATCGCTCCCGTGCAACCGGCCGAGAGCGGGACGCCCACGTCCGTCCCCACTCAGACCGATTGGGAGGCCGCCCAGGCCGAGGCCGACAAGGTCCGGAGCGAGATACTGAACGGAGCCGACTTCGCTTCCGAGGCGGGCAAGTACTCGGACGACGTCGCCACCAGGGATTCAGGGGGCGAACTCGGGTCGATCGTCCGGGGACAGATGGTGCCGGCGTTCGAAGAGGCCGTGTTCAGCCTCAAGAAGGGGGAGCTGTCCGAACCCATCAAGACGCAATACGGGTATCACCTGATCGAGGTGACCGACATCACTCCCGAGCAGCAGTTGACGTTCGACGAGGTGAAAGAAGGCATCAAGAGTGCGCTTCTCGAGCAGAGGCAGACCGATACCTGGACGGCATGGCTGGCCACGAAGCAGACCGAGTTGGGCGTGGTCTATCGCGGGGGTCTCGAACCGTCCTCCGGTACCCAGCTGTCGGCGGGCGAGGGCACGACCAGTACGGTCGCGGAATAGCTGGTGGTCCCGGTCGTGCCCGACGACGACTCCCACCAGAATGGGATCCGCCCGGACGTTCACGACGAGATCATCGCGGGGCGATTGCTCCGCCTCTATGAGCTGACGCGGCGCCTGCGCAGGGATTGTCCCTGGGATCGGAAACAGACGCAGGAGAGCATCGTCGCCTACACTCTGGAGGAGACGTACGAACTGGTCGACGCCATCCGCGACCGCTCGACCCGGGGCGACGAGGCGGTGCGTGGGGAGTTGGGCGATCTCCTGTTCCAGGTGTACTTCATGGCCTGCGTGGCCGAGGAACAGGGCTTGTACGATCTGGGCGAGGTGGCCGCGGGGATCCACGACAAACTGGTCCGCCGGCATCCTCACATCTTCAAGGACGCCAGCGCCGACACGCCGGACGAGGTGCGCAAGACCTGGGACACCATCAAACGGGAGGCCGAGGGACGGGAGGGCATCTTCCACGAGGTCCCCGAGGCCTTTCCCGCCACTCTCCTCGCCCAGAAACTGCAGCAGAGGGCGGCGGCCGTGGGGTTCGATTGGGAACACGCGGGCGACGTGATGGCCAAGGTCAAGGAGGAGACGGCCGAGATCGAGCACGAACTCGAAGCCGGCGACAGGCCCGACCGGGTCGCTGCGGAGATAGGCGACCTCCTGTTCTCGGTGGTCAACCTTGCGCGTAAGCTGAAGGTGGACCCGGAGCTGGCCCTGCGTGGTTCGGCTCTGCGGTTCCGAGAGCGGGTGGACCTGGCGGCCGAGGCGGCCGGGGACGACGGCCGGGCTTTCGAGGACATGGGCCTGGACGAGCAAGAGACGTACTTCCAAAAGGCGAAGAAGGAGCAGAGGCGATGACTGTGATCCTGGACGTCTTCGGGCGGCAGATCCTCGATTCCCGAGGCAACCCGACTGTGGAGGTAGAAGTCGAACTGACCTCCGGCGCGAGAGGGCGGGCGGCGGTCCCGTCTGGAGCCTCCACGGGTACGTTCGAGGCCGTCGAGTTGCGCGACGGCGAGGGGGCCTACGGGGGCAAGGGCGTCCTCAAAGCGGTGTCCCACGTCAACGAAGCGATCTGCGACCTGCTGGTCGGTCTGGACGCGGTCGACCAGCGCGGCGTCGACCTGCTCCTGATCGAGGCCGACGGCACGCCCAACAAGGCGAAGTTCGGTGCGAACGCCATACTGGGCGTCTCACTGGCGGTGGCCAAGGCGGCCGCCGACGCTCTCGATATCCCGCTCTACAAGTACCTGGGAGGGGTAAACGCGCACGTACTGCCCGTTCCCATGATGAACATCCTCAACGGAGGCTCGCACGCCGACAACAACGTCGATCTCCAGGAGTTCATGTGCGTGCCCGTGGGGGCCGCCACGTACTCCGAGGGTCTGCGCATGAGCGTGGAGGTGTATCACGCGCTCAAGAAGGTCCTCTCCGGTCGCGGACTGTCGACCGCGGTGGGCGACGAGGGCGGTTTCGCTCCGGATCTGGCCAGCAACGAGGACGCCATCAAGGTCATCCTCGATTCGATCGAGAAGGCGGGCTACATGCCCGGCGTCGACGTGGCCATCGCCCTCGACCCGGCGGCCAGCGAGTTCTTCGACGCCGACAAGGGGATGTATGTCCTGGCCAGCGAGAGCCGTGAACTCGCTCCTGACGAGATGGCGGCCTATTACGCCGATCTGTGCGGTCGCTATCCGATCGTCAGCATCGAAGACGGCATGGCCGAAGAAGACTGGGCGGGATGGGCCACCCTGACCAGGCTGGTAGGCGATACCGTGCAGTTGGTGGGCGACGATCTCTTCGTCACCAACGTCGAGCGTCTGAGCAGGGGCATCGAACAGGGGATCGCCAACAGCATCCTCATCAAACTCAATCAGATCGGAACGCTGACCGAGACTCTCGATGCCATCGCGCTGGCTCATCGCGCCGGCTATAGCGCCGTGGTCAGCCACCGTTCCGGTGAGACCGAGGACAGCACCATCGCCGACTTGGTGGTCGCCACCAACGCCGGTCAGATCAAGACCGGCGCTCCCTGCAGGAGCGAGCGGACGGCGAAATACAATCAGTTGCTTCGCATCGAAGAGGAGTTGGGCGAGCAGGCGTCCTACCCGGGGGTCTCGGCCTTCCGAGCCCAAGACTGAGCCCGGCGGAGCGTCGAGCATGACACAGTCCGGCGAAGGACTGTGGACTCCTCGAGGCGAATAACTGAGGACCTATGACTACGACGACAGCACCGACCTCAACGACCGCGTCGGTCCGGCCCGGGCCGGTCGCCTCGCCGGGGGCCCGGCGGCCGCGGTTCGGTCTGCGCCGCCGGTTGCTGGCGCTCGTCGGTCTGCTGGCGCTGGTCGTGTTGGCTATCGGTGCGAACTACGGGCCGGTACGGGACTACCGCGAGGCCCGAGCGCTTCTCGACAAGAGGACCGCGGAGGTCTCGGCCCTGAAGGAGCAGACGACCGCGCTACGGACCGAGATCGACAAGCTCAACCAGGTTCCGTATATCGAGGGATTGGCCCGGCAGGCGCTCACCTACACCCGTCCTGACGAGGACCTCTACATCGTGAGCGGGCTCGACGGTGCTGAAGGCGTGAGCGTCCCCGCGTATCGCAGCCCCATGGGATTGGGCGCGGGGATCGAGGGCGTCGCCTCGGTCGAAGGGCAGGCGGCCGACGGCGAATCGGTCGACGAGCCGGGGTTCTTCGAAGGATTGCTTTCGGCGATTGCCGGCATTTTCCACTAGACTGTAGTCTCGTGGAAGACGACGATCTCATCTGGTCGGTGCCCGGCGGACCCGGCGATCGCTTTCGGGGACATCCTCAACTCGAAGACGGCGGGCGCAAGGAGCAGCCCGAAGCCGACCCCTGGCTCGATGCCCAGCGCCGCGAGCCTGCGCCGCGCCATCCGGCCGGACGTCGTCGCGAGCGTCCTCCACGCAGAGAGCACTCGTCGCGGGAACGCGACCGGCGCAGCAGAGCCAACGGACCGCGACGATCAGATCAGTCTCGTATAGCCGCCATAGTGGTGTTGGTGGTGGCCGTCATCGCCATCTCCGTCACCGGAGTGGCCACTGGGGCATCGGAGTCCGACGGTGACGCCGGTTCTGTCCCCTTCAGCCTTCTCCCGGTGGTGCCTGCGTCGACGAACGGTGCCGGGTCGAGTCTCACAATCGCTCCGACGACATCCACGGAGACGACGACCGTCCCCGTGTCTGGAGAGTCGGTCGAGACATCTCCGTGAGACCCTCACCCGACCGAGGGCAGCCCTTGCCGGTGGGTCTGGGTGATGTGGCCGTCATCGCCGGGCAACTCGGCAGACCGCCGCGCGATCTGACCGGAGTGGCGGTACGGTGTCCGTTCGGCTATCCGGCGGTCATCGAGACGGCTCCGGTGTTCTCCGACGGCACGCCCAACCCGAATCTGCTCTACCTGACCTGCCCCACCATGACCACCTGCGTCAGCGGGGTGGAAGCATCGGGAGGGGTGCGGCGGTTCCGCTCAGAATGTCACGGCGACACCACACTCGCTCGCTTCCTCGAGGGGGTGACTCGCGCGTACCGAGCGAGGCGCGCCGCGTTGGCCACTGGACGCGGGCTGAAGGCGGTCAGAGTCGACACGGGGATCGGTGGTCCGACGAGCGCGGAGCGAGCCTCGTGTCTGCACGCCTACGGGGCGACGCTCCTGGCGGTGATGGCCGGGTGGCTGTGGGATGGACCGGGACCGGGCGCTCCCGGCTCATCGTCCGGCGAGTGGCGCGCCGGCGCGGCCGAGGTCTGGGCCAGGTTTCTGCCGCCCGTCGCAGGCTGCTGGTGCAAGGAAGGCCGGTGCGCGCGATGGTCGGATTCTCAGATCAGGGCGGCCATCGATGTGGGGACGATCTCCGTCCGGCTGCTCGTGGCCGAGGTGGCGGGTCGCCGCTCGACCCCGCTGGTGAGGAAGACGGAGATCACCCGTCTGGGGGAGAGCCTGGAGCCGGACGGACCGCTTCTGCCCGCGGCGAGGGCGCGAACGGCAGCGGCGGTATCCCGGTTCGGGGCCGAAGCCCGGCAGAGCGGGGCGGACATGATCCTCATCACCGGAACCAGCGCCGCCCGGGACGCCATCGACGGGAGTGAGTTCCTGCGGTCTCTGGGCCGGGAGAACAGCGTGGCGGCTCTGGTCCTGTCGGGTTCGAGCGAAGCCCGGCTCGCCCTGCGGGGCGCCTCCCTGGACGTGGAGGGGAGACCGGTGGTCTTGGACATCGGGGGAGGCAGCACGGAGCTGATCCGCGCCGGCGGCGACGAGCCGCAAACGGGCGCCGCTCGAGCGGCGGTGGATGCCGTCGAGTCGGTGAGCCTGAAGCTCGGCGCCAGTCGGGCGACAGAGAGGTGGATAGCCTCGGACCCGCCGACTACGGAGGAGCTCTGCCGAGTGAGCGAGGAGACGCGGAAGGCGTTGACGCCCCTTCGCGACCGCTTCGGCGCGGGCGCCCCCGGTCGGCCGCGATTGGTCGGGGTCGCGGGCACGGTGACGACCCTGGCCTGCCTGGACGCCGGTCTGGAGGCATACGACGCCGATGCGCTCCACCTGCGGCCGTTGGCCGTCGATACTGTGCGACGTTGGGTCGAGCGCCTCGCAGGCATGACCACGGAGCAGCGGGCCACGCTCCCGTGCGTGCAAGCCGGTCGGGCGCCGGTGATCGTAGCTGGTGGTTCGGTCCTTCTGGCGGCGATGGAGACCCTGGGGTACGCGGAGTTGACCGTGTCGGAGCGGGATGTTCTCGACGGATCGGTGCTCGAGGCGGGCGTGCTATGGTATGAAGCGGCCATGGGCGGAGTTGCGGGCGATTGAGCCGGCCGGGCCGGAGCGGGGCCCGCTATCACCGACGAGCCGGAGTGGCGGAATGGCAGACGCAACGGTCTTAAACACCGTAGGGCTATGCCCGTGCAGGTTCGAGTCCTGTCTCCGGCATTAGGCTACTTTGCAGGGATGCGCTCATCCCGATCATGACGCCCGTTCAGTCGATTCTTGGGCGTTGCCGCATACGTGCCGCGAGCTCCCTTTGCCTGTGCTGTGCCGCCGCGAGCCGTCCATCTGACCCCGGCCACGCTTGATCAGCACGCCTGGGGGTCATCGGCACGGTCAATCGAACGCGAGCTCCCTGCAACGACCCAAACGACGGGAAGTTCATCACCTGGGGATGGGTGGAATGGTTCGAACATCGCGGACCCCTCGAACCGAGTGGCCACATTCCTCCGGCGGAGAGCGGAGAGGTGTTCTATCGTGGGAACGTCCCGGCGAACGGCGTCTGACTTAGGCAAGATGGGTCTCCGATGAACCCGGGGAATCGGGGGAGGTGTTTCGCTTGGTTGCGTCCAGACCGGGCTTCAGCCGCGAGTGTTGGGTCTTGGCTCGGCCGTGAAAAAGAGTGACGCGGTTCTCACGCGAGCCGTAATGCGGCGCGGCCTGGCTCGAGCGAGTTGACCCATGGTCGGAACCCGTACTTTTCGCGTCTTCGTATCTTCGACGTTTCGCGATTTCAAACTCGAGCGAGACGCGCTTCAAGACAAGGTCTTCTCCGAGCTGCATGCGTACTGCGCGGAGAAGGGATACGGCTTTCAAGCGGTCGATCTTCGGTGGGGGATCCGGGAAGAAGCATCGGCCGGGCATCGCACGATGCGCATCTGCCTCTCGGAAGTGGCGCGATGCCAGGAGATCTCGCCCCGGCCGAACTTCGTCGTCTTGCTCGGCGATCGCTACGGCTGGCGACCGTTGCCGGAGGTTGTCGCCGCGGAGGAGTTCGAGCGGGTGAAAGACCTTCTCGACCCTGACGGACTCAAAGCGGCCGAACGGGCGTATCTCCTTGACAACAACGCGGTTCCGCCCGCGTATGTGCTTCGGGCGCTTCCGGCCGATGATGCCACGTACGATGCGAATGCGCTGCGTGCCGCGCTCGCGGAGGCAGCGCAACGGGCCAATCTGCCCGATGTGCAGTTCGACAAGTACAGTCTGTCGGCCACTGAGCACGAGATCATCAAGGGAGTGTTCCAGGCGGATCGCACCCATGAGCACGTCTTCTGTTTCTTGCGTGAACTCGGTGGTCTTCCGGACCACGTGCCGCCACTGGCCGAGGATCCGACACAGTGGCCCTGTGCCGCGAATTTCCGCGACTTTCTCGCTGATGGGCATCCGGACGGGGAGGCCGCCGGGCTTCTACACGACCTCAAGTGTCGCTTGCGTCACCGACTCGGTCACAATCTGTTCGAATACCAGGCCTCCTGGGCCGGCGACAGCCCTGGCACCGGGCATATCGATGCACTGTGTAGCGACATGCTGGCCTCCCTCAGAGGCATCATCGACTCCGAGATAGAGAGGCTTTCTGCGTACACACACCTGGAACGCGAGCGCGCCACGCACGACGAGTTCGCCCGAGAGCATGCACGCGGATTCGTGGGCCGGAAGGGATACCTGGACGATATCTCCGGCTACTTGTCGGGATCGAACGGACACCCGCTCTGTCTGTACGGTGATGGAGGATTCGGCAAATCGGCTCTATTGGCGCGGGCCGTGATCGATGCCAAGAGTGCGCACCCAAACGCGGTAGTGGTGTCGCGCTTCATAGGCGTATCCTCCGAGTCAGCCGATCCCCGGTCCCTGCTTCAGAGCCTATGCAACGAGATCGGGGAGGCGTACGGATCGATGGATATTGTTCCGTCCACCCTGCTTGAACTCGAGCGGGATATCACCAAGCGACTGCAGCTTGCATCGAGTGACTCACCGCTCATCGTCTTTCTTGACGGACTTGACCAGTTGAGCGCCGGGAATGGGGCCGGGCCCTCATGGTTGCCGTCGGACCTTCCGGATTGCGTGCACCTCGTCGTGACGACTCGGCCGGGTCCCTGGCTGGACAACCTCGAACGGCGGCTGCCGGAGGCCCTGGTGGTGGGGGTCGGGAGGATGCCGTCTGACGAAGCCGGGGTGCTGCTCGACTCATGGCTCGCCGGCGCGGGGCGGACGCTGCAGTCCTGGCAGCGGGCCGGGTTACTTGAGGCTTTCGACGAGTGCGGTTCTCCGCTCTATCTCCGCCTTGCGTTCGAAGTGGCTCGTCTCTGGCCTTCCGCGTCACGGGAGGTTCGACTCGGACGTGACGTGCCTTCCGTCATCGCTGACCTCTGCGACAGGCTTGAAGCGGAACACGGTACCCAGCTTGTCGGGCACGCGCTTGGTTTTCTGGCTCGAACCTACGATCGTCTGGGGCTTTCCGAACACGAGCTTCTCGAGGCGCTCACCGCCGACGAGGAGACGTGGACTGAGTTCGCGGCCGGCACGGAGTGGGATTTGTCCGCGCGAAAGCTACCCACCATCGTCTGGTCGCGGCTCTATTTCGACTTGGCTCCCTACCTCAGTCTGCGGGCTTCCGAAGGAACCACACTTGTGACTTTCTTTCACAAGGAACTGGCTGACGTGGCCGAGGAGCGCTATGGAGAGCGGCCGTCGCGCCACCTGCACGACGTGCTCGCCGGGGTGATGCGAACGCTTGCGAGCGGGGAACTCGCGGACGGGCGTGATTGGAAGGGAAGCGCTCATGCCCTGGCGGAGCTTCCATACCATCTTGCTCGGGCGGGACGCTCCGATGACCTGTTCGCCACGCTCACGGATTTCACTTATCTGGAGGCCAAGGCCAGGCGCGTGGCCGTCAGAGGGGGGTGGAGCGGCGGCTACGACGGTGTCCTCGCGCTGCTCGACGACTACGATGAATCACTGAGACTGTTTCAAGCGGCGGGATGCGAGGCAAGCCGGTCGGGCTTCGCACCCGACGAGCAGTGCAGAGCGCTGGAAAGGTTTCGCGAGGTGCTCGACCGGGAGGCCCACATCCTCAATGGGCGCCCATATCTGCTCTGGCAACAGATGTACAACCGTTTGCAGTGGTTCTGCAAGTCAGGGGATAACGGGTTGTTAGCCGACCTTCTCGAGTCCGAGTTCGAGGAGCGCAGCAAGCCGAGCAGTCCGCTGTGGCTCCATTCACTGGTCCCGTTGCAGGAGTCGGACGCGCTTCTTCGCGCCATTGAGGGTAACGGAGACTGGGTGAACGATCTGGCCTACTCGCCCGATGGCACGCACATGGTCTCCTGCTCTCACGGCGAGGTGCCCGTGGTCTGGGACGCAAGAACCCGGGCGTGCACTGCGCTCCTTCAAGGCCACACGGGCGAGGTGAACGCCGTCGACTACTCGCCCGACGGCCTCCGCATAGTCTCGGCCGGCACCGACCGGACTCTGAGGATCTGGCAGGCCGACACGGGTGAGCAGCTGAGGCTCCTTCACGGTCACCGGCGGGGAGTAACGTGTTGCGCATTCTCACCCGACGGCACCCAGATCGTCTCCGTGAGCGCCGACAACGAGGTCAAGATCTGGAACGTCGAGAGCGGACAAGTGCAGACCAGCCTGCGGGCCGCCGGTCGAGTGACGAGGTTGGCCACGAGCGTCTTGGCGCGTGGGATCGAGGGGGTCATCGACCGCCGGGTTCCCCGCTACTGGCGGCATGTAGCGAGGAAGGAGTTGACCGAGACCTTGTTGAGCCCGAAGTGCTCGTTCTCTCCGGACGGGACGAGAGTCGTCTCGGCGAGTTGGGGTGGCGGGTTGCGAATCTGGAGAGCGCCTCAAGGGAGACGCCCGAGACTTGTGTGGCGGGGAGCCCGAGGCACCACCGCCCTCGTTCACTCCCCCGACGGTACACGCCTCGTCTCGGGTGGATGGGATGGGATGGTCAGGGTCTGGGAAGCTGACACCGGTGTTCATGTTTCGACTTTGGCCGGTGACCCTGTCACTCTGAGAGGTGCTCTGGCACTCCTGCGCAGCGTGGCCACAGGTAGCCTGGCTTACACAGAGAAGACGAGCGGCGGGGTCCGATCTTTAGCCTATTCTCCTGATCTCAGACTCATCGCTGCGGGGTCCTGGGACAGAGCGGTCAAGACGTGGAACACTGCCACGGGCGTGGGTACCACTCTGGTCGGTCATCACGAATCCGCGAGCAGCGTGACGTTCTCCGCGGATGGCACCTGCATCGCCTCAGGCTCCATGGACGGCCAGATCCTGATCTGGGACACGGGGGTGCAGTTCCGCTCTACGGCGTCGCTGGGCCACTCCGGAGCCATATTCTCTGTGGCCTACTCGCCCGACGGCAGACTTATCGCTTCGGGCTCCTATGACCGGACGATAGGGCTCTGGGACGCGGCGACGGGAACTCCGCTTCTGAGCCTCTCCGGGCACGCGCAATTCGTCAAGGCGGTTTGTTTCTCCCCCGACGGCACGCGGTTGGTCTCCGGTTCGTGGACGAACACGCCCATGGTATGGGACTTGAAGGCAGGTACGGCGGTGGCCGTCCTGACGGGCCACACGAACGGAGTGGGGGCTGCAGCATACTCACCGGATGGCACCCTCATCGCCACCGGGTCCCTGGACAAGACCATCCGGATCTGGGATGCGTCCACCGGCACGGGGCGCGCTGTCCTCCGGGGTCATACCCAGGAAGTCAACAGCCTTGCCTTCTCCCCGGACGGCCACCGCATCGTGTCCGGCTCGGGAGACGGTACGGTGAGGGTGTGGGAGGTGGCGACGGGGACCCACCTCGCGACATTCGCCGGGCACTCGGGCTGGGTGCAGTCCGTGGCCTTCTCCCCGGACGGCCTGCGCATTGCGTCCGGTTCGGCGGACTGGACGGTCCGGATCTGGGAGGCCGCAACGGGGGTGCAGTTGGCCGGATTTACCGGCCACACTCACTGGGTGAACCGCATTGCATTCTCACCTGATGGTTCGCGCATCGCATCCACATCAGAAGACAGGACCCTGAGGCTCTGGGACATTGGAGAAGGACGGTGCGTCGCATTGTTCGCGGGTTCTGCGCCGATATTCGGATGTGCTTTCGACCCAAGTCGCCCGCGCCTCAGTTGTGGCGATGGCAGTGGGAGTCTGCACACCATCGAGATGGTGGGATCGCTTCCAGGGGACGTGGAATTCCTGTCGGTCTCGTTGGGGGAACGTGGTGCCATCGGGATCCCGTGGGCGACCTCTCCGGCGGAGGAACTCCGGTGGCTGGAGCAGGTGGAAGCTGCCGCGAGACAGATGCAAGATCCTGCTTGGCTTCGAAAGGTGGTGGTCCGCAAGGCGGGTACCCTACTCGAACTGGGACGGTTGAACGAAGCAGAGGCGGCCCTGCGAGAGCATGAGCAGATGTGTCGCGAGGTCGACCACGCGAAGGGTCTGCGGGACCGACTCAGCACGCGGAGCCGACTGGCTCTGGCACGGGGCGAGGCCGAAGAGGCTCTTGGATTCGCGCTTGAGTTGGAGCGCGGTTGTAGAGCGGATAACGACCAGAGAGCGCTCGCCACGAGTCTCTCGGTGTTGGGAGACGTGCTGCAAGTGTTGGGAAGGATCGCCGAGGCCCAGCCCCTCTATGTTGAGGCAGTTGAGATCAGTAGGGCGGCGGGAGATACCGAGGGGCTCCGGGAACAACTGGGTCTGTTGGGGTGGATCGATCGTGCGTGCGGCAAGAGAAATGAAGCCGCGCAGTGTTTCCAGGAGCAAGAGCGGATAAGTAGAGAGACGAAGAGCCGCCATGGACTGCAAGCGAGTCTGGGGGGACAAGCCACGCTTGCGCGTGACGAGGGGCGGCTGGACGAGGCGCTGCGTGGGTTCGAGGAGCAGGAATGCATATGTCGTCAACTGGGCGATCTACGTGATCTTCAGGCGTCGCTGAACAATCAAGGGTTGGTCTACTGGGACATGGGCGAGTTTGCGCGAGCCGTGGCTCTCTTCGCGGCGGTAGAACAGAACTGCCGCTCGGCAGGGCTTGTGGAGGTTCTCTGGCACGCTCTGTACAACCAGGCGGAGGTGCTATTCAGATATATGGATCAGTACTTTGCTGCCCGCGAGAAGATTTCGGAAGCGGTGGACATCCTTCGCAGAACCGGAATCGAACCGGAATGGCTGCGCCGCTGTGAGGATCTGAAAGCGGAGATCGGATGATGCTCCGTTCGACCTAACCGCGTCGGACGAGAATCAGGAGGACGCCCGGGCTGCGCTTCGTTGACGCCCCTCGTATCGTGGTCGATGAAGGGGGTCGACACGGCACTTGCGCTTGCGTCTCTCCGGCACTTCCCATATTTGCAGGTGAACCTTGCCACGAAGCTCGATCGTCGAGACCGGGTCTTGCCGTCTGATGGGGCCCTTGGTGACATCGGGGTGACGAACTTGGCACCACGCGCACCACGCGACGGAGAGATTCCCTTGGGCGAGGGCGCGCATGTCGTTGGCCGTACGGCATCGGCACGATCACCGTGCGACCTGGCGGAGCCGCTGAGTAGTGAGGGTCGTGGCCTGGCCGGGAACCTTCTACTGGTCTGTCCGACCTGCCACGCCGAGATCGACATGACGGGCTGCGCTGAACTGATGAACGTGCAGAAGTTGCCAGGCGGTCTAGCTCCCCGCGAGTGTCACCGGCACCGAGTACTGATAGTAGGTGGCGGTCATATCCGCGTAGGTGACTGTGACCAGGATCGTAAGGTGGCTGACGATCCCAGAGGGAACGCGTTTGACCCGCAGGTTCAACTGGCGCGTCTCGGAGGTTCCAACCGAGATCGGGTTGGTGAACCCGTTGCTCTTTCCCAGATCCGAGAACCCGATGTTCGTGACCGGCTGCTCACCGGTATGGGGGTCTGCGACTACTGAGGCGGCGATCGTAGCTGAGCCGCCCTCAGGGTAGGTGGCCGGCGTCCTGATCGTGAAGACCCGGCCGCAGGTGGTGGTCCCGCGACTAGGCAGAGTCCCGAGGTCTACTGTCAGAGAATCGTCCATCCCGGTTGCGGCGGGGTCGGCCCCGGGTGCCTGTGTGCAATAGTCGGTCAGCCCTTCGGGGTCCGTCCCTTGGGAGTACAGGTGCAGCCAGTTCTGGATGCGGTCCGTCTTCACGCCCACGCTTGACGTGCTACCGCTGGTGAAGGAAGCGCCGGAGAACCCGACGAGTGCTCCCCCGACGAGAATGGCGGCCACGGCGAGCGATGTCATGAGCCGCAGCATCATCGTCTCCTGTCCACCCTCCGAAACCGCCGAAGATCCGTGGCTTCCCCGCCTTCCGGCACCACGGGGTCGGACCGACTGAACCATCGCGCCTCGCCGGAGTTCCTCCAGAGGAACGCGAACAGCATCAGGGCTGCCGCGAGAACGGGAACAGCGAACAGCAGTGCCCTGACGAAGCGCAGGTTGAGCAACGCAAGCGCATAGCCCAGGTAGGGGATCTGCAGCCAGTACTTGGCCTGCACCGGGCGGTCGAGGGTGAACTGCCAAGGGTCCACCGACTCGTTGAAGTCGCCCTTGGTCTTGAAGACGGCTCCACCGTCAGCCTGCCGCTCGACCGAGATGATCCGATGGGTCACGTTGGCGGAGTCTCCTGGCGGCTGAAAGGTGATCACGTCGCCGACCTCGAGAGTATCCACCGGCACGGTCCTGGTGAGTATCAGTGCTCCTCGGTCGATGTACCCGCTCATCGACGCACCGGTGATCACATAGGCATGGACGCCGAAGAGGGGCATGACCAGGAACGCGAGAGCGGCCAGGATGATCCCGGACGCGGCGATGATGACCCCGATCCTCCCCGGTCTCTTCATCTTCGCTCGTCTCATAGCGCCACCCCCGAGAACCTGAGCGACATGGTGGTGGTCGCACCCTGCAGTCTGGGCGTCGCGGCGGACTGCGGGAAGGCGACGGTCAAGCGATAGTTCCGGGTCTCGCCGGCGGAGAACTGACCCAGGGTAAGGGAGGCGAAGGTGCTCATCGTTCCGCTCCACAGCGTCTGGGCCGGACCCGTCACGTCCTCTATCGACAGTGTGAGGGCCGTCGAGAGCGCGGGGGAGGCGGGCGTGTCGGTGATGCCACGGTTCGTCAGACTCATGGTCCCTGCGAAATCGCCCTGACAGGTGAGGGTGAGAAGGCCGCTCTCCGCCTGGCCTGGACGCAGTCCGCGTATGTCGAGCACGTAGCCGCCGTCTGCCGAGTTCAGCACGGTGAACGCGCCCGAACTGAACGTGTTGGCTGGGTTGCCGCTGCCCCACGCGAAGGAGGCACCGGAGACGGCGACTGCCCCGAAGGCCGTCAGCACGAGAGCTATGCAGGCGAGGAGACAGACCGCTCGGAGCGGGACCGCGCGGGGTCTGGCACAGCACCCCAGCGACCGGACCCCGCTCCGAGGTATTCCAGCCTTTTCTCCTCTCGGCATCGGTGGCCAAGAGAGATGCTTCATTGCACTTCGTTCCAGTCGAACTGGACCGACATGGAGCTGCTCTTGTAGGCGTTGTCACCGGTGGTCGCACTGCCGGGTGTGCCTCCATCGGGGAAGGTGACCGTGAATTGATAGGTATGCGAGTCACCGGCTGCGAACGTACCTGCGGCGATAGTGCCCACGGTGTTGATCGCACCGCTGTAGATCGCGGTGCTGGTGGTCTGGTCGACGATCTGCAGCTGAAGAACGTCCGAAAGGTTGCCTCCATGCGTCCCCGCGGTGTCGGACAGGGCGCTGGTGGCCAGCGAGAAGGTGCCCGCCAGGTCGCCGTCGTTGGCGATCGTCACTGTTCCCTGGGCGGTATCGCCGGGCTTCATCGGAGACGCGGTGAGGATCGCCGACCCGTCTTTGCTGTTGGTGTGGTGGAGGTTCCCGGCAGTGAACACGTTCGTCGGGTTGGCCGAGGCCGAGGTGAACACCGCACCCGAACCGACCACTGTCGATGCGGCTATGGCGAGGATCGCCACAGCCAGCCCTAGGATCAGCCGGGTACGCCTTTTCCGTCGTATCAGTCTCTGCTTCCTGCTCATCTGGACCACTCCTCATCAAGTACGGTGTTGCCAAGTAAGACGTTGGTCTATGAACCCACGGTCGCGAGAAAGGACTTACGAAGCCGTGAAATCCAGTCCGTACCTGTGTTCGATTGTATTATCGGCCGCTGGAAGTAGGACTTTAGTCCTATATGCGAAGCCGTGAACGAGGCGGGCCGGCAACCAGCGAGCCAAGAGTCCGGTGGGTATGTGGGCCCTTGGTGCCGGTCTAGGGGAGACGTGCCGAGAGTGAGAAGAATTGAGTGGCGCCCTACTAGGCGTCCGGGTCGCCGGGCTCCTGACCCTCCGGGAAGGTGAAGCGGGGGTCGTCCGAGGTCAGTCTCTCGAGCAATTGAGGAAGCTCCACGACGGACTTGGCCCCGAGCTTGTGCATGGCCCGCCCGCGATGGACCTTCACCGTCTTCTCCGCTATGCGGAGCTCGGCCGCGATCTCCCGGTTGAGAAGTCCCTGGGCCACGCGCTCGATGACCTCGGCTTCACGTCGGGTGAGGGCGGCAAGACGGTCCTTCAGGAGTCTGTCGTGTTCGAACCGCGCCCATCCTTCCCGACTATGCTCGACGGCCCGCGCGACGGCCTCGAGCACCTCGGCACCGTCCAGGGGTTTCGGTAGGAAGTCGACGGCTCCCGACTTCATCGCCCGGACGCTGGAGCGGACGCTGCCATAGCCGGAGATGAAGACGACGGGAAGGCGGTCGCTCTGGTCCTGCAGGCGCTGCTGTAACTCGAGGCCGTCCATCTCGGGCAGGCACATGTCGAGGATGAGGCAGGCGGGTCCTGCGGGGCGCCGAAACTCGAGGAATTCACGAGCCGAGGCGAACGATCTGACCCGATAGCCGGAGTTCTCCACCAACCGCTGCAGGTATCGGCGCACACTCTCTTCGTCGTCCACGACGTAGACCCACGGATGGACCGACTCGTCCACGTCTTCGACCGAACGCCCGTCGGTGCACGCCTTACCCGCGCGATCCTGCGTCATCTCGACCGCCTCTCGATCAGCCGGACAGAACCGGCACTCGCGAATCATCACACTCAGCAGCCCTGCATCTGGCACGTAAGACTGTTCGATTTTGGGGATGGGTTCTCCTGCCCCCGGGCGCGGGGAAAGCTGCCTGGATCCCGGGTCCGCGGCCTGCGGCGCACTCGAAGGCTCGCTCTGGGTCGGCACTGCTATAGTGAGACCCAGGGAGTGCTTCCACGCAGGGGGAGAGTTTCGGCGAACGATGAGACCGGTCCGCTCCAACATAGTCCTCATAGGCATGCCGGGTTCAGGCAAGAGCACGGTGGGCGTGATCCTGGCCAAGCAGTCCTCCCGTGGTTTCATCGACACGGATGTGGCCATCCAGACTACGATCGGGTGCTCGCTACAGGATGTGGTCGATCGCGACGGCTACATGGCCCTGCGGGGGATCGAAGAGCAGACGTTGCTGGGGATCGATCCCCGTGATCACGTCATCGCCACCGGCGGCAGCGCCGTGTACAGCGAGGCGGCTATGACTCACCTGAGGTCGGGGGGGATGGTCGTGTTCCTGGACGTGGATGTGGCGACCATCACGGCCCGCATCCGCGATTTTGAGACGAGAGGGCTCGCCAAGTCGGCGGATCAGACTCTCGACGACCTCTATCGGGAGCGGGTACCGCTCTACAGGAAGTATGCGGACGTCGTCATCGACTGCGGCGATCTCACCCAGGAGGAGGTATCGGCGCGGATACTCGACGCCCTCGGCGCGCTGTCCCCGGCGGCCGACGGCGACTGACGACTCCTGGGGCGCCGCACGAGGTCGTCCTTGACGCGGTCGGGGTGTTGTGAGAGAAAGATTCCTTGATCCCGGTGGGATCGACATCGAGGAACGTCGAACGAAAGGTACGACAGGACACCATGCCTGACCAGGATATGACCGGCGACCGGCCCGTGGAAGAGCGACAGGACTTCATCCGGGAGATCGTCCAGCAGGATCTGACCGCCGGCAAGGTCGGGAGCGTGGTCACTCGGTTCCCTCCGGAACCGAACGGCTATCTCCACATCGGCCACGCCAAGTCCATCTGCCTCAATTTCGGCATCGCCAGGCAATTCGATGGGCAGTGCAACCTACGTATGGACGACACCAACCCGACGAAAGAGGACGTGGAGTATGTCGACTCCATCACCGAAGACGTCAAGTGGCTGATCGACGGCTGGGCCGACCATTGCCTTGGACTGAAGCCGGTCGGCGGGTCGCCTGAGAAGCGCGAGACCGGAGGGCGTGACGACTACTATGCAGCCCCGATCATGCCGGCGGATAGCGATGGCCAAGCGCTGGAACCTTTCTACGCCTCAGACTATTTCGAGCCGCTCTATGAATACGCGCTCGAGCTCATCCGGCGCGGCAAGGCTTTCGTCTGCGATCACTCAGCGGCCGAGGTCGACGATATGCGCGGCGGCCCGGACCGGCCGGGAACGGAGAGTATCTACCGTCACCGCCCGGTGGAGGAGAACCTCGATCTGTTCGAACGCATGCGTGCCGGGGAGTTCCCAGACGGGGCCCGCACCCTCCGCGCAAAGATCGACATGGGCGCACCGAACGTGTGGCTCCGCGACCCGGTCCTCTATCGCATCCGCCACGCCTCGCACCATCACACGGGCGACCGGTGGTGCATCTACCCCATGTACGATTTCGCACATGGTCTGAGCGACTACATCGAAGGCATCACCCACAGCATATGTACACTCGAGTTCGAGGTGCACCGGCCGCTGTACGAATGGATTCTCGAGGCCCTCGATCTGCCCCGCACCCATCCTCGCCAGCGGGAGTTCGCACGGCTCAACGTGACCTACACGATCATGAGCAAGCGAAAACTGCTGCGCCTCGTGCAGGAAGGCAAAGTGCAGGGCTGGGACGACCCCCGGATGCCCACGATCTCGGGCATGCGCCGGCGCGGCTATCCGGCAGAGGCGATCCGCGACTTCTGCGATCGCATCGGCGTGGCCAAGCGCGAGAACATGGTCCAGTTCGCGTTGCTGGAGCACTGCGTGCGGGAGGACCTCAATCGTCGGGCGCCGCGGGCCATGGCCGTGCTGCGACCGCTCAGGGTGGTGATCGAGAACTACCCCGAAGGCCAGGTCGAGGAGTTGGAGGCCGTCAACAATCCCGAGGACGCGACCATGGGCACGCGCCGGGTGCCGTTCTCCCGGGTCATCTACATCGAACAGGACGACTTCCGCGAAGTGCCGCCCCCCAAATACCATCGGTTGAGTCCCGGGGTGGAGGTGCGCCTGCGCTACGCCTACATGATCACCTGCACCGACCTGGTGAAGGACCCAGAGACCGGCGAGGTGCTCGAGGTGCGGGCCCGATACGATCCGGCCACCCGAGGCGGCGACGCTCCCGATGGGCGCAGGGTCAAGTCCACTATCCACTGGGTTTCTGCGGATCATGCCGTCGATGCCGAGGTGCGGCTCTACGACACACTCTTCACGGCGGAGTTCCCGGAGGACGTGCCCGACGGCGAGGACTTCACCCAGAGCCTCAACCCAGGGTCGCTCGAGACGCTTCGGCACTGCAAGCTGGAGCCGTCGTTGGCCGGGGCGGTCCCGGGCTCACTGTGCCAGTTCGAACGTCTCGGCTATTTCTGCGCCGACCCGGAAGATTCTCGTCCCGGAGCGCCGGTGTTCAATCGCACCGCGACGCTGAAAGACGCCTGGGCCAGGATCGCGAAGAAACAGGGTCGAGGATAGCCGACTGGGCGGGTGCCGGCTCTGTCGTCGAGGAGGCGCCGGATGCTGGTCTACAGCCCTGCGCTGATGGTAGACTTGCTGCCGCTTTGCCCGATGGTGTAACGGTAGCACGACTGACTCTGGATCAGTTAGTCGAGGTTCGAATCCTCGTCGGGCAGCCAGCCCCTCCGTGCTCGGGGACACACCGGGCGTGTTGTCGCGTTTGACAGACAGTGAAACCAGCCTACACTGGAGTCATACGGGGAGGAACCAGTCCTCCCCACCGGCTGCTCGGGAGGGCATCCGAACATGGTGGGTCTCCGCCGGCCGATCCGGTCGTCCCGCCATGGGGAGTGCCGGCCCGGGAAGGAGGTGGGACTTCGTGAAGACCAGAAGACCGCTGCTCTTGATCGTAGTCGTCCTTGTCCTACTGCTCGTGGCGCTCATGCTTCCCGCTACGTCGCTCGCGAAACCCTCCAGTCTCTTCGTCCCCTCGCTCGAACCGACCTGGGACGCGGGCGTCTACTCCGCCTATTACGGACCGCCCGACTACGACCCGGTCTCACCGGGTAGTACCGCGTGGTATCTCGGCTCCATGGCGGGAATCATCAAGGCGGGGCTTGCAGAAGACCCGGGCGGTGGCTACTGGGACGAAGGGCTGTTCGCGTTCAAACCGAACGCCACCATCGAGCAGCTTGGCGCCAACCCGCTCGTTTACAGAGTCGTGAATCAATATGGCACCAACCCGGTCTGGATGACCATGGAACTCGACGTCGGAGTAGTCGGCGACCGCAGCGACAACATCACCTATCAGTTCGTACCGGCTCCCTACGGGTCTGACGCCTACAATGCGGTGGATGCAGGGGCGGGGATGTGGCTCCAGTGGGGTGACGGCAGTGGGTCCTGGTTCGTGGGTGACCCCATGACTCTCGCCGAGATCGCGACGGCGTACCCGGACGTGATGGTCGTGCGCGCGTACCTGCGCCTAGGCATGGGCGACAGCTACGCCGGTGATGGCCAGGGCACGGTGGCGTGGGTCGACGAGGTATCGATCGCCGGCACCACGTACGACTTCGTAGTCCGCGGAAAGGGCTTCTACCAGAAGGACTGGTCAACGAATCCGGGACACCGGGCCCACTACATCCAGGCTATGCCCTAAACAGAACTCCAGAGGGCCCCGCGCGCCATGATCGGGGCAACGGCAGAAGGGGGGCGTCCGAACGGGCGCCCTTCTTTCTGCGAAGACTTTGTTTCAGTTCCGCCCCGGACCGGTAGAAAAGACCGTGAGTGTCTCCTGACATGACCGATCGACCGGGGCGGGCGCATGTCCAGCGAAGATGAGCTAGATGAGAAACTCGCTGCGATGATCGACGCAGGCGCCGTCCAGTCGTTGCTGGACGAATTCAGCTCCCTCACCGGTCTGGTCACCGCCATCCTCGACCTGGAAGGCAACATCGTCGTGGCCAGCGGCTGGCAGGAGGTCTGCACCGACTTCCATCGCGCCCATCCCGAGACGGCGAAGAAGTGTCGTGAGAGTGACGTAGGGTCCGCGGATGGATTGGCAAAGGGCGAGTACCGGGCGTACCAATGCAAGAACCACCTCTGGGATGTTGTGGCGCCGCTCGTGATCGACGGCCGCACGGTCGGCCGGGTCTACACCGGGCAGTTCTTCCTTGAGGAAGAGGCGCCCGACCTCGAGGTCTTCGCGGCCCAGGCGGACGAGTACGGTTTCGACAAAGAGAAGTACCTGGCTGCCGTCTCCCGTGTGCCCCGGTACAGTCGCGAACGGATCGATGCGCTCATGCGTTTTCTCATGCGGCTGACCTCCGTGGTGGCCCAATTAGGCGTCGCCGGCCGCAGGCTCGCCGAGAGTGAGCGACACCTGAGGAATGTGCTCGATCATTCGGCCGACGTGGTCATCGTCCACGACAGGGTGGGCAACGTGGTCGACTGCAACGAGCAGGCATGCGTCGCCTTGGGCTACGACCGCGAGGACCTCCTGCGTCTGTCTATTGGTGAGATCGAGGCCGGTCTCGACGAGGAGGCCCTCGCAGGGGCCTGGAGAGACTTGGAGGCGGGTGTTGCACAGACTCATGAAGGTCTTGGGAGAAGGAAGGACGGATCGACCTTTCCCGTGGAGATCCGGACCGGTCTCCTCGAGTCGGCCGACACCCAGCTCGTGGTGGCGACCGTCCGCGATCTCACGGAACGCGTGCGGGCGTCAGAGGAGATGCGTGAGCGGGATCAACAGCTGCGGCAATCGCAGAAGATGGAAGCCCTCGGTCAGTTGGCTGGCGGGATCGCGCACGACTTCAACAATCTTCTCACGGCGATAACCGGCTACAGTGATCTGATCGCGGCTTCCGTGGCCGGCCAGGGGACCTCGGTCGAGGAGGACATCGCCGAGGTCAGGAAAGCCGCGGAGCGGGCGGGAGCGCTCACCAAGCAGATACTCGCCTTCTCACGTCGCCAACAGCTCCGTCCGACGACCGCCTCTCTGAACACGGTGATCACTGAGTTGACGCCACTTCTCCGCCGCACCTTGGGTGCCGACGTCGAATTGGTCACCCATCTGGATGAAGAGCTGGGTCAATGTGAGATCGACGTGCATCAATTCGAGCAGGTGCTCGTGAACCTGGCTCTGAACGGACGGGACGCGATGTCGGCCGGCGGCAGGTTGACAGTGGAGACGGCGAACGTCGAATTGGGCGAGTACTACGCCCGATCACACATCCGAGTGAAACCGGGACCCCACGTGATGTTGGCCGTCTCGGACACTGGTGTGGGCATGGATGCCGAGACGGCCTCCCGGGTCTTCGAGCCTTTCTTCACGACGAAGGCGGCCGGCAAAGGCACGGGTCTGGGGTTGTCCACGGTCTTTGGGATCGTCACCCAGAGCGGGGGAGACATCTTCGTCTACAGCGAGGTTGGCACAGGGACGACCTTCAAGGTCTATCTGCCCCGGACGGGGGTGATGGAAGAGCCGCGCGGCTCGGGTATCGTTCCGGACTCGGCCGCCGCGGACGGGAGGACCATCCTCGTGGTCGACGACGAGGCGGCCGTGGCCGCCTTTGCCTCCCGGACGCTGAGCGACCTGGGCTACAAGGTGCGGGTCGCCGGGGACGCTTGGAGTGCGCTCGACATCCTGAGCGTGGACCCGTCGGTCGCCCTACTGGTCACCGATGCCGTATTGCCCGGCAAAGAGCAGGGCAGGGACCTGGTCGACGCGAGCAAGGCTCTCCGGCCGGAACTGCTCGTCCTTTTCATGTCGGGGTATACCCACACCGTGGCTATGGACGCGGGTCTCATGGACCAGGCGACGGGGTATCTCGAGAAACCCTTTACCGGGGAGCGATTGGCACAGGCCGTGCGCGAGGCGCTGGGTCCTACCGAGCGCTGACCTACCAGTCGCTGAAGTTGGTGTTGTACCAGATCTTGTCCGTGCCCTTCTTGGCCCGCTTGTTCCAACTCTTCGTCTTGGGCTCAGCCCCGATCCGGTCCAGGAACTCGTCACACCGCTGCTTGATGTGGCCCTTCTGGGCGTCGTCCAGCGCGGCCACACCGTCCACGTGCTCCTTCACCCTGGCGAAATTGGTGGTGGCGGTGTACCAGAAGCCCCAGTCGTCGGCAAGGCGCTGCGCGATATAGGCGCGGTTGATCTTTTTCTCCTCGTCGTCACCGATGTCGGCCGTGGTCAGAAGGAACTCGATGTCTTTGAGATCTTTGTCGTTGATCTCCCAGATCTGGAGCTTCTGCAGGGTGATGTCGGTGAGCGAGATGCAGTAGTCGTCGAATTCCAGCCGGCCCTTGAAATCGACCTCGTGACAGTAGTCGAGTTTGTCGAGGAACACGTCGATCATGGGTACAGCACCGCCGTAGTAGATCTGGCGGGTCTTGCCCGTCATCATGAGGGTGTTGACGTCGCAGTCGTAGCCGAGCCGCTCCATGAAACCTTTGAGCTTGCCGCCGTACTTGCTGTAGGCGACGAAGTCGATGTCGGTGAAGTAGCGCTCACCCAGCCGCTCGAGCCGCGCGTACAACTCCACCCGCTCGGGAAAATAGTAGTGAAGGGCCAGCGGCCCCATGACCCGCATGGCGAACCCGGCCTCTTGGGCGGCGTCGACTATCCTCTTGCCCTCGGAGAGAAAGACCTCCGGCTTCGGATACTGGTCCATGGGGATGTCTTTGGGAAGTATGAACGGCTTCGTCATGGGCTCCTTCCAGTGTGTAGGTGTCGCGCCGGACTAACCGGACGTGAACACGTAGTCCTTGATCTTCTTCTTGTCGAGCATGACCACCACGCCCTTGAGGATCCCCTCCGAATACTCGCTGCCAGGGTTGATCATAAGAGTGCGGCCGGCCTTCTGGGCGCCCCGGGACTCGTGGATGTGGCCGTGCAGCCCGAGAAGGGGTTGATACTTCTCGATTACCTGTTTCGCGCCGAGGCTGCCCGCGTGGATCTTCTCCTCGGCGGCCATCTTCATGTTCGCGTCGAGCTTCGGACACAGGTCGAGCGAGTAGCCGTACGGAGGTACGTGGAAGTTGAAGATGACGTTCTCGAAGTCCTTCGGGGACGTGCCGACCCGCTGACAGAGGCCCTCGAGATACTCGGTCAGCGTCTCCTCGGACTCTTCGCGGGGGGTGTCCCACGGCGTGGGGTTCGACCGCGATGAAGACACCATCGTATAGTCGGCGAACTCGACGATCATGTCGTCGCAGGGGAGGAGCGACTTGGAGGCGGCGATCATGTCGTCGATCTCCCACCAGTCGTCGTTGCCTGGGCAGATGTAGACGGCGTGGTTCTTGCCGGCCAGACGCTCATCTGCCAGAGCGAGCCACTCTTCTACGCGCAGGATGGCCCGTTCCTTGAAGAGACGGTCTATGGCTGCCTGATCGTCCTTGATCGCGTCGTACTCATCCCGGGTCTGTTCGACCCAGTAGTAGCCGGCGTTCTCGATGGTCTTCTTGACCTCCGCCATCTCTGCGTCGGTGTCCATGGACGTGTAGTTGCCCATGAGGTGGCACTCGCGGCCGCCGCCGGCCTTCTCGACCAGCGGGATGAGCACCTTACCGAGCAGGTCACCGTTCAGCACCGCCACGTCTACGCCGTAGATGGGGAGCGCGTTCAGGAACTTTCGATAGCACACGTTCGAGCCGTGGATATCGGTCACGTAGAAGAGCTTCAGCACCTAACACTCCTAACCCGTGCCGCCGGGGCCACGCGTGGCCCCGGCGGCCGAAACATACGTACGGAGGGCCGCCGCCGCTGCGCGGCGGCGGCCCCAGGACTTGCGGCCGTCAAAGCCCCCCGTGGCCGCCGCGTGCCGACCCGATCATTCAGGCGGCAATTCTCCGGTCAGCATACCTGCGCTGATGCCGGTCGTCCTCTTGGCTTTCCAACTCCAGAACCAGTACCACAGAAGACCGAGTGCCCAGGTCGCCAGGATCAGCAGCCCTGTCGTCATGGTGAAACCTTCCAGGTTGGTGGGCTGCCAGAAGAAGAAGATGGCAAGGATCGCCAGGTAGGCGATGTTGACGACTGCTCCGAGTGTGACCACCGGCACTCCGAGGAACTTCCACTTCCGGTACGGGGATGCTTCCCAGATATGTTTGGAGCGTTTGGAGAAGGGGAAGATCGCCGCGGCGATGGCGGTCACGCCGAACACCGAGAAGATCTCGAGGGCGGTCACCGAGAGGCCCTGCATCGGCTCGTTGAGCCAGTAGACATACAAGGCGATCAGTAACTCCGCGATGCAGAACCCCAGGACGTAGTTCTTGACCGGGGATGCGAAGCGGGCGTTGACGTCAGTGAACCATTTGGGACCCATGCGGTCCATGCCCCACGCGAAGATGATCCGCGGGAAGGCGAGGTACGACAGGGCCACCCACCAGAGGGTGAACAGGATGAACGAGAACGCCATCAGGAACAGAAGGATCTTGTTCTGCATGACCACCGCGGCGAGCCCGACGAAGTGCGAGGCCCAGGGCAGGTTGTAGCCCTCCAGACCACCGTTGTTGTCCACCCAGGCGGCAGCGGAAAGGAAGTTGAAGTCGACCAGACGGTAGAGACCCACTGCAGTGAGGATCATGAAGACTGCCGGAACCACGATGGCGAACAGGTTCGACAGTATGATGCTCTTATCTGGTCTCTTCACCTCCCCGGCGATGAACGTGATGCAGTAGGAGTAGGCGAACAGCCACGATCCTGCCACCATCACACCGAACGTGTCGTACCAGTTCCACGTGGTGGGCATGTCGGCCCCGGCCGCGGCGCCGGCGGCGGTCACGAAGTCACCGTAGTTGAGCGACCCGTGCTCTGTCGCCAGTGTGTTCCAGGAGGCGATGAAGTCACTCTTGCTGTAGGAGAACAGCACGATGATGATGATCAGAGCACCCAGGAGACCAAGGCCCATCACCACTTTCTGGACTCGGGCGAACACCTTGACCCCGAACACCACGAAGAAGAAGGCGATGATGTTGGCGATGGTGGCTATCACGAACGAGCCGGTGGCGTAGGAGAGGCCTCCCAGGAAGGTCTCTGACGCCGAGTCGTACAGCCACGTCCAGTCCATGAACTCCGACAGCATCACCGCACCAGGATCGGCGATCCAGGGAGCGAGCACGTAGATCCACATGAGCCAGATGAAAGCGTTACCGAACGATTCACCGATACCGACCAGCGGGTGCAGGATACGCGAGTTGTAGATGTACTCGCCCCCTGACCGGGGCATGGAGCCCCCGAGGATACCCCAGACCAGCGGGAATCCGATGCCGGCCAGAACCAAAGAGAGGATGGTGGCGATGATGAGGTTGCCACCGAGGTAGACCCCGAGACCCAGACTGATCATGACCCAGATACTGGGCGTCAGTCCCTGGTTCATGAAGCCGACGCCGAAGGCATCGGTCATGCTGAGCCCGCGGACGAGGCCGCTGGCCTTTCGCGCAAACGCTATCTCACCGTCTTGACGCATCTAAGACCCCCGACGATCAGGTGCGTGGGTATCCTGAGCTCTGCCCCCGCACGGTTCACGGAACAGACCCGCTGAGTCAGTCCAAGGGCGCCCCCTCGCCCACGGCGGCCATTGGAGCCCGCCAATCGCACACTTCCTTGAGCTTCCACGGGACGATGGTCGTCCGCACCTTGGTCACCCCTTCGATGGTGCCGATCACCTCGTTGGCCATCCTGACGAGTTCCTCGGCGTCGCGGGCGTACACCTGGGCGATGAGATCTCCGTCGCCCACCGTGCCGGCCACATAACTGATCTGGTCGAGATCGACCAGACGGGCCGCGACATCCTGGAGGGCGCCGGGGGAGACGTCGACGGTGACGTCGCCGATCGTGTTGTAGCCCAAGGCGGAGGGATTGACGATGGCCGAGAGCCGGACCACGCGGTTGCGCTTCAAGCGTTCGATGCGGTAACGGACGGAGCGTTCGGAGACGTCTTCGAGCCTGCGCGCCATCTCGGCCGCGGGCATGCGACCGTCTTCAACCAGCAGAGCAAGTATGCGGCGATCGTTGGCGTCGAGGCCGATAGCCATGGGCGCTCCACATGTCAATGCCTTCTATGGCTGCCAATGTGACAGACGTTGTCGCAAAAAGTCAAGCTTTGCCCGTAAACATGCCGATTCGGCAAGGTGCGCCGCCCAGTGGATGCGGCGGTGGATCTCGGGAGCGGTTGCGCGATGCGACGCCCGGGCGCAGAATGTGACCGGGTTCGGCTTGACTCTGGACGACCGGAGACCGAGGATGTGCGAAACGATCGATACCGGAAGGATCTCCTACCGCGACTTCCGGATGGAAGACTACGAGGCGGTGTGTCTTCTCTGGGAACGGGCCGGCCTACCGTACCGGCCTCAGGGGAGGGACCGGAGGGACACCGTCGAAGCCGAATTGGCCGGCGGTACAGCCGTGTTCCTGGTCGCGGAGGCCGACGGAGGACTCATCGGTACCGTCTTGGGAACCGACGATGGGCGCAAAGGCTGGATCAATCGGTTGGCGGTCGCTCCCGGGTATCGGAGGCGGGGGGTCGCTCGTCATCTGGTGCTACTGGTGGAAGCCCGTCTGGAGGCGCGGGGTCGTGACATCAGCTCGGTACTGATCGAATCCGACAACGCGGCATCACTGGCCTTCTTCAGCGCCCTGGGCTTCGTGCACGATCCCGAGATCGAGTACTTCAGCCGGAGGCGGTCGGTCGATACCTAGAGGGCGGCGAGCCGCGACCTCCGGCATGGCTGCCGTTGTCTCACGTCTGACGGCCGCGGCCTCACCGGATTCGTCGCCGGGGGGCTACTCCTTGGGTCGAGCGGTGTGGCGCTGGTCCACGCGTCCCTTGTCCCCGAAGGGTCGGCTGGCTCTACCCACGGCCGTCATGTAGAGGGTCGATTCCGAGATGCCATCCACGCCGATCAGGGAATCGACCTCTTCATCGTAGAACGCGGCTACGGCGCAGCTGCCCAAACCCAGAGCGACGGCTGCGAGGGAGACGTGGGCCGCGATGTGCGCGGCGTCGAGGTAGACGTAGCGATAGGCACGGTCGCGGTACTTCCACTCGCTCCGGGCGAACACCGCCGTCCAAACGAGGACGGCCCCGGCTTTGCGACACAGCGGCTGATCGAGGGCCGCCGCTTCGATCTGGTGACTCAGATCACCCGCGCGGAGTCGCTCCAGGCAGTGACTGCCTTCCACGATGGGCCGCTCGAGAATGTCCATCCCGGTGACCCTATAGTGATAGAGACCGGGGTCGAGTCCTTCGACACGGTTCGCGACCACGTAGGTCTCTATGGGATAGAGCGCGCCGGCAGTCGGAGCCGCGCGGTAGAAGTCCTGGCCGTGTGGGGTGACGAAGGACGTGGTGATGCCGCAGGACGCCCAGAGCAGCCGGGAGAGTTCGGCCAGGGTCACGGGAACGGCGCCGAACGAGCGTACGCTGCGCCGCTGGGCCACGCATGTCCACAGATCGGGGGCGGCCTCCTCGTCCGGAGCGGGGAGGGGATAGGGTAGGCTGATCACCGGAGCGTGCGGATAGAACTTGCAGGTCGAGGGCTTGCTCCGCCAATCGAGCTCGCGCTCCTCCATCGCCCCGCGACGATAACGCGTGCCCTGCTGGAAATCCCGTCCCGGATGGTCGACCATGTCGTCTCCTGCTGTGTCGCGGGCGGCCCGCGAAGTGGTAATCTGAGCGCTCGCGCGCGGCGCTTTCCTATCGGTGTCGTTAGAAGTTCCCACATGAGCACTTCGGTATCAAGTCACCCTGAATCGGGCCCGGACACGACCCAGTGGTTTCAACTGGGAGTGATCTGTGCTGCAAGCTTCGTCGTCTGGTCCGGCTTCGGGGCCATCCTCCCGTACCTGCCGGTCTTCCTCCAAGAGCAGGCCCACGCCTCGGTATGGCTGATAGGCTTGGTGGCCGCGGCCTACTACGTGGGCAGTTTTGTCTTCTCCGCGCCCTTGGGACGTCTGAGCGACTCCATCGGTCGGAAGCCCGTCATCGTCAGTGGGGCGCTTCTCTATTCCTTGGCGACGCTGCTCTTCGTGTCCACCACGCATCCAGCCTGGTTCGTGCTCTTCCGGATGCTCGAGGGCATGGGCGCCGCCGCGGTGACTCCCGCGGGGCAGGCCCTGGTCGCCGACCTCACGCAGGAGAGTCATCGCAGCCGCGCCTACGGCTGGCTGACGACGGCTCAGTTCGGGGGCCTGGTCGCCGGGCCGGTCCTGGCTTGGCCGCTCTACAGCCTGGGAGGCGGTCAGGGCACGTGGGCCTTCTACACCATCTTTCTGTTCGGCAGCGGGCTTTCGGCTCTTACCGCCTTGGCCCTTCTCATCGCAATCAAGGAACCGGCGCAGTCGAAAGCGCGCAGGGCCGCCCCGGTCCCTCATCCTCCATATCGCCAGCTGGTGACCCGCCCGGTGTTCGCGTTCCTCGTGGTCGCGGCCACGGGTCACTTCGCCATGGGAGTCTTCGAGGTGTTGTGGAGTCTGTGGCTGCGGCACCTCGGAGCGTCCGTTCGGTTCGTAGGACTCACCTGGATGGCCTTCAGCCTGCCCATGCTCCTGGCCTGGGTCGGAGGATACCTTGCCGACCGCTACAATCGCTGGATCCTGATGTTCACGGGGTACATGGTCGCTTCGTTCGCCTGGATGCTCTACGGCGCCACTGACAATCTCGTTCTCTTCCTGGCGGTGAACATCGTCGAAGGCTTCGCGATCGCCTGGTCGTATCCGGCGAAACAGGCCTTCTTGGTCCAAGTGGTGCCGTCCAGGTGGCTGGGGAGCGTCCAAGGCCTGGAACAGACGTCACTGCAGTTGGCGGCGCTCGTGGGGACGTTGGTGGCGCCGGTGCTGTACGGCTATCTCTCCGGGTACGTGATCACGGTCGCGGGTGTCGTGTCCCTGCTCGGGCTGCTCTACGCGGGCCCCGTGTTGTTCAAGGAATGGAGCCGCTTGAGCGCGGCACGGGCGGTCGGCGAGGCGGACGAGGGTATCCCTGGGCCGTGAAGACCGGTATAATATACGACCATGGATGAGGAAGAACGCTCTCGTTCGCACGATAGGCGGTGCGATGACCGTCGCTGTCGACGGGTCAGCATCGTACTGCGGGAAAGAAGAAGCGGCTTCGACCGGAGGGGTCCGGCCAGGGCTGGCACGGCTCCGCTCGTCATGGAGAACGCTCTCGTCGGGTTGCGCGACCGGCCCGGTACTCTCGGGATACTCCTCTTCACGGTCAACGCTCTCAACCTCACCGACTTCTTGCTCACGCTCAACGTGCTGGCCATGGGTGGGGGAGAGGCCAACCCCATCATGCGCTCGTTGTTCGCCCTCGACCCGCTGTACGCGGGGATCTTCAAATTGGCGGCCGTCTTCGTGACTACCCTGGTGGTGTGGCGTTGCCGGCGGTTCCGCAGCGCGCTGCAGGCTGCGCTGGTGATGGTGGCGGTGTTCGCGATCGTCTTCTTCTATCACATCTTCGGTCTGGTGGCCCTCAGCTAGCTCCCTCGCTCGGCGAAAGACGGCGGAGAGGATGCTCAGGCCGTGCCTGCGGCCGCGATGGTGCCGCATTCCTCCCGGGTGGTTGCCGCCGCCAACGGCTCGGCGGACAACATCGCCATCAGGTCGGGATCGCTCTCCAGCACCGAGATGAGCGCGTCGACCACTTCCGGATCGAACTGCCCGCCGCGGCATCTCTGCAGTTCGCGGGTGGCTTCGTGGTGGGTCCGTCCGTGGCGATAGGGACGGTTGGAGCGGATCGCGTGGTAGGCGTCCGCGGCGGCGATGATACGCGCACCCAGTGGTATGGCGTCGCCTCGGAGTTGTCCCGGATAACCGGACCCGTCGTAGTGTTCCTGGTGGTGGAGGACGAGAGGCATGACGTCGGTGAGTTCGGGGGCCTGCTCGATTATCTGTTTGCCGAGTACGGGATGCTGGCGGATGCTGTTCCATTCCTCCCGGGAGAGACTGCCTTCTTTGGTGAGGATGGCATCGGGCACGCCGATCTTGCCCACGTCATGCAGGAGCGCTCCCACGCTGATCCGGGCGACATCGGTGTTCGGCAGGCCGATCCGCCTGGCGATAGCCGCGGAGAGTTTGCTGACGACGTGGGAGTGGGTGTGCGTGTAGCCGTCGCGGAGGTCGACGGCCGCGGCCAGGCTGCGGACGATGGCCCCGCGCCCGGAGAGGGGCAGCGCGACGACGTTGTCGGGCGCCTCTCTGCTGGGGAGCTCTCGGGAGAGTTGTACTTGATTGCCGCCCATCGCTTTGGCAAAGGCGAGGGCTTCGTGAGCCTGCTCCACCAACTCCGGCGCCGTGGTGCCGTCGTGGGGATAGGAGCACACGCCGGTGCTGACCGTGAGGCGCAACTCGACTCCGTCAGCCGTGAGGAACACCCAGCCGGCGACGTTCTGACGTACTCGTTCCGCCACCTCGAGGCCGCCTGTCTCGAAAGTGTGGGGGAGGATCATCGCGAACTGGTCGCCACCGAACCGGGCGACCATGTCGATCTCGCGCAACTGCGCCCGCAACCTCCGCGCGAGTTCGAGGAGGATACGGTCGCCCGTCCGATGCCCGTGACGGTTGTTGACCGGGTGGAAGTTGTCGAGGTCGAGCATGAGGAGCATGAAGGTGTCGCCGAAGCGATAGGCGCGTTCGCATTCGTGGACCAGGCGGTCCTGGAAGACGCGGTGACTGGCCACCCGGGTGAGGGCATCGACCGTGGAGGTGTCGAGGAGTCGGACCGGTTCGGGCGTGCGCCGGGAGTCGGTGGTCCACGTCGCGGAGAAGAGGGCACCGGCCGCTGCGAGGAGCAGGACCTGCCCGGACGGAAGCCATCCGAGTTGTAGGAAGGGTCGCAGCGACATCACGGCAGTGAGCGCCAGCAGCGTCGCCACGAGGAGGGCAGGGGTGACAAGGAGCATGCTGCGCGGGCGCCGGTCGGTCCCGGTGTTCCGGTACGAGACGGCGAGGGTCGCCACGAGGAAGCCCCCCGTACAGACGGCGAGGCCGACGCGCAGTAGGCCGGGCAGGTCGATCGTCAGGCTCCTTTCTCCTCGGCCACAACTTTTCGACGACCTCGAGGCGTCTCCTGCCGGCCGGCGGTCGATCCGACCCCTGCACGCGAAGAAGCCGCCCCGGGGGGCGGCTTCATGACACGAAGCTATACAGAAGGTGCTCCGCGAACGAGCCGCGGCGCTCCTACTCGATGCTGATCGCGCCTTCGGGACACTCGTCGGCCGCTTCTTCGCAGCATCCGGCATCTTCGCACGCGTTCGGATCGATCACGTGACTCAGGCCGTCGTCGGCGATCTCGAAAACATCGGGGCAGATATCCTCACAGATGCCGCACCCGGTGCACAGATCGGGATCGACTTTGGGAACACCCATGGTTCTCCTCCTTTAGGACTTTCGGGCGTGCCAATATAAGCAAAGCCCAGGACCGAGTGCAAGACGTGATGCGCGGCGCATCCGGTTGTTTCTCCAGCCTGTCGCGAGCGCCCGTTCGGCGTCAGCGCGATCGCTCGACGAGAGGGGCGATCGCGGAGCGCTCGATCCGCTCCAGAAGCGCGGTCCATCCGGCTGTCTCGGCCAGGACACGCTGGGGGCCCAGATCGTCGAGCAGGCGAGGGGGAGGATCGCCTCCCGCCTCGCGCGAAGCCTCGCGCCACTGCTCGGGAAGAAGCACGTCATCCGTCGCGTGTCCGAGCACCGTCCCGAGGAATGACGTCCAGGCTCTGGGGGTGACATCCGCGGGGTCGTAGCCCCCTCCGCCCAGGATCAGCCAGCGACCGGAGCAGCATTCATGGGCCAGCCGGTGCAGGCGGTCGGCAAGCAGGGGGTAGAGGGAGAGAGTAGCGCTGAGATGGGTGAGGGGGTCGGTGTGATGGGTGTCGCAGCCGGTCTGGGTGACCAAGAGGTCGGGGGCGAAGGCCCTCACTGCCGGAAGGACGATCCGGTCGGTCGCTTCGAGGATGGCTTCGTCGCCGGCCAGCGGCGGCAAGGGCACGTTGATGCTGGTGCCCGTGCCTCTGCCGGTGCCGGTCTCCTCGACGTCGCCCGTCCCGGGGAAGAGGAAGCGGCCCGATTCGTGGATCGACACGGTCAGGACCCTGGGGTCGGCGTAGAAAGCCTCCTGCACGCCGTCACCGTGGTGGGCGTCGAGATCGACGTAGGCCACGCGCGATCCGGCTTCCAGGGCGCCGGCTATGGCCACGGCGCAGTCGTTGTAGACGCAGAAGCCCGAGGCCCGGGCTCTCATGGCGTGGTGGAGTCCCCCGGCCGGGTTGTAGGCGTGGAGGGCTCGACCCTCGAGCACTGCGGCCATGGCCTGGAGGCTCGCGCCCGCGCAGAGGGCGGCGGCGTCGTGGATGGAGGGGAAGAGCGGGTTGTCCTCCACTCCCAGACCATAGAGACGGAGGTCGGAGGGGGGAGCTGAGCCCCGGGCAATGTTCTGGGCTTGGATCACCGCCTGTACATAGGGATAGGTGTGGGCGGTCAGGAGTTCGGCCAGGCTTGCCTGGCGAGGAGGCTCGATGTGGACCTGGGGCGCGTCGAGCCATCCCAGGGCGGTGAGGAGCGATATTGTCAGCTCGTACCGGGTAGGCTGGAGCGGGTGGTCCTCGTTGAAACGATACGATCCCAGTTCCGAGCCGTAGACCACGAGCGCAGATCCGTCGGACCGTGATCCTTCTGGACTCATGAAACGCTCACCTTCGATGGGGGCCGTCCGGAAGCGGTAGTACAATACCAGGCCCTGGAGGCGAAAGCAGGAGGTGGTTCGAGTGACCCCGGGTGCGGGGCGACGTGGCGAAGCGGAGATCTCTGTGGTGCGCCTCGCCCGCGAGTGGCGGCCCGCGGGTCGGTGGACCACGGGTGCCTGTTCCCGGCGGGTTCCGCGGCACTCGCCATGGTCTCGGGCGGCCAGGACTCGCTCGCCCTCGTACACGTGCTCGCCACCGGCGCCCTTGGCCGGAGTGGCCCGGGATCGGTTCGCGCCCTTCACGTGAACCATCATCTGCGCGGCGACGAGAGCGAGGCGGATGAACGTCTTGTGGTCGAGGCCTGCGCGAGGATGGGAGTGACCCTCGAGGTCGACCATCGCCCCATCGCAAAGGCGGCAGGCAACGTCCAAGAGGTCGCGCGCGAAGCCCGTCGTGAGGCCGCTCTCGAGGCGGCGGCCCGATGGGGGTGTGCGCGCATCGCGCTGGGGCATACGGTCGACGACCAGGTGGAGACGATGCTCTACCGCCTGGGCCGCTACGGTGGACTGGCGGCGTTTCGCGCGATGCTTCCGTCGGACCCGCCCTGGGTGAGGCCGTTGCTGGGGTGCCGTAGACGAGAGACGGCTGAGTACTGTGTGGCTCAAGGCCTCGAGTTCGCCGACGACCGAGGCAACGCCTACCCCGGCTATGCCCGCACCGGTATCCGCGAACGGGTGCTGCCCGCCTGGGAAGAAGAGCTGCCTGGAGCGGTGCAGGCGGCTGCGCGGGCAGCCGAAGTGGCTGCCGAGCTCGAGGCATATGTGGCGCGACAGTGCGAGACACTGGCCCTCGATCTGGTCTCGCCGTACGGGGAGGGTCTGAGCATCGCCGGTCTGCGTGCGGTGGACCCCGGACTGCGCCGCCTGTTCCTTCACGGCTGGATCGAAAGGCACACCGAGGCGCCGGTGTCCCGCGAGGCGGTCCTGGGGGTCGACTCGCTCCTGGAAGGCGGCGGCAGCGCGGAGCGGGCGGTCTCCGGAGGATGGGTGGTGCGCAAGGAATACGATCGGCTGAGTCTCGAGCCCCGAGCGGGAGCGGCGGGATCGACCCAGTCGAGGTCGGTCGTCGGCTCGGTGCCAGGCGCGGCCACGGAGTCGGTCCCCGGCCCGGTCGTGCTTCCGGTGCCCGGCGAGGCCGTGTGGGGCCGAGTGACGGTCAGCGCGGAACGGGTGGGCCGGTTCCAGGCCCCCGACCCGGCTGTCGAAACCTACATCGACGCGCGCTGCTGCACTCAGGCGCTCGAAGTGCGGGGGCCGAGGCCGGGGGACCGCGTGCGCCCTCTCGGCGGTCCCGGCACACGGAAGCTCCAGGACGTGCTCGTCGACCTACGGGTCCCGGCTCGCGATCGCCCTCATGTGCCGCTGGTCGTCTGCGCCGGGCGCATCCTGTGGGTCTGTGGATTGGTCACGGCGGAGGAGGGTAGAATAGGCCGCGAGACCGGCGCCCTGGTGCGGCTGTCGGTGGAGGCCAGCGGCTCGTGAGCGGGCTGGGAAAGGACCGGGGAGGAGAGGACACGGACGTCAGGGTCTTGATATCGAAAGCGGACCTGCAGGCCCGGGTGGATGAACTCGCCGCTGCCGTGAACGCCGACTACAAGGGTACGTGCCCCGTACTGATCTGCGTGCTCAAGGGAGCCGTCTTCTTCATGGCCGACCTGGTGCGGCGGCTGTCGTTCGACCTCGAGATGGAGTTCATGGCCGTTTCGAGCTACGGACAATCCACCGAGAGTTCGGGCGTGGTCCGGATCCTCAAAGACCTCGACACCGACATCGAGGGCCGCCACGTGCTCATCGTCGAGGACATCATCGATTCGGGCTTGACGCTCCAGTACCTCACCAACAACCTGCGGTCGCGCAACCCGGCCAGTCTGGAGATCGTAACCCTCCTCAGCAAACCCAGCCGCAGGGAGGCCGATCTCGAGTGCCGGTACACCGGTTTCGAGATCCCCAACGAGTTCGTGGTGGGTTATGGACTGGACCATGCCGAGAAGTATCGCAACCTGCCCTATATCGGGGTGATCGACGACCTTGGATAGACCCCTGTGGTAGTATCTCTCACTCCTAACGAACGATTCCTGGAGACCAGGTGAGCAGGTTCTTCAAGAGCGCCGCTTTCCCCATCCTCCTAGTCATACTGCTCGCGTTCTTCGTGCAGAACCTTTTCTACGGTTCGCGAGGGACCGAGCAACTGACCTTCAACGAGTTCCAGCAGGCAGTGACGTCGAACAGACTGCAGGAGCCGGTGACCGTCAAGACGAAGGACTTGGTGGTAGAGGGCAAGCTCTCAGACGGGCGGAGCTTTCAGGTAGGCTTCACGCAGGCCTACAACATGGAGGAGTTCCTCCTGGCCAACAACGTAGATTTCAACACCGACATCCAGAAGAGTTCGGTGTGGGTCACGCTCCTCGGTACCTTTGCACCCATCCTGCTGATGATCGTCTTCTTCATCTTCCTGATGAACCAGATGCAGGGAGGGGGGAGCAAGGTGATGAGCTTCGGCAAGTCGCGGGCCAAACGCATGGCCATCGACCAGCCGAAGGTCACGTTCAAGGACGTGGCCGGGGCCGACGAAGCGGTGGAGGAACTCGACGAGATCAAGGAGTTCCTCGAGAACCCCAAACGCTTCCAGAGCTTGGGAGCGCGTATCCCCAAGGGCGTGCTCCTGTTCGGTCCTCCGGGCACCGGTAAGACGCTGCTGGCCCGGGCGGTGGCCGGCGAGGCGGGAGTGCCGTTCTTCAGTATCTCCGGTTCCGACTTCGTGGAGATGTTCGTGGGGGTGGGGGCCAGCCGGGTCCGCGACCTGTTCGAGCAGGCCAAGCAGAACCAGCCCTGCATCATCTTCATCGACGAGATCGACGCCGTCGGCCGCCATCGCGGCGCCGGCTTGGGCGGAGGTCACGACGAGCGGGAACAGACGCTCAACCAGTTGCTGGTAGAGATGGACGGTTTCGAGGCCAACGAGAGCATCATCATCATGGCGGCCACCAACCGGCCCGATATCCTCGACCCGGCCCTTCTGCGTCCCGGTCGTTTCGACCGGCAGATCATCGTCGACCGGCCCGACCGTGAAGGCCGGAGCGCCATCCTGGCCGTCCATTCCAAGGGCAAGCCGCTGGCCCCCGGGGTTGATATCGGTATCCTGGCGGCGCAGACTCCCGGCTTCACCGGAGCCGATCTGGCCAACCTGGTCAACGAAGCGGCTCTGTTGACCGCTCGCCGGCGTAAGCGCGTCATCGAGATGGAGGAGTTCGAGGAGGCTGTTCTTCGGGTCGTGGCTGGTCCGGAGAAGAAGTCCCGTCTTCTGTCCGAGGAAGAAAAGCTCATCACCGCGTATCACGAGACCGGACACGCGTTGGTGGCGCACTATCTGCCCAACGCCGACCCGGTTCACAAGATCTCGATCATCAGCCGGGGGCAGGCCCTCGGATACACCATCACCCTGCCCACCGAAGACAAGTTCATGGTCAAGAAGAAGGAGATCCTCGACAAGCTCTCCCACATGCTCGCCGGACGGGTGGCCGAGGAGATCCGGTTCGACGACATCACCACCGGGGCGTCGAACGATCTGCAGCGGGTCACCGAGACGGCCCGGCGCATGATCACCCAGTACGGCATGAGCGAGAACCTGGGGCCGCTCACCTTCGGCCACGATCCGGCGCAGCCGTTCGTCGGCCGCGACTACGGCATGGGCCAGGAGTACTCCGACGAGACCGCGCAGAAGATCGACGTCGAGATCCGGAGGGTCGTCGACGAGGCATATCAGACCGCCAGCCGCATCCTCAAAGAACACCGGGAAGAGCTCGACAAGCTCAGCCTGCTGCTCATCGAGAAAGAGACCATCGACCGCGACGAGTTCGAGGCGCTGCTCTCGGGCGAAGACCCGGAAGAGGTCTTCCGCGCTCGCGATGAAGCCCGGGCTCGCAAGATCGCCGAATCGAAACGGGTACAGAGGCAGCGCAGAACGAGGGAGCAAGAAGCTCCGAGCCCCGACGGTACCGAACGGGTGGCACCCGGCGGGGTCTCACCTATGGTCCCGTACGACGACGAGCAAGACTAGGGCCATGGATCACGAGAAGATCGAGCGTGGCATCCGCCTGGTCCTCGAAGGTATCGGCGAGGATCCTGACCGCGAAGGCCTGGTCGATACCCCCCGGCGGGTCGCCGAGATGTACGCCGAGACCATCGTCACCGAGCCCGAGGATCTCTCCTCGATCGTGAACGCCATCGGCTCCGACACCCATCAAGAGATGGTGCTCGTACGCGACATCTCTTTCCATTCGTTCTGCGAACATCACATGACCCCGTTCTTCGGCGTGGCCCATGTTGCCTACATCCCCTCGAAACGGGGCAAGATCACGGGGATCTCCAAGGTCGTCAGGCTGGTCCGCACGGCGGCCGCCCGGCTGCAACTGCAGGAGCGGCTCACCAGCACCATCGCCGACACCCTCGTACAGGCACTCGACCCAGAGGGGGTCTTGGTGTTGGTCCAGGCCGAGCACCTGTGCATGTCGATGCGAGGCGTGCGGGCTCCCGGGTCGCGGGTGGTGACGTCCGCCGTCAGAGGCATCTTCCGCACCAACGCGGCGACGAGGGCCGAAGTCCTCTCTCTGATCGAAGCGCCGAGCACCTAGGCCGGATCCGCCGTGATCCCGTCCGAAGGCAGGCCGCGTGTCCTGACTCTGAGCGATATACCTGAAGTCCGGGCTGCGCTGCGACGGGCCCGGGTCAGCGTCGGTGGCATCAACATCATGGACAAGAAGGCCCTTTTCCGGGTGGTCCGGGTCAGTGGCCTCGACGTGCGCGCCGCGAACATCCTCAAGCAGGAAATGTTGTCCCGTGGAGGGGAGGTGGCGACCTCACGCGACGTCTACGAGATGGACGCCGAAGAGGCCGACTGCCTCGTGATGGGCACCCTGACCCAGTTCGAGCGGCTCCTACCCAAACTGAGGGCTCAGCCGTTCGGGCTCCGCGGGCTGGCCGGGTCGATCGAGGCGGTGCTCCGCCACTACGACGCACCCGTCCCCGCGTGTCCTCCCGGCCTCGACCTCTCGGAGGCGCCGCTGCTCATGGGAGTCGTCAACGTGACCCCCGATTCGTTCTCCGACGGCGGTTCTTACGCCGATACGAACGCCGCTGTCCGCGCCGGATTGGATCTGGTCGCAGAGGGGGCAGCCCTCGTGGACGTGGGCGGAGAGTCGACGCGTCCCGGTGCTGACTCGGTCTCGCTCCAGGAGGAGGCCGCTCGGGTGCTGCCTGTGGTCGAGGCTCTCGCTCGTGAACTGCCCGGCCGCGTGTCGGTCGACACCTACAAGGCGGGTGTGGCGGCCCGGGCCCTGGCGGCGGGGGCCTACATGATCAACGACATATCTGCCCTCCGTATGGACGAGGAGATGGTGGCGGTCGTCAGAGACGCCCGCTGCCCGTTGGTGCTCATGCACATGCTCAGCGACCCGAAGACCATGCAGCGCGATCCCGTCTACGACGACGTGGTCGAGGAGCTGTACGCGTTCTTCGTGGAGCGGCTGAACTGGGCGGTCGACAATGGTCTGAACGAGGAAGATCTCTTGATCGACCCGGGCATCGGTTTCGGGAAGACGAGCGCTCACAATCTCCAGATCCTGCGGGAACTGGCTGTATTCCGGTCGCTGGGAAGACCGATAGTGGTGGGAACGTCGCGCAAGCGATTCCTGGGGGAGGTCCTGGGGATAGAGGGACCCGAGGAGCGCGACCAGGCCACCGCGGCCACCACCGTGCTGGCGGCCGCCGCCGGCGCGCATATTGTCAGGGTGCATCGGGTAGGTCTGAACCGCGACGCCGCCCGCGTCGCCCGGGCCGTGTTCGCCGCCCGGCCGATTTAGTGCCGGAACGCCGGCGGAGATGACGAACGGAGGCCGCATGGACGTCTTCATTCAAGGACTCGAGGTATACGGCCACCATGGTGTGGCTCCGGAGGAGAAGGTCCTGGGCCAGCGTCTCTTGTTCGACGTTCGATTGACCATGGACGAATGCCCGGCCGCCCGTACCGACGACGTGACCGACACGGTCGACTACACCGAGGTACTCGACCTGGTGACCGAGGTGACCACCGTGCAGAGCTACTCCTTGCTCGAGCGGCTGGCCCAGGCCATCGCCGAGTCCATCTTGCGGAAGTTCCCCGTCGACGAGGTGTGGGTGCAGGTGACGAAACCCCACCCGCCTGTAGCGTGCGCGCTGGCGAGTGTAGCCGCCGCCGTGGAGTTGCAGCGGGCTGACCTCGAGGACTGACCCGTGGGCGCCTCCGCGGGCGGGCCGGCTCGGGTCTATCTGGGGATCGGCTCCAATCTGGGCGATCGTCTGGCCTCGCTCCGCGGAGCCCGGGTCCGGCTGGCCGTCCTCCCCGACACGAGACTGACCGCGGCGTCGCGGATCTACGTCACCGCACCCGTCGGAGGACCGGAACAGGACGACTACCTCAATCAAGTGGTCGAGATCGTCACCGACCTGTCCCCTCGTGGGTTGCTCGAGGCGGTGGGCGGGGTCGAGTCGGCTTTGGGCCGGGAACGCAGGGTACGGTGGGGCCCGAGGACCGTTGACGTGGATATCCTTTGGTACCATGGGCTTTCGATCTCCGACCCCGACCTGGAAGTGCCGCATCCGCGCATGAAAGAGCGGCGGTTCGTGCTGGAGCCGCTCGCCGATCTGGCCCCCGACCTGGTGCTCCCCGGTGGGGTCACGGTGCGGGCGGCTTTGGACGGGGTCCAGGATCAGGACGTACGGCTCTTCCAGGCGGACAGGGCGGAACAGACCTTATCGAGGAGCGGCGGTAGAGACATGGACCATGCAGCCATCCACGCGGAGATACGAGAACTCGCCCGCGAGAAGCAGGCCGTCATCCTTGCCCACAACTACCAACGCCCCGAGGTGCAGAACGTTGCCGACATCTTGGGCGACAGCCTGAACCTGTCCCGGGAGGCGGCCGCCTCCCAAGCTCGTATGATCGTGTTCTGCGGGGTGCACTTCATGGCTGAGACCGCCGCGATACTGGCTCCGGACCGCCCGATCCTGCTACCCGAGTTGCGTGCCGGCTGTCCTATGGCCGACATGGTCGACGTCGAAGGACTGAGGGCGCTCAAGGCGGAGCATCCGGGAGCGGTCGTGGTGAGCTACGTCAACACGTCCGCGGCGGTGAAGGCCGAGTCCGACGTCTGCTGCACGAGCGCGAACGCGGTGGCGATCGTGGGTTCCATCCCCGCGGAGAAGGAGATCATCTTCACCCCGGATCGCAATCTGGGTTCTTGGGCCGCCAAGAAGGCGGGGCGGGAGATGATCCTGTGGCCTGGCTTCTGTCCGACCCACGATCTCATCGAAGTGGCGGACGTGGAGCGGGCAAGGACCGAGCACCCGGGCGCCAAGGTGGTGGTCCACCCCGAGTGTCGGCCCGAGGTCGCCGAGATCGCCGACGCGGTCGAGAGTACGTCGGGAATGATCAGGTTCTGCCGGGAGGACGATGGCCACGAGTACCTAATAGGCACCGAACTGGGGATGATCTATCGTCTGTCGCAGGACGTGCCCGGCAAGCGCTTTCATCCCGTCACCGGCGTCAGCGTATGTCCGAACATGAAGCTCACCACCCTCGACAAGGTGCTGCGAGCTCTGCGGGAGGAGGGTCCCGTGGTGACGGTTCCACCCGGCATCAGGGCCAAGGCTCTTCGCGCGGTGGAGCGCATGGTCGAGGTAGGACCTTGAGCGACGCCCAGGACCAGGTCGGCACGCCGCTCGCGACGAGTCCCGCCGCCGCGCTTCCGAGTCCCGCCGCCGCTCCCATGCGGCCCTGGCCGGCCGTGGGGCCGCTCGTGTCGCGTGAGGGCGCGGAGGTCCGGTATTCCAGCTACGACGTCCTCGTCATCGGTGGGGGGATCGCCGGGCTCACGGCGGCCGTTGGCGCAGCCCGCCGCTGGAACGTGGGTCTCATCACCAAAGGGACTCTCGACCAGACCACCACGTTTCTCGCTCAGGGCGGCATCGCGGCGGCACTCGGGCCATACGATTCCCCAGACCTCCACCTGATCGACACCCTCGAGGCGGGAGTGGGGCTTTGCGACGACGAGGCCGTGCGGATCCTCGTCGAAGAAGGGCCGGAGCGGGTGCGCGAGCTGGAACAACTCGGGGCCAAGTTCGACCGCCGCGACGGAAAGCTCATCCTCGCTTCCGAAGGGGCGCACTCCGTGGCTCGGGTGGTCCGGGCCGGGGGAGACGCGACCGGCAGTGTGGTGGCGAGTGCCCTTGCTGAAGCCATCACCTCGGGCACCCGGGTCGAACTCCACGAGAACGAGTTCGTGGTAGATCTCCTCATGGATGGGGGGAGGTGTGTGGGCGCCGTCTCCCTCGATCGCGAAGGGGGCTTGACGGTCAGCCTGGCGCGGGCTGTGGTCCTGGCTTGCGGCGGGGCGGGTCAGGTCTACTCGAACACCACCAATCCCCGGGTGGCCACCGGCGACGGACACGCGATGGCCTACAGGGCGGGTGCCGTGATGCGTGACATGGAGTTCATGCAGTTCCATCCCACGGCTCTGTTCGCCGACGAGAATCCGACGCTGCTCCTCACCGAAGCGCTCCGCGGGGAGGGAGCCTATCTGCGCGACCGGGCGGGCGACCGGTTCATGGTGGGGGCTGACCCGCGGGCGGAGCTCGCCCCTCGCGATGTGGTGGTCCGCAACATCAAGCGGGTGATGGACCGCGATGGCACCGACCAGGTGTGGCTCGATGCCCGCCATCTGGAGTGCGGCTTCCTGCGCGAACGCTTCCCGACCGTAGACACCGGGTTGACCAAGCGGGGTCTCGATCTCTGCACGGAGCTCATCCCCATCGCGCCGGCCTCCCACTACTTCATCGGCGGGGTGCTGACCGACGTGTGGGGCCGCACGTCGATCCCTTCCCTCTGGGCCTGCGGTGAGACCTCGAGCACCGGCATCCACGGCGCCAACCGCCTGGCTTCGAACTCCCTCTTGGAGGGCTTGGTCTTCGGCGAGCGCACCGTCCGCGATCTCAACCGGTACTTGGCCGTGTCCGAACCGGCTGTCCGCAAGGTGCGGCTCGACCTGGCCGACGAGCCGCGGGAGGGGAACGATCCCGAGTTCGTGGGAGAGACGCGGGCGGCCCTCGGCAGGCTGATGATGGATTCGTGCGGTATCGTACGGAGCGAGGAGGGACTGGCCGCTGCCCGAGCGGGTTTGGCCCGTTTGCGGCTGTCGTTGGCCGCCCCGGCACTCACCGTGGCCGAATTGGAGCTCTTCAACCTGCTCACGGTGGCGCAGCACATCGTGGAATCGGCCGCCGTGCGCGAGGAGAGCCGGGGCGTGCACCTCCGGGAGGACTACCCGGAGCGCGATGACTCCGGGTGGATCCGGCATGTCATGCTGTATCGCGATCCGCTCTCGGGCGGGCCGGTGGTCGAGATCCGTCCGGCGAGGGAGTCAGAGGAGGGATAGGCGATGGAGAACTCGGACATCGCTCTGGTACGGTCGGCGCTGGCCGAGGACTTGGCCGGTTACGGGGACGTCACGTCAGAATGGACGGTGCCCGCCGGCCTCCGGGGCCGGGCGGTCATCACCGCCCGCGAAGACCTGGTGGTCTGCGGGCTTCCTTTGGCTGCGACCGTGTTGAAGGCGGTCGACTCTGAGACTTCGTTCACGGCCTTGGTCGAAGAGGGAGGTACGGCTGGTGACCGCGACCGCCTGGCAGAGATCCGCGGCTCGGTGCGGAGCATCCTCAGCGCGGAGCGCACTATGCTGAACTTCATCAGTCACCTCTCGGGAGTGGCCACGCAGTCCCGCCGTTTCGCGCGGGAGGTCGCCGGTACGAGGGCGACGGTGGTCGATACTCGCAAGACGACGCCGGGCCTGCGGGTCTGGGAGAAACGGGCGGTCGTTCTCGGGGGCTGTGGTAACCATCGCTTCGGCCTTTTCGACCTGGTCCTGATCAAGAACAACCACCTCGCGGCCGCTGGTGGGGTCAGACGGGCGGTGGAGAAGGCCAAGGCGGCCCGGCCCCACTATCTGACGATCGAAGTAGAGGTGGAGAGCGAGGCCGACCTGCGGGAGGCCATCGCCTGCGGAGCGGACGTGATCATGCTCGACAACCAGGGGGTCGATTCTCTGCGGTCTCTGGTCGAGATCGCCCGGAGCCTCGAGCCCCGGGTCGTTCTGGAGGCTTCCGGCGGCATCAGCCTGGAGACGGTGCGGGCTGTGGCAGAGACCGGGGTGGACATCATCTCGTCGAGCGCCCTGACCATGGGGGCACCGGCGGTCGACGTGGGTCTGACTCTAGTGACCGAGGACTGAAGCCTCGCCGGCCGCAGACCGGTCTCGCGGGCGACCCCAGGGAGGGGACATCATGTTGCTGGCGATCGATGTGGGCAACACTCAGACCACCGTCGGGCTCTTCTCGGGCCGGGACTTGGCGGGCGATTGGCGTTTCGCCACCGACGTACGCCGCACCGGTGACGAGATCGCCGTCCTGCTCGAGGGCATGCTGCGCCTCGACGGACACCCGCGCGGAGTGGTCGAAGGGATGGCGGTCGCCTCGGTGGTCCCGCGACTGAGCACGGAGTACGCGCGCCTGGCCGCGGCCAAGTTCGGCCTCGAAGCACTCGTCATAGGTCCCGGCGTCAAGACCGGCATGCCCATCCTCACCAACGACCCACGCCAAGTGGGACCGGATCTCATCGTCGACGCGGTCGCGGCCTTCGAGGCTCATGGCGGCCCCTGCATCGCCGTGGATTTCGGCACGGCCACCACCTTCAGTGCGGTGTCCGAATCCGGCGAGTATCTGGGCCACGCGATAGCTCCGGGAATCGAGGTCTCCTTGGACGCTTTGGCCACCAGGGCCGCGCGTCTCATGAAGATCGAGTTGTCCGATCCTGGTTCGGTGATCGGCCGGAACACCGTCCAGGCCATGCAGGCTGGAGCGGTCTACGGCTTCGCCGGGCAGGTGGACGGGATCGTCGGCCGGATGCGCACGGAGTTGGGGGGCACGGCGGTCACCGTCGCCACCGGCGGGCTGGCGTCGCTGATATTCCCCTATGCCGACTCTCTGGACGAACTGGACCAGCTACTCACTCTTCGCGGTCTGGAGATCATCTACCGGAGGAACAACGCTTAGCATGGTCTCGGCACTGCGGAGGCCGGACTCGTCCCCGTTAGCGGCGCCGTTCGTCATCGGGCGGGTGACGATTCCCAACCGGGTGGTGTTGGCTCCCATGGCCGGTCTCAGTAGCAGCGCGTACCGACGGCACATGAAGGCTCACGGCGCCGGACTGGTGACCACCGAGATGGTGAGCGCCTATGGGCTCACTTTCAAGAACGCACGCACGGACGCCTACCTCGATTTCGTCCCGGAAGAGCGGCCGATAGCGGTGCAACTCTTCGGTGACTCGCCCGAGGTGATGGCACGGGCGACGGCCGCGCTGCTGGCCAGGGATGCCGTCCCGGACCTCATAGACATCAACATGGGTTGTCCGGTGCGCAAGGTCGTGAAGACCGGGGCCGGCGCCGCTCTGCTCGGCGACCCTGACAGGGCGGTGGCGGTGGCGGCCGCGGTGGTCGGGGCGGCCGCATCTTCCGGGGTGCCGGTGACGGTGAAGTTACGCAGCGGACTGCGCGACGGCGAACGGACGGCCGTCGGACTGGCGCCGCGCCTCGAGGAGGCGGGGGTGCAGGCGTTGGGCGTCCACCCGCGGGCCGCCACTCAGTTCTACCGTGGCAGGGCGGACCACGCCGTCACAGCCGCCGTGGTGGAGGCCGTCGATGTACCGGTGATCGCGTCGGGCGATGTCGACGGGGTGGAGCAAGCGCTGGCGATCGTCGCCGATACCGGAGCCGTCGCCGTGATGGTCGCGCGGGGCGCGGCCGGCGACCCGTGGTTGATCGGGCGTCTGCTCGCCTGCGTGGAGGCGCCTCGTCCGCCGCTCCCGGTGGTGGTCGCCGACCTGCGCGCGCTGCTCCGGCTTGCGGCGGAGGAGCGAGGGCAGGAGCGGGCTGCCCGCTGGCTCCGGAAGGCGTTGAGCTGGTACCTTCGGCCCTCGGGGGTGTCCGCCGCGAGCCTGGCGGAACTGAGGGCTGTGGGCGACGCAGAGGCGCTGGATGCTGCCCTCGCTGCCCTCGTACGACTCGAGGCGTGTTGACAAGTCTCCTTGCCCACCCTATAATGCGCCGCTACTTTCGGGCGCATCCCGCCATTGCGGCCGTGGAAGGAAGGTACTCGTGACTCGAAAAGAAGTCATCCTCACAGCAGAAGGTCTCAAGCAACTGCAGGACGAGATCGGCCACCTCTCCACAATCAAACGAGAAGAGGTGGCGGAGCGTATCCGCGAGGCCAGAGAGTTCGGCGACATCACGGAGAACTCCGAATACGATGACGCCAAGAACGAACAGGCCATGTTGGAGCATCGCATCAGTCTCCTGCAGGAGAAGCTTCGGCGTGCCCGGGTGATCAAGGATTCGGAGATCGAGACCGACAAGGTGAGCGTCGGCAGCACCGTGACCCTCAAGGACGTCGACGCCGGCGATATCCGCATCTACACGTTGGTGGGTTCGGCCGAGGCCGACCCGGCGAGAGCCCGACTCTCGAACGAGTCCCCGGTCGGCCAAGCCATCATCGGCAAGAAGGTGGGCGACAAGGTCACCGTGCCTGTCCCCGTGGGTTCTCTCAGCTACGAGATCCTGGCTATAGGGAAGATGTCTTAGGATGGACACGACCGGCTCCTCCGCCGATCCGGACGACGTTGGCGTTCCAGAAGCGCATCTCCCCGAGTGGGAGCGCGACCGGCTTCTGAAGGCCGAGCGTCTCCGCGAAGAGGGCGTGGAGCCCTACGCGCGGAGTTTCGAGCCGCGCACGCGGTTGGGCGAGGTGGCCGAGGCTCACAGCAGCCTTGGCCCGGGCGACAAGGACGAGGAAGTCAGCTACCGCGTGGCCGGTCGGGTCATGGCCCGCCGCGAGCACGGCAAGGCGGTCTTCGTCAGCCTGCGCGACGGCTGGGACGATCTGCAGGTCTACGGCAACGTGGATACGCTGGGCGAGGCTTCGTTCGGCCAGCTCACCCAGATCGATGTGGGCGACATCATCGGATGCGAGGGGCACGTGTTCCGTACGAGGCGGGGCGAACTCACCGTGTTCGCCCGCGACTGGAGACTCCTCACCAAGTCCTTGCGGCCCTTGCCGGAGAAATGGCACGGCCTGCAAGACCGGGAGACCCGCTATCGCCAGCGGTACGTCGATCTCGTTTCCAACCCGGAGGTCGCCTGGCAGCTGCGAGCCCGGGGCAGGATGGTCTCGGCCATGCGCCGCTACCTGGAGGGCGAGGGGTTCGTCGAAGTGGAGACGCCCATCCTCCAGCCGCTTCCCGGAGGAGCCCTGGCCAAGCCTTTCACCACGCATCACAATGCGCTCGACAGCGACCTCTACCTGCGCATCGCCCCCGAGCTCTACCTCAAGCGGCTGCTGGTGGGCGGATTCGATCGCATCTTCGAGATCGGCAAGAATTTCCGTAACGAGGGCATCTCCCTGGTCCACAACCCCGAGTTCACGATGATGGAGCTCTATTGGGCCTACGTCGACTACAACGCCATCATGGAGTTGGTCGAGAACATGATCCCGGCTCTGGCTCTCGAGGTCATCGGCACCACGGAGATCGTGGTGGGCGAGCATCCCATCGACCTCAGCCCCCCGTGGCCGCGAAGGACCATCGATTCCCTGCTCCAAGAATCTGTCGGTCTCTCCTTGGCCGATATGAGAGCAGACCCGGCCGCCGCGAAGCGCGCGCTGCACGACCTGAGGGTCGAGGTGGAGAACCGCGACACCTTCGCCACTCTCGTCGACAAGGCTCTCAAGCATGCAGTGTGGCCGGGCCTCATGCAGCCCACCTTCGCGATCGACTATCCCCTCGAACTGAGCCCCCTGGCGAAGTGCAGCGCTGTCGACCCGCTCATCGTCGAGCGGTTCCAGCCCATCATCGGGGGCAAGGAGATGGGGAACGCCTTCTCCGAACTCAACGATCCGATGGACCAAAGACGCCGTTTCGAAGAGCAGGCGAAGAACAAGGCCGCAGGCGACGAGGAGGCCCACGTTCTCGACGAGGACTTCCTGCGGGCTCTCGAATACGGGATGCCACCCGCCGGTGGCTTGGGTATCGGCATAGACCGTCTGGCGATGATGCTGCTCGGGGTCGAATCGATCCGCGACGTCATCCTCTTCCCCCAATTGCGGCCGGAGCGCTGACCGATCGCTCGGCGGCGGGTCGAGCGCCGGGAACCCGATGGTCCAGGGGGCGGTCAGAACCTCCTGAGGAGATAGTCGAAGAGACGGTATCAGGGCCGGACACGACCCCTGTTGAGAAGCGCTTGGGACGCCCATCACACCCGGGGTCGAGACCGAGGCCGGAGGCCCGTTATGCTACACTTTGCACAGTGATTGTTTGACGTTTTCCGGCTCGGCGTCCGCCGATCTTTCCCGAACGTTGGTGCCGGTGGCAGACCGGCTTGGCCGGTCGCTATTTCAAGGAGGAATCGGGTGTATATCGACGAGTCACCCGACTGGAATATCGAGAACGACGGCTCCGTCGTGTGCGACCTCTGCGGCACCGAACCGGCCACCATGCATCTTCTGCGAGTGGTGGACGGGGTGGTGAGCCACACCCATCTCTGCCCGGGATGCGCCGAGAGCGTCGCCGAGGAGAACGAAGGGTTGGCCTTGGTGCTGGCCGTCCCGTCGGTGTTGAGGCACCTTGGTCGGTCGGCACCGGCCGACGAGACGCCGCCGGATCCTCCCGAGCGCGAGGAGCGGTTTTGCGGGGTCTGCGGCACCACTCTGACCGACCTCAGAGAGTCGGGTATGGTCGGCTGTATCAACTGTTACCAGGTGTTCATCGACTATCTACAGACGTCTTTCGAGACGGAAGGCGAGCCGGTGGAGCATCTGGGCAAGATGCCACTCCGCGGCCCTGAAAGCGACGCGCTCAAGCACGAGATGATGCGGCTGCAGCGCATGTTGCGCGAGTTGGTCGAATGCGAGCGGTTCGAGGAGGCCGCCGGGGTGCGCGACCGCTTGACCGAGCTCGGGCAGCGGTTGGACGGGGACCCCTCGTGAGCGCGGCGGTACTCACCGCGTCGGCTCTGGGTCTGTCGCGCAACGAGGCCGACCGGCGCTTCCCGCATGCGGAAGATCCGGCCGCGTTGGTGGAGTTGCGCCAGGAGATCTTCGACACGCTCAAAGGGGGCATGTGGGACCGCGCCTGGCGCGTCCACGACCTCGAAGCGATGTCGGAGGTGGAGTCCACCTACCTCGTCGAACGTGGGCTGATGACACCCGCTTTCGCTGAAGCGACGGGGGAGGGGCGGGGGTTCGCCGTGTACGGCGCCGGTGAAGCCTCTCTCGAGATAAACGGCGTGGATCACGTCCGTCTGCTCGGGTTCCGTCCGGGTGACGGCCTTGCTGCGCTCTGGACGCTGCTGAACCTGCTGGACGACCGACTGGAGACCGTGCTCACCTATGCCTTCGACCCGCGATGGGGGTATCTGACCACCAACCCGGGGCGGGCCGGCAGCGGGATGAGGGTGTACGCGACGCTCCACGTCCCGGCGCTCATGCTCACCGGGCGGTTGGCCGGAGCTGCGGTCGGCGCACTGGGACAGGGCTTGTCGATGGCCCCTCTCTGGGGCGGCGCGGGCGGCATCATACAGGTTTCCAATGCGGGTCGTGTGGGTAGACCTGAAAAAGAGATCCTCCAGCATGTGGAAGACATTTCCCGCGGGATCGTCGAGAAAGAACGGTCGGTGAGGAAGATGCTTCTCCGTGAAAGTGCCGTCCAGACTCGTGACCACATCGGGCGAGCTTTGGGAGTCGCTCAGCACTCGTGGTCGATGTCGTTCCCGGAAGCCGTCACTCTGGTCTCCGCCGGGCAGGTCGGGTTAGAGCTGGGTCTTGCCGATATTCCCGGTATGACGGCGACGTCGGCCTTTGGCCTCATCAGCAGGCTTCAGCCGGCGCATATCGTAATGGAGCATATGGATGTGAAAACGGGTTGTCTCGAAAGCCCTGAGATAGACGAGATCCGGGCGCGTCTGCTGCGCGAGGAGTTCGCGGGCGCGCACGTCCGGTCATAGGAGTCACACGTGATGTTCGAAAGGTTCACAGAACGAGCCCGCCAGGTCATAGTCCTGGCTCAAGACGAAGCCCGCGTCCTGCGGCACAACTACATCGGGACGGAGCACCTGCTCCTTGGTCTCCTGCGTGAGGCCGACGGGGTGGCTGCGCGTGTCCTCGGATCACTCGAGGTCTCCCTCGAAGAAGTGCGCGGCGAGGTCGCCCGCATCGTGGGCGAGGGCGACAGCGAGTCTCAGGGGCAGATCCCCTTCACGCCTCGGGCCAAGAAGGTCCTGGAGTTCGCGCTGCGCGAGGCCCTGTCTCTCGGCCACAACTACATCGGCACCGAGCATGTCCTTCTGGGACTGGTGCGCGAGAGCGAGGGCGTGGCCGCTCGTATCCTGAACGACCTCGAGGTCGACGCCGACCGCGTGCGCCAGGAGGTCATGCGGGTGCTGGCCGGTCCGACCAGGCGGCAACCCCGCGGCGCCACCGCGGCGTCCGCCGGGGGGGAGGGCAAGGAGCGGAAGAGTTCCAAGGTCCTCGACCAGTTCGGCCGAAACCTGACCAAATATGCCGAGGAGGACAAGCTCGACCCGGTCATCGGCCGTGAGATCGAGATCGAACGGGTCATGCAGATCCTGTCCCGTCGGACAAAGAACAACCCCGTCCTGGTGGGCGAGCCCGGCGTGGGCAAGACGGCGGTGGTCGAGGGCTTGGCCCAGCGGATCGCCAAGAACGACGTGCCGGGCATCCTCAAGGACAAGCAGATCTACACCCTCGATCTCGGCGCTCTGGTGGCTGGGTCGAAATACCGGGGCGAGTTCGAGGAGCGGCTGAAGAAGGTCATGAAGGAGATCGGCGAGCGGGGTGACATCATCCTGTTCATAGACGAGATCCACAACCTGGTCGGCGCCGGCGCCGCCGAGGGCGCGATCGATGCCGCTTCGATCCTCAAGCCTGCACTGGCCCGGGGCGAACTGCAGACCATCGGCGCGACCACTCTCGACGAGTACCGCAAACACCTGGCCAAGGACGCGGCTCTCGAGCGGCGCTTCCAGCAGATCGTCGTGAAAGAGCCGAGCGTGCTCGAGACCGAGAAGATCCTGGCCGGTCTCCGGGAGCGCTACGAGGCTCACCACCGGGTGCGGATCACCGATGAGGCCCTCGAAGCGGCGGCCTATTTGGCCGATCGCTACATCAGCGACCGCTTCCTGCCCGACAAGGCCGTCGATCTCATCGACGAGGCCGCCTCGCGCAAACGCATCCAGAATATGTGCGCCTCTCCCGATCTGCGGGAAGTCGAAGACGCCATCCTCGAAGTGCGCCGGGAGAAGGAAGGAGCCATCGAGGTCCAAGACTTCGAGAAGGCCGCCTCTCTCCGTGACCGGGAACGCAAGCTGCTCAACCGGAGGCACGAGCTGGAGGAGGAGTGGCGCGAGTCGGACGAGGCCTCCGAGATATCGATCGGTGAGGACGAGATCGCCGAGGTCACGGCCATGTGGACCGGCATTCCCGTCACGAAACTGACCGAGGCCGAGACCCACCGCCTGCTGCGGATGGAAGAAGCGTTGCACAACCGGGTCGTCGGCCAGGACGAGGCCGTGAAAGCCGTCTCCCGGGCTATCCGGCGTTCGCGCGCCGGGCTCAAAGACCCCCACCGTCCTGCCGGGTCGTTCATCTTCCTGGGTCCCTCCGGGGTGGGCAAGACCGAACTGGCGCGCACCCTGGCTGAGTTCCTCTTCGGTGACGAAGGGGCGCTTATCCAAGTGGACATGTCGGAGTTCATGGAGAAACATGCCGTGAGTCGCCTGGTGGGTTCGCCTCCGGGCTACGTCGGATACGACGAGGGCGGCCAATTGACCGAGTCGGTCCGGCGTCGACCGTATTCGGTGGTGCTTCTCGACGAGATCGAGAAAGCCCATCCCGACGTGTTCAACATCCTCCTACAGATCCTCGAGGACGGTCGCTTGACTGACGCGCAGGGGCGGACGGTCGACTTCCGTAACGCCATCGTCATCATGACGTCGAACATCGGCGCGGCCACCATCTCCAAGGGGCAGACCCTGGGGTTCGGCGAGCATGTCGATGAAGGCGGGCTGGAGTACGAGGAGATGAAGACCCGGGTGACCGGCGAGCTGAAGAAGGTCTTCAAGCCCGAGTTCCTCAACCGGGTCGACGAGGCCATCGTCTTCCGCAAGCTCACCAAAGAAGAGATCTCCGACATCGTGGCCCTCATGATGGCGCGGGTCGAAGCTCAGCTCAAAGACCGGGAGATAGGCCTGGCCCTCACTCTCGAGGCGAAGGAGCTCCTGGTGGACGTCGGTTACGACCCGACCATGGGCGCCCGGCCGCTGCGCCGGGCCATCCAGCGGCACGTCGAGGACCTCCTCGCCGAAGAGGTGCTGTCCGGCAAGTTCCCGCGGGGGAGCACCGTGCTCCTCGAGCGGGAGGACGACCATCTGGTCATCTCCGAGGTCATCCTCGGGGCGCCGGACGTGCTCGTGGCCGACGAGTCGAAGTAAGGCGGAGCGGCCCATGCCGCGAGGCAAGAGCTCCTACGTCTGCCGGGAGTGCGGGTACGCCTCCCCTGGATGGTTGGGCCGCTGTCCCGGATGCGGTCGCTGGAACACGATAGCCGAAGAAGCGGTTCGGACCGAGCCCGCGGGACGGAGTGCGCGGCCATCGGTGACGGCGCCGGCGCCCGTCCGCCTGGTCGACGTCGATCCCGGCGCGCACACCCGCATCGACACCGGTCTGGCCGAACTGGACCGGGTCCTGGGTGGGGGTCTGGTGGCCGGGTCGGTCGTCTTGGTGGGGGGCGAGCCCGGGATAGGGAAGAGCACCCTTCTTCTCCAGGCGTTGCTCAGCATGGAATCGCGGGGGGTCTCCACTCTCCTCGTCAGTGGGGAGGAGTCCGTCGGCCAGGTCAAGCTGCGAAGCGCCCGCCTGGGTGGAGGCGGAAGCCTTCTGCCGGTACTGACCGAGACCCAGACGGAAGTGGTGGTCGCCGCTTTGGAAGCGCACGCCCCGGCGGTCTGCGTGGTCGATTCGGTGCAGACCTTGTGGTCGAGCGAACTGGGCTCGGCTCCGGGATCGGTCGCCCAGATCCGGGATGCCACCGGTCAACTGCTGCGGGCCGCGAAGACCCACGGCGTCGCCCTCATCCTGGTCGGTCATGTGACCAAGGAAGGGGAGTTGGCCGGCCCGCGGGTGCTGGAGCACATGGTCGACGCCGTGCTGTCGTTCGAGGGCGAGCGGGCTCAACCTTTCAGGATCCTGAGGGCGGTGAAGAACCGCTTCGGCTCCACGAACGAGGTGGGCGTGTTCCAGATGGCCGAGCAGGGGCTGGTGGAGGTCGCTGACCCCTCGTCGGTGTTCCTCGAGGAAGGCGAGCTCCGTTCGGGATCGGCGGTGGTGCCTGTGGTGGAGGGGACCCGTTGTCTCCTGGCCGAGGTGCAGGCTCTGGTGGCACCCAGCAGACTGGCCATGCCGCAGCGTGTGGCCCGCGGTGTCGACCGCAATCGTCTGGCCATGATCGTGGCCGTGCTCAGCCGGCGCGCCCGACTTCCGCTGCTTGATTGTGACATCTTTGTTAATGTTGGAGGGGGACTCGCGCTCGAGGACCCCGCCGCCGACTTGGCCGTGGCGCTCGCGATCGCGTCGGCGTGGCGGGACGGCGTCGACGGACAGGGTGTGGCAGCCTTCGGTGAGATCAGTCTCACCGGCAAGGTCCGCTACGTCGTCCAAGGGGAGAAACGGATCCAGGAACTGGCGCGGCGTGGCTTTCCCCGCATCCTGGTCCCAGGAAAGAACGCTGAGGAGTTCTCCCGAGCGGCGGGGCGGTCCGCGGGAGTGAAGCTGGAGGCGGTTGCGGATATCGGACAGGCTGTGGGCAATACGTCGGTAAGGAGCACGCGTGGGTAAACGGCCCCCTACTCTAGACGAGCGGCTCGTGAAGGCGCTGAGGATGGTCGCCCCGGGTACGACCATCAGGCAGTCGATAGACAGCATCGTGCGGGCGCAAACCGGGGCTCTGCTCGTGTTCGCCGACGAGGAACAGGTCAGACCGATGATCACCGGGGGCATCGACATCGACATCGAACTGGCCCCGATGCTCCTGTACGAGCTGGCCAAGATGGATGGAGCCATCCTTCTCGACCGTTCGGGCAGCCGCATCACCCACGCCAACGTCCATCTGATGCCCGACGCGACCATCGAGTCGCAGGAGACCGGCACCCGGCACAGGACGGCCGAACGGGTGGCCAAGCAGATCGACGCCCTCGCCGTCTCGATCTCCGCGGCCCGTGACGTCGTCACCATCTACCTCGGCAATACCCGTTACATCATGGAAGAGATCAGGGTCATCCTGGGCAAGGCAGACCAGGCCCTCCAGACCTTGGAGAAGTTCAAAGCCCGGCTGAACCAGGTCTGCACGTCGCTGTCGGCACTGGAGTTCCAGGAAGCGGCCACTCTGTTCGATGTGCTGAGCGTGCTGCAACGCTCGGAGATGGTGCTGGTGATCGCCCAGGAGATCGAGCGCTATATCATCGAATTGGGCACCGAAGGACGATTGGTGCAACTCCAGCTCGAGGAACTCATGTTCAACGTACGTGAAGACCGACAGGCGGTGCTGGCCGACTATCTGCCCGATCCGACCCCGGAGAGGTTGGAGAAGGCCCGCACCGATCTGAGTTCCCTGCCGTCGGAAGACCTGCTCTCACTCGGCCACCTGGCCAGGATCCTCGGGCACGAAGCCGATGTGGACGCGCTCGAGACCCAGGTGAGGCCCCGAGGTTACCGGATGCTACGGAAGCTCCCACGGCTGGGTGACTTCGTGATCGAGTCCTTGGTGGCGCATTTCGGCACGCTGCAGGCTATGCTGGACGCCTCCGTGGAAGACTTCGCTCAGGTGAACGGGCTGGGCCTGGCCCGGGCGCAGGACATCAAAGACGGCCTCGTCCGCCTACGCGAACTCAACCTCCTCGAGCGGTACGGCTAGTGTTCGAGATCGGCGACACGGTGGTGTACCCCCAACACGGGGCGGGACGGATCCTCGATATCGTGGAGAAGGATTTCCAGGGGAATCCGCGTCGTTTCTACAGCATCCAGATCATCCACAACGACATGACGATCATGGTCCCGGTCGACGGGGTCGAAAGGGCCGGGGTCCGAGCCGTGATATCCGAGCCGATGGTGGAAGAGGTCCTGGGCGTGCTCCGGGACGATCCCACCCGGATGCCCAAGAACTGGAACCGTCGGGTCAAGCACAACCGCGACAAGATCAAGACCGGAGACGTCCTCGAGCTGGCCGACGTGCTACGCAATCTGGCGCTGCGCGATCACGAGAAGGGCTTGTCCACCGGTGAGAAGCAGATGTACAGCAAGGTGAGAAGGATCCTTGCTTCTGAGCTGATGTACGCGAAGCATATGCTGGAAGAAGATGCACTCCGTTTCCTCGACGGCATCCTTGCGGAAATATGCGCTCAGGCACGATGCGACTAGAGCGAGCGGGGGAGAGGGGAGCAGTGATCGTTGTTCAGGCAGAGAGGCGGTGACCCGATGGTCCTCGCTATAAGACTCTTGATGGCTCTGGTGGGAGGCGTCACGTGCTACGAGTTGGGGGTGGCCTTCCTGCCCGACGCGAACCTGGCCCCGGTGCCGTACGGGCTGCTCGTCGCGTTGTGCGTGGTGGTGGGCATCGTGCTGGGCGTGGTCCTAGGGGGCTTCCTTGGTCGGGCGGTGACGAAGTTGGGGCGGCGGCTCGACCGGGCCAGCTCGCTCCTGACCGCGAGCGGGCTCATCTTCACGAGCGTGGGGCTGTTCATCGGTCTGGCCATCGCGGCGCTCGGCGGGCTGGCCATCCGAGACCTTCCGGTGGTCGGTCCCTATCTGCTGCCCCTGCTCTTCGCGGTGAGCGGCTATCTCTTCGCGTATCTCGGCTACAAACGGCATACCGACATCGCCCGGGTCCTGGGCTTCAAAGGGCTGCTGCAGCAGCCGGGAGTGAAGCAGTTCGTGCATCCCAAGGTCCTCGACACCTCGGCCATCATCGACGGGCGGATCAACGACGTGGTCCGCACAGGGTTCATCGAGGGCGACCTGGTCATCCCGGGGTTCGTGCTCGAAGAGCTCCAGTCGATCGCCGATTCGGCCGAGTCGGCCAAGCGGTCCCGGGGGCGACGTGGACTCGACACCGTGCGTGACCTGCAGGAGAACTACAGCCGGGTCATTCTGATCGAGCGGGACTTCCCCAACACCGCGGAAGTCGACGCCAAGCTCATCCGCTTGGCTCGGGAGATGAAGGCCTGCATCCTGACCACCGACTACAACCTGAACAAGCTCTCACAGATCCAAGGGGTCGAGGTGCTCAACATCAACGAGTTGGCCAATACCCTGAAGTCGGTGGTGCTGCCCGGCGAGACCCTGGGGGTGAAGGTGCTGCGAGAAGGGAAGGAAGAAGACCAAGGGGTGGCGTACCTGGATGACGGCACCATGGTGGTGATCGAGGGCGGCCGCACCCGGGTGGGCGAGGAGGTCCAGGTGGAGGTCACCTCGGTCCTGCAGAACCCCTCGGGCAAGATGATCTTCACGCGGTTGGCTTCGTAGGCGGGAGGTAGCATGCGGGTCCCACGTCTCAGTTTCGCTCTGGTGGTGGCTGCCGCCGGTTTCGGTGTGCGTCTCGACTCGCGGCTGCCCAAGCAGTACGTCCCGTTGCTCGGTATCCCCATGTTGCAGCGGACGCTGAGCGCAGTGAGCGCCTGTCCGGAGGTGGATGCTCTGGTAGTGGTGGTGAACTACCAGGACGTCGAGTACTGCATGAACGAGATCGACATGGAGCGTATCGAGAAGGTGGTGAAGGTGACCGCAGGGGCGGAGAAGCGGGCGATCTCGGTGCGCAACGGCCTGCAGGCCTTGGCTGAGGTGGGCACCTGGGACCTGGTGGGGGTCCACGATGGGGCTCGTCCGCTCGTCACGTCTGACGACATCAGATTGGCTCTCGAGGCTCTGGCGGGGGACCCCTCGCTGGACGGGGCGGTCCTGGCCCTGCCGAGTATCGACACGGTCAAGATCGTCGACGATGAAGGCATCATCACGAGCACGCCCGACCGCGAGCATCTGTGGCGGGCGCAGACCCCGCAGATCTTTCGGTGGCAGGTTCTCATGGATGCGTACGACCAGCCGGAGGAGGCGCTGCTGGCCTCCACGGACGACGCGTCGCTCGTCGAGGCCGGAGGCGGCCGGGTGGCGGTGGTGAAGGGCTCGCCGGAGAACTTCAAGATCACCGACCGGGTCGATCTGCGTCACGCCGAGCAGATCCTCGCCGACCGGCGGAGGTAGCGGCGTGAGACGGGGCGTCGATCTGGTCGCGGGAGGCCGGCCGTGAGCGGCTGTGGCTCGTCTTTACGGGTCGGCCTCGGGTATGACGCCCATCGCTTCGACCGAGAACGTCCCCTGGTGTTGGGCGGGGTGACGCTGCGGGACCATGACGGTCTCCACGGTCATAGCGACGCGGACGTGCTGACTCACGCGGTGATGGATGCGGTCCTGGGTGCAGCGGGTCTGGAGGACATCGGCCACTACTTCCCCGACACCGACCCGGCGTACGCGGGGGTCGACAGTGTGGGCCTGCTGACGCGGGTGGCCGGCCTGTTGCGGACGGCCGGGTGGGCGCCCGTGAACGTGGATGCGGTGGTGATCTGTGAGGAGCCCAGGATAGCCCCGCACCGGGCGGCCATGCGCGAGCGCCTGGCCGCCGCGCTGGGGATCGCCCCGGAGCAGGTGGGCGTGCGGGGGACGACGACCGAGAAGATGGGGTTCACCGGCCGGGGCGAAGGCATCGCCGCGCAGGCGGTGGCCCTGGTGGAGCGGACCGACCCGCCCGTGGGCGGATAGGTCCGAAGATGACGAGCAAAGAGAGACTGTGACCATGACCGACGTCCGCGTCCGTTTCGCTCCCAGCCCTACCGGCTCGCTGCACGTGGGGAGCGCCCGTACCGCCCTCTACAACTACCTGCACGCGAAGCACAGCGGCGGCACCATGGTCCTGCGGATCGAGGACACCGACCTCAAACGGTCGACCAGCGCGCACGACGCCAGCATCATCAACGACCTGGCCTGGCTCGGCCTCCATGCCGACGAAGGTCCGGACGTGGGGGGGCCGTTCGGTCCCTACCGGCAGAGCGAACGCGCCGACCTCTACGAGGCCGGGGTGCAGCAACTCCTGGCGGCCGGCACGGCGTATCCCTGCTTCTGCTCGCAAGAACTGCTCGAAGAGCGCAAAGCGGTGCAGCTTGCCGCCGGGGAGATGCCCAAGTACGATCGCACCTGTGTCTCGCTCAGCCAGACCGAGGTGCAGGCTCGTATCGACGCCGGGGAGAAGGCGGCCATCCGTTTCCGCGTGCCGGAAGGGGAGGTGACGTTCGACGACCTCATCCACGGGCCCATCACCTTCTCGTCGGATGTCATCGGCGACTTCATCATCAAGCGTACCGACGGCGGCTTCGCCTACAACTACGCGGTGGTGGTGGACGACGCCGGAATGGAGATCACCGACGTCATCCGGGGCGAAGACCACATCACCAACACGGCCCGGCAGTTGATGTTGTTCGCTGCGCTGGGCAAGCCGGTCCCGCGCTACGGGCACCATTCCCTCATCATGGCGCCCGACGGGGGCAAGCTGTCGAAGCGGCACGGTGCCACCTCCATCGGCGACTTCAGCTCTCTGGGCTATCTCTCCGGCGCGCTGGTCAATTACCTGGCCCTGCTGAGCTGGCATCCCAGCGACGAACGGGAGAAGTACAGCCTCGAGGAGATCGTGAGCGAGTTCGATATCAGCCGGGTATCGAAGAGCCCGGCCATCTTCGACATCCAGAAGCTCAACTGGTTGAACGGCCTCTACATCCGCGAGTTGAACCCGGAAGAGCTGTGGGCGGAGATCGAGCCGTATCTGACCGAGGCGGGCATCGCTTTGGCTCCGGTACAGCGTGAAGTGGTGGCGGAGGCCGTGCAGGCCAATCTGGTGACGCTCAAAGACGCTCCCCGGTTCGTGGCGGTCTTCGTCGAGGACGCCGATCCGTCCGCCTGTGACTGTTCGGCCGAACTGTCGGCTCCCGGGGTGGGCGACCTGCTCTCGCTGGCCCGGGTGACGTTCGCCGGGATGGCGACCGAGTATCTGCCCGTCCCGGAGGCTCGTGAGTCCCTGCGGGGATTGATCGAGCAGGCCAAGGAGCAGGGGATCAAGGGCAAGGCCATCTTCAAGCCCCTTCGGGTGGCTCTGAGCGGGCGGGACGAAGGTCCGGAGCTGATGTATCTGGTGGGCGGGCTGGGGAAACGGATCATCCTCGAACGCCTGGAAAAGGCGGCCGCCTACGTGGCCCGGGGATCGGGCGCCTCCGGTTCCTGACGCTGCCGACCACTCGACCAAGGAGACCCAGCGCATGCGCTTGTATGATTCGATGAGCCAGGAGAAGAAGGCGTTCGTCCCTCGGGACCGTGACCATGTGACCATGTATTTCTGCGGACCCACGGTCTACAACTACGTGCACGTGGGCAACGCCCGTCCGTATGTGGTGTCGATGGTGGCCAAGCGGTATTTCGAGGCGACCGGCTACCGGGTGACCCTGGTGGAGAACATCACCGATATCGACGACCGTATCATCCAGAAGGCCGCCGCCGAGGGTCGGACCGCCCAGGAAGTGGCCGAGGAGTTCGCTCAGGCCTACCGCGACGATACCGACCGGCTGGGACTGGGACGTCCCGACGTGGAGCCGTTGGCCACCGAACACATCCAGGAGATCATCGACCTCATCGTGGGACTGATCGAGAAGGGTCACGCCTATCAGGCGGGTCCCGACGTCTACTACGACGTGGACAGTTTCGAGGGATACGGCAAGCTCTCGAAGCAGCAGGTGGCCGAGATGCGCCATGGAGCCCGCGTCGACGTCGGGGAGGACAAGGCCGATCCGCTCGACTTCGCCCTGTGGAAGGGGGCCAAACCGGGCGAGCCCGCCTGGGACAGCCCCTGGGGGCCGGGACGGCCGGGTTGGCACATCGAGTGCTCGGCCATGAGTCTGAAGTACCTGGGACCGGACTTCGACATCCACGGGGGAGGGCGCGACCTGATCTTCCCCCATCACGAGAACGAGATCGCCCAGGCCGAAGGAGCCCTCGACGAGCCGTTCGTGCGTTTCTGGATGCACAACGGCATGCTCAATCTTCGGGAAGAGAAGATGTCGAAGAGCCTGGGGAACATCCTGACCCTGCGCCAGGTTCTCGACCGGCATCGTCCGGAGGCGCTCATCACCGCCTTCCTGGGCAGCCACTATCGCAGCCCGCTGGAGTTCAGCGAGGGATTGCTCGAGGAGACCGAGCTACAGGTGGATCGCCTGCGGAACACCTTCCGGGCCCTCGCCGATCACGCGGCCGGATCCGACGGCGCGGCTTCGGCCGACGCCGGTGGAGCGGCTGTGGACGCCGCCACGGATTCCGACGCCGCCACGGTCGCCGACGCCGCCCTACTCGAACGGGCGAAGACACGTTGGGACACGTTCTCCCTGGCTCTCGGGGACGACCTCAACACCGCCGCCGCCCTGGCCGAGGTGTTCGGACTGTCTCGGGAGGTAAACGTCGCCCTGGCCACCGGCGGGCTGTCGCCCGCGGCGGCGGCGCAGGTACGGGAGATCATGACCGGGATGGCGCACATCCTGGGGTTGGACGCGGTCGCAGGCGGAGAAGACGCCATCCCCGCCGACATCACGGCGATGGCTGAAGAACGACAAGAGGCCCGCGCGGCCCGCGATTTCGCCCGCGCCGACGAGTTGCGCGCGGCGATCGGCGAGCGCGGCTACGAAGTCCGGGACGTGCCTGGTGGCTTCAAGATCGTCGCGACCAGATAAGGGCGGGCGGCCGAAGCGCGGGGATCGTCCTTCGCGCCCGGATCGTCCTTCGCGCCAGGAACGCCCCTCACGCCCCGTGGACCAGGGGCGCTCGGAGCGCCGCGGCCCTTCGGGGCGGCGCCCCGCCCAGCGCCCGGGACAGCGTTCGGATCAGGACTCTCACCGGAGCGGCGGACGTGGATCCGGCATCGACACCGGCGTCGGTACGGGCGGATCACTGCTCCTCTACGGCAGGAACCCCATACGCGAGGCCCTGCGCGGACGCCGGCGGGTGCATCGGGTCTTCGTGACGGCGGGCGCGGGTGGAGACGAACTGGAACGAACGCTCGCAGACTGGAGCAAAGGCGTGCGGGGTGGCGGACCGGTCGTGCGGCGCGTCGATCCGGAGGACCTGAGTGCCTGGGCCGGCACCGAAGACCACCAAGGGATCGTCGCCGAGGTCGAGCCCTATCCCTACCTCGAGCCCGAAGCGGTGCTGCGAGACTGCAGCTTGATCGTCGCCCTCGATGGAGTACAGGACCCCCACAATCTGGGGGCGATCATCCGCACGGCTGAGGGAGCGGGGGCGGGAGTGCTGATCCCCCGGCACCGGGCCGCGGAGGTGACCGCCGCCGTGGTGAAGGCGTCCGCCGGCGCGACCGAGCACGCGGCGGTGGCGCAGGTACGGAACCTCGGAGACATCCTCGAGCAGGCGAAGCAGGCCGGCTTCTGGGTGTATGGGGCGGCCGCGGGAGCCGAGAGCGCGCACACGGCTCAGGACTACAGCTACCCGACCTGTTTCGTGGTCGGATCGGAGGGCAAGGGTCTGGGGCGGAGAGTGTCGGGGCTCTGCGACGTCATGGTGAGCCTGCCGCTGGCCGGGAAGATCGACTCGCTGAACGTGAGCGTGTCGACCGGGATCCTTCTGTACGAGGCCGTGCGCCAGCGCGCCGGAGGGCCGGACGGGGCCGGGCCGGAGGCGGGAACCGGAGCAGCGCCGACCGGCGGGACAGACCCCGAAGGGGCGCCCGGTCGGGCCGACCCGGAGGAATGAGCCGGCGATGACGGTCTTTCTCATCGACGGATACAACCTCCTACACCAGATCGTCGGTACGCATCGCGAGGGGCCGAAACGGCGGGGACCGACCAAACTCGCGGACGGCGACCTCGAGGACGAGCGGCGCCGGCTGCTCGATCGCATCGCCAGTTACATGGGGGGGAGTAGTGATCGGGCCATCGTGGTGTTCGACTCTCAGGCTCCCGTGTTGCAAAAAAATGAGAGTGCAACCGCGAATGTCGAGGTGTATTTCGGGTCGTTCTCGCGGTCGGCAGACTCCATCATCGAGCGAGAGGTTTTTGCTCTTCGTGCAGGGGAAAATGTGACTGTGGTGTCGTCGGACTACCACCTCCAGAAGACCATATTCAGCCCCAATGTAAGCAGGCGCTCCTCCCGGCAATTCGCAGCCGATCTGCAAGCTCACACAAAGAGTGTTGCAAATCGTCAGAATTGCATTACAATGAATCATCGGATCGAGGAGCGGATCGACCCCGAGACGGCCGACAAGCTCAAGGCGTTGCGCGATCGATTGGCGGCGCCGGAGGAGGACGGTCCCGGCTAGGGAAGCGATGCTCGACCCGCACTACTAAGCGGGAGGGATTGAGCGATGAGAAGCGCAGCGTACGCCAGGAAGCACGCCGATCAGGCGGTCCCCGAGCGGAGTGACGAGGAATTGGTGGCTGTAGCGAAGTCGGGAGATCCTGATGCCACTCGCCGTATCCTCACGCGCTATCACCATTTCGTCAGGCTCAAGGCCAACTCGTACTTCCTGGCCGGGGGCGACGGGGACGATCTCATCCAGGAGGGCTACATCGGGCTCTTCAAGGCCATCCGTGACTACGAGCCCGATCGCAACACCAGCTTCCGCAGTTTCGCCGAGTTGTGCGTGACCCGGCAGATCATCACCGCCATCAAGACCGCGTCGCGGCAGAAGCACGTGCCTCTCAACACCTATGTCAGCTTCAGCCACTCGCCGTCGAGCGCCGATTTCGACAGTCGCACCTTGGCCGACGTGATCCCGTCCGGGCGCACCAGTGACCCGGTGCAGCAGGTCATCAGTTCGGAGGAGATCGGCAGCCTCACCGATTGTCTGCTCCGGCTGCTCAGCCCGCTCGAGTCGAAGGTGCTCAAGTACTATCTCGAGGGCAACTCCTACGAGGCTATCGCGGCCTTCATCGAGCACGACACCAAGACGGTCGACAATGCTCTCCAGCGGATCAAGCGCAAGGTGACGCTGCATCTGGAGAGCCGGAGGGTGGTCATCTAGATGGATCCGTTCGATCTCGAAGGCCGACACGCTGTCGTAGTCGGCGTGGGCGGACTCGGTGGCCCCATAGCGCTCGGATTGGGGGAGCGCGGGGTCGACGTGGCCGTGGCCGATTTCGATGACGGACGGGCAGAAGCGACCGCGACCGAGCTGCGGGAGATGGGACGGAACGCCCTCGCTCTGCAGGTGGACATCACCGATGAGGGATCCGTCAAGGCGCTGGCCGCGCGAGTGCTCGAAGTCTTTCCCCAGGTGGACATCCTCGTCAACGCCGTGGGCACGACCGTACGCAAGCGGGCCGAGGACATCACGGTGGAGGAGTGGCGCCGGGTGGTCGACGTCAATCTGACCGGCAGCTTCATCACCTGTCAGGTGTTCGGCGCGGAGATGGCTAAGCGCGGCGGTGGCTCCATGATCAACATATCCTCCGTCCGGGGCCGGTACGGTTCCCGGGTCGCGCAGACCGAGTACTCGGCGAGCAAGGGGGCGATCGACTCCATGACGCGCTCGCTGGCCGTCCAGTGGGCGGAGTTCGGCATCAGGGTCAACGCGATCGCACCCACGTTCGTGGAGACCGACCTGACTCGGGACGTGCTGGCGGACGAACGCTTCGCGGGACCCCTCCGCGAGAGCATCCCCATGGGCCGATGGGCCGATGTGGAGGACATCGTCGGCCCGGTCCTCTTCTTCGCCTCACCGGCATCGGGATTCGTGACCGGTCAGATCCTCTTCGTGGATGGTGGACTCACCTCGCATAGGTGAGGGCGCTCCGGGCCGAGACGGCGCAGGCGGGTGAGCGACCCGAACACGCACGACCGGGCTTCCGGGCGCGGGGATGTCCCTGACACGATCCCCGGGTGGCACCACGGGGAGCCAGGGCGCTACAATCTCCTCACTCAGCCGCGGTCGCATCGTGGGCACCCGTGGCCGAGTCTCGGGCCGGTGTAGCTCAATGGTAGAGCAGCTGATTTGTAATCAGCAGGTTGGGGGTTCAAGTCCCTTCGCCGGCTCCTCGCGTTTCCGCAATAGACCTGCAAAAGCGGCATTGATGGCCGGGGGCGCCATTGGGTAGGTTGCGCCGTTTGAGGCTCAGAGCCGCCCGGATCTGCTTACTTGCTTACGCGGCGCTGGGGGCAGGGTGAGATACAAGAAGGAGTTCATCAGTCAATGCTCCAGTGGGTTTGGGCCGCAAGCGGGGGAAACCAGCAGGTGAGTAAGTCGCGGGAAAGCGCGAACAAAGCGGGCCTCAGAGCACTGACCGGAACGGACCTACCGTGTCGAAATCGCAGAAATAGGGCCGTATGTATAGTAGGGTGACCAAAGGGCGGACAGGCGCTCAAGACTTTCGAAAGGCAAGTGTACATCTAGGGTAGTTTTACTGTACTTTCGCTAGCGAATCTACCGTACTAAGTGTAGGTTGCGGCAATACAGTAGAGAGGCACATGCAACACTCCTTCTGGACCGGTCACACGGGGGCTTCGGGCTTATAGTTTGGCATCGACTCGTGAGCCCGGAGGAAGCGGTTGAGCTGAGCTGCGACGGCCTCTGCCGCCCGGCGTCGGGGGTCAAGATCTAAGTGCGCGTAACGCTGGGTGGTGGCGAGTTGGGTTTGACCGAGCAGACCGGCCAGCACCGGGAGGCCGAGCCCCAGACCCACGGCTGTGCTGGCGGAGGTGTGGCGAAGGTCATGGATTCGCACATCGGGTATGCCTGCAGCCACTCGTAGCCGTCGCCAGGGGCGGTTTAGGCTGTAGAGGTGTTTGACCGGGTCTTTCCCCGGAATCACCCAAGGGCTCTTCGTCCGATCAGAGGCAAGCCGCAACAGTTGCAGTGTGGGCCCGGAAAGCACGATCTCCTTGCGGCCGGTCTTGGAGTCTGAGAGGCTGAGTACGCCCCGTTCTACATTCACGTCTTCCCAGCGCAAGCTCAGAACTTCGCTGTGCCGTGCGCCTGTGAGCAAGATGAGGCGAAGGGCTAGAAGGGCGGCTGGAGACTCCCGCGTAGCCTCCTCGGCGGCAGCCAGGGCGTCTCCCAAACGCACCAGTTCTGGACCGAGGAGGTAGCGCTCTCGCGCTTTCTCAGGATACTTCCGTACGTGTCGGCAAGGGTTGGGCCCCGGCGACACCGTACTCCTCAACTCGGGTCACTACGCTCGCAGTTGGGGTAGGGCTACCTGGCTGACCAGCTTCGGGTCTTACCAGAGAAGCAACTGAGTACATCTTCTCCCACGGGGCGGTCAACATCGGCCAGGACGCCCCAAGCATCGATTGCGTTCTCACGACAAGCTTTCCCGCGCACCAGGTTTGTCGCGAGATGCAAAGACTCAACACTGAGAACCTTGCTGATCTCGAGGCTGTGAGTGGAAAGAGGTTCCGGTTCGCCGCTTTCCCATTGAAGATACGTCACGGGACTGGATCTCCCGTGAGGGCCGTGGCGATAGTCGAAGAAGACCATTGATCTTCTGCTTTGGTCCAAGGCCAAAACGAGTAGGAGAGCGGTCCAGTTCTTGAAGGCGTCATGTTGGCGAAGTTCATACCCCTGGCTTTGTGGCAATACTATCGATGATAAAGTCCAACATTCTGGTCGTCCGCTCTTGGTCCGCAAACCGTCTCACCCCTACGGCATGTGCCACAACATCTGCCCAGTATGCGGCTACGAACTCCCAGGCCGTTTGTTCTGAATCCACGTCCTCCCGGATAGTGCCTTGTGCTTTTCCCTCTTCAATGATCGCTGCATGTGCATCCGTGGCGGCCTGCTGCCGCATTTCCAGTTGCTCGCGGAGGCCTTGCCCAATGGGAGAGGCCACGAAAGCCAGGAAGGGTGAGACAAGAGATTCCCGATGGGAGGAGGAGTACGCGACGTGGGAGCGGGAGATCTGGCGCAGTCGCTCAAGCGCGTTCTCCTCCGTGGACGAGTTGATGATTTCGTTGATCAAGCCGTACAAGGCGTCGAGGGCGGCAAGGATCATTTCGTCCCTAGTCTTGAAGTGACGATATAGGGCTGCCTCGGAGCAGCCGCTGGCTGCTGCTATCCTGGCCGTGGTTGTGCCCGGGACCCCATATTCACCAATGGTCCTCAAGGCAGCCCGAGCAATCTTGTCCTTGGTAAGCGGTCTCATAGTCCAGCCCTCGTCGTTCTCAACAGGCTCTCTCTTCTTGCGGGTTACTGGTCGCCGTTAGGTTACCCTTTTCGGGGGACAAAACCACCGGTTCCCTGGCGCCCATCAGGTCTGAGACGTTCGGTCAGCTCCAATCAACACGTGGAGTATTGACTTTCACCCTCCAAAGTAATTAGCATGTAGGTTAGTGAGTGGCTCACTAACCAAGCATACCTCAAAGAGGGAGGGCAGAATGTTTGGACCGGACTGGAAATGCTCCGAAAGACAGTACGGGATCAAGAAGCTGAAGGATATCGCAATCCCTATGGATGATGGTGTGCGACTGGCCGGGGATGTATTCCTCCCTGAAGGGGTTGATGGAGAGGTCCCGGTGATTCTCGGCATCAGCTACTACGACAAGGATTTCATGACGGATTCTCCCATCAAGACAGGCCCTCACGGCCTTCCCAAGGGGTGGATAGAATCCGGCAAACCTGAATTCTACGTGCGGCGAGGCTACGCGATGGCCAACGTGAACGTCCGGGGCACCGGCAAGTCCGAAGGGTTCCTCCAGTACGGCGGGCCTAGGGAGGCCCTGGATACCAAACAGGTCATCCATTGGCTTGCCAACCAGGACTGGTGCGACGGCAACGTGGGCATGTTCGGCGTCTCCTCCTATGCCATCACCCAGCAAGCGGCGGCAGTGCTCAGTCCAGAAGAGCTCAAGTGCATCTTCGCTCCCTTCGCGTGGACGGACTGGTACACGGATATGGCCTACCACGGAGGAATACTTGCCAGGCAGTGGCATCTGGGCTGGCCGTTCGTGCTCGATAATCCCCGCGCGGAAAGCTTCACGAAGGCCAAGGTGGGGGAGGCCGAGTACAAGAAGCTCATCGGTGAAGCGCTCCTCGACGAGGAGATATTCCTGCAGCCTGGGCTGGTTGAAGTACTGCAGAACCCTGATCAGGGCATCAACCCGATACTCACCGATATCATCCTCAATACACTTCGAAACGATTTCTGGAAGGAACGCAACAACGAGTTTCAGAACACGGAAATCCCTGCGTTCCTCGGTTCGTGTTGGTACAACCACTGCTTCCACCTGCCGGGTGCATTTCGGGCATGGATCAACTGGAAAGGCCCGAAGAAGATGGTTATCGGCCCCCCCATCTATCTTGATCGCCCCGTCTTTCAGTATCACTTCGAGTCCCTGCGGTGGTTCGACTACTGGCTGAAGGGGATCGACACCAAGATCATGGAGGAACCGCCCATCCGGATTTGGATGCCGGAAGGCAGGGACAAGGAGACGCGGCCCCTTGGCCAGTGGCGGACAGCCGAGCAGTGGCCACTCCCAGAGACGCGTTGGACACCTTTCTACCTCCACGAGCGGGGACACTTAGGCGAGAACGAGTATTTCCCGGGGGAAGGCTACACGACCTACGGAGATTCCCCGTTTGACCATGAAGAGGTGTGGTTCAAGAGCGCACCTCTGGTCGAGCAAACGGAAATCTGCGGTCATATCCTTCTCAACCTATACGCCGCGAGTACCCAGCCGGAAGAGTTCTTCTTTGTCACCCTGTTCGACGTCGACCCGGATGGCAACCTCGATGAAATCACACGCGGATGGTTGCGAGCCTCGCAGCGCAAGGTGGACGAAACGAGATCGACACCGTGGAATGCCTACCAGCCCCACGATGAACGGCAGCCTCTCGAACCAGGTCAGATCTACGAGTTCAAGATCAATCTCGTTGCAAACGCCCGGAAATTCCTGGGGGGACACCGGATCGCTGTGCGCATCCGCAGCACTGACGTCGATGAGGAACCTTTCAACACCCTCCAGGGATTGGCTCTCGGTCACCTTGAGAACCCCCTCGTATCACGCGTCACCGTGTACCACAACGAGGACTATCCCTCGCACATTCTTCTGCCGGTGACGGGCGGCAACATTATCGGTACCTATGTGGGCACCGGCGGCGTTCTTCCCAAGCCACCTGGCGGTACGTTCCCCTTCAGAAAATTCTTCATGCCGAAGGAGTTGCCCGAATCCTAAGCTGGAAGAGAATCGGCCCGAAGCAAAGCACATCGGGATCTTGCGAAGAGGGGGTGTCACCAAGGCACGATTGGCAGATCGAGGGAAGCGGCGGGACGAGACTGGCTTGCTGGCACTGGAAAAAGGGGGCGACATGTCCGAGGCAAGAAGCGGTGTAACGAGGCGTGACTTTCTCAAGATTGCGGGAGTTGCTGGCGCATCGATAGCGGTCGGAGGTGGACTCGCCGCCTCACTGGGTGGGTGCGGCGAAGAGCAGACAACTACGACCACTGGCGGCGCTTCCACGACGGTCACCGCCGCTCCGACAACCACTGAGAGTACAAGTGCCGGCCCGGAAGCCGGGCGCACGATCAAGATAGGTTTGGTGACGCCACAAACTGGTGGGCTTGCCTCATTTGCGACTCCGGATAACTGGTGGGTGGAGCACGCACTTGCCGCGGTGAAGGATGGAGTCGTATGCGGGGACGGCAAACTCCACATGTTCGAAGTGATTCGAAGGGACAGTCAGTCGGACTCTAATCGTGCGGCTCAGGTGGCCGGAGACCTCGTCAACAACGACCAAGTTGACATGCTCATGGCCTCGGGCAGCCCGGATACGGTCAACCCGGTGGCTGACCAGGCTGAAGCGCTGGGAACACCCTGCCTCTCGAATTTCGTACCTTGGCAGCCATATTTCTTCGGCCGGGGTGCCACCCCGGACAAACCTTTCAAGTGGACGTTCACGCAGGCAGTCGGTCTCGAGGATCTCGTAGCGAACTTCTTCGCGATGTGGGATCAGGTTCCAAATAACAAGAGGGTCGCGTTCCTGTGTGCGAACGATGCCGATGGGGTAGCCTGGAGCGATCCGGTGGCGGGACTGCCGCCGATCTACGATGCTGCCGGCTATGAGGTTTTCATGCCTCAGCTCTATCCGGTCCCGACTGAGGACTTTTCTCAGCAGATATCCCTCTTCAAGAAGAATGCTTGCGAGATTCTCTGTGGGCCCCTGACCCCGCCGGATTTCTCCAATTTCTGGAAGCAGTCCGTTCAGCAGGGCTTCAACCCGAAGTTCTGCACCATTGCCAAGGCGCTTCTCTTCGCGCAAAGCGTCGAGGCTACCGGTCCAATCGCCACGAACAGCACAGTCGAATGCGTCTGGCATCCTAGCTGGCCGTTTAAGGATTCGCTCACGGGCATGACGTGCCAGCAGCTCGCTGAAGACTACGAACAGCGCACGGGAGAACAGTGGACGATGCCCATCGGTCAGTTGGCCAAGTTCGAATGGGCGGTGGATGTATACAAGCGGGCGAGCGACGTCGAGAGCAAAGAAGCCGTTGTCGAGGCAATCAAGACCACCAAGATGGAAACTTGCCTCGGCCCCATCGACTTCACCGCTCCTGAGGACATGAGCGATCTCAGCACGAGTAAGCATCCCGTGCTCAATGTGAGTAAGACGCCGATGTCCGGCGGCCAGTGGGTCAAGGGAACCGGGAAGTACCAGTTTGACATGATCATTTGCAGTAACGCGAATAGCCCTGAGATTCCGGTGGCGGCGGCGGCGCTGCCGATGCAGTATTCGTAGACTGGGTCGGGCGCATCCCGAGGTTGGTGAATTCGTGATCCACAAACTGCCAGGCCCCCAACAAGTAGGCCTGGCAGTCTCGCCCTCGGTTGATGGCCGAACGTGGAGGACGGGAAAATGACTTCATCCGGAGCGGACATACGAAGCTCTGCGTTGATCGTGGTCGACGTACAGAACGACTTCGTGAGCGATGGCGGTTACTTCGACCGTATGACTAAGAAGCACCCGGAGGCCGGAATCGACGTGGAGTTTCTGGCGTCTGTCATCCCCAACATCAAGCGATTGGTGGAGGCCTTCCGGTCCGCGAGCAGGCCTGTCGTCTATGTCAAACACGTCCTGGAACCGGACTACGCGGACGCGACATTCCCGTATTGGCGTATGCCGGGAGACCCTGGACCCATCGCTGCCCAGTTCATCGTCCAGGGCACCTGGGGCGCGGAGATCATCGACGAGCTTACGCCTGCGCCAGGGGAGAAAGTGGTGGTCAAGAAGGGGTTCAACGGCTTCCATAGGACGCCGCTCGAGGCCACTCTGCGCAACATGGGAGTGACCACCTGCGTCATGACGGGAGTGACCACCTGCGTGTGCGTAAGCTCTACCACCAGGGGTGGGGTCGAACGCAACTTCCGCATGATATTCGTGAGCGATGCCACCGCCGAGACGCATCGCGAGTGGCACCAGGCTGAGCTTGCCACCATGAACTGGGTCTATGCCGATGTATTGAGTAGTGAACAGGTACTGGAGATGCTGGGATAAGCGACGGTGTCGCCAGCTCTTCGCGCTCTCATAATGAGGCAGGCACGAAAGAGGTCGAGCGATGTATAGCGAGATATGCAAGCCAGAGATCATGGCCACCATGTTGCCGGACGGTTTTCCTGCGGCCAAGCTGAGTCGGCCGCAATACGGGGTCGTGGTGGAACGAGATGTCATGGTGAAGGTCCGTGACGGGACCAAGATCGCGGTGGACGTATTCAGGCCCGACGGCCCCGGACGGTTCCCTTCGCTGCTCACCGCCTCCCCGTACAACAAGGATCTGGCCTACCTACCTTCAGTGCCTACGTTCCACATGAGAGAGACCAACGACGTCGACTACTTTGTCTCTCGCGGCTATGCCTACGTGCACATGGACGTGAGGGGCAGCGGTAAGTCGGTAGACGGCCAATGGCAGTTCATGAATCTGGAAGAGCAGCAGGACTTCCACGACGTCATCGAATGGATTGCGGAGCAGCCCTGGTGTACCGGCAAAGTAGGCATGATAGGTGAATCCTATCCCGGCATGGTCCAGTGGTTCGCCGCTGCGCAGCGGCCCGAGCACCTGGCCTGCATCGCTCCCTATGACGCCAACGCCGATTTCTATCGCGACATCGTCTACCACGGGGGGATGCTGGCTGTCGGATTCGTGGGCGGCTGGCACATCACCGAGATTCGCGGTCACTATCGGGTGGGTAGGCCCGCTGCCGATCCCGCTGTGGGGAATTGGGACATGGGCTGGGCGATTGTGAATCACCAGACCTTTGACGACTTCTGGGAAGTGAGGCGAGCTGACTTCTCGAAGATCAAGTGCCCGGTCTTTAGCATCGGCATTCTGCACAAGACCGGTCTGCATCTGCGCGGGAACGTGAGGGCCTACGAGGAGATCCAGGCACCCAAGAAGTTGATGCTGTGCCACGGTGACTTCGAAGGCGACGAGATGGCTATCTTCAATTCTGCGGAGATGCGGCTACTTCTGCTGCGCTGGTACGACCATTGGCTCAAGGGCAACGACACCGGGATGATGGAGGAGCCCCCGGTCAATGTCTTTGTGCGCGGGCTCGAAACATACCGGCGGGAGCACGAGTGGCCGCTGGCTCGAACGGAGTACAAGAAGTTCTATCTGCGAACCGGTCCCAGTGGGGCGGTGGAATCGCTCAACGACGGCCGGCTGAGCTGGGAGGCACCGACTGAGGATGGGAGCTCCTACACCCTAAGCTACCCCCAGCCCGATTGGACCGGGTTCTCCGGAGTGGGAACCGCCGTGATGCAGGATGGCATCCTGCACGCTACCAAGAAGATCATGACCTTCACCTCGGATTCGCTCGACCAGGATCTTGAGGTGGTTGGGAGCATCGTGCTCGTGGTCTATGCGTCGAGCGACCAGAAAGAGATGGACTTCTGCGTCCGCCTCTGGGACCAGCTTCCCGATGAGCTTCAGATGCCGGGCATGCCTCCGGCCGGTCGGCTGCTCACCCGCGGATGGCTTAAGAGTACGCATCGAGAAAGGGACGAGGTGCTGAGCAAGTCGCATCGTCCGTACTACACCCACGAGAACCTTCAACCGGTGGAGCCGGGGAAGATATACAGGATCGAGATTGAGGTGTGGCCGACGTCATGCCGCTTCCTCAAGGGACATCGGATCCGCATCGACCTGGCCAACGGCGACTCAAACGCGCTCGATTTTGGCGGACACTACTACGGGCTCAAGGTCGGCAACGACACCATCTACCACGACAGAGCGCGTCCGTCGCATGTCATATTGCCCGTTATCCCGAGTGAATAGGAGGTGGCCGGTCACGTAGCCCTAGGTGCCTCGCAACCAACCGCTGTGACAGCCTGATTCCTGGGGGGTCTCACATGTCAGAAGAGAAGCACAGAGAGATGGAGAGCGCTGGAACGAAGTCACCCGAGATTCTGGGGACTGGAGCCGTCAGCCGTCGCGAGTTTCTTAAGATGGCTGGAGTCGCGGGTGCAGCCATCGGGGCAGGCGCCGGCCTTGGGGGAATCTTAGCTGCCTGCGGTGAAGAGGAGGCGACAAGCACGACGGCAGTCACGACCGGGCCCACGACCACAATGGCGCCCGCCAGCACCACGAGCGTCAGCGCGGGCCCAGAGATGGGTCGGGAGATAAAGATCGGTCTGGTCTCAGCGAAGACTGGGGCGCTTGCCTCTTTCGCGGTGGCAGACGAGTGGTGGGTAGCTCATGCCAAGGCAGCTGTGCCGGACGGCATCGTCTGTGGCGACGGGAAGCAGCACACGTTCAACATCATACAGAGAGACAGTCAATCAGACTCCAACCGGGCTGCCCAGGTGGCCGCCGACTTGGCCACCAACGACAAGGTTGACATGTTGATGGCCTCCGGCTCCCCGGATACCGCCAACCCGGTAGCAGATCAGGCGGAGGCTCTGGCAGTGCCCTGCCTCTGTAACTGGGTCCCCTGGCAGCCTTTCTTCTTCAATCGAGGTGGGACTCCTGATAACCCCTTCAAGTGGACCTTCGCTCATGCGATAGGGGTCGAGGATATCTTCTCCAACTTCATCGCCATGTGGGACCAGATTCCCACCAACAAGGTAGTGGGCATGTTCTTCGCGAATGACGCCGACGGCCAGGCCTTCACCGATCCGAATACTGGTTTCCCGCCCATAGCGGAGGCTGCTGGCTACACTGCCATCTTCCCTGGTCTCTACACGGTCGGCACCGAGGACTTCACGGCCGAGATATCGGAATTCAAGAAAGAGGGCTGCGAAATCTCCTGCGCGGTAATCACCCCGCCCGATTACTCCAACTACTGGAAGCAGTGTGTCCAGCAGGGCTTCAACCCCAAGCTGGATACAGTCGGCAAGGCCTTGCTGTTCCCGCAAACGGCGGAGTCGGTAGGTTCTATCACCTACAACGCGACTGTCGAGCTGGCTTGGCATCCGAGTTACCCGTTCGCCGATTCGATCACCGGCATGACATGTCAGGAGATGGCCGACGACTTCGAGGACAAGACAGGTGAGCAGTGGACGGGTCCGCTCACTCAGTACGCGAAATTCGAATGGGCGGTGGACGCCTACAAACGGTCTGACCCCGAGGATAAGGAATCGGTGGTTGCTGCAATCGCGTCGACAAACATGGTCACCTGTCTCGGCCCCATTGACTTCACCGTGCCCGAGGACATGACCGATCCATTGAACCGGCACCCCGTCTACAATTGCATCAAGAGCCCATCCGGCGGAGGCCAGTGGGTAAAAGGCACCAAGTACGACTTCGACTTGATCACGGTCTCGAACGCAAACAGCCCCGACATACCGGTACTAGCCGAGGTCCAAGAAGTGCAGTACTGATGACCCAGGTACCTGAGGGCTCCGACTTGGGAATGAGGGCCACTCGCTCACGGGTCACTGTGTGGTTCGCCGGTCTGCGAGGAACTGGTCATTCTGTGGCGGGCAATGGCGCAAGGGAGACACGTGGCCATTCGAGGTCATAATCTTTGCCAGCGCCGCCGGCCCCCTGGTTCCAGTCGAATCCCAGTTAGAGCCCATGGTGTATCAGTGAACTGCATTCCAACAAGCTCAGGGAGAGGAAGAAGGGGGCTCTTAGGGCCCCCTTCTTCCTTCGTAGCCTAGCAATGAGTGCGTGACGGCCATTCGCGAACAAGGGGTGTGTGGGATGAAGAGCAGATCAGTCAACGGAACAACGGGCCGCCAAGCGGACGGTCATACTTCATTGGAGGACCGTTCCGTTAGTCGGCGCGAGTTCTTGAAAATCGCCGGTCTAGCGGGTGCCGCGATCGGCACAGCGGGCGGCCTGGCAGGCCTTCTTTCCGCCTGTGGGGAGGCAGAGACAACCACCACTGCCGGCGCGACAACCACTGCCGGACCGGTCACCACCGCGGGGAGTACGACCACTGTCAGCGCTGCCGAGGAGACCGGTGCGGAGATCAAGATTGGCTGGGTGACGCCCCAGACCGGTCCTTTGGCCTCCTTCGGGGTTCCCGACAAGTACTGCGTCGAGCGTTGGACCGAGACCGTAAAGGACGGACTCGTTTGTGGTGACGGCAAGAACCACCCAGTAACCATTCTGACGAGGGACACTCAGTCCGACTCAAACCGGGCCGCCCAGGTGGCGGGCGACCTTATCAATAACGATAAGGTCGATATGATGATGGTGGCTTCCGCTCCTGAGAACACTAACCCTGTGGCCGATCAGTGCGAGGCGAACGGAGTACCCTGCCTCTCCGGGCAGACTCCTTGGCAGGCGTTCTTCTTCGGGAGAAACGGCGATCCAGCGGTCGGGTTCAAGTGGACCTACCACGTCTTCGTGGGTGTAGAGGATCTGATCACCGTCTACGCGGCCATGTGGGACAGTGTCACCACCAACAAGACAATCGGGGCCCTGTGGCCGAACGACGCCGACGGCAACGTCTTCAGGCCGGAATTCACCGGGGTGCTGGAGGCCAATCAGTACACACTGGTGGACGCGGGGGCGTTCCAACCCGGCTCCGAAGACTACACCGCTCAGATCTCTCAGTTCAAGAAAGCGGGTTGCGAAATCGTGACTGCGGTCGTAAATCCGCCGGACTTCACGAACTTTTGGAAGCAGGCCTATCAGCAGGGTTTTCGGCCCAAGGTGGCAACGATTGCCAAGGCCCTCCTGTTTCCCCAGTCGATCGAAGCGGTTGGTGACATCGGCATCGGCATCACCAGCGAGGTGGCCTGGCACCCCACCTTCCCCTTCAAGTCGTCCCTGACTGGGGAGACGTGTCAGGAACTGGCCGACGATTTTGAGAAGAGAACAGGGCAGCAGTGGACCATCCCCCTGCTCCACTACATTGTGTTCGAGATGGCGGTCGATGCGCTCAAGCGGACCCCGGACGTGAGCGACAAGGAATCCATCATCAAGGCAGTGAGCACCATCAAGATGGACACCCTGGAGGGGCCGGTGGACTTCACGCTGCCGGTCAAGGAGGGTACGGTTCGCCCGATGCCCAATATCTACAAGCCGCCGATTTGTCTTGGCCAATGGGTCAAAGGTACAAAGTGGCCCTACGATCTCGTCTTGGTCAACAACGCCGCCGCGCCCATGGTTACGGTGCAGCAGGAGCCCATGCTTCTCACGCCATAGGAGGGCGCGCATATGAAACTCTACGTTCTGAACGGCGGCCAACTCTATGCAGAGAAAGGCTTCTTCTGGCACTTTGGCACTCTGGAGGATACGGGCAAGGAGTACGAGCCCGAACTGCGCATCCTGCATAGTACCCAGTACTTCATTGACCACCCGAAAGCCAAGATCCTGTTCGAGTTGGGCTACAGCAACGAGGAATTCAAGCAGGTCGTAGGTTTTCCCCACCGCAAGGGACCCGACGGCAACTACCACAAGCAGGAGCCCGACGAGAATCCCATAGCTCAATTGGGGAAGATCGGAATCACGGCTGATGACGTGGACATCGTGGTTCTGTCACACCTCATGTCCGACCACGCCGGATGGCTGCCGGAGTTCGCCGGGAAGAAAACGAAGATCATGGTGCAGAAGAAGGAACATGAATACGCGAGCAGGATCGGCAGTCCCCGGCGACCCGGTGAAGAACCTGCCCTCGAGCAGTTCCACAGCTGGATGTATCAGCGCGCCTGTTTCGATGTGCCTGGTCTGAGCTTTCATTTCCTAGACGGGGACCACGACTTGCTCGAGGGAGAGGTGTCGATCCTCTTCACCCCCGGCCATACTCCCGGTTACCAGGGAATCCTGGTTCGGCTTCCCAATACCGGCCCCGTCTACCTGGGGGGGTGCGACACTCGTGACATGTACTACGCCACACCGCTCCGCGGTCACGGTCCCGGTATACCTCACTCGATGACATGGTCGGCAACTGGTGAGCTCCAGAGTCTCAAGAAAGTCCGCGACCTCATGGAAGAAATGGGGGGACAGATCTTCTGCGGACACGATCATGAGCAGTTCCTTGAGCTCAAGCATGCTCCTGAGTACTACGATTGACGGAAGAGGGGCGCGTCAAATGAATTCAAATGATCGGCGCAGTTTCGAGACCGCTGGTCAAGGATAGCTGCCCCGCAGGCAGTACAGGCAACGAGGAGGGCGTGTGAGCATCATCTCTAGCCGTCGCAGTGTGCGCAAGTACACTGGTGAGAGGGTGACAGACGATCAGGTTACTGAACTCCTGAAAGCCGCGATGAGTGCGCCATCAGCTGCCAATCAGCAATCGTGGTGCTTCGTGGTCATACGGAGCCAGGAGGTTCTTGATCGCATTCCCAGTGTTCATCCCTATGCCGCCATGACTCCAAGCGCCTCGGCGGTGATCGTAGTCTGTGGGGACGTGGCTGATCTGAAATTCAAAGAGTATTGGGTGCAGGACTGTTCGGCAGCCACCGAGAACGTGCTGCTCGCTGCTCACGAGATGGGCTTGGGGGCAGTGTGGCTGGGGGTGCACCCAACGGAGGAGCGGGTCGAAGGTATCCGGCAGCTCCTTGGACTTCCCGACCACATCATCCCTTTGTCACTGATTCCGGTTGGTCATCCTGCCGAGGAGCATCCGGCAGCGGATCGCTTCGATGCTGGGCGCGTCCACTGCGATCACTGGTAGCTGACGTCGGTTCACTGGTCCGGTGAGGCCACACTCAGCGGGGGAGGTTGACCGTCACCATTTGGTCATAGATGGGATGAGAAGGACGGCCGACTGGCGGTAGGCTGAGATCCAAACGGAACATGGATTCCAGCGAATCCAGGACGGGAGGATCGATGAGCGGGCAATGCGTGGCAAAGTCACCGGTCGGTCTCACCATCGGGGTGGACGTGGTGGATAGGTTCAGCCATATCTGTGTTCTCGACGCCGACGGCGACGTTCAGGAGGAAGCTCGCATTCGCACCACGCCATCGGCATTCGCACAGTGGTTCCGAGCGGCATCGCCATCTCGTGTGGTGCTCGAGGCCGGCACCCACTCGCCCTGGATAAGCCGCCTCATTGCTGCGAGTGATCACGAGACCATCGTGGCCAACTCCCGACGGCTGCGTCTCATCTACGGGAACGACCGTAAGAGCGATCGGGTAGATGCCGAGTCTCTCGCTCGTCTGGGGCGGCTTGATCCGCGACTACTGTGCCCTGTCAAGCACCGAGGAGCGGAAGCCCAGGCAGATCTGGCTCTTCTGCGTAGCCGGGACGCCCTCATTCGCGCCCGCACCCTCCTTATCAACCATATGAGGGGAGCCTCCAAAGCGGTGGGCGGACGGCTGCCCAAGCGCTCGGCTAGAAGCTTTCATCAGAAGGTGGCGGAGCATATTCCCGCCGAGCTCACCGAGGCGCTTCGTTCCGAGCTGGACACCATCGCCCGGCTGACCGCTCAGATTCGGGACCTCGACAAGAGAATCGAGGAGATGGCTGAAACGAGATACCCGGAGATTACCGCCCTTCGTCAGGTGTTTGGCGTTGGGCCTGTGACGGCGACTACCTATGTTCTTACTCTCGAGGATCCGAGCCGGTTTCGCCGCAGCCGGGCTGTCGGCAGCTATGTGGGGCTACGACCCCGGCAGGCGGATTCCGGGGACCAGAAGCCGCAATTGCGGATCACCAAAGCCGGCGATGAAGCGCTGCGGTCTCTGCTCGTGTGCGCGGCGCAGTACATCTTGGGGCCGCATGGGCCAGATAGCGATCTCAGGCGGTGGGGTCTTGCCCTGGCACAGCGGGGAGGCAAGGCCGCCAAAAAGCGAGCGGTTGTCGCCGTGGCCCGCAAACTGGCGGTGTTGCTTCACAGACTCTGGGAGACGGGCGAGATCTACGAGCCGCTGCGCAACGCAAGGATGCGTGGCGAAATAGGGCCAGCGGCTTAGGATACGCCAGCGATTGGAGGGTGATCGAGCGACGGAAACCACCCAACTGCCCTGTCGGGGTGACTGCGAACGAACACTTGGGCCGATCGGGAGACGAGGTATGAATGTCTTTCAGGAAGGCCGTCCGTTAGATTGCAGCGCCCAGACCGGCCGGACCCCAACCTGCACCGAGGCGGGAAGGACTCGCCGCCTCAAACGAGTGCGCATGGAAGCATGGTCGTGGCTCTATCTTGCGCTGATTGATCTCCGCGCGGGTCAACCGTCCAAGTCTAGTTTGGACTTCCTAGACCTGATTGCCCCGACCTGCCGTAGGAGTATTGCGGCGACGGTCTCGTCATCGTGCCCGAGCTGGAGAAGATACTCGAGCGTTGCTTCCTCGGTGTCTGACCAGGGTTCGTGTGCTCGCGGAAAGAGCCTACGGGCTAGGTCGACCTGCGGCGACGGTGGCTCGATCGACTGTACAGGTTTGGGTGTCACGGCAGGGCTGTTTGTCGCAAGGGCAGACGCCGTCTTGGGTTGGTGGAGGACGACCATACCGGCGGCAAGCTTGTAGCAGTAGCCCTCAAACGGATCGCCGAGACTGATGGTCAACCAGACCGTATCCGTGGGCTGGATGCCAAGCGTGCGACGGTCGTAGGAGCCTTCCCCCAATCCTTTGAGCTTCCGTTCCCACTCGAGATCGGTAAGGGGCAGATCGTAGGCCGTCTTGCCGAGATGGAAGCGGACCCTGGCTTGGAGGCAGTTCCTCTGCCGTTTCGTGACTACCTGGAAAGAAACGTCGCGTGGCTCCACCAAGGTCAAGGACGATGTCGCCGGAGTCTCTGCGAGCTCCAGTTGACTCATCCTTGTCCCTGAGTTCCCAAAAAGGAGCTCGTCGGTCTGAAGGCGCTCTTTGATCAGGGAGATGTCGGCTTCTTCGGCTTCCCGAAGCTTGATCCACCAGAATGAATCGTCGATTGTGAAGTTCTCTGGCTGGTGATCCAAAGGTGCATGCGATAACACGGGAACCTGGACCACATCGAGCAGGGAGACCCTTTCGTCGTTCTCGAAGGAGCAATCGTTTGCCGCTAGTTCTCCGTATTCTCCCGTGCCTACAAAGCGAACCCAGCCTTCTCCGTCCAAACCGATGCCGGCGACGCAATGGCCACCCATCTTCCGCGAATCGGCGAGGCAGATGAACTCGATGTACTCGCACTCACGTTCCTGCATTACGCGTCTACAGATGAACGATCGAAGTGTCGCCCCACAACTCAGCGAGGTATTCGGCTGCCAATCGACGGTGGCATCGTTCAGCCGTGGGCTCGCTACACAGGAGGACGGTCTTGACGAGGAATGCCTCCCTCCTCAAAGCCTCCGACACCCGCCTCTGTACGAGGAGCGATCGGTATTGTTGTTCGTACGCGCTCCAATCCACCTTGCCGGAGCGATAGCCGTCGAGGAGTTCCTTGCTGGGGGCCAGGAGCGGCTCATGGTGATACTCGGCTTGGCACAGCTCGCGAAGGAAGAACGCGAGATCGTCGCGTTTGGTGAAACCGGCTAGCTGAGACACATTGTTGAGCCTCACATCGACGAGTCGCTCAATGCCCGACCCTCTCAGAGCTCCGAAGAATCCTTCCGCCGTCTTCTTCCCAAAACCGATCGTGTAGATCTCCACGCTTCCTCCTGCTTGGTCTCGAAGAGGCTGAGGGTGAGTTCTGCACGTGTAGCTAGTCTGTGCTCGTCTTCCACCTCAGCTTCTGTCTGGATGCTTCCGTTGCCACGAAGATGGCGCACCTCGATGCCCTTCTCGCGCAGGACGCAGCCGATGAGCAGTCGGCGGTGACACTCACCGGGGTTCTCCTCGCTGCACATGACGGCCACCAGGTTGGATTTCGCGAGGGAGAGGAGCTGGGTCAAACCCATGGCGAAAGTGTCCGACTGAGCCAGCAAGTCGTAACGGACATGGCCGTCGTCGTCGTAGTAGCAAAGATCTCGCGGACGTCCGCCCAGAAGATGTCCCAAGAAGACGTATCGGATGTCGGCTGATCCTAGGGCCCTCTCCAATTCCCCGCGCTCGAACCATGTCGCGTACGTGGGGAATGGATTGGTGCGCACATCGATGATCGAGCCCACCGAGTTATTGACCAGCAGGTCGAGAAACTTCGTCATGGGGTGATTGGAGTGCCCGATCGTGAAGACGTACACGCTATGTCCTGTCTCATGTGTCATACATGTTGGATCGCTCAGGTGGCCTTTGTTGCTCCCACACTCTAGACGAATCCGTGGTGAAGAGTCAGTCGGCCTCGACCGACGCAGTTTGTAGAGCGGTGTCGTGCTGCGCCTGAAACCTGTACCATGGGGCGGCGCCCACGCGCAAGTCAGGGTCGGCAGCAATACTCGATTCGATCACGTGGTGTCTTGGTGCGTGCGGGGTCTTCACGGGCGCGGAATGTCTGCACAATTCTGTCACCGGACTGCTTAGGAGGGCCAAACGCGTGTCTCTGTTTCGGGCGGGAGTCAGACGTTATCGTCGGGAGTCGAACGGTGTCTGATCCCGGAGGCGGGGCGCGATTCAGGCGCAAGCGGGAGCACCGAGGTCGCCAGATACCTTGGCTTCCCGTTGTCCGGTTCCACAAGGAGATAGTGGCTCGGGCCGAGGAAGGGTTCTTCTCTGTTGGCGGTCGAGACGATCAGAATGATCGATGGAGCAGCCTTCTTGAGTTCGATCCAGTTGACCTGGCAGGCCCATGGGTCCTGGGCGAAGATCAACTGAGGAGCCAGCCATTTCGGCTGGCTCTGGAACAGAATCCTCCTGACAGTCTATTCCTGGGTGGACCCTGCTTTCTGGGGTGGAGCCGCTCGCTGAATGGCAGATGGGTGCCCCAGTGGCGTCCTCTCCTCTACCGGGAAGTCGCCGTGGTAGGAGGTGGCGACGACCTGGAGTTCGTCCCCCAGCAAGGCGCTTGGAGTCTTACGCCGCTCCTCTACGGACTGTTCGAACGGATGGAGTTCAGTCTCGATGTCTCTCTAGACGATTTCGCTACGTCCGTCATCGAACTCGCCGCTGGCTACGGTCAAACCGACGGAGAGTCGCTGGGCTCGCGCATCTTTCGGGCGCTCTACAGCAAGCTGCCCGGGGCGGAAGAGGCATTTCACAACGACGCCCGTCCCGATACCTTCAAGATCCCGCCCACGCCTTGGGTCCTCTTTGCCCCCACTAACAGTTTCTCAGCCCTCACTCGCCATCTCATGAAGGACTACGAGCGCTTGGAGTCCCTTCTCTCCAAACCAAACGCGGACATCGGCGGTCTGAGGCTGCTGGAGGATCATCAGCCGTCGGCGGAGACAGAGGGGGCTGACGTGCTTCCCCTCGTTCCGCTCAATCCGTCCCAGCGTCATGCGGTGCAGCGTGTTCTTGAACTTCGCCCTCTGACCGTCGTTAGCGGGCCACCGGGCACTGGGAAGAGCCAGGCCGTGGTTGCGCTGCTGCTGAACGCGTGGGCTCAGGGCAAGACGGTGCTCTTTGCGAGCAACAACAACAAGGCTGTCGATGTTGTGCGGGAGAGAGTGGAACGGTTCGAATCAGAGTTTCCGATTGCCGTACGGGCCGGAAACAAGCAGCGCCAGAACGTCGAGGAGGTACTTCGGCGAACGCTCAACATGGCCGGGGCGACGCCGGAATCCGGAGGCAAGGGTGTCGACCCCACCAAGGTCCGTCGCAAGCGGCAGAAGCTTCTGGATGAGCGCACTGCCTTGCTGGAAACGCTGGAATCACATCTGCCGCAGCGGATCGATGAGTCTTTGCGAACCGCGCTGCGCGCCTATGGCGAGTGTCGAGCGAGTCAGGCCGAGCTTACCAAGAAGGAGAAGTCGCTCCTTGAGGATCTGGACGGACTCGGCTTCGCCGGACGGTCGGCTGCGGACGTCGAAAGTGCGATCGAGGAGACTCGAAAGTGGCTCGGCCGAGTCCACCACTACCGCGATCTGGTCGAATCCGACGATGCGACTCGTCGGGACCTGGGCGCGCTCATCGTCGAGCAAGAGCGAGCACGCGACCGGGCTGCGGAGGAGGTCGGACTGTCCAGCAACGAGGTGCATGATTGGCGCTGGCTCATCTCCGGCCCCGGTGCTGATCAGGTGGGCGACTGGGAACAGCGCCTCAGGGAACTCTTGGACAAGCCCATCGAAGAGACTCTCGAGCCGATCGCCTGGCAGGAGGAGTACGGCCGCTGGCATTCAAGCGAGGATGCGGATCGTTGGGCACAGGAGGCTCGGGCCTTTGCTGAGCTCGTCTCTCGGACCTGCGCAGAGCTGGCGCCGAAGTTCGAGGCGATCCGCAACCTGCGAGAAAGCCTAGACAGGCAACGTGCCGGCATCCTGGAGGTGGGCTTATCGGAGGAGACCGAGCTCTCCGCGGAAGTACTGCGAGACTGGACCGCGTGCTACTCCGAGATGGCCACGGCCGAACCAGGCGCCTTCGACTGGCTACCATGGTCGGCGAGAAGCGACCTGAAGAAGCGTCTAAGAGCCCTCGAGCGACAACTGCGTCCCGGCCTCCCTCTCCACGTGCTTGCGGCTGTCGGAACCCTCGATGATGAAGGTAGGCATCGGCTTGCTCCCATTGTCGATGTCTCCCGCCGTTGGCTGGAGGCGCGACGCGAATGGGAGGGGGCGAAGGATCTCGTCGAAGACACCGAGCGTCGCTTCTACGATCTGCGCTCCCAGGCGGGAGCGCTGAGACTCGAATCCATTCCCACTGGCCCCGAGGAGTCTCTCTGGGTGCCGGTCGTTGTTCAATGTGAGAAAGGCGCCGAAGTCGCCGAGCATGCAGCTACGGCTTGGCGCCGCCGGGTGAAGAAGGAGGCGATGGAGCAGGAACTACGGACCATCGGGCGCGAATGGGCTCGATTGGGCAGTGGGGTCCCCCTGCGTGAGGCTTGGAGCCGCGAGGACGGCCGATCCTTCGATGCGTCATTGCGCGCGCTGGTGGACCAGCCCGACCGGGAGACCATCGCCGGAGTGAGGCGAGCTCTCTACTCTGGATCGCTTGCACAGTTATCCGAGTCTTGGGAGCGAGCCTCCAAACACGAACGGGAGGCAACGAGACTGCGGGCCGAGTTGGCCGGCGTTCCGGAGCCGAGCGACCGCGTCGAGGCATGGTGGAAGGAGCGGCCCTCTGGAGCATTCGTCCTGACGGATGGTCCCGTTTCTGATTGGCCCGATATCGTCCGCGCAGAGGCTGAGCTGGCCAAGGTCGTCGAATGGCTGGCACGGTGGAATCGGTTCACCGAGGAGGAGAAGCCCGAGAGTCTTAGGAAGGCTGAAGAAGAGGAGACTTGGGCGATCGAAAAGCTGGAGCAAGCGATCCAGACCCTTCCCGATGGTTCGACGAAGAAGGAAGCCACCACGATCTTGGATGGTGTGAGAGAGGATGCTTCGAGCGAGTGGCCTGTGGAGAAACTGGGTCAGGCTTTCGCAGCCTTCAGTCCGGACCGCATACGAGCTCGTGTGGAGCGTTTGGAAGGGGAGCTGGAGCGAGCGTCGTTTGATGACGCAAAGGCGGCTTGGCTCGAGCGCCTAGGAGAGGATGATGAGGCTGTTCGCGCCGTGGATGCACTTGAGAAGTCTCTTCGTCAGTACAAGGGTACCGTCGTCGAAAGCCACTACGGCACGTTTCGAACAGCCTTGCGGGCTGTGCCGGTATGGATCACCACCGCGCAGGCGTCTCAGGCCATCCCGCTGGAGCCGGAGCTCTTCGACATCGTGGTCATCGACGAAGCCTCGCAGTGTACGCTGACGAATCTTCTGCCTCTCATGTACCGCGGTAAGACCTTGGCTGTCATCGGGGATGACAACCAGCTTCCCGCTATTCCGACTATCCAAGAGTCCGAGGAACTGGCTCTGGCGCGGAAGTTCGATATCGAGGAACACCTCGCGCTGGTCGGGCATGCCACCAACGACGTCTACAAGACGGCAGCACAGTCCTTGCCTCGCAGGCGGGCCGACGTGATCATGTTGGACGAGCACTTTCGCAGCCATCCACAGATCATCGGTTTCTCGAACCGCCACATATATCTGCAGAGACTCGAGTTGAAGAAGGATCCCAGTTGGGGTCAGCGTTTTCCCATCGGGAGCGGTGTGCACTCCGTGCCCGTGGTCGGGACGGCTCGGCGGGGAGATAACGGCCGAAGCTGGATTAACGAGCCTGAGGCCGAAGCCGTTCTTGATCTCGTGAAGCAACTGAAGGAAGGGGATACTCGGGCGCTGAGCGTCGGGGTGGTGACTCCGTTCGCAGCGCAGAAGGAATACCTGCGAGAGCGATTGGATTCACTACGCCTGGCCTCGGAAGTGCTCGTCGATACAGCTTACGGATTCCAGGGCGACGAGCGCGATGTCATCCTGTTCAGCCCTGTCGTAGGCAAGGGCATCACGGCGTCGGCCTGCCGTTGGGTCGAGTCACCTCCGAACCTTGTCAATGTTGCCATTACTCGGGCGCGCGAAGCCCTCTTCGTGGTGGGTGACCTGGATTACTGCCTCCAGCAGGAAGGCATCCTGCGCAAGCTTGCCCTCTACTGCCGCGATATCCAGCTGCTGAGGGATACGAGTGTGGCGGAGCTAGAACTCTTCAGTTGGATGGTGGTGAAGGGCTGGGAGCCGCGCGTCCATCCTCGTATCGGCGACATCGAGGTGGACTTCACCCTACAGTCATCCTCCGGGGTGCGGCTTGCGATTGAGGTGGATGGGCGTGAACATCAGAAGAGAAGTGAAGAGGACAAGGCCCGCGACGCATACCTCGTCGGCCAGAGTTATGACGTTCTTCGCGTGCCGGCTCGCGAAGTGCTGGAGACACCCTTCGAGGTCGTGCATCAGATAGAGGTGAAGCTGGGAGACGAGGGCTAGGAAGTGATTCGCTTCTGCGGGTCCACCATCGACTGGGTGTACGCCGACGTGATGACCGCTGACCAGGTGGTCGACGCTCTGAGGTGAGGCGCACGCAGCACGCGAGGCAGCGGCAGCCGCCGTGCGCCCGTTCAGCGGATCAAGGGGTCCCGGCGAAGGGGCCGAACATCCTGTCCATGGATCGTCCGAGCGTGCGGATGACGCCGGCGCGGGACATCGTCATGCCCATGACCAGGTAGCCCAGCCGGTTTCCTCTTCCCGCCAGGATGCTCGGGCGTTTGCCCAGCGCGTCCAGGGCCTCCGCCACCGCCGCCTTGGCGTCCATCACCTTGACGAGTCGCCCGGGTCGAGGCTCGTTGGCGTCCCAACCCGGCGTCTTGGTCGGCCCGGCCATGAAGCCCAGCACGTCTACGCCGTACCGTCCCAGCTCGTACCAGAGGGTCTCGGCGAGGATCAGATTGTAGGCTTTGGTGCCGGCGTAGTTGGCGGAGTAGGGGGTGCCGTACAACGCGGAACCTGAGGACAGGAAGACGATGCCGCCCCGCTTCCGCTCCACCATCTTCGTGCCGAAGTGGTGCGCCAGTATCAACCCGGCGCGGGCATTCACATGCAGCTGGTGCACGAGCTGCTCGGAGCTGTGATCGAGGAAGGGCCGTACTTTGGAGACCCCGGCGTTGTTCACCAGCAACCCCACCTCCAACGAGTACGTGATGAGGTCGAGCTGCTGCAGGATGTCTTCCCGGCTGAGATCCAGCGCCACCGTCCGGGTCTCGACACGGTACTCCCGTTCCAGCTCGTCGGCCCGGGATCGGAGCAGGTCCGCGTCGGTGGCCACCAACACCACGTTCAGGCCTCGTTCGGCGCACCGCCGGGCGAATTCCGCTCCCAGCCCTCGGGACGCGCCGGTCACGAGAGCCCACGGACCGTATTTTTCGGAGAAGGGGGTAGCCGTACCGATCGTGGGCATCATGGCGTCCGATCGCGTTCGCTGCCATCGCTGTCGAACCGGGGCGAGGGGCACGCGAAGATGCAGGCCCCGCACTGAGGGACGAAGGTGAACTGGCCGAGGGCGGCATCGTACGGATGTGGTCCGGTCGATATCATGGCCTCGCGGAAGTCCTCTTCGGTCGGGTCGGCGGGCATCGCCACCTTGGTCCTGCGGAACCCCTTCTCGGCGAACGGCCATTTGCATCGGACCGGGTGGAGCCGGGCGTGCGAGAAGGTCTTGCTCTCGATGGCGAACGAGGTGCTTCCGGTCATGGCGTCGGTGGGACATGCCTCGATGCAGGCCAGTCCGCACTCGTCGGGGCGGCACAGCGCCGGTCCGTCGTAGAGGGGAGACGGCTGGAGTGGGGCATCGGTGAGGATCGAGACCAGCCTCTGTCTCGGTCCGAACCGAGGAGTCAGCACGAGGCCGCTGAAGCCGATCTCGCCGAGGCCGGCCGCCACCGCCGCGTGCCGGTGCGAGAAATCGGCCCTGTCCCCGTACTTGTAGAGCATGCCAGTGGGAGGGAAGGGCAGCGCTCGAAAACCGCGGGTCTCCAGGAACCTCGCGACCCGGTTTGCCGCCGACGAAAGATCCCAGTTCAGCACCGGGTACCCGTACCACATGTACGGACCGAGGGTCTTGCCCGGCTCGTCGTAGTGACCGGCGACATCGATGAGAGAATCCAGCATCTTGGCGGCGAGGACGATCACGGAAGTCGCCGTCGACAGGTAGTCCGTGGGGCGCCCGCCTTCCGGTCCCCCCGCGAGGCGCTCCGCCGGGGCGACGCCCATGAGGTCGACACCGAGTCGCTCCACGGCGAGGTGTCGCAGACTGCCGGTCAGATCGGCTTCGGTGACTCCGGTCACGGTTCTCCTCCTGTCGGTGTCGGGGGCTGGTCTTGTCCCACTCTACTCTTCAAGCGTCGAGCGCCTCGAGTTCCTCCCAGCGCGTGTAGGCCGCGTCCAGTTCCAGTTCCAGTGCCTCCAGTCGCGTGTTGGTCGAGGTGATGCGGGCCGGGTCGCTCGCGGCATAGAACTCCGATGAACTGAGGGCGGCGATGACCTCGGCCCGCTCCTCTTCCAGGACCTCTATCGTGTGGGGCAGGGTCTCCAGCTCTTTGGTCTCTTTGTAGGAGAGCTTGCGCTTGACCCCCGTCGGGCGTTTGCGGGGAGGAGGCGCGCGCCCCGGCGTAGCCTCTCGTGTCTCCGCAGACCCGCCAACCGCGGCAGACCCGCCAACCGCGACAGACGCGCGCGTCGCCGCAGACGACCGCGCCGCGCCGGTCGGTCGCGCGGTCGCCGGCGGTCGCCGCTGACGCAGCCAGTCGTCGTAACCGCCCACGTACTCTCTCAACCTGCCGTCGTCCTCGAAGACCAGGGTGGAGGTGACGACGTTGTTGAGGAAGGCCCGGTCGTGGCTGACCAGCAGGATCGTGCCGCTGTAGGTCAGGAGCCGTTCTTCGAGGAGCGAGAGGGTCTCGGTGTCGAGGTCGTTGGTGGGTTCGTCCAGGACGAGGACGTTCGAGGGGACGCTGAAGAGTCGCGCCAGTAGGAGGCGATTGCGCTCGCCGCCGGAGAGGAGCCTGACCGGAGCTTGGATCTGTTCCGGAGAGAAGAGGAAGTCTTGGAGATACCCGACCACATGCCGCGACGCTCCTCCGACCCGGACCGTGTCGCCGCCGTCGGCGATGCTCTCCCGAAGGATGCGCTCGTCGTCGAGTTGGGCGCGGAGTTGGTCGAAGTAGGCTATCTTCAGCCCGGCGCCAAGACGGACCCGGCCTTTCTGGGGCTCGAGTTCGCCCAGCAAGAGCTTGAGCAGCGTGGTCTTGCCCGACCCGTTGGGGCCGAGGATGCCGACCCTGTCGCCGCGGATGATGGCCGTGGAGAAACCGTCGACGATCTTCCGGTCATCGAACGCGAACGAGATCTTCTCGGCCTCGGCCACGAGCCGCCCGCTGCGGGCCGCCTCGGTGATGGCGATCTTGGCGTCGCCCATCCGTTCCCGGCGCATCTCGCGCTCGAGCCGGAGTTGCTCCAGGGCCCGCACTTTGCCCTCGTTCCGAGTGCGCCGGGCCTTGATCCCCTGCCTGATCCAGACCTCCTCCTTGGCCAGCTTCTTGTCGAAGTCGTGCCAGGCCTTCTCCTCCGCGTCGAGCAGGGCCTGTCGGCGCTCGAGATAGGTGTCGTAGGCGCAGTCGAAGGAGAGGAGGCGGCCCCGGTCGATCTCCACTATGCGGGTGGCGATCCGTTGCAGGAAGGCGCGGTCGTGGGTCACGAAGACGATGGTCTTGTTGAACCTGAGTAGGAAGTCTTCCAGCCAAAGGATGGCGTCGATGTCCAGGTGGTTGGTGGGCTCGTCCAGGAGGAGGACGTCGGGCTCGTCGGCCAGGGCTTTGGCCAGGAGGACCCTGCGCTTCATACCCGCGGAGAGCAGGCTGAACTCGGCGTCCTCGTCGAGGCCGGCCCAGGAGGTCACCATCTCCACACGCTGGTGGAAGTGCCAGGCGCCCGACGTCTCCAGCCGGTGCTGGGTCCGCTCGAGCTTCTTGAGGAGGTCGGTGTCGCTCCCGTGCCCGTGGGTGAGCCGCATCGTCAGATCATGGTACTGCCTCAGGATATCCAAGTGTCCGCGCCCGCCGGAGGCTACGACGTCGTAGACCGTCCCGGGCAGCGAATCGGGGACGTCCTGGGGGAGGAGCGATACTCGCGTGCCTGCGCTTCTGACGATCTCGCCCGAATCCGGGGCGATCGAGCCCTTCAACATCTTGAGAAGAGTCGACTTACCGGCCCCGTTCCGGCCCAGGAGGCCGATGCGTTCTCCCGGCTCGATCGCCAGCGTGGCGCCGTCCAGAAGGAGTGGGCCGCCCAAGCTCAGGGAGACGTCGTTGATCCAGATCTGCGCCATCTACTGTGTTGCCCCTATTCCGCGCTGCTGGGACCGTCCTAGCCCGCGTCAGGCTCCGTGGGGGTCGAGGTCTCGGCGAAGAGACCGGAACGGTGGTCAAGCAACAAGGATAGCGTTTCCGTCGGACCGACGGCGGGGCGGGTCTGTAGGTCGAGGTCGATGCGCTCCAGAGCCTCGTCCGGCGAACGCGAAACCGAGGTCAGAACCAGCACCGTTCGGACCGGGAGTGTCTCCGGGTCCGCCGATGAGGGGAGCGACGTGGTCGTGGCGAGCAGACCGGGCATGGACTCGGCGGCGAGCGCTTTGTCCAGGCGGGAGAGCGCCAGGGGGAGCGGGCGAGCCTGACCGGCGAGGAGCAGATGCTCGAGATCGTCGATGAGCAGGATCGGGATACTGCCGTGTCGATCGTTGGCTTCGCGAACGCGCGAACGGACGTCCGCGATGAGGGCGCTCAAGGGATCGGCGGAGGCCGGGACGTGCTCCACCAGGGACAGGTACGGCAATACCGAGGCTTGAAGCGACAGGTCGAGACGTCTGAGCGTCTCGAGGTCCCTGGGAGGTAGAGTGCGTGTCCGAACGGCGTCGAGGGGGACCGGGGGCATGTCGAGGAGGGACCCCAGTGTGGTGATTAGGCGCTCCCAAGCCCCCAGATCCCCGTCTCTCAAGGAGTAGTAGAGTACCGGGCGCCTTCTCGAGATGGCTTCCCAGGCCACTGACTCGAGGAACGCCGTCTTCCCGACGCCCGGCAGTCCGCGCAACAGGTGGAGTCCGGGGCCGAACCCGCCGGCCAGCCGATGGTCGAGACCCGCCAGTCCCGAGGGGGCGGGTTGGGGCGAGACCGCGCCCAGACGAAGGAACCGCCGCAAGTACGTGCTCGATCCGCCGGCCGGGACGTGCGGCTCGGTTGCAGCCGACGGTACATCGACGGGCGGACCCGCCGGCACGTCGACAGGCGGAGCCGAGGAGCGCGTAGTGTCGCGAAAAAGCTCGAGGAGTCCCGCGCGCATCGACGCACGGGTAGTGTCGGTGCTTTGCGGGTTCGGCGTCTCTCGTAGGGGATGTTCTTGTGGAGTCGGTCGACGATTCATTCGACTACAGATTCGGCGTCGGAGGCTCTCATCCTCGTGGGAGATCGAGAGAGGCGGGCGAACCCTGTCGGCCGACCCGATGCGGGGTCCGGCCGCGCACGCCTACTGTATTCTGTGACAGAGAAGTCGCGGGTGAGCCGAACGACGTGGGCTTGCCGTAGTGAAAGGAGCAGCAATGGAGTATCAAGACCTTCTCGAGCTGGTACAGGCTCGCCGGAGCGTGCGGGCTTTCGCACAGGATCCCGTGCCCGACGCCGTGGTGGAGCAGGTCCTCGAGGTCGCCCGTTGGGCTCCGTCGGGGACGAATTCCCAGCCTTGGGAGTTCGTAGTCGTGCGAGACCGGCCGACCAGGGAACGCATTGCGGGTTTCGTCAAAGACCAGGCCTACCCCTCGCACGATCTGGAGCTGACGCGACCGGAAGACATGAGGTGGCCCTCGGCTGCGCGACCGGTCTCAGATCCCGGTTGGAGAGACGCGCCGGTGCTCATAGTGGTGTGCGGAGACCTCCGCACCCAGAAGTCCTACCCCCTTGTCACTCAACTGGTTCGGGGCGAGTTGGTGTTCGATTCCTCTCTCGCGAGCGCGTTCCTCTACATGGCCCTTGCGGCGACCACTCTCGGGCTGGGCTGCCAGTGGACGACCGCCACCAGCAGCCCCTACGTGATGCCTCTGGTCATGGAGACCCTGGGGATCCCGAGCGACCTGGTCATCTACGACACGATGGCGTTGGGATATCCGGCCATGCAACCGAGGCCCCGTATCGTCAGGGACCGGTCGGAACTCGTCCATCATGAGCACTACGACCAAGCGAGGTATCGCACCGACGAGCAAGTCATGGACTTCCTGAGGAGTCTTCGCAGGTAGCCCGTCCGTGGTCCGCGAAGCCACTCGGCTCCACCGGGCCTCTCGGGAGCCGGATTCGGTCCGGTACAAGTGTTGCAGGTCCCCTAGAGTGGCTCCCCCGGCGTGGGCGCACCCGCCAGCCAAGCGGCGCCTTCGGCGTAGAGCTTCTCGACCTCGGGGCCTCGCGTGCCGGGCAGGGCCGGCTTCACCTTGAAACCCACCTTGGTCTGCATATAGGCCAGGTGTTTGTAGCCCTCGGGGAACTGGGCCAGGAGTTCCGGGTCCAGCTTGAGCGTCGCGGCCGGGTCCACCGTGTCGACCCGGTCCTTCTCGTAGATCGGCTGGCGGCGGACGATGGCCCAGCGACCGTCCCGTTTCTCGAAGAAATCGTAGAAACGGCTCCAGCAGATGGCATCGACCTCCACTCCCTCCACCAGCCCGCGCTGATGCAGGGTCGCTTTGGTCTGCGAGATCGCCCGTGTGCCCACTATCTCGCACGTCCACCCTCCGAGCAGGTGAAGGATGTTCACGCCACTTTCGAAAGCCTTGCGGCTGATCCCGATGAAATCCTCCCAGGGACCCTGGAACCAGGTGGCGGTCATCCAGGCACCGTCGTGCCAGCAGGTGGCGAACTTGTCCCATTCACCCGCGTCTCTCCAGATGACCCAGTTCTCCACCGTCTCTCGTATCGCAGCCTTGTCGGCGGCCAGATCGTCGGGCATGACCTCTCCCTCCTCGTCTAGACGTACCACTCCGGCGCTTTTTTCCAGCTATCGAACTCGGGCATGCTGTGGGAAGGGAAGAGCTCGGCGTCGTAGGTGGCGGCCAAGTCCTTCAGGCGCGTGAGCGAGTTGGTGGCGTCGATGGGATCCAGATGGAAGCTGCCGATGCACATCATCTCCAGGGTCTTGGAGGACATGGAGGCATCGCCGGTGAAGATCATGGGCCGCCGGCCGGGCAACTCCACCATCACGCTGTAGTGTCCGGCCGAGTGTCCCACCGTCTCAAAGAGATGCACTCCGCGGGCGAACTCCACGTCGCCGGCCAGGAGCTCGAACTTGGGCTCGAGGTCGGGATCCACCCCTTCGGGGATGTCCCGCCAATGTTTGACCAGCTTGGGAGCGAAGTAGCCCACGGCCGAGTAGCTGAGGCGCTCGAAGAGCTCCGGCTTCATCGCGTGCTCGTACTCTTTCACGTGGCACACCACCGTGGCCTGGGGGAAGAGGTGGTTGGCGCCGCAGTGATCGATGTGCAGGTGGGTGTTGATGATGTGGGTTATGTCCTCGGGCTTGTAGCCCACCTGGGCCAGCCGGGCGGGGAAGGTCTGCTCGGCGGACTGAAGAGCATTGTCCTGGGGCACGAACTTCTGCATGAACTCCAGGTCGAACCCGGTCTCCACCAGGAACAGGCCCTCGTCGTGCTCGATCAAGGCGCTGTAGCAGGGGAAGCGGATGTCACCCGCCGGACCCCGGTTCCAGTAGATCTTGTGGCCGTCTATGGCCATCGATCCCGTGTCGAAGAGACAAACTCTGGTGGGTTTCATCCTCGGACTCCTTTCCTTGCAGTGTGCGCGTTACTGCTATCGTCGGGGAGCGATCGGTCTCCAGGACGACGGTGCCCAGGTTGATGAGGTGGTGAGGTGCTCGGCGCGCGCGATGGCGGGCGTCTCGCATCTCGCCGATCTCCTGCGTAGTGAATACGCGGCAGGCCCACCGTACCGGTCGACACCCATCCGCGCAAGAGGTTTCGCGGAATGGAGTACGATAGCAGCGAGGCAGATGTACACGGCTCGCAGACCGGGAGGCCACCCATGCGTTCGGTCACTAGGGGAGGTTCTTGCGTCGCTTTCCTGCGCGTCCTCGGTCCGGTTCTGGTCGTAGGCCTGGTCCTCTTTCTGCTCCCGGTGTCACCAGCTCTTGCGGCCGTTTCCTTCTCGGACGTCCCTGACAGCCATCCCTATGCGCCGGCGATCATCGATCTCAAGAGTCGGGGCATCGTCAGCGGGTTCGCGGACGGGACTTTCCATCCGAACAGCCAGATGACCCGCCAACAGTTCGCCAAGGTGGTCGTGAAGACCCTGGGACTGACGGTCACCGGCAACGAGACCTGCCCCTTCGGCGACGTCGGCCAAGGCCTGAGCGGGGCGGATCCCTTCTACCCGGACAAATACGTGGCCGTGTGCGCCGCCGCCGGGATCACCACGGGCAAGACCGCAACAGCCTTCGATCCCACCGGCATCGTGACCCGGGCCCAGCTCATCACCATGGTGGCTCGAGCTGCCGACCTGGCGGCGCCTCCCACCAGCTACCGTCCATCCTTCGGCAACTTCGACCATACCCACTACCCCTGGGCGAGGAAGGCGGCCTACGCGGGACTGCTCGATGGCCTGCAAGGCATGGGCCGGGGCTTCGACTTCTTCGCTCCCGCCACGAGGGGAGAGGTGGCGGAAGTGCTGGCGGGTACGACGCGGTACGGCGTGGACTACTCCATGACCAAGGTCGAGTGGTCGGCTTTCTTCCGCGCTCTGAAAGCCTCGGGTCGCGACTTCATCGGCCGTTATCTGCCGTGGAGGGGGGCGGCGTGGCGGCAGGTCACCACTGCCGAACTCCAGGCGGCGACCGCCGCGGGCGTCGACTACTTCTTCTGGTTCGAGGATTCCGACAACCACTTCTCGGCGCGGAACGGCTTCGCGCAGGGAGTGGCGGACGCCGAGGAGGCTCTGCGCGCCCTGGAGAGACTCGGTCTCCCGACCGACACCCCCGTCTACTACACGGTCGACTATCCCGCCGCGGACGGTAACGAGATAGACGGCTATTTCCGGGGGGTCGTCTCGGTGGTGCCGGTCTCCCAGGTGGGCGCGTATGGCAACTACACGACCATCGACTGGCTCTATCAGCACGGACTCGCGACCTACTTCTGCCAATCGAACGCCTGGCCCCAGCCTCAGGGCCGGCATCCCCGGGCCCAGATGCGTCAGGACGTGACCAGTCTGTGGATCGGTGGGGTCCACTGCGACAGACTCACGGTGACAGCCGCCGATTTCGGCCAGTGTCGCCGCCGGGAGCAGTCGGACCCGCGTTTCCACTACACAGGCGCCTGGTCGAGCGTCGGCCAGACGCTCGCAACAGGGGGCGGCTACAGGAGGTCGTCCACGCCGGGAGCGTCGGTCACCGTGTACTTCCACGGCACCCGCCTGGACTGGGTGGCGGTGAAGGGCTTCACGCCCGGGGTGGCCGACATCTACCTCGACGGCGTGAAGACGGCGACGATCGACCTGGGTGCCCCGACGTCGACCTACCAGGTGGTCGTGTGGTCGACCGGCGAACTCCCCGAGGGCGATCACATGGTGGAGATCGTCCGCAACTCGAGCAGCGCTCCGGGCGAGTACCTTACCGTCGATGCCCTGGATGTTTGGGGGACTCTGAGGGACGAGGAGTAGGGGAGGCGAGTAGTAGACTGGGGCCCTGGCCGCGCTGATCGGGGCATGGGGTGGCCGGCGGAGGAGTTGTGCGAAGAGCACGACGGTTCGGAGCAGGGGAACGCCGGCGATTTTGACTGGCACGATATGGGGGAGGGCCAATAGATAGTCGGAGGTCGGGGGGGAAGACTAATGGGATCACCGAAGGTGTGGTCGCGGGTTCGACACGCGGTCGGCTGCTCAGCCGCTCCGGCGTATTGGCTGTCATCGGTCTTGCCGCACTTGCTCTTGTGTGGGGCTACAACTGGGTGGCAGCGAAAACAGCCCTGAGTTACTCGGAGCCCTTCACCTTCGCGGCCATGAGAGCCTTCGGTGGGGCGCTCTTTCTGTTTCTTGTTCTTCTCATCATGCGTAGACCGCTGCGTCCCAAAGCACTGGCCCTCACTGCCCTCGTGGGCTTCCTTCAGACCACTGGCTTTCTGGGACTGGCCACGTGGGCCCTTCTGCGCGGGGGTGCCGGCAAGACTTCTGTGCTTGTCTACATCATGCCCTTCTGGCTGCTCATGATGGCCTGGGTCTTCCTACGGGAGAAGCTTCGGGGCTGGCAATGGTTCTCGGTGGGGCTTGCCCTCGTCGGCCTCTTCCTTATCCTCTCCCCCTGGAAGGTGCAGGGCAATATCTCAAGCACGTGTCTAGCAGTCGCGGCTGGAATGTCCTGGGCGGGAAGTGCGCTTGCGGCCAAGATACTCCACCGACGACACTCAGTGGATCTACTCTCGTTCACAGCTTGGCAGACGTTGCTGGGCTCGGTGCCCTTGATCATCATTGCCGGTCTCACCTATGAAACGGCGCCGGTGTGGTCCGGCTCGTTTGTCGCCGCTCTCGCTTTCAACATCGTGCCTGCCCTGGGGCTGGCCTTGCTCATTTGGTTCTACGTCCTTCGTGCTCTGCCCGCAGGGTGGGCCGGCCTCGGGACTCTGGCCACGCCGGTAGTGGGGATTGCCGCAGCCTGGATCCAGCTGGGAGAACGACCGAGCCCTGGTGAAGGGGTAGGGGTGTTTCTGATCGTTGTCGCTCTAGCTCTTCTTGCGGGCCGGGAGATGGTGGCTGCGCGGCGATCACGCGCGGTGGGAGGGCCCATCTCCTGAGGAAGTGGGCCAAAGAATGGGGCCATGTCAAGCAAGAAGAGACTGAAGGAGACCATGGCAATGGGTTGGTCCGAGAAGTACTGGGAAGACGTCAAGTCCGAACTGGAGCGGCCGGCGACCGGACCGGAACCGGCCGGTGCGGCCGAGACTCCCGACCAGCCCACCGCCGATCGACCCACCGCCGATCCACCCACCGCCGATCCACCCGCGGCCGGCCGACCTACGGAACAGCCGGAGAAGGACTGACGGCAATCGACGCGGCGTGGAATCGTTCGGCTGCACAAGCCCATCGATGCGGGCCTAATCAGCGATAAGGCGCAGCGGAAGACTTCCAGTCACCGGCACTTCAGGGCAACTACCCACTTGTCGGCGGCTCGGCCGCGATGTCGGCCCTTGGGTTGCGTCTCCCATAGCCTGGATCTCCAGTGTCTCCCTGATTTGTTCCAGGGTCTTCGCTTCGATCTGGCGGATGCGCTCGCGGCTGACGTTGAAGCGCGAGCTGACCTCCGCGAGCGTGCGCGGATGCTCGCCTTTGAAGCCGAAACGTAACTCCACCACCTTGCGTTCTCGTTCGCCCATGCTCTGGAGGACTTTGGCCAGACTCTCCTTGGCGATGATGTCGGAGACCACGTCGGCCGGATCGGGAGTACTCTGGCTCTGGATGAAGTCACCCAGCTCTGCATCTCCTTCGTCGCCGACGGGGGTCTCCAGCGAGGTGGTTCGCCGAGCGATCGTGCGTATCTCCCGCACTTCGTGAGGCTCGATGCCGAGTTCCAAGGCCAGGTCCTCGTCGTGGGGCTCCTTGCCCGTCTCCTGGAGCAGCTTCCGCTCGGTTCTGACCATCTTGTTGATCTTCTCGATCATGTGTACCGGGATGCGGATGTTGCGGTCTTGGTTGGCGATCGCGCGGGTGATCGCCTGCCGTATCCACCACGTGGCGTACGTTGAGAACTTGAAGCCCTTGCGGTAGTCGAACTTCTCCACCGCCCGGATGAGACCGGTGTTGCCCTCCTGGATGAGGTCAAGGAAATCCATGTCCTGCGTGTAGTAGTTCTTGGCGATGGAGATGACCAGGCGCAGGTTGGACTGGATCAAGCGATCTTTGGCCCGCTTGTCACCGAGCTCGAAACTCTTCGCGAGCTCGACCTCTTCGTCTTTGGTGAGGAGAGGGATCGTCCCGGCTTCCTTCAAATACAGTCGAAGAGGGTCCTGGCTCACCGTCTGTATCGATAGATCGAGAGCGGGCTCGACGGTATCGAAGACACCTTGCTGGATCGGACTTTGCTCGTAGATCTCGATGGAATGGTCAAAGAGTTGTGAGTAGAGGTCTTCGATCTCTTCGACAGTCATGTCGTACTCTTCCACCAGCGCCATGATCTCTTCGCCGGTGACGTAGTTCCGCTTCCGGCCGAGTCGTAGGAGATTCCGGATGTCCGCGGTGGGGCGGACGTCCTGTCGGAGATCACATGTGGTCATTGCGCCTTCCCATAGTGGGTCGATAGACATGGAAACGCCGGCCACGAGGCCGGCGTTTCCGAAGTGTCAGTTGTCGACGACTCCTACCAGCGGTTCCCGCTGTAGCCGCCGCCGTTTCCTCCACCGCCGAAGCCGCCTGAACGAGGGGCGCGGGGCACCTGTTCCTTGGCCACGTCGACCTTGAGGGCACGACCGTCCATCTGGGTGCCGTCGAGGGCCCCTTTTGCCGTTTGAGCTTCCTCGGCCGATCCCATCTCCACGAAACCGAAGCCTTTCGGGCGCCCGGAGTCACGATCGGTTATGAGGTTGACAGAGGCCACTTCGCCGTGAGCTTCGAAAGCAGTTCTGATGCTGGCCTCGGACGTATCGTAGCTGAGGTTGCCCACGTACAGTTTTGCTGAATTCACTGAATCCTCCATGAACGGAGTTATATTGCGACACGCGAAAGGGCAAAACTGGAGACTGGGCGGGGAGGTTGAGAAGCTCGGCGCTGCGCCTAGAGAAGATTCCTGACGGATGCTTGAAAACAGGATAGCACAGTATGGCGCCAAACGGTGAACATTTGTTCCTACATGGCTCCGATGTACGTTGTGGGACTCCTCCCGGAATCGCGCCTGGGGCCGATCGATGACACCCGATAGTTTGAGGAGCGCCGTTTCCGTCAATACTGTCGGTGAACAATCGCCGACCCTCTTGAGGAGAATGACAATGGCAGAGAAGTTGGAGATCTACAAGTGCGAGGTCTGTGGAAACATCGTCGAGGTCGTCCACGGCGGTGCCGGTGAGTTGGTCTGTTGCGGCGAACCCATGGTGTTGGTGACGGAGAACACTGTGGATGCGGCCAAAGAGAAGCACGTGCCCGTGATCGAGAAGATCGAAGGCGGCTACAAGGTCATGGTGGGTAGTGTGCCTCACCCTATGGAAGAGAAGCACTACATCGAGTGGATCGAGCTGATCGCCGACGGCAAAGCCTATCGGCAGTTCCTCGAGCCCGGCCAGGCGCCGGAGGCCGTGTTCAAGATCGAGGCGGCCGGTGTCACGGCCCGTGAGTACTGCAATCTCCACGGATTGTGGAAGGCCTGATAGGCGAGATCGGAATACTCCCTGAGATCGCCCCGGGCGTGCACTGCTGGGGAGTAGGCAAGGGGATCATGCGATCCAACGTCTACTTCGTGCGCTCGGGGCCCTCGTAGGTGCTGGTCGACGCCGGGTCTTCGGGCTGAGGCCGCTCGTTCCACGAGGCCGCCGAGTCCTTGTACGGGAAGGACGCGTCTCCGGGTAGTCGCCGGTGGACACGGGACTCCGATGACCGACCCCGACATTCCGAGTCGGGTGCGGGCTCTCATGGAAGTCTGATTCCAGAGGTATATTCGGGTCCCATGGGCACCAATTCCCTTCAATCCCTCGCATCGGAGGTAGGTTCGTGGAAGAGCCGGCACGGCCCGATAAGGACTTCAAATACTGTCCGTATGTCCCGTATGTCCCGGAAGAAAGAGGCGTATACGCCTGCTACACCACCTCGCCTCATGAGATGGGCGTTCAGCCCATCGAGTACACCGGGTGGCGGGACGAGACGGTTTCGTGGCACCAAAGCTGTTACATCCACAGCGGGCTGAATCCCCATAACACGTTCCGGATCAAGGGGCCTGAGGCTCTCAAGCTGCTCGTCAACAACTGTGTGAACAGCTTCGCCGACTTTCCCATCGGTCAAGGCAAGCACGGCATCGCCTGCAATGAAGACGGTCTCGTGATGGCCGACGGGGTCATCGTGAGGCAGGGCGAGGACGAGTTCAGTCTTCACGAACTCTCCTATCTCGCGTATGTCCTCGAGAGGGACGACTACGACGCGGTCTACGAGAATCGCACCACGAAGGAGTTCAACTTCCAACTTGCCGGCCCGCGGTCGCTGGAGGTAGTGGAGGCAGCCACCGAAGAGGACTTTCACGATCTCGAGTTCATGTGTTCCCGAGAGTGCACCATCGCCGGCAAGGAGGTGTGGATTCTCCGCATGGGGATGGCGGGCACCCTGGGCTACGAAGTGCACGGAGTGAACGAGGACGCCATCCCCGTCTACAGGGCGCTGGTCGAGGCAGGCCAGCCCTTCGGGATCCGCAGGCTCGGCCTGCGTGCCTACATAATGACGCATTTCGAGGGCGGCTTCCCCCAATGGTCTCTCGACTTCCCCTATCCCTGGGCCGAAGGGGGAGAGTACCTCCAGTTCTTGACCAAGAACGGGTTCCCGGGTGAGGGGCCCGGTGGGGCTTTCTTCGGGAACCGGTACGCGCTGTTCACCGGCAGCATGGGTCCGGACATCAAGCTGCGCTATCGAAATCCGGTCGAGCTTGGTTGGGAGCGCATGATCAAGTTCGACCACGATTTTGTCGGCCGCAAGGCCCTGGAGAGAGAAGTGGCGAGCCCGCGCCGCAGGATGGTCACTCTCGCCTGGAACAAAGACGACATCCTGGACGTATTCCGCTCCCAATTCGAGCCCGGCGAGACGTACAAGCCCATGGACGAGCCCGAGGATTTCCAGTTCATCGGCAAATACGAGTACCACGCAGATCAGGTGCTCAACGACGGCAAGCTCGTCGGCATCAGTACGGGTCGAATGAACACCTACTACTACCGGGAGATGATCTCGCTCTGCTCGATCGACGCCGAGTCGAGCGCCCTGGGAACGGAGGTCGTCGTGCTGTGGGGAGAGCCGGGGACCCGGCAGAAGGAGATCCGGGCGATCGTCTCCCGTTTCCCGTACATGAACGAGGAACGCAATGAGGACGTCGACGTGAGCAGGGTTCCCCGCAGGGCAGCCAATAAGTAGGTTTTCGTCGGATCGGGGCTGGTCGCGGACGACTGCGCGGAGCGTCACGGGTCGGCGTGGCTTGGGGCGGCCCCGGGTTCCTGACGGGTTTCCGCGGAGAACGACTGCATCAGGCCGAGCAGAAGCATGAAGACCAGGAAGAGTGCGGGAAAGAACCAGGTTAGGTCGACGAGATTCTGGAGCATGAAGGCCTGCAAACCGAGTAGCAGGGGGATCTGGGGGTCGGACCGGGGACCCAAGAAAGCTCGGGCCGGACGAAGGATGGCGACCGACAGGAAGGCCGCCAGCACCATCGCTCCCAACGCTCCCAGCTCCACGAGTTCCTGGACGACGATATTGTGCGCGTAGCTCGTGAGCGCTCCGACCTTGAACGGGGCGTAGGCTTCGAAGAACGCGCCGAGGCCGTAGCCTGCTACCGGGCGCTCCGTGGCTGCCTCCAGCGCCGCCCTCCAGGTGTTCACGCGGAACACGTCAGCGGTCATGGGGGTCTGGGGCTGGAATTCCCGCCACAGAAGGAGTCCTCCGGCGACGAGTCCGGCCACGAGCACGATCAGAAGGACGACGCCCAGCCGGCGACGCGAACGTGAGCGTTTCCCTGGGCCCAGTGCCCGCGCGACGAGAAGTACGATGACCAGGGCGAAGACAGCGATCCAGGCCGCTCTGGAACGGGTGAGGGCCAGCGCGATCAACTGGAGGACGGCTGACCCTACGAGGAGCACCCGCTTCATCGAGCCGTCGCTGGTCGAGTCGGCCGGACGATTATTCGACGACTCCATGAACAGCGAGACGGTGGAGGCGAGCGACAGCAGAAGGAACCCGGCGAGAGCGTTGGCATAGCCGAATGTCGCGGTCGGCAGCAGAACACCGTCGAGGTCCTGGGTGAAACGAGATAGGCCCGCCGCGTACCCGATGATGGAGACCAGTGAGAGCAGGACCCCTAGTTCGCTCAGGACGAGCAACAGGGAGGACCGGGCATTCGTGGAGATCGATCCGATCTCACGCCCGAGAAGCATGAAGAAGAGGCCCCCGAGAAGGACCCCCGTCTCCCTCAGGCTGCTCGACCAGTCGAGACTCCACGATGCAGAGAGCGCTCCGAGCGCGACCAGCGCGGCGAGCAGCCGGTCGACCAGCCGGAACGCGGCAAGCGGACGAGATGAGACGGGGGTGTTCCGGAGTCGGCTCCAGACGAACCAGGGAAGGCCCAAGGCCGGCGCGGCGAAGGCAATCGCGGTCCTGGCGGGCTCGAGAAAGGCTCCCTGGGCATAGCAGGCCCAAAGCAGCAGAAGCACGGGCGGCCACAGGAACAGGGCTTCCCACAGGGCGCCCCTCGCCCGTGGGCCGTCTTCCATTGGGAGCGATCCATCAAGCCCGGGTTCCTTGGGGGTAGCCAGGGCGTAGAGATCCTGTACGCCCTGGCTCACAGGGTGTTCTGACCGATCGGTGGGACCGCTCGCGTTAACGATGGGTCTTCAGTGGCCCAGACTTGGGATAGATCGCTCCCGTGACGGTGAGCTTGCCGGTGTTCACGTGGTAGATGGCGTTGAAGACGGTGGCGTTTGGATTCGCCTGATAGATGGTGTGGATGACGCCACCGCCATGGCTGGTCTTGTAGATGCTCTGCGCGACTTTCTTCCCTGGGGCCGCCATGCCTATCCCGGATACGACCAAGACGATGATCAGCACGACCACCGGAAGAATGAGCAAGATAGCCTTGCGTTTGGTTGTCATTTCGAGTCCTCTCGCGTCGGCGCCGCACTATGAGGCAACAGCCGCATGCTGGAAGCATGATCTGGGTGGCGACCTCGAGACAGGCAGATTCTGATAGGGAAGACGGGGCGCTGAGGTACCGGAATGAGCCCGAGCTCTGCCCATGATGCGAAAAACACCCGATCGCCGGGCCCATGTAGGTCGACAAGAGGGCATGTAGACTCCGTGCTGAGCCGTGTCCCCTGAATCTAGGCTTCGATCGAGGGGCTGTCAAGCAGGCTGAGGGGTGCGCAGAGTGCTTTGGTGAGTGTTGACTTCACTGTGTCGTGGTCTTAACCTAATGCTCACTAGCTTGTCCACGGTCATTTGCGAACCGTCTTTTCTCGCGCGCGTCTAAGAAAGGAGGCCCGTCACCTCAGCTCAACCCACCGACCGATGCGTATCGCTCAGTTGAAGGAGGGTGTAGATGTCAGAGGACCAAGGAATCATCAGAAAGAAGCAGAAGTTCGGCAGCAAGGAACTCTCCATCGCCTACCGCCCGGCGGCCAGGCCTGGTCCCGTCGGAGAGTTGGCCCGCGCCAAGGCGGCAAAAGGGGAACTGCCGGTCTACGTGGTCGACGGGTTCGGGGATCATCCACCGCTGAACCCCCGCACCTACGACGCCGCCCCTGGGATCGTTTGCGACCAGGATGTCGGCGTACCCATGCGGGACGGCATCATCACCTACTGCGACATCTTCCGTCCTGCCGGCCAGACGAACCTGCCCGTCATCATCTCCTGGAGCCCCTATGGGAAGCGTCCGGGCACCGATACTCCCGAGGTCGAATGGCTCACTCCGGGTGTCCCCGAGGGTTCTCACTCGAACAACGCGAAGTTCGAAGGGCCTGATCCCAACTACTGGTGTCACAAGGGCTACGCCATCTGCAACTACGACCCACGGGGGATCGGGAACTCCGAGGGTGACATCTTCCTGTGGAGCTCTCAGGAGGGCCGCGACGGCTACGACCTGATCGAGTGGCTCGCCGAGCAGGAGTGGTGCAGCGGCAAGGTCGGCATGATGGGCAACTCGGCCCTCGCCATGTGCCAGTGGCGCATCGCCGCCCAGCAGCCCCCGCATCTCACCTGCATCGCGCCCTGGGAAGGGATGGCCGACATCTATCGCGAGACCCTTCCCTGGGGCGGGATCCCCGAGAGCGGATTCTGGCCGTTCCTGACTGAGATGTTGGTCGGTGGCAACCTCATCGAGGACCTGGCCGCCAATTACTACGACTATCCCCTGATGAACGCCTACTGGGAAGACAAGATCCCCGATTTCTCGAAGATCGAGGTCCCGGCGTACGTGACGGCGGGGTGGAGCCACTTCCACCTTCGGGCCGCCATCATGGGGTATCGGTTCATCAGTTCGAAGATGAAGTGGCTGCGCGCTCATAGAGACTTCGAGTGGGCGGACCAGTACTCGCGCGAGGGCCTGATCGAGGCCACCATGTTCTTCGATCGCTACCTGAAAGAGATCCGGAACGGTTGGGAGTCGACCCCCCGGGTGCGCCTCGACGTGATGGACGCCTACGACTTCGACTATCAGGTCAAGCGGGGCGAGAACGAGTTCCCGCTGGAACGCACCGAGTACAGGAAGCTCTACCTCGATGCCGGGAACCGCTCGCTGTCGGAGACACCGGTCGCGAGAGAGTCGAAGTGCCATTACGAGGCGAAGAAAGGCAAGGCGAACTTCGACTTCACCTTCGACGAAGAGACCGAGCTCACCGGCTACATGAAGCTGCGTCTCTGGGTGGAGGCCGACGGGAACGACGACTTGGACCTCTTCATCGCCATCCAGAAGCTCGACGCCAAGGGCAAGTGGCTCCCGTACAATGTCATGGGCAAGCCACACCCCGGCTGTCCAGGCAAGCAGCGCGTCTCGCTGCGCGAGGTGGACGAGAGCCATCCCTATCACAGTGAATTCCAGCCCTGGCACCCGTTCAAGAAGCCGAAGAAGCTCAAGCCCGGCGAGATCGTGCCGGTGGATATCGAGATCTATCCGTCGTGCAGGATCTGGCACCCGGGCGAGCAGCTGCGGGTGGAGGTCATGGGTCACTACGAGCGGATCGACTGGTTCGAGCCCTTCGATTGGAACACCATCAACGAGGGCGACCACATCATCCACTCCGGTGGAAAGTACGATTCCTACCTCTTGGTGCCGGTCATACCGCCGAAGTACGTGGCGGGCGACACGGTGTATCGTTAGGATCGGCTGACGATCGGGGCGCCGGGCGGCGGATGCCGCCGCCCGGCGCCCCGACCGACGACCACCGGCGGACCGCACGGATGCGCTACATCGATCTGGATACCTGGGAGCGCACAGAGTACTTCGAAGCGTACTCCGACGCCGACTTCCCCTACATCAACATCGGGGCGAACGTGAACGTGACCCGGCTTCTCGCGTTCTGCGAGAGTCGGGGTCTGTCGTCCCATATCGGGATGGTCTTCGCGGCTCACCATACGGCCGAGGCGATCGAGAACTTCCACTACCGCATCGTGGAGGGGAGACCGATCGTGAACGACGTGATGTGTCCGAGTTTCACCCATATCCCCGAAGGCAGGGACCTGTTCGTGCTCGTGACCATGGAGTTCGTCGATGACATCGTGGGATTCCACGAGAGGGCGAAGGCCGAGATCGCCGCCCAGGGGACGGAATACCGGGTGAAGGGCAGGCGGGAACGGTACGACATCGTGATGTACTCCGCGATCCCGTGGGTGCAGTACACGCATTTCGTGAGGACCATCGCGAAGTCGGGGGTCGACTCGAACCCCAAGATATCCTGGGGCAAGTACTTCCAGCAGGGCGAAAGAACGATGGTGCCGTTCTCGGTCCAGGTCCACCATGGTCTGATGGACGGCCTGCACGTGGGTAGGTATTTCGAAGAATTGCAGCGGTTCCTGGACGAGTGCGGGGAGTGAAACTAGTCTCACTCGAGACTCGGATCGCTCGAGATCAGGGGCGCTCCGCTGCGGCCAGGGCGTGTAATCGATAGTCGAGGCGGTCGGGATCGTAGTCGATATCATCCAGGAAGATCTTCTGATCCTTGGGGATGTCGGTGGCAAGAGTGACGTCTTCGGCCAGACAGATGGGCACCCCGGACCGGCTCGGGTTGGCCGAGCAGTTCTCGATCAAGCCGTAACACGTGTATCCCCCGACCCCATCGAGCCGCTCACCCCGGCGGAGGTCTCGCTTGGCGTACGCATACACGTTGGTCTTGAAGCCGTAGGTGGGCTCGAGCAAAGGCTCGCGGTCCAGACGTGCCTCCACGATGCACCGCATCGCCTCGATATGGACGAGGTGGTACGGGCGGTCGAACACATAGAACGGACCTTCCCCGACCTCGGAGGGGAACCAGCCGAGCATCTTCTGTTGATAGGGGCTATCGCAGTACCCCACGGCGAAGACTCCACCGAACGGTCTCGAGCCCAGCACGTAGTCGACTACTGGTCTCTCACCGTCGCGAATGGCCGCGAAGTCGAACAGGTCGAAGACCTCGATCAGTCGGTCGGCTCGGGGACCGTGCATGCCTGGGACCATGGTCTCCAGGTCGAACGCGTTGGCAACCAAGGCCATCTCCACCGACAGTTTCGTCCCATCGGTGTAACCGGCGCACATCTTGGGATCGAGGAAGCGCTTGCGGGCTTCAGGGATGATGCTCGTCGGGTCCGCGTACCGGTCGAGGAACCCCTTGATATTGCCGGCCATGACCGGTTCGAACCCCCAGAGCCGGATGTCGTCGACCAGCCGGGCGATGCAGCCGGGCTGGTCGCCGTCGCAACTCGTGTAGACCAGTCCGCGGTCGTGGGCCAGCCGCATGAGATACGGCCCGAAGATGAGGTCGGCTTCGGCGTTCATCATGACGAGGTCCTTGCCGGTCTCGATCGCCGCGAGGGCGAACCGCCCACCCTCCGCGATGGCGCTCGAGGCATCGATGAGGACGTCCGCCGATCCGGTCTGGGCCAACATCTCTCCGTCGGCACAGATCGCCACGAGGTCCGCGGCGATGGCGTCTTCCAGTTCGCCCTGGCGCTCCACGACCCGGGACGGACGCTCGCAGGCATCGGCCGCGGCGACGGCCTTCGCTAGATCCACATCGGCGATCCCCACGCACTCGATGCCCGGGGTGATCCCGCATTGATGGAAGAGTCCTTGACCCGCAGAGCCGACCCCTATGATGGCGACCCGGATGGGCCGATCCAGCGACTGCAGGCGCTTGAGTACGTCTCTCACGTTCCGGTCTCCTCTAGACGTTGTCGGGCTTCGAACCACCAGGGTGGGTTATCGGATGCCAATGCTCGCGACCGGACCTCGTTGCCCGTCGACTCCAAGAGTCGCCGGCCCTGCAGCGCAGGCAGGAGGGTGAACATCTGCTCGAGGGCATGGGCCAAAGTGCCGTCCCGCTGGCCGAGTTCAGGCTCGAAGTCGTAGGCACGGAAGCGCAGCAAGGGCTCGATCGCGTCGAGGCGGGCCCAGAACATCGTGCCGGCGAAGAAGCCATAGGCGGATGGATCCCCCAGCACTCGTCGGGCAAGATCCTGACCTGAGAACTCCCCGAGAAGGGATGCGATACGCTCCCTATTGGCCGCGAGCGACACGTCGAGGGGGAGGTAGGTATCGGATGGGCCCAGAACGGCCGCGTCGCAGGAGAGGAGGTGCTCGATAACCTGCTCGACCGCTCCGAACGATTCGGGCAGCAGACTATCCACGACCACGTCGAGGAAGGAGCGGACTCCGACGACAGGCGTCTGCTTCTTGCAGTGGAGCTTGAGCACCACCTCGTATCGGTGTCTCTCGAGGACTTGGGCGATCTTCACGAACGGGAGGGTGCCTCGGCCGCGGTTCGGCACAGTGACGACATGGGCATCGGGGAATCCCGCCCGTATCGTCTCGGCGAACCGTCGCTGGCGACGGGGAATGGTGATGAACAGGTCGACGTCGACGTCCCGGAGTCGGGTCAGTCCCCGAGCGAACAGAGCCCACGTGTCGAGGTGGTAGAGATGGATGACCACGGCGGTGCTCGCTGTGGGATGCAGGGACCTGCTCAGCCGACGCTGGGTGATCCGGTAGCAGGACTCGTACAGCCGACCCTGCACCGGCCCCATCGCGTGACGCGTGGATCGAACGGCGACGCGGCGAACACGTCGGAGTGCCTTGGTCGTCCGTTCCACTATCGGTCGATGCTTCGCCTTCCTCAGTCGGTTCGAGTCTCAGGGAGTCGCCACGATCAGCGCTGAGAGTATCACTCCGGCCGATATGGGATTGACAACAGAATATCACCCGGGTACTATCCTCCGCATTAACACCCGGGTAATATGCGGCGCGACGGCGGTGAGGCGTAGCGGCTGCTCGGGGTAGACCCACAGCGGCGATTGAGGAGAAGGCGATGAGATCGGACAGAGACAGGACATACGTGGCGTTCCGGGGTTCGGCGTTGGTGGCCGACGGGCCTCTGCCGGAGGTGGCCTTGGAGGTGAAGGCGCTCCACGATTCCGGAGACCACTCGCTCGTGCTCATCTTCGACGGGGCGACGAGCGAACAGATCGACCTCGATCTCAGTGGGACCCCGGAGGCGGTGCGGGATCGGCTGGGTGCCGCTTCCGCCGAGGCTGTCGAGCCGACCCACGACAGTGTCTCCGGCGGGGAGCAAGGTGCGCGGAGGGGTCCAGGACGACCGAAGCTGGGTGTGGTCGCGCGCGAGGTCACGTTGCTGCCGCGCCATTGGGAGTGGTTGAGCGCGCAGCCGGGCGGGGCGTCGGTGACCCTGCGCAAGCTGGTGGAGGCGGCCAGACGGTCGACGGTCGACGACGTCCATGCCCGGGAGCGGCGCGAGGCCTGTTTCCGGTTCATGAACGCCATGGCCGGGGATGAACCCGGCTTCGAGGAGGCCATCCGAGCCCTGTTCGCCGGCGACGGAGAGAAGATGGACCGGGAGATCTCCGCGTGGCCGACCGACGTCCGCGACCACGTCCGGAAGCTGGCGAAGGGACTCTGAAGGAGCGTACCCGCCTCGGCCGCCGCGTAGCGCACGCCGCACGAAACAAGTATCGTAGCGGTCAGTGACCCCGACACCCGGGAGGAGCCAGCGATGACCGATACCGCCGCAGTCAAGATCGACGGCTACGCCCACATCTCGCCGCGGCGCTACAGCGAGACGCTCCGTACGGAGTTCCCCGGGTTCCACAACCAGATCCTGGGACAAACACCTGCTCTCTTCGACATGGAGGCGCGGTTCGAGGTCATGGACGCCTTCGGGCCGCTTGCCCAAGTGTTGACCATCGGACCGGTCCCGCCCCTCGAGGATTTCGCCTCGCCCCAGCGGGCGACGGCCTTGGCCCGATCGGCCAACGACGAGATGGCGGAACTGGTGGCCACCTATCCGGAGAAGTTCGTGGCCGCCATCGCCCTCCTGCCCATGAACGATGTGGACGCGGCTCTGCGCGAGACCGAGCGGGCGATCGAGGAACTGGGGTTCAAGGGCATCTACGTTCACAGCAACATCAACGGGAAGCCTCTGGACTCTCCCGAGTTCCTGCCGTTCTTCGAGAGGATGGCCGACTACGATCTGCCCATCTATATCCATCCGTGGCGCGGCAACGACTACGCGGAGTATCCGTCCGAGACCGAGTCGAAGTACGCGATATCGAGCACTTTCGGGTGGCCGTATGAGACCACGGCGGCGATGACGCGCATCGTCTTCTCCGGTCTCTTTGAAAGATTTCCCGCTCTCAAGGTGGTGACGCACCATCTGGGCGGGATGATCTCCTTCTACGAACAGCGCATCGTGCAGCACTACGGCCAGATGCACACCCGGTTCCATGACTATGGGGACATCTCCAGTGGGTTGACGAAAGCGCCTATCGACTACTTCAAGATGTTCTACGCCGACACCGCCATCCACGGGAACCCCCCTGCCCTGATGCTGGCTCACAGCTTCTGGGGGACGGACCGCATCGTCTTCGGAGCCGACATGCCGCTCGGCGACCCCGGTTTCGGCCGTAGGAGTTACACGCAGACGATCGGCGCCATCGAGGCGATGGATATCACCTACGCCGAGAAGCGACTCATCTTCTCGGGCAACGTACGAAGGCTGTTGAAGCTGGACGCATAGGACCGACGATCGTGACCCGGGGCGCGGCCAAGAGCAGGACGGGCGCCGCTGCCGAGGGTGCGATCGACGTCGCGGTCCCCGGTGCGGCGGCGGTCGCAGCCAAGACCCAACCCTCTCGGAGGGGAAAGGAGCGGCATCGTGGCATCGGAGCGCGTGGTCATCGTGGGGGCGGGGGATATCTCGAACCGGTGGTTCGGCCCGCTGGCAGAAGAGGGGGTCAAGGTCGCGGCCCTGGTGGACTTGAAGCCGGAGGTCGCCGAGAGTCAGATCGAGGTGTATGGGCTGGCCGGTACTGAGGTCCACACCGACTTTCGAAAAGCGCTGGGCGTGCACGACCCCGACTTCGTGCTCGATCTGACCGTCCCCGAGGCTCACGAGGAAGTGGTCTGCGCCTCGATGGAGGCCGGCTACCACGTTCTCGGGGAGAAGCCCATGGCCACCAGCATGGAGGAGGCCCGGCGGATGGTGGCGTGTTCAGAGAAGACCGGCCGCCTCTATACCGTGGGGCAGTCGAAACGGCTCGATCCCCACGCCGACACCGTGCGTCGCACGCTGGCCACCGGCCGCATCGGCCCGCTCACGACGGTCAACTGCGACTTCTATGCCGGGCGCCACTTCTACGCCGACCGCGTGGCTCCCAACTATCGCGAACTGGACCCCAACCCCCTGCTCACGGAGATGGGCATCCACCACTTCGACCTGGCCCGCTACATGACCGGGGCCGAGCCGGTGTCGGTGTATACAAAGGAGTTCCACCCGGCGGGTACGTGGTACGCGGGGCCGGCCGCTGCGACCTGCATCTTCGAGATGTCGGACGGCTCGGTCTTCACCTATCGGGGTTCGTGGACCGCTGAGGGGTGCGAGACCTCCTGGAGCGGCGATTGGCGGTTGGCCGGTACGGTCGGAACCGTCATGTGGGAGCACGACCAGGAACCGTACGGTCAGAGGCTCAAGCCTGGGGGCGACCAGTCGGGCATCTACTGGGAGCTCGAGCCCCTGGCCATCGAGAAGAGCGACATGCCATTCAGCAGCCAGCGCCAAGTCCTCCGAGAGATGCTGGAGTTTCTGCGGACAGGCAAGATCCCCAGCAGCGAATGCCACGACAACATCAAGAGCCTGGCGGCGATGTTCGCGGCGATGGAGTCCTCGGCGAAGGGCTGCTGGGTAACGATCGAGTGACCCGACCACGCGAGATCGCCTCTCCACCGGGCGGGCCGCCTCGGCGGCGCTCGCGTTCGACCTACCTGGCCATCGGGGGGCTCGTCCTGATGGCCGTGTTCTGGGGCTACAACTGGGTGGTCATGAAGACCGCCCTGCGATACGCGGAGCCGGCCGTGTTCGTGGCCATGCGCGTGTTCCTCGGAGCGGTGTTCCTGTTTCTCGTTCTGGTCGTCCTCCGCAGGAGACTGCGGCCGGTCAACCTACGCCTCACTCTCGTCGTCGGACTGCTCCAAACGGGCGGCTCCTTAGGTTTGATGACTTGGGCTCTCGCCAGTGGAGCCGCCGGCAAGACAGCGGTGCTCGTCTTCACCATGCCGTTGTGGCTCCTGCCCATGTCCTGGGTCGTCCTGGGAGAGAGATTGCGGAGGCTGCAATGGTTCTCGGTCGCTCTCGCCGTCGCCGGTCTGGTGCTCGTCGTGGAGCCCTGGCACATGGGAGGGAGCCTCCAGAGCAACCTCCTCGCGGTGACGTCGGGCATCTTGTGGGCCGCCGGGACTGTCGCGGCCAAGCTCCTCAGCGCGCGTGCCGACGTCGACATCCTGTCGCTGAACGCCTGGCAGATGCTGCTCGGGTCCATCCCCTTGGTGATCGTGGCGCTGGTCTTCTCCCCCGTCGCTCCGGTGTGGTCGGGTGCCTTCATAGCGGCGATGGTGTTCAACATCGTGCCGGTGACAGGGCTGGGGCTGCTCCTCTGGTTCTACGCGCTCCGGGTCCTCCCGGCCGGCACGGCGGGTCTGGCGACTCTGTGCACTCCTGTCTTGGGGGTCGTCTCGGCCTGGGTGCAGCTCGGCGAGCGTCCCGGCCGGTTCGAGGCGGTAGGCATGGTCCTGATCGTCTCGGCCCTGGGGGTTCTAGCCCTGCGCCAGCTGGTCTCCGGACGCAAGGCCGTCTGAGTCGGCGATCTCACCGTGCATTCGCGACGGCTTGACCGTGCGATACACTGGCCGAGGGGCCGGCAGTCGTGCCGGACGACAACGCGAAGGGTGGTAGTCCAATGACCAAGAAGCCGGCATTTGCCAAGAACATCGACGTCCTCGGGTATCACGATCTGGGCGGGAAGCCGGGATTCCAGATGGCCATGCAGAAAGTGGCCGGCCGCTACTATCTCTACCTGG